>Ga0182745_1000039_pt1 | contig 202604 bp, 164 predicted proteins | sample eDN3rd30CKraftBY_FD_128523 | JGI IMG/M metagenome (GOLD analysis project Ga0182745, IMG submission 128523) | Enriched backyard soil microbial communities from Emeryville, California, USA - eDNA 3rd pass 30_C Kraft BY (version 2) (version 2) | ecosystem: Environmental > Terrestrial > Soil >...
AAGCTCTGGCTTGGGAACACACTCGACGCCAAGCTCCAGCTTGGCCACTCAATGTCTGCTTTTCTTCTCTCTGAAAGAGGAGAGAGTTGTGAGTCAGGTTGTCTTCAATACGAATCTCGAAGCAGAGCTTCTGGGCGAGTGCGTTCCCAAGCCGGAGCTTGGGAACGAGGAACAGCGACTTCCCGCTTGTCTCCACAGCAATCGCAACTTCATTCCGCTAAAGTGTTACCTAATTCCTACCCACTAACCACTAACTCTCAGCAATGACGTTTCTCAACTCCGCACTGCTGTTGGGACTCGGCTTTCTCGCCGTGCCGGTCATTCTGCATTTTCTGCTCCGGCAAAAGCCCAAGAAACTCTCATTTCCGGCCCTGCGACTTCTCAAACAACGCCAGCAACAAAGCGTCCGCCGACTCCGGTTACGGCACCTTGTTTTAATGCTGTTGCGAATGCTGGCATTAGCCATGATTGTATTCGCACTGGCCCGGCCGTCGGTTCCTCCTGCGAACTACAATCTCACTCTGCCTGAAACAGTGACTTTGTTTATTGTCTCTGCACTGGGAATCGGAGCATACTTCTATTTCTTACGACGACTGCGACAAGAAAAACTGACACAGTTCCAGCATCAGCAACGCCAATCGTCATTAAGAAACTGGTCAACGATCGGAGCACTGGTCGCGATTCTGTTACTGGTCGGCTGGCCTTATCAGCGTCGCATCTCCGCGGAGTTCAACCAGCCTCGTGGAACAACGTCGTTGTCATTGCCCGTCGCCGGTGTGATGCTGTTTGATAACAGCTTGAGTATGTCGTATCAGGAAGCAGGGGAAACCTCACTCCATCGGGCTCAGACCATTGCCCGCGAACATCTGCAAACGCTCCCGAGTGAAAGTCGAATCGCGATCGGGGAAACGAGCAATGATCGTCCAATGCCGTTTCAAACCACGATCTCCTCCGGGCAACGACGCATCGATTCACTGGAAATCGCCCCGGCACAACTCCCGCTTGATGATCGTCTTCGCGAAGCAATTAAAACCCATGAAGATGACCGTCGTCGAATCCTGTCCGGTCAGGAAGATGTGGATGAAAAATCCCGTAAAGACCGGTTCATTCGACGTATTTATATTCTGACAGATCTCGCAAAATCGGCCTGGCGACCGGCAGGGAGTTCGCTCCTGCTGTCCGATCTGCAACGGGAAAACGGCATTAACATTTATCTGGTTGATGTCGGTCGCACCCATGCGAAAAATCAAGCGATCACAGCGGTGAATCCCTCTGGCGAACGCATTCCGCTGGGAGGAGAACTGGTCACCTCCGCCACCGCACTGTCTCAAGGAGAAGACGTCCCGGAGCAGAGAATCGAACTCCTGTTTGAAAACCGCCAAGGAGAACTCCTGAAGCAGGGACAGACGACCGTTCGACTCGATACCGGGCTGCCTGCTGAATTGCAGTTTCCGGTCATCGGTGGATTCACGCAAAGCTGGCTGCACGGGGAGACGCGCCTGATCGGCAGCGACCCACTGGTCTTCGACAATACCCGATACTTCACAGTTCAGGTAAGCGAAGCCCCCCAGGTTCTGGTTCTCGCCCCCGACAATGCAGTCGCCCAGACGTGGATCACCGCACTCGCTCCACATGACAGGGCCAGTGCCACATTGAACAAATTCAAACCGCACTTCGAACCGTTCAGCAAACTTCCAGAACTCTCGCTGGAACTGTTCCCGGTGATCACATTGATCAACACGCCCCGACTTCCGGATTCCGTCTGGTCGCAACTGGGTCGCTATGTCGAGCAGGGGGGAGGTCTCATCGTTATTCTCGGGAGTACCGACATTCAAGCAGCCTCCTACAATCGTGCTCCGGCTCAACAGTTCCTGCCGGGTCAGCTCGATTCCTGGCAACCACTGGGAGAATGGGGCTTTTCGGTGACGTCGCGCACGCACCCCTTATTTTCCATCTTTCGACGATTGGAAAACTACGGTTCGTTCTCCCTGTTCGAGAACGAAAATCAGGTTTATGTCAGCCGTTTCTGGAAAGTCACTCCCGCTGCCGGAGCACAGGTTCTCGCCACCTTCACCGACGCTGAACGCTGGCCTGCCATTCTTGACCGGAGTTATGGGAAAGGACGAACGGTTCTGTTCACCACCGCCGTCAACCTCCCGGACAATCCGAATGAGCGCTGGACCAATCTCCCCAGCCCGCTACTGGATGCCTGGCTCTTTCTTTCATTCGTTGAACAGATGACCGATTACGTCTCCCGGTTCAGCAACGACCGCCACAATTTCATCTCCGGCCAAACCGTCACCGTTCAGGTTCCCGCTCAACCGAAAGAACGAAACCTCCTTTTGAAGCAGCCTGATTTACGGCAATCGCGACTCACCATTCCGGTGGGGGCCAGTTCGGTGACAATTCAGGACGCATTCATCCCGGGGCATTACCAGATTATTGACCCGGAACGACGGGAAGCAGTCAATGCCTTCAGTGTGAATCCACCGGCAGAGGAAAGCGATCTTGCACGGCTGACGAACGAAGACCTGAACGACCGCCTCGGACCAGAGCGGTATCAGATTGCTCAAAGCCTTGAAGAACTCAAAGACCGCATCAACGCCGCCGATCTCGGACAGGAAATCTTCCCCCTGCTGCTGGTTCTGGTCGTCACTCTCTTTTGTGGCGAGCATCTCATCGCCAATCGCTTCTACCAGCAGGCGCCGAATGAATCGGCTTAAATTCTAAATCTAAAATCCTATAGAACCAAAGAAGAAGAGGGGAGCAGCGCGCCCTGTCTTCTCTGTCTTCCTTTGGTTCTTAGAATTTCGAATTTTCCTATTTTTCCACTTGGGTTGGTTTGCGCTGGTCAAGCCGGTTGTCAAGTTTATGCAACCGTCAAACTTTCACAGGTCAGAAAACTTGAGTTATTCTTCCAAGATTGTGCAGAGATCAAACTCAACTGGTCGAATGGAGAAAGGGCACATTTTTTGAAGGAGAGGAGGACAACCATGTCCACGACGACTGAAGAAACGGAATTCGACGAACTGCAACGGATTGAACAGATCTTCCAGAAACAGCGCGACGCCCTGAACTCCGAAGCAGAACAGGTGACAGAGCGAATCCGCGCCTGGCACAAACGCCGCGACGCGATCGACGAGGCGCTGGAGAAACTGAAACAGCGACTCTCCCCGGTGGGAGAAAATACAAAATCCTAAATTCTAAGAACCAAAGAAGAGCAACCGGATTCAGTACGGCAACACGCTTTATCTGCCTGGTTCTTAGAATTTGGTTTTTAGAATTTCTCTCTCATTCGGTTTTCGTCATCACCGATCTCTGATACCGTTCGGCATTATAAAACACTGCCTTTCAGAGACCTGACGTGATGACCACACCGAAACAGCGACCGATTGTCATCGGTCTGGGGGAACTGCTCTGGGACGTCTTTCCAGACGGGCGCCGCACCGGCGGCGCGCCGGCGAATTTCGCTTTTCAGGCCGGTCAGCTCGGTTGTCAGGGAACTCTGGTCACCCGAATTGGAACCGATGCGTCCGGCAACGATCTTCTGGCTGCTCTTGAGGGGAAAGACCTCGACCTGAGCGGAGTTCAGCGAGATCCTCAACATCCGACCGGCTGGGTTTCCGTCGCGCTCAATGAACAGGGTCACCCTGAGTACACGATTCACGAAAACGTCGCCTGGGACGCGATGGAAGTGACCCCGGAACTGAAAGCCATTATGCAACAGGCCGACGCGGTCTGTTTCGGCACGCTTGCCCAGCGTCACCCCGTTTCCCGAGCCACGATTCAAACCGCCGTCAGCCTGACTCCGGCCACCTGTCTTCGGGTGTATGACGTCAACCTGCGTCAGAATTATTACGACGCCGACTGGGTCGCCGCTTCACTCAAACTGGCAACCGTCGTTAAGTTGAACGATGAAGAATTACCGGTTCTGGCCAGAATGTTTTCTCTTCCAGAAGACCCGGTGACCTTCTCCCGTGAATTAATTTCCTGGTTCGGATTGAAGATGGTCTGCCTGACCCGAGGAGCCAAAGGATGTCTGATTGTCACTCCAGACGAGGTTCACGACGTGGCCGGTAAGGCGGTGAAAGTGGCCGATACCGTTGGGGCAGGGGATTCCTTTACAGCCGGATTCGTCTTCGCTCAATTACAAAACTGGAATCCCGGGCTTTCCGCGGAATTCGCCAATCGAATCGGCGGAATGGTCGCCTCGCGCCAGGGGGCCATGCCCGATCTGAAACGGGAATTCGAACAGCTCATTCAACAATATCATTAGGGGATAGGAATTAGGAGTTAGGAATTAGCAAAACATAAGTAATTTCCCTAACTCCTAACTCCTAGCTCCTAATTCCTCTTCACACCTTCAGGATCACTCTTATGGCAACACTAAGTATTACTCCCGGACAAACCAAACTGGGCTGGCTCGGAACCGGAGTCATGGGGTCCAGCATGGCCGGACATTTGCTCAATGCTGGTTTTGAAGTCACGGTCTACAACCGCACCAAATCGAAAGCTCAAGGCTTGCTGGACCGGGGCGCAAAATGGGCCGACACCCCTAAAGCCGTTGCCGAACAGAGTGACGTCATTTTCGCGATTGTTGGATTTCCCAAAGACGTTCGAGAAGTGTTCCTCGGAGAAGACGGGGCACTTGCGGGAAGCAAGGCAGGAAATATTCTGGTGGATATGACCACCAGCGAGCCTTCACTTGCCGTTGAGATTGCCGAAGCCGCGAAAGCCAAGAACGTTTACTCAGTCGACGCTCCCGTTTCCGGGGGAGACATCGGAGCAAAGGAAGCCCGGCTGAGTATCATGATCGGGGGAGACAAAGAGGCCGCCGACGCTCTGCAACCCTGCTGGGACGCCATGGGAAAAACCATCGTGTACCAGGGAGCCGCCGGAGCAGGGCAGCATACGAAAATGGTCAATCAGATTCTGATTTCGACCATGATGATCGGTGTCTGCGAAGCATTGCTCTATGGCTACAAAGCCGGTCTTGATCTTGAAACCGTATTGAAATCGGTTTCCACTGGAGCCGCCGGAAGCTGGTCCCTTTCCAATCTGGGACCACGTATGATCGCCGGTAACTTCGATCCAGGATTCTTTGTGGAACACTTCATCAAAGATATGGGAATCGCCCTGTCTGAAGCCCGGCAGATGGGCCTGTCTCTCCCCGGATTAGCATTGGCCGAGCAGCTTTATCAATCCGTCAAAGCCCGCGGCTGGGGTCGTAACGGAACCCACGCTTTGATGCTGGCGTTGTCGGAAATGTCGAGTATCGATTGGCGAAACCGCTAATACGATGAGTTTAAATTCATAACAATGAAATGGGGCGTTCAACAATCGAACGCTCCATTTCATTTAAACATCAAAAAACTTGCTCTTTAGCGTCTCTCCGACGAAAATTTAGACATTCACCTGCTCCACCATTTCGCATGCCAACAAATAGAGATGATTTATGTCCGAGCGTCAGCCACTCCGTCAATAAAACCAATCAAGATTGCGATTACGCAATAAAAAAGCGACGCCAGTTCACCAAGAAACTGGCGTCGCCATGTTGACAACATCGTTGTTCTACGATGGCTTCTGACCAGACTCTCTTGTGCCGCCAAGTTCCTTGTTCAGCTCCGGTTCAACGACATCTTTCATAAACTTGCTCCACTTTTTCTTATCCTTAAGAGATTCATCATGGAGTCGTAAACGATCTAGTGTCTCTGGAGTAAACCGTTCGATTCCCGGAATCCGACTCCACTGTTCAACCGTCAACGGGCCATCAGAAGGTGGAAGCTGGCCTTCAGTGGAAGATGATGAACACCCAACACAACAGACAATTAAGGCCATTGCAAGAAAAGCTGACTTTACCGACTTCAACATAAATATTGCCCCTGTCCCTCCAATAATATTCAATCAGAATACTTACGAAATCAGTTTTGAATGAAGAACTGTTCGTAGGCCAGGGTTACCAATTACTGAGAACTTCTCCACCCGCTCGGGTCGAAAGCTGGCGGTACAGATTCAGGTCAATATTTTGATTGACGAAACGTACGGCCCCGTCAGCGAGAGCAAAATGCGCTCCCCCCGTATGCTCACTTCTGAATGAACCATAACTTTGAGCAGGGGCTGGATCATTCAGTTTAAAGTAGGTTGTTCCATAATTGTAGCCGACATACCCCCAAGCCCAGATGCCACCGATATTGTTAGTTAAAACTCCGCCTGGAGCAAAATCAACCTCTCCAATCATGAAGGTATTGGAGGTTCCATCGGTGATATCACGCATCTTAGTCTCTTTTCGATTTGCTTTCACCTTGGTTCCGTCTTTGAACATCATGCCTTGAGTGTTAGACCTGTCGCTCCAGATCGGAATAATAGCTCCATCAAATTCCTTTGCATAATAACTGTCATCAAATGGAGCACCCGTTAAATCATCAATCATGCCAGATGAGATTCGATACTCGATATACCCATGGATGTCCGAACGAAATGTTCCAGAGCTAAGAATATAACTACATGGTGCCCGCCCATCAGCCACTCCGCCGGGAGGAAGACTCATTGATGGACAAAGGAACGTTGGAACAATCATTCGGTGGAGTGTCAGATTTGTATGACCGTCACCATCAGGATCATCATTATTATTTCTTGCTTTGGTTGGATCCCACCGACGGGCAATTTCGTCCTTTTCCAAATAAGGCATTACTTGAATATGGCCTGTGGGATAGGTCCCATCAGAGTCATCCGTTGCATATGGAAAGTTATTGAATGTGTCATGGAACAGATGCACTCCCAGTGCAAACTGCTTCAAGTTATTTTTACACGAACTTCTTCTCGCGGCCTCACGCGCCTGCTGCACTGCAGGCAACAGAAGCGCCACCAAAATGGCGATGATTGCGATCACAACCAGAAGCTCAATCAAAGTGAAGCCTGAACGGACGGCTTGGTGACGGGTTGAAACGGAGGGAAGGGGAGCCTTACGGCGGCAGGGCATCTTCATCAGTGTATTCCTGAGTTCAATAGTCAGACACAAAAACGGGACCGAAAACTGGCAACCGTCAACGCGACGGTGGTGGCGGGGGTCATGATTCTGCGTCTGGCTGACGATTCAGGGAAAAACCTGATGCGTGATTGGCTACAGCAGAATTTTATGTGTTCGAATCTCTCAAGCCTCTTTATCAAGAGGAGGATCACGCAACTGGCCATTATCACAGCAATAAATCGCATCATCGACACGAGCCATTGCGTTGGCCTGAATTTGAAGACCGATCTCCCTTTTGGCAAATTTCAATGAACTGAGTCATTCAAAGAATTCGCTTCAAAATGAGAAATTAGCTGGCCCAAAACGTGAATTTGAGACTCAGTCTCATTGAATTGTGTTGTAACCGGAATCTTTCGTCATCTCAAGGGTCCTACGGGAAAATTTCACCCGCTCTTAAGAATTGACCCGCCAATATCCCTAAAAGGAGGGGAGCAGAGCCTGCGACGACAGTAATAATTTTATCCGTATCTCATTGAAAACAAACAGGATCGGATGCGATGCCAACAACTCCAGTTCAACCGCTTCCCAATTCCGGGTGAAGTTCCGATGATAAGGGAATGTCTTCCTCATTCATGGACGGTCTGACAATTCCCCAACAGGCGGCGGTTGAGCACCTGCGTGGTCCGCTGTTGATTCTGGCAGGCCCGGGCTCCGGAAAAACCCGGGTGGTGACCCGTCGAATTGCCAATCTTCTGGCTCATAATGTGCCTCAACGACAGATTCTGGCGATCACCTTCACCAATAAAGCGGCGAAGGAGATGGCGGAACGGGTCGACTCACTCGTCCCTGGAACACGGGTGTGGATCAGTACCTTTCACCGGTTCTGTGCCAGACTGTTGCGACAATATGGCGAAATGGTGGGACTGCAATCCAACTTCACCATTCTCGACACCAGCGACCAGAAGCAGGCGATTCGGGTCGTCCTCCAGCAACTCGACATCGACACCACATTCTATGCCCCGGACAAAGTTCTCTGGCGTATCAGCAACGCCAAGAACGATCTGATCACCCCGGAGCGATTCCAGCAGAATCTCGAAAACTCCATCGGCGATCACTGGGAATCGATTGTCGGGAAGGTTTACCCGGCGTATCAGAAATGGTTGCTGGAGTCGAATGCGGTCGACTTTGACGATCTGCTCGTTCACTGCGCGACGCTACTCACAGAAAACTCTGAACTGCGAGATTCCCTGGGAGACCGGTATCGTTACATCCTTGTCGATGAGTATCAGGACACGAACACCGCTCAATACCAACTCGTCGCGGCCCTGGCATCAAAGCACAGGAATCTCTGCGTGACGGGTGATCCGGACCAGTCGATCTATGGTTGGCGGGGAGCGAGAATTGAAAATATTCTGCACTTCGAACGAGACTTCCCTGAGACAGTCACTATTCGTCTTGAACAGAACTTTCGCAGCACAAAAGCCATTCTCGACTCGGCCGACTCGCTGATTGTGAATAATGTCCGGCGAAAGCAGAAAATGTTGTTCACCGATCAGTCTGAAGGAGAACCGGTTCGATTACTGCGATTCGCCGACTCCACTGAAGAAGCGGAAGGAATCGCGGCACAACTGCAGGCTGTCGTCGAGTCGGAAAACCTGACATGGAATGATTGTGCCATTTTCTATCGCGTGAACTCTCTCTCTCGACAACTGGAAACGGCTCTCACCCGAAAGAAGATCCCGTTTCAAGTTGCAGCTGGAGTGGCGTTCTATGACCGGGCGGAAATCCGGGATCTCCTGGCGTATTTAAGATTAATTGAAAACCCCAGTGATCAGACTGCATTTTTACGTATCGTTAATAAGCCACTCCGAGGATTAGGAAAGACATCACAAGACCGGCTTATTAACTGGTCCGAGCAATCGGGATGCACGTTATTAGACGCTGCAAAACAGGCGGATCGAATTCCCAAGCTCTCAAAGAAAGCGATTGTTGGTTTCAAGAAATTCGCGGAGATGCTGGAACGTTTTTCTTATGGATTTGCGGGCTCTGTTGCAGACTTACTAACGCAACTGATTGACCAGACTTATTACTCCTTAACATGGCAGGGGGCTCCCAGTGAAGTCGCCTATGAGAAACAAGCCAACGTTGAGGAACTGATCGGGGCCGCGCGACAGTATGACCAGAGTGCCGGTGAAGCGGCCTCGTTGCAAGGCTTTCTGGAACAGACCGCACTCGTCAGTGACACCGACCGTATCGAAAGTGACGCGGGGCGTGTCACGCTCATGACGTTACATGCCGCGAAAGGACTGGAGTTCCCGGTCGCGGTCATTGTCGGGGTTGAAGATGGATTGATTCCCCATGAACGTTCCAAGTCAGAACAGAATGGACGAGGCTATGAAGAGGAACGGCGGCTTCTGTTCGTCGGGATGACTCGAGCGAAGCGATTCCTTTACCTGACAGAAACACGGGTCCGCACCATTCATGGTCGTCTTTCCCCCACCATCGGCAGTCCGTTCCTCAGAGAGTTGATTTGCGAACGAATCGATCACGGGACGTTTGGCGGAGATTCTGCTGCTGCATGGAAACGGGTGATCCATGGGGTCGACGTCGACGAAGACCGGCACGACGAGCCTCCGGAAGAGGAATCCATTCAACTCACCGAACCGGCGCCAAAGCCAAAATTCCCGAAGCTCACCACCGGTGCAGCCCTCCTGGGAGAAAACGCCAGCACCGTAAAACTGCCGTTTGGTTTTGCAATCGGTCAAGCGGTTCGTCACCCCCGTTATGGCAGGGGAGTGGTCATCGAAATCGGAGGCTTCGGCCCGCGCCGAACAGTGACGATTCAATTCAGCGAAGGAAGCCGGACAGAAACCTTTGTTGCAAACAAAGCCCCGTTGCAACCGATCGGATAAAACAGTTTTTCGTCTTCAACATTCCATAGGCAAAAACTAATTCGAAGATGCTCTTGAAAACGCCTGTTGTCTGTTTTTTCTCTTTGGTGTGCGCGGCAGGGGACGAATTCCCAAATGCTGGTTCAATCCCAGCGATAAATCAACCGATAAGTACTTGATTTATCGTACCATCTTGGATACCGTCAATCATGCAGTCACGGTGATATCTTAACTTGGGAAGAGATTCCGGTGTTTCCCTCTTGAACTGCAGCTTCAAGTCTTTTTGGTCTATATGAGGTATTGTGAGTTGTTCTGACTCATTGGTTCCATATTCTCATCTTTCAAGGGATCGTTCCATGCCCCCCCCGCAAAACCCCTAATCTAACAAAGCTCTCCAAAAGAGTGGCTTTCTCTTCTTCAAAATCTCGTGGCTTCACGTTGATTGAACTGTTGGTCGTGATTGCCATCATTGCCATTCTGGTCGCATTGCTGCTCCCTGCGGTTCAGCAGGCCCGTGAAGCGGCTCGCCGCAGTCAGTGCAAAAATAATCTGAAACAGATCGGGCTGGCTCTCCATAACTACCACGACACTTATTCTGCGTTTCCCATCGGATCACAAGCTCCTAACAATAAGCCAAACTGGCGTTCTTCGGTTCTTGCTCATATCGACATGGCGAACGTGTTTAACCGTCTCGATTTCAATGCCCGAGCAAGCCATGGATTTATGGCCGGAAATGCAAACACAAGCATGGGTTCCGGTTACGATGTCGAGAATGCGGTTTTAAATGATCTCTATGTCAGTGTTTATAAATGCCCATCAAGTACGGCCTCCAAATTTTATACAGGAGGTGATCCACCTTCTAATAATGGACGACAGTCTCCTAATGCTTCCCTGGGGATCGAGACAGGAATGACGATGGACTATGTTGCAATCGCCGGCGCCTATTCCGATGATCCAACTGAAGTTTATGGTGGAGAATCTACTCAATCTTGGGGAACATCAGGATCTCGATATTCCAACAATGGGATGATGGTCGTTCAAATCTCAACAAAGATGCGTGATGCCACAGATGGTCTCTCCAATACTATGATTATTGGAGAGCAGTCTGGTTTGATTGATGGCAAAGACTACCGAAGTAATTACTTTGGTGGTTGGACCGGGACTGTTGCCGCAGGCAGAAATGGGCTTCCAGGAGAAAGTAATTCCTGGGGAACAGGAATCAATGTTGTCCGCAACAGGCCAAACCCCCCGGCAGCTCCATCCACAGGAAACCAAACCTATCTTCCAAATTCCCCATTAACTTCCGAACATACTGGCGGTCTGCACTGCCTCTTGGGAGACGGTGGCGTGAGATTTATCTCCAATAACATCTCCATGGCAACGCTTCGAAGATTAGCGTCGAAACAAGATGGTTTAACACTGGGAGAGTTTTAGGCCCGTCCGATCTCTCATCTGGCCGTACAACGCATATTTTCCTGTCAAAACCTTGCCCATTTTACATTGACACGGTGCGAGTAGACACGATTAAGCGAAGTTCGATTGAAAAAGGTTTATTTCTTTATACTCCATCTATTGTGGGCTGATGTCATCTCACACGACATGACATCAGTCCACATATCGATTCTGTTAAATTTCGAAAGAAACTTATGGGGCGCGTATCAACGGAGATATTCCGACTATATGTGACATTCAGTTGCATGGCTCTGATCAGCTTAAGTTGTAACACTAAAACGGCTCCTCCCCAAGGAACTATCAGCGGAACGATTCTTCTGAACGGAACCCCCATCACATCCGGGCAAGTCGTCTTTTCATCAAGCGCTCTTGGAGTCAACCTCGCTACAAACCTCACTTATGAAGGAAACTATCAGTTCAAGTTTCCCTTTCCACCAGGCGATTACCGTGTTTATCTCATCCCTGAGGACCAAAGTAATATCCAACCAGGGCCAGCTAATGAGGCTCCCCCAGACACCCTGAAAAATGTTCCGGCGAAGTATCGAAATGAGTCGACTACAGACCTGAAAGCAACTGTAGTTGCTGGACCAAATCAGAAGGACTTCGATCTTCAGAAGTAAGCGTTTACCTTCCCATCAGGACGGCGTTTTCCTCTTCGAAGTTGGCGGCGGATTCTCCATCAAGCAGACGGTAGCCGTTCTCGGCAGCAGGATCGACGATAAAGCGTTTACGGTAGCCGAATGGTTCTTTGACTTTCTTCTTCGTCAGACGATTCCACAGTGTCAGGCCACGGATCGCCGCTTCTTTCGTTCGTGCTGAAATACCGTCGGGACTGGTGTTACGGCTGTCGTAACCGAACCGCTGTCGCAACAGACGATTGGCACGATGAACATTCAGTCGACGCTGTGCCCGGGCATTACGATGTTCGGTTGATAACGAAACATTCAAGCCATCCAGATTGGTCACCCGATGTGGAGTATTCTGCGGCCAGGTGATCAGATCTCCCGGCTTCACATCGAACGACAACGCATAATCTTCAAACCAGGCATGATACGGCATATCTTCTGCCATTTCCCCGGCAATCAGACGTTCGATGTTTCTGGAAGAAACAAATCGGGGGTCAAACGGAGGATAAACCCAGACCCGTTTCTCACCTCTTAAATGCCAGAGCATATTCACCGGGAGATCAATATGATAATAAACCATCGCATTGGGCGAAGAGATTAAGATATTCCCTGATCGGTTCTTCGCCTGAAATCGGGGGTTATTCGCTTCGAGTTCATTATAAACCGAATCGATCAGCTTCTTATATTCTTCGTGAAATCGTGTAATGGCGATCACGTTCAGCCAGAGCTTTCCGTTACGGACGGCTGATAACAGTTCACGTGCGGAAAGACCGTTACGATCGCCGACCATCCATTCGAATTTATTCTGATCGCGCCCCATGGCCGCGATTGTCAGATAATTGGAGGGATGCTTATCAATCAGGTCGGCCAGGGCATCGTCAGAGAACAGTCCTGTCGAATGGATCCGGTGACGGGCCACGAGAATCGATTGTTCCAGAACTTCAAACTGCTCCGGAGTCCACTGATCCAGGTAAGATGGGTTCATCTTCACGGTTCCATTAACGGCCCTGACAAAACCTTCCACGATCCGCTCGTGGAAAGAAAACTCTCATGAATTGAGAGGCTTTGTTCGCGGCACTAAAAAAGAAGATAACGGTTTTCTTACCGTAGCTCTCTCACTTCGATGGAAAGAGGTTTTTCAGAAACGAACCCGAGAATGGGCCGGTGCAAAAAGGCAACGTGAATTCAACCTCAATAGAATCGTTATAACCAGACATTCTACCGGGGACGCACATGCAAAATGACGGGAGCAGAAACGGGTTGTCCCTGTGATCCCAGTTTCAGATGGAACATACGTGTCTGTTCCGGAACGAAGTCGAGAGCCGTGATATAGAACTCACGGACCGACTGGTTCTCCAGCATCAACAAACCGTTCAGGCCGATGTTGTCGACATAGACCCCGTGTGGCAGGTTTCGCCCGGCATCATCTGTTCCGAAAGCGAGGACACCATCAAATCCGTGTCTTTCGACGGCGACTTCCAGCATGATGGTTTCACCGGGGTGAATCACAAATTCCAATGGTCCGTCCCCGGAACTCGGTAATGGCGTCGCCCCATTGGCAGCAGCCCGAATGACCGGTTGCGGGGTCTTGTTCGTGTTGAGATTGATCTCGGTCCAGCCTTCAACTGTGTGATTGACGGACGTTCCCTGGATATCAGCAGTAGCGGTGAACAGGATCGCATTGAGTTGCTCCGGAGTCGGCTTCTCTGCGTCTGGGGCGATGGAGATCACTCCTTGAACGTCGATCTGACCTTCTTCCACCTGAAGCGGTGTATTCAGAGAAAAACCAGTCGGAAGGTTTTCGGCATTGATGATAATCGGACCGGTAAACTGATCTTTTCGATCGACCCGGAAGACCACTTCAAACTGACGTCCCGCCGAGACCTTCGGCTTGCGGTCGGAGATCCTGACACTGAAATCGGGAGCCGGTTTTCGGATCGACAGGGTATAAGTGAACATGTCTCCCTGCATGCCGCGAACGTCACGAATTCGCACGACGTAATTTCCGTCTGCCGGAGCGGTGAAGAAGAGTTTCGAATCCTTTCCATTCTCCCGAAATGCAGCGTCATCATTCTCATAATAAATCGGAAAGACAGGAAGTCCGTTCGGAATCAGTTGAGTGCCGGGAGGATGCGGCTCCACGACGTAACACGGTTCCCCCAAAGCATGAGAGAGCCCGGTCGTGTCGAAATAATTCCAGCGATTTCCTTCCCCGGGATACGTTCGAAACCCGGCGTCCGGACCGTTCGGAAGTTGCCACAGCTTGACCACTTCTCCATTACAATAGAGCAGCTGGTTGACGGTCATTTCTTCCCAGTTGAACAGGCGGAAGTCGGTCACCTGATTCCCATCTTTTCCACGGAACGTGAAATAAGAATCCCGAACCGCCTGTAACAAAACCCGTTCAATAGGCTCTCCGGTTTCTGTGAGGATTTCCACAAACGAATCAAGTTCCGATTTGGAACGGGCCGCATTCACGTCGATCACCCAAGTTTCCCCCGTACTGGCAGCGAAGCGGAAACAATCCACATCGGATGTCGAATCACTGGAATGGATCGCTCCACGAATTGTTACGGGGAGAGTGACCATCTGGGCTTGCAGCGGCTGATTGTTCGGTTCCACTTCAGCGACTTCCGTCATCGCTGCGGTCGTGTCGTTCATCTTCAACGAGGTGGTCTCTGAAGTCGCGACCGGAGTAGATACCGGCGCATTCTCTTGCGGCCTCCCTTTCACCGTCGGCAAGGAGAGGAAATCAAGAGAGCCATCGAGACGGCCGAGAATGACGCGATCCTGTTTCGGGTCGGCGGCAAGGCAGCTCACGAGTTCCGGCTGATTCTTAAGAAGTTGAATTTCCGTGAACGATCGGGCGTCCCAGATTTTAATGGTTCGGTCTTCGGCGGTGGTGATCAGTCGGGTACCGTCGCCGGAGTAGCAGAACGTGGAGATGGGGGCCTCATGAGCGAATCGGGCCAAAGTGATCGGGTTGATGCCGGGTTGATCTCCATGTGCCAGTTTCCAGACACGCAAACGATGATCTGCCCCAGTCGCAATCACCGACTTGCCGCTCGGACTGAAACGAACGGTGTATTGTTCTTTCAATGGCTGGCCGAGTGTGTCGAGACGCTCGCCGTCACTCGTTCGCCACAATTTGCAGGTATCATCCGCACTGGCACTCGCGAGAATCTTTCCGTCGGAACTGAAGCAGAGGTCGTAAATCGCTCCGTTATGGGCAGAAAGAGTTTGAACCGGTTCTCCCGTTGCCACATCCCAGAGAATGATACTTTTGTCGTAGCTGCCGGTGGCGAGAGTATTGCCGTCAGGACTCAACAGAGCGGAGAGGATCTGGTCTCGATGACCACGAAATTCCTTCATGCGCTGGCCATTCGCCACATTCCACAATACCGCAATTCCGCCAGAACCGACGACACCGGAACCGGTGAGAAGCTGCGTTCCTTCCGAGTTGAACTGGAGTGCTTCGACTTTTCCGGGAAGATCGGCAAACGTACTGACCCGCTTCCAATCGGAGACAGGTCCGTCTCCCGCTTCCAGCAACTCCACCTTGCCATAACGTCCCACCGCCAGAAGCCGACCATCAGGGGAAAAGGCCAACGACGTCACCGGAGAAAGCGTTGTTTTTGTGGCAATGTTCGGGACAAACAACTTCAGACGATCCGGTTCCATGCCCGCCGGGCCAACCGCCCCTTGTTCAATCCACTGACGGACCATCTCACGTTCGGTCTCGTTCGGAGCAGGTTCTCCTTCCGGGGGCATTGCCGGTTCCCCTCCGGGAATCATCACACGCCAGAGCGCACTTCCCGCAGGATCCCCCGACAAGAAGGCCGGTTTCGACTTGATTCCTTTTTGAAGGGAAGCAAACGACTCCAGCGAAAAATCCCCTTCACTCTCGGAATCGTTGTGACACCCGGCACAGTATTTCTTCAGAAGCGGAGCCACTTGCTTTTCATAATCCACCTGCGGCGCCGCATCGACGAATGGCGGAAAAACGAGATGTAAGCAGAGCAGGGGAGCAAACCAACATCGCATCGGCGTCACCATTGCTGATCAACAAAAAAGAAACATCCGGCAGGTTCCCGACGATCATATAAAAACAGACCGATCAACGCACGGGGAACCGGAAGATATTTGGAGCAGTTTCATTCTGATCGTGAGAAAAGAAGACTCACGCAAAGGCGCTAAAGGCGCAAAGAACTTCGTTGAGTATTTCTCATAATATTTTCGTCCCACCCCCGAATCGGTTCGAAAGTATCAGAACACCAAAATGGAAGGACTACAGAGTGCCAATTGGTCCGATCAGTTCCGGACAGCAATCGATCGAGCAAGCTCAGCCGCATATTGTAACGCCGCTTGAATATCATCCATGGTCAGTGAGGGATAACTGTTCAACAAATTCTCGGTCGATTCCCCTTCTGCAATATTGTCGAGAATCACAGAAACCATAACCCGCGTTCCACGAATGCAGGCGCGGCCATGACAAACTTCCGGGTTTACCGAAATATGCTCTTGCCAATTCATTGAACGGTACTCCCTCAGAAACGGTTCGGTATCACAACCAGCACTGACTGCCCGAAGCTGAGTTGAACTTTGATGACCTGACATGAATCATACTCAAAAAACGCCCCGATTTCATGGTCTGATTCCCAATAAAGAATCTGGCCATGAAATCCTCGCGAGATTCATACTCTTCCAAACCTGCTCCCGGCTTGGCGAAACACCACACGGGTCGTATCATGGCAGGCTGCAAATAGAAGCACGGTTCTCGTCGTGATGTTGATCCAGCAACGCAGTTTGTTTCTCAACAGAAACATTCTGCCAGCCGCACCCCGTCTTTCCAGAAAACATGAGCAATCGCTTGAATCCCGAACAAAACGCCAACCGACACATCCTGATTGTTGAAGATGAACCAATCATCCGAAACACATTGGCCGAATTTCTGTCCGGAGAAGGGTATCAGGTTGTCAAAGCGGTTTCGGTGGAAGAGGGGATTGCCCGATCTCGCGAAAAAGATTTTCATGTCGCCATCTGTGACATCCAGCTTCCCGATGGGGACGGTATCCGCACGATGCGGTTGATGCACAAAATCAATCCGTCGGTGTTTGTTCTCATTATCACCGCTTACGGAACAGTGGAATCGGCGGTCGAAGCCTTCAAGGCCGGTGCGTTCGACTACCTGACCAAACCGGTGATCTTTGACGATCTTTCCAACAAGTTACGCCGGGTCTTCGAATACCGCGACCTTTATCTGGAGAACCAGAAACTCCGTCGCGAACTGGCTCAGCCGAATCGGTTCGATCAGATCATCGGCTCCAGCGAACCGTTACGGGTGCTGCATGAAACGATCGGAAAGATTGCCGCAACCCACTCCAACGTCCTGCTGGTGGGAGAAACCGGGACTGGAAAAGAACTCTTCGCCCGAGCGATTCACTCTGCCGGTCCCATGCGAGACGAGAAGTTTCTCGCGGTGAACTGCGGAACCAGGCCGATTGAACTGCTCGAAGCGGAACTGTTCGGCAGTGAATCCGGCGGCAAGAGCCAGCCGGGAATTTTGCGAACCGTGGGGAACGGAACCGTCTTCCTCGATGAAATCGCCAGCCTTCCCATGGGAACGCAAACAAAACTGCTGCGAGCCGTTGAGTATCAGGAATCCATGCCCTCCGGGGGAGCGGAAACTTATTCCGTGAATTGCCGGATCATTGCGTCCACCAGCGAGGACCTGTTGCGGCTGGTCGGCGACGCCGAGTTTCAGGAAGACCTGTTCTACCGGCTCGACGGAGTCAAAATCCGGATTCCTCCTCTGCGTGAACGGCTCGATGACATCCCGGAGCTGGTCGATCATTTCGTCGCCAAACATTCCCGGGCACTCCGCAAACGTGTTGTCAGTGCCTCGAGCGAAACAATTCGCCTGCTGATGTCGGCCCAGTGGAAAGGGAACGTTCGACAACTCGATAACGCCATCGAACGTGCGGTCATCATGTGTGACGGCACCCAGATCGAACCGGCCGATCTCCCTCCCGACCTCCTCGGACTGGGACAACCTCTGCCTGATACGGATGACCTGCGAAGTGCCTTGCGCCATTACGAACGCCTGCACATCACCCGGGTTCTGCGTCAATGGCCCGACAAACGTGAAGCCGCCAAACGTTTAAAACTCGGTCTGTCCAGTCTCTACCGCAAAATCGAAGAACTGGGCATCGAACTGTAAGGAACAAACCTCGTTCCCAAGCCCCAGCTTGGGAACGCACTCAACCAGAAGCTCCGCTTCGTCCCACCACTCGTCGAGACCTCACCATGACTCGCACTCGCAGATGAAAGTAGTCAATCAAGGAAATGAACGGAGAGGCGCAAAGGAGTCTTCTCTGCCCCTCTGTACTGCAAACGTTCTGGATTCTCTCAGTCTGCGAGGATTTTGGACAACGTGAATTCCTTTGGTTGCGGCCGGGACAAACCGGCCGCGCCGGGTCTCTCCGCCTCTGCGATTTTTCAACATGGGAATGAAACTGCGATTGCTTTGGGAACCACACTGATCAATGGCGAATCCAGACCGTTAAATTGTTACTGAATGAGGAACTGAGAGAGGGAACCTCCATGAGCCATCGGACAACAAACACTCCTGCTTCAGAACCAGACCGCCGCACCTTTCTCAAATCCACCGCGATCGCCCTCTCAGCAACAGCGGCCGCCAGCTGGAAAACCGCCGCTGCCGACGATCCCAAACCACAAGGCTCCTCATCCGAGCCCTATCAATATGAACGTGATCCCCTCCTGGTCACCCAGAATCCGACCATCATCCGTGGGCGTGATGCGGCACTGGAAATCCTCAAACCCACTCCCGCCCAACTGCAACGCGGACTGGAACTGCATCGACAAAGTCTCGTCTTCGATTCTTACGGATTTGCCCCACGCGCTGCGATTGACGGAACCGCTCTCGCACAGGCAGACGCCGACGGTGCTTCCGATTTCGAATTGATCAATCTTCGGTCCGAAATGTCGATGACCCGTCCGGCACTCGATCCGAAAGAGAGAAACGAATTCGACACCGCCATGAAAACGGCCGGCGTCACCTGCATCTTCCAGAACGCAGGTGAAGAAGGGAACGATCCCTTGCTACTCCTTCGACGACTCGCTCATTTCACCTATCTGGGAGACATGTTGCGAGGAACACTCACGCGGGCAACTCTCCCAGAAGACATCGAGGCCGCACACGCCGCCGGACAGCATTGCCTGTACCTGACCGGCAACGGAATTCCACTTCCATACCAGCATACCAATGTCAGTGAAGACCTCGATTTTGTCCGGCTATTCTTCCAACTCGGCATCCGTATGATGCACCTGACATACAACCGTCGAAACCGGTTTGGCGACGGTTGTGCAGAAACGGCCAACGGCGGCATCAGCGATTTCGGTCGAGCCGCGATCGCTGAGATGAATAAAGTGGGCGTGATCGTTGACGTCGCTCACAGCGGCTGGCAAACGAGCCTGGAAGCCGCCAAAGCGTCATCAAAACCAATGGTCGCCAGTCACACCACTTGCACGAGTCTGCAGGAACATATCCGTTCCAAGCCGGACAACGTCATTCAGGCCATTTGCGACACCGGCGGTCTGGTTGGAATTTGTTGCATTCCATACTTTCTTGGTGGAAGCGGTGGCATCGACCAGTTGATCACCCATATCGACTATGTGGCTCAAAAATACGGGGTGGACCACGTCGCCATCGGAACCGACATTAGCTACACATCTCAGTTCAGCAGTGCAGAGAACTCGAAGGTCAAATCACGAGGGAAACGTCTCCCTCGTTTCGCCTCCTTGTGGCCCCCCGGAGCATTGGGTGGCAACTGGCCAGGAGCGAAAAGTCTTGCCTGGACGAACTGGCCGTTGTTTACCGTCGGATTGGTTCAGAAAGGGTATTCAGACGAAGATATCCAGAAAATCTTGGGGGGGAATATCTTACGCATTTGCCGTGACGTTCTCCCGACATCCTGATATTATTTGAAGGCGATCATTGATGAGCGAAAAAAGAACCTGAAAAACCTTAAGGTTCTCGGTGTTCTAATCTTGCAATTTTCGCGCAACGGGATATGTTTCGCGAACGCTTACCCGGTAGTGTAACGGTAGCACAACAGTTTTTGGTACTGTTCGTCAAGGTTCGAATCCTTGCCGGGTAACTTGACTTACGACGAATAGCAATCTGGAGGTACTACCCCAGTGCTACTTTGAGGTGAGTTTCTGAATCAAGCAAAAAACGCCTTCGGGCAGACCAGCCAGAAGGCGTTTTGTCGTTTCTGGCCTCAACCGGCATCGTCTTCCCGGTCGTTGTCTTGACCGTTGATCTCCGGCATGAGCCAGACTTGCAGTTCTCCCGGCGCGCCGGTTTTCTTGTCCGTCAGCAGACGAACGGACGCCGCGAAGTAGGCCAGCGTCTCATTGTCCGAATTCACCCGCAGGAATTTGACCGGCAGGCCGTCCGGAACAACACGGAGACGTTCCAGCAATCCGGCAGCATCGAATCCAATGGCCAATCCGCCCGGGTCACGTGTACCAACTTTCAATTCCTCGATCGTCATGGGGATTTCATTCGTGGAAAAGTCAGAATAAAATGAAAACGCCCCCGGCAGCGAACCACCGGGGGCAGTCCGAATTTGACTTCCCTATCGAATGCAAAGCCCGAACTGCTCCACGTCCGCCAGGAACTCATTCACAGCTTTCCGGGCGTTTCTGAGTGTCTTCTCGCCGTGAACGACGATATCGATCTGTTCACCGTGCCGTATTCTTGGGTCGTTCGTCATGAATCTTTGCTCGGCAACGTGAATCACGTATCCAGCAGGCGGGCAGGCGAGCAGTGTGGCGTCCATGGTTGCAATTCCATCTGCCCGGACGTGGTGAGCGACTCCGTTTGCAGACCACGTGCTGATGACAAACTCCAGTTGGCGATCGGTCAGTGAGTCCAGAAGCTTCCGAGAGATGAACCGTCCTTCGCCGAGGCATGCCATTTGAACGAAACAGGGGACGCTGTTGTCTCCCCAGTCATACTGATGCATTCTCAATGGAATCGTTGGAATGTCATCGTGGTCAAGAGGGATTGACGAATCGAGACCGAACGTGCGTCGAACCGGATGACTTGTCACGGAGCGATGGAGTATCGACGGAGAAATCATAAGAAATTCCTTCAGGATCAAATGTGCGAGATATGAGCCCTGCAGCCCGACCATCGAGCCGCAGGGAAAAAATGAAGAAAAGTGACTGGGAAATTGATCACAGCGTCGGATCGTGCTGGCAGAGAGCGTCTACCAGTTCCGCAGCGGTCTTGTATCGTTCCGCGATCAGGTGCAACTGATGGGCGAGCGTCTTGGCGGAACCACGCTCCGGATTCCAGCCGAGCGAGTTCAGCAGGCCAGCGTTCTTCCCCTGAACCTGCAGTTGCAGAATGCGGTTTCGCATCCGCTGGACGTTCAGGTGAACTCCGAGTGATTCTGCGACGGCCAGTACCACTTCGGCTTCCTTCTCAGTCAGTTCATTGGTGTTCGCGACGGTCGGATACTCCAGCGGCTTGATGAGCAGCTGCCAGAATCGGACCGGAGCCATCCGCAGCTGAAGCTGGTTGAACCGGTGAACCTCGATTCGGGCTCCAGTGTTCATCAGTCCGCAGTCAGCTGACGGAGGAGAGGAATACTCCGTTTGTGGATTCCAACCAACCGGACGCAGCAACCGGACCACGCAGAACCCGGAATTGCAGTAGGCAACGACGTGCCAAAATTCAGAGTACTTGTCACCCGCCAGAATCTTCCGGTTCAGGGAAATGGCCAGAGCCGTTGCATCTTCCCTCTGAATGCCGGTCGTGATCGCTCCCGGAATCGCTCGCAGAAAGAGCGGCTGGTCACAACCACCGACTTTCACGGTCAACCGGATCGAATCCGGCGGCGTGATGGTCAGGTCCGGCATCTCCGGCTTTTCAACTGGAGAAAGCGTCGCCAGCGGACCGATGGGAATGGTTGAGACGGGAACTCGAGTCACGGACTCGGAAACAGCGGAATTTGTCGAATTCGAATCTTGATGAACGTGCGTAATCATGCGAACATACTTTCAGCTGAGCCTGCCGACGACCTGAGAAATTGACGGCAGGCTTGGTAACAGATGGCCGGTTGCACCATGCGACCGGCTTTTTTTATGTCCTGATGTCAGCTCGGATTGGCCTGTCCTCTGCAGGCAAAAAAGGAAACGCCTGTTTCCAACCGGGTCCAGCGGCGAGAAACAGGCGTAAAAATCCGAGCGGTTGCCCGGTGTATCGAGTTGTCAGAGGTCGCCGTCCCTGGACCGAACAGGCTTCCCTTGTGGGTACATTTATGGCACAAGGTGCCCCCTGTTGTCAAGTGCCAACATCGTAGGCACACTGTGCACTATGGGAAACGAAGATGAAATTCTGTCAGAACGATTTCGCGGCAGGTGTTCACCAGAGCAAAAACGCCGCTGGGAGCAGGCCGCCAAGCTGGCGAAGCGTTCGCTGTCCGACTGGCTCCGGATCATTGCCGATGAAGCGGCGGGGCAGGCGTTGAGTCAGGCGGAGAAGCCGAAGCGGAAGCCACAATGAGTCAAGTGGAGTGTCGGTCGTGAACTACGATCAGAACGAGTTTGTCCAGGATTTTGCTCGTCGAACTGTTGAGAACTTAGAATTCTTCGAGAACGCCAGCAGTAAAATCGATTCACCAGTTTTCAATGGTCAGTCAAAGTTGGAAACTTGGGAAGTCACCATGCTGGTGAATTCATTCCTTGGGCTTGTTGTCTTGCCATTTGAGCGGGCAAGCATTGGGAATGCTGGCACGAAATATGTTGATCTTCAAGATTCCGAAGCAAACTGGCCACCAGCTGATTTATCCCGGTGGACAGTAGAGGAGGATAAGAAGACGCTCTGGAACCTCTTGCGAAATCTTCGCAATGCAATCGCCCATTGTGACCTTCAATTTCACTGTCAGAAAAACGCTGACGCAATTTCTCACATCACGTTTCAAAACGCTCGATACCGGGCACGAAAGAAAAAGAATGGACAGAAGCCGCCCCCAAAGTTTGAAGTTTCTTTCAAATTGGCCGATATACGCCAGTTTATAAAATCCCTCAGCAACGCTGTCCAATCGACTAATCAAGATTGATCTCGCGGGGCAATTACGCTCGTTAGCTTCTTACTGTGGGACGAGCTGCAACCGGCAGCAATCTCGAAGCAAAACGCCAAACTGAGCAGAAGTGACCAAGCGGCAGTCGCGGCGGCATTGGACAGGATCGAAGCGGAAATTGCGGGAGTCAGAAAGGCATTGAAGCTCGAATGACAGGAATAGAGTAACAGAGTGGAATCTGTCGCAAACTCCCAGTGTTGACGGATTCAGGGATCGCACGCCTTAAATCGAATTTGAGGCATTCAAGGTCACTGACGAATCTGTCAAAACCACAAAATCGACGTTCGGCTAGATTTACTTCACGTTTTATTCGAATATCCGGTTATTCTTCAATGAAAGATTTTCGATGTTCAAATATGAAGAAGATGTCAAAGATTTAGAGGAATGTCCTCCTGCCTCAGCACGCACTGTGTCTATGACGGCATACAGGTTCGTCTTTCAGATTGTTGAAGAAAGGTCATTTTTGCCCGTCGCCAGAGTATCCCCATCACGCCCGCTAAAGCCTCAGGATTGCTGTGCAGGAAAAGCGGCTCTTTCCATGTTTGATTGCAGGAAAAAGGCGACCAAGTTCCACTTTGAGATGACCAAGAAGTATAAAAATTTTGCGAAACTTTCCGGAACGCACTTGGCTGAATTTACAATCAAAACAGACGACGGATTAGCCACGCCTTCCCGTGATGACGGACATTTTTCGTTTTTTGAATACAAACAGTGCGATTTTTGTCCTCGATGTGTCAACGTCAAGGAGGTTTCTTATGTTGACATTCAGTGACGCACTAAAGTTGAGTAGGCTTCCGTTTCGTAACCTCAACCTTGTTCGCCATCTAGAGGAATATGAAGGGCCGCTGCTTTCGCACTACGTCCAGGAAGACACTAAGGAGCATTACCTGAAATATTGGTGTGACTGCGACAGCACGCATCACCGTTGGATGTGGCTTAGAGTGCAAGAGGCGAGCATCCTAAGAATTGTAAATCGATTTGTTCCGCTAACATTCGTGATTCCGCAAGGGTGCAGAGACAACTTCGTATATTTCGCGGATGAAACGCACTGCGGAAAAGTAGAGTTTGTTTCACTGGTTGATGTTACAAAAATCCCCGATCAGTACACGCCTCAGGAAAGCGCATATCTTAGCCATATAGTTGACGTTGATGAGAAAACATACGCTCTCGTTATTGAAAAAGGCTGGTCGATCTCAGAACTAGGTACACTTCCATGGACGTTCAGCAGAGCGTACTCGTTTTTGTATGGACTCAATGTTCTTCACGTACCATCCATTCCTTCGTTTCCATGGAAACGAGACGGATTTAGCGCGATGCATGTCTTTAATTGGTTTGCCGATAGAATTCCAGCAGAACACCGAAGTGGGATTCAGTCGATGCAATTTGCATCACCTGGGTTCATTAGGTTTTCTATGCATGCCGGAACGGCGAGAGAAGTTGTTGAATGTGTTTCTCAGTTGAAAAAAAATAATGCGACAATTGCTAGTATTTATTCGGATCTGGACAGCTATATTAAAGCAAATAAATTAAATGACATCGAAACATCCGATGATCCGAAATGGCAGCAACACGAAAAAACGCTGGCAGAATATGCTGTAAAATTGATCGATTCATTCAATGTGACGGAAGCAACAGCATTTATTGCAATGTGTGAACGCCCGTTTGAGGCAGCTAAACTGGCTGGCAGCTTTTATCGTCGCATTCGAGAGTTAGTTAAATACGAGAAAGACGACCTTGTAAGATACCCAACGGTCTCGGAATAGCTTGAAACTGCTGCCGCGACAGAGATGCTAACAATCCCCTTTCACACCTCAGCCCGTTGCCGAATCTTCTCTGCTGCCTGTTCCGCACTCTCGATCAGAAATACTCCCAGCACGTACTGAACGCATTGCATCACGCTGAACAGGTCCTCGCTGTTCAGGCTCAATGTGGGTGTCCATTTTCGGGAGTGGTACAGTTCCAACAGAGCCTGTAACCGGTCCTTATCGGCTTTCAGGGAATCGCGGAGTGCTGTTTGTGAAGCCTGCAGCTCCTCCCGGATTTCGTGAGCTTCCTTTAGCAGGGACTGCAGTTCTTCAGGGGATTTGGCGTCCATCGTGATGCTTTCGTTATCCCTCGAGTTCTCGGAAAATGTTTTCCAGTAGATTGATCTGCTGATCTGCTTTGCGGGTCGCCTCCTGATATTCCTTCAGGAGCTTTTCATCCACTGACTCACTGCCGCTGCGACCGTACATAGCCTCCTGGACTGAGCGGGTTGACATGACTGTCGCCTGCTGTTGTTCCTCGACCCGCTTCCGAAGTTCCTCAGCCCGTGACCGGAGAGAGCTTGCGTATCCTGCCTGAGCGTCGAACGCTTCGGACTGGAATCCTCCTTCCATCAATGCTGCAACCTGCGATTCTGTCGCATTGGAAGACATGGAACTTCCCGCGTCTCCTCCGATGGCCGATCCCAGCTTGGAACGACGATCAGCGACTCGATTGATTCCCTCCAGCTGTGCAGCTCGCAGTTCTTTCTCGTGGCGTTCGGATTCATCCTTAATCCGTTGGCGATCCGCTTCCAGTGCCTTCTGAGCCTCTTCCAGTCCCCGCTGGGCAACTTCTGCCGTGATTGAGCCTGAGACGAACGCCTGACCGATTTTTGCCATCTCGCTGGCGAACTTCTCTTCAGCCGTGCGAGTCGACTCCCGCAACCGGTCCCCGAATTCTTCAACCTCTCGGGCCATGATTCCGGCCGGGGACTTGTCGTATTCCTCCTGCTTCGCTTCGTCCCGTCTTTCTCCTGCGAGATCGACACCTCGAGAGTATTGGTCCTGGCTGATCCGGCCTTTCTCTCGGGCAATTCGGAGCTGTTCCAGTTCATCAGCGTAACGGTCATCTGCTGTCTTTAGATCCTCGATCAGACGATCCGCATACTGATCGGCTCCATCCTTCAGTTTTTTACGTGAGGCCTGCTGTCGTTTCTGCTCGGCTTCCGCTTCCGCCGCTGCCTCGCCCTGTTTCCGTTCGGCGATGATTTCGGCTGGCAGTTTTTCCTTCGTCTCAATGCCCAATAAGGCGTTCATCTTGTCCAGGAGCCATTCCACTTTCTCGGCGAGAATGGCAATCGCTCCGGCTGCGGTTTCCGCTGCAGCGACCAGAGCGTTTCCCAGGAAGTCGGAGAGTGTCTTGATGGAATCCCCCCAATAGGACGCCTGACCTCCAAACAGCCCGTTCATCGTGTCGCCGAGTTTGTTCATCACGGGAGCGACCGTCCCGCTGTAAACTCCGGCGACAACTTGCCCGACTTTCCCGAAAGAATCAAACAGTCCGCTCAATGCTCCGGTTCGCTTATGAATCTGCTGCAGGTAGACGCCGACTCCGACCGCTGCCGCCGCAAACGCTGTGAATCCGATTGCCGCTCCAATTAAAGCTTTCCCGAGTGTACCGAACAGGGGAAACAATCTGCCGACGAGGCGTCCCACAAAGGGGAGTCGACCGGTCAGCATCGTCAGTGAAGACGACACCTTTCCGAAAGCAGTGCTGAGCGTGGACGCTGCCGCCCCTTGAGCCATTGAGGCATTCGCAGTCGTGATCCCCTTGGATGCCAGAACGCTACTTGCGGCCAGTTCCTTGAGTGATTGAGACAGCTTCCAGACGCTGGCCGCCATGATCACCGCAGTCGCCGTGCCGACGACGAATTTCGAAAACAGAACTGTGATAAACACGCCAGCTGCAGTTGCGGCAATCCCGGTCGCAGCGAGAACCTGCACGACACCCGGCATCGATTTCACGAAATCGGCGAGACCGCGAATCACTGGGGCCAGAGCCTTTGCCGCAAACTCTGCCATTGGAGCGACGGCCTCAGCGACTGCGTTTTTCAGATCGGAAAACGACTTGCCGATTTCATCCGCCACGGAATTGAATCGCTGAATAGAACTCGCGGCCCCATCGGCTCCAGCTTTATGCAACGCGGCCGCCTCTTTCGCTGCAGATCGGAACGCGAGCGTCAGACTCCCGGTGATCCCTGCTCCGACCGCTGCCATACTCACTCCGATCCCCTGGAGTGTTTTGCGGACCGCTTCCTGAAGTTGCCCCAGCCCTCTGTAAACTTCGGAATCATCCAGCCGCATTTTAATGTATGCGGCACCGGCTGTGATTTCTGATGACATTGATCAACGTCTCCTGCTACGGTTCATCGAAATCCCCCGAGAAAGTCAATGAACTCTGTCCCTGTTAAGGTCACCATTGCCGGTTCCTTCTGCTGTGCAAACGGATCAAAATCATTGGCTCGCCATTCCCGCTTGTCCTTCCGGGTACAGGGACCATTGAGAACCTGAGCAATCAGGAGGGACCATCGACCCCATTCGTCACGCTGGCGACCTTCCGCCGTCCACACCAGTTCCCTCAGGGTGTATGGTCCCGGATGAACTCCTGCGACTCCGGCTAACTCCCAGATGAATTGCTCGATGCCAGGCTCTTCAGTGCCGCGTCCACCGGTCCCATCAGATCGTTTGTCTGAATCTGTGCGATTCGTTCCGCGGTCGCGTTCAGAACTTCCAGTTGCTTCCGAAGTCCCGCCGCCTTTTCTGGAACTCCGGACTTCTGGAAAAAATCTGTCCACTCCTGAAAGAACGACTCCCGACAGCCGGAGAATGCAGACTCGTCCAGGCTCTCCCCGAACTGTTCCGCCGTGATGCCCAGTTTCTCCGCCTGCTCTTTGACGCACTCCCAGACGACGTCAACGAAATATTCCAGGTCCTCCCGCAGCAACATGACGGTTGGATGTGGCTTGGCATCGGAAAGCGGCTTCTCCGGCTCCAGCAGATTCGCAATCCCCTGAGCCTTCAGCCGCTTCACAAACATGAACGGAAAATGAAACGTCCAGGCAACCTCCCGGCCACCAACGGTACTTTTAAATGAGTGCATTCTGACTTCCTGAAAATTGTGAGTGAGAAAAGTGATTCAAAAAAGGGAGCCCGGGACAGACGTGAAAGGCCAATAACACCGCCTGCCCGGACTCCCCGCACGAATGGTCCCTACGCTGCGGCCGTTGCGAAACCGGCTCGAACGGCCTCGTCTGCTGAAAAGTACGTCTCGTCCTTCATCATCTGCAGGATGGACGCCACCGGCTTACCGCTCCGGCTGGCATAAATCTGAGCAACTGAATGACGTGTCTTGTCGATCGCTGACGCAATCCGGCGAAGCTCATCTGCCCGACCCGAAAAGCCGACTTCCGGTTCGTGAATCATCAACTGCGAGCCCGGCCGCATTTCCCGGATGTCACCGGCCATGAACAACAGAGACGCGGCCGATGCGGCCATCCCTTCATTTACCGTGCGAATCTGAGCCGGGCAGGAACGCAAGGAGTTGTACATGGCCAAGGCCTGATATGGGTCTCCGCCATCGGAGTTGATGCGGATCGTGATTTCAGGCGAATCGGCCAATTGTCCCAGCTGCCCTACAAACTTCTCGGCGTTCATGGCACTGTCAGCCGCAATGTCTCCGAATACCAGAATCTCTGGACCGTTACCCGCCTGCATCCGAAACCGGGTTCCACTTCGAGCCGCCGTCATCTCCTTTTCCGTGATCATCGGCAGCCCGTCCGACTTGCGACGGGAGTTCACATACTCCAGCAAGGTGGACTGCATCCGGACGCCAGACCGTTTGGCGGTTTCGTATTCCTGCTGGTATCGGGCGTTCTGCCCCATCAGGCGAACCGAGTGATTGGTTCCGTGAGCGGATCGCCGGGAAGTGACGACCACGTCCGGAAGACGCAGAGCGGCAATCGATTTATTGATGAATCCCTGTCGACTCATCGTCATGCGGAAGCCTGCCGTGTCGGCCATGAATTTTTTCTGGGAGTACGCTTCACTGAAGAGTCCGGCCAGCCGAGCCCGCCGCTCAATAATGGCCCGGTGTTCGTCGCTGATTTGCGACATAATCCATTGGTATCCGCTCATCTCTATTTCTCCTTAGCGTGGTATTGTGGAACGGCCTACATCCTTCAAGTGGTCGTCAGTGCAGACACAGCAGTAGGCTTTTGCGGTCCGTCGAGGCTTCCTGTAAACGCCCAATGCCGGAAGAACTCCATGTTGTACCGGGCTTCTTCGTAGGCAGCAGTCAGGCGGTTGAGCGTCTTCTCTGCACTGCGGATTTCGTTCTCCTTTGTCTCTTTGAACTGCTCAAGCACGGCAATCATTTTCCGCTGTTCACGTTCATGCGGAGGGTCCGGCTCCCACGGGCCGCCTCGAATGACGCTGGCGTATCTCCGAATAGCTTCCTCCTGGCGACGAACCTCCTGTTCCATCAGCGGCCGGAGATTTCTGAATTCATCGCGGGCTTTCTGGGCAGGCCAGGAGGCTTCTCGCTCATCGTAATGGAGCTTGTTAAGGATCAACTGAGCGTCCTTGTTGAACTTGGACAAGTCGTTAATGATCTTGATGTCATAGTCGATATTCAGCGTTTTCAGACGAGCATCAATCTCTCTTCGGATTTCCCAGGTGGAATAGGCGGGCAATTCCCCTTTATCCACTTTCTCTTGACGTTGCCGCAGTTCAATGGCGAGTTGATCTACTTCTGCCCGCAGGCTTTTTCGACCCGCAATCTGTTTCCGCAAGTGCTCTATGTTTGATCCTACATCAAGCGTCTTGAGCTGCTGTTTCAGCTTACCTAAAGTCAGTTGTGGCATATTTTTGTTCTCCGCGAATTTGTGATGACACAATAAATGCTACACACAATGATTTGGGTTCTGAACAACAGTACTAAGACATTTTGAATAACTAATCGTTCTGACGGCTAAATGTATCCTCGTCGTCGCCGAAGACACGAACGCCATGAAATTCCTCGCGAGTCTTGAACCGCTGACCACAGGAAGAGCATTCCCGTGTTCGCCAGATTCGCGTTGATCTGCTCTCCGTTTTTGCGACAGACATTCGGCCATCACCACAAACCGGACACCGCAGCGGCGTGGCGGATTTCCTCGTGTTTTTACGCTTCAAAGCCATGATTCACCGGGAGTTGTGAGAAAAGGGGCGACTAACTAACTGTGTCTATGACGGCGCGAGCTCGGGGGCTCGACGCATGTTTAATTTTTCGCCAGGAGGACCCGCGACCGATTGCGGCTTCGCTAGGGAATTTCCTCGAATTCGTCCTCATCATCCCAGTTTTCAATCTCTGTTGATTCCGGCGTTTCATCCGGCCATCGAAAGCCCTCGATCCGATCCGTGGCCCCCGCCTTGATGAGATCAGCACGATTCCTGGCTCGCTGTTGAACGGTCCATCCTGCTCGAATCTCTGCAGCCCGTTCTACGATCTGTTCAGGTGATGGAACAGATTTAAGAAATGATGAAGGCATTGAAGAATCCAGATCATCGTCTGAAGGTGTATCCTGTTCGCTTTCTGGAAGGATATATTCCCGCATCACTCCTCCTCTTGTCATAGTTACCTGTTCCGGGTGTGCGCTGTTCCGGGTGAATTTTAAGTCGCTCTCACTGCATTATTAGGATTCCTAATACCGCATTATTCTTGTTTGCGAATTTACTTCCTGAAGTTATGTAGAGATTAACTAAATAACACGGAACACCCGGAACAGTTTATGTAATGTATTGTCGAGACAGTATTTAAGGTGTTCCGAGTTATAAAACATTCCCCGGAACTTCCCCGGAACACCCGGAACATGTTCAGGGCAAATTTTCCTCTTTTGACTCTTCTTCAGATGGTCCTTCGCATATCCCCACGTAGCAGTGCGTCGGCACTCCTTCAATTCGTTTGCGTTTCGCAACTGCTTTGGGGAACGTCCGTCGAACCTCCTTCCCAAAATTTGCCTCGTGCAATGGCTGGGTTCCGGAGTTCAAACATTCGTTCCGATAGGACTGGTACGCGTCACGCGTGACAACAACGCCGTCCTCATGTTCACGATAGTTCTTCAACAGAAATGCCCGGGCCGGATTGCTTTCCCGACGATACGATTCAATCAGCGACCGGCATCGATCGGAGTTCGTGAATCCAGCCTTCTGAAGCCGCTTCAGTCCTTCGATCGCCCAGTTTAGAATCCCAGGCATTTCCCCCTGCTGAATCCACCATTCCGCTTTGTCCATTCCACGAACCCGCTCTGATTCTGGAATAACCTTGTCGAATGGAATGAGGATCAGCCGACGCCAAAGCCCGGAACTGCGATCTGTGAATCGCGGCAAATTGTTCATCGCAAAAATGAGTCTGGCCGTCGGTGTTGCGTCGAAGATCGGTTTTCCCTTTTCCTCGAACGGAACAGGATCACCGGACGTCAGTGCCTTCAACCGGCCTTCCGCGACTTTCGTAATTTCCTCTGTTTCTGCCGAGACGTTGGCCAACTTTCCGAGAGTGCGGTAGAGCTGGAACCGTGACCCAAGGTCTTCGAGAGAAACACTCGAGACATTCGCATCACCCAGCATCGCCGATAACGCGGCACAGGTTGTTGATTTCCCGGTCCCTCCTTCGCCATAGAGAATCGCGAATTTTTGCTGATGTGTCCCTTTGGTCAGGAGGTATCCGAACCACTCCTGCAGTAGACATGTGAGTTCGAAATTCCCCTCCAAGCTTGTGATCAGAGCGTCAAACCAGCGAGGGCATTGGGCGTCCGGGTTGTAATCGTATGGCAGGCAGACGGGAGAAAACCAATTGGGGGAATGTGGCAAGAGGACGTTTTGTTGTCCGGACAGAACACCGGACAGATTCAGTATCCCATTTTTCAGGGCAATGAATTGTCCTGGCCGTTCGATATCATCGATCCATGACGACGCTTCGGCGGAGGACGGCACATGCGTTTGTGCCTTCACGCACTGCATGACACTGGCCAGACGATTCATCGACATCGATCGAGTGACCATGTCAATGTGCGATGTCAGATAGCAGCGAAGGTCTTCATCCTCGACGGGACGGTAATGTGTCCCGGTGTATTCGAAGAACGATTTTCGGTGATACGCGAGGGTCGATCGTTCCGGGTGATCGTATTTGATTTTCAGGAACGACTCAGCAATCTCCATCGGAGTCGGACCGTCTTCTCCTTCGACTGCAGATGACTGCTGCTCTTCCGGAAATGCCTCTTCAACCGGCTTCGACTCGTCGATCGCCTGCTGAATCTGATCTTTCGTGCCGCCAGCATTCAGGAAATCAACGATATCTCCTTTCTCTGGCAGTCCAGGCAGAATGGCGACACGAACGGATTTTGCTCCATGTTCAATCAGGGATTTTGCGACGTTATGAGCGTGACTTCGACCCGGCTCGTCATTGTCTGGCAGGATGACGACATCGCGACCGCGAAGAAACTCAGAGTGTTCTGACTTCCATTTCCCTTTGCCGTTTCCTGTTGCCGCTCCTCCAGCATTGCACGTTGCGACGAATCCAAGTTCATCCAGGCGGTCACAGTGTTTTTCACCTTCGACAATCAGGACAACACCTTCAGAAAAGACGATGTTCGGTAGGCGGTACGGGATGACACGGACGCCTTTAACTCCGTTTTTCCACCCGCCTTTGCCGTCAGGTGACTGTTGGCGGAACTCCTTACTCTTCTTCCCGTCTTTTCCAACGGTCCCGTCCTCGCGACGGACTGTTCTGAAAACTGGATCGCCAAGTTCGTCGCAATAAAGCCATGAAGCGACGTCCCGCATTACTGGAGCGGATTCCTTGGGATCGAATGCCCAGTTAGCCGTTACGCCAACCGCGTGACAAATTTGCGGAAACTTGCAGCCCGTAAAACACGTTGCGACAATCGACCGATCGCCGATTCGTGTGGAAAGCGACTGCTTTTCGTCGCCATGATGAGGGCAGCAAGCGACATACTGGCCGCCTCCGCGATGCTCAACGCCGCGAAGACGTGAAAGCCAGTAATCGAACTTTTCTGAGAGTGAGGCACTCGCCGGAGGCATTGCCATCGCAATCATGGCCGGACTCCTTCCGGTCGTTCCCAATGCCAATCCCCGACGACTTCAAGTTGATACTGAATCGGAATGTTCGGCGACTGAGGGTTGCAGTGCGGATGCCGCAGAAACTCCAGTCGGTCGCCAGTTCTTTCCGGCTCCTCGTGAACGTGGATCGCAAACTGACGGCGACGCCTGCCAGTACCCGATGGCACGCAGATCGGGCAGGGCACAATCAGCGTGAAGTCATCTCCGGCCGTGTACGCTGCGATGACTGGGATTCCATCGGTCACCCGGAGTAACTGCGGACGCGGATGCCACCAGCGACAATATTTCAATGTGTCGAAGCGTCGCCGCATGGAGTGCGACGAATGCAGTGGCGTTTGAATCGCCATCATTTCCTCCCCTCGAGCGAAAGGGGAATAGACTTCGCAATTCGGAGCGGGTAGAATCCGAGAACGATCGCCAAATCGGACTCAGATTCTACTCGGCCGCGACTCGGAACCATTCCCCGATCGCGGCTTATTTTATTGCTTCAATGTGGATGCACAGTTGGTGGAACGCTCTTCAATCCAGCGGTCTAATTCCTTCTGGAGATACCACACCTTATTGCCAGCTTTGTAGTACTTCGGCCCCCGTCCGGATGTGGCCCAAACGCACAGCGTTTCATACTTCACGCCAACATATTCCGCCGCGTCGCGACGATTCAGCTTTACAGGGAAAATTGCAATAGCGGCCATTTCATCTCCATCTCGTTATGGAATAGTGGTGATTCGAGATGGAGTTGTTATCTCAGGTCAGAAAGTCAGGAAAAGGGCAATACACCATGAAGTTTTTACTGTTCGGAAAGTGACTCTTCATGTTTGGATTAGTTTCGATTGAGTTTCGATTTTCTGGACACACCGCATCCGAATTTCAGCGACGTATTGAGGCATCTTTTGTTCAAGATCGCTCAAGAATAGCCTGACTCCAGCTTTATTGTTTTCTGGGTGGCCTTTCACTTGTCCTTTGTCCCTCCAAAGCCTCATGCCAGTTGTCGTAATACTTCGTTTTGTTTCCTCCTTGTAAGCCATGGTCCAGTCAGAAGGCTTCAAAGAAGGTGACCACCACTTCCAGTCCGGGTCAACAAAGAATTCGGACAATATGGGACCAGGGCGGAATTCACCACTCCAGTTCCATTCCTTAACCTTTGAATTTTCGTCAACAGATGGAGCCGCGTTCTCGGCGTTCGGAACGCAAATGAGGAATCGAAGAGAAACAAATTTTTCAATGGTTGGATAAGGTGGCAGCCCTTTACGGGTCAAATTGTGAATTAGTACATAATCCGAAATTATGTCCAATTGTCTCGCACTTCGAAATGTTTCAAAAAGCCCATAAGCAGCATCGATCTCAGTTTTAGTCAACAATCTTGCGTCATTCATCACTCACCCGCCTTTTCTTCTTCTGATTTCTCTTTCTTCGCTGCTGCACTCAACATCGCCGTCACGGCCGCATCGACAGATTCCCTGACAGGGTCCAGATTCAATCGGGCATAGATCGCGGTCGCCTGTGGTGACTTGTGCCCGAGCGATTTTCCGATGACGTATTGAGACGCTCCGGCCGCTGCTTGCCAACTTCCAAGGGTCCGCCGCAGGTCGTGCATTCTCAAGTCTTCGAGCCCCGCACGTTTTAAGATTCGCCACCATGCCCGGTGAGGGTAAACCATGTGTTCATGCTTCGCCCCGTGGTGACGGGCAGGGAACACATACCGGGATTTCGTGGCAGCCTTCCGACGTTCCAGAATCTCGACACATGGAGGAGCCAAAGCAATTCGGACCGACTCGCCATTCTTTGTGTCCGGTATGTTCCAGCATTTTGCTGCCAGGTCGATGTCCTTCCATTCCATCGACATCAGGTTCCAGCGTCTCGCCCCGGTGAAGACAGCCAGCCGGACATAGTCGCCGATGTCAGTGTTCTGATCAGCGTCCATCGCCGCAAACAGCTTCGGAATCTCATCCGGCTGCAGGAATCGCTCTCGCGACTTGATTTTGAACTTCCGAATCTTGCTGGCCGGGTTTGATCCGGTCCACACTTCGAGTTTGCTGGCCACATTGAAAACGTTGCACAGAAGTGAAATCGTTCGGTTCGCAGCAGTCCGGCCATGGTTCTCGCCGATCTGCTGCAGCAGGAGCTGAAAGTCTGCCCGTTTGATAGTGGATAGCTGCTTCGCATCCCAGCTTTTCAGGTATCGGTCGTGAAGTCCCTGTTCTTCCTTGTGCGACTTCACATGCGGCTTACTGTGCGTTTCCATGTACCAATCAAACAACTGGCCGAGAGTCCATTCCTTCCGCTTTTCAAGACGCTCTTGCTGGGGATTTTCTCCGCTGGCAATGCTGGCTGAATGCTTGGTCGCAATCTTGCGAACGGTCTCGACGGTCAGTTCCGGGAAAAGCCCCAAGCGATATCGAACAGGCTTTCCGTCAATTTTTCGATACAGATAGTAGGTCTTCCGGCCGGTTTCCGTGACGCAGAGACAGAGCCCCGAGACGGTGCCGGGGGAAGAGTCATAGACGTAATAACGCGACGATTCCGGCTTCAGTTTCGCCAGTCCGGCCATCGTAAACTTCAATCTCCGCGACATTCCGGCTCCTGCTTCTCGACGATACTTGCAGAGTGCTGTTGGCTGACGGTGCTACCTTTGTGCTACCCGCTCTGTACAGTACCATCAAATTCCATAAAGCATAGTGAACATCGTGAAACGCTGGAAACATGTATTCTGTATAGTCTTGTCAAACTCCATCTAGCCCGACTGTACACTATGTCAACAGTTTTTGGTACTGTTGGTTCAGGTTCAAATCCTGGCCGGGTAACTTTTCCATAAGCCTCTGCTGAGACACCTCTTGCCTCTACCGCTTCTTCCCAAAGCGTGCAGCAAAATCCAGAGTTTGAACCCCAAACTCAAAAAAACGGGGGTCAACTCACTCCACAAAGGAGGGTTGCACCATGGGTTTTCGAGTTCCCCAATACTGCCATCACAAGGCCAGCGGCGAGCTTACGTAAAAACACGAAGTGAACGTACGTATCTCGGCATCTATGGCACGCCCGACAGCCGAGAACAATATCAAAATCTCGTGGAAAAGCTGGAACGGATGTACGATTCAACCGGCCAGTATCAGACGACCGTGAAAAGGCTCTATGTAGAATTTCTGCTGTTCGCACAAGTCCACTATCGTGATCCGGATGGAAAGCAGACGCCGGAAGTCTCGAACTACCGGGCGCCGATCAAATATCCGACGATTAACAATACAGATAACGACAGGGAAATCATCACCGATGAAGACGAAACCAGCGAAGGAGACACCAAAACTGGGGCAGTCATGTTCCAGGCGTTCACAGGTTCCACGAAAGCGCTCGTCATTTCTCAGGCGATGATTGATGATGGTGCCTTCGATACTTCGATATGCCGTCGCTGGTCGGAGGACTGTTCGGAGAACGACTGGGACGCCTGATCAACCGGATAACCACCGTCGACAATGGTGCTGGCGAACCGTGGGGGATCGTCAATCGGACGACTGTCGGAAAGACCATGGCATCGGACACGGCCATCACAGCGGAAGGGATGATCGATCTGGCTTATTCGGTCGATGTCGCGTAGCGTGCTGACACGTTGCATGGTTGCTCTTGCAACGTTTGACTGACTAACAACTTATCCTTACATCGCATCATTGCAGGAACATGTCACAGATTAGCCTTAGCATTTGGGGTTCAGGTTTAAGTCCTGGCTGGAGCAACTTCTTCTTAAGCTTCTGCTGGTCAGCATAGCGTGATATGCTGACCAGCTTAATCTGACTCATGCCTGCGCGATATCCGTTATTAATATAAAAACGCTGATGCCCGCCTGGCAGGACGTTATACATCAATTGCCTGAATTCGCTATACATCTCTGGCGCCGAGTTCTTCCCAGCGTTCGTAGGACTTCAATAGTTCATCCCCGATCGCATCGAGGCGGTCGGTCAACTTTGAGATCTCGCTGCCGGGTTGTTTGAAGAACTCGGGGTCGGCCATCTTCTCGTGGATTGTGGCCTGTTCAGTTTCCAGCAACTCAATCTTCTTTGGCAGGTTCTCAAGTTCCTGCTTCTCTTTATAATTCAGTTTCGGGCCTATCGATTTTTTTTCGCTGGCGGTATTCGTTCCAGTTGCAGGTGTCGAGGAGGTTGCTTTGATTGCTGCCGCTTCGCTTTTTTGAGCGGCATCACGTTGGCGAACATAATCGTCATAGCCGCCGTCGTATTCACGAACCGTTCCATCCCCCTCGAGAACCAAGGTACTCGTGACCAGGTTATTCAGAAACTGCCGGTCGTGGCTGACGATTAAAACAGTACCGGGGTAGTTGTCGATCAGCTCTTCCAGCAGTTCCAGAGTCTCGGCGTCGAGATCGTTTGTCGGTTCGTCGAGAACCATGATGTTCGACGGGCGTTTGAAAATCTTCGCCAGTAACATCCGGTTTCGCTCTCCCCCAGACAACGATCGGGCAGGGCGTCTGGCTCGTTCAGGAGTAAACAGAAAGTCCTGAAGATAGCCATAAATGTGCTTGCGCTGGCCATTCACTTCGATTGACTCCTGACCTTCGCCGACGTTTTCGACGATGGTTTTGTCTTCCTCAATCTGCTCCCGGAGCTGATCAAAGTAAATGATTTTCAGGTTCGAGCCATGTCGGATTTTTCCGCCGGTGGGAGTGAGTTGCCCTAACAGAAGCTTCAGCAGGGTACTTTTTCCGGCCCCGTTGGGACCGATCACACCGATACGGTCTCCCCGGGTGATGACCGTCGAAAAGTCCTTAATAATTTCACGGTCTGAGTACGAAAATGAGATGTTCGTCGCTTCCGCAACCAGATGACCCGATCGCTCTGCGGCACTCGCCTGCATACGGACATTGCCGACAAGTTCGCGTCGCTGGCTGCGTTCTTCCCGCATCTTTTTGAGTGCGCGGACACGGCCTTCATTACGGGTCCGGCGGGCTTTGATTCCCTGACGAATCCAGACTTCTTCGGTCGCCAGCTTCTTGTCGAACAGAGCGTTCTGCTTCTCTTCGGCATCGAGAGCCAGTTGTTTCCGCTTGAGAAAGGTCTCGTAATCACAGGTCCAGTCGAAGAGTTTGCCCCGATCGATTTCCAGAATCCGTGTGGAGAGTGCCTGCAGAAAGGCGCGGTCGTGTGTCACGAAGATCAAGGTTCCGTTATAACCCTGCAAAAAGCCTTCCAGCCAGGTAATGGAATCGATGTCGAGATGGTTTGTCGGTTCGTCCAGCAGAAGAATATCAGGTTGCTGAATCAACGCCTGAGCCAGTAGAGCCCGACGTTTCATTCCTGATGAAAGAGTCGAAAACAGTTGCGTTCCATCCAACCCCATGCGATCGAGAATGCGTTCGACCGCCTGTTCCGCTTCCCAGTCATGAGAAGGATGACTTTCCCCATCCCAGCCGGTAGCGACCAGTTCGGCAATGGTTTCACGGCTGCCCGTGGGGACTTCCTGAACCAGTCGACCGATGCGAACACCGGCGGCCAGTTTGACCTCCCCTTCATCCGGAGGAACTTCACCGACCATGATTTTCATCAATGTCGACTTACCAGCCCCATTCCGTCCCAGCAGACCAATTCGTTCTCCCAGTTCAATTTCGAGATCCAACTGATCCAATAAAACTTCGCCGCTCCATGTAAAGGCCACGCGACGCAAACTCAACAACGACATTCAAAGCTCCGGCGAGGGAAGGGGAGAGGGGTCAGGATTCAGGGATCAGGATTCAGACGAAGTCCTGCTGACCCCTGAATCCTGATCCCTGCCCCCTGAATTTCTATCCGCAAATGCTATCGGCCAGCCTCCCGCGACGGAATGCAGGAGGCTGGCCGAAGTTGAAAGATGTCGTCAGTTCGCGTTTTCAGATCTGGAAGTCGTACCCGGGAGGAGGGCCGTTGATGGCGGCTCCTCGCCCGCGACTGCGTGTGAGAAGAACTCGTCGTCCCTGATCCCGGTATTCGACAGACGTCATGAACGATTTGATCAACGCCCCCCGAGGCCCGGACAGTTCCGATCCCAGCAGGACCGGTTCGTCAGGGGGAGTTGTTTCCGAGTGAGAATGCGGGGCCTCAATCTCGATCCAGACACTTTCCGGGGAGACGACAAAACGTAACCAGACCGTATCCCCCAGAGCGATTCGAAATTGCGTGAAGAGAGTTTCCAGCGCTTCCCGAGTCGACTGCTGAACGGCGAAACCATCGGTCACCGAGAACGGTTGAGCTTCCATGGACCCCATGACTTCGTCGACGGCGCGAGGAATGTCGGCACGACAACGCAACGCCACTTCCGACCAGCCCAGACGCGGTTGCGTCGAAACCTGAAATCGCGGAACGGTGCGAGTCGAAATAGGGGAGATCATGGTCATGCCTTTCCTGGGCAAACAAAACAAATCGGAAACTTCCGTTTAAGGACTTCGATTCTCTGGAGGGAACATGAATAAACGATAGTGGTTGGGTGAATTTTTCACTGCGAATGGAATTAAGACACGATTCACGCGATCAGGTTCACAGGTTCTGAACACGGAATTCTGACTCCGGTTGACGCGGGTCCAAAATCTTTTCCACTAACTGAAACGCTGAGGACGATTAAGAACCCCTAACAAAACTAACCCCCATCCGATCGCGGAAGGGAAATCTTCATGGTTTGAGAGGTTTTGTTCGCGGCTCTAAAAAAATGCCCCAATCAAACCCCTCCCCCCGGAACTCCGGGGAAAGCACCGGAGGGGAGAGGTTGATCAGTCTCGACAACCCTTATTGAAACATCACGCACTCAGTGCTTTACAGAGCCCGCTGGCTGGACTTCGCATTCGCTCTTCCCAGCCAGTAGGGTGCATGGAGCAACTCCTGACGGTGCCGGTGCATTCCGCACGAAAACGTTCTTGAATGGAAGTCGTTCCATCCTGCCGACTGGGAGTTGCGGAATGCATCTCCCAGTCATTCGTTTCGTGCTTCATGCACCCTACTTCACTGAGCCAGTGCTGTTTACCCTAGAAAGCTTCTCCAGCTGGAATTGCTGCGTCCGCTGCACCGCCACTTCGAGTGACGAGTGCTGCAATCAACGCGATGTTGGCATCTTCGTTGATGAAGCGAACCGATCCATCTCCGAACAGAGCGTTCAGTCCAGATGTATGAAATGAATACGGTTGGCTGCTCCCCTCGGCGTTGTAGATTGCAAAGCCGCCGTTCGCATAGGTCACACCTGCATGATTGTACCCATTCGTGCGATTGATATAAGCAGAAACTCCAGGAGAGGCCGATGATTGCCAAACCGAGAACGCCGTTGGACTTCCCTGTGGCAGGGACGTTCCGTCCTTGGTCGATCCTTCCAGAAGAATATCGGATGCGGGACGAACCCATCCTCCACCGTTGGTAAACCCATTAATGATATTGGTGCTGACAATTGTTCCTCGGCGATAAACATAAGGACGGCCTCCCGATTCCCAGACAGCAATCGTGTTGGACGTTCCGTCAGTAATATCTCCAAGAGTCAGCTTGGAATTTTTAGGAAGAAACCCATTCGTGATCGATCCCGTACCGGTGGTGCTGGTTGTCGTCGCACTGGGCTGGATCGGTAGTTTCAATGGTGCAAATGAATCTCCATCCTCGTTGACCAGGCTGGGATTGACTCCTAATGATGCGGCATAGTCGCCGACAGCGACAAGCGGTTCCCAAGCCGCGTCTCCCGATGTTCTGCTTTCCGGAACAAAATCCATCAGGAAGTTATGTTTTGGAGAGGAAGGACATTCGTATGTTTTAATTCGCGTTTGTGCGACTCTTCTGTTCTCATCAGCACTCCAGTTCAATTCTGGAGTATACTGATCCCAGAGAGTCTTTTGATCAATGAAGGGAAGAAGCAGGGTAAAGACACCGGCGCGAGTCTGATCCAGCCCGGTCGCCAAAGGACGCAAGGCACTGGGAAGTCTCCCTTTGGCATCATGGAAATTATGAATCGCGATCCCGATCTGCTTCAAGTTATTCTGGCACTGTGACCGCCGTGCTGCTTCACGAGCCGACTGTACGGCAGGCAATAAAATGGCGACCAGTACGGCGATGATGGCAATGACCACCAACAGCTCGATGAGCGTAAATCCAACGCGAGGAGGCGCCACGGAATTGGAAGAGAGTTGACGTCGTTTTAACATACAAATGCTCCAGAAAAGTCGAGGTTGTTCAAGATTGTTTTGTGGGTCATGGAATGAAGATTGGTGGACGGCTTCATTCCTGTAATCAACGGCTTAATGTCCGTGTGACATCAGCAAGAAATCGCATCAACAGCATTGGGGTGACATCTCTGAATCTCCTTAACTAAAGTCGAGCAACAATGGAAAAGACATTTGTCTATACAGTTTTGTTATTAACCCAATTTCTGGTTTTATTATAATTCATTTATCCCCCGTTTATCGCTTGAGTTCTAACTGCAATAAAGGCTGAGACTGCGGTGTCACCTCAGCAGAGAAGGGGGTCGTGGTCGGTTGCTGATATTCTTTCGGGAGAATGTTTCTCCCACGGTGGGGATTCTCCTTAGGGCCAAGAAGGGGGTGCCAGATCGCAGTGACTACATAGCGTCCGACAGGCACACCACCAACTCGATCACCAGTTTTCCAAAGAACGGTCCCGTCCTCCTGGACGATCCCGATAGCGTTCGAAGACTGACTAGAGTCAGCAGGGAGAGCATGCAATGCCAGTTGTGCCCCAACTGCCGGCTTGCCGTTGTAGGTCACTTCCAACGGGATGTTATGAAGCCGTTCAAGGAAGACTCCCTGTCGGGAAAGCACGGTGAAGACAATGAGTGCCAGCAGGGCAATGCCCGCTGCGATCCCTGCGAGAACAGCCGGTTTTGATTTCAGGGATTCGATCGAATCTGCTGTTCTGCTTGTTGTCGGGTCACCGAATCGGCTTCGAATAGAAAGCTGGTCACGAAGATTCTTCGGCCCGCAGATGCGTGCGACCGAGCTGGTGATCACGAGTCGGTTGTAGTTCGAATCGACATTCCCCTTCAGAAAAACTTCCCCTTTTTCAACGGCAACCTGCACCGTCATTCGCATCTGTTCCCCCAAATCGCCGAGTTGTTGGAGAACTCTCTTTCGAAGTTGTTCATCCAGACGACGCGAGTCGACAGCGGTCGGTCGATTCTTAACCCCGGTGTCGTTGAGGTCAGGGAGACGAACCGGAACCGACTTCTGCACTGGTGGGTTCGGCCTTCCAGTAAGTCCGGCGTCATCAGCCCAGCCCGGCAAATGTTTTGGTGTTGTCATCATTGTCAGCCCTCGATGCGGAAAAGTGGGGTGTCCAGGCCGTTCCCCTCGAAAAGGTGGGGTTACAAAAATGGGGGAACAAGGTGGCACGGGGGGAAACTTTGGTTGGTGAATCGACTCGTAATTCAGGCGTTCCAAGGATGATTACATGATTGAATTGTGGTTATTTATAAAAACACGACTTAGTTGGTAGTTTATTTTTCCCAAAACAACCGAAGACGACATACATGTTGCAAACAACTCCCTAGCGCTCAAACCGAGGAGACCAGTTCGACCTAGATTCCGTCACCGTAAGTAAAGGAGGGACTAAAGACTTCTTCCCGTCGAACAACGTCCCCGGCAAAAACAGTCGCCAAGGTGGCGTTATCCATCTTTTTAACGACGTAGTTTCTGATCTCCAGAAGAATTCGTCGAAAACGGCACACATGCTCCTGCGAACAAGGCTCATAGTGAGTCGTTGAAACACAGGAAATTGGGGATAGAATTCCGTCAAAATGACGAACAACTTCTCCCATCGTAATTCCCTCTGGAGGTTTGGCCAGAACGAATCCGCCATCCCGCCCGGGAATACTTCTTACCCAGCCTCGTTCCCGCAAATCAATCATGATCTGCTCCAGAAACCGCTTGGGAATATCATTACGCTGGGCCATCTCACGAATCGACAGGGGCCCACGACCATCATGACCCACCAAGTCGAACAAAGCACGCAACGCGTAATCTGATTTTCGCGAAAGCTTCATGGCCTCTCACTGCAATTAAACACGACACAATGAATGTATATTTCAATCGGCAATGGAAGTCAATAATGCTCTCTCATTTTTTCGGTTTTTCTGGAATTTTCAGAACAAGAATTCCAGAGAAATTTGTATTTCCTATCGGAAATACTGCTTTTGGGATGACCGATAGAGGTGATTCTGCCCCTAATCGGATAGAAAATCAATCCCAAAGAACGGTCCTGTCTCGATATATCTCCGTTCGTGGCAGGATGTCATACGTTATTTGACAAAGCGTTCTATTGAAGTCGGAAAGCCTCATCCGTAAAAGAGGCTGTTTCTTTGTTATGGAGCGACTTGTCCCTTCGGCCCGACTCACGAACGATCAGCCACATGAATGACGCCGCACTCACTGTTCTGATTCCCAGTCATGGACTTGAGGATTTTCCGACTGATCTGGCCGAGAAACCCGCGGCAAGTTTACTGAATGCGTTCTCAGTCATCTGGCATCCGGCGTTGCTGGCATCGCGCGGAACGGTTCCTACCTGGCGCCGCGCGGACGATCCTTCAGACGCCTTGCCTGGCAGCTTCTTCATTCTTCCAACAGGTTGTGATGATCTCATTCCCGGAGGGTGGGTCACTCAGGCCCGGCAGGCCGGAGCGGTTGTCATTACCGGAGAGCATGACCGGTCGGAAATGCTCCAACAGGCACTGTCGACTCTTTCAATGGAGGTGGAACCCGATCCGGAACTTGTTGCGGACTTTCTGGCATTGGGAACTGTCTTCCTCCAGCTGGAACTCCTTACCAGACGGATGCGGAATTATTCCAATTACGATGAGCATCGACTGAAACAGGAAGCCGTCGCCGCCGCTCGAGCAGCGATGAACAATGATCCCGAAGCAGCGCGAAAATACCTGTCCACCTGCTTTGAGATTTTTCTGGAATCACGCGAGCGATTCTATCCGGTCGAATGCACGTTGCTGGACTTGTGTCTGGCCTCCCCACAAACATGGCCGGAGAATCTTTCTTCATTGCTGGTGGAATCCTGCCCGACCAATCTCCTGATCGCCGCACAGGACTTGCAGGAAGTTTTGAGCACACGCCCCGAAGATCAGGAGATGTTGCGTCAGGCTGTTGCACAGAAGCAGGTCGAATTCCTGGGAGGAGACGATGTCGAACAGATCTCCTCGCTCCTTTCGCTGGACGACACCATCTGGCATCTCCAGCAGGGAAATGCCTTGTTGCGTGACCTGGTGGGGGAACCTGCGACCGTCTGGGCTCGGCGTCGTTTCGGCTTGAGTGCACAGATCCCCCAACTATTGCAGCGATCAGGGTACAGTGGAGCACTGCACACCTTGCTGGATGACGGTCTCTCCCCGGAAGACGAACAGTCACATCTGCTATGGGATGGATGCAGTGGCAATGCGATCGATGCCTACAGTCGGATTCCATTGCCGGGAGACAGTGCCCGCAGCATGCTGAAATACTCAGAACGGATGGCCGAATCAATGGACTACGACCATTCGGCGGCGATTGTCTTCGCACGCTGGCCGGTATCGCGAACTCCGTTTCTGGAGGATATTCGTCGGGCTCATCGCTATGCGTCGGTGCTAGGGAAGTTCGAACGGTTCTCCGACTACTTTGCACAGGTCAGTTCGCCAGGGCGTCGAGGAGAATTTCAACCTTCCACCTATTTCTCTCCCGCCTTAATTCATGCCGCTGCACGAGAAGAAACGAATCCTGTTTCGCGATATCTCAACTACTGGCGACGTGAACGTCGGTTTCTTCGTGCCGAATGGCTGACATCGGTGTCACAGCTGGTTTCACGATCAGCAACAGACACTCCAACAGACGCCGCAACGACATTCCCCTCATCTTCTCCTCTGGAGAAGCAGATTCGGTCTGCACATCCAGAATCGAGTGACGAAACACGACAACAGGCAGAGCAGGAGCTTGATCAGGCGTTCTCCGAAGCAAGTACAACGTTTCGAGATCTGGTCACATCAGGAGGAGTCTCAGGGGCCGGGGTACTTGTCATCAACACGCATTCGTTTCCGAGAAAGGTTCTCGTCGAATGGCCCGACAAAGGTTCCCCTCCACGCGATCCGAGTATTCTCGGCAGACAGACCGACGAACGGGGTACAAAGGTTCTGGTCGCACTTCCGCCATGCGGATTTGTGTGGCTCGCCAGTCAGGAATCGCCGCCGGAATCGACTTCTCCGGGCAAGCTTCCCATGGCCGAAGAACTGTTATTGCGGAACGATCAGTTCGAAGTCCGACTCAGCGACACAACGGGGGGAATCGCCCAGATTGGAACCTATCGCCGCAGTCCAAACAGATTGAGCCAGCAAATCGCCATCCGTTTCCCACATGAGAAAACAATTCATGTCGGTGAAGGAGAAGAGCGGGAGACATACACGACGTATTACACCGCAATGCAACTCCGGGAATCACGTATTCTGAGTGCTGGTCCCCTGGTAGGGGAGATTGGAACTCTCGGAGATCTGATTGACGAACAAACCGGACAGGTCCTCGGAACGTATCAGCAGTGGACCCGCGTTGTCTCCGGACGAAACGTCGTGGAAGTGGATCTCGAACTGTCGCTGGCTCACGAATTGAAGGGAGATCCCTGGACCAACTACGCCGGTTGCCGGTTCGCCTGGCGTCATGAACAAGTGGCCCTGTCTGGCTCTTATCAACAGGGAGCACACCGCGCCGCACGTGACCGCATCGAATCTCCGCAATTTATTGAAATCGCGGATGATGATTTTCGAACAACAATACTCACCCCCGGGCTTCCGTTTCATCGAAAAACCGGGGAGCGCATGCTCGATACATTACTCGTCACGGAAGGAGAATCGGAACGCCGTTTTCAGTTTGCCGTGGCAATTGATGCGGTCTATCCGATGCAGGCGCATCTCGATCAGTTCTCTCCTCCTGTGGTGATGACGACGTCAACACGTCCGGTCGAGGGGAAACGGGAAGGGTGGTTCTTTCATCTTTCCGCTGCGAACGTGCAGTTACAGAGAGTTCGTCCCGGCATCAAATCAAACACCGTTCAGGTACGGCTTCTGGAAACAGAAGGACGGGCTCGCAATTTGAAACTCCATTGCTTTCGAACCCCTGTCTCGGCCAGACAGATTGACTTTCGTGGAGAAATGATTCAGCAACTTCAGATCGACAACGCAGTGACTCTGGAAGTGTCACCATACGAAATCTGTGATATCGAACTACAATTTGAATAGAGCGAATGTTCTTTCATGCGAGTCCTTTTTCTCACTTCCGGCGAATTTATTCCCTCCAGCCGTTATCGAATTCATCCTTATCTTTCACATTTGCGTTCACAGGGAATTGAATGTGACGTTTCACATAGCATTCCTCCCAAATATCATCGATTTCCCTGGCTGGGCTGGCGTCTCAGTCACCTGATCAGAAAAGGAATTCGAACCGTTCAGTTCCGCCGTTCAAATCTGCGTCGCTATGATGTCGTCGTTCTGGAACGTGAAATTTTTGATGATCCGACATGGAACTATGAAGCATTACTTCGCTCCCGCATTCCCCGGTTGATTCTTGATATCGACGACGCCATTTTTCTGAGATATCCCGAGAAGTTCGCCCGTATTGCGGGGATGTCAGACCATATTCTCGCCGGCAACCGATTATTAGCGCAGGAATGCTTGAAGCATTCCCCTCATGTTACGGTCATTCCAACGGCTATCGATCTGAATGACTATCCCCCATTACCAGAGAGAACAGTTCAGGAAATCCCCGTGATCGGATGGATTGGCACGACAGCGAATCTTCCTTATCTCAATGTCGCGATCCCTGCATTGAAAAAGGTGTTTGAGACACATCGCTTTCTCTTCAGGGTCATCACAAGCGACGATCAGGACTTAAAAAAACTGGATTTCGGCAGCATTCCGGTCGAATTCCGTCGCTGGTCCGCACCGGCAGCAGTTCATGAAATCCAGCAATTTCACATCGGTATCATGCCGCTCCCTGACGAGCCCTGGGAACGCTATAAATGCGGTTTTAAATTATTACAGTATATGGCCTCCGGAGTGCCTGCCATCGCCAGCCCTGTCGGAGTGAACCGAGAGATCATCTCCCACGGTATCAATGGACTTCTCGCTGAAACCTCGGAAGACTGGTATGACTCTTTGAAATTGATTCTGACTAATCCTGATCGCGGCTCGTCACTAAGAGAAGCAGCACGCGACACCATAGAAGTCCGCTATTCAGTGGATTTGCAGTTCCCTTTGATTTTGAATGCCATCATGGGAGAAGAGAGAGTGGCGCCGCTATGAGAACGGGCAATAAATCCTAAAAGTTCTATCATCATCTTCGGCGAAGCATTCGGCGAAGATAACGATACGACTCTGCAACTCGCGTGCAGGCCCAATACGTTTTCGAATTTTTCATAGCATCGACACGGTCTGCAACTTCCTGCAAGTCAAACTGACAGGCGACGAGATCATCAAGAGAAACGGAAGTGAGTTGATTATCGCAAACCGCTTGTGCAAGGTCATTGCGAAAAATAGATCTCACATATGGGTCGTCCAGATGCTTCTTTAATATCTGGTAACGAACGTGTCGCCATTGATTGTTTTTGTCCAGATAAGTATGGAAATTATGCTTATGAATTCGATAGTCAACAAGAGGATCACTTAGAACGATAATGTCATATTTTCTTAGCAGTCGAAGCCATGTGTCATAGTCTTCCGTCGAGAGATTCTCGTCATACCATCCGATTTCGTCCAATGCACTCTTCCTGATCAATGCAGATGGAGCGGCAATGCACGGTTCCCCCCGAACCAACTGTTTGTAAAGCCCTGACTGACTACTGATATCTGGAGTAGCAAAACGACGGGTGAACAGAAAAGGGGGCATCGGCGAGCCACTATCGTCAATCAGATTTGCATCGGAACAGATGACGGCAACGGAATCGGCGCTTTGAGAGAATGCCTGAAGTTGTCTTTCGAACTTCGTCGGATGAAGCCGATCGTCACAGGAGACATACTGAAGAAATTCTCCTCGACAAAGCAGTCTTGCTTCATTGAGTGTGCGGCAAAGTCCCTGATTTGTCTGGTGAAGGATTGTGCGATAAGACAGCCTTGACTGACTGAGCCAAGCTGTCGCGATCTCGACAGAACGATCTGATGAGGCATCGTCACAGAAAATCAGTTCAATTTCGGAAACAGATTGACTGGCAATGCTTTCCAGCGCTTCGATGACATACCGTTCATGGTTGTAGCTGACGGCAATGACGCTGATGACTGGAAGTAAAAATGATGAGCTATCCTCTGATGTCGTCATTAAGAAATCAGCCTTTTCAAACTTCAAATCGACGCATAAATTTAGTCCAGTGTCCAGGCTGTTTCAGGTTGATCAATTCCAAGGGGGCATTCTCCAGGTCATCGAATGTCAGGACTTCGATCTGTTCTTCTGTCATCTCCAGTCTCTTCTCAGGGACCCCTTTCGTGATGACTCCCAGCCCATAATCACAATTGAGAACAAAGATATTCAGGTCGGCTCTTGTTGCTCTGAGGTGACAGATCGTTTTCCACGTATCGCCGCACCATTCTCCGGTCCACTCAGGCAGATTTAGGGATCTGGCATGTTCCAGTGAATTCGCAGGATAGGCCGCTGCAGAATTTGGAGGATAACAGTCATGCATGATTATAATGCCGGGGTCTGCGAGGACCTTCAGGGCGTTATTGACGTCCTTCAGAGACTGGCGATGAGTGTGCATCCCATCGATAAATATAACATCAAATTTCTTACTGGAGATTTGCTGATTTCCCTCCACTCGGGAGAAAAACTCGTCGCTCGTGACTTCAAAATATTGAGACGTGTATTGAAAACGATGTCTTAGCTTCCAGATCAATTTGCGATGCCATCCGATCTTAAGGCAAGGGTCGACGGCGATTTTTAACGGGACGCGAACCGGAAGAAAGCAATCTCCCGCAAAGACTCCGATTTCTAAATAAGTCTGGGCGCTCAGATGGTTAATCGCATCCTGAATGACTGTCGTGCGATTCATTAAATTCGAACCCCTTAAAAGATCACGATGTTATGATCCTGGATGGTCGTAACTCTTCGATCGGAAACCCAATTGGGGCGGAGCAGGCTGTCTGATCCGCGGACTCCCTGTTGGTGATACTGTCGGCCGTGTCCGGTCAGATTTTCCAGTTCGAACAGAAGTTCTCCGGAAGATTCCCCGAGAGTCGGAGATCTGTTCTCCAGTCCCAGTGTAAAGTCAATGCGGTATTGTCCGGCCGCCAGCATGTTCGCAGGGATGATCCAGCGCTGAGAGATTCGACAAGGATGGATCGTCTGATTGATTTCGGAATCGGCATCATCATAAAGGGCCAGCGCTAATTCGGTTCCATATCCTGACAGGAGACGGAATCCAAAATAAAGACTGTCGACCGTGCGTTGTACATCAAGAACCGCTCCCACTTCCAGTGCGGTTCCGGTCTCCCATATTCCGTTTTCTTCGACCGGCCGGATCCATGTTTCGACGAGTTGGAAATCGTCATTTCCAATGGGGCCAGACCAGTGAACCCGGCGTCTGGTTGTCGCTTCGCTGTAGTGATGAATGGCCTCGGTAATGCTGCCGTCAAAGGCCGTTTGTCCTTGTTTCAGTAATATTCCGCGATGACAGAGCGAGGCCAGTGCCGTCGAATTATGACTCACCAGCAGTACGGTGCGTCCCGACCGATTCGACAGGTCCTGCATCCGGCCCAGACATTGCCGTTGGAATGACACATCGGCGACGGCCAGAACTTCATCGACAATCAGAATCTCCGGTTCCAGAAAGGCGGCCACGGCAAACCCCAGACGGACACGCATTCCGGAAGAAAAACGTTTCACCGGGGTGTCGACATACATCTGACACCCCGAGAAGTCGACGATGTCAGCAAATCGCCGGGTAATTTCGTGTCGTTTCATCCCGAGAATGGCGCCATTGAGATAGATGTTCTCTCGGGCCGTCATATCCAGATGCATACCGGTCCCCACTTCCAGAAGGGAGGCGATGTGTCCTTTCGCTCGAATGCCCCCCGTCGTGGGAGAAGTGATGCGAGAGATCAACTTGAGCAGCGTCGATTTCCCGGATCCGTTCGCCCCGATGATACCGAGGATCTCTCCTTCCCTGACGTCAAAACTGACATCTTTCAGTGCCCAGATGTACGCAGATTCGGCCTTTTGATCGCGACGGTTGGCTTGCCCGACGATGGCGTAGGGATCGTCCTTCCCGCGAACACGCGCCCACCAGCGATTTAAGTCATGACTGAGGGTGCCGGTCCCGACCTCTCCCAGCCGGTAGAGCTTTGACAGGTCGCGAACTTCAAGAATGGTTTTCGACATAAAGATAAAATGGGACAGGGCTCTACAGACAGGGCCAAAACCATTCAAACGGTATCCATGAACGAACGTTCGGTATGATTGAAAATCATCATCCCTGTGATCAAAACAATGATGGCAAATCCTGCAGAATAGGAAAGTCCCAACAGCGAAACTTCCCCTTCCCCCAGAAAGGCAAATCGAAAGGTTTCAATGAGGTGCGCGATCGGATTCCACCAGAGAATCTGTTTCAGACGGGGACTAAGCAAACTCATTGGATAGATAATCGGTGTGGCATACATCAGAAGTTGCACGCCAAACTGAATGACGAACGTTAAATCCCGATACTTGGTGGTCATTGAACTGAAGATGACACCAAACCCCAGTCCCAGGGCGGCCATCATCAGAACCAGAAACGGGATGGTCAGAATCCAAAGATTGGGATGAAGACGGTCTGTACTGAGTAGAAAGTAGGTAAAAATGATGAGAAACAGACTCAGTTGGACCAAAAACTTAAGCAACCCGGAGACGACCAGAGCCAAAGGAACAACCAGTCTGGGAAAATAGACTTTCCCGAAAAGGTCGGCGTTCATGGTGAACGTGGTGGAAGTGCGAGAAAAGGCTTCCGCAAAATAATTCCACATCACGATTCCTGCCAGATAGAACAGGGCAGGGGGTAAGCCGTCAGTCGGAATCTGGGCAATGTTTCCAAAGACCACGATAAAGACCAGCATGGTCATCAGTGGTTGCAGGAGATACCAGATGGGTCCCAGAATCGTTTGCTTGTAAGCAGTGACGATTTCACGCTGTACCAGCATCCACAACAGATCACGATATTCCCAGAGTTCCCGAAGTGGGATTTCCAGCAGCGGTCGATGAGGAGTGATGACAAGTGTCCACACATCATCCCCACTGGAGATCGTTGGAGAAGTCTGATGATCGGTCGCATCCTGATTCATGGCGACCGCCATTGTAGTGGAGAGAGGAATTTCAGACAAATTCAGTCGGTAGAGCAGCAAATACGGAGGTGTCGTCGCCAAATGCGGCTTGTGACACAGCCAAACATCCGGGGGACATTCCGAACGCCTCTTCTGCTGACAGGTAGCGTGGGATGCTGGTGATGGCTTACATGAGCGGATGGAGGATCGGTCAGATTCTTGGTCTGAAGAATCTAAAACGCTGAAGAAGCCGCCGATGCCTTGCAAACCCTGATGCAGCACAAGAGCGACACGACGACTCAACGGTACATCAACATGACCAAGCAGTGAAACCTGAAGTGATGAACTTGTCTGTGCCAAACCTGACCGCTGCTTCAAATTGAGCGTCTATTGTAGGTTTTGGGTAGGTCGTCGATTTTTGTCTGATTGAAACTTGACGTAAGTCATTGCCGAAGGAGGGACTCGAACCCTCACATCCATTACAGATACTGGATTTTGAATCCAGCGCGTCTGCCGATTCCGCCACTTCGGCCGGTTTTACTGTGGTTACCTTAAACCATACGGTCCAAGGAACGACACAGTAGAGTTTTACACCAATATTCGCAACCGAACAGCAACACGATCCACTTGAGAACCGCTGGTGTGTCTGGTAGGTGCAGGTTTTAACCACCGGCACACGAATTGGCAACAGGAATGGAAAAAAGCTCAGCGCTTTCACATTGTTGAAGATGGTCCAGATTGTCAGAGAGTGAAATTGTCGATTCTGCGGGTATTTTCGGTCTGGACGGGTTTGGCGTGATAAAAAATTTGACAGGCTCACCTCATGACGTACGGTTCAGGCGATAAACGGAATTCCCTCCTTTGCGATCAGAGATGAACCCTCATGGCGACTGCGTCCGTCCCTTTTTCCAGCCTCCGAGCCTCGGAGTTTACGAACGCCCATCCCATGGATTCCTCACGGCTATTTATGGCCTTGTTGAATCTGGTTCATGACAGTGATCATCAGACTTCTCCAGGACCATCCCGCTCCATTATCGCTGCTCCCATCCTTCGTCGGCTGTTGTCGGCGCTCCATTTTCGGGACTCCGGCACGTTGAAGCATTCCCGTCGGGTGGGGCTGATCAGCGTGGGAATCGCTGCCCGACTGGGGTGGGAAGATGACGATCTGCGAATCATTGAGATCGCGTCATTGATGCACGACATCGGAAAGATTGGTATCCCGGACCACATCCTCCGCAAACCGGGGAAACTCAGCCCTGATGAAACCGAATACATTGCCGTCTACCATCGGGTTTCACTGGCACTTCTTCAGGCGTGCCAGGTTCATGCCGATGTCACTGACATCGTGGCCCAGTCGCATGGTGTTGATGAAGAGCGACGCGCCAGCCGGAACGCACTCAGCCTGGGAGCCCGTATCCTCGCGGTTGCAGATGCCTATGACTCATTGACGACACGACAATGCTTCCGCGCTCCATTCGATCGCTGGGAAGCGTTGCAGATTCTGGAAGAACAATCAGGCAAGCAGTTCGACCGCAACGTTGTCGCCGCTCTTGGACGCTGGCTCGACAGTGCGGATGCAAGTCGACTGGCGGACGAACGGGCCGCTGAAGTTTCCATTCACGTCAACGCACCGGTTGATATGGAAACACGACTGCATGCCAATCAGCTCTGTCATGTCTTTCATCATCTGTATCTGCTGGAAAGTCTGTACGACGCGTTCTACATGGTCGACAGTAATCGCCAGTTAATGATCTGGAACAGCGGGGCATCACGGTTGTTCGGTCGCAGTGCGCATGACGCCATGCGGAAGAAATGGAATCGACAACTGGTCAGTCCGAATTATGCCACGACTGATCCGATTGAAACCGTCTTCCGAAATGGAGAACCCCTGTGCCATGTCATGACGGTCAAGACCGCCGACGGTTCCTCCGCCGAGGTGGAAGCCCAGACAATTCCGATTCAATCTGAAGACGGGGAAGTCTGCGGAGTGATGGAACTGATCTGTAACAGCAAGGAACCCAAACGTCATCGTGGTCAGTTTCGGTCTCTTCAGATTGCCGCAACGCGTGATCCTCTCACCGGTGTCCTGAATCGTGGGGAACTGGAGCGTCAACTGCAGAATCTTTATGAAACCTGGTCTGAGGGGGCAGGTTCTCTCTTCTCAGTGATGTTCATGGATCTGGATCACTTCAAATCGATCAACGACAAGCTGTCTCATGCCGTTGGGGACCGGGTGCTTATTGATTGTGCCCGAATGTTACAGGATGAACTTTATTCCGGTGAAATTATTGCTCGTTACGGGGGAGAAGAGTTCGTCATTCTTTGTCCGGAAACCGATGCCGCGACGGCTCAGGATCGTGCGGAACGATTACGACGAATTCTGATGACGACCCGGTTTGCCGATATTGAAGGTTTGAATGTCACCGCTTCATTTGGGATTGCGGATATCGGTTCGAAAGAAACTGTCAGCGCTGTGATGGCCCGCGCCGATCAGGCCTTGTATGAAGCCAAGCGAAAAGGAAGAAATTGCACTTGTGTCAGTGTGAAGGAGAATGACGCGGCCGGCGATGCCCAGCGAAACAAGTCCAAAGGGAACTTGTCGGTTTCATCGACGGTGCTGACTTACGTGGCTGCGGACATGCTGCAGATGAAGCTGGCCGGATTTGTTGAGAACCAGAATGCAAAAATTCTGAAAGTCGAGCCGAAGAAATTGGAACTGCAGGTCGGCACCAGCAGTCTGCTCTCCTCCTGGTCGCGGTCGGCAGCAGAGAAAATGCCGGTCAAGATGCGGATTGATGTGTCAGAGAACTTGTCCGAAACCAGTCGTCAGGGGAGTTCTCGGCTTGTTCTTAAAGTTCAGGTGGAACCGGTGTCTCGTCCTGCGGATGAAGAGCAGTTTAAAAACCGGGCGCACCTGCTGATTGAAGAACTCCGCTCTTATCTGATCGCGAATTAAGAGCGGATCCAGAAAAGAGATATCTGCGTGCCACTGCTCTGTGAGCAGTGTTGAACGTCATGACGGTGTGGACAGGGAAAAGACTTTGGGGAGGAGAAAATTGTTCTGACATTCGCAGTGGTCGCAGAGTGCGTCTGGCCCCGGGGGCTCAGATTGCAATCAATCACGGCCACCCATCATCATCTTCCATCAAAGTCCAAACGACGTTCGCAAGACCTCTTCATTGATCTGGCCGAAGTGGTGGACACGTCCGGTCTCGACATTGTGCAGAATCACCTGAGCCGGGCTGAACAGCAGCGGATCCATCTGGTAGAAGTCGTATCCTGCCTGTTTGAAGAGTTCCAGAAATGGTCGACCATGTTGAGACGACCCACTGGACGGAAGTCGCGGGCCAAGTTCTTCGATCGATTCATCGTCTCCCGTCACCCAGAGTGTCACACGACTTCCATAAAGAATGGCGTCGTTGGTGCGACCGATCGCAGTCATGTCATCGGTGCCGACCGGAGGAATGGGAGTCCAACCGATTCCTGAATCGACACGGGTGATATCAAACCCCAGTTCCAACAGTTTATGCATGGCGGTTTCCACACTTCTGGCAACAACCTGCATTGACCCCGCCAGACTGGAAGTGGGAGCCACCAGTAACGCCACATGTTCAGGGCTGACGTGGCAGTCTCTGGCGATCATCTCAATGATATCGGGACCAGGAAGTTCCGAACCTTCCAGAATTCCGACCACTCCTGTCGGACGTTCCTGATAATCCAGTTTTTTGAAAAGTGGTTCACTCGCCGCAGCGGCCCGCATGGGCCCGGAACCGATGGCGAAGTAATTGTCGGTTTTGATCTTCCATCCGCCATACTGGCTGAGCAGGCAGGCTTCGACAGGATTGTCGGTCTGTACCTGAAGCATTGGCCAGCCGAGTGGTCCGGAACTGCTGCCAATCGTCCCCGGGATGATACTGACTTCACTTAAGCCAGACATACAGACTTCTGTCAGGGCCAGTCCGGCCGAGAGAGACCCGGGAGCATCGACTCCAAAATCGAGCAGAACTCCCGGCGCGTGTCCGGAAACCGCATCGATCCGGAGTTCATCGAGTTGATTCAGCAACTGGTGGACCAGATCCCATGCCAGATCATTGAGCGCGGAGTCGGGACGATCTTCATTCACAGGCGTGATCCATCAAGGCTGTCGTTGGGGGTGCGTCAAAAAGTGGGGAGGAAAATGTGGAAGAAAAACTAAATCCTAAGAACCAAAAGGAGGAGATCGTTTGTTGCGGATTTTGGATTTGTTTTGTTTGGTTCTTAGAATTTAGTTTTTAGTTTTCACGATTCCCCCTCCATTGGGGACACACATGCACCCTAGGATTGTTCAGGGGAATTGGCAAGAATCGTCTGAATCTGAGAGCGAAGTCCGGGAGTCATGGAGATTCCGTTTCCTCCGTTGGCGGTACTGACGCCGGTCCAGTCGATAAACACTCCTCCAGCTTCTTCGACAATCGGAATCAGGGCACAGGCATCCCATTCCGCGAGCAGTGGATCGATCATCAAATCGGCCCGGCCGGTCGCCACCAGCATGTGACCGTAACAATCTCCCCAGCCCCGTGACAGGCCGCATTGACGGGAAAGTGTTTCCAGCACGTCGGTCCGGCCGATCTGCTGAAATCCGTCCACGGCGGTGTAGCAGAACAGGGAATCTTTGAGTTCTGTCTTCCCCGAGACTTTGGCTCGAACCGGTGCTGAGTCTCCCTGCTGCCACCAGGCTCCCTTGCCGCGTGAGGCATAAACCACCTCACGAATCGCCGGAAGTCGACAGATTCCCGCCACGTTGGCTCCCTGATGCTGAAGTCCGATGAGCATCCCGAATAAAGGAACCTGATGCACGAAAGACTTTGTTCCGTCGACCGGATCGAGAATCCAGCGGAAGCCACTGGTTCCAGACGTTTCCCCAAATTCTTCCCCAAGGATCGCGTCTTCCGGAAATCGTTCGAGAATGCGTTTTCGCAACAGCTCTTCGGCTCCACGATCCGCAGCGGTTACCGGGGTTTGATCGGATTTGAGCTCGACACTCAACGCGGCATCGCCGTAGAAGCTCATAACCAGATCTTCCGCCTGACGTGAGGCGGAAAGAGCAAAGGCCAGCCGTTCGTCGACCGCCGGAAAATCAAACATAAAATCGCCGTTCCTCGAGACCAGTCAACTCGACCGTGCTGCCACGCAGCGTGATTCCTGAAAAACGAACAGCGTAGCGCGCCGGGAGCGGGGAATCAAGGAGAGCCGGTTGGTCTGCAGGGCTTTTGCTTTATTAAAGATAGCCTGGAAGGGCGAGGCTCCTGCCGAGCCGCAAACCACGGAAAGCGTGATCCTTCATGCGGCTCAGCAGGAGCTTCGCCCTCCCAAATTCGCCTTCCCCAAAATTGCTACTTCTTGCCTGAATCCCCTGATGTCGGGCGACGTTTGAGATATTGCTGAATAATATCTTCCGCTCGCTTTGGAGCTTCTTCCTTGGCCTTGGCTTCTGCCGACTGTCCTTCTCCAGCCGGAGGTGCCGCCGGCTTGGGGGCAGGAGCCTTCGCTCCGGTTTGAGAAGGATCCGGCAACTTGATTTCCGGAGCCGAAATGGAAGCAGTGGAGGGGGCTTCAACCGGAGCTTCCGGGGCAACCGGCATTCCCATTTGCGGATAGCCCGGTGGCATTTGCGGATAGCCCATCGGCTGCCCATACATCTGAGGATAGCCTGGAAAACCGTAGGGCATCATCTGCGGATACCCCATTTGTGGGTATCCCATCTGAGGTGCCATCGGCATTCCCATTGGGTTGGCGAGTTGGGTATCCCCTGTCGGCGGATTCTGGAATTGCTGTGGAACAGGAACCTGACCTGCTGGAACCTGTGAAGCCATATCTGCTGTGGGAAGTTCATAAACGGTCTGACTGACAATCGAAATTTCGCCAGACGACCCTTCAATTGTGCTCGGCGCTTCTGATGAGGAGGCAGTGGGAGAGACGGTGAGATCGGCATCTTTCTTGAAGAGCCCGGTCTTGCTTTCCACGACGATGTTCGAAACCGTGTCCTGATCAGGGGTTTTGACGATTACTCGTAATTCGATTTTGCCGATCGAGACAATATCACCGGAGTTCAGAACGACTCCCCCACGAATGCGTTCCCCATTCACCAGTGTTCCGTTGGTGCTTCCGAGATCGCGGAGACGGACAGTGAAATCGTCGACGGTGAAAACGCAGTGATGGCGACTGACAAGGTCGCTATTGGGCCGGAGGTGACAATCTTCCTCACGACCGATCAGAAATTTTCCGTCCGGCAAGGGGATAATGGTTCCGCTATGCTTTCCGGACATGACTAATAATTCGGCTTGCAGCATTACCCTACGCTCCGTTTTCCGGACACATTGAATTGCGGAAAGCACAGTTCCCAAAGGAAAATCGCGTTGCGTTGGCTTTGGATTGATGAAACCGGAATGAGTCGCAGACACGAAAACATATCGTGCGGGCAAAACTCAAATCTCCATCAGGGCAGGGTGGACACACCACACTGGAAATCTCTTTGGGCCAGGCAATAAAGAAACTGCGCATCAATTTCAGGAAGGTTGTGAAAAACCTCTGAACTCTTTCCGAAACACCGGTGACGCCAGTAAGTACCGAACGAAACTTTACTTGCAGCCGCAAACAAAACCTCTCGAACGATGAGAATCCCCATTCCGCGAGTGGATCGGGGGCAGTTTTGTCAGGGATTCTTAATCACACCGACATCATGGTCGCCAGCCTGGCCCATCAGCCTGGACATTGTCTGGTGGATTGGTTTCCCCGAAGAAAACGGATTCGACATGAATGTGTCATGCAGGACTTTTACCATGCATGCGGCACGTGCTTTGTCAAACCGTCTACTCAGGTCTCAAGTTGCTTCGAGTCGAACAAATTAACGTTGCCTCACCTTTCGGAAACATTCTCCCTGCCGCGAACAAAATCGATTCTGCTGCAAAACGAACCAAGATTCGTCAGCAACATAAATCAACAGTCAGTTCGCAGCTCTCAGTCATGGCCCTGGCGAGAGTGGCGGTCGTGGGGCTTATAGGAAAATGAAAGACAAGCCCCGTGAATACAATTACGACGATCTTCCTTCTCTCTGACTTTTTGACTTTTCGGTTGGCGATTCTGGCCAATCGACGAACGGAGTACATTAAAGACATGAGCATTGATGATGAAATGAGTATCGTCAAAACAACGACACTGTCAAATGATACAAAACCCCTCCCATGCACAGAAACCCTGAAAATTATAAAAAACTACCATAATTTTACGATTTTTTCATTTTTGTGACGAACATTCCATTTCGGCCTGTTCTTTCCAGACAGTGTAATCTGCTGACTCTGCCCCCTAAACACCTCTCTCTTGCCATGTCTGCACCAATTCCAGAGGCGGGTTGACCCAATTTTGCCGTGAAAATAAACTTTGCCTGTAAGTCGGGTTGCGACAAAGGGTCCCTTTTGATCGAAAAGTGAATTCCTCCAGCTCGCTGAAGCCCCGACTGACACTCACTGATTGAGACAAAAAACTTGTAGAAAGAGCTTTCCCGGTCCGCTGTCGGATGGGGAGGGATTTTCTTCAAGGGCTGTTTGCCGTATAGACCTGTTGGCCGTGATCCGCTGAATGGAGTGATCCTTTGGAATTTATTGATCGTCTCGGTGATTTCTTCAACACGATTACCGCCTTCATCGAGCGTTTACTGCGTGGGATGCTCGGATCGTCTAACGAGCGAATGATCAAGAACATCGGCTTTTCACGAGACCGGGAAGGGAACAGCCAGGTCATCCCCGGTACGGTGCTTGATCGCATCAACTCTCTCGAACCGGAGATGCAGAAACTGACCGAGGGTGAGTTACGCGCCACCACCGATCGACTCCGGCGGAAACTGGCCGACGGGAAGACGACGGAACAAATTCTCCCTGAAGCCTTTGCGGCCGTGCGGGAAGCTGGAGTCCGTTATCTTCAGATGCGTCATTACGACGTGCAGATGGTCGGTGGTTATATCCTCAATCAGGGAAAAATCGCCGAGATGATGACCGGGGAAGGAAAGACTCTGGTCGCCTCCCTGCCGGCCTACCTCAACGCCCTGTCCGGCAAAGTTCACGTGGTGACGGTCAACGACTATCTCGCCAAGCGCGATATGGAATGGATCGGTCCCCTGCACATGGGACTCGGCCTTTCCATGGGCGCCATCCAGGCGCCGATGCGGCCGGACGAACGCCAAAAAGAATACGCCGCCGACATTACCTACGGAACGAACAACGAATTCGGCTTTGATTACTTGCGAGACAACATGAAGCCATCAAACCGGCTTCAGGTTCAAGGCCCGCTGGATTACGCCATCGTCGACGAAATCGACAACATTCTCATCGATGAAGCGCGAACGCCCCTGATTATCGCCGGTCCGGCACATGACGACGTCACGAAATATCCCCGGGCCGACCGTATTGCCCGACAGTTGACCCGTGATCTTCACTTCGAAATCAAAGAGAAAGAGCACACCTGCCATCTCACCGATGAAGGGGTGCGTCGCGCGGAAGAACTGGTGGGAGTCGAGAGCTTCTACACTGCCGGAAACATGGAATGGCCCCACCTGATCGATAACGGTCTCAAAGCACATCACCTGTATAAACGGGATGTGAACTACGTTGTCGAAGGGGGAGAAGTCGTCATCGTCGACGAACACACCGGGCGTAAAATGCCCGGGCGTCAGTGGAGCGACGGCCTGCATCAGGCGGTCGAAGCCAAAGAAGGAGTGCGAGTCAAGGAAGTCACGCAGACGATGGCCACCATCACGCTGCAGAACTACTTCAAACTCTACAAAAAGCTTTGCGGAATGACCGGAACGGCCATGACCGAAGCGAACGAGTTCTACAAAATCTACAAGCTCGATGTCGTCGCTGTTCCAACAAACCGGCCGAGTCAGCGCATCAATTACCAGGACGTCATCTATCGTACCGAACGGGAAAAGTGGAACGCCGTGGTGGATGAGATTGTCGAAGTCCACAAAACCGGACGCCCCATTCTGGTGGGAACCGTCTCCATTGAAAAGAGTGAACGGCTCGGCGGATTGCTGGATCGCCGCGGGGTGAAGCACAGCGTTCTCAACGCCAAGTTCCATGAACGTGAAGCGGAAATCGTCGCTCAGGCCGGGCGCAAGAATGCCGTGACGATCGCCACGAACATGGCCGGTCGCGGAACCGATATCATCCTCGGTGGAAACGCCGAGCACATGGCCTGGGACCAACTGAAAAACAAGTATGCCTCCCGCCTCGACGTTCCAAAACAGGAATGGGACGACCTCGCCAGTGAGATTGCCCAACGGGAAGGGATGAAAACTGAAGGACGCGAAGTCGCTACCCTCGGGGGACTGCACGTCATCGGAACCGAACGTCACGATTCCCGCCGGATCGACCTGCAGCTTCGCGGACGTTCCGGCCGTCAGGGAGACCCCGGTTCCGGTCGCTTTTTCCTCTCTCTGGAAGACGACCTGATGCGAATCTTCGCCGGTGACAAAGTGAAAGCGATGCTCACCTGGCTCGGAATGCAGGAAGGGGAATCCATCGAACATGGCATGGTCTCCCGTCAGATCGAAAAGGCTCAAAAACGAGTCGAAGAACGTCACTTCGAATCCCGGAAAAGCCTGCTCGAATACGACGAGGTGATGGACCACCAGCGCAAAGAAGTTTACAGCTATCGTCAGCGGATTCTCGACGGCATCAACTGCCGCGAACTGATCGTCGACATGCTCGACAAACAGGTCGAGAAATGGGCATTGCAGTTCCTCGATCCTCTGTATCGCTGGGAAACGATCGCAAATTTCGCTGGCCAGAGCCTGGGAATTGTGATCGACCCTCGCGACATCCGCGATATGGACCGTGATCAGTTAGTCAATTATCTCCAGAATCAGGCCGGCGAACAGGCCGAAGGAGTGATTGAAGAGCAGATCGAAGAAAACCTGTCGAAAGAACTTGATCCCCGCGAATGGAGCTGGCAGACGCTTGCCAGCTGGGCAAACCGCCATTTCAGCCTGAACATCAACGATCGGGAATTGCGAAAGATTGCTCGCGGCAATGAAGAGGAAGGGGAATTCAATCGTGACGATGTCGCCCGTTATCTTCAACAACGGGCAGATGAAGCGATTGAGCGATTCGATTTCTCACCACTGGATACCATCCTTGCAGACGACTTCGGTCAGCAACAGCTTGCAGGCTGGCTGCGGCATCACTTCGGTGTTGTCGTGGAACCTAAAGATTTTGCGAAATTCGAAGACAAGATGCAGGCGGTCCCCGAAGTTCAGCGTCGGGTTCGCGAAGGCTTCCATGGCCGGGAAATCCGTTTCCCGGTCATTGTCGGAATGAATCGTTACCTGAATTCCGGTCCTCAGGCAGATCGGGCCGGACTGGTTGAATGGGTGAACAAACGGTTTGAAACCAACCTGACGGAAGAAGACTTCAAAGAAAAAGAACGTCAGGAGATTGGGGAACTGATTGAGTCCCGAAGTCGGGCCTTTTATCCGACGGTCAACGCTTTCGAAGAACTTGATTCCGCATTGAATACTGCGTTTGCCCCGGACGTTCAAGGATCACGACGATCAACGGCGTTTGCGAAATTCGCCGACTTTTTCCGGATGCAGTTCCGGATGCAACTGGACCTCACGGAACTGGAGAAGCTGACCAACGAGCAGGCGAAGAACTATTGCCTGCAACGGATTGATGACGTCTATCGTCCCGAACTGGGACATGCCGAACGGTATCTTCTGCTGGAAATGCTCGACCATGCCTGGAAAGAGCATCTCTATTATATGGATCACCTTCGTTCCGGAATCGGTCTGGTCGGATACGCTCAGAAAGATCCCAAAGTCGAATACAAACGGGAAGGGATGAAGGCGTTCGATCAGATGTGGGAACGCATCGCCGAGCAGTCGACTTCCGCAGTCTTCCGACTGGAATCCGAAAGCTCTCCACAGTTTTTAGATTCACTCTGGTCCAACGCCAGCGCCCAGCATTCCCAGGCCCAGACAGCGGCACAGGAATACAAAGAAACGGCATCTGACGGAGAGGGAGGAACTGCGAACGGTGAAGCAGCTCAGGCGGTCAAGACCATCCGTAACTTCGATCACAAAGTCGGCCGTAACGACCCTTGTCCCTGCGGAAGTGGGAAGAAGTTCAAAAACTGCCACGGGGCAAATTGATCGAAGTTTTCCAGTCTGATCCAGTAACGATGCTTGAATGAGAGAGATCATGAAGATTCGGGTGATTACAGCTATGTTACTGATCATGACCGGGATTTCGACGATCTGGGGAGCGGAAGAAATTCCCAACGCTGCCCCAGAGGCAGTCAAGCTTCCTCAACTCCGAACAGTCAGTATCGTCAGCACACTCGACAAGACGAAGCAGCCTTCACTCGTCTGGGCTCCGAAGTCGGCGAAAACCGAATCGCGTCCGATCCTGATTTACCTGCATTCCTGGTCAGCAAATTACAAGCAGAACAATTCGGCCTGGCAGGCGGAAGCGGTCAAGAGAAACTGGATCTATCTGCACCCGAATTTTCGCGGCCCCAATTTCAACTCCGATGCAGGGGGATCGCTTCTGGCCCAGCAGGATATCCTCGACGCCCTCGATTGGGCGAAACGGGAATACAAGGTCGACCCGAACCGGGTCTATCTGGCCGGTTCCAGCGGCGGCGGATATATGACGTTGCTGATGGCCGGACGTTATCCGAACCGGTTCTCCGCAGCCTCGGCCTGGGTGCCTATCAGCGATCTGGGAGAATGGTATCGTTTCCATCTCAAGAATGGGGTCCCTCAGAAATACGCTCAGAATGTGGCGAGCATGTGTGGAGGGGCTCCCGGAGACTCACCAGAAATTGATGCGCAGTATCAGGCACGGTCTCCGGTGACCTGGCTGGGGAATGTCGGTAACTTGCCAGTTGATATTAATGCGGGAGTGCATGATGGTCATATCGGCTCTGTTCCCGTCGCGCATTCATTACGGGCGTTCAACGTGATTGCCACGGCACATCAGTCGCCGGTGGTCAGCGACGAGGAGATCGAAGAACTCTGGGCTCACCGTAAGCTCTCAAAGCCCCAGTCACAGGACATCATTCCAGACGAAACCTATGTCAGTTCGGATCCGAAAATTCCGCAGGAAGGGCTCAGTACGATCTTTCTTCGCCGCCTTGCCGGCCCGAGTCGAGTGACAATATTCAATGGCGGCCATGTTGGTCTTGCATCTCCTGGCTGTCAGTGGCTGGAGCAGCAGTCTCGCGCCACTGTGGAATAACGCTCTCCATTCCGATGATGGCCTATCGTCAACAGTGGCCCTTCCGTAAGCCGATAATACACACACTGGTGAGGCTTAACTCTTTCTGTCTGTCATGACAGCAATAAGGAACCACGATGGCCGTTGCGAAAAGCAAGAAGAAGCTGACTTCAGAACAAAGTGACGAACTTTATGGCGTGTTAAAAGCTCGTTTCGAGAAAAACATGAATCGTCATAAAGGACTCGATTGGGAAGAGGTGCTGGCGAAGCTCAAAGCAGATCCAATGAAAAGTTGGTCGCTCCATGAAATGGAAAGGACAGGAGGCGAACCTGATGTCATTTCTTATGATAAAAAAGCAGGGGAGTTCCTCTTCTATGACTGCTCGGCAGAAACCCCCAAAGGCCGTCGAAGCGTTTGCTATGACCGCGACGCACTGAATTCCAGAAAAGAGCATAAGCCCGAGAATAATGCCCTTGATATGGCAACCAGCATGGGGATCGAACTGTTAACAGAGGAACAGTATCGGGAATTACAGAAACTGGGAGAGTTCGACACGAAAACATCCAGCTGGATCAGTACACCAGATGAGATCAGAAAACTTGACGGGGCTCTCTTCTGCGATCGCCGCTACAATCATGTCTTCGTTTATCATAACGGCGCACAATCATATTACGCCGTCAGAGGATTCCGAGGTTCACTCCGTGTATAGAGAATGTGGGCGGAATTCAAATTCCGTGTCGTTGTTAGTGAGAGAGAAGACTCACGCAAAGGCGCTAAGACGCAAAGTTTTTGTTTAACGCTTTATCTGAAGTCTGCTCTTTTGGTTCAGGGAGACCTGGGTAATAAACGCAATAATCACACAGAACGGCGTCCTGTAGATCTCTTTGCGTCTTAGCCTGGATTATTCATACTTCTGGTAGGGTGCATGCAGCAACTCCTGAAGTGGCGGTGCATTGCGCACGAAGCTTCATCCTGATGGAAACCACACGCTGTTTTTGAAGCGGAGTTGCGGAATGCACCATTCTCCTGATTTCTTCGTGCTTCATGCACCCTACGAATAATCCAGGTTAGCGCCTTTGCGTGAGTCTCCCCTCTTTCCCATCAGGAAAGCAGAGACATGATATCTCAGCGGAAGGTCGCTTCAATCTGGTCGATATTCAGAACGACCTGAGTACGGATATATTTCTCCGGGGTCTCTTTGAAGTTCCGGCGGTGATCGTCGTTGGTGAACAGGTAAAGCCGGTCGTCGTAGAAAGCTCCCCATTCAATGGAGCCGGAAACCGCCCGATCTGCGGTAAAGATCAGAATCGGGTCGCAGCCCAGGAATTGCGGAGCAAATTTCTCCGGAGAAGCGACAAAAGTCTTTCGGGCCTCATCGGAAACAAAGTGGAACCGCTGATCTTTAAAGTTGGCCGTAAACTCCGGATTTCCCGGAATCCATTCTCGCTTCTGATGCAACGTGACAGGGCAGTACCCTTCCAGCATGGCATTCTCAACGGGAACAACCTGGTTTGATTCCATCTTGCTGACGACAGTAGCCGAAGGCTTGGTCTGTCGAGAGGCCAGCAGGTCGCTGTAGCGCCGTCCTGCTCGATCCACCAGTGCGATGTAATCTTCCGGCGACTGGTAGCCGGTCGCTTCCATCAGCCGTTGTCCACCGGGTTCAATGATGACGTCGGTCGGAAAGCGGTCGACGCCAAATCGTCTCGCCAGTTCCGGGCTTTTGTCGACGTCAATTTTTACCGAGATGACAGACGCTTTGAGCTGGTCAATGACGGCAGGTTGATTGAAAACGGCACGTTCCATCTTCTGGCAGGGAGCGCACCAGACGGCCCCGAAGTGGCACAGAATCGGCCGTTGCAGACGCTCTGCCTCGCGTCGGGCCTCATTCAGGTCGGTGTACCAGTTCGCAAAAACCGGACTATTGGAACTGAAAACACAAATGATCGCTAAAATCACAAGGCTGCCGCGCAACTGCGTCATGGCAATCCCTTTCCGTCAGTGTCAAGATCTCCATTCATAAAGAACGCCGGATCCTTCATCTCAGGGGATATCGGCAGTTCTCACACCGTCATCGGAAAGGGATACCTCTTCGTCCGTGAAAGATTGCAGTGGAATCCATTCCAATGTTGGAATGCGAGGAGTGTAGTAAGAACGAGGAATAAATCGAGTTTGTCTGTTGAGTAAAATTGGCAGGAATCAATATTGAGAACATCCCTCCCTGAGGATTCTCGACGATGATGAAATGGAGAAAGACGCTCTCCCTTCTTGACAATCCCAACAATCCCATAAACTGCTTCTGGAATGATGGTTATGTCCTTTTCTGAACACTTTTCTCATAACGCCAGACGTCAACAGAAAAGCATTCCTTGATGGACAGCATTTCAGGAGAACGTGACGACGCTACGGCAGGGCTGTTCATTGCCTGTGCAGGTTTGTTGCTGGCCGTCGGTACGCTGATGGTGTTCAGTTCTAGCATCACCGCCAATCCGAGTCAGACAGAGCAGCAATACCTTTCCCGTCAGCTCCTGTTTTTGTTGCTGGCAGGGCTGGCCGGAATTGGCGTTTCACGACTTCCGTCCGGCCTCTGGCCCCGGCTCGCCCCATTGCTGTTTGGCGCGACGATTCTTCTCCTGATTCTCGTGCTGGTGCCGGGAGTCGGAAGAACCGTGAACGGAGCCCAGCGCTGGATTCGTCTTGGTCCCATCTCGCTTCAACCCTCGGAGACGGCCAAGCTCACCTTGCCGATGCTGCTCTGCCTGTGGCGCTGTCGCGGTCGTCATGCCCGGGCAGGTGATGCATGTGGTGATTTGTTCAATCTGGCAGGAGGAATTGCTCTGGCCGGGGGAACGATGTTTCTGATTGCCATCGAGCCCGATTTGGGGACGGCCCTGTTTCTGGGGATGTCGACGTTACTTGTCTTCTGGCTGACCGGATGTCCGGCCCGGTATTTCTTTGCTCTGGCGGGATGTGCTGTTCCGTTGGCCCTCACTGTCGCATTTTTGCGTCCTTACCAGTTGGCCCGACTTCAGGGATTTGTCTCGACATGGTTTCACCCGGAAGAGGCCCCGTATCAAGTGCAGCAATCCCTGACGACACTCGGTGTCGGGGGAATCAGTGGGGTGGGGTTGGGAAAAGGATGGCAGAAGCTGAGTTTTCTCCCGGAAGCAAATACCGATTTCGTTTTCGCCGTCATTGGAGAAGAACTGGGGTTAATTGGAACGTTATCCGTCATCGCACTCTGGGGAGGACTTTACCTGACCGGCCTGCGATTGGTCCGCCGTGTTCCCCGTCACTCATTCGCCGGAGTTCTCTCGCTCACGCTGCTGGCACAACTGGTAATTCAGGCAGCCGTGAATATGGCCGTGGTGACAGCACTTCTTCCCCCGAAAGGAATATCACACCCTTTCATCAGCTATGGCGGAAGCAACCTGATTGTCAGTATCCTGTCATTAGGAATGATCCTGAGCCTGACACGCCCCCCAACTCGGGGAGTTCATCTTAACAGCAGCAATTCACTTCACACGATCGAAGTCAGCCGGAGTTGGGGATTGCGGCTTCTTGGCCGCTGGACCGCATTTAAGTAACATTTAACATAATGATATTTCCGTCATTAATATTTCCGATCGATATCGAATTGGCTCAGAAACATGACGTCACCTCACGACTGGACCTTAATTGTCAGTGGAGGGGGAAGCGGAGGGCATTTATTCCCGGCACTCGCAGTGATTGAAGAATTGCTGTCTCGCAATTCGGCTCCCGCGAAGATCCTGTTTCTGACCGCAGAACGAAGTATCGACCAGACTGTTCTGAACTCGTTCTCACCCCGGCTTCAGGCTCAGCAGGTTGCACTTCCTGCCATCGACAGCGGCATGCTTCTTCGCAATCCTTTCGCTGCACTCTGGAGAACAGCGGACACGATTCGTTCTGCCAGAAAAATCCTGAAAGCAGAGAAGAATCCGGTTGTTCTCGCCACCGGGGGATACGGCAGCATCCCGGGAGGAATCGCTGCCTGGCGAAACAAAGTTCCCGTGATACTTCTGGAACAGAACGTCATTCACGGTCGGGCAACCTCTTTACTGGCTCGGATCGCCACAAAAATCTGTGCCAGTTTTCCCGAAACAAGCCTTCAGTCACGGTATCCCAATAAGACATTTTTCACTGGAAATCCTGTTCGTAATAACATCACACAATTAATACATAATAAAGAGATCGAAAAACGCCGCACGATTCTGGTTCTTGGTGGAAGCCAGGGGGCCAAGGCGATTAATCAGGCAATGATGGCGTTTGCTAAAGAACATCATCAATTACTGACAGATTGGAACGTGATTCATCATACTGGAGAAACGGATTGTCCTCAGGTTCATTCTGTCTATGAAGAATACGGAATCAACGCAGACGTATCTCCGTTCTTCAACAATATTGCCGAGCTTTATTCTCGTGCGGCGTTGGTGGTCAGTCGGGCAGGGGGAACGTCACTGGCGGAAATCGCCTGCGCCGGGATTCCTGCCATTCTGGTCCCCTATCCGAAGTCCATTCGCGACCATCAACAAAAGAACGCTCAATTTTATGTCGATGCCGGAGCCGCGATCTACATTCCGCAAACGAGGCCAGATTTCACTTTGGCATTCGCTGAAGAACTGCAAAGACTCCTTAACGACACAACGGCACGCGAGCAACTCTCCATTGCCATGCATTCACTGGCGCAGAAAAATGCCGCACAGCGTGTCGTTGAGATGATCGACTCTCTGCGCGGCAATCAGATTTAACGTAATGTAATCAGGCGATTAAACGCCCTAACAGGGTTTGAATACGAACAACCGCTTCGTGAACATTGGCTCGGCTATTGAAGGCACTGAGCCGGAAGTATCCTTCGCCACTGGCTCCGAACCCACTCCCCGGTGTCCCGACCAGATGGGCGTTCTGTAACAGGTGATCAAAGAAGTCCCAACTTTTCATGTTGTTGGGGGTCTTCAACCAGATATAAGGAGCATTCACTCCGCCAAAAACTTCGATGCCGACGGATTCAAGACCGTCTCGCAGAAGTTGTGCGTTCTCCAGATAGAACGAAACCAGTGCCGCACACTGCTTCTTGCCCGCGTCGCTGTAAACCGCTTCCGCTCCCCGTTGCACAATGTAAGGAACGCCGTTGAACTTAGTGGTGTGACGCCGGTTCCATAATGGGTGAATTGCCTGAACCTGTCCGCTGGCGGTCTTCGCCATGACAGTTTTAGGAACGACCGTAAACGCACAACGGGTTCCCGTGAATCCAGCGTTCTTGCTGAAGCTGCGAAACTCGATCGCCACTTCACGAGCCCCTGGAATTTCATAAATCGAATGCGGCAACGATTCATCAGTAATGAAGGCTTCATAAGCCGCATCAAACAGAATAATCGCCCCGGTCTCTTTCGCGTAGTTCACCCATTGCGTCAGGGTTTCCCGTGTCGCAACGGCCCCAGTGGGATTATTGGGATAGCATAAATAAATGAGATCAACCGGCTTCTCCGGCAATGCCGGAGTAAAGTCGTTCTCGGCTGTGCAGGGGAGATAAGTCAGACCGGCATAACGCCCTTGTTCATCTGCTTCCCCTGTCCGACCGGCCATGACATTCGTGTCAACATAAACCGGGTAGACCGGGTCCTGAACAGCGACGGTATTGTTTGAACCGAAGATGTCGAGAATGTTACCGGTATCGCACTTTGAGCCGTCGGAGACGAAGATTTCATCTGCATGAATATCACAACCACGAGAATTGAAATCATTCTCGGCAATGGCGTGCCGCAGAAAATCATACCCCTGTTCCGGACCATAACCACGAAACGTATCGCGATGCGACATTTCGTCGACCGCTTTATGCATCGCTTCACTCACGGCCGGAGGAAGCGGCTCCGTCACATCGCCGATCCCCAGACGAATCACTTTCGCACTGGGGTGCTGCTGAGTAAACGCGGTGACACGGCGACCGATTTCAGGAAAAAGATAACCGGCTTTCAGCTTCAGATAATTTTCGTTGATTTGTGGCATAGCTAATAACCTGAATGAAAAGTTCTTATCAATTAATAAAGGAACGCCGATTCACTCTAGTGCCTTGTCAGGCTTCAAACTTCGGGTTGTCTCACATGTTCCGCGGCTCGTTGGCCGCTTCCGTTTCGATTCTTCCACCCGAATTTTTAATGCTGACGCAACACTAGTGAACACGCATACCGGGTTGAGCACCGTCATCTGGATTCAGCAGAAAGATCTCTTTCCCGCCGGGCCCGCAGGCGAGCACCATTCCTTCACTGACGCCGAATCGCATCTTGCGCGGAGCCAGATTCGCACAGCAGATCACCAGTCTTCCGACCAGTTCTTCCGGTTTGTAAACGGCTTTAATTCCTGCAAAGACGTTACGGTACTCGTTTCCCCCCAGCGACAGCTTCAGCGCCACCAGTTTATCAGCCCCTTCAACGGGTCCGGCTTCCACGACCCGGGCGACCCGCATGTCGACCTTCATTAAGTCGTCAATGGTACAATGTTCGGTGACCAGCGGTTCTTTCTCCAGTGACTCCGAGCCATCATTGAACGCACTGGTTTGCGGAGCGGCAGGGGGAACGGCTTCGGTCTTGGAATCGTCAATCATCTTCTCAACCTGTTTAAGATCAACTCGCTTCAGCATGTGCTGATATTCATTTACTTTTGTTCCGATCAACGGAGTACGAACGTCATCCCAGTGACGGATCGGAATATTCAATAGGGCTTCCGTTTGTTCTTTCAATCTCGGCAAGACGGGAGAAAGGTAAACAATCAGCTGCCGGAACAGATTCAGGCCCACCGTGCAGATATTTTGGAGTTCCTCTGCACGAGCTGGGTCTTTTGCAACTTTCCAGGGTTCTTTGCTTTCAATGTACTGATTCGCCCGGTCGGCCAGAACCATGATTTCCCGCATGGCCTGATGCAGCGCCAGATTTTCATAGTGCGACGCGATTGACTCCGACGCATCCGCTGCCTGTTGGAATAAGCCTCCATCGTCAGGATAAGTCTCCGCAAGCGTTCCGTTCGCAACGAACTTGGCACAACGGCTGGCAATATTGACCACCTTGCCGACGAGGTCTGAATCGACTTTCGATTTCAGTTCATCAAAATTCAAATCCAGATCATCGACTCCGTTACTAAGCTTAGAAGCGAAGTAATAGCGAAGATAACTCGGATCAAGATGACGAGCATAAGTCGACGCCTGAATAAATGTCCCTTTCGACTTGGACATCTTTTCACCGCCGACGGTCAGAAAGCCATGGATATGCACTTTCTCCGGAAGATTAAACCCGGCAGTCTTCAGCATCCCCGGCCAGAAAAGGGTGTGGAAGTAAGTGATATCCTTTCCGATAAAGTGATGAATCTCACTCTCAGAATTCCGCCACCAGTCTTCCAGTGATTCCCCGTTCTTCTTACACCATTCATAGCTACTGGCAATGTAGCCGATGGGAGCATCAAACCAGACGTACCAGTAGTTCCCAATTGCGTCCGGAATCTCGAATCCGAAATACGGAGCGGGGCGAGAAATATCCCAGTCACGGAGCGGTTCTCCCAGAAAGTGACCTTTCAGATAATTCGCGACTTCCGACTGGAGTGCGCCGCTGTTCTGAGTCCAGTCTGCCAGAAAATCGTGTAGCTGTTCAATCTCGACAAACAGATGCAACGCCTTGCGCAGTTCCGGAGTGGCTCCACTGAGTGTACTTTTCGGATCAATTAAATCAGCAGGAGAGTATGTTGCTCCGCATTTATCGCAATTGTCTCCGTATTGATTCGGAGAACTGCATTTCGGGCAAGTTCCTTTCACAAAACGATCGGCCAGAAACGTGTTTTCGACCGGATCGAATAGTTGTTCAATCTCCTTTTCTTTAATCAATCCTGCCGCACGAATTTCTTTCCAGACTCGATGGCACAGCTCACGATTTTCTTCGCTGTTCGTGCTGCTGTAGTTATCGAATTGAATATCGAATGCCGAGAAATCCCGGAGATGCGCTGCCTGCATATCTGCAATCAGCGCCTCTTCACTGCGACCTTCCTGCTTCGCCCGAATCATGATGGCGGTGCCATGCGTGTCATCCGCACAGAACAGTCGGCAGTTATGCCCACGCAGTTTCTGAAACCGGACCCAGATGTCTGTCTGAATGTATTCCAGCAAATGACCAATATGGATATGGCCATTCGCATAGGGGAGGGCAGAGGTGACGAGAATGCGACGCATGGATAGTAAATTCAAAATTCAAATAAGGGGAAATTCAAAACAAATTCAAAATTCAAAAAAGAAAATTATTGTCATGATTCTGATTTTCTTAAAATTGCCCCAACGATGTGTATTAATTCCTGACATTCCTGCGCCAGACGTTCTCGTTCGGTTTCAAGTGCCAAATCGCCGCGTGTATCAACCAGACGCAGCCAATATCGGGTTTCTTTGGCTTCTTTTCTGGAAATTCGCAGGCGATATCGAAAATCCTTTTGTCCTAATGATCCATTGGCTTCCAGATAATTCGCACCAATCGACCCTGACGAACGGGCAAGTTGCCGTACGTCGACTTCATTGCATATTGTTCGAGGCAATTGCTTAATGAAATGTCTGATCTGCTTCGCAAATTGAAAAGTTCGCTCTTCCAGATCAAAACGCGGCGGCCCATCTCGCGTTTCCATAAACAATGCCTTTATGCTCAATACTGCTGCATTATCTTATTCTTTGAATTTCTGATTTTGAATTTGTTTCGAATTTTAGTATTTCGAATTTAGAATTTCCCCCCCAGCGCGGCTCCCACAAAATCTCTGAACAACGGATGCGGTTCCAGTGGGGAGGATTTGAACTCGGGATGATATTGGACAGCCAGAAACCAGGGGTGGTTCGGGATTTCCACGATTTCCACCAGACTTCCACTCGGATTTGTTCCCGTCGGAACCATGCCGGCTTCAATGAGACGCTCACGATAGGCCGGGTTGAACTCGTAGCGGTGACGGTGGCGTTCGGAAATTTCCGTCTTTCCGTAGGCTTTATGAGCCAACGAACCTTCTTTCAACAAGGCAGGTTGAGTTCCCAGTCGCATCGTCCCCCCTTTGTCGGTGACTGTCTTCTGTTCTTCCAGAAGACAGATGACCGGGTCGGGAGTGTCCTGTGCGAACTCGGTGCTGTTGGCCTGACGGCAGTCGAGCTTGTTTCGAGCGTACTCAATGACTGAGCATTGCATTCCAAGACAGATTCCGAAGAAGGGGATCTGCCTCTCGCGGGCATACTTGATCGCCTTAATCTTTCCTTCCACTCCGCGATAACCGAAGCCACCGGGAATGAGGATGCCGTTCACGTTTCCTAACAACTGATCCAGATCGGCGGTTTCACAGTCTTCCGCTTCGATCCGTTTAATAAGTACCCGAGTGCTATGATGGAATCCGGCGTGACTTAATGATTCATAAATCGACTTATAAGCATCGCGGTGTTCGATATATTTTCCGATGACCGCTATGGTCACTTCATGCTGTGGATTACGTACATTATGCAGCATCTGCTTCCAGTCGTCGAACTGAAGTTCTCCCACTGGAAGAGAAAGTTTATCGCAGATGAGCTTATCGACTTTTTGTTCCGCCAGACCGATGGGAACTTCATAAATCGAGAACTCCATATCGGTCTCTTCAATGACCGCTTTCTGCTCGACGTTGCAGAAAAGGGCAATCTTTTCCGCGTTTTCTCGTCCCAGCGGTCGTTCTGTTCGAACGATAAGAATATCAGGCTGAATTCCGATGGTACGTAACTGCCCCACACTATATTGCGTCGGTTTTGTCTTCGCTTCTCGTGCCGCTTTCAGGTAAGGAACTAATGTCAAATGAATAAACAGACAGTTCTGCTTGCCGATATCAAGTGGGATCTGGCGAATTGCTTCCAGGAACGGGAGACCTTCAATATCTCCGACCGTTCCTCCCAGTTCGGTAATCACAACATCCACATCCGGCCCGGCCAGTTGCAGGACATGTGATTTGATTTCATTCGTGATATGTGGAATCACCTGAACGGTCGCGCCGAGGTATTCTCCCGCCCGTTCTTTCTGGATGACGCTGCGATAAATTCGACCGGTCGTAAAATTCGAGAGTTTCGACAGAGGACTCTTGGTGAATCGTTCATAATGACCGAGGTCGAGATCGGTCTCGGAGCCATCGTCGAGAACGTACACTTCCCCATGCTGATATGGACTCATCGTCCCGGGGTCGATGTTGAGATACGGATCCATTTTCTGCATCCGCACCCGCAGCCCGCGCCGTTCCAGCAACAGACCGATGGACGCTGATGTCAGCCCTTTTCCGAGTGAGCTGACAACGCCGCCGGTAACGAAAATATGTTTGGTCATCCCTGTGAAGTCCTGACAGAAAAATGAGAAGAACCAAACATAAAAAGGACCAAATTCGAAATTCTAAGAACCAAACAAGAAACGCGGTCGAGGAAAACTCACCGTTTGGTTCTTTTTACTTTCGGTTCGTGGCTCTTTTATCCCTGGTTCTTCTTCCCTTTGATTCTTTCCAAAAAGGCAGCATAGTCGGCAGCGGTGTCGATGCCAACGGAGCGGTGCGAGACTGTTTTCACGAGGATCGTGGCCCCCGCCTCCAGAGCGCGAAGCTGTTCCAGACTCTCCAGTTTCTCTAGCCGGGACTGCGGCATTTGCGTAATCGCCAGCAAAAACTCGGGGCGATAGGCGTAAATTCCCAGATGCAGGAGCCAGGGACTCCGTTGATAAGCGGCCGTTTCTTCGTCTGGAGAAATCAAATCTCCCGGCTGACCATCCCGGTAAAACGGGATGGGTAATCGACTGAAATAAAGAGCCCGACCGTCTGCGGTACAGACGACTTTGACGCAACTGGTGTCTTGCAAAACGGCTACGGATTGAATGGGAGTGGCCAGCGTTCCCATTTCAATCTCAGGGCGTTGCTGCATTGCGGAAACGAGTTGATCAATGACCGCGGGTTCCAGTTCCGGTTCATCCCCCTGAACATTGACGACCAGCGTCGCGTCAGGGCAGTCACGGCGAACCACCTCTGCAATCCGGTCGCTGCCGCTCGGATGGTCTCCGGTCAGGCTGACCTTGGCCCCGAAATCTCTGGCAACGACCACGATTTCCTCACTGTCGGTGGCGATGATCACATCGTCCAACTTTTGGGCAAGTTTCGCCGCCTCCCAGGCATATTGAATGAGGGGCTTGCCAGATTCTTTCAGCAGCATTTTCCCCGGCAAACGAGACGATTGTAATCGGGCAGGGATGATTCCAATGGTGGACATGATGGTTGGTCTGATGGGAGAGAAAGGGATTGGGGATAGGGAGGAAAATACGAAATTTCCCCCATTTACGACTTTCGGACCCCAATGGTCAGCAACAGATTCGCCCACAGAGCCTGTTCTCCAGTCTGGATCGTGAGGACGTGATCACGGCTGGCGACGGCGTCGTAGAATTCCCATTTCTGAATGGGCTGCAGTTCGATTCCAACTCCGTTCTGCTTCAGGATGGAACGATACTCCTCCCAGATCGGAGGATCGCCCCGCAATGCGTATGGATCGTCTACCGGAATTCCCATCGTGTTGGCCGCCTCGACTGGAATCGCCGAGAGCAGGGCAGTGAGTACCTGTGTGCAGTTTACCAGTCCCGGCATCAGATTCAGACTGACCAGTTCTGCATTGGGGCCCAATGTGTTGTAGGCCGGGTAGTTTCCGTCGGCGATCAGAATTTTGGAGTGATGGCCGGCTCGACCAATGATTTCATTGATCTTCGGATGAATCAGTGTGTGCTTCAGCATGATGAAGATGTCTCAATGACTGTGTCTCGTCTTCCGTCCTGGTTCTGATTAACGAACAGGTGGAAAGACTTTCTTTCTGCATCAACAAAACGATACAGTAACAAAACGATACAGAGCGGACTGCTGGTTTTCCATGTTCATGCAACCGGAGAGATCACGTTGGAGACAACTCCCGGAAATACGGGGACAAAACAGACAGACACAAAACAGGCCGGGCAGGAGCGCGGCCGGATCTGGGCTGTTCTCTGGTTGTTGTTTGGAATCTGGTTGCTGTATCGGGCCATCTTTGCTGATGCCGGAGCAGCCTTCGTCACCGAGTTCGACGGAAAAGTGGTTGGAGCTACTCACAACGACTATCTGTCTGGGACGGCGGTTTACAGTTGGTCCCGGACACTGGGAATCTGGATTTCTGCCTTTCTGACATTAAGCATCTTCTCGTTTCTGTACCGGGATAACCCATTCTATAAAGTGGCTGAATCGGTCTTTGTGGGAGTCTCCGCGGCCTACATCATGGTCGTCGGCTTCTGGACGGTAATGGTTCCCAGTCTGTTTGCGAAGCTCTCCCCTGTGTGGGTGCAGTCGTGGGCGATGCCGGGAATCTCCACAGTGCGGGATGAACACTGGTGGTTGTATCTGATCCCCCTGATCCTCGGGGTCATGCTTTTGTGGCGACTCTCTCCAAAAGGAGCCTGGATCGCCCGTTGGCCGCTCGCTTTTATTATCGGGTCGACGGCAGGAATTCGGCTCATCGGGTTTCTTCAGGCCGATTTTCTCAGTCAGATCCATGCCTCAATACAACCGGTCATCGTGACGGAGACCACTGCAACGGGCATGCAGATTCAATGGGGAGAAAGTCTTCAACAGTTTCTGTTGATCGTCAGCGTCATCGCAACGCTGGTTTATTTCTTCTTTTCGGTGGAGCACAAAGGAATCGTCGGTCGGGTGTCCCAAGTGGGGGTCTGGGTGCTGATGATGACATTCGGCGCGGCGTTCGGTTACACGGTCATGGGACGTATCGCCTTGTTCGCCAGTCGAGTGGAGTTCCTGTTCGCAGACTGGCTCCACCTGATCGACCCGGCCGGCAACCGACTCGGGATGTGACGGTTATTTTTGCTACTCAGTCGTCGGTGGAAATGAATTTGGTACAAATCGTGACATTTCGACCGGCTTGAATTTCCCAACATGTTTCCCCCATCCGTGAGGCAGTGATGAGCGAGCCGACTCCTGCTGGTTTATCCCTTCGAGCATTGTTGAATGAAGCATTCCACGGAGGGCATGCAGACCACACTTGGTTCCTGAACCCCGGTGATCCCGGATTCATCGACTTCTGTCGCAATGTCACCGCTGAAGAAGCGTCCACTCCCCCAGGTGCAGGCCGTCAGACCATTGCCGCGCATACCCGGCATATTGTTTATCACCTGGAGTTGATCAGCAGAATCCTCGGCGGTGAACAGAATGCCTTTCAAACAGCCGACTGGACAGAGGCTTGGAAGCATCCCGACGTGACGACGGAAGAGTGGCACGCGTTGCTCGACCACCTGTCAACGCTGGCGGATCAATGGATTGACGGAAGTCAGTTTGTGCCCAATGAACACGGGATCATGCTGACGGGATCGATGGGAAGTGCGGTGCATTTCGGTTACCACCTGGGCTCAATTCGTCAGATTCTGCTGCAAGTGCGTGGAAAATAACGAATCAACCCGCCATGATTTGTGCGTGCGTCTCGACGCACCCTACGAATCTCTTTCATGCCATTGGAGACGTTCAGAAAATGCTGCGCCTCACTCGTTCCGTCTGTACAATCTGTCTGGTGACTTGTTTCGTTTCCGTGGTATTTGTCGCCGGGGCGTCTGCGGCTGAACGGTCACTCTTCGACGGCAAAACTCTGGCCGGATGGCAAGGAGAGACCGAAAAGACCTGGCGCGTAGAAGAAGGAGTCGTTGTCGGCGGTTCTCTTGCCGGAAATCCCCAAAACGAGTTTCTTGCAGCGAGCGAACGATTCGAAAACTTCGACCTGAAGTTCAAAGCCAAACTGGAAGGGACCGAAGGATTCGTCAATGGAGGAGTTCAATTCCGTTCCGAGCGGATTCCCAACCACCATGAAATGATCGGATATCAGGCCGATATTGGCATGGGATACGATGGCGGTCTTTACGACGAGAGCCGACGCAACAAATTCCTGCAGAGTCTCCCGAAGGAAGAAGTGGCGAAAATCGTCAAAGCAGGAGAATGGAACGAGTACCGTGTTCGGGCAGAAGGTCCTCGCGTTCAAATCTGGGTGAACGGTGTTCAGACCGTTGATTACACCGAAACAGAGAGTGCCATTCCTCGTTCCGGATTGATCGCCCTTCAGATTCACGGCAACTGCAAAGCGGTGATTCGTTTCAAAGAGATCGTTATTGAAAAGCTGCCGTAATCCGTAGCGTGCGTCTGGACACACCCTACGATTTTCTTACTGACCGCTCAGTGTCTGTCCGCGAAGCGAGTCGTCCTGATCGGTGTCTCGAGTGTCGTCGAGTCCGCCGGTCAGCATCAGACCGTCGATCAGTGTTTTGGTTTCCGCCAGTTCCAATAGTGCGGCGTTGTATTGCAGGTTGGAGTCGAAGTATGTCCGTCGGGCGACCAGCACCTGCAGGAACTCGAACTCACCGGCGATATAGGCTTTCTCCGAGAGTTCGAGTGTTTGCTGGGCTTTGGGAAGAATCTGCTGTTCCAGCCGATCGACTGTGACTGCAGCGGATTCGTACTGGCGCGAGGCAATTGCGAACCGTTGACGGAGACTCATTTCAATCCGCCGGACGTCCTGTGTTGCCCGACAGTATTCCGCATGTGAGGCCGAGATATTCCCCTGGTTGCGGTTGAAGACCGGCAACGGAATCCCGATGTCGACGTTGATCATCTGGCTGCCGGTTCCGTTGTCGTATCCGGCTCCCAGCGATGTTAAAAGGTTCGGAATCGCCTGAACTTCCTGACGACTCATATTGGCAATCGCACGGTGAACCCGGGTTCTCGCCGCGATGAGAGCAGGGTTGTTCTGAGCCAGTTCGGCATTCTTTGATTCCCAGTCGTACTGCGGGGCATCGATCCGGAGTTCTCCAACGAGAGACTGCATCTGCATCCCGGAAACTCCGGCCACGGCAGTCAGTTCATTCCATGTGGTGCGAACGGCGATCTCGGCTCGCTGTTGAATCAGATCCACTTCGTTGAGTTGAATCTCCGCTTGCAGAACTTCCGGAATTGAGCCTTCCAGGGCATCTTTCCGCATTTGCGCGATTCGAACTCCTTCACTGGCAACAGTCCGGAATTCCTTTGCCAGTTCATACCGTTGTTGAGCGGCCAATGTCTGATAGAAACGCATTCGGACATCGGTGAGAACACGATACCGCTGGGCTTCCACTTCCCAGAGTTGCGATTGAATTTCCTGATCGAGAACCTGTTCGTTCAGTCTCAGTTTCTTACCGGTGACGATTTCCTGTTCGACGTACGCTAAGTGTTGATCGGTTCCACGATCATCCAGTTGTTGTCCGCTGTATCCGATGACCGGGTTCGGGTACTTTCCAACCTGATGCCGAAAGCCGGTCGCTTTCTGCGCCGAGGCGGCAGCCTGCGCAATGGCCGGATTGTTTTGCAATGCAATCTGTTCAAGTGAACTGAGCGTGACTCCAAACTCACCCTCTTCAATCGGCAACAGTTTCTCAGATGACGTCGGAGGAAGTTCCGACGGTGGAGGAGGGACGCTGGAATCAGGTCGCTGCTCCATTGAGGCCAGTTGCACAGAATCATCTGATTCAGCCCGACTGGAAACGACAGGGGTTGCGTCCACCAGTTCGGTTTGAGGAGAGGTTGTCTTTTGTTTTGAGGCAAGTTGATTCGACAGGGCGTCGGATGAATCTCGCGTAACAAACGGCAATGGAGCAGTTCGAGCTGTCGAGCGAGAAGACTGACAGCCTCCCAGTAACGCCAATCCACCGCATCCCAGCATGATCCCACAAGCGCGGGTTCTGATGCCGTGACGAAGAGAAAGAAGCAATGGGGCTGGACGGAAGGAAGCCATTTGTCGCGATTCTATGACGTTGCAGACGTTCATCACTGGACGCTGGAAACGTTGGTTGCCGCAACAATTCGCAGTCCATGCGAGATCTCAGAACCCCTGACAAAACTGACCCCGATCCGCTCGCGGAAAGGAAATTCTCATGGCATGAGGGGTTTTGTCCGTGGCTCTAAGATGGTCATCCTTGACTCTTGTTCCCGGTGGGAACAAAGCAACGAGGTTCCTTTTCCTTATCGGAGAAGGATCGGATCGGAATTGACCGCGTCGCCTGAAGAGTCCCCATCGTTGTCTGAAAACTCAGGAAGAACCGTGACAAACCGGTTTCCTGTCGCCAGTCACACAAGCCGGGTGAGCATCACAACCCTTAAAATCAGGTGAGATCAAATTAACGTCACCAGAGCGAATGCGATGCGTGTGGACATTTGGCTAAAGAAGAGAAGTCGAAGAACTCACGCAAAGGCGCCAAGGCGCAAAAGGTTTTGTTTCAAGAATGTGCGTGAAGTCATGGCTTGCCGGTTCAAGCCACTGATAACACAAATCAGTACAAAAGAAGTGAGAATTCATGACTCCTGACCTGATTGCAGAAATGGGATTACTCTTCTTTTGTTGCTGTTATTAAGGAGCCGAGTTGTCCAAAACGGGACGATCACAGAGAACGGGTTGATACTGATCTTTGCGCCTTGGCGCCTTTGCGTGAGTTCTTCTCTTCCCGTTCTATTCTCAAACCCTACAGCCCGTTCACGATGTTTCTTAACGGCTGACCGAGGAGGGCGCGTCGGCAGTTCTGGCTTCCTTTGACGCGCATGTCGGTGAGCCCCTCTTCCGAATAGAACGCCGAATGCGGGTTAATGATGATTCGGTCGTGTGCCGGATGGTCTGGATTTCTCCAGGCGATGATGAGTGGATCATCTGCTGGAGGAGGTTCGACTTCCAGCACATCTAAAGCGGCGGCTCGAAGGTGATCGGATTCAATCGCCCGCAAAACCGCATGCGCATCAACAACGCCTCCGCGACCAGTGTTCACGATGTACGAGCCCGGTTTCAGTTTGGCAATCGTTTCATCATTGATGAGATGCTGTGTTTCCTGAGAACGGGGACAATGGGTGCTCAAGACATCCGCTTGTGCGAGCAGATCATCAAGAGTCTCGGCCCGTTCGATTCCCAGTGCCTTGTCCGTCCCGTCGACGACATACGGGTCAAAGAAAAGGACTCGCATCCCGAAGGCTTTGGCTCGAAGTGCGGTGGCGGTTCCAATTCGTCCCAGTCCGACAACACCAAACACCATTCCGCGTAGTCGATGAAGTGGCACAACCTGTTCGTAAGTCCAGGAACCGGCCTGTCGTTGTAAACGACTGTTGGCGTAATGAATCCCGCGCGTCATCGTGAGCATCATCCCAATGGCACTGTCGGCGACTTCTTCTGCGCCGTAGTCGGGAACATTCGCGACCGGTATGCCCATCTCCCGGGCGGTCTCACGATCAACGTTATCGTAACCCACTCCGCAGCGGACAATCAGTTTACAGTTCTGGAGCGACCGGATTGTTTCCTGTGTAAGGGAGATGAAATGGTACAACATGATGGCGTCTGCTTTTTCGATTCGCCCTCGCAGTTCCGATTCATGCATCGCGTTCAATGCGGTGACATCCGCCAGATCTCCCAGAATCCGTTCTTCGTGATCCAATGGGGGCTGAATGAAATCCGTGACAAAGACCTGAAAACGGGACATGACAAACTCTTTCTGAGGAAAGTCCGAGATGGAAACCATCACGACAACAAGTTCCGGGTGCCCTGATGGCTCGCGGCCTTCTACGGCTGCGCCGCCCCGATTGCAAGCAATCGGGGCCACCCAGTCATTGGGAGCCACCGGGGGCCTATCGTATCGAAAGTCTTGCATGGTTTTAATGCCGACAGTGATCGGGAGGGCGAAGCTCCTGCTGAGCCGCATGGGGAAGATCACGCTTTCCTTGGCTTGCGGCTCGGCGGGAGCCTCGCCCTCCCAGACGATTATCTAAAACAAAGTCCAGCGGAGGATGCACATCGCCTCACTTTCTGGGGTGATGGATTTCAGAAGAAAATTGATCTTTTGAAAAATCGAAGTTTCCACTAAAAAACGCTCAAGTTTCCCCTCCTGATTGTCGGACCCGTCCTGGGCTCTCGTTTTTTTCCCACTTTTTCAATCCGATTGGTCTTTTCAATGTCCTCGTCTCGGACGGTACACGTCCCGGTGATGGTTCGTGAGGTTCTGTCTCAAATGCAACTTGAGTCAGGGCTGACGATCGTTGACGGCACTGTGGGAGCAGGGGGGCACAGTCAGCAAATCCTGAAAAAAATCGATGCTGAAAGTCGGCTCATCGGACTCGATCGAGATCCCGCCATGCTCGCACGAGCGGCACAGGTTCTCGATGATCCGCGAGTCTCCTTACGGCAATCCAGTTATGCAGAACTGAAACCGGTTCTGGAAGAATTGAACATCAACAAAGTGGATCGGGTGTTACTCGATCTCGGCCTGTCGTCGGATCAGCTTGCCGACGCGGAACGAGGATTCGGGTTCGACACGACCGGTCCTCTCGACATGCGGTTTGACGTGACTCAGGGAATTCCTGTCGCGGAACTGCTGGCGACCGCAGACGGTGAAGAACTGGAAGCTATCTTCACGGATTACGGTGAAGAAACGGAATCACGACGACTGACTGAACAGATCATTGCCGCCCGATCGCAGGGGGGGATTCGAACTGCCGGAGACCTGAAAACTCTGGTGGAACGAGTGGTCGGAACTCCGGCCAAAGGAAAATCTCATCCGGCAACCCGTATCTTTCAGGCACTACGAATTGCCGTGAATCGGGAACTGGAACAACTCGATACGTTTTTGAAGCAGATTCTCCCGGACGTGTTAAACGACGGGGGACTCGCCTTGATTATTACTTTTCACTCCCTTGAGGATCGCCTGGTGAAACAGGCGTTTCGGGAATCGGAGCTATGGGAAAACATCACTCGCAAACCCCTGACCGCCACGCCGTCCGAAGTGCGCTGGAATCCTCGTTCGCGGTCCGCAAAACTGCGCGTCGCGAAACGAATCGGGACGCCCGGGTGAACACCGTTCCACGGCTGGACCCCTCGTTACTGGAATCCTCTCCCCCTCAGAACGGATCGTTCAAGTGGGGGATTGTGATGATCATGTGCCTGCTGTGCGGGTTGGGAGTGATCGTTTCCTTCAAGTTTTCGAAGGAACAACAGGTCTGGGCGAACTGGTCGCTGTTCACGCTCAAGGACAATCTCGTTCTCGGCCAGAACCCGGCTCCGGAAACGAAGCAGAAACCGGCCACGAGTTCGGTTCCGCCATTGTGGAGCAGTCCGGCCGTTGTTCAAGAAATTCCAGCGAAACGGTCGGTTCAACGTCCTGCCGCTTCCTCAGAAGGAGTTCAACTTCTGGGGCAGATTGAAGTTGAAGAGCAGGCCTCCAGACGGTTGCCTGCACACACCACTCGCCGATCATCGGGAGTGATTCAGGCCTCTTCCGAGCAGCCGGAAGTGGAAGGTGTTCCACGCTCTCTGTTCGCGGCTCAGGAAGAGTTTGATGAAGCTCCTCCGGCCCGTCCGATGCGTCCGGTCCATCCGGCTGCCGGCGAACCACGCGAAGAATTTTCCCCGGCAATCAGCGATCCCTTTGCCGGGGGAGGGCTCGAAGCTCCCGCATCCCCCCGTTCGGCTCGACAGAATTCAATCCGACAGACTGCTGGAACAGACGACTTTGGCACCCCAGCTGGATTAATGCAGTTGGAAACCCAAATCCCTGCACTTCCGATGGAGACGACGATTGAACCATTGCAGCCGGCCCATCCCAAAGTGACGGAACTTCCAGCACTCGATCCAATTCCTGTTCAGGCACTCCCTCCACAGGACCATCAAATCCGGGAACAGCCACGAAGAGAACTCCCGCCATCCGGGTTGCCTCCTCTTGATCCGGCTCCACGGCAGTCGATGCCGATGGAGGCGATGCCAATGGAATCGAAGTCGTACAGTCCGGTTCCGGATTCCCAACCAATTCCGGCTGCAGCACCAATGCACAAACCACAACCCGCCAGAACTGCCTCACCTGACTTTTCAAATAAAGGAAACTTTGGAAACGGAGCCCCTCGACAGAATGTTCCGGTCAGTAAAACCGTCGACACGGCATCTGACGATGTCTATCAGGTTCAGAACGGAGATAACTACTGGACGATTTCACGCCGGTTTTACGGTTCCGCCCGATTCTTCTCCGCTTTGTCAGAATACAACAAACAACGTATTCCAGACCCCAGCAAGATGCGGCCGGGGATGTATGTGCTCGTTCCGGAAATGGAAGTTCTGCACCAAAACTATCCTCACCTGACCGGTGGGGGACCACGTGATTCTTCCGCCGATCTCCCTCCCGGTTTCTTTATCAATGAACAGGGGCAGCCCTGCTACCGCATTGGAAAAGGGGACACACTGGGACACGTCGCCGAGAAACATTTAGGCCGGTCGTCCCGATGGGTTCAAATTTACGGGTTGAACAAGGACCAGATCCCGGACGGCAAGACACTCAAAATCGGCAGCGTTCTGCGACTTCCTGCTGATGCCGCCCAAGTGTCACTGGCGGTGGAATAGTGGATGGTTCGATAGATACGAAGTAAGGGATCAGAGGTCAGGATTCAGGGGCCAGTAGGTCATGCACCGCATGATGCCGTTTTCCCAGTGGGCACCCCCAATCACGGTTGGTGTCAGGCATTGCCTGACCTACTCTACTGAGTTCTGCCTTTGGGTGTCAGCGTTTCGGCGGGATGCCTTCAAATCCTTCTCCCCTCAGGGGAGAAGGTGGCCGAAGGCCGGATGAGGGGACGAACGTTGCCAGTGGATACACTTCACTTCGGTCTGCCCCTCACCCCAACCCTCTCCCCTCGGGGGAGAGGGAGAATTCTAAGATAGACTCTTACTTAAAATTCAAGATGTTTTTTCGATTCGCCGCAGCGATTGGCTTGATGACCGCAACCGCACTGGCCGCCATTGCGATCGAAAAACAGAATCTCTCGCTGAAACGAGCCATTTCCTTGCAACATTATCAACTCGATCTGTTGCAGGAAAAACGGTGTCGGCTGGTGCTGGAAACTCAACAACTCGGCAGCCCGTTGCGTTTGCTGGAAGAAGCAGAACGTCAACAGAAAGCCAATAAGTCTTCTCAAAAACGGATCCAATGATCGTCGTTCCAAGTCGATTACAAAGAAAAACTAAGTGGGGAGTGGGTAGGGAATTGCATGATTTGTCTGGCTTTTTCTGACCCCTGAATCCTGATCCCTGACCCCTCTTTTTTCATCATGAATCAACTTGGAACGACAGAGTGAGGTCGGCATGCCTGTTCATTCCGACCAGTATCGACCTCCCGATCTGAACTCTCCCCCTGAACGCACGGAGTTTGCGTTTCTCGGAATTCGGTGGTCGCAGGTTCCTCGCGCTGCCGTGCTTCATGGTTTGATTGCGTTCTTTGGAATAGCGCTCTGCGTACGGTTGCTCTGTCTTCAGTATTTCGCGAGTCAGTCGTTCGTCTCTCGTGCTCTGCGTCAGCAGGTGAGTGAAGAAATCATCCCGGCCCGGCCCGGCAACCTGTTCGACCGGCATGGACGATTACTGGCGACAACCATTTCTGTCCCCAGTCTGTTCGTCAATCCGAAAGCGATTCCGGAAGAAGAACGACCACAACTCGCCATGCAACTGGGAGCGGCACTGCATCTCAGTTCCGAAGAAATTCTGCGCAAGCTCGAAACTCAGGCGACGCGACAGTTCCTGTGGATCAAGCGTCGCCTGAATGATCAGGAAGCGGCCGCAATTCGAAAACTGGGACTTCCGCTACGCTGGGCAGGGACACGTCGAGAGTTTCTGCGAGTCTACCCGCAAGGACATCTGGCGGCTCATCTGGTCGGGCTTCGCAACATCGACGGTCAGGGACGGGGCGGGGTGGAAGAATTTTTCGACAGCCGATTACGCGGGGAAGATGGGGTGCGTCACTTCGTACGGGACGCTCGCGGCTACGTTCTTGATGTTCTTGAAGAAGTGACCAAAGCTCCAACCGACGGGACGTCTTTGGTCCTGACTATCGATCTCGTTCTGCAATTGCATCTGGAACGACAGCTTGATGCAGTGATGGAGAAACATCAGGCGAAAGGGGCGTGCGGTGTCGCCATTGATCCGCAGACGGGGGAAATTCTGGCGATGGCCAGTCGTCCGACGTTTGATCCCAATCACCCTGAACTGGCACAGTCCGCAGACTGGAAGAATATGGTCACGTCATCGGCGTTTGAACCGGGGTCGACATTCAAGCCAATGGTGGTCGCCTGGGGACTGGACCGCAATGTGATCACACGAGACGAAATGTTCGATTGCGAGAACGGAGCCTATCGCATGGGGCGTCGTGTTCTACATGATCACCATCCGTATGGAGAACTTTCCCTCACCGATGTTCTGGCCAAGTCGAGCAATATCGGGATGGCAAAAATTGGGGAACGACTCGGCAATGAGCAACTGTATGAACTGACCAAAGCCTTTGGATTCGGTTCCAAAACCGGGATTGAACTCCCCGGTGAACTGGCCGGATTGCTTCGTCCGAAAAAGGAATGGACCCGTTATTCCACCGGATCGATTCCCATGGGGCACGAACTGACCGCGACTCCTTTACAGATTCTCGCGGCCTATGCCATTCTCGCAAACGGTGGACAACGAGTCAGTCCTCATCTTCTCCTGAAAGAAACCGGTCCCCGTGAACGGGTGGCTCCTGTTGTGACCTCGCGCGTCATTGGTGCCGACTCCGTTGACTGGCTGGTCACCGGGCCATTGGTGGAAGTGATCAATCGCGGAACCGGCCGTCACGCGCGGATTCCCGAGATCACAGTCTTCGGCAAAACAGGGACCGCACAAAAAATCGATGGCAAGGAAGCCGGCTATTCCTCAACTCGTCATTTCAGTTCCTTCGTCGGCGGAGCAAGCGCAGAGAACCCGCGACTGGTCGTGTTGATCAGCGTCGACGAACCGCAGGGGACCGACCAGTACGGAGGAAGCGTCGCCGCCCCCGCTGTTGCTGCCGTTCTGAAAGAAGGGATGCGGTTGATGCCGACAGGGAAGGGAGGGAATGGGGAAACCGCGAAAAGGGCAGATCACGCAAATGAATTACGGTAATTCCCTCGTTCCCAAGCTCTGCTTCGCGTAAAGACACAGGGTGGCACAGATTGCTTGCAATCTGTGTGGCGGAGCCATACGAGGCCATTGTCGACGCATTGCTTCAAATGATCCCCGGTGAGGAAGAGAGGAAGCCTCCCTGTTGCATAGGGCAAATGTCCGGGCAGAAGAACGATGGAACCGCAGCCTCTTGCGGCTGCGCCGCCCCGATTGCAAGCAATCGCGGCCACCCATCAATGCCAGGAGTTATTTCGATAAACGTTTCGCAAGTCGTCTGCTGAGTTGAACGAGAGACTCACGAAACATTTCCTGTGTCGCATGGCGGGATTCCCGGCCGGGGATCAGAATCAGGTCGAGTCCGCTCGGGAGATGATGCTGTTCCAGGCGGAACGCTTCTTTCAACAACCGTCGCAGGCGATGCCGCGCGACTGAATTTCCGTGTCGACGGGAAACGCTCAGGCCGATGCGGGAATGGGGGAGACCGTTCGTCCCCCCGAAAATCAACAGAATGGGATCGGAGGCTTTTTGTTTGATCTCATAGATCCGCTCGAAATCTCGCCCGCTGCGAATGCGAAAATGAGAAGGGAACGTCAATCGTTCAACAGAAGAGACTCGAAATGGCAATGGAGAAGTCACCGGCGTCGCATCTGGATCGGTGTCATTCGGAACAGTCACGATGCGCTGCTCCAAATGTCTGAGAGAGAAGGCCGATCACCGGAAAAGCAGCAACCACTTCTTCTTCGATTTTCTTTAAATAGGTCTGTTCCAGATAGTCGGCCTGTTGATCGTTCCACTTCGATCGGGTCGCCTGCCAGGATTGCTGCAGATCGTCCAGCGCTTCCTGAAGTCGACCGGACGCCGATTGCAGATTTCCAGTACGCATGGTGATCTCCTGAAAGTGAATTGTTTGCAACGAGCTTCTCCACAGCATATCGATGCCTGAACACAACTGTCGAGGACAGAATGATCGTGGCGAAAACTGACACAACCAGAACAGTACAGAATTCCGCTGGAGACCAGTTCGGTCTATCATGTGGCGCCGATAAATCTCTTCAGAATCCGTAATCACCTGATCGACAATGACCTATCAACAGACCAATCAACACGCCTGGGATCAACTCGCCCGTTCGAACAGTCAGTTCGCTGCCGTGGCGACCGATCAGGAGTGTGCTCAACCGTTATTGACGCTCGACAGCCGGGGCTGGTTGCCGGGTTCAGTCAAAGGGCTCGACATCTTATGTCTCGCCGCGGGAGGAGGCTGGCAGTCGATTCTGTACGCCAGTGCCGGAGCACGCGTTACGGTTCTTGATATCAGTGAGGAAATGCTCAAACGAGATCGTGACGAGGCACACAAACGGGGACTGGATATTCGCGTCGTGCAGGGTTCGATGGACGATCTTTCACAATTCGGTGAAGCGACGTTCGATCTGGTTCACCAGCCAGTGAGCACCTGTTATATCCCCCGAATTCGGGACGTTTATATTCAGATCGCAAATGTCCTGAGAGATCGGGGACTTTACATCAGTCAGCATAAACAGCCGACGAGCCTGCAGCTCGCCGAGCGGGATGACCAGAACCGTTACGTGATCGGCGTCCCTTATTATCACGCCGATCCTCTTCCGGTGGTGCCAGATACCGCGTATCGTGAACCGGGGGCCACGGAGTACCTGCATCGCTGGGAACAACTGGTCGGTGAACTCTGTCGCAACGGCTTCGTCATTGAAGATCTCGTGGAACCGCGCCGCGGCGATCCCAACGCACGACCGGGACATTTTCGCCATCGAGGAATGTTCGTCGCCCCTTACGTTCGCATCAAAGCCCGACGCCTTCGTGAACGAGACCCCGCCGACCGCTCCCCCATCTGGGTTCCTGAACACACGTAGAGACTGTCTCGTCATGAGAGGGAAGAAGAGACTCACGCAAAGGCGCCAAGGCGCAAAGATTTTTGCTTCGTGCTCTATTTGAACTCATGGGGTTTCATTTCAGTAAACAGGAAGAAAAATCAGATCAAAATGAAATCTCTCGGCATGACTCAGACTCACCCACGGTAAGACACGAGGGGGAGTCGATGGCTCTTCATTTCTGAAATTCGTCATTAGATACCTGATCCACATTGTTCGGGACGCCACGATGATAAAGAACGACTTCATGCTGATTTCTTTGCGCCTTAGCCCCTTTGCGTGAGTCTCTTCTTCCTTCAATTTCAAAAAGAAACGTGTTAGCATTTGCTGATGCGTTTTGAGGTTTTCTGATTGAAACAGGAGCATTGCTGTTATGAGTCATCCGATTTCGGGAACTCGTCGAGAATTTCTACAGGGAGCCGCAATCGCCGTGGCGGCCTCTTCGTTGGTCAATGTCGTCCCCGCCCGGGCTCTTGGACGGGAAGGGAACACATCTCCCAATGAAAAGATTACGTTGGGAGTTGTCGGAATCGGGCCACGTTGCCGTTATGTTCTGAAGCCGATGCTGGAGTTTCCAGACGTGCAGTGTGTCGCCATCGCCGACGTGCAGGAGTCACGACGGACCGAAGGGAAAAAGATGGTGGACGAAGCCTACAAGAACACCGATTGTGTTCTGTATCGGGACTTTCGGGAACTGCTCGACCGGAAGGACATTGATGCCGTTCTGGTCGCGACGGGAGATCGCTGGCACGCCCGGGCGTCGATTCTCGCAGCTCAGGCCGGAAAAGATGTTTACAGCGAAAAGCCCTGCGGAATCACGATTGGTGCCTGTCAGGAACTTTCGTCGACGATGCATGATCTGAAACGAGTCTTTCAGGCAGGAACACAGCGACGAAGCGTCCCGAACTTCCAGAAAGCGGTGGAACTGGTTCACGCCGGAAAGATCGGGAAGCTGAAGACCATGCATGCTTCCATTTATATTCCGACACTCGATAACACCTGGCTTCCACCGCAACCGACGCCGTCGAAGGAGAATGTCGACTGGAATCTCTGGCTCGGCCCTGCGGCCTGGAGACCGTTCAATCAGGAATATGTGAATGGTCGCTGGCGAGGACAATGGGACTTCGATTCCGGAGCGAGGCTGCTCGACTGGGGGGCTCATACGATCGATCTGTGTCAATGGGCCAATCAGGCAGATGGCACGATGCCGGTTGAATACATACCGGAATCTGACAAGATCGTCTGCAAGTATGAAAACGGTGTCATACTTAACGTCGACTTCCTGAAAGATCCATTCAAAGACCGTGCTCCGCAGTTCATCACCCGACTGGGAACCTGTCCGGTTCGCTTCGTTGGAGAGAATGGTTCCATTGAAACCGGTGACGAAGGGGAAATCGTATTCGAGCCGGAATCTCTGAAAAACGAGCTGACGGAATCGACAAAACGAGTCCGTGGACTCGACGTCACGATCCATGCCCGAAACTTTTTTGACTGCATGCGCTCACGGGAAATGCCGGTCGCCAATCAGGATGTGATGCGACGTTCCCATATCGCCTGTCATGCCGCCGCTGCTTCGTGGATCCTGCAGCGTCCGCTGAAATTCGATCCAGTCAAAGAAGAATTCATCAACGATGATGAAGCCAACCGCCTGCGGCATCGTCCGGAACGGGACTGGGCGTGAAAAACGCCTCGACCATCAATATTCGACAATGAAGCACTCGTACGGAGTGGCCCTGATTGCCTGCAGTCGGGGCCACTTTCGCTTTGACTGGTATGGGTTCGCTTAACAGACAAGGGCATTCACCGTAAACTTGCAGTGTCAATCCACGTGATGTCCATCATTGCTACGAATCGAATTTTGCCTGATGTGTGCCAAACGAATCTCTCTGCCCGATCCCCGCATGGCGGTGACCAATGATCTGATTATCAGCCAGATCGAACGGGGTTCGCGCGTTCTTGATCTCGGATGCGGCGACGCGGTCTTGCTGGAGCAATTACGCGACGAGCACGATTGTCAGGTTCTGGGGATCGAGAAGGATGAAGAGGCGTTTCTTCAGGCGATCGAACGGGGAGTCCCGATTCTTCAAGCCGACCTGAATCGTGGACTGCACACACTGCCCGAGCAGAGTTTCGACTACGTCGTCTTAAGTCAGACGTTGCAGCAGATCGGGAAACCGCTGGAGTTGTTGCACGATATCTTTCGCTTCGCGCGTCGCACTCTTGTCGTCGTTCCCAACTTCGGTCACTGGCGAATCCGGTTACAGATCACGCTGCAAGGGCGGGTTCCTGTGACAGACAATTTGCCGTATGAATGGTACGAGTCTCCCAATGTCCACTTTCTGTCGATGGTTGATTTTCGGGAACTGGCCAAACGGGGGAATTTTCAGATCATCAAGGAGATCCCCGTCATCGGCAATCGAGCCGTCGATCGGGCGATGTTCGCCAATCTCCGCGCACAGAGTGCTCTTTATGTTCTGGAACGTGCCGAAAGCAAAAGTTCTCCCCGCTGAAAACCGCACTATCGGTTCACTCTCGCGTCAGATTTCATCTGAGTGACTGCACTTTTGAGCACATCTTCTCTGCGGGCAACGCATTCCGGCCGCGCCTGCATTGAGTTTTTGTTTCATAAGCCTTTTTGTGTACACACTTTGTGTGGCTGGTTCTGGTGCGACTAACACACATCGGCCAATTCTTGTGGAAAATTGGAAAACTGATAGATAAGTCGTCAGTGTTCTGTGTCATTAAGAATTGAGGAGACACGATGTCTGAGAGGGACCAGCATACGATGCGAGTGCAGCAACTGTTCGTGCGTCATCACGATCAGTTACGGGGGATGGTCTATGCGCTTTTGCCCGACTTCGCCAAGGCAGACGACGTCATTCAGGAGGTGTTTCTGACCGTCACCTCGAAAGCACAGGAATTTGATCTGAACACCAGCTTTCTGGCATGGAGTCGGGCGATTGTGCGTCTGAAGATTCTGGAATCGCATCGTCAGTCCAAAGCCGGATCACCCAGTTTTGAAGTTCTGGAATCTCTGGTTGCCTCCTGTCCAGACGATTGGGCAGGGGACGAACAAGCCGAAGCGCTGGCGAGATGTCTGGAAGAACTGGCTCCGAAGGCACGTGAAATGATGATACTCCGGTACAAGTTTGAACATTCTCCGACAGAGATCGCGAAACTTCTCTCCAGAACGGTAAATTCGGTCAATGTCGCGCTGTCAAAAGCCCGCATCGTTCTGCGTGAGTGTATGGACCGTCAACTGAGTCCGGAGTCCTGATCATGACAGACAATTACCTTGATCAACTGATTCAAGGCTACTTCGACTCCTCGTTGACCGCTGAGGAACTGGCAGAATTCGAGTCTCAGCTTTCACAGTCGGAAGCCGCGCGCAAGCGATTCTGGAAACTGGCGGAAGTTCACGGGTTAGCCCGAACGGCCATCAGCATCGCCTGGCCGGATGCGACCGCTGCAGACCTGAAGCAATTCTCCTCGCTTCAGAAGATGCCTCCGAAAACATTGCTGAGCAATCGTCTGACATTCCCGTCTGTTCCTAAAAGTTCAATCCTCATTCTGACAGTGGGGGTTCTTCTGGGAATGTTGACGACGGGTGTTGCCTGGGCGATTGTGCATGTCCCCCGAGAGACATTCCCTAAAGAACAGGGGAAACGTGACATTCTCGTCGAAAGCTTTGAGAGCGGAGTTGTTCCACTCAACAGCAGCGTTCCTGAAATTCCAGGAATCTGGAGCGGAGATTTCACCTCGACTGTGGGAGTGGAGCAGGGAATTCACCCGTTCAACGGTGCCCGGATGTTACGTTTTCTAAGAGCTGATTATCCCGGCAAGCCCGACGCCGACGACAGCTACTTCAGCGATGTTTACCGTCTCATCGATCTGCAATTGATACGTGATGAAATTCATGGCGGCCTGGCGGTGATTCAGGCTTCTGCAATGTACAACACCATCCCTCCTGCCCCGGGAGAACGCTATGGAGCGTCCATTGGGATGTATGCCATCTCCAGAGAAATGGCCAGCAAGACAAGGGGGATCCTCGGCCCCGATTTCGGATTGACGTTATCCAATGAATCTCTGGCCATGGCCCGTAAACACAATCCCGGTTTAGATCACGACCCGCAGACATGGGAACAGGTGCAATGCGAACTCAGAATTCCAGAGCAGGCGGATTATGTCCTGCTTCATTTCAGTGTCTGTTATTCCGCACTTCACGGAAGACGGGTCATATTTGACGGACACTATATGGACGACGTTCAAGTCAAACTCGTTCATCGAGTTCCATAAATTAATTGAGTGCAATTATTAGCTTTAATTCCATCCCTGAGACTAAGCAATATCAACCTCAGATGCCATTTATTCAGTTGATTATCACTGTTGTCATTGTCGTTACATTTCCCTCTTTGCTGCGGGCTGAGAGTGTGCCACCGATCGCAAAGATGGAGTCTCGTCAACTGCTCGAAAAATATTGCGTCTCCTGCCATGGTCCGGATGACCCGTCGGCCAACTTTCGAGTCGATGATCTTGCACTGGAAATTACCGATCTCACGACGGCCTCGCGTTGGCAAAAAGTTCTGAACGCTCTTAATTCCAATGAAATGCCTCCTGAGGGAGAACCTCAACTCGAGAAAGAAGCGAAAGCCGATTTCCTTGATCAACTGGCCAATGTCATGGTTTCCGCCCGTCGAAATCTGAGCGACCAGGCCGGCACCATCACGATGCGACGACTCAATCGTCGCGAATATCGGGCCACTTTACGGGAACTGCTCGGCGTTGAAATGAATGTGAATGAACTTCCGGACGACACCAGCAGCAATTTCGATACGGTGGGATCGAACCTGTTCATGTCTTCGACTCAGTTCGAGCAATACATGGCCCTTGGACGTGAAGCACTCGACGAAGCGTTCGAATGGGAAGCGGCCGCGGCGGTGGAATACAAACTCCGCTTTGAAGCAGAAGAAACAACACAGAAAGTTCGAGACTATATCTCTTATCAACTGGATGCCCAGAAACGTGCTCAGGAGTGGACAAAGCTGGTCGACGACGCCGTCGCTAAACCGGAGAACGCCAGCATCGTCGAGGAAATCAAATCCGGTCCACTGGGGAATCACCGGCATATCTTTTATCGCTCGTGGAAGAAGTTCCCCGGTGTCATTGCTCCGGAAGAATTCGGATTCAAAACGGTCGAAAACAATGCCGACAAGGCCGTGACCGCTCTGTCTCCCTTTCATCTCCCGTACCATCGCTACTATCTGGAACAACCGGCGATCGAAACCGGAGCCTATCTCGCCATTCCCAATGAACATCCTTCCGTGCTGGATACGGCGACAATTAATTTTCTCGTCCCGTTCAAATGGCCAGTCGGAAACTATGTTGTCCGCTTTCAGGCCGCCGTCACTGATGACGCGACTCCTGACCGGCAATTCATCGAGTTTGGTATCAATCCTCGTGTCGAACAGGCGATGAGTGCTCACGAAATTACCGGCACGATCGAGAAGCCTCAGGTTGTCGAGTTCCCTTTAATCATGACTCGAGGAAACAAAGAACGTGCGAATCGGTCGTTGTTCCTGCGAGAAGTCGGGACCCGAGATCACTGGCAGCATACCAATCGCATCGCGGATGCCGGACGCAAAGACAATCACGGAATCGGTCGAACCTTTGCCTTATGGGTTGACTGGATGGAAGTCGAACGGGTTCCAACCGCCGGACTCCCCAAGGCTCCCGGTATCGATGTTTTAGGACCGCTGGTTCAAACAGATTACTCTCCAGACCCGAACGAACTTCGCGAGAACCTCCAGCGGTTTGCACTCGCTGCATTTCGGGGCAGGGAACCGACAGCAACCTATATTGATCAACTTGTTGCCATCTATCACGCTTTTCGCCAATCCGGCAGCAAGCACGACGACGCACTCAAAGAAACACTTTCCATCGTGCTGGCGTCGCCGATGTTTCTGTATCTCGCGGAACCTCATTCCGCAGGGGGGGCCGCCCAACTGACTCAGAACGAACTGGCGAACCGGCTCTCCTACTTCCTCTGGAGCGGCCCCCCTGATCAGGCTCTGTTCGACCTCGCACGGCAGCACGAACTTTCCTCATCAACGGTGCTTGCGAATCAGGCGCATCGACTGCTGGATGATCCTCGTTCGAAGGAATTCGTCAACGGATTCACCTATCAATGGCTGGGACTCAACCGTCTGGATTTCTTTCAGGTCAATCTGGTCAATCATCCACGTTTCGGCAACAGCGTGAAACTTGCTGCGCGGGATGAAATCTATGAAACAATGGCCCATCTCCTGCGAAATAACCTGCCGATCACCGATCTGCTGAAAGCGGACTATGTCGTCGTCAACGCAATTCTGGCCAACTATTACGGCATCGACGGTGTGCACGGAGACGAGTTTCGTCCGGTTCCGGTCCCGGCAGACTCTCCCCGTGGGGGACTCTTGGGAATGGCAGGCGTTCACCTGATGGGAAGCAATGGAGATCATACCAGTCCGGTCGAACGGGGAGTCTGGGTGTTGCGTCATCTGTTGAATGATCCTCCTCCCCCGGCCCCGGCCAATGTTCCTCAACTCGCCCGACTGGCCGGTCAGGTTCTCACAACGCGAGAACGGGTTCTTGCCCATCAGATGGAACCGCAATGTACGAGTTGTCATCGCAAGATTGATCCTATTGGTTTTGCTATGGAGAACTTTGACGCCGCAGGCGCCTGGCGAACGGAAGACAGCTTTCAGGGAGTCGACGAAAGCGGAAAACGGGATCCGAAGAAGTTCCTGAAGTGGACCATCGACCCGACCGTCACCATCTACAAAGGGCCACAAATCAGCAGCTTTGTGGAACTTCGAGACCATATTGCCACACAGAAAGAAGCGTTTGCGCGAGGATTCAGCAAAGGACTAATCGAATACGCCCTCGGCCGCCCTTACGGTTTCCGAGACGAGCCACTGCTGGAAGAGATGTTACGACAGGGCAAAGAACAGAATTACGCCATTCGATCCTACATTGAAGTGTTGGTCCAAAGTCAGGAATTTCAAACCAAGCTGTAAGTTCGACGTTGGTACTTTTATCGTGAGAAATAAGAAAGAAGAGGAGACTCACGCAAAGGCGCTAAGGCGCAAAGAAATCAGCACGACACCGCTCTTTAAGATCACAGCGTCTTGTGGACAAGACCGTGAATTCATAAATCATAACAAAGATTATCAGATTCAATTATAGACATAATTTATGATAACAATTCAATGAATTTTCTTCATGGTTTTCTGAAATGAAGTGCGATGAGTTGGTGACAGGTGTGAATCAAAAGTCTTTGCGCCTTAGCGCCTTTGTGTGAGTCTCCTGTTTCTTTCTTACAATTAATAGAACAACCGTCCACGAAATAATGTCTGATTAGATAAGGATTTCGAAATGAGTTATTCCTCTTCACGCCGCCAGTTCCTTCAGGCCGGATCGACGATTGTGGCGTTGCCGTTTCTCGAGTCGTTCGGGTTCCGCCGTTTCGCGGCAGCCGCTCCGGTTGCTCCTCCCAAGCGACTGGTCTTTATCGGATTCGGCTGGGGAATTACTGAGGAATCCTGGTATCCCGATATCAAAACCCCCGGTACCGACTATGTCACACCGCGTGGGCTGAAACCGCTCGAACGCCATAAAAGCGATTTCACCATTGTTCAGGGATTATGGAACAAGTTCTCCAACGAAGGGCACGCCGGAAGTACCTGGTGGCTGACGGGAGCGAATCCCTACGCTCAAGCGGGACAAAGCTTCTGTAACACCATTTCTGCGGATCAGGTAGCCGCGGCTCAATTCGGCAAGCAGACACGACACGCTTCACTCCAGTTGAATCATAGCGAAAAAGGAGACCGGTCCGGACATGGCGTCGGCCTGTCGCTCGCGTGGAGTGCCAGTGGAAAGCCCATCGGCGGAGATAACGGACCACTTGCCGCTTATCACCGCCTTTTCTCTAAAGAAACAACTCCATTAGAGGAACGTAAAGCGATGCTGGCCCGGCAGCGCAGTGTTCTGGATACAGTCATGGAGAACGCTCGCAGCCTACAACGTGGCCTCGGAAAAGAGGACAACGCCAAGCTCGAAGAATACTTCGAAGGGGTTCGTGATATCGAGACACGACTGTCGAAAGACGAGAAATGGATGGAAATCTCCCGTCCTGAAGCTCCCTTCAAAGAGCCCTCTTCAAGTCTTGAAGGAAAAGAGGAAATCAAACTGATGTACGACCTGATGGTCGCTGCCTTTCAGACAGACAGTACCCGGGTTATCACTTACCGCCAGCCCGTCGCCACATTACTGACAAGCTTGGGAATAGACGTCTTCCCTCACGATATGAGCCATTATCACTCCACACGTGGAGACAAACTCGCCGCGTCAGAACGCCGGGATCAGTCTCAAAGCGAACTGCTGGCCGGACTGATCGATCGTCTCAAAGAGACGAAAGAAGCAGATGGTTCACGGTTATTCGACCATATCGCTTTGGCGTACGGCAGCAATATCCGCACCGGACACGATCTGACGAATTGCCCCACACTATTAACCGGCGGCGCCGCTGGGATGAAGTTAGGACACAATCTCGTCGTCGAGAAGAACACGCCATTATGTAACGTCTGGCTGACAATGCTCAAAGGAACCGGAGTCAAAGTCGACCGCCACGGCGACAGCACCGGGATTATTGAAGATCTGATCGCTTAGCATCTTTGTTTAACGTTTCTCTTCAAATTGCATATCAAGACATTTCTGTTCTCGTGACTTCAATCAAATTTATGTTCTGTCATCATGTCTGTTGAAAAGGAGCTTTCAATTATGGTTCATCCCAGGTTTTCAAAGAAAGAGGGGTTCACATTAATCGAACTTCTTGTGGTCATCGCGATTATCGCGATCCTGGTGGCATTGCTTCTTCCCGCTGTCCAACAGGCAAGGGAAGCGGCACGCCGTAGTCAATGTAAAAACAATCTCAAACAGTATGGTTTAGCAATTCATAATTATCACGACACTTACGGGACTCTGCCATTAGGACGGAGTGGACCGAGTGAAGCGTCCAGTCGGTATAGTCCAATGGTTCCTCTGATGCCATATTACGATCAGGCTCCCGCTTATACTGCGATGCTGGCTGCGCCCAAAGCACCATGGCTCGGAGGAGATGTCAACAACGTTCGTGTGCCGATTCATCGATGTCCCAGCGCCCCTGTGGTTCCAAACCCAATTACCAACCTTCCATACACAAATTATGTTTTCTGTCTTGGTGACGTCTCATGGAGCATTGATAATGTCAGCAGCATTCGTGGCCTATTCGGAAATAATTTGAAAGTTTCATTTCGTGACATCACCGATGGGTTATCTAATACGGCGATGATTTCCGAAACTGTGGTTTGGGACAACGATGGCAATGGGAGAGCGGCCAATGGGTTTGGTGCTGTCAGCAAAGCGAACACCCAGAACCCTATTAACTGCCTCGCAACTTGGAGTAACCGGCAGTTTACGAACTATTCTGATTCCACTTCGAATGATCTGAATCGCAATCCTGGTTCGCGATGGGGCGATGGAATATCTGCGATAATGGGCTTTAACACAATCCTTCCCCCAAACTCGGCTGTCTGTGCTGACTTTGCAGGAAACCAGGGTGTGTTACCTCCGAAATCAATGCACGTTGGAGGAGTGCATTTACTTTTGGCAGATGGAGGCGTGCGTTTTATCAGCGAGAACATTCATAATGGTCCGATGACCCAGGGCTCTCATAATCAAGGTCCAAGTCGGTTTGGCGTCTGGGGGGCCTTGGGAACCCGAGCGGAAGGGGAAGTCGTTGGCGAGTTCTGAAAAACACCAGAAGTGATTCGATATGCTGCAGAAAGGATCTTTGCATTGAATAGATTTCGATTGTTACCGAACCGCCACTCCAGTGCCTTCATTGTCCTGTTGTCTGTTTCGCTGTCCATCTTGAGTGGATGTGGCAGCGACGAAGACGAATGGACTAGGAAACGCCCGAAAGTTTTCAAGGCCGGGGGAACCGTCAGGGAAGCTGGTCAGCCACTATCTGGCGCTATTGTCGTATTTCATTCTATCGCAGGAGAAGTCGGTGGAAGAGCTATGACTGATGTCAAGGGGAACTATCGTCTGACAACATTCAAAGATTTTGATGGTGCAGTTGAAGGCGAGTATCGTGTCACCATTGAGAAAGCAGACTGGGTTCCTGTTAATTCAGGCAACCTTGATGCTCCAGATGCCGCTGATCTTGGTTCAGGATCTGGACCAGTCAAAAAAGTTCAACTGAGTGCTGAGAAGTACGCTGATCCAGAAAAATCCGGCTTCACCGCGAACATTACTCCCAAGGGGCCGAATCGATTTGATTTCGATCTGGAGCCACGGGAAAAATAGAACGGCAACTCCCATGAAGAAAGCGGGTGATTCAAAACTGAATCGCCCGCTTTCTTTTTCTGATCGTCATGCAGCGATCATACATTTGCCTTCGGACGCACAATCAGCACGGAACAGTGGGCGTTCGTGGCCACGGCCAGGGAGATCGAACCGAGGAAGAAGCGGCGAATCGCTCCATAACCATGGGAGCCAACCGCAATCAGGTCGGAGCCCCATTTTTCGGCTTCATCCAGAATCGCCTCTTTCGGCCAGCCTTCCAGCAGTTGCGACTCCACGCTGACGCCCGGAAGACATTCCTGAACGATTCGCACTGATTCTTTCAATGTCTCTGTCAACTCCGCCCGTTTCTTGCGCAGGATTTCGTCCAATGCGGAAGGTGTCCCTTTGACCAGTCCCGACTCCAGCGGGGGATCGACGGTGACCAGTTTCAAGATGCTTCCGGTCGGCCATGTCTGATTGCAGACTTCGTGAATGATGGCTTCACCAAACGACGAACCATCCAGAGCAACGAGAACTTTCATTTCAATTGATTCCTTCATTCTGAAAAAGGAGGGGGAGGGACTCGATTTGACGATCCCGGCACGATCACCCTGTCATGGCAGTGTTGCCAATTGATTCAGATCAGAAAAGGGAAAATCACCGCATTTGATTGGAAACCTGTCAACTTCCTCAAACCAACACGGGGCTTATTCAGACGCGACGATGATATTGGTTCCTTTTTTGTCCACCAAACTTCAAAAGCAGCTGCAACTTGAACGAATAGCTGTTGACTGATCCGTTCGGCTTGAATAACTTAAGATGCATTAATCTCGTGTGATGCGTTCAGCCATTGATCATCAGGGCTATTGGTTGAAAAACTGAGTTAAAGTTCCATTTGGGCAATTTGTGTCTTGATTGTCCAGATGATAGCCATTCGGCCGCTTTTTCGAGTTTCTATTTACTCGTCAGGAGACTTTATGTGTTTCCTTCTACTCAGCGTGTGCTTAAAGTCTATTCGGCGATCATCAGTACGCAACGGGTTTCATTCCCGGGAACGCTCCCGCCAGACGGGTTTCACCCTGATTGAGCTTCTGGTGGTCATTGCGATCATCGCCATTCTGGTGGCTCTCTTACTTCCGGCTGTGCAACAGGCTCGCGAGGCGGCTCGAAGGTCGCAATGCAAAAACAATCTCAAGCAGATTGGGCTTGCTCTGCATAATTACCACGATATTCACAATACATTGCCGCCGCTGTTTGTACAGCTGGAAAGTACGACCGAAGAACTGACGCTACAGGTTGTCAGAGACAGTAGCTTTAACGAGTATCGCCCAGCCTGGGGGTGGGGAGCATTTATTTTGCCTCAATTGGATCTGTCGGCTTTGTTCCAACTAGGGAATATTGGGAATGGAGGAGATATCTGCAATCACCCTAATGTCTACAGAACAGTTCTGGGTGTCTACCGCTGTCCGTCCGATGCTGAACCCATTTTCGCAACGCGATCATTCTTTGCAGAGCGAGCATTGGAATCAATGAGGCCTGCCGGTGCAAATTATGTTGCATCGCATGACCATTACAGGACAAATGCTACTCAGAAAACAACGGGCATGTTCTACAAAGACAGTGCAATCCGTTTTTCTAAAATCACCGACGGAACGAGTAATACAATTGCAGTGGGGGAGCGTCACTCTCGTCGTGATATTTCTTATTCACGACCTGTCTGGTCAGGCGCGATTCGTGCTAATAATGATGCCGACATGGCATATGACATCGTCGGGAGCGGGCTACAGGTGATTAATCTCCCAACGGGAAATGATTTCCGACGCTCGTTTTCCAGTCGTCACACGGGTGGAGCGCATTTCCTCATTGGCGATGGTTCCGTCCGCTTCATTAATCAGAATATCGAACACAGCGTTGGCGGAGCCACACCGAACAGTCTGTTTGAGTACCTGATTGCAATCGCAGATGGAAATCCAGTCGGAAGTTACTAGCGATCGTTCAGGCTGATCTATAATAATCAGCATACTGATGGAAAACGGAAATCTTTGTTTATCAACAGGAAAGATAATCCAATGAGATCTCGTGATATTCGAGGATTTACCTTAATTGAACTTCTTGTGGTGATCGCCATTATTGCGATTCTGGTTGCGTTGCTGCTCCCCGCGGTACAACAGGCGAGAGAAGCGGCGAGACGCTCGCAGTGCAAGAACAATCTCAAACAGATTGGGCTGGCGCTCCATAACTACCATGACGTTCATTCTGTCTTTCCGCCGTTATTCGTCTTGCTGGACGGAACACGAGATGTCGCTCCGCAGCTTGTCAAAGCCAGTCGGCTTGAGACTGATGCACAGAAGGATTCGCACCAGCCTTCCTGGGGATGGGGAGCGTTTCTTTTGCCTCAGCTGGATCAGTCAACGCTTTTTAACCAGGGAAACATTGGAGCCGGGGGGAATATTTGTGATGCTGCCGCTGCTCCAGCTTATCGGGCAGTGCTCCCGGTTTATCGTTGTCCTTCTGACGGAGCGAAATCCATTCCCCGAGAATCAATTTTTGTCGACCGGGCACTTGCAGGAAGGGAAGCGGCAGGTGGAAACTATGTGGCCGCACATGATCATAACAGCCAAAGCTCGACTGGATCGCCAACGCGTGGAGGATTTTATCGAAACAGTGATGTGAGTGTAGCACGCATCTATGACGGTACAACAAATACGATCGCGATTGGAGAACGCCACTCACGTCCTGGCATAGTATACACGATGCCAACGTGGGCCGGATGCATCAATTGCATGCAGGCAGGAGACATGGTTTACGATATCGCAGCGAATGGTCGATTTCCAATCAATCCTTCAACTGCCGATCAGTACAACCATGGCCGCTCCTTCAGCAGTCGGCACGCAGGCGGCGCTCAGTTTGTGATGTTTGATGGTTCCGTCCGCTTCATTAATGAGAACATCAACCATAATGCCGATTCAGCAATTAATAGTCTGTTTGAATATCTGATTGTGATTGACGACAACCAGGCTATCGGTGAATTTTAGAGTGGTAGGTCTGATGAAGCAGGCGATCGGAAAACAGATCAAGCCCGAACATTGATTGTTCGGGCTTGATTTTTGTCAATCAAAACGCCGGTTCCCGCAGGTCAGGTTGTCCATATGATTCTTCAAGTATACTCTATTCTCCCAGTTTCAAGTCGATCTCATTCTTCTCAGCTTTAACTTCGATTTCCAGTGTTGCATTCAGGCAGGGGCGTAATAACTTCAAACTGACTGCTGCCTGTTGTGGATTTTCCGAATCTTCCTCAATCGATACACTGACATTGTGAATTCCCACGACTGCACCGTCGTTAATGTCATATGTGGAAAGTGTAAATCGACCATTGCTGTCGGTCTTTCCCGACGCAGACTTCCCGGGCATCGATGCACTTCTTCCTTCGCCTGACTGGGGGGAAAAGTTTACTTGAACTCCGGGAACCGGTTTTCCCTGACAAGTTAAAATACCACTGACCGGGGCGGTTTTGTAATGAACCACTTCTCCCTTGCAGCCCGTTATGCTGCAGACCAACGTACAAGACAGTAGAAATGAGAATCGCTTCAGCATTGATGGATCTCCATACGACGTGGAATGAGCTGCATCAACTACTGTTTATAAATGTTAATAGAAAATGTCGAGAGCTACGTACACACTTTCTACGTTTCCGGTTGCCGAAATATGGTCGTCAAAAGTCGTTGGAGGCTTCCTGCTGTTCGTCAAGCAATAGTCGTTTCACCACCATCGTGGCGTACGCTCCGCGGGGGAGGGTGAAACGGAGCGTTAAACGGTTGCGACCGCCGGCATCAAGTTCGTCTGAAGCGAAGTCGCCGGAGAGATCGCTCACGGGAATCATGACGGGGCGACGACTACGGGAAAAGAATCGGTCACGAGGAAACTTCACTTTCAGGTCGCGGAGTTTCCATCCGAGTCGGGTCAGGGTCTGTTCGGTTTGTTGGGGATCAGGGAAGTCCTCGAGTTGCAGGCGTCCGGAGGGCAACGGGCAATGTTCTTTCCACAACCGCGATTTGATCTCGGGATCAAGTTGAACAGGGACTCGCACCGGGCCGGTCCTCAGAGAAAACGTTGTCAGTTGATCAGCCGGACAGACGTTCTGGAAACGATCGCTGACAATCTGATTCCAGATGTCACTTTGCAGTGCAGAGAGAAACAGGCCCCGCAGGTCTCCATTGACGCATTCCCAGGCTCTTTTGAAATCAGTCGGATGATCGCAGAGATACGTGACGATGCTTCGGCGATGTGACCGGCTCAACAATTGTTTGCACTCCATCCAGTTTCCCCAATGATCACGGAGAATTTCTTTCTGCTCCCGTTCTTCGGCGTCGTCGAGTGGTTCATGCTCTGCGAAAGTGAGATGCAGTGCTTTTTCGTAATCTTCCCGGATCCATGCGGCGGCAATGAAACCATGATCCGGGAACCAGGACCCGAATCGCTGATCATCGAAATAATTGGGAATTCCTGCCTGCTGGATCTCCGGAAGAGTGGTTTCCGCACGGCGTTGTTCTTCTTCCGTCAAAGCACGGAGAACCAGACGAAAAGCGTTCCCGGAAAGATCGTCCGCGGAGATTTCCCGAGTGGATTGTCCGAGATAGGTCAACGTGAGGGAATCGTCTCCATAAGATCGGCGTGGACCGTTGCGGATGGTGATGCGCTGCGTCGTGACCGCGTGACGGTCTTTCATTCCGGCATGTTGAATGTTCTTTCGGGGCAATCCGAACTGTCGGGCCAGCCGGTCGAGTGCGTCCAGCGTCGTCCATCCCCGTTTCTGTAATTCATAAACGGCAAACGATCCGGAGTTTCCGACCGGGAGGGTGCATTTCTCGATGACTTCAAAATCTTCAGGGTTCCGGCGGAGTTTCATCGGTTTGTTGAATCAATCCAATTTCAAAGGGAGGAAGCGGGAGAGGAAATGTTCATTCAGTAGTTCCAAGTTTGATATGAATATGAAAGAAGTGGGTAGTGGGTGGTGGATAGTGGGTAGGAAATGGCATGAATTTCCAGCCTTTTTCTGACCCCTGGTCCCTGAATCCTGACCCCCTTGCTCTCCATCAAAAACAAACTTGAAGTACTGTCATTCTTCAATCGACACCGTCCAAGGGGTCGTCCCGAGGATTTTGAGGAAGAGTTTACCGGATCTTCTCACAATCGTGTCGCCGGATTGGGGGCTGTCGAGTAATTGGTTGGCAAGCATTTCAACAGGTACGTCGGGCGTTTCGGAATCATGAAGATTGATAATCAGGCTGGCAGTTCCCATCGGTGCCTCCGCCTGCCAGTGAAGTTTCCATTCAGACGAGGTGATTTCAAATGTTTCTGTGTTTTTCAGTCCTGATCCCGACCAGGTCTTCACGATTTTCTGTGAGGATGCGGGGGAATGCCCCGTCTCAGAAACTGCAATTGCTGGTGCTGTTTCCTTCGTCACAGGAGCTTTACAAAGCGATCCTGAGAACAGAACTCCCACAAGTAATCCTGACACCGCCCCGGCCCCCATGCCGGTCAGAAACTGGTTTTGCGAATTCGTCTGTGATGTGGTTTGCTCAGACATTATTGGCCCTTTCTGAGTCGGCGATGGAATGATTCTTTTGATCTGATTCGGTCTTCCCGGCGTGATCCTCCGAAGGCGTCTCTTCCGGATAATGAAACGGACGTTGTGCCCCGCGACGCCTGAACCAGTTCAACAAATTCTGAACGGATGGCAGCAGGACGGCCTTGTGCAGCATTTTCTTCTTACCGGGCAAATCGACCAGTGCCAGTCCCAGTAACAGCCATGGCATGCCCGGCCCGGGAAAGACGACAAAGAAAATTCCGATCAGAATCAGAATTCCCCCAAGGATATTCCGCACGATCACCCAGACAAGATGCAAAATGGGATGCCGATCATGAGGACGTTCTCCCGATCTGAGAAAAAGGTCCGCCGGGGCCACACAAATGCAAATCCACAATGCTCCAAACGCGATCACGCTGGAGAGGAGAATAATCCCTCCCCAGATAAGTATCGCGCTGAACATTCCTGTCGCCAGGATTTCGGTTGTCATCGTTCTCCAAACGAGGCTGATTCGGAACGGTTCCTTTCCCCTGCCTGCTGTCGATATTATTGTTAGCAGAACCGCAAGGAAATACTTAACATTTGTACAGAATTCAATTCTAAGCCGCGACCCCTCAAGTGAGATTCCGGCTTTGTTTGTGGCGAGACAGGAGTTTTTCAGTGCCGATTATCAGTGTCGAAGGGGATTGGCTGAATCAGTTGCTCGGGCGGACGTATGCCGTCGAAGAACTGGCCGATGCACTCGAACAAATTGGCTGTGACGTCGATGATGTTCTCGAAATCGACCGGTTTCGTTGTCCCAAATGCCAGCAGGTCGTCGAAGCCTCGCTGGGCGCGGAAGTGACCAGTCGCTGTAACTGGTGCGAATTTGAACAGGAAGCCAGTTTCGAGAAAGTGGGTCGGGGAACCGTCATTCGACTTGATCTGCTGGCCGCCCGACCGGACCTGTTCGACGTTGGCGGAATCGCCCGGGCGTTGAAGGGATATCTCGGACTCGTCGACGGCTTGCCGGAATACAGCGTCGCTTCGTCGGATGTGGTGGTCACAATCGATCCGGCGGTGGACGGGGATGCGTGTCATCGCCCGTTCATTCGGTGTGCAGTCGTTGAGATGCCGGAGGTGAACGACGTCACTCTCGTCTCGCTGATGAAACTTCAGGAGGCCCTGCACTGGGGAGTTGGACGGGATCGCAAACTGGCGTCAATCGGCGTCTACGATCTCGACACTGTTCAACACCAGATTCAATACACGACGATTGACCCCGATCACGACAGATTCGAACCGCTTGGGCGTCCCGGGGAACCGATGAGTGGGCGGGAAGTTCTGGAGAAGCATCCCAAAGGGATCGGCTATGCCAAACTGCTGGCCGACCACAAACGGTATCCCGTGTTGAAGGATGCCAGCGGAACAATTCTGTCGATGCCCCCGATCATCAACAGTGAATCGACCAAGGTCAAAACCGGCTCGAAGCGTCTTTTTGTTGACGTGACCGGAATCAGCCTGTCTGCCGTAATCAAGTCGCTGGATACGTTTGTTTCGTCGCTGCTCGAACTGGGAGGAGTGGCGAAATCGGTTGAGATTCATCAGGCTGATGGAACAGTCATCACGTCTCCCGATCTGACTCCGCGCACTGTTGAGATCGAACTCTCCGCTGCGAAACGCTGGCTCGGATTGCCGCTCGATGAGCAGAACCTTGTCGCTTCTCTGAGACGGATGCGACTCGACGCCCGACAGGTCAACGGGAGCGGTGACCGGTTCGAAGTCCGGTTCCCTGCGCTGCGAACCGACTTCAAACATATGGTCGATGTGTTCGAAGACCTGGCCATCGGATTCGGGTACAAGAACATTGTTCCAAGTCTCGCCAGTCAGGCCACGACAGGGCAGGGGCGTCCTGAAGAAGATGCCAGCGAACCGGTGCGCAGTGTTCTGCTTGGTCTTGGTTACTCTGAAATTATGAGTCTGCCGATGACGACGGAGGAACTGCATTACGAAAAATTCCGTCTTCCGGTTCCAGAACATTACCCACGGATTGCCAATCCCAAACTGAAAGCGATGACGGTCGTTCGCTCTCACCTGATGACCGGACTGATGGAACACTTACAGGAGAACCGTCGGGCTCCGTTGCCGTTGAAGTTTTTTGAACTGGATAACGTCACGGTTCTTGCCCCGCAATCTGAAACAGGTGCCCGGGAAGAACGGCATCTCTCCATCGTCGTGATGGGGAAAGATGCGAGCTACGCTTCGTTGCGATCGGTCATCGATTCGTTGTTGTTTGAACTGCAACTCACAGGAACCTATGCAGCAACAGAACACCTGTCATTCATCCCTGGACGAGTCGCTCAACTCGGAACCGATGGTCCGGTGGCCGGAGTTCTCGGAGAACTGCATCCGGAAGTCATCACTGAATTCGGACTGGACCACCCGGTTGCCATCGCCGATCTGAAAATCCTGAATGTCGAGTAACAAAGAAGAGGAGACTCACGCAAAGGCGCAAAGGATTTTTGTTCTATGCTTTGTATGAATTTATCGCTTTCTTTTCATGGAAACTGAGAGGAGAGATCAGGTTAGAATGGTGTGTCCTTTCAACATTCGCTGGCCCTTGCCTGAAGACCTCACCCTAATTCATTCGTGCAATTCGTAATATTCGTGGTTCCTGAATTTTCCATATTGTTCCAAACGCAATGATTACAAATGAACGAGTTCCTACTGATTTCTTTGCGCCTTAGCGTCTTTGCGTGAGTCTTACCCGAATTCAAAATCATGGAACGAATCGTTGTTTTAGCGTCTCGGTGTCTGTCGCTCTGTGTTGCGATTGCGTTGGCGGTTCGTCTGACTGTCAAAGATGCCACGGTTGTTTCCGGCATGATTTTCTATGCCAGTCCGCTTCCGGTATTGATGGTTGTCACAGCAATCACACTGGCGGGGTTTCTCTGTCTTAAGCAACGGCGTCCTGCCTGGCGCAGTGCAATTTTACTGGTGATTCTCTCTGTCTGGTGGGTCGCACAGGATTGGCGTTTTTCTTCAACTGGCCCGACACAGAATTCAAAAGCCATTCAGGTTCTCTACTGGAACGTTGCCAGACGCGGTGACCTCAGTGCGTCCATCGAACTGATTCGCTCGGTTAATGCCGATATCATTGGACTGGCTGAAGTGGCCGGAGAGACTGAAGAACGTCGGGCTGAGTTTCGGACAAGTTTCCCTGATTATTCTGTCAGTGTGATGGGAGGGGGACTGTATCTGCTGACCCGTGGAGAGAGCAGTGAAGTCACGGCGGTGACACTTGATCGAAGTTCCATCGCCCGATTGGTGACCGTTCGAATCAACGGCGAAGATTGGCCGTTGGCCATCGTCGATATTTTTGCGAATCCGCTGCGTTCCCGTGCCAGGGCATTTACTCGATTACAGGAAGTTTGTGATTCGGAAGAATCTCGTCCTCTCATCGTGATGGGAGATTTCAACACCCCGCCTGATTCTTTTCATCTGCATGCGTTCAGAGAAAAGTATCGGCTTGTGTTCGATGTGGTGGGGCAGGGTTATTCCGGAACATGGCCGGTGCCGGTTCCGTTGATGCAACTGGACCACATCTGGGTGAGCAATGAGGTTGCTCCCGTTTCCATTCAAAAGCGGTACTCCTTCGCCTCCGACCATGCACTCCTGGAAGCGGTTATTCAGAAGTAGCTCGCGGTTCGTATGGGGCGTCTGGACGCACCACGAACGTCAATCGACGAAAAGCACCCTGCGAATCAGGGAGGGCGAGGCTCCTGCCGAGCCGCAAACCATGGAAAGCGTCATCTTCCATGCGGCTCAGCAGGAGCTTCGCCCTCCCGAAATTGGCCTTGTTGAAGCAACACAATTCAATCCGCGCGATTATTTCTTGGCGGGTTTGTCATCGTGATCATGGTCGTGATCGTGGTCATGATCATGGGCGTCGTCATGAGTCAGCGAACCGACGGTCTTCTCTCCGTCGACAACGAGAACCAGTTCCCCTTTGAGATCTTCAATCGATTTGACTGCTTCCGGAACCTGATCGGCGTTGGCAACATAGCGACTGGTTTTGCCGTCGGTTTCCGTTTCCAGCGGGCTGGCCGTCAACGGGATTTCGACTTTCTCGGCTCCAATCAGTGCGACGATGATCGCGGTGGCCTTCTCAACAGGAACGGCGTTCTTCAGTGCTTCATCGAGAAGATAAACCGTAATCACCCGGTCTTTGCCAACGGTCACTTCGCCGTGAAGTTTTCCCAGTTCAACGACATGGCCGTCGTGAGGACCATGAACATGATGTTTCACCGGATTCGTATTGGTGACGTCATCTTTCTTGCCCAGTTCACGGTAGCCACTTCCAGAATTAGGGCATCCAAGCATGAGTGCGAGACTGCAGGTGGCAATCGCGGCCGGAGCTTTTCCCCAACCAGTCAGGCCGTTCTTGTTCTGAGAATTGTTCAATGGAGCCATGGTGAAACCTGAATTCTATTCTTTAGAGCCGCGAACAAAACCCCTCAAACGATGAAAATTCCCTTTCCGCGAGCGGATCACGGAAGGTTTTGTCAGGGGTTCTTAGGTGAATACGTTGAAAACAAAGTCGGCCATCCTGATCAATCGGCCGCCACAAACAAGTACAAACGCGACATTTCCCGCATCGCTGTCTCATCCTACCGAAACACCACAAAGATGCACAAGTATTGCAGGTAGCAGGCAGTTTCTTAGGGTGTGTGTCGAATGCAAGGGACGTTGAAAAATTCAAAATTCGAAGCACAAAATTCAAAACAAATTCAAAATCAAAAATTCAAAATCGGGTGTTTTCAACGTCATCCATGGTGGATTTCCACGTTTTGAATTTCTCATTTTGAATTTGTTTCGAATTTCCGATTTTGAATTTTTGATTTCTCCACGCCACCTATTTTTCTGACGCTCACTCGGTTCCTTACTGCTTTCCTTCATCCCGATTCGACCACCAGGGCAGGCTGATGCCGCCATCCATGAGGACGGTGCTGCCGGTCATGTAGTCGCAGTGATCGCTCATGATGAAGCTGACCAGTTTGCCGATTTCTTCCGGCTGTCCCATGCGTCCCCAAGGGATTCCTTTGGCCGATTCCTCCAGTTGTTCATCAGAGAAGAATTTGCGTTCTCCCGGGGTATCGATCCAGCCAGGATGCACGATGTTGACCCGAATGCGATAGCGCGCCAACTCAATGGCCGCCGTTTTTGCCATATGGTCAATGGCCGCCTTGGCCATGTTGTAGGCCATGGCAGTGGGAATCGGAATCACAGCATGTGGTGAACTGACCACCACGATCGAACCCCCTGTTTCCTGTTTGACGAGTTGCTGCGACACGGCACGCACGGCGTAAAACGCCCCCCACATGCTGACGTCGATGGTCTTGCGAAAGCCGGTCATATCGGCATCGACCATCCGTTCGCGATCGCTGTAGGCAGCATTGGAGACGAGCCCGTCAATTCCCCCCCAGGCTTCGACGGTCTTCGCCACAAGACGTTCGACATCCTCCTGAACGGAAACATCTCCCTGAAGAACGAGAGCCTGCTGGCCGAGTGCCCGAATTTCGTTGGCGACTTCGTCTGCCTCATCGGAATGGGATCGATAATTGATTGCCACGTCGGCCCCCGACTGAGCCAGTTGCACCGCCACGCCTCGACCGATCCCACGCGAGGCCCCCGTCACCAGAATCCGTTTTTTCGCCATCGTTTTTGTGATTTCGTTCAAAATTCACAGAGGAAGCAGGAGTCGACAAACGCTGTTCAGACAGCATAACTGTTCTGTCTGTGAGTTCCCAACGCAATCGACCAGAATCCCCAAGGCTTTTGCTTGTTTAGAAATGGGCAATTTTTCGGGAGGGCGAAGCTCCTGCTGAGCCGCATGAAAGAGAACGCTTTCCATGGTTTGCGGCTCGGTGGGAGCCTCGCCCTCCCGAGTCATCTTCAATAAAGGGAAAGCCTTTCCAGAGTCCCTCAATCGAGTACGTCGAGATGCACTTTGAGTTCAATTCCCCTTCTTCTGCACCTTTTGCCAGGTGTCTTTCAATGTCACCGATCGGTTGAAGACCAATGATGTCGGGGAACTGTCGACGGAATCGACCACGAAGTATCCCTTCCGTTCAAACTGAACCGGCACACCGGGCTGGCAGTCGGACAGAGAGGGTTCCAGCAGACAGTTCGCTAGGACCTGCATTGAGTTCTCGTTGAGTGCCGATTTCCACTCGGCTCCTTCCGGAATCTCACTCGGGTCGGAGACCGACAACAAGTGATCATAGAGCCGCACTTCCGCCGGAATGGCGTGAGTGGCACTCACCCAGTGAATGGTCCCTTTCACCTTGCGTCCATCAGGAGCATTTCCACCGCGTGTTGCTGGATCATAGGTACAACGCAACTCGGTGATGTTGCCGTCGGCGTCCTTGATGACCTCTTCACACTTGATGAAGTACGCCCAGCGCAGACGAACTTCCTGACCGGGAGCGAGTCGGAAGAACTTTTTCGGGGCGTCTTCCATGAAGTCTTCCCGTTCAATGTAAATCTCACGGTCGAAGGCAATCTGTCGGGTTCCGGCAGCGGCATCTTCAGGATTGTTCACCGCCTCCAACAGTTCGACCTGACCTTCCGGATAGTTCGTGATCACCACTTTCAGGGGATCAAGAACTGCCATACGCCGCTCTGCGGTCCGGTTCAATGTTTCCCGCAGGGTATTTTCGAGAACGACCAGATCGGTCAGTCCGTTATAACGGGTGACTCCAATCGTCTTACAGAATGACCGGATCGACTCCGGGGTATAACCGCGGCGGCGCAACCCGCGAATGGTCGGCATGCGGGGATCGTCCCAACCGGAGACGACTCCTTCCTGCACTAATTCGAGCAGCTTCCGTTTGCTCATCACAGTGTGCGTGAGATTCAGTCGCGCGAACTCGTACTGACGGGACGGAAAAATCTCCAGCTTTTCGAGGAACCATTCATACAACGGGCGATGGGTTTCGAACTCGAGCGTACAGATCGAATGGGTAATCTGTTCAATCGAATCGCATTGCCCGTGTGCGTAATCGTACATCGGGTAGATACACCAGGCATCTCCCGTTCGATGGTGATGGGCGTGACGAATCCGGTAGAGCAGGGGATCACGGTCGATCAGATGAGGAGAGGCCATGTCCATCTTCGCACGAAGAACATGGGCTCCGTCAGGAAACTCTCCGGCCCGCATCTTAGCGAACAGGTCGAGATTCTCTTCAACCGACCGGTCCCGGTAAGGACTGTTCGTTCCCGGAAGGGTGGACGTTCCACGATTCTGACGGATTTCTTCCGATGTCTGGCTGTCGACATAGGCCAGATTTTTACGAATCAGGTCACAGGCCCAATCGTAAAGCTGTTCGAAATAGTCGGACGCATAGAACAGGTTGTCCCATTCAAATCCGAGCCAGCGGATATCTTCCTGAATGGAGTCGACGTACTCGACATCTTCCTTGGTGGGATTCGTGTCATCGAATCGAAGATTGCATTTTCCCTGAAACTCTTTGGCGATTCCGAAGTTCAGGCAGATCGATTTGGCGTGTCCGATGTGCAGGTATCCGTTCGGTTCGGGAGGAAACCGGGTTTGCACACGCCCCCCATGAGTTCCCGCAGCGACATCCTTCGCCACGATCTCCCGGATAAAATCACGCTTTTCTGTTTCAGGTTCAGGGGTCGATCCCGTGTTCTCAGCACTCATAAAAGTTCGGCTCCTGCCATTTGAACATTTTCATTTTCTGAATGGGAATCTTATGGAACGGGATGAATCAGCGGAAGACTGAGCGAAACCAGCCCGCAAATCGTCAGTTTTTGCCTCGATTTCAGAAGTTTGCCGCATCACAAAAACAGAAGGAGAGAGAAACCACGAATCGTACAAATCTGACGAATCTTTTGATCAGAATCTGTCCCAGATTCATTCGTCAGATTCGTTTGATTCGTGGTTTCTCCTTTGACGCAACTCCACCTTTTCCGGTTATTCCGAAACAAACACGTTTCCCGAAAGCATCGTCCACACTCCCGGTGTTCAGTGTAATCGATACAGGCGTTGTATCTGATCCAGCCGATGGAACTTTCCACTCACAAAATCGAGATCTGCGTTTGCCTGTGACGTAAAGATAAACAGGAAAGACAATGCCGCAGAGGAGCGCGCGTTGCTGGTCCCCCTCCAGCGAACAAGTTTGCAATCATGGCCACCCAACTGATTTCCAGAACGGATCGAGAATCTTCCCTGTCAGGCTCGGGGCGCTTGCGGCCTCGTCGCCAGTTTGAACCGGTGACGGCAGGGATCCGGTTGAGAGCGACCCGGCAGTCTCTCTCCTGGCATGGTGATGATCTCACACCAGGACGCTACACGATCGGATCAGGGAGCGACTGTGACATCGTTATTTCGGAATCCGGAGTTGCTCCCCGGCACTGCACGCTGGTTGTCGGCGAACGACAGAACATTATCAAAGCCTGGTCACCACTCACCTGGCTGAACGACGGTGTGATCCACGAGGGGACCGTCCGTATTGGTGACCGATTGATTCTGGGACCGATTGAAATCAAGATCGAGCCGATCCCGGCCGATGCGGTCCCCTCTCGCATCCCCAGTCCTCCCGGTCAGGCGTCCGCTCAAGAACTCCATGAGCTGTTGACTCAATCGTGGGGAAAGATCACCACTCCCTCCACGGGGGGGATGAACTCTGTCGACGATGCCGCAACGGCACGCCGGAAGCAACAACTGGAAGAGCTTCTCATCGAGATTCAGAGCCAGCTTCAGAATGTGCTGGAGCGGGAATCGGTGATGCGAAACTCACTGTCGCGCGAACAGCAGATTCTGACTCAGCGTGGTCAGGAGTTGTCGCAACAGTGGAAAGCACTGGAAGCAGCCAAGTTCCGGGAAGAACAGCAGAAACAGACAGGGACCAGTCTTCACGAACAACTGGAACAGCAACGCCGGGAACTGGATCAGACACAGGAACTACTGGAAGAGCGCTACTCGGAACTGGCCCGACGGGCGACCGAAACATCACAGATTCATCGTACATTAAAATCGCGTCGGGATGATCTCGACACGCGAGCAGGTCATCTTCTGGCACGAGAAACGTCTTTGCGGAATCTCATAGCCCGAAACGAGGCTCAACAGCGGCAACTCAAGGATCGGACGCAGGAGACCGAACGTCGAGAAGAAATCGCTCGGCAAAAACTGGACAAAGTCGCTCAGATTCAGCAGGATGTCGACGCCCGTCTTGCCACATCGCAGGAAGAACAGGCTCAGTGGAGTCAGAAGTGCCGGAGTCGTGAACGTCTTCTGGAAGATCTAAACAGCAGCATCAGCAGTCGCGCTCAGGAAGTGGCCCGAGAAGAGGACCGGCTCAACATCTGCCAGCGACAACTCGCCGAAAATCAGGCCGAACTGAATCGGACACTCGAAGAACTGGAAGAACGCCAGAAACAACTGCAGGCTCAGGAAACTGAGTTTCTGGCGGTGCGTCACCAGTTGGAAGCTCAACAGATCGAGCAGAAGACATTGCGAGAGCAGCTTGAGGCGGATCGCGAAAAGCTGGAGAAATCACGCACCACATTGCAGGTGGAAAAAAAGCATTTCGTCTTACAGCAGGAAGAAACCTCCGAGGTCCTCGAACAGATTCGTTCTCGCGAAGAGGCCAGCACCCGCCGTGAAAAAGAACTCCGCGTTTCCGAACAGGAACTGACGGAGAGCCAAAACAGGGTCATTGAGCAATTACAGCAACTCGCATCACAACGTGAAAAACTCCAGCAACGGGAAACCGCAGTTCTGGAGAAAGAGGTCCATTCTGCGGAAACAACGGCAAATTCTGAAATGGAGATTGCCGAACAGCGACTCACAATCGAACGACTGAGTTCAGAAATCGCTTCTCAACGGGCCGCGATGGACGCCCGTCACGAAGAGTTGAGTCAGCTTGAAGAACAACTGGGTCGTGATCGGGAAGCACTCGAAATCGATCAGGCCAATCTGGATGTCGAGTTACAGAATCTGTCCCGGTTGCGGGGAGAGATCGAAGCGGAGCGGAGCCGGGATGCGTATGATCGTGAGCAACTGAAAGTTCAACGCGGACTGCTTGAATCGACTCAGGCGGAACTCGCCACTCGGGAACGTCTGCTGGAAGAACAACACGACGCGTTCAAGCAGGATCGTAAAAAGTTCGAGTTCGCCCGCGCGTCTCTGGATCAGGTTGCACAAGAGGCTGAAACAAGCCGCCAGTCCGATGCAAAGGTCATTGAAGAACTCGAACAGGCTCGACTGGAACTGGAAAACGCTCAACATGAGATTGAGCAACTTCAGGCCCGCCTGCAACTTGAACAGACGGAACTCGAACAACTTCGCGAGCAGGGTCCCTCTCAGTCTTCCGACAGCGAAGAATTGCGACAGCAGATTCAGGAACAGCAAACCGCGCTCAAAGAACGGGAACAACAGCTCGCCCTTCGGGAAACGGAACTCCACCGGCAGCAGGACGAACTTGAGGAACGTCAGGCACAGGCTCAATCTCGGTCTTCGGAATCGGACACAATTCAACAACGGATTCGGGAACAGCAGGACATCCTCGATACCCGGGAACAGGAACTCTCTGACCGGGAAGCAAAGATCCGTCGGCAACAGTCCGATCTGGAAGAACTGCGTGCGCAAATCGAGTCACAATCTGCTGGCGTTGAAGAGATTCGAGAGCAGATTGAGGAACAGCGGAATGCACTCGATCTCCGTGAACAACACCTGATCGAACGGGAAGAGGAACTGCACCGGAATCAGGCGGAACTCGAACAACGTGCCAGCGAACTCTCCGATCATCGACAAGCCTGGAACGAACAACAGGCCCCACAGTCTCACGAAGCACAGTCTCGCGAATCACAGTATCACCAATCACAGTATCACGAACCGCTGGAACTGAAACATCAGGAAGAAAAGCAGACTCCGGAGTCGGAAGTCGCTCACCGACGGGTCTCCGAAAAAAGTGACAATACGGAAGATTCCGCCGCGATTCAGCTTCGCAATGAACTGGCAAGTCTGTTCGGGTTCTCGGCCACATCCCGGCCGGTTCATGACGAATCAGATGACTTCCGAGACGAAGAATCTCTGAACGAAGAGTGCAGCAGTGACGCCATTGAGGATGTCTCGGAACCGTTACAAGACCGTTCCAGCGATCACGTTTCTGAACCGGCCACCGCAGAACAGGAACCAGAAGGGGAAGAGTCGATTGAAAGCTACATGAACCGGCTTCTGGCGAGAACGCGTCAAATGCGGTCTGGAGAAGAACCCTCCTCCCCACCTGCCGCGCCGCAGCGTTCGGAGACGAAACCGCTTGCTTCTTCCTATCGTTCATCTTCTTCCAGCACACTGTCCGAAGAGTTGATCGTAGAAACCGAAGAGGGTGAGAATCAGGAAGACGTCACGAGTCAGGTTCCTGCCAGAAAAGCCCGTAAACTCGAAGCCTGTGACAAGGAAGCTCTGCGAGCCGATCTGAACTCCTTCCGGGAACTGGCCAACTATTCCACAAGAACGGCAGTCGCTACCTGTAAAGTGAGTCGAACATCGGCCATTGTCCGCCTGATGCTCTGGCTCAGCGGTCTGGGCTGGATCGTGACTGGACTCTTGCTGGCCAGTCACTTCTGGCTGGGAGACATGTTCTTTCTGGAAACCCTGATGGTCGGCGGAGTCACCGCGATGATGACCATGCTGGCCGGAATCCGCTACTGGGAAGTGCGTCACATCGCCGCCGTTCCGGCACCGCAACTCGATCTTTCCACAAACGAAAAGCAGACCCCATCCCCAAAGACTGAGTCTGAAGAACAGGGAAAAGGACCTTTGTCTTTCCTGTGATAGCGGTCTTCCGGGAGGGCGAAGCTCCTGCTGAGTCGCATGAAAAAATCACGCTTTCCATGGTTTGCGGCTCGGCGGGAGCCTCGCCCTCCCGGACCTGTTTCAGTCAGGCGAAAGCCATGAACACGACTTGACGGGAAGGCCTCATTCCGGAAAATGAATGACCGAAGCCAGACTCCTGTCGCTTTAATCTGCGGGAGTACGTTCCGTTTACATGGAGGGCTCATTCATGCCGATGCGAGGTTACATTTTCCTGCTGGGAAGTTTACTGCTTTTGACCGTGGTGGAGCGGTCTGCGTTTTCCGGTAATCTCCCTTGGATTACGGTGTCTCAAGACCAGTCGGGGTTTGTTTACACACCGGGAGGAGAACCATTTCGGCCGGTCGGATTCAACTATGATCGAGACGATGCCGGGCGTCTGCTGGAAGATTACTGGACCGATGAATGGGACGTCGTCAAAGAACACTTCTCGCAGATGAAGGAGATGGGGGCCAACGTCGTACGGATTCATCTGCAACTTGCCAGATTTATGCAGACGCAGGAGACATCCGATCAGAGCTCTCTGGACCGACTGAAAAAACTGCTTGAGCTTGCAGAAACGGAGCAGATCTATCTGAATCTGACAGGACTCGGCTGCTATCACAAGCAGGATGTCCCGGAATGGTACGATGCCCTTGATGAGTCAGGGAGATGGGAAACACAGGCCCGATTCTGGCAAGCCATTGCACAGGTTTGCGCCCAGTCACCTGCGGTCTTCTGCTATAACCTGATGAATGAACCGATTGTCCCGGGAGGGAAGCGAAAAGCAGAGGATTGGCTGGGGCCGGCACTTGCAGGCAAGCATTATGTTCAGCGCATTTCATTAGACCTCGCAGGACGAAAACGACCGGACGTTGCCCGAGAGTGGATCATCACACTGAAAAATGCCATTCGCAAAGAAGACAAGCGTCATCTGGTGACAGTGGGGCTGGTTGACTGGAGTCTGGATCGTCCTGGACTCAGTTCTGGATTTATTCCCTCTGAAGTTGTCGGAGAACTCGATTTCATCTCGGTTCATCTTTACCCGGAATCCGGAAAACTGCATGAAGCGATTGAAACCCTGACTCAGTTTTCCGTTGGCAAACCGGTCGTCATCGAAGAAACATTTCCTCTCAAATGCTCGCTGGAGGAGTTCGCCGAATTCATTGACCGTTCTCAAGCTCACACAAGCGGCTGGTTCGGATTCTACTGGGGAGTTCCGATTGAGAAACTTCAGAGTTCAAGAGAGTTGAAGGACCAGCTCATCGGGGGATGGCTCTCCTTTTTCAAGACAAAACTGTCTCCGCTCGCAACAACACCCCCTTGACAGAACCTCTTTGGGCAGAACCTCTTTTGCTCGAACATGTGCCCCACGTGTTGGAACGTCGTTCATCATTTCTCAAAATGCTCGATCTCTTCCGATGCTTCACTCCTGCGGGGGAGGCATTAACGGCAGTTTCATTGTGAATTCGGATCCGAGTCCTTCTCCTTCACTCGTCGCAGAAATTCTTCCTCCGTGAAGCTCGACCAGACGCTTCACCAGAGTCAGTCCGATGCCCAGACCTCCCTGCGAGCGCTTCATGTGTCGATTCACCTGAGTGAACATCTCGAACACCTTGTTGAGCATCTCCTGAGGAATCCCGAGTCCGGAGTCTTTGATGCGGACCTGAACCCAGTTTTCTCCCTGTTCTGTCGTCAGAGAAATGAGTCCTCCTTCCGGAGTGTACTTGGCGGCATTGTTGAGAAGGTTGGAGAGAACCTGCGTCAAACGGACCATGTCCCCTTCAATTTTAATGGGGGTCTCATCCAGATTGACGGAAAAGCTATGATTCCCTCCTTCCAGAAGCGGCAGGCTCGTTTCAATGGCATTCCGGATGACGTCATTCAGGTCGATCGGGTTGAGTTGCAGCTGAATCTTGCCGCTGGTGATGCGGCTCACTTCCAGCAGATCATCGACCAGTCGCACCATATGATTCACCTGTCGCTCGATAATTTCGAGCACTTCCGACGTTTCCTTGTCCACGTCATCGGACAATCCCAGAAGTTGAACAGCACTGAGTATCGGAGCGAGGGGATTACGAAGTTCGTGGGCCAGAGTTGCCAGAAACTCATCTTTGCGACGATCCGCTTCCTGCAGGGCGTACGCGTACTGCCGGCTTTCTTCCAGCAGACGTTTATTTTCCACGATCATGACAGCCAGTTCGTCCCGTTGTCGGGCCACTTCCTGACGTTGCCGGAACAGGTCGAGGAACACCCCGGTCTTGCTTTTCAGGATGTCCGGCTCAATCGGCTTGTGCAGAAAGTCGACGGCTCCCGCTTCATAGCCACGGAAGCGGCGCTGATAATCGTTCGTACTGCTGGCGGTCAGGAAGATGATCGGCACATGTCGGGTCCGTTCCGCTCCCCGCATCAATTCGGCAAGTTCAAAACCATCCATTCCTGGCATCTGGACATCGATCAGTGCGAGTGCCACTTCATATTTGAGCAGGAACTCCAGAGCTTCCCGACCGGAGCGGGCCTTGAGCAGTGAAAGCCCATCTCGACGCAGCAACGATTCCAATGCAACGAGATTCTGCTCCCGATCGTCAACCAGAAGGAAGTAGACCAGCTGGTTCGTCTCTTTCGCCATCAAATTCATTACAGGATCTCATCATCAGAAATGTGCAGGAGAAGCAATCCGCTCTTCACTGAAAACCTTGCCCGACAGGTCTTCTTGCTGATCAGCTTGACTGCGGTTCTGATTGTAACCATTTCATCGGTTGTTTTCTCAACACTGACTACCCGGTCTGGGGGATTCACGGGTCACCATCAGTCTGAGAGGTCGACAACTCAGACAGGGCAGGAATCTCCTGTGAATGCCTTGAAGTCCCTTCCGTCAGACTGCCGATGGCAACTGAGTAGCGTCTACCGAACAGTTCAACCGAACCGTTCCCCAAGGCAGTCTGATCCATTGTACAGCCTGACGGTCAAGCCGTTTTCCACCTCTTCCAACTCAGATGTGAGTGATTTGTCTGTGAGTCCTTCTTCTCCAGTCATGAATGAGCCTGATCTTGAAGCACTGCAAGCCAGAATTGAACATCTGGAGCGGCAGCTTCTGCAGGCCCAGAAACTCGCATCCGTCGGGGAACTTGCGTCATCGATCACGCATGAATTCAACAATATCCTGACGACCGTCATCAATTACGCGAAACTTGGGCTGCGTCATAAAGATGCTGCAAATCGCGACAAGGCCTTCGACAAAATTCTCAACGCGTCCCAGCGTGCCGCAAAAATCACAACCGGCCTGCTGTCGTACGCGCGTCACAAGGAATCACGACGAGAGTCGACCAGTCTTGCTCGAATTGTGCAGGACATGATTGTTCTGATAGAGAAAGATCTGCACGTTCACCGGATTCGGCTGGAACAGAACTTTAACGGAAACCCGCACGCCCACATTAACGCCGGTGAAATTCAACAGGTGGTGTTGAACTTAATGGTGAACGCCCGACAGGCCATGCAGCCGGGGGGGACGATGACCATTTCTGTCTCGCAGGACAGTGCCGAAGAATGGGGCGAAATTGTGGTGAAAGACACCGGCGCCGGAATTCCCGCCGAAAAACTTCCCCAGATTTTCTCCCGGTTCTACAGCACGAAATCGGCCGACGAACAAGGGCAGGGGGGAACCGGGCTCGGTCTGGCACTCTGTAAAAACATAATGGAAAGCCATCACGGGCGAATTCGGGTTGAAAGTGCCCCCGGTTATGGAACAAAATTCACGCTGAAATTTCCACTGACGCCACCACCGGATTTGTTGGGAACGGGCGCGGCGTCGGAATCGACCCTCAAGGCACAGCGTGACCCTGCAACAACCTCAACCTCCCGCTAAGTTCTTCTCCGAATGGCGCATCATCGGCCTGATCCTGCTGATCGGACTGGGATTGCGTGTCGGGATGCTGCACCGGTTCTGGAGTGATCTGAACACCGATCCCGATGTCTATGTGGCCATCGCCCAGGGACTCGCAGAAGGTCGAGGATATTCCGCACCCGGGACTGATGTTCCCACTGTGTTCCGTCCGCCACTTTATCCGTTATTTCTTGTCCCGGTCAGTGGACCTGACCAGCAATGGGGACGGGCGGTTCTTCAACTTCTTCTCTCGCTGGCCACTTTGCCGTTCATCTGGCTGACGGCCCGTCGACTCCATCTCTCCCGAACCGGCCGTCTGCTGGCCGTCACCATTGTGGCGATTGATCCATTGCTGCTGCGTTATGTCCCTTATCCTATGACGGAAACGCTTTGTGCCTTGTTGATCTCGATTTTACTGTGGTCTCTTTCTCGACAGGGCCCGGCGACGCTTCGTCACGGTTTCCTGGCGGGACTGATCATCGGGTTCTGTGTTCTCTCCCGCCCGACCTTCTGGGCATTCGGAATTCTGTTGACGTTTGCGGTCATATGGAACCGCTGGCGAGACCGCTCGTTTACGACTCAGGCGATGGCAAAGAGTGGTTCTCCGGCCTTCTCCAATTCCTGGGGGAGTCTCCTTGCCATGGGAATCGGCATTGCCGTCTGTGTGGTTCCATGGGGAGTACGAAACCTGATGGTCATGGGAACCCCCATCCTGATGACCACGCACGGCGGTTACACCTTGTTGCTGGGAAATAATGAAGCGTTCTACGAAGAAGTGGTCCGGCAACCGTTTGGCACGATCTGGGACGGATCACATGGAGCCGGACAGGATGCCTGGGTCAAGCAGCTTGAACAGGAGATGCGATCAAAAGGAATTCGGGGAGAAGTGGAACGGGATCGGTGGATGAGTGCCCGGGCCAAGGAAACGATTCGTCGGAACCCCGACACATTTCTCAAAGCCTGCTGGATCAAGTTCTACTGGTTTTGGAACATTGCTCCTCACGGATCAGCATCACATGCCTTGCCACCAGTCGCGAGGTTTGGAGTCGGCCTTTATTACACCGCCCTCTGGCTGACGCTGATCACTGGTATCGTCTTCGTTCTGAAGAATCTGTGGAGGGATGAACGTTCCTTTCGCATCTGGCAGGCTCCGCTGCTGTTGGTCATCGCGATGACACTGGCTCATCTGGTGTACTGGAGCGATGGCCGGATGCGTGCGCCGATCATGCCGGCAATTGCCCTTCTTGCCGCAGCGATTGCGGGGTTTGACAAGACCAGAAAGTCAGATCCCCGGGAAGGACAGGGGCTGTCCCCTTAGGATCGTCCTGAAAATAACATTTCGGGTAGCCCGGCCAGAATTGGCCGGGTCGCGCTGCGACAAGAAGCCTGCCCCTCAGCTTGCGATTCCACAGAAGATCTCATTCTCTGATTCAACGGCCGAGAGACAATTCACGGTCATTGGGAAATAAGGATCCTGAAGGAAAGGCTTCTTGTGCCTACGGCACCCGGCCTATTCTGGCCGGGCCACCCAAGCTTGCCAACAACTTTTAAAATCGGACAGTTATTTTCAGGACGATCCTTAGTGATTGCAGGGCAGGCATTGCCTGCCGATGCCTCAGCGATCGTTATGCGGTGCATGACCTACCGAAACCGTGTTCCAAGAAAGCGGTCAGGATTTTCCGTAACTCACTCAGATCAATATCATTCCGTTATTTCCGTCTTTTCCGTGGTGAATCATCCGGGCTAACAAAACTGCCCCCCATCCGCTGACTGATATTCCGACCAATCCGAAGTTCCCGGGGACCAATCGGTTCTCGGTTAACATATTCCAGAGATTGATGTTGCGTTCAATGGAGGGAAATTTGTTAGAATTTCCTGCCGGAAGAGTCGCCGAGCGGCAACTCTCAGTTTGATGTCCACACTTGTTGCCCTAAACCTGCCGATGCCTGGAGCCGTCCAGAATGACGAATGGCTCGCGGGATTGAAACAGCACGAGCCCTGGCTCAGAAAAGTGTTGTTCAATCGCGTGGGGGATCGCGATGTTGTCGATGATCTGATGCAGGAAATCGGGGTGGCAATCAGTCGCCCGGAACTGCGCCCGGAGAATATCGATCGACTGGGAGCCTGGCTCTATCGAGTGGCGGTCAAGCAGTCGTTTCTGTATCGCCGGAAAATGGGGCGATATCGGAAACATTTTGGAGCCACTGACGACCCGTTAACAACCGCCGCCGATCAGCATCAGGGAGACCCGTTGCAATGGCTGCTCGGACGGGAGCATCAGCAGGCCGTTCGGCATTGCCTGACCCAGTTACACGAAACCGACCGTGATATCCTGATGTTGAAATATGCCGAGAACTGGACTTACCAGGAACTCGCTGATCGGCTGGGGGTGACGGTTCATACGATTGAACACCGTCTCCTGAAAGCCAAAAAACGCCTGCGTCAGTTATTGCAACAGGCACACGTGGAGGTGGGCTCGACATGAGCCTGCCTGGTCGATTCAGGATTGAAGTCCCTTGAGGTTACCGAACAATGCTACCTCCCCCCAATAATCCGACTCTTGATGAGCTCACATTGCAGAAATGCGTGGATGGAGAGCTTTCCGAGGTGGAACGGCATTCTCTCCTTACGAAACTGAATCAGGCGCATTCGCTGGATCACTGGCGGAATCTGGCGTTGTCATTCGTCGAAAATCAGGTGCTGTCAAAAGCCTTCGAGTCAGAGGGAACTCAACCGGTCCCCTTATCGAAGGCCGCAAGCCACAAACCGATCTGGCATCGACAGGTTCAACCCTGGGTCGCCGTTGCGGCCTCTCTGATGGTAGGAGCACTGATGGGAGTCGGGGGACATTTCTGGCTCCGGACTGATGAGCCCTTTACGGATCAGAATCTGGCTCAAAGTGAGCAGCCTGCACAATCTCTCGACTCCGCTGCAACTGATACCATATTTCCCCAGTCGACGCCGCATGGACCTCATTCCCGCCCCAACATTGGCGGACCAGGAAGTTCGGTCCCGGTCATGAATGTGAACCTGGGGAGAAGAGGAGGAAGTACCGGACGCATCTCCGTCCCAGTCTATTCCCCGGAACACTTACATCCCATTCCCCCTGTAGGGCCGCTGACCAATATCCCGGAAGATGTGCAGCGTATGCTGGAAGCCGACGGTTACGTTCTCGATCGGGAACATCATTGGTGCCGCAGACAATTGGAAGACGGTCGCGAGGTTCTCATCCCAACGGAAACCGTTCGGGTCCAACGGGGAATGAAGTGATCCAGTCAAACGCAACCCATTGAAACTTGGTCAGCCCATCTCCCCCACTCCGATGGGTTACCAACCTAAAACGCCTGTTTCCGATCAATCGGAAACAGGCGTTTTTTTATGTCAGTGTTTCAGGAGCAGATGAAAAAAAATACTAAATCCTAAGCTCTAAGAACCAAATAAGAGGGATTTGGATTTCAAACTTTGGCTCTTGAAATGGTTTGGTTCTTAGAATTTCGTATTTCGAATTTTCTTCCTTTCACTCATCTTCACGCAACCTGGCGAGAACACTGTAATCTTCGAGTGTTGTCGTGTCCCCGATGTTTTCTTTTCCGGCGGCGATGTCTCGCAACAGGCGACGCATGATTTTTCCGGAACGAGTTTTTGGCAGGGCAGGGGTGAAGCGAATCTGATCCGGTGTTGCCAATGCTCCAATCTGTTTACGAACGTGAGCTACCAGTTCTTTCTTCTGTTCTTCCGTCGGCGTGACTCCCTTGGGAGTAACGAAACAACAGATCCCCTCTCCCTTGAGATCATGCGGGAAACCGACAACTGCTGCTTCGGCAACCAGATTATGAGAGACGAGAGCCGATTCGATTTCCATCGTGCTCAATCGGTGACCGGAGACGTTGAGAACGTCGTCCACACGCCCCATGATCCAGTAACAGCCATCTTCATCACGACGGGCACCATCGCCGGCAAAATACTTTCCTTTGATCTTGCCGAAGTAGGTCTCGACGAACCGTTCATGGTCCCCATAAAGTGAACGGAGCATATGCGGCCATGGCTGCGTCATCACCAGCAGGCCCCCTTCATTGTCGGCCAGCGGGTTTCCTTGTTCATCCACAATGGCCGGAACAATCCCGGGCAGCGGACGGGTACACGACCCCGGCTTGGTGGACTGAACACCGGGGAGCGGACTGATCATGATCCCCCCGGTTTCAGTCTGCCACCAGGTATCCACAATCGGGCAACGTTCTCCCCCGATCACGCGGTGATACCACATCCAAGCTTCCGGGTTGATCGGCTCACCGACACTTCCCAGCAGACGCAGTGACGACAAATCGTACTTCTGCGGCCACTGATCTCCCCATTTGATGAAGGCGCGAATGGCAGTCGGAGCCGTGTAGAAGATGTTGACTTTGTATTTTTCAATGGTCTCCCAGAACCGTCCTTCATCCGGCCAGTTGGGAGCCCCTTCGAACATGACCGAAGTGGCCCCATTCGCCAGAGGACCATACACAATATAACTGTGTCCGGTGACCCAGCCGATGTCGGCAGTACACCAGTAGGTATCTTCGTCCTTGACGTCGAAGACCCATTTCGTGGTCATCTTCGCCCCGAGCATGTACCCGGCCGTGGTGTGCAACACCCCCTTCGGTTTGCCTGTTGAACCGGAGGTGTAAAGAATGAACAGCGGGTGTTCGGAATCGAGTTCGACGGCATCGCAATCGGCATCGACCTGTTCCATCAGATCGTGCCACCAGTAGTCCCGATCCGGCACCATGTTGACGGCGGTTCCGGTGCGACGGACAACAACCACTTTCTCCACGGTCGACGAGTTTTCGAGAGAGGTGTCAACGTTCGCCTTGAGGGGAACTTCCTTCCCGCGACGCCAGCCCCCATCAGCGGTGACAACCACTTTCGCCTGAGCATCGTTGTTCCGATCGGAAATGGCATCGGAACTGAAGCCTCCAAAGATGATGGAGTGCGTAGCCCCGATTCGGGCGCAAGCCAGCATCGCAATGGCCAGTTCCGGAATCATCGGCATGTACAACGTGACACGGTCGCCGGTTTCGACTCCCAGTTTCTTCAGCACGTTGGCGAACTTGCAGACTTCGCGATGGAGTTGCTGATAGGTCAGAGTCCGGGTATCTCCCGGCTCCCCTTCCCAGATGATCGCAGCTTTGTTCTTTCGCCAGGTCTTCAGATGCTGATCCAGACACTGGTAACTGGCATTGATTTTCCCGCCGAGAAACCATTTGGTCTCCGGCATGTCCCCTTCCATCACCGTATTAAAGGGTTTGAACCATTCCAGTTCTTCCCGGGCAAGATCTCCCCAAAATCCTGCGGGATCTTCTTTTCCTCGTTTGCAGAGAACCTGATATTGCTCTTCGGAGGAAATGTGTGCCTGTTTGGCAAACTCCGGAGAAGGGGGAAACTGTCTGGTCTCTTGAAGAACGCTTTTGATGGCAGACATGGCAACAATTCAGAAGTTGAAGGAACAAGAAACGTGAAGCCGGCGATGTAACGTGGTATCAGCTTTCTATTTAACAAATGTGACCAAGTTGCCACGATGAGCGTCGGAGCGGGTCATATTCGTTATTTTGAACTGACCGACGTGAAACACGTCAATTTGTCAATTGATGTTGATGGATTTCGCCTGATGCTAAGGTGACAGTCGTTTGGATTCAACTGAACCGCATAGATTGATGTAAAAGCACATCATGGAATCGATTTCTGACGAATAGAATCGTGTCAGAAGAGGTATACTGGAAAAACCGTGCGGTCTGGAACCGCAGGGAAACGTTTCGGGGAAGGGAAGAGAATGTCGATCACAAGACCAACAACCGTAATCCTGCTGCTCGCCGGAATGACCGTGACAGTAATCGGCGGCTGTGCCAGACAGGTCCCGGCTCCCGTTGCAGAAACCACTTCCACAACATCGGTCTCACCGATTTCCCCTCCCGTCTCGAATCCCCCGGCAAATCCCAGCGTCTCCTCTCCCATGGAAATGGAGATCCCCTCCATCTCATTAAGTTCCGTCGTTGCGGCGGCCGAGGCGGAAGATGCTCAAAGAGATCCACTTTCCACAGATCAGGTAGAACTCCGCCGGGTCCTTTTCCAGTCCATGAAACCACTTCAGATCATGCTGGGAAGCTGGCATGGAACCACTCAAAAGGAAGTGGGGGACTTCAAGGGACTCGACAAATCGAATTGGGTCTGGGATCTGAAGACCAATCGCAAGCAACCGGCAATGGTCATGACATCAGACGCGAACCCTTATTTCCACAACGCCCGACTCACGTACTACCCAGACCGCAACATCTTCGAGATGCAAGCCACCGACACGGAAGGGCAAACCCGCACCCTCGAAGGAACATTCACTCAGCCAGCGGAGAGTTTCGAAGGAGACGACCGCCTGATGCACATCAAATACAAGGTGGAACTGACACAGGTTGAACCGCCCCCCGGTCGTGACGCCTGGCAACTGGTTTTCAACCAGCAGGACAACAACCGGTTTCTGATCGAAATCGCCAAGAAACGAGGCAACCGTTTCATGCGGGTCGACACCATCGCGACCCAGCGGGAAGGAACTTCGTTCGCCCGCAGCGATGAAGGCTACGGCCAGCGCGAATGCATCATCTCCGGCGGACTGGGGACGATGCCAGTGACATTCAAAGGAACCACTTACTGGGTCTGCTGCAGCGGCTGCAAATCTGCCTTCGAGGAGGAACCCGAAAAGTGGATCGCCGAATACAACGCCAAAAAAGCCGCCGGAGACTCAAAAGAGTCGGGGATGCCAGCCCCGTGAATCATCGCGATTCGGTCGCGGCAATCAACTGAGCCATCAGCCCCATCCCCATCTGGTAAATGACGCGATAATCTCCCCGTTGAAGACCTTCTCCCCCTTTGTTTGACTGCGATGCTCCCCCCAGAAATCCATCCGGAGTGAGATGCGGCTTGAGCCCTTCCAGACATTTTCCCGATGAGGCGCGTGCATTGCTGTCAGCCCAGCCATGATTCGCCGCCAAGGCCAACGCGGCAGCAATTCCGGCACTCCCCGAGGTATCGGGAGTCAACTCAGGTTCATGGACAAAAACGCTCCATAAGCCATTGGGGAGCTGATACGGAATAATCCATTCTGCCGTCTGACGAACAGCTTCTTTCCCTGCTGATGTATCAACAATTCCCTCTAACGCCATGAGAGTTCGCACCAGTCCTAAAAACTGCCACGCAACTCCGCGACACCAGTTCCGGTTGCCGAAAGATAATTTGCCACTCTTATTATATCCGGAAGTGCGAGAGAGAATCTTTCCGTCAAACAGTCGTTGCTGTCGCCCCATCACCAGATCATAGGCATGTGCCGCCAGTTTGGGATCATTCAGCTGTCGTGCCGCTGCGGCCAGAGGATACGCAACGGTATATGCTCCTTCTGATGTTGTCGATATCGGATGTTTCGCCGGGTCCTTCTCTTTACTCAAAAAGCGAACGGCCACCTTTAGCGCCGGATGCTCGGGTCTTTCCCAGGCCAGAACCGCAAAGGGAAGAGTGCTTTCCTGACCGTTGGTTTTGTTATCAACCGGTTCACCCCGTGGATTCTCATAGAGAAACTCCCCGTCCGGCTTGAACCATAAGTTCAGATGTTCATTAAGCGATTTCTGTAGATAGTGATATTTCGAAATCGCCGCCAGATCACGCAATCCATCAAGCACACAACCATCCATCCACCCAAAAGGTTGTACGCAAGCCAGCGAATTCATACGTAAGAAGAATTCCGCGTCAGGATCGGTCTTCTGCTCAAATAAGAGATGAGGCTTGAGCGCATCCGGCATCTCAGGACCGGTCCCGGTTCCAGTAAGAATCCAGACGGGAAGCTCTCCTGCTGTCTGTCTGAGTTGAATCCCTTCACGAACAACCGCTGCCGCCTGTTCTGCGGTGAGTGAAATCTCAAACACCTGAAACTGAGCAACCCATTGCAGATCAAATGTTCCCAGAACGGTTTCAAAATTCCGCAATCGAACTTCAACCGGCGTCTTCGGTTCGCGCGTATCAAGAACACAGAGTCGCAAGCGCGCCGGACGATTGGAAACAGCCGTCCCCTGATCCCATTCCAGTTCAACTGACGGATGCGATGCATCATTAACAGGAGGAATTCCGGCCACTTCCCATCCAAACGAGGCCCGTCGTTTGTAATCCCCCATATGCCGTAAAGTCGCTTCCGATCGAATTGCAGGAAGATGCCGAGCCTGCTGAACAGCAGATTCCGCAACACTCCAACGGGGCAATGCAGTGCAAGCAATAGTACTTGCGGTTGTGATCAGAAAAGAGCGACGATCGAACATAATAAATCTTCTTGGTGTCAAAAATGTCAGTTGATATCCAGTTGAAAATCGGCCTTGTTCTGACCTGGCTTCACTTCGAATGAGAGCTCGGTAGCTGTGTTATACCTGGAAGGAATCGTCAGTAGACCTGGGGACTGCGTGCGTCCGTCATCAGGCATGCTGGTTGTAATAATCACCGAATGACTGCCGACGAGAGCACCTTTTTTTCCTTTTGTATAATGAAGTTCATAGAACCCCAAGGAGTTTGTCATTCCCAGAGATGGGCGTCCAGAACCCGGCTGAAAGGTAATTTCTCCATCAGACAACGGCTGTCCGTTGACCGTAATCGTGCCGGTGACCTTTCCCAGATTAATTTCGCTTGTGTCGCCGCAACCATAAGAAATTGAAATGACAAGAATAAGAACAAGGCGATAAAACAAACCAAAATTCATTACTGGAATACCCATGCCATTTTATGACTAAAATTAGAATCCGCTGACAGGAAATCCGTCATGGCGGTTTAGCAAGTATTCATAGAGGCTGTCTACTGGAGCAGGATTGCTTGTTGTTCCATCGTTACTGCTGGCACTGGAGGGCCGAAAGTGAATGTTTTCACTGATGAAATGCACCGACCCATCCGCAAGCAGAAAGTGTGCCCCTCCGACGTGCTGACTATGGAATCCGACGGCTTTGTTGGTTGAGGAAGAGTTGATTGCGACTCGTCCGTTTGCTGCAACATCGAGTAATGCGTATGCAGATCCACCATTTCTTGCACCGGCCCATGACTTTGCTCCCCCTCCATTATCATAGATTGATTCACCGATCATAATGGTATTGCTGGTCCCATCTGTGATATCCCGGAGTCGGACATTGCTGTGCCCCCAGAATAATCCGGTGGTCCCTTCTCCGAAAGCTGTTCCTCCTGTGGATGTGGATGGTCCATTACGATTGAAATGCCCGTTATTGGCCGCATAGTTGGAGACAGCGACATTTCTGAGATTGTTGCTCCCGACGCCACGAAGTGTTCGTGCCGGATCTGAAGGGCAACGGTAAACCGGTAGGACGGTACGCGCAGCTCCGCCAGCAGCAATTTCCTGATCGAGCCGACGCCCTCTACCAATGCTATCCTGATACAATGGCCCCTGGTCGACATACGGCAGCAGAAACGCTCCCCAACCCCAACTGTGGAGGTCATCCGTCGTATTCTCCGTTCTCATGGCGCCGTTGATGTGAGTCGGACTCGCCGAATTTGGCAATACGGTCGTTGCCGGAAATCGTTGAATCCAGCCCGGCGGCAGGATGCGATGCGTATCGATGTAGTTATGAACCGCTAAACCAATCTGTTTCAGGTTATTACGACATTGTGAACGCCTTGCTGCTTCTCTGGCCTGTTGCACCGCAGGAAGCAGCAAGGCAACAAGGATGGCAATAATCGCGATGACAACCAAAAGTTCAATTAATGTAAAACCACTACTAAATGACTTTTTCATAATGATTAATTCCCTAACGGTGAATATGGATCTGAAACCAATATGCGAATCTGATCAAAATTAGCTCCACCTCCTCGAATTTTTAATGATAACGTGTGACGATCATCAAGAACTTCAACAATGTCTCCTGAGTCTGATGTGCCTCGGAATCCGATAACACTCCCACGGCTGAGCTTTTGTGAGACAACAGTGTCCCAGTCTGGATAGGCCATCTGCTCCAGACCAAAGAGAGTGTCTGTCTCAAAGAGCCCTTCTGTCGAAAGAACCAAACCCAGAATAGGCTGGTCGAATCGAATCGTCCCGGACAGGGGAGTATTCGTGTCTCTGGTCTGAAGATGAATCAGATAAGAGGAGCAATGCGTCTCTGGAGGAAGCATTAACGTGATGCAGTCTTCTTTCCTGGTAATTCGCCCGGATAAGGGTGAGACCACTTCCAGTTCCTGCGGCAATCTGACGTGCCGTTGTTCCGGGATCAGATAGATGAATTTGTTGTGGATCAGCATTCCCGGCTGGACAGATTTCGGTGGTGCAGGGAGGTGGTGAATCGCCCTGGTCAGTTCACGTATGCCGTGCAGACGATTGAGTCCTGCCATGAACCGCGTTGGCTTCGACAATCGTTCTGCTTCAAGTAAGCCTGTTGGAGTGTATGCCAGAGATTCCCCGGTCCGAACCAGGCGACGTGGCTGTCCCGCAGTGTCGGCAATCGGTTCCGCAGCGACAATTCCGTCGAACACATGCAACTGTGAATTTCCGGCCAGATCCACGGAAATTCCAAACTTGGTTCCCAGATCGACATATTTGCTGCCGGGGGTTTCCACTACGAACCCCACATCGTTCTTTGAAACCGAAGCCACCAGATCCCCTTGGATCAGCTTCAAAATCTTTCGTTCGACCATCTCCATCTGAAGCGGGGCAGTGAGGATGATTGTCGATTGACCGTCCGTAACCAATTGCACGGTTCCGTGTAGAAGCGTGAAGGGCTTTCCTTCCCGAACAACGACTGATCGCTGACCGAGCACAACGCCATCAACAACAGCATCAGGGTCTGGATTCACGTATGCCAGCATCTGTGGCACAACGAGTTCATTGCCGTCGAGCAGGTCAGTTCGAAGCAATCCGATTCCAACGAACAACATCACCGCAATCAGGCTGGAAGAGATTGTCCAGAACCACAGGCGGCGTTGGCTGGCCACTTCCTTTTGAACCTGTCGGAGAATTCGGGTTTCCGTTTCCGTACCAGCGTCAACCAGCCAAGGAAGATTCACTTCCATATGAACCAGTTGGATGTAAGTCCTTCTGGCATCGCGGTCTTCTTCCACCAGCCGCAGAATGGCGTTCATCACTTCTGGCTGCTCGTTTCCGCCTCGAAGCAGGCCGTACAGGGTACGAATGCGTTGAGAACCGTTCGTCATGGCTCTCCCCGCGATAATTTGACAGTAATACAAGCGAAAAGCTGGTTGTGAATCCGCTGAATGGCCTTATAGCAGGCGGCAACTGATCGGCCGATTCGTCGGGCAACGGTCTCCATTGTCGAATCCGGGGCATACCGAAGCTGGAGGAGGTCACGATCCTTTTTTCTCAGACCGGAAACACACTGTTGAAGGAGAGCCAGTTGCCGTGTCAGTGTTCCGGCTTCGGAAGCGATTTCCTGCTCAAGCAGTTCGGCCAGCTCTGGCGTCAACTCTAGGGACAGGGCCGTTTTGCGACGGGAGTTCAACGCCTTGTGCCGGGCAATTCCGTTGACCCAGGCCAGAAAATCACGTGACGAATCGTATTCAGGAAACTTTTCCCAGGCCGTTGCGGCAACTTCCTGAAGCAAATCTTCCGCATCCGACCAGTTCATCACCAGAACCAGCAGATAGGCATGGACCCGCCGCGCCGACTTCGTCCACAAGTGAACAAAATCGAGATGCGAACCAGAGGAAAGTCCAGGGATGTGATGGTTCATCAATGGTATGAAAGACAGGCGACAGGAATTTCGACAAAGAACTATCTATAATTAAGTATTCTCATTGTTTGATAAAATTGGACATATTCAACATAACACACAACAGGAAAACACCTTAAAACAATCATCAAGATTCCTCAGCAAGAAATTCGTTGACGCCCTATGCCCCGATTTGTGATCCTGACCCACGACTGGCCTCATCTTCACTGGGATTTCATGCTCGAGCAGAAAAACTCCCTGAAGACATGGAGGCTCGATTCGGAACCCATTTTAAATTACTGGATTACGGCAAAACCGCTCCCTGACCACCGGCTGCAGTACCTGAATTACGAAGGACCGGTTCCGCAGAACCGAGGAGTAGTAACTCGTTTTATGGAAGGGGATTACACAACATCGCAAGTTTTCCCCAGGGAAACGTGGCTGCTTCTGACAGGAACCTTCGGAAAGTGGGAAACAAGAATCATCGAGGAATGCAATGCCGTACGTGTTCTCTTTTCACAACACGTTTGAATTACAGCGTTTACAAACGAACCCAAAATGTCTCAAAATCTTTGCAACCGGAGAGCATTTGAGCCGGGGCGATACAGAAAAGTCTGCAAAAATTTGTGATAATGGAAAAGAATTAGACGAACAGCTTTCCGGGTGGAAGTGGTATATTAAATAAGGCGATGTGCTGATCGAACATTCGAAACGAAAGCGACAAATCGTGTCGAATGAAGCTTGGCGATCGACAGCGTCCTGACAAAAAGAAGCGAGGAAGCAGAGATGGCACTGGTTCTACGAGCACGATCAACTGGCATTGTGGAAAAACAGGCGGTGGGATGGAGATTCCTTCTGGCTGGAGTGATCGTGTTGTGGATGCTCGTTTCATGGGCATTATCGGCGGCAGCCGCACCTCCCCAAACAGACTTCAGCACTGGTCTTTCTGATCGGGTGGTCCAGTTCATCGACCAGCAGATTCAGCAGGGATGGGAAGACAATGAAGTCGTCCCCAGTCCGGTCGCCTCGGATGGCGAGTGGATTCGTCGGGTTTACCTCGATGTGGTGGGACACATCCCTCCTGCGAAAAAAGTACAGGATTTCATCGACGACAAGTCTCCAGAAAAGCGGTCGAAACTGATCGATGAATTACTGAACGATCCCAACTATGTCCGGAACTTCACTGAAGTCTGGACCAATGTTCTCATCGGCCGAAACACTCCCGACAAAACCAGTCGGGTGGGAATGCGGAAGTTCCTGCGGGAATCGTTCGCTCGAAATCGCCCGTGGAATGAAATGGTTTATGACCTGCTGACCGCCGAAGGGCACTTCGAAGAAAACGGTGCCGTCAATTTCGTCCTGGCTCAGCTTGCCGGCAACATTAACTCGGAAGAGTATCACGTCGAAGCCACTGCCAATACCGCCCGGATTTTTCTGGGAATGCAGGTGCAGTGCACTCAGTGCCACAACCATCCCTTCAATGAATGGAAACAGAATCAGTTCTGGGAGTTTAACGCTTTCTTCCGTCAGGCCCGTCGTCAGGATCACGAGAAATATGATCCGCAATCAGGCCGGATGGTGGATGACTATTCCGAACTGGTTTACCGGGACTTCACCGGCCCCGTTTACTTTGAGAATCGGGGAGGTCTGATTCAGGTCGCATACCCAACTTATCTGGGGAACGAAGTGGACCGGGATGCCGCTGACCGACGGGAAGAACTGGCAAAACTGATTTGTCATACCGATCCTCAAAGCCAGTTGGCGAGAGCGATGGTAAACCGGGTCTGGGGACACTTCATGGGTTACGGATTCACTCGTCCGATCGACGATATGGGACCACACAATCCCGAAAGTCATCCGGAAGTGGTCGATCGACTGACGGAAGAGTTCATCGCCCACAAGTATGACCTGAAGAAACTCATGCGGTGGATTTGCAACACTCAGGCATACAATTTGACAAGTCAGTTCAATCCCAAGAACGACATCGACAATCCCGCCGCCGGAGAAGTCCCGCTGTTCAGTCACATGTATGTGAAAACCATGCAGGCCGAGCAGTTGTATGACTCCCTGATGATCGCCACCAGTGCGGACGGAGCAGGTGGGCAGCTCTCCGGAAGTGAGCAGGAACGAGAACGCTGGATGCGAGACTTCCTGCGGATTTTCGGAGGGAATGATGACGAGGAACCGACTTTGTTCAGCGGCAGCATTCCTCAGGCACTGCTGATGATGAACGGGGCACTCGTCCAGAAAGCGATCAGCAGTGACAGCGGAAGTTATGTGAGAACCGTTCTCGCAGACCCCCGTTACCGTAACGACACCGCACGAATCAATGCCCTGTTTCTGGCAGCTCTGGGACGTCCCGCCGAAAAGACGGAACTGGCCCAGCTTCAGAGAGTCATGCGGGCAGATCGTGATCCTGTTCGAGCCTACCAGGACCTGTACTGGGCACTGTTGAATTCAAACGAATTCATTGTGAATCACTGATTATGAATTACTGACCGGCCATTTTGAGTTTTCGAGACACATTGACACTATCAGTTTAGAAAGTGCATAAGCCATGCTGAACTTTCATCCGGAAGCCATGTCCCGGCGCCACTTCCTGAGCCATATGGCCATGGGAAGTGCCACGGCCATGGGAGCAACACACTTCCTCTCACACCTGCAGGCGAATGCGGCCGAGGTGAAATCCAACCAGAAGGCCTGCATCCTGATCTGGCTGGGAGGGGGACCGCCAACCATCGACATGTGGGACCTGAAGCCGAAATCCAAAAACGGCGGCGAATTCAAGCCGGTCAGCACGAAAGGGGATCTTCAGATTTCCGAACAGCTGCCGGAAATCGCCAAGGTCATGGATAAACTGTCCGTCGTACGATCAATGAGCACCCGGGAAGCAGACCATGCCCGCGGGACCTACTACATGCGGAGTTCCTACGTTCCGAACCCGACAGTGGTTCACCCGTCGTTCGGTTCCGTTGTCAGTTACGAAATGGCTCCCAAGCGGAAAGAGCTGGAAATTCCGGCGTTCATTTCGGTCGGCGGCGGCAGCATGAGCCCTGGGTTCCTCGGAATGACTCATGCTCCATTCGTTGTGGATCGTCAGGGACGAATTCAGAACGCTTCAATGGAGGGAATGGACGCCCAGCGTCTCAATCAGCGTCTGCAGATGTTGACCTCGATTGAGAACAACTTCATTCGCTCCAATCGGGGAGAAGCCGGTCAGGCGCACAAGGAAGTCTACACCAAGGCCGTCAATCTGATGACTTCGAGTCAGATGAAAGCCTTCAAGTACGACGAAGAACCTGCGGAAATCCGTGACATGTACGGGCGTCATGACTTCGGTGATTCACTGATCATGGCTCGTCGCCTTGTGGAAATCGGAGTTCCGTTCATCGAAGTCCAGTTCCCCGGAGGTTGGGACCTGCATGACGATGTCTTCGGTCGCCTGAAGAACACAAACCTGCCACGTCTGGACAGTGGAATCGCCGGTCTCACCCGCGATCTCGAACAGCGTGGAATGCTCGACAATGTCACCATTGTCTGCATGGGAGAATTCGGTCGAACTCCACGAATCAACCAGACAGTCGGTCGTGATCACTGGGCCACAAGCTGGTCGATTCTGGTCGGCGGCGGCGGTCTCAAGGGAGGCCAGGCCATCGGAGCCACCGATGATGATGGAGTTCGGATCATCAGTGAAAGCTATCTCCCAGGAGACATCTGGGCGACAGTAGCACATGCTCTCCGAATTCCGTTGAACACCGTTCACACCTCCAAACGAGGACGTCCGATGCCGCTGGCCAACGGTGGACAGCCGATTAAAGGGCTCATCGGGTAATTGGTATTGCGAATCAGCGTTGCGTATCAGTGCCGGGCAATGGTCTTGAGAGGGCTCTTGAGACGAGTGTTGCATCCATACTCAATTTTCGGGTTGAGAAACCAGAATGCGAGCGGCCAACGAGCCGCGGACCAACTCGGTTAACACTCAGATTGAGGCTGGGCACAGCACGAGAGCTGAAAGCCACAGGGACGCGGAGGACTTCGTTCCTTCGTGTCCTTGTAGTCTATGAACAAGGTTGTCTAAACAAGCTTCTTGATCAAAGCTTGTCTCAGGAACTGGGAAACATTGAGTGTCCTCATCTGTCGGTAACCTGTCTTCCCGTGTCCCCAGCGATGAATTCGTGCAGTTGTTCACCCGTTCGCAGCGAACACTGTACCTGTTCATTCTGGCTCAGGTCGGAGATGTCCACAGTGCCGAGGAAATTTTGCAGGAAACCAATCTTGTCATCTGGTCCAAGGTCGAACAGTTTCAGCCTGAAACGAGTTTCCTGAGTTGGGCCAGACAGATCGCCAAGTATGAAGTCCTGAAACACCGCCAACGTTTTCGCCGCGACAAACTGACGTTCTCCGAAGAGTTTTTATCGGTCGTCGCGGACGAAGTGGTTCAACAGGCCGGAGAGCAGGAACGTCGTCGGGATGCCTTACAGCAATGCCTGGAAAAACTTCAACAGAGTGATCGGGAGTTAATTCAGCAACGTTATCAACCAGGGCTTTCCGGAAAAGATCTGGCAGAACATCTCGGACGCCCGGCCAATTCCGTTTATCAATCACTTGGACGAGTCCGGAAAGCACTCCTGGAATGTGTTCATCGTCAACTGTCCACAAACGTCACCCCCTGACCCCGAACCGATCAAAACCACAGAACTGAATAGTCGAGCAGAACGTTGAAACCATCCGAACGCCAGCATCTGTTACGAATCGTGGAGGCCCTGTGTGAAGGGCTGGCCACTTCAGATGATGTCGCGCGTCTGGAAGCGCTGGTCCTCACCGATCAAGAGGCCCGACGACTCTACGTCGAGGCCATGGATCTTCACGGAGAACTGTTCTGGGATGCCGCAGGAGCCGGGTCGACCGACTCCATTCCCACAGCCTATGCCGAAATCGCCCAGATGGGTTCCAGGCAGATCAAATCCTCTTTGCCGCAACGTCCTGCTGAAAAAGTCCCTTCCTTCAAACGCAACTGGAAAGCGATCGCCACGCTGGCTGTCGCTACGGTTCTTTTGATTGGTGTCATCGCGGTCTGGTCGAAACCGGCAGTCGTTCCAGGCGAACAAACCATTGCGGTGAATGATCCGGAAGGAACAGACGCAGGGCGACCAGCGATTCCTTCTCCCAAAACCATGGAAGAAGCCGACAGTTCTGTAGCGGCCACTCCACCGGTCCGGCTCCCGGAAATTACCTTGCCGTCGGTTTCCACTCCTTCCGCAGAGGAGAGAGGAGGGCAGGGGAAAATGAAGCCGGTTGTCGAACCGACCCCATTGGCAAACGTCGAAGTGAAACCGGTTCCAACGACGGACAAAGACCTGATCCAATTGATCAATGACGAAATACGTCAGACCCAGATGGCTCATGAAGTCCAACCTGTTGCAAGAGCCGCTGATGCCGAGTGGGTCCGTCGGGTCTATCTCGATCTGGCCGGACGTATTCCCACTCTCAGTGAAACCGAAACCTTTTTGAAAGACTCCGGTCGCGACAAACGAACAGTGCTTGTCGAAACTTTGCTGGCGTCCCCAGCGTTTGCCCATCAGCAGGCGACCATCTGGACAAATCTCCTTGTCGGTCGCACCCGCAATCAGGAGATTCGCCGTGAAGAACTCCTTTCGTGGCTGGCGCGTCAGTTTCGTGAGAATCGGCCCTGGCGTGAGACCGTGGAAGAACTCGTGGCGGCCGTCGGAACCCCCGACAATGGTCCGGCCAACTTCCTGCTGGCCCATCTGAACAATCAGGCCGTTCCCGCCACTGCAATTGCATCACGCATTCTACTTTGCCAGCAACTGCAATGTGTGCAGTGCCATCAGCACCCCACAGTCAAAGGCTGGGAACAGTCGGAATTCTGGGAGTTGAATGCCTTCTTCCAGCAGACCCGTATCAAGGAGTCGATGCAGTTCGACCCGAAACTCAACAAGACGAATCACGTCCGGGAACTGGTGAATAATCACCAGTTCGGGCCGACCTATTACGAAACGCTAAAAGGAGTCATGCAGGTCGCCTATCCCCGTTATGGCGGGATCGAAGTGATGGTCGAACAGAAAATGCCGCTGCGTGACCAGTTGGCCGATCTTCTCTTTACCGATGATCGTCCACAAACCGCCCGCGCGTTTGTAAATCGGACCTGGGCTCAATTCTATGGATATGGTTTCACAACCCCGCTGGATGACATGGGGCCACAAACTCCGGTCAGTCACCCGGAACTGCTGGAACAACTGACAACCGCTTTCGTCAACTCCAACTATGATGTAAAGCGACTTGTCCGGTGGATCTGTCTTTCAGAAACCTACCATCTCACCAGTCAGTTCCCGAAGAAAGGGAACGCAGATCTTCCGGAACAGGGAGAACTCCCTCTCTTCAGCCGGATGTATGTCAAACCGTTGACGGCCGAACAATTGTATGACTCGCTGGTGATCGCAGCTGGAGGATCGGCAGATTCACTGCTCAGTCGCTCCGCCATGACCAATCGGGAACAGTGGCTGTCACAGTTCTATACCGCAGTTGAGACGGAAGAGAACAGTGAGGAAACAACATTCGACGGAACGTTGCCTCAGACTCTGGTCATGATGAACGGCCAACTGGTCCAGAATGCGATCGACCCCAGCAAGAATCAGGTTCTGGAAGAAATTCTGAAAGGCCGTGGTGGAGCCGAGTCGGAACGGATTCGTCAGCTCTCCCTGGCCGCCTTATCCCGGTATCCTTCTTCGACCGAATTGACCGAGATTCGAGACGCTCTCCGCTGGTCTGTCAAACAGCGGGTCGAGCGAAACGTTCCGGTGCAGATTGCACTGGCAGAAGGCTTGAAGGACGTTTACTGGGCGTACCTGAACAGCAGTGAATTCGCTCTCAATCACTGATCGCATCGCTGACGGGATCATTCATCGGCTGCGTCGTTTCGCAATAGCCATTCGCCCTACTTGGCAAGGGGTCTTCTTCACTGATACAATGAAACATGAGACTTTGTCTCAGGATTCACAAGTATCTTTAACATAGTTGCTTACATCGTGTCTGAGATTCTTCCGCTGGAAGCGTTGTCCATTGGCCAGCAGGGGCGCATTGTCGATTTCGTGGGGTCCGACGACTGGAAACATCGTCTGGAAGAAATGGGCTTGCGCGAAGGAGCAGTGGTTCAGTTGCTCCGCCAAGGGGAACCCTGCCTGATTGGCATCGGAACACAACGTCTCAGTCTTCGCTGTGATCCCTCGATGATGGTTCTTGTGGAAACGATCTTGTCATCAAGCTGAAAATGGTTGAACGAATGACGCTTGCCGATCTCAATCAAGTTGGACAACGTGCTTCCATCGTGGAAGTCGCCGGTGATGATGCCGTAGCGGTGCGTCTGATGGAAATGGGACTGACCGACGGAGAAGAAGTGACCGTCATCGGATTCGCCCCATTGGGAGATCCCATTGAATACTCCATCCGTGGTTACCGACTTTCGTTACGAAAAACGGAAGCCAGCCGGGTCTCCGTGACCCTTCTTTCCAATTGATCTTCCCCATTGATCCTGTCTTCAGACCTTCCTCCTTGACGACATCAATGTAATCGCCTCCCTCCTGAAATTTTGCTGGAACAGTGGAACTCATGTCTGAGAAGACATTGCAAGTGGAAACGCGAACGTTGAGTGTCGCGCTGATCGGAAATCCGAACACCGGAAAGAGTACGTTATTCAACGGACTGACCGGCGGGAGAGCCCGTACCGGCAATTTTCCCGGCGTTACGGTCGAGAAGAAAATCGGTTCCTTCCAGCATGCCGGACAGACAGTCCAGGTGATCGACCTGCCGGGAACCTACAGTCTTTCTCCCCGCTCGGCCGATGAGCTGGTTTCGGTCGACGTTCTCCTGGGACGGCAACCCGGCCTGAACCGCCCTGACGCGATCGTCTGTATTGTCGACGCCAGTAATCTGGAACGAAATCTTTACCTGTTCAGTCAGCTACGGGATCTCGGGTTGCCGGTGCTGCTGGTTCTGAATATGCAGGATGCCGCTAAACGGAACGGCATTCAGATCGACCTGCCATCACTGCAATCACGACTCGGCGTCGAAGCAGTCTCGGCAATTGCTCATCAGCAGCAGGGATTAAACGAGGTCCGTGACGCCATCCTCAGAGTCGCTTCAAGTCAGGCAACTCCCCCGACACGACTCCTCCCGGAAGCGTTCTATACAGAAGCGGACTCATTGGGGAACTGGCTGAAGGAGCAGGGGGCCAGTGATGTTCCCCAGTTTTTGCGGGAACGGCTTCTTCTTGATGTTCACGGAGCGGCGGAACATGAGAGCTCTCTCAACCTCCCCGGCAATATCAGCGACTACCTGACTCAAGCCCGTCAGCGCCTCGCGGAATCCGGTTGCCGAATTCCCGTCATCGAAACGAAGGTGCGTTACAACTGGATCCGCCGCCAACTGGATGGAGCCGTTCAGCGCACCACATCTGACCATGTTGTGACCCTCAGTGATCGAATTGACCGGATCCTCACACACAAGGTGTATGGGGTTCTGTTCTTCATCGCGTTGATGTTTGTCATTTTCCAAACCATCTTCACCTGGGCCGGTCCGTTGATGGAACTGGTGGAAGTGGGGCAGGGATATGTTTCCGATCTGGCAAGCAGTCTCATCCCCCCCGGGACGTTCCGAAGTCTTGTCGTCGATGGACTGATCGCCGGCGTCGGCTCGGTCGTCATCTTCCTGCCGCAGATCATGTTGCTCTTTTTATATATCGCCATTATGGAAGATTGTGGCTATATGGCCCGGGCGGCGTTCTTAATGGATAAGCTTATGACAAAAGTCGGCCTGAGCGGAAAATCGTTTCTGCCGATGATGTCGTCGTTTGCTTGTGCGATTCCGGGAGTCATGGCGACTCGTACCATCGAGAACCGCCGTGACCGTATGGTGACAATGCTCGTTGCTCCGCTCATGAGCTGTTCGGCCAGACTGCCGGTTTATGTGTTAATGGTCGGCGCTTTCGTTCCGACCGTCAGTTGGCTGGGAGGGGCATTAAGCTTACAAGGTCTGGTCCTGTTTCTGATGTATTCATTAGGAACACTGGTCGCCATTCCGGTCGCCTGGCTGTTAAAGAAAACATTCTTTAAAGGAGAGACTCCTCCATTTGTGATGGAATTGCCGGAATACAAATGGCCCTCTCTCTGGATCGTTCTCGATCGGGTGAAAGACCGCTCCAAGGCATTCCTCGTCGAAGCCGGAACTCTCATCTTCTGTGTGACAATTCTGATCTGGGCCGCCGGATATTTCCCCGGCGACCATACGGAACAACACCGTCTCGAAGCGCAGATGGAACAACTCGACGAACAGATCATCCCTGCTGAAGAGAAACTGGCCGAACTGGAAGAAGCCGGAGAAACCACTGGCGAGCAAGCCTCCCTCGCCGCTCAACTGGAAGTATGGCAGGCTCAACGTGAGGAAATGGATGAACAGGCTAACTTGCTGAGTGGTCAGTTGATTCAGGAAAGTTTTCTGGGACGGGCGGGGAAGGGGATTGAACCCTTCGTGAAACCACTCGGCTGGGACTGGCGTATCGGCATCGGAGCGATTGCCTCCTTCCCGGCGCGCGAAGTCATTATCGCGACCATGGGAACCATTTTCAGCCTTGGGGGAGATGTCGACGAAGAGAGTCCCGGACTGATCAGTACATTGCAGTCTGCAACATGGCCGGATGGTGCCCCGTTATTCACCTTACCGGTGGCCCTTTCGGTGATGGTCTTCTTCGCGCTGTGTGCTCAGTGTGGAGCAACATTAATGGTCATTCGACGCGAATCCAACAGCTGGCGCTGGCCGATTTTTACCTTCGTCTACATGACCGTCTTAGCTTATATCGGTGCACTTCTGGTTTATCAGATTGGAACGGCAATCCTGGGATAAGTCTGTTTTAAAGAAAAAGAAAGAGACTCACGCAAAGGCGCTAAGGCGCAAAGATTTTTATTTTACGTTTTGCGTGAATTCCTCTGTTTTACTTGAAGAGATCAGTAAACAATATTCAGTAGAGAGATCTGCTCCCGATACGAACATTGATTTTTGATAGAGGGATTCATCCCAATTGATTCGTACGATTCGTCTTATTCGTAGTTTGAATTGTTCGTATCGTTTTATTCACAGCGAACGACGTTATCGTAAATCTTTGCGCCTTAGCGCCTTTGCGTGAGTCTCCCCCTGAATTTCTTTCACAGTCATATCACAGGAACAGAAATGGACTGGCAGACACCGCTCGCTCTGATCTGTGTGTTACTGGCTGCCATCTGGCTGGCACGGCCGCTCTGGTCGAAGAAGCGGGCTGGTCATGGATGCAGCGCCGGGTGCGGGAGTTGTCCTGTCTCAAAAACGTCTCCTGTGGGCAACGAATTTGTTTCACTGGGCCGATTCAACGGGAATCAGGACGCGAACCAAAAAGAACAGGAACCAGACAGAAAATAATCTGCCTGATTCCCGAAAGACTCTTTTCGAACAAACTGCTCTGATCTCTTCCGTTTCGTGTATTCCGTTCTTTCCGTGGTTCCTCTGAATGGTCCGGCTTATGGTTCTCGTGAGCGGCTGTACTTCTTGGGAATGACCGGGCGGGACATCGTTGTCGGCTGCATCGCCGGTTTTGCTTCTGTCGCATGCAGAGGACGATTGGAAGGGAACGGTCGGGATGCGACCGGCATCGGGTTCGCCTGTGACATTGTGTCGTTTCGCAGAGACCGTTCAATCTCAGGAACATGTTGTCCTGTTGAAGCGGCTCCCAGAAGACCGGTATCAATCGCCCCCTCTTTCAGTTCTCCCGACAGATAAGACAGGAACTTCGGGCTGGCCTGATGCAGAATCACAACACGATTCGGAGCATTTGGTTGGGCCGGATCGCGGATAATGACGACCACTTCGGCCCCTCCGGCCTGAACATCAAGTGAGGAAGGCGCCATTCCTCCAGCCATTGCCATGGAAGACGGAGTTGTTGCTGGTGCGGATTGCTGGGGTGGCATTGACGCGAACGGAGACGATTCCAGTTCTCGGGGAGTTCCCGCTGAACCAAAGTCTGACGGAGATGAAGGAGTCCGGTCGTTCGCTGCGAACGGAGCCTCCACTTTCGGAGCGGGTTGATAAAGATGAGCCAGAGAGCACTGATCCAGAAGCTGATGAATCGCCAGCAGACCTGAGTAAAAGCCCCGTTGAGCCGGTTCATCTGCTGCACTGCAAACACCAATCACTTCACCGTGACCGTTAAATAATCCGCCGCCGGATCGCCCGCGAACAGGCACTCCAACACAGAGCAGGTTATGAGGGCCATCGAATTTATCAATGTCCGTGATACGGGATTGCTGACGAGTCGGTTCTTCTCCTCCGCTGCATCCAATCGCCGAGACAGACTCCCCCACTTTCGGAGCATGTTCCACTGAGGCCACTTTGGAGGAACGAATGACCGATGTCGTCGGAATGGAAATCAGACCGATATCCGATGTTTTGTCGTATTTAATCAGTCGGGCAAGAAACTGCGCCGGGCGTCCATTTTCAAACAGATCCACTTCAATACGGGAGTCGTCAGAGAATCCATTGAAAATATGGGCACAGGTCAGAATCTGTGAGATCCCTTGCTGACTGGAGATCACCGTACCAGAGCCAAGGTCAATACGTCCGTTGGTAATGACTCGAATGCGAACGCTCGAATCCATTGGATCGGCCGGGGTCTCTACTGAGACGTTGCTCGTGCCGAAATCAATGCCACCAACGGAAGAATCGTTTCCCCGAACCACCGCAGGTGTTTCCGCTTTGTCTTTGCGACCGAATGGGATCAGGTCCCGGATCCCTCGTTTCTGTTCTGTTTCAGCGACACGAACCTCGTCACGGGCCGGTTGAATCGGGGCAGGGCGGACCAGGGGAGCCGCCTGTCCCAGTTCAATGGGAATCTGTCCGGATGATCGGCTGGCATTCACGAGCGGATTGTGGGCGGAGGCACTGGCGGCTGATTTTTGTGTGGGAATTCGGGCTGCCATGCGTCGCAGGTCGGATTCGGTCATTCGTCCCGTGACACGGTCGACTTCCTTGCCATCGACAAGGAGAAGGAATGTCGGCATCTGTTGAATGTTAAATCGTGCGGTCAGATCCCGCTGTTGATCGACATCCACCTTCTGAATGGGCAATCCTTCCCGTTGCAGTTTTTCAACGATCGGGGCCATCTGCTGACAGGGAGCACACCAGACCGCGGTGAAATCGTAGAGAACTCCCCGAGGTTCCTGGCCGAAAACGACTGCGGCGGACATTAGAAACGTCAGGGCTACCGGTGCGGAGAGTCGCATCATGAAAGTTCTCCTGCAGGATCACGCTCCGAAATTGAAGCGAGACCGAAATCTTTAAATAGGAGTGTCGAAAGGAAGTTCAATGAAGGATGAACGGACGAAATCAGAACCGCGTATGAATGTCGGAGGAACGGAACCCATCCGGTTCATTCACGATTCATCAGAAGGGAGACCTCACAATGATCGGTCAATCCGTTCAGCAGGAGAGTCGTATCCCGGCGGAGAGGAGAAACGGGTTCCACCAGAGAAGATGTTGTCGCGAGACCAGTCATGCGGCTTCCTGCCATTGCAATTGTTTCAACCGAGTTTTGTCAGAATCACAAGTGACAATCTGTCACTTTTCGAGTTCCGATGAGGTCGAGGACCGAAACCGGGCCTTTTTTCACGAATCTCGATGCATTACGCTGTTGATGGCCGGAAAACCGATGATCTTCATGACTCGGCTGACTCCGGCAGATTTTGCTGATGCAGATCATATGCCGGATTCGTCAAACGGTGAAAGACCAAATTTCAAAGAAGTCAACAGTGTAAACTTGTGCATCATTCTGGTCGATCTTCTCACCTTGCATCTCTCAGACAAGTGACTCTCAATGCCTCGAATTTCCACGCCCCATCGCCAGACATTCGTTGCTGGTCCCTGGTTGTGCCTGATCATTCTGGCAGTCACCCTGTCATGGATGTTCTGGTGGCCTCTCTGGCAGGGGGGAGGGTTGATCGGCGGGGATATTTACCCCTATTTCTTTCCACAGAAACAACTTCTTGCGGAATCTCTCAAACAGGGAGAAATTCCTCTTTGGAATCCGCTGGTCGGATTTGGATATCCCGTCCTGGGAGAAAGCCAGACGGCAGCGCTCTATCCCCCCAATCTGGTGCTGTATCGCTGCTTCTCTCTGAATACAGCCTACAACATCAGTCAGCTCGGGCATTACCTCTTCGCTTTCGTCGGAACAATTGCGTTCACACGGAGACTGGGGTTGAACTGGAACGGAAGCATCCTTGCGGCCGTCGTATTTGTGTACGGCTGGTTCCCTGCAAGAATCTGTCTGGAATGGGCCATCATCGGCGGAGCGTGGTTCGTCTGGATTCTGTGGGGAGCCACCGCGTTCCTCCAGACCGGCCAACGTCGCTACTGGGGATTCACGGCTCTCTTCCTTGGACTGGATCTTCTTGCAGGACATTATAATCTTGCGTTCATCACATTACTGGCATTGATCCCGCTTCCATGGCTGGTGGGACAGAAGAAAGCGAATGCCTCCGACGGCGGTCTCGCCAGACCGGTCTCTCCATTCTCCAGACGGAGTCTTGTCGGACTCGGCTCAGCGATCGTGATCGGCTTTCTTCTTGCCGGCGTTCAATTGATGCCGACATGGGAATTGAAATCACTTAGCCAGCGCCAGCAGGTGAGTGAAGTCTTTGCTCCGGCATATGGCCATCTTCCGATCAAGGCGCTCTCCCAATTATGGAACCCCTGGGGCTGGTATACCGGAGAGAAATCTTTTGATGAACTACTGGGTACCCCGAGTGTCACATCTGTCCCGGTTCCCACAAATCAGGCGGAAGCTCAGTTCTATCTGGGAATCCTGCCGTTACTTCTCGCGATCGCCGGACTGGCAATTCCCGGGATACGAAAGCAGTTACCGCTTCATTCTCCATGGGGCTGGTTGGGAATGATCATCTTTTCACTCATACTGGCGAGTGGATGGCCAACATGGCTTTTCTCCAATCTCCCCGGCCTCGGGTTCTTCCGAGGGCCGGGACGTTACTCCATCATGGCCGCGCTGGCGATCGCGTTACTCGCAGGAGCCACATGGGAGACGTTCCTCAAATGCCGGAACTGGTCAACTGGTCCCGCAGTCGTCATGACTGCATTATTACTCGCCATCACTGCCATCGATCTCTGGACGGCATCACGGCAATATCAATTTCAGAATGGCCCCTATTTCGGGCGTCAGGTGTTCTATGCGATCATGGTGAATGATGCCGCAATTCGTCACAGAGATGAAAGCTCCTTGCGGCAAGCTTTCCTGGAGCAGGGGGGAAGGGGACGACTTTACGCTCCGGGACAGAACATCCCGACATTACTCAACGTTTCCGCTCTTCCGGTGTATCTCGGATTAGGGCCGGAAGTGTACGAATCGGATCTCATTCGAGTGGATTTCTCACTCAGCCAACCGGAAGAGATTCAGGATGCCGTTTCAAGGTTACGCCGATTCGGCGTCACGCACCTGTTGCTGGAATCTCCTCTGGAGACATCAATCTGGCCGGTCACTTTTTTGGGGCCCGTCATAGACCCTCTTCTGAATCGTGCACTGGCGCGGCGCGATCCATTTTATTTCTATGAACTGAACGATGCCTCAGGACGGGTTTCCTTACTCGATACCAGCGACGGACAAATCCATTCCGTGCAGGTTCGCCCGAATTCTGTCACCATTGAACTGACATCTCCGCAATCGGCAACGGTCATGCTCCGGGACCTCAGATACCCCGGCTGGAAATGTTCTCACGAAGTTGTGCCGGAAGATGCTTCGTGCGACACGTTGTTTCGTTGTGCGAAAGTAGAAGGTTCTCCAGAGCGTCAGACGATCATCTGGACTTATCGCCCGCGAAGTGTTTTCATTGGAGGAGTTGTCTCACTGATCGGAGCCATCCTGCTGGGCTTCGGCTGTTACTGGACTCACAGAAAAGAGACGCCCCCTGCACAACAGGCGTGACCCGAAATTCATGTCATTGAATGATGCTGAATCTGTTCTCTCTGGTGTGAGTGCCACGTCGTTGATCACGTTGTGGGCCAGGGGAGCGGAATGCCAACTCCCGGACTCGCTTCTTCAGGACCGCTTTGCTCTTGAAGCAGTCGAAAAATTCCCCGCCGGGACTTTTTCTCGACTCCATGTTCCGAGAGATGGAGTCATCAGTCTGGCGATCCGGACAAAGGTTCTGGACGACTGGACTCGTGAATTTCTGAATGAACATCCGCAGGCGATTGTTGTTCACCTGGGTTGCGGATTGGATAGCCGATACTTTCGACTGAATCCATCAGACGGAGTGCAATGGTTCAACGTCGATCTGCCGGAAGTGATTCAGATTCGTCGACAGATTTTCCCGCTCGGAGCAGGGGACACGCTGATCGAAGCTTCCGTAACATCTGACGACTGGCTTTCTCGGATTCCACGTAGCCGACCCACCCTGATCGTCACCGAGGGATTGCTTCCCTATCTCCCGAAATCGGAAGTTAAGAGACTGCTCGACCGACTTCTCAATCATTTCGAATCAGGAGAACTGATTTTCGATGCTTACCGTTCTCTCGGAGTCTGGTTGCTGAACAGACATCCTTCCATTCGGGCAACTCAAACCCGTCTTCAATGGAAAGTGGACGATCCGCATGAACTGGAAGAATGGGACAAGCGTCTCATATTGGCCTGCGAGAAGACACGACACGATCCTCATCAGATCGCACGCTTGTCACTCCCACTCAGATGGATGAATCAGATCCCCTACTGCCGCACACTGGGACGCCTGCTGAAGTACCGCTTTAGCAATTTGCCATGAAAATGATAAAGAGAAGTACTCATGCAAAGACGACAAGACCATGGGTGGCCCCGATTGCTTGCAATCGGGGTGGCGTAGCCATACGAGGCCATTATTCGCGCTTTGCCGACTTCTGCGCAGACCTGAAGGCAGATGAGGAATCGTTCTGAATTGAAAGAAACAAAGAGTGGAGAAAGACAAGCTTGCGGCCTCTCACGGCTTCGCCGGACCGATTGCAAGCAATCGGTGCCACCCAATAGCCTGATTCCTAACTCCTAATTCCTCTCACAACTATTCCTTCCCTGACTTTGAAACCGCCGTCGGTGTCGGCTGCATCAGGTATTGAAAGAGAGCAACCGTTTCTTCTTCCGACAGATCTTTCAGCAACCCTTCCGGCATCAATGACGATGTCATCGCCTGAAGAATCTCGATCTCTTCCCGAGCCAGCACGGTTGTCTGATTGTTGGCGGAACGGATTGTCACGGTTGTCGGTGTCTGATCGATGACCAGTCCGGTGAGAATCCGGCCATCTTCCGTCACGACTTGAAACTGGATGTATTCTTCACGAATCCCTGCAGAGGGATCGATGACCGCCAGCAGCATGAAGTCGAGATTCGAACGTTCGTAACCGGTCAGATTCGGGCCGATCTGTCCTCCTTCCGAGAACAGGGTATGGCAGGTCGCACAATGTTTGGTGTAAAGCTGCTTTCCCTGAGCCATGTTCGCTTCGGTCGCAGAGGTGCCGGTGAGAAGTTTTCGCACTCGGGCGATCTCCGCCGTTTTCTCTTCACTCGATTCCCGAGTTCGTCCCCAGATGCGGTTGATTCGTTCCTGAAGTTGTTCGTCCGGATGCAGACGCAACTGTTGAACGATGTCATGAGGAACGGCTCGCGCCGGGAGATGATTCCGTTCAATCAAATCCAGAAGTTGTGTCGTCCAGACCCCGCGACTTGCAAGTACCCGAAACGAAGCTTCACGCAGTCCATGTTCATCCGGCAATGTCGACTGAAACAACGCACAGATCTGCTGACCGATCTTGGGATCTGAGTAACGTGTCAGTGATTGCAGCGCCGCTTTCTTGATGCCGCTGGAAGGGGAACGGAGCAATCCGAGTAATGCCGGGACCGCTTGAGGAAGATCGATTTCCCCAAACGTTTCAATCAACGCGAATCGTGTCGGAAGATCGGTGTTGTTTGAGGTAATCGCCTGAATCGCTGACTTCACCGCCTGAGCGTCTCCCAGCCGTACCCCCAGAACGAGATCCGATTCTCCTAACGACTTCTGGTAATCTTGAATTGATTGCTTCAATCCCGCCGGAAGAGCAGCAATTTCGCGTCCCTGATAGGCCTCCAGAAAACCTCCCATCAACAGCGAACGTGCATCTGCCGGAGCCAGTTGAAGAAGTTGTTCACAGGCCAGCAGGGCAGGGGAGTCTGTTCCGGATTTCTGTTCCTGAATTCCTTCCAGGGCAAAGCGACGCATCAGACGTGATGCCAGAACCTGCTGAACAATTGGACGAGACCACAGTTTCTGATCTCGAAACAAATCGAGTAACTGAGCCCTCGGTGAATTCGTTTCTTGAGTCGAAAGTTGAACTCCTATTTGTGGATCACTGTTGCAAACCTGTTCCCCGCAATGCGACTCGAGCCCCCACCAGATGAGCAACGGCAAATGTGGATCTGCGAGATTGTCATCCTGTTGAATCAGCTCCACCAGAATCGGGAGTGCGTAAGGAGTTGCCAGTCGTCGGGCAGTGGAAGCCAGTTGTGAACGAACCTGAATGTTCGCTTCCGTTTTCGCCAGTTGAACGAGACGTTGTGCCGTATCCGGTTGAATCTGACGAGCATCTCCCAGAAGACGAACAGCCCAGCGACGGACATGTTCCTGCGGGTGTGCAAGCAGTGCGGTCAACTCTGACTCCTGAACCTGCTGTGCTGAAGCCAGTGTCCACAATGCCTGCAATGCGCCTGGTTTATCACTGTTCGCAAGAATGCGTAATTCAGTCAGTGTGGACGATTCCTCTTTCGTTCCCCGCAACCGGTCAGAGAGAACACGCACTGCGGTGAACTGTTTCCATTTATTCGTATCAGTGAAACGTTCGATCAGTTCCGAATCAGAAAGTTTCGAGAAGTCGGTAAACCGCTGAGAAGCGACCTCTTTCCCCTGAATCCGATAGATACGTCCACTCTCTTTGTGCCATGTATCACGCGGGTCGACATGGGAAAGTCGACTGTCGTACCAGTCCGCCAGATAGACGGCCCCATCCGGTCCCACTTTCACATCCACAGGTCGAAACCACGTATCGTCGGTTTCGACCAGATTCGGATCATCGACCGTTTTATAGGTCGACCCATCCGAAGAAATTGCGCTTCCCCAGACCCGGTGGTGCAGGGCATTCGCCGCGATGATATGACCGGCATACCGTTCCGGCAGTGTCCCTCCTTCATAAATGACAAACGTCTGAGGAAACCGGGCACGATCCCCTTCATGTCCCATATGCGAAAAGTAGCCAAACGCATACGGGTTCGTCAGCGGTCCATGTTTCCCAAAGTTCTTTTCACCATAAGAACCCTGCGGATAGTACATTCCACGAGTATTGCCATGATTGGTGCCAGAGAAGAGACGACCGACGCTGTCAAATTCCAGAGAGAAGGTATTCCCCCCGCCTTCGGCAAAAACTTCAAAAACATCGGTCTCCGGATGATATCGCCAGATGCATTGTCCTTCGAAGCGAACATCTTTCGTTGTCTTTGACGAAACATTTGCGGTCGTGGTCGACCCCATTGCTCCATAAAGCCAGCCATCCGGTCCCCACGCCAGACTGTTGGCCACAGCATGCGTATCTTCCAGACCGAACCCGCTCAATCGAACTTCAGGGTCTCCATCCGGAATATCATCTCCATTCGCATCTGGATAGAACAGCAGATAAGGGGTGTTCATCACCCAGATTCCTCCCCGACCTGAGATCGCAGCGGTGGCGATATTCAAACCAGTGATGACATCTTTGGAGGAATCGTAGACGCCATCTCCGTCGGTGTCTTCAAAAACCGTAATGAGATCTTTCCCCGGAACATGATGCGGGGGAGGTCGGGGAACGTCATCAAAAATGGCTCGCAGATACTGATCGTAGCGAATGATTTTGAGACCAGCAGGGAAGGGGTACTGAAGATACTGCGTCACCCACATCCGCCCCCGTTCATCAAACGACAGATACAACGGCTGCATGACCTTCGGTTCGGCCGCGATCAGCTCAATCTTCAGGCCGTCATCCAGTTTGAACCGTTTTAATGCCTCATCGGTCTCCAGCGGATCCGTTCCGTCACCGATCTGACCCAGTCCCTTAAATTCCCGAATCACTTTTTCAACATCCGCATTCCCGGCTCGGGCTGGGGCCTGTTCCTGTCCCCATGTTTCTGAGTTCAGACAAACCAGAGTCAGAGAGAGAAGACTCAGGCAGAGTGCAATCGATCGGAAAATCGGCTTGAACATGAAACGCCCTTGAATTGCAGAAATCAGGGAATGGCGGGAAACAGGGAGGCGGACAACGGCACGACAAAACCGCAATGTTCACATCAAAAGTTTCTTGTGATGTCGAGATAGATCGTGATATTGTAATCAACTCAACATTTCAAGGACAATCAAAAAATTTGATTGTCTGCTTCGGCTCAGTCTCTCCTTTTGCCCCCACCTTTTGGAGTACGCGATGAAGAACATGTTCACGCTCAGTCTCATTCTCACCAGCCTGATCTGCTGGCTTTCAGAAACATTGAACGCAGCCGATCCGGTCGCTCCTCCCTTTCTCGCCGGGTTCGCTGAACGCGATATCACCCCTGAACTGGGAATGGAACAACCCGGCGGATACGGCAAATCCTTTCACAGAACATTACACGATCACTGTAAAGCCCGGGCCGCCGTCTTCGGTGACGGCAAAACCCGTGTGGCGGTCGTCAGTATCGATGCATTGTTTCTCTATCGCGACAGTGTTCTCAGAGTTCGCGAACAGGTCGAGCAGGGGTGTGGAATTGCAAAGGAAGCGATTCTGATCCACGCCACCCATTCCCATTCCTCCGGCCCCACCGGCATGGTGCTTCCCGGTGAATATGACGGAGCTTCAGAACTGGTGCGGAACCTGGCGTATGAAGAGTCGTCCACCGCGAATCCCGAATACCTGAAACATGTCGAGAACCAGATCGCAGCCGCCATCATTGCCGCCGATGCTGCGAAAGCACCAGCTAAAGCAAACGTCGGCTATGGACATGAAGATAAGATTGCATTTAACAGACGGTTCTTCATGAAGAACGGATTAACCTACACCCATCCTCGGGCAGGGAACCCCGACATTATCGAACCGGCCGGCCCGATCGATCCTCAAGTCGGCGTGATCGGCACATGGAGTGATGAAGGGAAACTGTTAGGCTGTATCATTAACTATTCCTGTCACGCGACAACCAACCCCGGCGGGATCTCCGCAAATTATATCCATTATCTCGAACAGGTCATTCGTGGTGTCTTCGGAGACGATGTCATTGTCGTCTTTCTCGCAGGAGCTTCTGGAGACGTCACACAGGTTGATAACCTCACTCCCTATACAAATCCTAAGTCAGAACAATGGTGCCGTATGGTTGGAGCATCCATCGGGGCCGAAGCGGTGAAAGTTCTCGTTCGCGAAGAACCGGGCGTGCTGGCTCCGATTGCTTATTCCTCCAAAGTCTGGACCATCCCTCGTCGGGTTCCGTCTCCGGAGAAAATCAGAAAAGCAGAAGAGGTGATTGCACTGGGCAAGAACAAGCCGGATCATTCCACATGGATCTTCGCCAAAGAAACCCTGATGCTGGATCACCTGATTAAAACCACTCCCAAAGTGGAGGTGGAAGTGCAGGCAATTCAGATCGGCCCGGTGGTTCTACTGACTGATCCAGCCGAGTTCTTCTGTGAACTGGGATTGCGAATTAAAGAAGGAAGCCCATTCCCGCTCACCTTCCCGGTGTCGTTGGCGAACGGTTGCGTGGGATATGTGCCAACTCTGGAAGCCTTCGACGAACGGGGCGGGGGGTACGAAACCCGACTGACCGCCTATTCCAATCTCGACATCACGGCAGGGAATCAGTTTGTTGATGCGGCCATCGAACTCTCCAGAAAACTGACTCCCGGCAAAGTCCCCACACGCCCGGGAATTGCCCCATATAACGCAAACTCATGGGGTTACGGTTCCGTTCCGCCAGAAAAAAATTAGTATCGTTTATCAGGAGTGCCATGCTCATGACGCGTTAGCAGCATGAGCATGCTCCCAACATATCCAACCACGTCATATGAAAAGCTGAGACGATCACGGTTTCGGTCTATTTATGATAAGCAAACTTCACAACAAGACCGGCAAATCGCATGATCAGTAAACCAATAACGCATGCACTGAGGCCGACTCCAAAATAAATCCCTTGAAAGAATGCGTCGAGCAGGAAAGAGCCGGTTACCAAAACAATTCCTCCCCACGACAGAAGCAATCCCAGCACTCGTACCAGCAAACCAAAAATTTCCGAGTAATCTGGATCCACAATATGAACTCCTGAAAAATCATGGTGTGATTAGCGCCACTGGAGCAGGAAAATCCCATGCTCCTTTGGCGCAATCAGCAACTCTGAATTTATCGCCCCAGTGCTTCTTTAAGAACCGGTTCGAAAGCATTGGCCTGTCGCCAGAATCCCAGATCGCTGGGGTGTGAACTGTCGACGGTATCTTCGCGATCTTCACCGAGAAGTTTCTCTCCTTCGATATACCAGAGTTTCGTCACCCCTTCCTTCTTGAGTGTTTCATAAGCATCACGAAACGCCTTTCGACTTTCGGCGTGTCGTTTCTGCGACGCGGGAAGAAACGGGGCGTTGGCGTAAGTCCGATCTTCTACCAGAACAATCGGCGTGTCAGGTCGCGCCGCCCGAATCTGCCGCACCAGCGGAGCCGCACGTTCTGCAACTTGTCCCCCCATCATGTTGGGAAGACAGTCAATAATATAGACAGCCGGATCCAGCTCGATCAGGAAGTCTCCCACCTCTTTCTCCATGCGCCCATTCCCGGAGAAACCAAGATTAATCACCGGAAGATTCAAACGTCGTCCCAGAATTGCAGGATGCGGCATCCCAGGTCGACTGGCACTGGCCCCATGAGTAATGGACGTTCCGTAAAAGAGCAGGGGTTTTTCTTGACGGGGCGCGATCGGAGTAAACGAGGCTCCTTCCGGAATTCCAATCTTCAATGACTCCGTTCCGTTATACAAAGGGAGATAGATCTGATAACTCCGTTCCCCTTCCGCCAGTCCAGAGATAATGGCGACCTTTGTCTCCTTCTTGGTAGGACGAGTGACCGAGAGCCACTTCCAGTTTCCGTCTGCGTCAGTGGCGTACAGATCCAGTCCGTTCTTGGCGATGGGGGTCAGGTTCGGACTGGGAGTGACATCGCCTGTCACAACATGGTCCACCCAGATGGAAGTCGCATTGGTCTTGAACCGCACCAGCATTCCAGCCGAATGTCGACTCAGATTCCAGACCGGCTTGGGAACCTTTCCATTTGCACGCTCAGGAAGGCGGTCAAAGAATTTCTCGGTATCATTCCACCCTTTCCCTTCAATCCCCCATTCCTGAACGTCATGCCAGACCAGAGCCGGGTCATCTTTAGCATGCACAAAAGAGGAAGCAGAACCAATGACCATCGCCATGGCAACAGCAAGAAAACAACGTCGGGAAGCAAAAATCGGCATTGGGGCATTCTCCAGAAAAACATGGGAAGGGCAGGGGAAACACCTCCTCAGACTACTGACCAGAACACGATTGGTGAAGTCATCAGGTTTCTCTGTCACTGATCTTCAACACGTTTTGGTTCTTCGATGTTGAGATGTTTACCGGCAGTCTCATTTCAGATAAACAGAACACCTTCTGCATTGATGGATTCACAGACATCATAGAATGCCTTATTTTGCTCTCTTCAAAGAATCACCACGCGAATTTTCCCGTTCGTATTCAGGAGAGTTGAAATGCCCATTGAACATGTCTTCGAAAACGCTCCACGGAGCCCTCTGCCATTCAGTCCCGCAGTCAAAGCCGGTCCCTTTGTGTTCCTCTCAGGACAAGCCTCCGTTGACGATGAGGGAAACAAAATCTCAGGCACATTCAAAGAAGAATTCCAGAGATCTTTTTCGAGAGTCGAACGAGCCCTGAATGCAGCCGGACTGACGTTGAAAGACGTCGTGAAGGTGATGTCGTATGTCGACCATGCCGACAATGTCGCCGAGTACAATGCGCTGTATCGAGAAGTCTTCAGCGAACCCTATCCCGCACGAACAACAGTAGTGAACTGCTTAACAGGGATTGGCATTAAGTATGAAGTCGATGTGATCGCTTATCGCGAAACATAACGATCCTGATACGAATTTCCGCTGTCGAATTCGCAGGCAACGCGGGGCATATAAAAATGCTCCGCGTTCTTTTTTGGTACTACAGTTGCGGATTGTGGTTTTGATCATTTTTCGATGGTCAGGCATACAGGAGGGCGAAGCTCCTGCTGAGCCTCATGAAAATCATGCCGCTCCAGAGATCGCATCGATCATCCAGGAAATTGACCAGGCATCAATGTTTCGCAAATCGCTTCAATCGGCTTGATCAATGCATCCAGAATTTCGTAGAGTCGGGAGACACCCCAGCTCTATTCTTTTCTGTCGGAAAGATTCGAACGGTGTTAAGGATCGAAACCCAGCGGAGCGAACACAGGAACTCAATCGCCACCAACCTGAGGCCTGTGATGAAATTGTATGTCGTGTTGTCTCTTGTATTCGTGCTGACGGTTGCGGCTGTATCAGCAGATGACAAGCCGATTCGCAAAGCGAAGTTCGTTACACAGACCACATCATTTGGTCGTGGTTTGTGTCGGAGCGGAACAGATGCTCGATGGGAAGCGTTCTGCATGAACTTCCGGGACCAATTCACGACGGCACAAATCGAGTTTGACGCCATGGTGTCGAAAGTGAAACGGGAAGATGGAACCGCATTCATATCGTTTCACTCCGGTGTGATTTCGAAGTTGTGCGATGCTTCTCCCTTGTCAGCATTCTTCACTCTACGGTACTCAGACGTGATCAGGATTCCGCGCTGGTCATCAATGCAAGACAGAAAACCCAAATACGTCACCACTCCCGGTGACCGAGTGATTGAGCCCGGAGCTCCGATAGAGGAGGGCCAAGCTAAGACGAAAATCATCTGCGGCGTTCGAATGAATCAGAGAGACTTCATCGGCCAATTGGTCAACGAGCAAGAATGTTTCTTCTGTGACGTGTGCCACGCTCTCGTCTTGCAACCACACAATCAAGGCCGTCGTCAAACGACGTGTTCCAATCAGTGTCGATTGAAGTTCAGTCGACAACACTCAGCCGTCACTCCGTCACGAAAAGAATTGATCTCAGAAGAACCCTCAGGCAAATTTGAGATCAATTCAAAGACCAAAGGAAACACCGACTTCGTCTGAGGAATCGTTTATTCTCAGGCATACCCCAACGTCCGATAATGTCCGTTATGTTCACTTCAGGTATGGAAAAGGACAGATAGTCGGGCTGTAGCGATTGTTTGAGTGCTGGCTGGGATCAGACCGTCAGGCCTTCTTCGAATTCGCCGATGCGGCGGAACTTGGCGTAGCGGTGTTCCAGGAGCTGGTCCTGTGGAATCTCACTCAGTTTCTTCATCGCCGCAACAAGAGAACCTTTCAGCAGGGTCGCCATTTTGCGATGGTCGCGGTGAGCACCGCCAAGCGGTTCGTCGATGACTTCATCGACAATTCCGAACTTCAAAAGATCGGATGAGGTGAACCGCAATGCGTTGGCAGCTTTGTCTGCGTGCTTGGCATGCTTCCACAAAATACTCGCGCAGCCTTCAGGGCTGATCACCGAGTAGTACGCGAATCGAAGAATGGCGACATGATCGCCGATCCCGATTCCCAGGGCGCCTCCGCTTCCCCCTTCTCCGATCACCACACAGACAATCGGAACGTCGACTCGGCTCATCTCGCGCAGGTTGTACGCGATCTGGTAAGCCTGGCCACGCTCTTCGGCCTCAATCCCGGGATACGCTCCCGCAGTGTCGATCAGGCAGATGATCGGAATCTTGTACTTCGCGGCCATCTGCATTTTGGCAAGAGCTTTTCGATAGCCCTCGGGATGAGCCATTCCGTAATTGTGCTCGAGCCGCTCTTCGAGATTTCGTCCTTTTTGCTGGGCGATCAGCATGACCTTGCGATCATCAAGCTTGGCGAAGCCGGTGAGAATGGCCCGATCGTCGCCGTGAGCTTTATCGCCGTGTAATTCAACGAACTCGTCGAAGACCAACTCGATGTAATCGAGCGTTTGAGGACGAGATTCATGGCGGGCCACTTGAACAATTTCCCAGGGGCCGAGCTGTTCGTAGATTTCCCGACGGAGTTTGGTCAGTTCTGTCCGCATGTTCCGAATGGCTTCTGCGGTTCCGGCAGTTGGATTCGGTTGCGATTCCAGTGACTCCAACTGCTTTTCCAAATCGAAAATCGGTCGTTCAAACGGAAGCGGAATCGGGGCAGACATCTTTGGCATCCAAACAAATTCAGGAAGACACACATCTTGTATGTCGAAGAAACTTACAGAAATCAATCGGTTCAATTCACATTCAAAACATCAGGGAAACACTCCCCCGCTTTTTCATTATTCAATCTCGAGATCGTCGATCGATGCGAGTGGTGCGTCGTCTTGTTTTTTTGGCACGGCAGCCGGGGGAACTGCAGCAGTGGGAGACTGCGGCGGAATCGGGATAGGTACTGGCATCGGTTGTTGGCCAGGCATGAACTGCTGTTGCGGAACACCGCCGGGGAAGGGCATCCCGGGAACGGGAGCCCCTGGCATCGGCATCCCGGGATAACCTGCAAACGGCATCGGCATCCCAGGGTGCATTGGATAGCCGGGCATCGGCATTCCGGGAGGCATGGGCATTCCCGGAACCTGACCTGGCATCGGATAACCCGGCATCGGCATTCCGGGAAACGGACCGAACGCTCCCGGCATTCCGGGATAGGGCATCAGTGGCTGTTGCGGAACTGCTGCCACCGGTACTGCTGATCTACTTGCGGCAGGTTTCTCTTCCGGGATCACCACTTTGGGTTTCGGCTTGGGAGGTGCGGCAGGTCGTGGCACACCTGAAGCAGACCGTTCGGCGTCTTTACGGCTATTCAGGCGGTCGTTCTGACCTTGAGCGTCAGATGCATCGAACTTCTTTTTCTTCGCCAGAGCGTGTTCAATGGGATCTTCATGGAAGACGTTCAGGTTTCGAACTTCAGCAAACACTTCATGCATGCTGGAGTGACGGTCTTTCGGAAACTTCGCCAGCATCTTCTGGATTAACTTCTCTGTTTCCGGTGTGATATTGCTGTCGAACATCGTCACAGGAGCGGGCTGGTCGCGAACATGCATCATGAGTAGTTCGTTCGGATTCCCATGCCGGAATGGAGGGTGTCCGACAAGGATCTCATAGAAGAGGATCCCTAAGCTATAAATGTCGACAGACGGAGTTAATAATTCGCGGCGGATCAGTTCCGGAGCAATGTAAGTCCGGGTCCCTGCAATAACGATACTTTTCTTTCGCGTCACGGCATGGGCGACGACGTTCCCTGCTCTGCTGGAGAGCGAGAAGTCAATGAGACGAACTTCTCCTCCTTTCGTGACCATGACGTTATCAGGTTTAATATCGCGGTGAATCCATTTCTTATCATGCATATAGGCAACGGCCTGCGACAGGCATTCCATAATCCGTTTTGCCTTACCATGCACTTGAACAGGTTCGTTGCGAATCATTGACTTCAGGTTGCCCCCCCGAAAATATTCCATGACGATATAGCCATGTTTTCGGGTGAACTTCGTTTCGATCAGCCGCATGATGTTCGGGTGCTCAAGCGATTTCGCCACACTGGCTTCGTGCTTGAGAGAGCCTTTGTGCTCCGGATCTTTGAAGGCCTCCGGAAGCAGGATCTTCATCGCAAGCGACTGCGTCGACCCCGACTTTCGGACCTCCCAGATCTGGGTGGCGTTTCCGGTCGCGATGCAGTTGATCAGTTCGTAGTCGTCGATCGTATCAGTGTCGGCCACGATGCGCCTCTGTATTCAAACCGTCCATGACAACAGGAGATAACGGAAAACCAAGCCTGATCCCGACCTTGGCGCATTTCAGCACAACTGGTCGAAAATCGGCAGGTTCACGCACAGAATTCATTCCAGATTGTAATTATTGGAGTCGTTGTACGGATTTTTCCCGACGGGGAGTCTATTCAGTTTAAGCAACTTGAGGACAGAAGAGAAGATAGAGATTCCCCCTGCCCCGAAATTCATCGAGTTCCGATTCAGAAATACGCAGAACTCCCGGGAGAATAAAGACCAATTCGATCCCACATTATGCAGAGGAACCACGGAAAGAACGGAAGACACGGAAATGATTCAGGAGAATTGACATCACGTCAAAAACAGACAGTCTGTCCAGAAACCTGTCAAAATTTCTCGTAACTCATACGAACAAAATACTTTCCGTTACTTCCGCCTTTTCCGTGGTAAATCATTCGGGCTAGAAAAGTTCGTGGATTTCGCGTTTGCCGAAATCGACGATCGGGAACGGGCGACCGGCGGGGCCGGGGAGGTGGGTTTCCAGATTCATCCCCAGACTGTGAAAAATGGTCGCAGCGATGGCACCGGGGTCGACAGGACGTTCCGCCGGAACCCCGCCGATGGGGTCGCTTTTTCCAATGACACGTCCCCCCTGCACTCCTCCGCCTGCAAAATAGCAGGTGAAGCAGCCTGGCCAATGGTCGCGGCCTCCTGCCGGATTCACTTTGGGAGTTCGCCCGAATTCCTGAAGATTGCAGACCAGCGTGTTGCCGAGCAGGCCTCGTTCGCTGAGGTCTTCAATCAGAGCGGAATACGCTTTGTCGTACATCGGGCAGATATCGTTCTTCATTCCCTCGATGGAAGTGAATGGCTTGGAACCATGAATGTCCCAGGTGATTTCGTTGAACACCGTCAAAAAGGTATTAATGGTGACGAATCGAACTCCTGCTTCCACCAGACGCCGGGCAAGCAGGCAACATTGTCCGAAACGATTCATTCCATAACGCTGGCGTACGGAAGTCGGTTCCTGTTCAAGATCAAAAGCTTTTCGAGCCTGTGGACTGCTCATCATGCGGAATGCCGCTTCAAAATTACTGTTGAGCATTTGAGCCGATTCGGACGATTCAAAATTGGCGAGTGCCCCGTCCACGACCTCACGCATCCGGCGTCTGCGTTCGAGACGAACGTCCCCGATTTCCGCAGGGGGAAGCAGGTCAGGAACTTTGAAGTTGGCTTCAGCCGGATTGGCGTTCAGCGCGAATGGGTCGTGGGCTTTTCCGAGAAATCCTCCGGCCTGCCCGTTGGGAAGGTTCCCCCCTCCCCTCCCCATCAGTTCTGGAAGAACCACAAACGGTGGAAGATCAGTTTTGCGTCCTTTCAGATAACTGACGACAGAACCGAAATGCGGCGAATTGACTCCGCCAGAAAAAACCCGACCCGTTTGCAGGACCTGCCAGCCCGCGTCATGAACGGCAGCACCGGTATGATAACAGGATCGCACGAGCGAAAGCTTATCAGCAATGCGTGCGTGCCCCGGAAGCAATTCGCTCAACTGAATTCCAGGAGCGGCCGTATCAATGGGCTGAAATGGCCCCCGAACCTCTGCAGCGGCATTCGGTTTCATATCGAACAAATCGAGATGACTGGGAGCCCCCAGATTGAAAATCATGATGCAGGCACGTTCATCATGACCGGGTTTCACCTCCCCGGCCTCTTTGGCTGCGAGGTATTGCGGCAACCCCAGTCCCACGGCCCCCAGCGCCCCGACCTGAAGAAAGTCGCGACGATTGACTCCCTGACAATTGTGTGCGGTTCCACGTCCGGTCAATGAAAGCATGACAATGTCCGATACTTGGCCTGATCCTGATTGACTGGCAGACAATTCACTGACAGACAGTATAGCCAAAACTCATCGACAATGACCAATGCAACAACGATTCAGAGCTATAAAAAGCTGATTACAGAAACCACGGAACAGGCAATCCCAGAGAGAATCACAAAGGTTCCCCAGAGAATCGCTCCCCTTCCTTTCACCGGAGGATAATGACGGGACACGTGAAACTCTCCCCGTTGAATCGCATTCCAGCCAATATACGCAATGATCAATCCGGCCGGAATAAGAATCCCTCGAAAGAGCATATCGGTTCGCGGACTGACTTGAGCCAGAACGTTTGCTTGAGCCAGAAACCAGATCATTCCCCCTGCTCCCGTGCGGGAACAGGTTTGCGAGACAACACTCCCATCAGGATCACTGCCAGGACTCCCGCCAGACAGAGAACGGCAAACAGATCTCCCGTGGTCACATAGAAACTTTTACGTGGATCGAGCGGAACGTCGGCCACTAATGCACAGTTGAGTTGTTTATAATAGCGCCCGGTTTTCGGATCTCGAATCGATCGCCGTCGTGGATGATCCTCACCGGGGGTTCCTCCGTCGATAAAGTTATCAGGAGTCCGCACCACTCCATCGCCATCGATAATCGCCGAGATCCCTGTATTCACAGCACGTACTAACGGAGTTCGTGTTTCAACGGCCCGAAACTGTGATGTAATTAAATGCTGATCCAGTTCACTGGAACCATGAAACCAGCCGTCATTGGTGAGATTCACCAGTATCTGATTCTGACTATTGCCGTTCACCTTGGCCGTGTGCGCAATTCGTCTGACCAGATGCGGAACGGTATCTTCAAAACAGATCAGAGGAATGAACTCCCAGTCCTGATAACGAAAGACATGGGCCTCTTCCCCGCGATCGATGCCAAAGCGTCCTCGAAACGGAGTCAAATTCTGCAGGAGCGGTAACGAATCTCTGAGAGGGATATATTCACCAAACGGAACGCGGTGAATTTTATCATAGCGGTTAATTAAACCGACACCCGGCTGAAAGAATAATGCAGAGTTATATCGTTCCATTGAAGCAGGACTCGCGGCATGTGTAATCGACCCGATAATGAGCGCGGTGTTCATCATATCGGCGACATCGGTCAGAGTCTGCTGGGCCTGGGCTCCTCTCCAGAATTCGACGGGAATCTCCGGGGAGACTTCCTTGAGCTGCTCATCCGTCACCCCCTGCTCTGGCAGATACACACCGTAAGGAAACATCCCTTCCGGCCAGATGGCAATATCAGGAGCATCGCCAACCGTCATCCCGGTCAGTTCACGATGCGTCATATAGATGTCACGAGGATCATCCGTGTTGTTACGAACCGAAGCGACAAAATTTCCCTGTATCAACGCAACGCGCGGACCACGTGGAAACGTTTCGTCACTTCGTCGATACATGCCATAAACAGAACTGAGTAATACCAGTCCTAATGAAACACTTACGCCGATCCACTGGAGTTTGAATGTCGGTGTCGGCAATGTTCCCTGCTCTTGTCGCCAGCAGAGATTCCAGCGTTTGAGCCATGAGTTCGGAATCAGTTCCGCAAGACTGGCATTCGCCATCACGACCAGAAAGCTGACGAGATAGGCTCCTGCCAGATCGCTGATCTGAATCAGGTTCACCCAGCGATATTGAGAATGCCCGAGATAATACCAGCTGAATCCCGTCAATAAATGCGCGCGGGCATATTCCAGTCCGACCCATAAAACCGGAGCCGCACAGAACAACGGAATCTTTAATTGGTGAACCGCCGTTCGGGACAGCCACAAAAAGAAGACCCAGTAAAATGCTAAATAAGCAGAGAGCGCGACTAATGCATAATACATCGTCTGGTCTCCCAGCCGCATCCACTGCAATGTCACCAGCCAGTAACCGAGCCCGATGAAATAAGTCGTGCGATACATCCATCGTGTGCGCTGTGGCAATCGAACCAGTTGCAAGAACGGGACCAGGCAAATCCAGGCGAGCGCCCCGAAATCGACCGGAGGAAATGACAGCCATGTCAATAGCATGGTCAGTAGGAGCAGAACCAAAGTCGCGAGGCTACCCGGTCGGCTTTTCTGTCCGCGCGAAATGATATCGGCCACCCGTTGCGGTAATACTCCGACCGGGGGCTTCGCCAACTCCTCTTGAGAAAGAGGTTTCGCGACTTCGATTTCAGACTGTATTGTTGGTTCGTCCATGACCCAGACAGTTAAATGTAGGATTCGCTGTTAGCAACAGTTTACTAAAGGAAGTCATAGAAAATTCGAAACCGAATATTCTCGTTCCCAAGCTCCAGCGTTGGGAACGCACTCGCCCCGAAGCCCTGCTTCGTCATTCATTTGAAGATCATCTCACTGACTAAGTCCTGCCCTCTCGTTTAGAGAAAAAACATGGACGGCCATGGAGTGGCCAAGCGGAGCTTGGCGTCGAGTGTGTTCCCAAGCTGGAGCTTGGGAACAAGAGAAGTGTCACTTGTTTTTGAATTTCCTGCTTCAAATTTTCAATTTCCCCATCACGTTTCATCGATTCTGCTAAACGTTCGTCCCCAGGGGAGAATGGTCACTTCTCTTCCCGGTTCCCAGTCAATTTCTCCTGTCGGAACACAAAGACTGCAGTTCGCGCGGGCCGTTGACCGTAAATCCGCCGAGCCTTTCCAGGGAGCGGGTTGTACGACCAGTCGTCCTGCATGACTGCTGACTTGTGACGGAAACCAGGTCGAACGATCTCCCCGATGTTGAAACGGAACCGTCAGTTCGGCCGTTCGTAAATCGGGACGGGTGACCTCCCCTTCCGTCAGTCGTCTTAGCGCCAGTCGGACAAACAATTCGAAACAGACCATACTACTGACGGGATTTCCCGGCAAGCCGAACACCAGAGTCGGGGGCTTTCCGTCCTGTCGCGGCCGCGTCCCAAACCAGCAGGGTTTCCCCGGTTTCATGGAAATCTTATGAAATATGGCCTGAACATCGGCATTTGCCAGCTCCGACGGCACGAGATCGTAGGCCCCCGCCGAAACCCCGCCGGAGAGAACCAGAACATCACTTTCCAGCCCCTGAAGCAGTCGCGTTCTCAAGTCGTCCCGCTGATCCCGGGCGATCCCGAGAATTCGCGGAATGGCCCCGGCTTCTGCGACTTGGGCCGCCAGCATTACGGCATTGGTGTTCCGAATCTGCCCCGGTCCGGGAGTTTGATCGGTGTCCACCAGTTCGTCCCCAGTGGCCAGAATCGCAACAGTCGGAGCCGTTCTGACCAATGGAAACGCATGCCCGGTCTCCGCCAGCACCGCGACCGTTTGAGGAGAAACACGGTCCCCTGCCCTGAAAAGAGTTTCCCCCACACGCATTGATTCCCCGCGAGGAAGAATGTTCAACCGGGATCGAGCGTCGGCTCCCCGATGAAACGTGACCAGAGAATCCACTTCCGACGTCCACTCCAGCGGGATGACGGCGTCGGCCCCTTCTGGAATGGGGGCTCCCGTCATAATGCGAATCGCCGTTCCCGGTTCAACGGGCCTCTCCGGCACTTGACCAGCACTCACCTCGGAAATGACTCTCAACTCTGCGGGATTCGACTGCAAATCGGCACGCTGAACGGCGTAACCGTCCATCATCGATTTGTCGAACGGCGGGGAATCAATCGTGCTAAGCACCTCTTCCGCCAGCACCAGTCCCCCGGCTTCCATTAATGGAACACGCACCGGCAATGCGGGAGGAACATGCGCGACGATCTGATCCCAAGCCTGTTCAACGGTCAGCAGCATTGTGAGGGTCCTGGAGCAGTTTGCAAAATTACTTATCCGCCCCCGCCACGCGGAATGCAGTGTTTTTCCTGCTCGGAAACCGCGCTGCGCGGGCACACGGTAGAGCAAACTGCTCTATTGGTCCTTATTCCGTCCCATCTTCCACGCTGCGATGGCCATCGCGGTCCATCCGATAAGAAACGCCGTTCCCCCCAATGGAGTAATTGCTCCCAACCAGCGAATTCCAGTGAGAACCAGAACATACAAACTGCCAGAGAACAGCACGATTCCAATCAGAAAACTAATGGCGGCGACCGTCAAACTGCGACGATTTCCGTTCAATGCAAGTAATCCGGTCAGAACCAGAGCCAGAGAGTGGTACATCTGGTATTCAGCAGCCGTTTTGAAGTCTCCCAGATACTTCTGAGCACTGGGAATCGTCACGCCGAGAATGACATGTGTTTTCTCGTCATAGAGTTTCAGCAGATAATCTTCCAGACCATGAGCCGCGAATGCCCCGGTGACAACCGACAACCCGGCCAGAATGGCTCCCAACTGAATCCAGCACAATCCTTTTGATTTTGCCGATGACGCCGTGGACAACATTGTGTTCAACCTTTTTTATCGATAAACCAGACTCCAGCAACAGAGTCGTGTTTTTCCGATGGGACTTCAAGGGGAGAGAACAGATGCGATTACTCGTCACAGGTTTTCCTCCCTTCCCGGGGCGCCCGGCCAATCCCTCGGCCCAGTTGATTCAGGCCCTTGTCGAGACTCCCCTGCTCTCCCCACAAGTTGAGATCATTGCAGAGTTGCTCCCGGTTGAGTATGCCGGAGTGGAACAGGCTTTCGATGAACTGCTGGAACGGGTGAATCCTGACATCTGGATTGCGTTTGGAGTGGGACGACAAGCCTGTCCGCTACGAATTGAACAACGTGGCCTCAACCGGGATCACGCCAGCATTCCCGATAACGCCGGGGAAACGAGAACGGATCACATAATCGAGCCAGACGGGCCACCAGTCCGCTGGCTGACGGCAGATTTACTGCAACTTTCGCAGGTTCTGGCCTCTGCCGAATTCGATGTCGAATTAAGCGATGATGCCGGGGCCTATGTCTGCAATCATTTGATCTACCATGCGGCAAAATCTCTGAATGAATGTTCTCACCGTTGCGAATTCGTCTTCATCCACCTCGCTCCCCCGGAATCAGGATTGCCGACAGAAAAATTGCTCGTTGCGCTTCAAAACATGGCCGGATGGTTTCAGAATCAGCTTGTGGCATCGGTGCGCAATCCGGAGCTTCGGGGAACTGAGAAAAAAGGACGACGGATGGCTTCGGATGAAACCACTCAATATTGGATGGGGTTCGACCTCGGCGGCACAAAGATGCTGGCTCAGGTTTACGATGCGAACTGGAATGTCATCGCCAAAGAACGGAAGCGGATTCGTCCCGGCACTCCCGTCAAAGGAGGACTGGACCGGATCATCGAAACGGTCAATGAGGCTCTGGCCAAGGCAAATTTGACTCCCGCCAATTTGAAAGGGATCGGCATCGGCTGTCCCGGGCCGATCGATATGGAAAACGGAGTGTTGCTTGATCTCCCCAACCTGGGCTGGCAGGCGGTCCCATTGCGAGAACGGCTCTCATCTGCCCTGAACTGCCCTGTTGCCGTGCTGAACGATGTCGATGCAGGCACGTTTGCGGAATACAAGGTCGGCGCCGGTCAGGGAGCCCGCACGATGATCAGCGTGTTCGCCGGAACTGGCATCGGCGGCGGCTGTGTCTATCACGGGGAAATTCTGCGGGGAGCCACGGTTTCCTGCTTCGAAATCGGACATATGCAAGTCATGTCCAACGGTCCGCGTTGCGGGTGCGGTCAACGGGGATGCCTGGAATCAGTCTCCAGCCGACTGGCCATTGCCGCCCAATGTGTCCGCACAGCGTATCGGGGAGACGCCCCTCATCTTCTTGCAGAAACCGGAACCGATCTCGCGAATGTCCGCAGCGGCGCACTGAAAGCCTCCATCGCCGCCGGTGATAAAGCTGTAGAAGACATCATTAAAGAGGCGGCACGTTATATTGGCATTGCGGTCGGAAGTGTCGTCAACCTGCTCTCCCCCGACGTTGTGGTCTTAGGAGGCGGACTCGTCGAAGCAATGCCCGACCTGTTTATTCCCACCGTTTCCAAAGCCGCCGCGAAACGGGTGATGCCCGCCTATCGCGACACCTTCAAAGTGGTCCCCGCCGCACTCAAAGACGACGCCGGAGTCCTCGGCGCCGCCTTATGGGCTGAATATAAGCTATCGCCGACCGTGAAGGAATAAAGTTGCCATTGGATGACGCGATGGGTGGCATGCTCCTGTCGCGTCAGCAGCAGGAGCATGTCGAACGTCATTTGGACGCCCATTCACGCCCACCCTACTGGCGCGATGTGAGCATACCAGCCGTCATGCCGTGTATGACCTACTGAACTTTCTGTTGAGAAGGCAATAAAATGGCAAAATACGCGGCATCAGGCGACACTGTTCTAGCTGCATTCTATGGAATCACTGCCAATTCTGACGACCTGAAGAAGTCATACGAATTGCTGGTCAAGTGGTTTATCCAAAATGGCCATCCTCCAGTAAAGATTTCTGTAAAGTCACCAGGATTTTCGGGAAAACCAATCAGTTTCAAAATTGGAAACCAGAAACTGAAAAGAAATGGATTTTCGAATGTTAAATATATTGAAATATTTTCACTATGCTCTGTTCACAAGAATCCCTTAATTGATTGGACTGCAATCTCCTCTATTTCAGTTTCCAGGCAATCATACTTTACCATGTGTGTACGAAATTTTGACTCAGGAATTAACAACACAGAATTTATTGAATTGCAAAATCAGATAGCTATAATATTAAATCCACATTACGGATTCAACTGCGAGATGGATCACAAGAGTGGACCTCAATTCTATGCGATTGGGCTAAATCATCACAGGGCAGATGAAGATGAATCAAACACTCGAGAAGAAGAGCTAGCAGTTTCGAGATGGGGTGACATTGGCATGGAAGAAGGAGTTTATACAAATGGAATCATAAGAGATGTATATCCTATCAATTATCTTTCCGAATTTCATTTAAAGACACAAATTGATGAACAGACACTTCATTCGTGGATTTCATCTGAATCATCACGAGGGACATTGGAAGCAGTTAATAAACGAATCTTTTCGTGGAAAGTTTCACCCCCAAAGATTCCCCAGGTTCGGGAAAGGCTTTGGGCATCCGGGATAATCTTCAACTGGAGATCCTACCTTTCCAAATAGAGTAACGGCAGTGATTGTAGGGCAGGCATTGCCTGCCGCTTCGGTTGGATCGTCATGCGGTATATGACCTGCCGAAACTCCTTACTGCGATTTCAATTCAGCTCTCGCTTAAGGTAAGATATAACCGTCCGAAAAAAACGGGGAGGCCGGAAGAATGCGTCAGATCATACGGGCGGCGTTTGTCGAACTTCAAAATCTCAGTCTCTGGCGACAACGTCCCGGAATACTTCACCAGATGATGCGAGCGATGTTCGGTGCAGTGCTCGGCGCCATTTGTTTTACCACCCCCTTACCGGTTTCCGTGTCGCGAACTCCCAGTCTCGTAGCAGCCTTCGCTGTTGCTGGCATAGTGATCTCGCTCTTTATCGGGTTCGCTTATGACTTGGCGTCTGCCGATAAACCAGCCAGCCCGAAATAATTCCGATTATGTCGGTGGGGGTGGTTGGGGCTCAGTGCCTGTGCTCCTTGTGGAGGGCATCCATGGCCCCAGTTTTCCCGATCGACCAAGATTATAAGTCGAAATTAAAATCGCTGGAACTCTTACTGGATGTCACTGTCGCTTTCAGCGGAGACTGGATGCTGTTGCTATAGATTTCTGGTAGCAAGTGTTTCGAAAGATTTTTATGACCTGGATAACCGGAAGACTCCTCCCCCTCTGATATCGGCGGGACCTCGATCTTGGTAATAAGAACAATATAATCGCCCGGCGCAGCACCATCGTTGGCATCATAGGTCGTCAAGGCAAACGCCCCGGAAGCATCCGTTTTTCCGGTGGCCACAGGATTATTTCCTTGAGAAACGAAGTTCACAATCGCTCCTTCGACCGGTGTTCCGTTGAAGGTCACTGTCCCCGAGACAGGATGGACCGGAACGCGCCCCGCAAGCCGTGCGGAAGAACCACAGCCAGAAAATGCCAGTAAAACAAAGAGAAGCGAAAGTTTTCGCCAACCGTACGACATATTCAAAAATCCATTCACGCGAGCATAGTGCATGGTGGGAACCGAATCGGTTTTGACCACGTCATGATGTTGATAACGTTGCCTACAGACCAAAATGAGAATCTGGTGTGTCAGGCTGAGTGCCTGCACGTTCCTGAAACGAATTCAAAGCCTGCACATCGGTCAGAAATCAGAAACGACTTCGCCCCCTGAAATGGAGCCTAAGGCCCCCCAGACCCCATAAGGGCTTTCACCGGACAGCGGCGACCCTGTCGTTGTATTCCCGGTATGGATATTTTCACTAACGAATCGGACTGCTCCGTCCCCCATCAAAACGTGCACACCACCGACATGTCGGCTGGAAGGATCGAAGACACCATCGGCCTGGTCGCTGGTGCTGTTCAGGGCATTGGGGCTATTTGGACCTAATGTCGTTGTACATCCAGTATAGGCCGGGGCACCATCCGCCCAGCGAAGCCCCGACACACGCAGAATGCTGGAAGTAATTCTTCCATTTCCGTCGACCTGACCGTAAATCAATGACGGGTTGTTACGAAAAGCATCTCCAAAGCCCATCGGCATGGCACCATCTTTAATATTATCCGCATTTGCCTGTGCTTTAACCCGCTCCGAGACGGCAATGGTGTTGCTCAATCCGTCTGTCACATCACGGAATCGCACACAGCGGCCAAAGGTTCCGTCGTTTGGCGCGTCCCCGATCGCACAAAACATTCCCCGCAAACCGTGCCCCAGATTCCCCGCCCATCGATTGTTATTCTGGATCGAATCACCGCGACTGAAAACATAGCTGGTCTGGGCCATTGGCGCCCCCTGCATGGAGTCAGGATCTGATGGACACAGGAAGAGCGAAACCTTCCGTGTGAAAGGAAGGTAGTTTGCGTTCCATGGTTCACCTCCAAATGGAGCAAAATTCTGGGTACCGTTGACAGAAGCTGCTGTTCCTCCCGACGAGATCATGTTGAATAACGCGGATTGTTCAATGTAAGGCAACAAAGAAACGTTCGCGTTGTAACGCCGGGAAATCGACCCGGCATCTGACAAATTTGCCCCCATCGGCAGCATGTTGTGGATATCGTGGTAGTTGTGAAGAGCGATGCCATACTGTTTGAGATTATTCCTGCAAGTGCTGCGTCGAGCGGCTTCACGTGCTTGCTGAACAGCGGGGAGAAGGAGCGCAATCAGGATGGCGATAATTGCAATGACAACAAGAAGTTCTATGAGAGTAAAGCCAGACCGTTGACGCGAAAACATGACAACTCCAGTTCAAATTGAATTTCCACAAGCGACGTGAAAACGGATGCCGAGTCCTTGGGGAGCAGTTTGCCCTGAAGCGACAAGGAAGCACGTCGTCCCTGTATGTCGCGGAGAAGATCGTTCTCGTTACAGTGGAAATTCTACATTCATAAAATTTTAATAATGCGACACGGCCAGCCCTGTCTATTGTGAACAAATGCTCCAGTGTTCGTTTGTTCAAAATGAATATTGAATGGAGTACGTCGGCCTCTTTCCTCCAGTAACTGCAGGGCAGGCATTGCCTGCCGCTCCGGCTGGATCGTCATGCGGTGCATGACGTACCGAAACTCGCGGCCGCTACTTTACAATGCCCGCCGACAGGGGGACGTCGAAATCCAATGTCGCCGCCTCTCTCGGCAAGTCGGCTTCGGTCCGATATGGCTCGAACAGCGGGGTACCGGACGCGATTGTCTCGCCGTCGACTTTCGTGGGAACTCCGTCGAAACCGGAGATTTCGACGATCATCGCCCCCCCGACCGTCCCTTTTCCGGAACGGGTTCGATACCGCCCCTGCTTCACCATGGCAATCGTCCCCGGTCCGTGATTTCCTTTATCGGTATCAGGCGTGAAACGAATCATCCCTACCGGTACCGGCTGGCCGCCATGAGTGACAACGCCGGAAAGTTCATATCGCAAGGGACCTTCAGACGTGGCAGCGCAGCCCAGCCATAGCAACACACTCCAAGGCAATCCAAAAAGTTTCCAGCGCTTCCTGATTGTGTCCATCAATAGCTTCCTGTCGGGTGTCCGTCATCTCGCATTGAGAGCCGTTTGTAAGTCAGCAGGTCCATGTTTTCACTCAGAAATCGAACGCTCCCATCCCCCAAGGTCGTATGGCAACCGCCGACATGCGAGCTGCTGAGTCCGCTGGTCATGGGGACCTGATAGTTGTTCGGGTGATCGTTGATGTTGTCATAAGCGTTGATCTGTTCGAATGCGACGGCTGCAACGTACGCGATTCCCGAGGAGCCTGTCATCTTCGCACTCGTCGCCCAACTCCTCCAGCCTGCTGAACTCTTGTTTAGAAGGGGGAAATACCGAGTCTCACCCACCATCAGCGTATTCGAGCTTCCATCCGTGATGTCGCGCATACGAATCGAAGAGTTCGCGAACAATGTGCCGTTGCGGCTGAACAATCGTCCCTGCGAGATGGGCGTTCCGTTGCTGCAGACGTCGGCGTCCACGACGTATCCCCCCTGGATACCGACATAGCTGAGCAACCCCGGATACCTGGACGCGTTGGGGTCGGATGGACATTGATAAACCGATACCCGGACCACATGGTCACCATTGCCGGGGATGGGCGATTCCATGGAGGTGCGACAAAATGGCTTGTTCATGTCGAACTTCTGATAGAGCGAGGTCTGTTCCAGCATGGGCAGCACCAATACGGTCCAAGGGACGCGGCCTCCATCGTCACCGCCATTTGTGGAACAATAATTGTTTGAATTCCAATTGTTGCCCAGATTCACCCAGCCGGGAGGGAACGTGTTATAAAGATCATGATAATTATGCAGGGCAAGCCCGATCTGCTTCAGATTATTCTTACATTGACTACGCCGGGCCGCTTCCCGGGCCTGCTGTACCGCCGGCAGCAATAATGCCACCAGGATGGCGATAATGGCAATCACCACCAGCAGTTCAATCAGCGTAAATCCCCGACGAAGCAACCGTCGATCAGGTGAGTCAGTTAGAAGCATTTCGTTTTTCCTGAAAAAGGTTAATGATCGACGACCAGGATTCGAACCTGATCCTGATATTCGGGAGACTCCATTCGGAAGAAAAACGAGACAGTCCGCTGGTCGTCGGAAATTCGAATCGTGTCGTCCTGTTCCAGTCCCCGTGAACGGCGGGTTTCATAGGCAGTCTCGGGGAACCCCAGCAGGGCATCCGTCTTTTGGAGCGTATCAGTGCCGACGATCGCCGCAGCAATTTTGCCAAAAAACGTGATCGATCCGCGCGGGGCAAACGAAGCCGACGTCGTGGGATCGTAATGCACGAGGTAGCTGCTGACCGTCGTTCCGGCGGGAATCTGCATTCGACCGGTCAACGTCTCGATTTCCAGGTCAGCTTCCAACACCACATTCTGCCGTTCGGGAAGAATGAGCATGTGGTTCGGGGTGGTCGTCTTTTCGCTAAGCAGGGACTCAGGCGGCTCCGTCATCGTCCGCAATTGTCCGCTGACGGAACGAATCATTCCCCGGGTCCGGTCAATCTGGTCAAAAGGTTCCGGTTCGAAGAGCAGTTCCGTCAACTGGGAATGCGGACGATGAAATCGGGCGGCGCGGTGGGCCGTCAGTTCCAGAACTTTGGAAGGAAGCCCGTTCGTATCCAGCAAACTGGCCCGAGCTCGTCCGCGTCGGACCGAAACGTCGGTTCCCTGTTGTGAGTGATAACGTACAGAGAATTCCGTCCCGAGATCAATCACTTCCGCGTCCGGCGTGCGAACCGTGAACCCTTCTCCCCCCGGCTGCACGCGGGCGGTGAGCGTGCCGCGCTGAAGCTGGACTTGCTTCAGATCATTCAATCTCAACTCGGCTGGTCCGAGTAGGTCGATCATGACATTCCCCAATTCCAGACTGAGGACTCCGTCATCGACGGAAAAGGTGGCCCCCTTCCGGATCACTTGACCCAGTTCCAGCGTACCGCGCGACGAAGTGGCGTCGTCCGTCATGTGGGCGATGTTGCCCAGCGGTTTCGGGTGTAAACCTGCTCCCCAGATCAGCCAGCTCATGAATCCGCAAACGGTCATTACAGCGACCGCTGACACGGCAAGCAGGTAGCGATGAGATGTGTCTGCCTTGCCGACGCGGGCATCCGTAATGTCTTGCAGAACCAGCATGGCGGCCTGTTTATTGGAATGGGGATCTCCTTGGTCAAGCAGTTCTCCGTGAAAATCGAGCCGCTCCACGTAGGCATGCAGGCATTCGTTGCTGTGATCGACAAGATTTTCCAGCCGGGCGATGCCCGCTGGATCGAGATTGCCGTCAAACATGGCATCTGCCAAACGACGAACTTCAGCAATTGGATTCAATTCAGTAGTCATAGTGAACCGGGAAGTCGACGAAATTTTTTCTTGAGTGCTTCCTGTCAGGGCTTGGCTTCGAGCCAATCATTCGAGTTCTTCTTCCTGCTTCATGCGGAGCTGAATGCAGTGAGACAATCTCTGACGCAGCCTTTTCAACCGGGTATGAATTGTGCCCAAGGGAATCTGAGTCGCGCGGGCGAATTTCACGAGTGATCGCCGGGGACGGTAGCAATCCAACAGGAATTTCTGCTCTGCCACGTTCAGCCTGGAAATGCACTTGCGGAGGTTTTCCCTGCGGAGTTCAATCAGCTCACTGCTTGCCGTGCGCACTTTGACAACTTTGGCAAGTATATGATCGCTCAGTCCGTATCCATTGTGTCGGCGTTTCTGTCTGACAAACGCTTTGGCTGTCTTAAACGCAATCGTCGCCGCCCATTTATTGAAGTTGGTACCCGGTTCGAACTCATCATACTTTTCCCAGAGCACGGCACAGGTCTGCTGAATGACATCCTCCGCGTCTTGACGATCCGCAACGACCGAGAGAGCACAGGCAAAGACATTCCGATAGACCTCCGTCCAGGCGCTCAGGAATCGTGCTTCACGCGATGACTCGTTCAGTTCCGTGGAAAGGCCCTCTGTATGAAATGAAATCGGCATTTCAATTTCTGTAATCCGTCTGCTGTCAATCTGTTTAGAGCATCTTGCAAAATGACTTACCCGTCCTTTGCCGCGCGGAATTCGATGTTTTTCCTGCTCGAACGCCGCCTCTGTTTGAACCTGACACGGGCGGGCACATGGTAGAGCAAACTGCTCTAGTGCATCTTTCGAAATGGCCTTCAGCGTTCCGCAGGCGAAAAGTGAGGCTTTCAGCCTCCAATCGCCTGCAGACGGTAGAGCAAACTGCTCTAAAGCCGCGAACAAAACTTCTCAAATGATGAGAATCCCCTTTCCACGAGCGGATCGGGGCCCGTTTTATCAGGGGTTATTAGAGCGTTCCGCAGGCGATTATCTGATCATTCACCTGGCGAAACACCTTCACAATAAAGAGATATGACGTAGATCTGAATTTGTGGGTCAAGAATTTCCTGATTTTGTAGATTGCCGTCCGCTGGATTGCTGTAAGCATATAATAAAAAAAGGATTACAACTTTGGCATACTCTGAGAGCATTGGCACACGCTTTCGTCGTTTCACGTTCCCCCTCAGCGCAAAAAAAGGAGCGTCCAAACTGGACGCTCCTCAATGGCTTCAACAGGTTCAATCCCCTGCTCTATTTCAGGAACTCTGATGCTTCGTCCATGAACGAAGGGGGCAGGGTTCGCATGACTCCGGTCGCTTCCGCCAGTGGGACGGAGACGATGTCGAGGCCGCGCAGGGCGACCATTTTGCCGAAGTCTTTTTCAAGAACCAGACGGCCCGCTTTAATTCCCAGACGTGTTCCGAGAACACGGTCGTAAGCACTGGGGGAACCGCCCCGTTGCAGGTGACCGAGAACCACATCACGGGTTTCGATTCCGGTTTCTTTCTCGATGAACTTGGCAACCCGAGTTCCGATTCCTCCGAGAGAAACATGACCGAAGTCGTCGACTTTGGCGTCTTTGGTGACGTAATCGTCCCCTTCCAGTTGAGCCCCTTCGCTCACCATGACGATGCCGTATTTCTTACCGGCAGCGCGACGGGCTTTCAGGACTTCACAGACTTTCTTCAGGTCGGTTTTCTGTTCTGGAATCAGAATCGCATCAGCAGCACAGGCCATTCCGGAGTAAGCAGTGATCCAGCCGGCGTGGCGTCCCATCACTTCGACAACGATCACCCGACGATGTGACAATGCCGTTGTTCGCAGGCGGTCGACCGCTTCCGTGACAATGTTCAGGCAGGTGTCGAAACCGAATGTGTAATCCGTTGCACTCAGATCGTTATCAATTGTCTTGGGACATCCGATCGTCGGCAGCTTATGATCACGATACAGCTTGCTGGCGACTCCGAGGGTATCATCTCCCCCGATGGCGACCAGTGCGTCCAGTTTCAGATTGGAGAACTGCTCGACAATTTTCTTGACGAGGTTTTCGTCTTTATATGGGTTGGTTCGGGAAGATCCGAGAATGGTTCCTCCTTGTGGGAGGATCTCATCAGTGTCCTGCGGATTGAGGACAACGTAATTCCCTTCAATCGCCCCGCGCCAGCCTTCCTGCAATCCGAGCACTTCCCCACCGGCATTGGCGACAGTGCGAACCAGTCCACGAATGACAGCGTTCAGTCCGGGGCAGTCCCCCCCACCAGTCAAACAGGCAACTCTCATTGTTATCGTTCCTTTATTAGATCGTATTTATGTGGTCAGAAGTGGGTAGTGGGTAGTTGATAGTGGGTAGCAAAAATCGCCTGCTTCTTTCCTATCCACTAATTCCTACCCACTACCCACTTTTCTATCACCATGTTCGTTCCACGAACTTCGTGTCACCGGTCGCTGTGACAAATGTGTTGTGGCTCAGGATTTTCTTTGCAAGGGAGATTGTTGTGGCAATCCCTGGCCCTTCGACAACCAGCTCATCCAGTGCCCGTTTCATACAGGTGATGGCTTCTTCACGAGTCGCACGGTGGACAATGAGCTTGCCGATCATGGAATCATAATAAGGGCTGATTTTATAGCCCTCATAAATATGCGAATCCCACCGCACTCCCGGGCCTCCCGGAATCCGCAATTTGGTGATCGTTCCCGGACAGCCGCGAAACCCCTGGTCAGGGTCTTCGGCGTTAATTCGAACTTCAATCGAACTGCCGTTACAAGGGACGTTTTTCTGCTTCATCTCCAGCGTACCACCGGCGGCGATGCGAATCTGCTCCTTGATCAGATCGAAACCGGTCACCATCTCCGTGACAGGATGTTCCACCTGAATTCGGGCATTCACTTCGATGAAGTAAAATTTATTGTCCTGATCGACAATAAATTCAACGGTTCCGGCGTTATAGTAGCCTGCGGTTTTAATCAGCCGGACCGCTGCCTTACAGATCTCTTCACGGACCGATTGTGGAAGATTCGCGGCAGGAGATTCTTCGATCAGCTTCTGATGCTTCCGCTGCATGGTACAGTCACGTTCCCACAGATGGAGAACATTTCCATGCTGATCGGCGATGATCTGCACTTCCACGTGACGTGGCTTTTGAATGAATTTCTCAATGTAGACGCCTGCATTTTTGAAAGCTTTTTCGGCTTCGGCAGCAGCGGCGGAAAGTTCAGTGCGAAGATTCATCTCGTTGAAGGCGGGGCGAATCCCCTTCCCTCCTCCACCGGCGGTCGCCTTGATCAGCACCGGGTAACCGATTTCATTCGCGACCCGAACCGCGTCCTCTTCACTTTCAATCAACCCCGGACTTCCAGGCACGCAGGGAACCTTGGCTTCCATCGCGATTTTTCGAGCGGCGACCTTGTCTCCCAGTTTGTGCATGGCGTCGTGCGGAGGGCCGATGAATTCGATTTTCGAATCCCGGCACATTTCGGCGAAGTCAGCGTTCTCGGCGAGAAATCCATATCCTGGGTGGATCGCCTGAACGTTCCCCAGTTCCGCAGCCGCAATCAGATGTTCCGCTTTGAGATAACTCTCCGATGCCGGAGCGGGACCGATGCAATATGCCTCACTGGCCAGACTCAGGTAATGAGCCCCCCGATCAGCTTCGCTATACACAGCGACCGCTTCTATTTCCAGCTCTTTACAGGCACGAATGACCCGTAAAGCGATTTCACCCCGATTAGCAATCAGAATCCGTTGAAACATCGTTGAGATTGTCCCATTTGGTAGGGAAGAGCAATTCGCTCGACCGAGTGCAGGGGATTGAGGGGGTCTGGAGCGCTCAAGTCTCACTTCCCGCCTGCGGAACGCTGAGTTCAATATTAACAGGTGCTCCAGTCCGAAGAGTCACCCAGCAGTGACTGCGATTTGAATTCCAACCGCAGTCACTGGACACTAAAGCAAACAGAGATCAATGAGCGCTGGGCGAAAATTATGGTTTCACCAGAAACAACGTCTGGCCGAATTCGACGGCATCCCCGTCTTTCAGCAGGACCTTGGCAATCGTCCCGGAAGTTTTGGCCGGGATTTTATTGAACAGCTTCATCGCTTCCACGATGCAAACCACTGTGTCTGCAGAGACTTTGTCCCCTTCCTTGATGAAAGGAGCTTCCCCCGGACTGGCGGACTGATAATAGGTTCCGACGGTTGGACTCTTAATCGGAACCAACCCCTCGTCAGCAGACGGGGCGGGAGCCTGAGCTGCCGGAGTCTGTGCGACAGGAGCCTGAGAAGCCGCCTGAACAACCGGAGCCGGAATCGCAGCCACCTGACTGGCGGCAATGGTCACTGCTCCACGACGCAGAACGTAGCAGGCATCGCCGCGACGCTGCTTGAATTCCCTGATGTCATACTGTTCCATCAGTTCCAGCAACTGACGCAGTCCCTCGACATCAAATTGATCGGACCCTTTGGTCTCCCGAGCCATGCATCTACCTTATTTACCGTATACGGATAAAAACGAGACGTTCGCCTCGTGGAGAAGAGATTCAGTACAAAACTTCACGGCACACACTTCACTGTACACCGTCGGCACTATAGATGCCGCGCTCTATCGTGACAACTATCTCCCGGTTCCCTGCTAAGGAATCTGATTGTCACACAAATGTAATCGTGCAGCAACGCCTCTAAAGGCAACCAATATTACTACATCTGGACTACACCATAGCTCATCATCTAATGACGTAACCCTCTAGCTATAAATTACGCCCGACTGGATTCGAACCAGTGACCTACGGATTAGAAATCCGTTGCTCTATCCGACTGAGCTACGGGCGCAAGCGTGAGTTATTTCAATGACTTATGGCGAAAATTGCAAGTGAGCCCCCGGAGAAACGGTGACTTCCAGGCCCTCCGTTGAGTTTTCCCGCCCCAATGCACGCGACAATCGGAAAAACTCTCGACAGAGAGGAAGGAACCTCTCCCTACGCTTCCCGCACGTATTCCTGAAATCGGGTGCGGAGTTGTCGGGTGACTGGACCCGGTTTTCCAGCGCCGATCGTACGACCGTCCAGCTTGTTGACAGGAATCACTTCGGCAGCGGAACCGGTGAGAAAACATTCGTCGGCAACATAGATGTCGTGACGAATCAGGGTTGTTTCCTGAACTTCAATTCCGGCCTCTTTTGCCAATTCAATCACAACGTTTCTCGTAATTCCTTCAAGAATTCCGGCATCGCTTGGAGGGGTTTTCAGAACACCGTTCTTCACGATGAAGATGTTGTCACCGGTACATTCCGCGACGTGTCCCAGATGGTTCAACATCAAGGTTTCAGGGCACCCGGCATCAGTTCCTTCAATTTTGGCGAGAATATTGTTCAGATAATTCAGCGACTTGATTCGGGGACTCAGTGCGCCGGGATGATTCCGAATCGTGCTGGCGGTGATGATCTCCATCCCCTTTTCGTACAACTCTTCCGGATACAGACTGATCGTGTCCGCGATGATAATCACCTGCGGGTTACTGGTCCGGCGAATATCGAGTCCCAACGACCCTGCCCCGCGCGTGACCACCAGTCGAACGTAACCATCTTCGATGTTGTTCGCGGCAACGGTCTCTTCGACCGCTTTCGTCATTTCTTCAGGAGAAATGGGGATGATCAGCCGGATTGCGAGCGCGCTTTCGTAGAGCCGATCGATATGGTCTTTCAGTCGGAAGACTCGTTTGGAGTAGACCCGAATTCCTTCGAACACCCCGTCGCCGTAGAGGAGTCCGTGATCGTAAACACTGACGACGGCCTGTTCTTTGTCGACCAGTTTTCCGGCGAGATAAATCTTTTGTGACATGGAGTTTGAGTCTTTTTCGGTGCTCAGTCGAGTGGGCAGTACAGCCTGAGACCGATTGGAGACGATTTCACATCGAAATCAAGACTCAATCGACATCAGGCCGCTTCTTCGAGCGATTGAATGCGTCCTTCGCTCAGACGCACGATCCGTTGAGCCTGATTGGCAATGGCGTCATCGTGGGTCACCATGATGATAGTCAGGGCGTCTGCTTCATTCAACTTGTGTAAAACCGTCATAATTTCGTGGCCGGTGCGGGCATCCAGATTTCCAGTCGGCTCGTCAGCGAGAAGAACAGAAGGGCGTCCGATCAATGCCCGGGCGATGGCCGCTCGTTGCATTTCTCCCCCGGAAAGCTCGGATGGTCGGTGTTTCAGGCGATGCGCGAGTCCCACTTTCTCGATAATTTCCATCCCCTGCTCTCGCAACTCTTTCTTCTTTCGCATGTATTCGAAGAACGAATAACGAATCATCAGAGGAGACAGCACATTTTCCAGAAGGTTCAGTTCCGGAAGCAGGTGGTAGAACTGAAACACAAATCCGAAGACGTGATTTCGCAATTCATCCCGGGTGGCCATTGGAAGATGATCGATGCGGTTGCCGTCGAGCCAGACTTCCCCCTGATCTGGTTCATCCAGCAGGCCGAGCAGGTGCATCAGCGTGCTTTTCCCGGAACCAGATTGCCCGACAATGGAGAGAAATTCTCCCCGTTGCAGGGAAACATCCACTCCTCGAAGGACGGGAACACGAAGTTCTCCCTTCCGGTATGCCTTGTCGACGGCCTTGGCACACAGGTGAGGCAGATGCGAAGTCATAGAGATGGTGCTGCGTGTCGGTGGCATGGGGTAAGGGAGTCGTGGTTCCAAGGTGGATTATGATAGAAACAAAGGGGTCAGGGATCAGGATTCAGGGATCAGAAAAAGAAAAAATCACATCATTTCCTACCCACTACTCCCTACCCGCTACCCACTGATTACTCATATCTCAAAGCTCGAACCGGATGCAGTGAGGCGGCGCGACGGGCGGGGAGAACGCTGGCCAGAACCGCGATTAACATGGCTCCAAATGCGACCCAGAAGACCATCGACGGATGAACCGCCGTCGGAATCGAATGGAAATAGTAAATCGATTCGTCGAACACCTTCCGACCGGTCGCCCGGGAGAGTAGCCACTCGATCTGGTTGATGTAGTGGACGAACAGTAATCCCAGAATGACGCCGGCGCCACTTCCCACAATTCCCAGTGACAGACCGTAAGACAGGAAGATCATCAACACTCCCCGGGAACTGGCTCCGAGAGCTTTGAGGATCCCGATGTCCCGGGTTTTCTCAACAACGATCATGTAGAAGATCGCCAGAATCCCGAATCCGGCAACCGTGATAATCAGGAACAGCAACACGTTCAGAATTGCAGACTCCACTGCCACCGCTTCCAGCAACGGACCTTGTTTCTGCTCCCAGGTACGGACCTGATATTTGAATCCCAATCCCTGACTCAACCGCCGCACAACTTCAGGGGCGTCTCTGTAGTCTTTGAGCTTGATCTGCAGCGTGGTGATGGCCCCTTTCTTCCAGTCCAGGTTCTCGCGAGGCCGGGTGGGATCCGGTCCGGTTAGCATCCCGCGAACGTACTGCAACTCTTCCAGATTACAGAAGACGAGATTCGAGTCGTATTCGCTCATTCCGCTTTTGTAGACATCAACGATGGTGGCCTTGAACGGAGCCGGTTCGGGCTGCCCTGCTTTAATTGTCGTCAGGATGACGTCCTGTCCCGGTTTGGCCATGTACATGGTTTTGGTCAGACCGGTCTCACGATCCTTGTATGGGAACGTAATCAATCCCGATCCAACAAAAATCCGTGCAGAAAGGGGAGCTTCCGGGTCTACCTTTCGAACTGTCGCACCAGAATCAAATGGATCGCCGGCAACAGAAGCAAAGGGATCGTCGGCCTGACCAGCGACCTGTTGCACTGGTGCAGGAATTGCTGTCGTTTCTGGTTGTGATGCTTCGGATGGAGAAGCCAAATGCGGGGCAATAAACTGACGATTCATGTCGTCAAACTGTCGGGCCAGGACCCATTCTTTTCTCGCCTTCATGTCTTCCGGAGTCAGGCTCCAGTTCAAAGGTTCATCAACCGGGCGAAGAGGTCCTCTCAGGATCACATCGTTCTCTTTAATCTCCTGTCTTGAAAGAAGATACTTCGCCAGGGGACTCACTTGATTTTTGGTTTCGGGCACAATTCCGACCAGTGTCACCAGTCGGTAAATGTCCTGTCCCATCCAGCGGAAGCTCATCATTCCGTAGATTTCGACGGTCGGGGTGACGACTTCAATCAGATCCCCTGCCAGTTCGTCAACGTCAGCGAGGAGCTGTTCTGGATTGTCGTCGGTGCCGTCCATGCTGGTCGCTTCGACCATGACGTCACCCAGAGTGGCATGAATCCGCTCTTTCATCTGGCTGCTGAACCCGGACATGACACTGTTGACGACAATCATTGTCGCCACTCCCAAGGTCACGCTGATCACGCTGGCGAGGGCAATAAACCGGGTTCGCAGATAACGGGTCGCCAACAGATACTTATACATGCCCAATCCTTTGGGAATTTTTCACGCGGAAACGTCGATGGACTTTCGGATCAAAATCATGTCTCACAATCAAAGTTGTGAAGACAACGCTGTGAAGACTGGCGTCGTACCAGTTTCCGGCAGTTTAGGAGGATCGGCAAAATACGTCGAGTCGAGTTTCTTGAGCAAAAAGCCGGGCGTTGGGTGGCCTCGATTGCTTGCAATCGGGGCGGCGCAGCCGTGACAGGCCGTGAATCGACCGGCGCACAAAAAAAGCCGCCACATTCCCGGTGTGGCGGCTTTTCTGACCAGACGGTCATGTAAAAACGCGGCAAGGTCCCCTCAAAGCTCCCAGCTTGTCCTTGCCGCGTTTCAATTTTTCATGCGTCGACATTGAATGTCAGAGTGACGAGTTCTTCAGAAACCTAGGTCACAGAATTCCCCGGTCAAGAAGAATTTCAATGCCGCGAACAAAACCTCTTGAACAATGCGAATTCCCTTTCCGCGAGCGGATTGGGGTCAGTTTCGTCAGGCGTTCTCAGTAAGTTGAGACAAACCTGATGGTTGCTCCTGTCCCTTTTTTTCAACGTTTCTGAAAAACCGTGTTTCAGGAAAACCGTCGCTCCGAAATTTTGTCGTCCGTGGCTGGCAGTCCGGATCGGAATGACCATACTTGATGCAATGACAGTACTTCCAAGTTTGTTTGTGATGGAAAGCAAGGGGGTCAGGATTCAGGGACCAGAGGTCAGAATGATCCGGAAAAAGCCTGCATTTTCTACCCACGATTTCCTACCAACTCCCCACTGATCTCTCCATTGAGGCAAACTTGGAACGACTGAATGAAAATCTGATGCGGTCGTGAATGATGGAGAATGGGTAGGAAATTACTTGATTTCCTGGCTTTTCTGATCCCTGACCCCTGATCCCTGACTTCTCTCCCCCAACGCCATGCAAGAAACATTCGTCACGATCAAGACTGGAGCCAGATTGCATTTCGGGCCCCTTTCCTACAAACCGGCAGACGGACGCAATTTCGGCGGGCTGGGACTGATGATTGATCAACCGGGAGTCACGGTTGTCGTCGGACCGTCGCGGGATGGTCAAGTCACGAAATGTCATTCACAGCGGGCGAAACAGATTTTTGACGTACTGAAAGCCCGTGTTCCCTGGGGACAGGAACCGGTGGAGATCGATCTTGTCAATGAAATCCCCTCTCATTGTGGACTGGGTTCAGGGACACAGCTTTCTCTCGCTTTAGCCGATGCTTTGGCCACATTGCACGGTCAACGGTTCCCAGTGACGGAACTCGCGCAGTTGTCCGGTCGAGGAGAGCGTTCTGCCATTGGACTGCAGGGATACGAACAGGGAGGCTTCCTCATTGACGCCGGACGCCGATCGGAATCAGAAGTCGGGGCACTGGCCACACGCCTCGCTTTTCCAGAAGAATGGAGAATCCTTCTCGTTCGGACGAAAGAGGGTCAGGGACTGCATGGGGATTTTGAGATCAATGCATTCCGCAATCTACGACCGATGTCCGAACAAGTCACAGGGCGTCTGTGCCGACTCGCGCTGACAGAGATTCTTCCCGCTCTCCATCAGCAGGATCTTCCGGCGTTCAACTCAGCCCTTTATGAATATGGTGCTCTCGTGGGAACCTTCTTTGCAGGGGCGCAGAACGGAATTTTTTCCTGTTCGTTGATCCGATCGCTGGCGGCCCGATTGCCGGTGGAAGCACTGGGAATGGCTCAGTCCTCCTGGGGACCAACGGTGGCCTTGTTTGCCGAGAATGATGCTCAGGCCCGTGAGTTGTGGCAACGAGTCAAAGCCGCACCGGAAGGACCAGACTTACACATACAACTCGTTCAGGCCAGAAATCAAGGGAGAGAAGTGACGCGGAATCCATTGTAAGGAACCGGGAAACAATCGTTTCCATAATAAGAGGAATTAGGGGAATACAGATGTTTTGCTACCCACTATCAACGACCCACTACCCACTTTTTTCCTATTTATTTTGAGGCTGTTCCTAAGTCGGTCACGTCATGTCTCCCCCTGCTTATACTCTGGTTGTTGATCCTGATTCGAACGGGATTCGTGTCGATTCCTTTCTTGTCAGGCAGTTTCGCAACTACAACTCATGGCGCATGCAGCGAATCGTGAGGGAAGGTGGTGTCACGATCAATGATGCCCGGGCGTTGCAGACCGATCGGGTCTTTGCCGGACAAACGATTCGAATTCGATTACTCGAGCCTCCTGACAAACTCCTCTCCCCTGCTCCAATGCCGATTGAGGCCCTGTATCATGATCACTGGATGATGGTGGTCAATAAACCGGCCGGAGTCATTGTTCATCCGGTCGGAGATGATCAGACCGGAACTTTGTCGAACGGTCTGCAGCGGTTTCTGGATGAACAGACCCCCTTGCCTGGGATTTTGCGTCCCGGCATGGTGCATCGACTCGATCGTCAGACCAGCGGAGCGATTGCCATTGCACTCACGCATCAGGCTCATGCCACGTTGTGTACCGCATTCGAAAAGTCGCAGGTCTCCAAAAGTTATGTCGCACTCGTGGAAGGGCAGGTGCGTAACGACAGAGGACTCATGGACTGGGCCATCGGTCGCGCACGGACCGGAAAGCACGTGCTCATGTCCTGTCGGGGGGATGCACTCGATCGCAAACCCGCGAAGACCGATTATCGGGTATTAAAGCGTTTTGAGAACCATACCCTGGTACTGGCCAAACCGAGAACCGGACGAAATCATCAGATTCGTGTCCACTTCGCGGCACTGGGGCACCCGCTGGTGGGGGATGAGTTCTATGAAACGAACGGAAGGTTCAGGCCGTTTTATGCGGACTTGGATGATGAGATGTCGCGAGAAGTCGAGACCGGTTTACCGATTCGACGTCATGCCCTGCATGCGGCTCAACTGGAACTGGCCCATCCAGTAACCGGAGCCTGGCTACAGGTCAGCGCCCCCCTGCCAGAGGATTTCAGAGAAACCATCACTCTGCTAAAACCGTAGAGTACTCATCCAGAATGGATCGCCGTGATGAATAATAGACAACAGCGAAATCCCACGTTCACATGATTATAAGGCGAAGAAAGAGGAGACTCACGCAAAGGCGCTAAGGCGCAAAGAAATCAGCATTAAGACACTCTCTGCATTTTGCATAATATGGATAATTCAGAAACCACGAATATCATAAATAAATCATGGATAAACTTTCTGATAGAAACGAAGTATTCACGCATAACATGAAACAAAATTCTTTGCGCCTTAGCGCCTTTGCGTGAGTCTCCTTTATTTCCCCTTAATAGATATGCATACGTCGAGGTCACAGGGCTTTTCAAAGACTGGGATGTCATGAATTTTTTACAGCGACTCTTCCAAGTCCAAGGCGGTCAGAAGACTGATATACAGAAACGGTTCCGTCTCGGGCAACCGATCGGAAACGGAACGATGTCGAAGGTCTGGCGTGCGGTCGATACGCAGACCGGAAAAAATGTCGCTCTGAAGGTTCTTGATAAAGAAAAAACGCTGGCATTAGAGAAACGTTTTGCCGGACTCGATCGTCCCCGGGAAGGGGTCATTGCGGTGAAAATGATTCACCCGAATATCGTCCGGACATTCGATCATGGAATGACCACTCAGGACGAACAGTTTCTGGTGATGGAGTTTCTGGAAGGGGTCGGGTTGCAGTCACTGATTCAAACCCAGAATCCACAGATGAAAACAAACTGTCTGAAATACTGCGTGCAACTGGGAGAAGCGCTCGACTTCTTTCACCAGCAGCAATTCATTCATCGCGATCTCTGCCCACGGAACATGATGGTGACGAATGACGGAACATTGAAACTGCTCGACTTTGGACTGGCGGTTCCGAATACGGCTCCGTTTCGAAAACCGGGAAACCGGACAGGAACGGCGATGTACATGGCCCCGGAACTGATTCGTCGTCAACCGACAGATCAGCGGATTGATATCTTTTCTTATGCGGTCTCCTGTTATGAGATGTTTACAAAGACATTTCCCTGGCCTTCTGCCAGCACTCCGGAAGCCATTATGCAGCATGTCCATTTACCGCCACAGGAAATCCAGACACTGGTCCCCAAAATGCCCGATGCGTTAGCAAAGGTAATTATGAAAGGCCTGCAGCAAGACCCGAATCAGCGCTGGCAGACCGTACGTGAAATGGTGAATGAATTAAAAGGAGCCAGGAAATAGGAATTAGAAAATAGGTATGATTATGTTATTCCTAATTCCTACCTCCTAATTCCTAACTCCTCCCATCTTATGATCGACGTTCAATCCGCCTTACTGCTACTGACACCCGGACGGTCTCCTTCGACCGATGTCCTTGATGCGTTGCATCTGGCGGGTTTTGAGAAGGTGCCGGAAGCGGTTGCGAGATTTCAGTCACTCTGTCCGAACGAAGAGGATCGTCTGTTATGTGCTGCGATACTTCCGGGATTATTGTACTCCCTTTCGGAAGCGGCATCAGCCGACAATTCGTTATTGAATTTCCAGCGATTAATGGAGTCCTCGGCTGGAACACAGGAACTTCTGAAGTGGCTGGGAGAAAAGCCACGGGCGGTGGATATTCTCGTCCGGCTGTTTGTCGGCAGCCAGTTTCTGACAGAAATCCTGATTCGCAATCCTCATTATCTGCATCGATTGACAGAACATAAACGGCTTGCCGAGTTCAAAAGTCGCGCGGAGTTTGTGGAACAGGGAACGCAGGAAATTCCCGCAGAGACGTCGTTCGCCGAGCTAATGAACCACCTTCGGCGATTCCAGCAATGGGAACTCTTACGACTGGCGGCGTGTGATACATTCGGATTAATGGATCTGAGAACCGTCACGCTCCAGCTCTCGTTACTTGCCGATAGTCTGATCCAGATTTCATTACAGCGAATTGCTGAACAGGAAGGCATTTCACTCGATGATTTCAGCATCATTGCCATGGGAAAGCTGGGTGGCGAGGAACTGAATTACAGTTCCGACATCGATCTGGTTTTCGTCTGTGAACGTGAAGCGGAACGTTACTGGAATCTGGGACAAAAGCTGATTCGTGCTTTATCTGACTCAACCGATCAGGGATTTCTCTATCGGGTCGATATGCGTTTAAGACCATGGGGAAGTGCCGGGCCACTTGTGACAACGGTGAACGCCTGGGAAGAATATCTCACCCGACATGGACAACTCTGGGAGAAACAAGCCTTATTAAAAGCCCGACCGATCGCCGGGAATCTCCAGATTGGTGAAGCCATTTTGAAACGACTGGAACCTTGTCTGTTCGATGTGGATATTAAGGCGGCGCGAAAGACGGTCCGGGAATCCAAACGCAAAATTGAAGAACAGCTTGTTCGAAAACGAGTTCATTGGGGAGAGGTGAAAGGAGGCCCGGGAGGGATTCGGGATATTGAGTTCGTTGTTCAGTTTCTGCAACTGGCCTATGGAAAAGAAGTCCCTGACATTCGGAGCATCAACACGCTCGACGGTCTGGTGCGACTGGCGGATTTCAAGTTGATTTTCCCGGACGAATTCCGCAGGCTGACTGATGGTTATCTGGTTTTAAGAACCATCGAGCATGCGCTGCAACTATTTCATAATCTGCAGGAACATGCCCTGCCCCGATCGGAACGACGCCTGGCCTATCTGGCACGTCGACTCGATTTTCCTGACGCAGAGACGTTCTTGAAACATTATGAACAACATGCCAAATCGGTGCGAGAGGTCTTCGAGCGTTACCTGGATCATGAACAGCACCCGCTTATTCAGTTGGAAGCCCCTCCGGCTCTGGTGAGTGATCATCTTGGAAATGTCACCGGAAGTTACCGGGATATCTTTTCCAAAGAGGACGAACAGCTTCATATTTCCCTGTTCAATCAACTGACCGATGACCGCCAGATTCGGGTCGCGGTTCAAGATCTCGATTCGTCGCTACAACAGGTGACGATTGCTGGTTTGGACCGGATTGGAGCGCTATCTGCGATTTGCGGGTTGATGTGTGCTTGCGGAACCGACATCGTTTCCGGAAACGTCCTCACTGGAACTGACGTCGATTCCATCGGAACGCCGCGACGTGGAAATCGACGCACCAGAAAGTTTGTGAACGTCTTCACCGTGCGACCGGCCTCCAGCGGGACTTCAGGATCCATAGACTGGAATCTCTTTGAAGACGAGTTGAATGATCTCGTTCAGCTGGCGGAAACATCGGGATGGCAGAAAGCTCAAGGGAAGCTGGCCCACCGGGTGGCCGAGGCGGTCTATGAGCCTCAAACAACCGCCGTCCCTCTCCTGCCCGTTGAAATCGATCTCGATAATATTGCCTCACGCGATGCAACGGTGCTCCATATTCGTGGGAAAGATACTCCCGGATTTCTTTATGAACTGACCAATGCCATTACAACAAGCGGTTTGTCGATCGCACGGATGACCATCCAGTCGTCCGGCCCGGATGTCGTCGATACCTTACATGTGGTTGATGAACAGCATCGCCCGATTCAAAGTCAGAAACGGCTCAATGAACTGCGGGCCGCCATTGTGTTGATTAAGCATTTCACCCATTTATTGCCCTCGTCACCGAACCCGGCTTCGGCACTGGTTCACTTTCAGGAGTTTCTGGAAAACCTGTTTCAGCGTCCAGACTGGCTTGAAGAACTGAGTCCGCTCAAGGACTCCGAAGTTCTCGGCGCGATGGCCACATTACTCGGAGTGAGTGATTTTCTCTGGGGAGATTTTCTTCGTCTGCAACATGCCAATCTGTTTCCCGTGGTGACCAACGTGAAAGGATTGCAACGGCCGAGAAACTGGCCGTCGTTAATGACGGAATGGGAAGAACTTCGTAAGAAGACTCCACTGGATCAGCGCATTGAAGTGTTGAATCAGTTCAAAGACCGGGAAATGATGCGGGCCGACATGCGTCATATTCTGGGGTTACAAGACAAATTCGGGATGTTCGGCATCGAACTGACCGATGTCGCGGAAGTGGTTGTGGAAGCGGCCAGACAGATTTGCGAAGATGAACTGCAGGCTGTTCATGGACATCCACAGAACTCAGAGGGGGCCAAAGTCTTCTGTTCCATCTGTGGATTAGGGAAATGTGGCGGACAGGAACTCGGGTATGCCTCTGACATCGAGTTGATGTTTCTGTATCAGGAAGAAGGAATGACATCCGGGCCCCATGTCATTACCAATGCCGAATATTTTCAACGACTGGCCCATCTCTTCCGACGGACGATCCGCTCGAAACGCAAGGGGATTTTTGAGATTGATCTCCGTTTACGCCCGTATGGAAAAGCGGGACCGTTGGCCGTTTCCCTCCATGAATTCGAGTCCTACTTTGGCCCCTCGGGAGCGGCCTGGCCGTATGAACGTCAGGCACTGGTCAAGTTGCGCCCCATTGCCGGAGACGCCGCACTCGGGAAAAAAGTGGTCGCCTTGCGTGACCGGCTCATCTATCGCGGGGAGCCGTTTGACGTGGCTCCCATGCGAGCGATGCGGGAGAAGCAGATTCGGCAACTCGTTCGCCCCGGAACGTTCAATGCCAAGCTGAGTCATGGTGGATTGGTGGACTGCGAGTATCTGGTCCAGGGACTGCAGATGACGTTCGGACACCTGAGTCCTCGTATTCGGGAACCGAACACACGTGAGGCAATGAAGGCGTTGCAATCGTTCGGCCTGCTCCCGGAAGAGATCCGAGTCGGATTGCGGGATGCATATCGTTTCTTCCGCCGGGTCATTGATGGCCTGCGCGTCGTCCGGGGAGATGCCAGCGATCTGACGGTACCGGAGTTTGGAAGTGACGAGTTTCTGTTTCTCGCCAGACGGCTGGGATATCAGTCTGACGTCAAACAACTTCAACAGGACTTTGAACGACACACCCGACATGTGCAGGAGGTCTTCGCGTCACTTCCCGAGTTGATCCGGCAAATCCCGAACCTGTCGATGAACCGGTAGAGCAAAAACTCCACCACCACCATTCCACCACCAGATTGATGTCGTCCCTTCATCATTACGAACAATTCTATCTGCTTCCCCTCACTCCAATGCAGACGGGCCAGTTACCTGCGAGCCTGGTCATCAGGTGTGTGATCTGGTTCGGCAGAGCTGTCCGAGCCGAAGGCGAACATCTTCCGAGATTTGTTCTTGAGCAATACGATTGGTGTCGCCATCAACAAGGCGCCGAAGACGACAGACAGAAATCCGGTATGCACCGACAGGATGCCGTCCAGCCATGCTCCATAGTACGCCCAGATCGCAACCGGGTAGAAAAGCACCACAGCGGTCGTCAGCCCCGGCGAATAGACGCGCGTCACCACTGTCGGGAGAACGTGAAAGAAGGTCGCGTTGATCAACATCAAGGCCGGAAGGCCGAGGGAGAACCACGGCTCTCTCCAGCCAACCTCTGCCATGCAAACGCCCAGAACCACAACGAGCGCATTCACAAGATAGAATGAATTCCACTCGACGGGCAACTTAAGAACCGATCGTGCCCAATCGCGCCAGTTCAGCTCATACTCTTCCAGAATATGGATGCCGTACGCCGCAACGGTGATCCATAAGAGATATTCGTGGGACAAGGTTACCTCCGCAACTCTATGATATCGCTTCATTCACCCTACGACTTTTTTACGTCTGAATTTCGACCACGCCGCTTTTGATCAGGATGTCGATCTGTTCAACAAGGTGCCTCAGGCGTTGTGACTGTTTCGCAGTGAGATCTTCCGGTTGAAATTCACTCACCAGACGTTTGGCGGCGGCGGGGCGTTGCTGGACGAATACGTAGATTTCCCCCAGTTCGATACGGCCGGCCACATTCGCTGGGTGAGATTGAACCAGTTCCTGATAGATCGTTGTGCTGGATTCCCATTCTTTCCGTTTGCGTAACGCCCGGGCGAGAGTCAATAGTTCACTTTCACTGGGATGAAAGGCCGGACGGGTCTGACGAATTTTCGCCAGCAACGTGAACGCGGCATGTGCTTTCCCTTCCACCACCAGTTCCGAGAACCGTGATTCTGTCGACGCCGAGGCTTGTGACAAGACGGCGATCTCACGGCTTTTGGATTGAGAGGCACTCTGTTCGGGTTTATTCCGTTTCGCGGTTTTATGGTTCTGACGTCGCTTGAGGTCTGTCTGGTACTGCCAGGAATATTGGTTTTCGCCACGTGGGATATTGCCGGTTGCCACGGAGAAAAGATCCCAGCCTTCGCAATCAACTATCTGAGTTCGTAACAGAATGAATCCGGCAATGATCCCTGCCCCGGCTCCCAGCAGATGCAGCAGTTCATTCGCCGCACCGGGGAAGACGTAATACATCGCCACCGATTTTGCCAACGTGAGCAGAGCGAAGACAACGACCGAGACCTCGATCACCCCCCATCGCCACCCAATCAGGTAGAAGACCGAGAGATCATTGCTGGGAGCCCAGAGCAGGCAGATCGCCATCAATCCGAAAATGACTGCCGACGCTCCACACGAAATCCCTTCTCCATTCCAGAAGAGCATCTGCTCCACCGCACACTCCATGACGCCGATCGCCAGAAACAGTGGAATAAAGCGGGACCAGCCCAGCTTTCCTTCAACGATCAGCCCGAAGCTCCAGAGGAAAATCATGTTTCCAAACAAATGCATGAATCCCGCATGCACGAAGTTGGACGTGACCCAGTTCAGCGGAGTCAGCCCCTGGCCATAAGAAAGTGAGAGCGTTTCGAAAAGGTGCGGGTTAATAACGAGAAAGGCAAAGACCAGGCAGTTGAGAACCATCAATCCCAAGGTTCCCAACGGCCTGAAATAGAGAGGAGCATCTGTGCTGAACGGGATGAACATCCGGCCTCCGTGATGTCATGACCATCGTCTCTCAGCCGGTTCTGTTTCCCCAGGGCTTTTGCCTGTTTCAGAATGGGCAATTTCCGGGAGGGCGAAGCTCCTGCTGAGCCGCATGAAAGATCACGCTTTCCATAGTTTGCGGCTCGGCGGGAGCCTCGCCCTCCCGGGACATTTTCAATTAAGCCAAAGCCCTGACTGTTTTCCAATCAATACATTGATCAGTCTCGCGGAAAGTTCTCTTTCAGGACGGGGACCAGATAGGTCAGGCACTCGAGAAGAACTTCCGCGTGAATCCCGGTTGATTCGATGTCTTTCACAATTTCTTTTGGGTAGTACTCGAGCACCGGTTCAGTCTCCTGTCGGTAGACTTCGAACCGGCGACGTGTCACGGTGTCGCTGGCGTCGTCGATACGGTTTTCCAGAACCGCGCGGCGTCGAATCCGGTCGATCATGGCTTCTTCGTCATGACAAGTCAGATGCAACAGCAGTTTGACGTCAATGAAATTCTCAATCATCTTGCACTGATGGATGTTCCTTGGGATCCCATCCAACAGCAGGAGATGTTCGCGAGGACGAAACCGCTCGGCCGCCCGTTGGCTTTCCAGCCAGTTGAGGAAGATGCGAATGGTGATGTCGTCCGGCGCCAGTTCTCCTTTGGCACTGTGCATCTTGACGATCTGCCCTTCCTGACTGTGATTGTCCAGTTTGCGGAAAATCACACCGCTGGAAAGGTGAAAGAAGCCGGGGATTCGTGTGAGAATTTCACCCTGAGTCCCCTTTCCTGCTCCGGGAACTCCGAACACCAGTACGGCCGGATAGGGATAACGAGGCTTGTTTGAAGGTCGTGAAGATGAAGGAGATGGCATGATCACTTTCTGATGATGATCGAATCTGTTCAGCGAAAATGAATGAAAACTTACTTCAAAACCGGGAGAGCAAGGCTCCTGTCGAGCCGCATGAAATGTGACACATACACTCGTTTCCGGCTCGGCAGGAGCCTCGCCCTCCCGATCTCTGTCTGTTTGAAATACTGCTTTTTACTGGAGTTTCATTTCCGTGACACATACAGGATCACGGCTTGGGAAACGAACGTAATGAATGACAGGATCAGGAAAATCGATCAATTTTCTGGAAAGATTTCAAACCCGCCTGAAATGAGGGGACTACTCCAACTGACTGCGGCGATCGCGCCACTGGACGTCCATCGGTTTCAGTTGAGTATCCAGAAATTTGAAGACGAAGGCATAAACCGACGCCTGACGAAACAGAGCCATCCCACTTTCTTTGGTATCCGGTGTGAGGAATTCGAATCGGGGATTGGTTTCCCCTCCCCGGGGAGCGTAGGCGTCAAAGATCGATTGGGCCTGTCGTTTGGCGGCATTGTCCTGTCCTCCGACCACGACTTGAAGCGCGATGAACGGAGTCCTGCGTCGAAGAGTCTTCAATGAATTCACGGTTCTCAAACGGCCTGCCTGATTTTCCGGTGAGATCAGGACGAGCGCTTTGACATCCTGTCCTCTCGGCGTTTTATTGGCAAGAATCGGAGCATCGTCATACGGCAGTTGACTCCAGTCAAAATCAGCGAATGCTGCGGCCACAGCGGCAGACGTCCCGATGGCGACAATTCCCAGCTTTTGCATATTCAGTCGCTGTGCCTGATGTTCTGCAAACAGAAATTCTTTGATGGCGACTAGATCACCCGCCACCATTGCCGGAAAATCGGCATCCCTGACGGCTGCTTCTCCTCCCGGACTGGCAACGCTGTCACCATGTTTCCGCAGATCGACGGTGATGACCACATAACCTCGTTTCTGAAGCAGGATCGGGAACGGATCCTGATCACGCGGGGCCGAGTTTTTGTCCCAGAGCAGACGATTCTCGCCACTTCCATGCAGCAGAATCACCACCGGGGCAGTGAGTGCCGTGGTTCCTGTATTTTCCTTACTTTCCTTAAACGGATAGTAGGTGATGTGGATCGGAAAACCGTCAGCAGCCCGTAAGACCTCGCGGCGTCCCTCGTTTTGAGCCTGTGCGGCAGGGGCCAAAACGAACAGCAGCAACAACAACACGCCGCAAACACCAGTTACTCGATTCATGGAGTTGCCTTTTCTGACAATGACTCACCTTCGAGATCCCGCGCCATGGCACGTCATCCCGGTTTTCGATCCCTTGATGTTATCGTAACGAAAAAGATCGACGCGTTCAGTCTCCTTACCAGAAAAAACAGGCTCCTCCGGAAAACTCGGGAGTTGTCCAATTTTGAATTCCCGGTTGATGACATCGAAACGGGAGCGGCCAACGAGCCGCGGAACCTGTCAGGCAACACGAAGAGGAAAGCCTGACAAGGCACTCGGGTCGTAGCGAAGATGCTTCTCACAGGAATTGTTTCGAACAATCCTGATTTCATGGCGAACCGTGGTTCCGGGCGACGAATTCATGATGACACGGCATGAACTGGACAACCCGGTCTGCGGAAATGTCTGTGCTTTGAGGGATGGTTTCTGTTTGACAAATTCACAAAAACCCTTTCTGGTTCTTGTTTTGCGGATTGAGCCTTAGAAATCGATCACGGTTTTTAAGTCGTCCTGTGAGTTGAGGCGTAGAATTCGGTCACTTCCGTCCCGCCTCGATACAAACTGAACCTGACAGGCTGACATCGTGAATTCAGGTCAAATGAATTGCGAATGAATTGATTGTAAGAGCATTGCAGTACGAGGTGGGTGTTTTCTGGTGAGTGTTTGGTCGAAGTAAGACCGTTCAGGAGGACTGGTCACGGTGACCAATTTCACAGTGACGAATTGAAGTCCCAATTGAGGAAAGTGCCATGACTCGACATGAAACCCTGATCCGTCTCCATGCCCAATTGATTGCCCAACGAGACCATCTGCGTCAGAAACTGTCCCTGCCGGTCGCTGATTCCTTTCAGGACGAAGTGGGGGGAGATGCTGCCGATCTCGCCTCGCACGACGTCGAACGGGAACTGGAATCACAGCTGGTGTCGCTGGAAAGCCGTGAGTTGACACGGATCGAAAAAGCGATTGAATCGATCCAGAATGGGACATATGGGCAATGTGAGCACTGTGGTTGCCGAATTCCTGTTGCCCGATTGCAGGCTTTGCCTCACACTGGATGCTGCGTGGATTGTCAACGAAAGAATGAAAGCAAAAGTTCCCGCTCCGGTCAGGAACCGGACTGGGAATCCGCCTGGGAGTTCCAGTCCCGGGAATCCGACCGAGATCTGACGATGCGCGATATTCAGTTTGAAATGGAGTAGCGGGGGAAATTCGAAATTCAAAAATAAGAAATTCAAAACAAATTCAAAATCCGAAATTCGAAAATGGTCTCGTTCCCACGCTCCAGCTGGAATGAGGAATTTGAATTTTTGATTTTGAATTTGTTTTGAATTTCCTGCTTCGAATTTTGGGTTTTTCCCTCGATTCCTCCCGACACAACAACCACGACCTCAACCGGAGTCGGCCGATGAAGATGTTTTCCGTACTGTCCGGCAGGATCGGTCTGTGTGGGCTGATGGTGTTCGTTCTGACAGGAGACATTTCTCGTCTTCCCGCTGGTCCCATTTCAGAGACTCCCTCGGAATACACAGCCGGAGCCCCGTCGACTCAGCACATTACCGAAATTCTGCGTCAGGCCGGTCGGCATCTCTCCGCCATCTCCACCAAAACCATGCCCTCCGTCGTCAATATTGAAAGCACACGAGACGGGCGATCGGGAGAAGTTCAGGAAACCGGCTCGGGCGTCATTATGCGCAGCCCCCGGGATAACAGCATTTTCATTATCACCAATCGACACGTTGTCGCCGGAGCCCGGCTGAATCAGATTGAAATTTTTCTTCACGACGGTCGCGTTCTGGCTCCGACAGACAAACTCGAAGATCAGGCAAGTGATCTGGCGGTCTTACGAATCCCCGACCCCGGTGTCCCCCCTGCCCAATTCGGAGACAGCGACAATCTCGACATCGGGCACTTCGTTCTGGCCATGGGAAGCCCGTTCGGTTTAAGCCAGTCGGTAACACTGGGAATTATCAGTGCCAAGGGACGCCGTTCTCTCGAACTCCCCGGGCGTCGTGTCGTGAATCAGGACTTCCTGCAAACCGATGCGGCGATCAATCCTGGAAACAGCGGCGGTCCGCTCGTCGATCTGGATGGCCGTGTCATCGGCATCAATACCGCTATCGCCTCACAAGGAGGAGGAAACGAAGGGATCGGATTCAGCATCCCCAGCAATCTCGTGCAGTTCATCGTCGGACAGCTTCTGGACAACGGCCGTGTTCGACGCGGTTATCTGGGAGTACAACTGGACGAGAACTTTAATTTTGAAGTGGCTCGAAAATACGCACTGGACCGGAAACGAGGAACGCGCGTCACCCGTGTCGTCGAGAACTCCCCTGCCGCTCAGGCGGGGATTCGGCCTGACGATATCATTTTGAACTACGACGGAATCGACGTTGCCGACGAAACTGACCTCATCAATAAAGTGAACGTGACACCGGTCAGCAAACGGGTTCGCGTCATTGTTCTCAGAGGGGGGCAACAGGTCACTCTGCAAGTGGTTCTGACCGAGAAAAAAGATGACGAACGCTCGGAGGCTCCCATTGAACTCCCTCCCCCGACGTTCCGCAACACCTCGCTGGCCGTGATGAAACTGGATGAATCCCTCGCAGTGCAATCGGGATTCGGCCCCGATCAGAAGGGACTGCTGGTGAAAACGACCGTTGCGAATTCTTCAGACGATCAGCTGCAGCTTTACGATGTCATCGAAGAAGTGGCCCGGCGTCCCGTGCCGACGATTGAAGATCTCGAAGAGGCACTTGCATCAATCGGAGAAAGCCGGACCGTTCTGGTCAAGGTGAAGCGCATCGTCGATGACGTTCCCCAATCACGATTGGTGCTCTGGAAACGCCCGCTGGAAAAACGCGCTGATTGATGTGGAGTCAAATCCCTGGGTGGCCGGCTCACATCGCGCCAGCAGGGTGAGCATGAATGGGCGTCCCTACTCCGTTCGGCATGCTCCTGCTGCTGACGCGACAGGAGCATGGCACCCTTCGAATCTTCATTGAACAGGCCACCCTGCCCAAAGAACAGTTCAATTCTTAATGATCATCCAATGTGCTGGGTTTCGCTATGCGCTCAACCCAGCCTACGTTACTTCGCCGAATTTTAGAATGCAATCATTGCATCTGGAAACTTGGAGCGAAGAAGCGTAATGTCATTAAGCGGTACTAGCGGTAGATTCTCAATATATATTGATTTAATATTGTCAAATTCAATAAGATTGCGAATCCCTTTTCCCGTAATCCAGCACCCAGAAATGTTAATAAATTTTAAACTTTCTTTCGAGTTCTTCAGTGAATCAATATCGTCGTCACGAAAATTAGACCCAACCATGACAATGCTTCTGACTGATTTTGATTCTAGCAGGCTTGAAATTGCCCCATCTTCACATATTGTCCACTCCATGTGAACAATTTTTATATCAAAAGTCTTCACTAAATCAGCATTCAACTTTGTGAAGTGCGCAGGTGCGCGCGGGGATCCTCTGATTTTCAATTCGTTCGACACTTTGACAGTTTCTATATCAAAATAATTTTGTTCGTCTTTTGTGTTTACTGCCGATGGTTCCTGAGCTTGCCCTGCGGTCAATGAGACTAACGTGATGGCCAAGGATATTGAAAGTAAATTTAAGATCTTGCTCATATTACAATCTTTCATGTTATTGAAATGCGGGAACAACTCTTTGCTCCCTTCCAAACCAAAGGGTATCGGCATGCGGCCGGGTGGCTGGGGCACTCTTGGACGATGTAGTAGGTGAAAATATTTCATGAAATGGAAACCAGAGCACGGCAAAAACGTGATAGCCCCAGTCCTTTGGGTGAATACTGGGCGTGATCTGCATTGAAAAGACTGGGGCCATGAACGTCCACGCACAAAGAAAACGAGTACAGCGCCCCAGCCACTTCGTGCTCCATGCACCCTACGCGACTGAAAAATAGCGATATCGAATAGCATGAGAGTCCATAAATGAATCACACTAACATACAGGCAGTTATCCCTTTGTGTTGCATTGCACTTTTTGCGATGACTTTATGTCTTGGATGCCAGGAATCTCGTGAAGCTGTTGCTGAACGGATGTTAAGACAACAAATTGAAGACAAGACGAATAATCATATTCCCCATCCTATCGGCTGGACGCATGATCTGGATGCTCTACGATCTGCCACTCCGAAATCACTTCTGGAAGACATACCGGGCGAAGTATTTGTGCATAAAACCTGGAGAATGCGCGGCATGTTGGGAGTGTGCTGGCTGACTGCGTTTCCCAAGGCAATTGGAGTTCAATTTACAAATGAAAGTACAGGATATTCCAGAACATTCTTGTTTGACGACGAAATGTATTGGATGCTCGAAGACAACGCGATCCATGGGAAATGCGTTTCTTTGTTTGTTGTTATGGCTGGAGATGACATGGAAAGTACCGAGTGGGAATTGTTGTGTGAAAATGCAGCAAGCGGAACCCTTCTCGCCCGCCTTGTTTTGCTTCCAGAGGATAAACCATCGTCAAAACGCTCTGTTGCCCGACACAGGCTTTCTCCTGCGGTGACTGTCGTTTTTCGAGAATAGAGATATTCGCTGTGCTTCACATTCTCTCAGTGATTGTAGAGAAGGCATTGCCTGCCGCCCCGCTTGCCATGCTCACATCGCGCCAGCAGGGTGAGCATGAAGGGGCGTCCCTGCTCCGTTCGGCATGCTCCTGCTGCTGACGCGACAGGAGGGGGGACCAATCGGTTCCCTGTTGTACGTGACGCCCTGATCTCTTTTGATGCTGGCTTCTACTGTTTCAATAATTTCGACTTTCTATGGAATGATTTTTTCTAAACGGAAGCGAGAAGGCGGATTTGACCGATATTCGATGTCTTTGCCTGATCGGTGGGCATCTGAAGTCATTTTCTGCCTTGATCTCAATCAATTCCTGAAAGGGAAATTATGAACAGTAACCAGACCGCAACTTTGATCGATGTCTTCCACGCATAGGGAGGAGCGATTAAGTGGATGAACGGTCGCTTGGGCTTTACATAAAGATATTGACAATTCTTGTTGCTTGCGTAGATGTCTCGTGGTATAAGAGGTCGTCCCCTTTGATTCAACGAGTAATTTGCTTTCGGTGATTCGGTCGTCATTTGCGGTTTCTTGCAGTCCCCCTTTTCTCTGCTATCAGGTTTTTTCTTGTCTCAGGAGCAACAACATGATGAGGAACCTCTGCCGCATTTTTAATGTTTGTTCTGTGTTCGATGCTGGTCAAAATCAACAGGAGACTACCTGTTTAACCCGAACCTCTATTCACGCCAAAGTGACGCCACGAGCTCCTGCTTTTGCCTTTGCTTCTTCTGCCCGTCGAGGTTTCACGCTGATCGAGTTGCTGGTGGTGATTGCCATCATTGCAATTCTTGTTGCTCTGTTGTTGCCTGCTGTGCAACAGGCTCGTGAGGCGGCTCGACGCTCTCAGTGCAAAAACAACCTCAAGCAAATGGGCCTGGCACTGCACAATTACCACGACACCCACAGTGTGTTCTGTCCGGGAGCTATCGGGATACCGGGAGTCGCACCATGGCAAGGCAATAATATTTCGTGGTGTCGCAAATCGCCCGGCTCTTACGCGGAATATGCGCCATGGACGGTGCTGATTCTCCCCTATCTTGAGCAGGCGCCACTCTATAATCAGTTCATTTTTACCGAACGGTTCTCGGTCATGTGGAACCGTGCGGTCTATCATGGACATGCAACCAACCACGAAGCCGGAAATCGTCGATTATCAGTTTATGAATGCCCCTCGGACGCATTAGCCACAGCAGAACACCATCTCAGCAATTATCGCGGTGTTCAGGGGGGAGGTGTCAATCATGATTGCGGAGCGACCCAGTATCGCTTCTACAGAAACGGAATTCTGTATGTCAATTCCAGCACTCGCTTTCGAGACATTCCCGATGGCACATCTAACACCTTTCTCTGCGGTGAAACCATTTATAACACCATTCCAGCAACGAGCTCCACAGGCCAGTCCATGGGCTGGGCTTCGACGGTCTCTCTGAGGAATGATGGACGCCATTCAGGGAACTTGACCGCAACACGAGACGGGATTAACTCCTGGGACGGGAATCCCGAAACGAGCAGTGCCAACGTTGTCACGTCCCAAATTTTCAGCAGTCGTCATTCTGGCGGATGCCACTTCCTCATGGCCGACGGTTCCGTGCAATTCTTCAACGAAAATATGGACATTTCCACGTATCGCAGTCTGGGAATTCGCGACGACGGCCTGCCGATCGGCGGATGGTAACTCATTCAGGGATGTAGGGCAGGCATTGCCTGCCGCCCCGCTTGGCCAGACACCATGCTCACATCGCGCCAGCAGGGTGAACATGAATGGACGTCCCTACTCCGTTCGGCATGCTCCTGCTGCTGACGCGACAGGAGCATGGCACCCATTTGGAATCTCCATTGAACAGGCCATCCCGCCCACCCTGCCACCCTAAGTCGCTATACGACTAAAGAAGAATGCGATGGATAAAAATAAACAAGAGTACGACAGGACATATGTTTCCCTGTTTGCGCTATTGTTTTGCGCATATCTGCCTGCCGTATACGCCAAGTTGTTCATGCCATTTCACCCATTTTCTGGAAATGCATTGAACAATCCGATTGAAATTGCCTCCTTTCCAGTGTGGACGCTGTTCTTTCCATGGATCCAAGGGGTACCTCGTTTGATTTTTTCCGTTGTCCTTATGCTTTTGTCGATTCTTGTTGTTATTGAGATTGCCCGATCGATTCAAAGTAGTTTTATATTGCTGATACTTGTCTCTTCTTTAACCTTATTATCTTCAGTGCTTTTAGTTTGGTTGTCATTGGTCTTATCGTCGTCATGAGGGCTGATCATGCTCACCCTGAAGGGCGTCCATTCGATAAGGCCACCCGGTCCGTTCCACCAGGAGTACGAAACCATGAAATGTCGTGTGCAAGCCTTTGTTGCCGCTTGTCGCCTCGCCCCAGGTCTGCTGGTTTTATGCCTTGGAGCAGGCTGCTGGTCATTCTCATCGGAAATCAAACGCTATTCGATTGGTGGTGAGGTGACTTTCAACGGACAAAAGATTCCCGGCGGAACGATTGAGTTTGAACCGGACCCGGAGAAAGGGAACAAGGGCCCAATGTCCAAAGCAACTTTTAAGGACTCCCGATTTTCCATTGATTCACGTCGAGGAATCATCGGCGGGGCTTACATCGTCAGAATCAATGGATATTCCTCTCCGCTTGACGGAGACGACGGTCCGGGATCGGTTACGCCGAAACCACTTTTCTCTGAATATGTAATTTCCGTTGAACTTCCCGCCAAAAATACAACTCAAACGTTTAACGTTCAGTGATTGCAGGGCAGGCATTGCTGCCGCCCCGCCTGACAGGTTTACATCGCGCCAGCAGGGTGAGCCCCCAGAAGGGCGTCCATCTGATAAAGGTACCCGGTCGTCTCTCAATTCGAACCAGGTAAAATAAAAGCATGCTGCAACTCCTGAATGGGGGAAGCAGCATGCTCTGAAACTGTAGAGAACTCGGTATAGGCCAGCGTTACCAGGTGAGTCCGGTTCCAACAGCCAAACCGAAGAGGCTCATGTCCATTGCTCCACCGCGGGCAACGGCGCCGACAGTTGTCAAGGGAATTCCGGCGGTGGTCGCAATTGCTTCCTGGCCTGAACCCAAATTCCAGTATTGATATTCCATAGCAATCCGGAAGAAGAAATCGGAGTTCAGGCAGGTGATTCGACGCTGCCACTGCGTTCCCAGCTGGACTTCCGCAACATAAAGCGTGGAACTGTTGTTGCTGAAGCTGTCAAAAGCCGAGGTGCTGTTTCCCAGCACGATCGTCGAAGCAGACGCAGAGGAGAGTGCCTGCCCGGACTGTTCACCCCACATCCATGAGAATCGGGATCCTCCAAACAGGCTCCAACCCGAATCGCCGAGTTGTTTGTTTAACTGCAGGGAAAAGGTGAGGCCAGTCCCCCGAAAAGCGGATTCCCCAAACGTGCTTGCACTAGACGCTGTGAGAAAACCCTGCTGGGCGAGCAACATCTGGTTGGACTGGTTCCAATCGACATAGCGCCCCCCGAAGGTGAATTTCCCATCCGCATTGATCCCATCGAGATGGAAAACTCGTCCTCCTTCAAAATCGAATGTCGAAGCTCCAAGCGTCGACGACGATGTCCCAATCACAGTCGGAGAGATCATGGTTGAATTCGAATCGGCAGTGAAATCCCAGAATTGCACCTGAGCAAAGTAGGGAGAATCACCGAACCCGGCTCCCAGCCAGATACGGGGAGCCCCGTAGAAATCATCTGTCTGGGTTGCTCCCATCTCAGTTCCGCCGAGCACTTCTGCACTCGAACTCAATCCATTCTGGAAGGGACGCAGGTAAGTCGCCTCTGCACCAAAGAACAGATTGAGACCGCCACTTTTCATCAGGGCGGGATGAGGATTCGTGCTGCAGATTTCTTCGTTAAACGATTCATGAGAAATCGTCTGCAGCAACGACGTTTCCGTGTCTGCAAACACGGCATCGGCATTTATCATTTCATCCGAGGCCGACAGTGATGATGAGAAGAGTAAACTGAAGAGTCCCGCAGTCCAGAGTTTTCCGTGTCGTCTTGACATAATCCATCTCCTGATATGAGCGATTTTTTCCAGACTCTTGGCACAAAACAACAACGTTGAGCATTCAATGTCCGGCGAAGCGATGGGGCGAGCAAGAAGCGGCAAATTCAGCCACCAGCTTTGCCAGGATGCGTTCTTGCGACATCAATCCCATAGCCGGATTTGCTATCGAGTCGTTGCGACATGAAACTGTATTGAATCAGCGTCGCTGTGAAATTGAGCATTCACGGAGTGCATGTCATTTGGGTGTGGCAAAATGTAACGGTCGGCCAGCTGGAAATTCCGTTGATCTCAGAGACGCCCCGGAATTTCGCTTTGGTGGTGACTGCGACGCTCTGGTGAGTGACAACTCCCAAAACACAAGCCACGGAGTGTGAACAGAAATGAGAGTTTTAACGGCAGGGTGACCTGTTTAGGACCAGTCTCGAAACAACTTCCCGAGTTTACTTCTTGTTGGTAAGTCCGGGTGGCCCGGCCAGAATTGGCCGGGTGCCGTAGGCACAAGAAGACCTTCCCTCAGCATCTATTTCTGTCGTTGACCGTGAATTTTGTCCATCGATCGCCGCATCGGAAATGAA
>Ga0182745_1000040_pt1 | contig 202561 bp, 193 predicted proteins | sample eDN3rd30CKraftBY_FD_128523 | JGI IMG/M metagenome (GOLD analysis project Ga0182745, IMG submission 128523) | Enriched backyard soil microbial communities from Emeryville, California, USA - eDNA 3rd pass 30_C Kraft BY (version 2) (version 2) | ecosystem: Environmental > Terrestrial > Soil >...
ATTCCTCTGGAAGTGGATTCCAACGAAGTGAGTCATCACCACGCAGGATCGGAACAAGGGGGAACCTCCCGGAGTAACCGGTTCCTCTTTCCGTCCTGTCTCAATGGGAAACCGGGATTTCGATATGCCAGCCGCCTCCCGCATCATCAACGTGGAAGTTCCGGAAGAGGTGTACTGGCACATCCGGAGGTGTGCGACCGAATCCCGGTTGTCCATGAAAGAGTTCATGGCCCGGTTCTGCCAGGAAGCCTTTCCGTATACGCCCCCGCCATCGCATTCGAGGCGGTCATTAGAACAGAGGAGATCTTCATGACCACCTTGTCCAAACGCCGTCTGGCTGACGTTTTTCTGAAGACGTTTCCCGAGCTGAAAAGCGCCCCGACAGGTTATCCCCTGGCGACCCGGATTGATGATCAAGCTCGGAATGATGTCTCGCAGCTCTTCTGTACGATTCAGGTCCGTGTCGGCAGTCCGGAGGCGGAGCGGTTCTCATTGCGGTTACAGCATCTTCCCTGCAATGACCACGTCCGGGAACTGGTGGCGGAATGGGAGGGGGAGTGGGAATCGTCCGATCGTGGTGAAACACTGACCCTGATGTTCTCCCTCAGAGACCTCGCCAAAGTCAATCAGCTGGCCAGGGCGATCCGTAGCGTCGTGGGACGGGGTGCCCGTTATCAGGATTCCAACTGGAAATGGCTCGCTCCCCGGACGGCGGATTCTCTGCACCGGTTCGTGCGGCAGATGAAAGAGGCTATGCGGAACTGAAGGGACTGCGGGACCGGCCTGCATTTAAATGCCTTTCGCACGATTCGGCCTGTTCCGCAGTGTCCCACCTCTGTCATCCCTTCTGGATAGTATTTCTCTCATGCGTACCATGTTCTCTCCTCCGCGTCGCTTCCTCCTCCCTCGGGTAGTTCAAGGTGTTCTGATCTTCACCTTGACCTTTGGGAGCGAATTGATGGCGCACAATCTTGCAATGGCGGCTGGCCGACCAGCCATGATGTACACCGGCGAGCCCCCCTGGCATGGCCTGGGAACTCGGCTCAATGAACCAGCCACCGCTCAACAGGTGATGCAGGCGGCGGGACTGGATTATCAGGCGGATCTGAAAACGTAACTGTTGATATGATTTTTGTTGCCGTCAATACTAATTACAGATTCGCAAAGAATTTCCTTGTCAACACTGAGCCAATCAGGATTTGGTTTTGAACACTCTCCTTTTTGAAAAAAATGCTTTTCTGCCAAATGTCCGGCTATCGCAACTTTACCAGATATATTGCACTTTTCTTGTGAACCTTGATTTCCAAAGGAAGAGAAAATTTTCCCTTGGTCTAATTTTGTCCCTGCAACCGTGACGCACCACAGCGTTGCCCCATAGTAAACAGAAGCCACGGCATGTCCGGCTTCATGGATACACATGTTCCAAAGAACTTCTTCAGTGATATTCATTTGTTCTCGATTACTATGGCTTATCTGTTTTGTGTGAAATATATTCTTTTAATCAGATTGTCCTTATTACGAATGACTTCAATCTCACTCGCTGTGAAGCGTTTTTCTTCTCCTGCAGGGACAGACGCTTGTATTTCTTGAACCTTGATCAGTAATTCAATAAGTCTTAAAACATCGGGATTATCAGTTGTCGCCAAATACCTTGAAGGAATCATCCTGTCTACAAATTCCAAATCTTCAGCGACAAAAACAATTGTCTCCTCACCATCGTCCTTGGGAGTTGGATCGATAATTTCTCTATCAGGTCGTCGCCAAACTGCATGGGCCTCAAGGTGAAGCCAATACCCTCGGGTTTCAGTCCAAACGATTCGACCTGAGACTAATTCCCCACCTTCATCTCGAACCAATCTCCTTACGTTTTCCCAGCATTCATTCCTGTTAGAGATCGTGTGAGGCACGACCTTGACCTCTACAGGATCCCTATAGTCATGATTCGCAAGTTCGGTTACTAATTCAGGGATCAATTTAGGGGTAACTTCTTTCACTTGATTTCCTTCGAATAATCTGAGGAATTGGTCGGCGAATGATATTCCAGAATTTGCTTTGGGGTCAATTCATGGACTCGTCACAAAACTTCCCATGCGAACCACTCGCGTCATTCCCCCACACCCCTGACCTCAAAATCCTCGTCGGGATTGAGCACGAGAACTTTCTCGAATAAATCCCCAGCCAATTCCGACAAGGACATTCCCTTTCGTTTTGCGAGGTATTGAATCCTCTGTTTCAGTTCTGGTGTCAAGGCGATTGAGCAGACGACTTTCCGATCTTCTTCTTTTATTTGTTTTGGCATAGGTCCTCCAGAAATATCTATGTTCTGGAGAGGGAAATTGATCGGGGAGTTTCGCACTCAATTGGAGGTTCTGAATCTCTTGTTGCAGAAGTAGTGAATTATCTGCCGCCAAAGAAAAGACGTAGTTCCTAAAGTTATTTTGTCGGTCCCAAACCGACAAAATCCAAACGAAACAAACGGAACGTAGTGAAGTGCAGTGTAGTGCGGGTGATCGCGGAAATCAGAATATTCTGTATCACAAGAGATTCGGACGAAGAATTTCCCCATTGATTCAAACACCAAATTCGCCCCAGAAATCTTCTGTTTGAATCAATGGGGATTTTGTCAAGGAATTCCCTTCGATCAATTACAGGTCAAATTTGGAGACCAGAACTGGGGGTATCGGAATCGCCAAAGACCCAAAGGTGTTCTGCCGCTAAGAATTTCCCTCTGCCGCAATAAAACTACACTCACGTTCCGTTTTATTTTGGATTTTGTCGGTTTGGGACCGACAAGATAACTGAGGGAACTACCGTATTTCTGATCTTCAGAATTCTGACACCTAATCAACAACAAGGAATTTCTGTGACTGATGTTACTTTGTGTGCCGGAGGCACAAACATGTCTTTGTCTTGATTTTCCCCAAGAAATCCCCTCGGTGCAGTTACGCTACAAATATATATTTATTATATATATAACTTTTTTAGGACTATTTAGGATTCCCCTCCCCGACATCCCAGACCAACCACAAAAAAAGACACCTGCGGGAAACAGGTGTCTACAAATCGAGCGACTATCACCTCGCTCAATACCAATATATAAGCGTGCCGATCTCAGGTCTGTTCAAAAAATCCATTGTCAGTGAGGTATTTTTCCACAATATCCCCTTCAAATTTTTCAGCCCTATTCCTCCTCTCAGCCCCTTGATACCACTTCCAGAGGAAAGCGGCATCCGCTAATTGTGCCGAAGTGAATTCACCTCGCGAAACTCTAAAAGCGAGATCCGCGTCCTTTTCCATGGCGTAAAACAATTTCCAGCCCACTTGCTCTGGTGTCAATTGACAGAGGATTGAAGTTGGTTTGCTCCAATTTTTCCCAACGTCAAACATCCTCCTGCCTTCAATTTTGAGCGTGCTGGCAGCCCCGTAGACAGTGTCTTTTGAAAGGAAGTGGAATAATCCCCTCGCCTTCTTCCGCTCAAGCGAGACGACATCAAGCTGCAGCCTGATCTTGTTGCCCTCAAGGCAATTACAGAACATCTGCCTCACCGTGGCATGTTCCAAGCTTTGCGAAGAGATAAATCTGATTCTCTCCTTCCCGTCAATCAAAGAAACCTCTCTGAAGCAGACGAGATTGACACCGTGCTTTTTCGCTTGTTTGGACAACCGCTTGCGGAAAACAGCCTCGTCGTAGTCACCAGCAATGATCAGAGTTCCCCAATTGCGGAACTTCTGAATATCGTGCTGATTTACGAGAGTCCTGTAAACTTTCCTGTTGTTGTTGATTGTCGCTTGTAACTCAACTGCAGACCGACAGTGTGGATCGTAATAATAACTAGCAATCCTTTGGCTGATTTGCTGAGGGGTTTTGATCTCGAATTGTGATAGTTTCATTGCTCAATTTGTTTGTTCCCTTACACTTTTTGACAATCCAGTCGATGACAAGTGCAAGATTTGTGTCTGAAAATTTTTGAGACCTGCCATATCCCTTGCAGATCTCAATTTGGTAAACGCTGTTCTGAATCGTGACGAAGATCTCGAACTGTCTCGACCTTAGATAGAGGTCAACTGGTTCAAACTCTTGAAAAATGTCGTCTTCGTCGTAGATATTCTTCATTTTAGCTCTTGGCAGGTACTTGCGAAGACACCTAAATAGTGCTACTTTCTCGTCGAGTTCATTGTCGTCAATAATGTCTAAACAGTTCATTTTCATTCCTTTTTTGTGAAATTTCAGAAAATCATACTATTATTAAGTATATCTACATTACCTTGGGACCTATTGGTCCCCTTAAAAAACTCGTTGTTTTTTCCTTAAAAAATCCCCTCAGCAACACACTGAGGGGATTTTTGCTTGATTACGGCAATACCGACGCCAAGGCTTTTGCCAAGTTATCTGCTGTGTCTTGCGATACTGATATCTCGACGTCCCCAACGCAGATCGACCACGCATTCTCCAACTCTGCGAAGATCGTTTTCTTTGTCTGATACTTCTTTTGCTCGCCACTGCCATGATCTTTGACTTGTTGCAGCAAGTCCATTGCCTCCTCGGCAGTAAGCGAAAGACTGATAATCTCTCCTAATCTTACCTTTATGTACCCCTTGTCTGGGGGCAGATATAGAGATTCTGGAGCAACTCCCGACGCTGTTACCCAGAACGCTCTTACCTCGCAATCAAGGCAAGTCGTGAGGATCTTCTCTGGTTCTGTTAGATCAAGATCAAGCAAGTCCTCTATGTATTCAGTGACTTGTCTTGAGGGAGTAAACGACTCAGTTGTGATACAATTTGCTAGTAATTCTTCATTCATTGTGTTTTTCCTTGTTTTATAAAATATCCCCCAGCGGAATTGCTGGGGGAGTGTTTGGTTTGATCAAATCACAATTGTGATCAACTTCTGTCTTTTTGAATTTTTCATTACTCTTAGCTGAGTTTCTTTTCTCTGCTCCTCCGTAGTGTAAGGGATTACACAATCATGGGGAGCACTGTCCTCCCACAACTCCTCTGCTATTTGGCAAAGGTACTGCAGAGCCTCTGACTTACTCAGATCGACAGCGTAGTGACTCCAGAAGTTCTCGTAGTGTATTTCTTTTATCCTCGATCCCTCAGACATTGATCTGACGATTGCGAAAGCACTCTCCAGATCAATTCTTTCACACTCACTAATTCTCATTTCTCTTAATTTCGCATCACTCATTGTTTTTTCCTTAATTAAAAACTATCACACAACTAATAAAACGTGTGATAAATGACCTTCTTCATTCTCTGCCTCAGCAAGAAACGATCTCGCCTCAGCAATAGTGCAGTTGACTAACTCACAGTCAATCACCTGTACTATCTGCGAATCAAACACTCTTCTGCTGATCTTTTGAATTCGATCAGCCGAGTCGAGTTGACTCAAAATTCCATTTGCCTCATTGATCGTAATCATACAGCCCCCTTGCTGATAGTGTGCTGGATTTCAGCGATATCGGAGGGACTGTAATACTTTCTGGTGCCGCCTATGTCTCGCATTGGAGGGGGGACTAAATTGATCTTGATCATCTGTCTTAATTCGCAGACTTTCAGATTTAGCAGTTCCGCCGCCTGAGCAATTGATACATATCCCAAACGATTTTTTACGCTCATATATTCTCCTTTTGTTAACGTTCGTTTGTTGTTGATAAAGATATATAAGTGTCTCGTTTATAATTCTTATCTAATTATTCGCAAAAATTCCAAAATAGTAAAAAATATTTATGCGAATAATTATAAATAATTTCGGGTGCAAATTATTGGAGGCTATATTGGGATCGAAATCGAAAAGAAAGGGCAATCGAAACGAATTAGAATTAGCGAAGATCTTGACTAAGAGATTCGGAAGGGAGTTCTCCCGATCGATTGGAAGCGGAAATCGCTGGTCACAGACCTGCTTGTCAGCAGATCAGGGCAAGGTATTTGCTGGGGATCTTGTTTGTCCTGCAGGCTTCAAATTTTGCATTGAGTGCAAAGCGGGGTATGACGAGGTGAGTATCTTCTCGCTGTGTCAGTCGGCGAAGATCGATCAATTCCTTCAGCAAGCAGTTGAGGATGCTCTTAGGTGCGGGAAACAGCCCCTGCTTTGTTGGAAACAGACTCGCCAACCTTGGATTGTTTTTGTGCAGGAGGAGGTCCAGTCCCTATACCAGTATAGATACGGGGATTGGAGTGTTCTGTTGCTGGAGGATTTATTGGGGCGGGGGGATCAGTTTTTCTTTGCTGAATCATAGATAATACAGAGCAACAAAAGAGTTCCCCTCACCTCCTGTGAGAGAACGAAATAGCCCCTTAAAGAGCAACACACTCAATAAGGGGCTATATTTACTTGAAAATTACTGAATGATTATAGTCTTGTGGAATTTATTTTAAAGGTGAATTTTGAAATCAAAATCAAACGTTAATGGATTTTCGGGATCTTCTTTTGTAAAGACACTTACCCTATAGTCAATTGGTGTTTTGCCAATCACTTTAGGTTTCCTAATCCATTTTCCAGATAAGAGATTTTGAATATCTAATTCATTCAGGTAGTGCACTAAGACGATTTCAAAATCTCCAATATGTTCGTAATACTGATCAACCGTAACGGCAGTGATATTGCGATTCTTAACTTGATCAATCTGCTCTTGTGATAATTGCATGGGATTTCCTTTTTTGAATTTCCAAAGAAATGTTTTCGACGAATAATTCTAGTTTCCGATCAAATAAGGTCAAAAAATTCCCACCAGATATTTACGGTGGTAATTTCTTATAATTAGCGAGTGTCACCCCCTGAAGATCTTCAGGCGAGCACGAGCTTCTTCAGGTGTTGGTGGTGAGGATTTCTTGCCCTTTACAGGGGGAACCTTGCCCTTAGTCGGAGGGGATTTCTTCTCTTTTGGAGAAAATTTCTTCTTGATCTCTTCAGGGACCTCCCCCCTGAGCTTGAGCGGACCTTTCAGCGGCGGGTACTTGCAAGGAGGAATCGGTAGATCGGTATTGCGGCGGAGGACGTCGTCAGCACCTTCACCAAAAGACATTCCTAACTGCACATATCTCCCGAGTAGCTCCCTGTTCAACTCTTTGTAATGCAAATCGTTCAATCTCGACTCGTAATTCTTGAACGCTATTGCGGGCGGAGTCCCTCTCGCCAGACTCCTGATATGCTCTTTTTTGACCTTGATCAGGGCACTGAGCCCCTCTTCCCAACTGTTCAGATTCATTTCCGACTCCCCATTTTGCGTCACAAAAAATCACTATTTGTGATACGAGTGAGGAGCGAAAAGGTCAAGAATTGATCGTGTGCGAAGGAATCTCGTGCGATTCGGGAGATTCTGCCCGCAGGAGTTTGCAATTGGTTAATTGCAAGGAATTTGCGACACAAAGAGTTTGGAATTAGGGGGGGGGCTAAAAAAATCCCCAGCTCATCACTGGGGAGGGGAGTTCAAATTTTTCATCACTTCAGGTATCGATAGACCGTCATGTGCGATACCTGCATCAGGCGTGCGATCTCAACTTTAGATTTTCCTTGCTCGAACAACTCCCGCAGTTGTTCTGCTTGCTTGAGCGACAATGCACCTCCGCCAACTTTGATCTTTTCTTCAGGGGCTTTGATCAGCGGCAGAATTTCCTCTCCCCATTTCTTCTGGGCTTCAAATAACTTGTCCCAAGGCATTTGAACGTAGCACTCAAGCAACTCGTCGTCTGATATCGTTTTGTGAGCCAGAATCATTGAGGCGGATTCAGCGGAACAATGCCGAAGAATTGCTTGTGCAGACGTTTTTCTGAGCTTGTTATAGGAGTAGGGGGGGAGTTCTGGATGATCCTTTCTCACCCGCTGCATGAGTCGATACCAAGTATTACTGACCCCGTTGCTGTAGTTCCCCGATTTCGTCCTTTTCCAGAGCGGTTGACCAGAAGCAGCAACAAAAACAATCTGGTGATCTGGATTGATTACGGGACGTTTAGCGATCGTATTTTTTAACGCCTCAACTGTCTCATCCCAGAGGAGGTGACGAGTCTCGTTACCAGTTTTGAAACGAATACCCCTTATTTCGTTTCCTTTGATAAAGGTAGTCCTAAGCTGTCCTGTCTCTCCTTCACCGAAGGCACAGTTCAGCCCCAGCAGCAACAGGACTCGCTCGTTGTCGATACAGTATCTACTGATAATCTGCAGGTGATCACTTGGGATCACAGAGATTTCCTTTGCCTGTTGTTCGGCAAATTTTTCGTCGCCTGTCTGAGGATCGACGATCTTTTTGAGCTTTCGGAACTTCGGGGGTTCGCTCCACTCCATTTCCGCTGACGTGTCTAACCAATCAAAAAATCTCGCTAGAGCTTTGATTGTGTTTTTTGCAGTTCTGACTGCGAACCTCCTGCCTGTTCTTTCACTGACAGGACGGGAGCGAATCACGTCAAAAACATGCTGGCACTCAGTTAATCCGAGCATCCCAAGGTCGAGATTGAGCAGGTCGAGTTGTTTTTTCTTGCCGTTTGAAAACTCGTAAGCAGTCGGTAGATAGCGTCGAACTGTCTCGATCTCGTCGTAAAGTGACTTGCCAGTAGGTGAGATCGAGTCGTCTGGTAAGGTATACTCCTTCAAGATCACGTCTTGGAACTTCTGGAGTGCTTGCTCAAGAGTCGTTCCAGTAATTTCGGCTGATTTTTCAAGCCCTAATGCCGAGCCAAGAACTTGTCTTTTTTCACTGATCAGGTTTTTTGTGTCGGTGATGCCAGCTTGTTTTTCTCGCTCGTAAGCTCCCCACTCCTCACCTGTTTTATCAGCAATATTCTGGAGCTTGACCAAATACTCCATGGCGTCGCGATCGATCCTGTCGCTTGCAGTTGGCGGGAGGACTGGTTTACCTCCTTTGGCAATTTCTTTTGCTTCGGAAAGGAATCTATCAGTCCAAATCTTCGTCTCGTTCTGAAGGCAATTGGCTTCCCATAGAGCGATAATCAAGGCGATTCTTTTTTCCGCCTCGGGAAGATCGAACCCCAGATAGAACTTGACGGGATTACCCCCTTTTTGCGTCCCGACATGGCGGGAGATCCGACCGTCTTTTCCCCGTTTTAATTTCTTTTCGTACGCCATTTTTTTGTCCAGTTTCAAGCCTTGAACTCGTGATCTGATCACGATACCCAGACCAAACTAGACAAAGCAACCCTCGAAACTAGACAATTTCGGTCGGTTTTTGTCGATTTTGGGCAAGAATTGGAAGCCTGCTAATTCCGTAAACCCTGAAATGAAAAAGACTTGCGACGAATCGCAAGTCTTGTCTAGATTGGAGGCGGCGGGAATTGAACCCGCGTCCTGTGAGCCCTGGAAAGTGGCTTCTACGTGTGTAGGTGCTTGCTTCCGCTCCTCGCTACCGTCGCGGCAAACATCAAACCCTTCGGTAGCCAGGCAACAACAAATCTTATCTCAAGCGTAGTCGCCAATGACCTGAGACCAGCTCGATTTTGTGACTGACTTTCAGGCTCCTCAAGCGGGGATCCTTCAGTCAGGGAAGCCTAATTAGGCAACCATTGCAAACTGCTTGTTGTTATTGGCAGTTAATTTTTTGATCAGCTTTTTACGTGGCCAACTGATCAACCACGACACGCAACCAGCCTCCCGCGGAGAACCAGTCGAATCCGATCGCCCCCGTCCTGCAAACCGACAACTCGGGCTTATTGCAGTGCGAAGTCATCCTCATTGTTTGTTCCGATTTCTCAGAGCAATTTGAGACTTAATTCGCATATTCATCCTAGCAGCGATGATTAAAGTGTCAATGTGCACACTTCCGCAGTCCAGGAATTTCACCGATCCAGCGAAGGATGTGTCAGGATTCAGGAGGGGAAGCCTGAGAGTCTTCTTCCGTTATCAGTCCAAAATGGGCCAGGCGGCGGTAGAGCTTGGCTCGGGGCATTTTCAGAAGGTCTGCTGCAACGGATTTATTTCCACGAGACTCGGCAAGTGCCTGTTCGATTCGGGTTCTTTCGAAGGTGTCAAGTTCCTCTTCCAGACTCAGGCGAACGGGGCGGGGACGGGTGGCCTGGGCGGAAAATCCGGCGGCGAACTCGGGGGGCAAATGCGGAAGATCGATCAGTCCTTCAGGCGAACGTTGCGCTGCGTGCATGATGATGCGACTCAGTTCTTCTGTGTTCCCTGGCCAGTTGTATTGCTGGAAGAGTCGTTCGACCGCAGGTGTGAATCCCTGACGCTGGGCATCGCTGGTCTGATTCTGTTCTTCCAGAATCTGCTGGGCGAGTAGCAGGAGATCGTTCTCCCGTTCTGCGAGTCGCGGGAGGTGGATCGTCAATGGAGCCAGCTTCCATCGCAGTTCCGGTAACAATGAGTCGTCATTCACGATGTCGATTCCGTCTGGAGAAGAGGAGATGTGGCGGAATCGTCCTCTGTCGAGTTGCTCCAGTACCAGTCGTTGCAGTGAGAGTGACAGCTTTGGAACCTGATCCAGATAAATTGTTGCCGGAGTCTGGCCTCCATCCGGATCGTAGAGCCGGTTCAGCGTCCGTTCGATTTCATGGATCGATGATTCCCCGCATCGGATTGGAATGAATCGTTCCAGTCGGTTCGGGCTGCCGTAGTGGATCAGACGGGCAACGTGTTCTTTCCCTGTTCCGCGTGCCCCGACAATGTGAGCGTTGGTTGAAGATCGTCGGGCGAGTTCAATTTGTGCGGCAACGCGCTGCATGGGGGCCGAGTTGGCGATGATTCGGTCCAGCCGATATTTCTGGTGCAGATCTGCAGTGTGGCGAGCCAGGTCGTAACGACGCCCGGGAGAAGATTCTGATGTCGATGCTGGTTCAAGAAACAGTCCCAGGAGGTGTGGCGGTTCTTCTGGATCTTCTGACAGAAGCGGGAAGAAGTGGATCTCTTGCACTAGCAATGAGCCATCAGGTCGATGCAGCACGACTCGGGAAACGCCTGACGTCGTTCCGTTGTTGGGAGGAGAGAGAAGGCCGGTGATGCTGCCGGGATGAGCGGGATCGGCGATGGTCTGTGAATGACAGGTCTTACCGAGAATTTCTTCAGAAGACCATTGGGTCAGCATTTCGCATCCCCGATTGAAGACCAGTACGACCCGTCGTGCGTCGAGGACGAACAACGGAGAAGAACTGGTCGTCAACCAGGTGGCCAGACCTCGTCGGGATCGCGTAGGCATGCGCCCCCTCCCGGGTTATGCAACTTGGTGTGACACGAGATCACTCAGGACTTCCAAGTTTGATCTGAATAGGAAAGAAGTGGGTAGTGAGTAGGAAATGGCATGAATTTCCAGCCTTTTTCTGATCCCCGGCCCCTGAATCCTGCCCCCTTGCTTCTATGTGAATAGACTTGGAAGTACTGTCACTCCGAGAAGGCTGCGTCGAATGCCCGGGTGCTGGGCTGGAAGTCAACATTGCGAACATAGTCGGCGGCTTCGGCGGCACCGGCTTCTCGATCCATGCCGGAGTCTTCCCATTCGATGGAAAGCGGGGCATCGGAAGGATATCCGGCGGCGTTCAGGGCACGAATGATCTCTTCAAACCGGACTCCGCCTCGACCGACACTGCGGAAGTCCCAGCCGCGTCGTTGATCACCGAACGACAGGTGGCTGGAAAGAATCCCGCTACGGCCGTTCAACGTCGTGGCCGCATCTTTCATGTGAACATGGTAAATGCGATCAGGAAACGCCCGGATGAATTCAACAGGATCAACTCCCTGCCAGATCAGATGGCTGGGGTCGAAGTTAAAACCGAACTCTTCACGACGATCGATGGCTTTCAGAGCCCGTTCGGTCGAGTAGATATCGAAGGCGATTTCTGTTGGATGAACTTCCAGCGCGAAGCGGACGCCCACTTCCTGAAAGACGTCGAGAATCGGATTCCAGCGATCGGCGAACTGTTGATAACCGGCGTCGATCCATGATTTCGGGGTGGGGGGGAAGTCATAGAGCAGGTGCCAGATGCTGGAACCGGTGAATCCGTTGACGACGCTCACTCCCAGTTTCTGGGCGGCGCGGGCGGTGTTCTTCATTTCTTCGGCGGCCCGTTTGTTGACGCCAGCGGGGTCTCCATCCTGCCAGATGTATTCCGGGAGAATCGTTTTGTGGCGGGCGTCGATGTTATCGCAGACCGCCTGACCAACGAGATGGTTGGAGATGGAAAACAGCTTCAGGTCATGCCGTTCCAGCAGGTCTCGTTTTCGGGCGCAATAGGTATCGTCCGACAAGGCTTTATCGACTTCGAAATGGTCTCCCCAGCAGGCGAGTTCAAGGCCGTCGAAGCCGAACTCTTTGGCTTTCTTGCACAACGTTTCCAGCGGCAAGTCGGCCCATTGTCCGGTGAACAGCGTGACTGGACGTCCCATTGTCGATCTCCCTACTGTCGTTCGAGTGCGTTAATGTTTGAAGTTGGCTGTGGAACGCGAGAACATTCTCTCGCGTTCATTTCCCCAAAGAGGAGGCTTTATCAATCTTGATTGATCTGGTGGAAACCTTAGCCAAGGACGGACCAGATTTCAAATCGATGTGGCTTCTGAAAGGTGTCTGGTCGGCTCCATTCGTACTTTGTATTGAAGAAAAAGAGGAGGCTCACGCAAAGGCGACAAGACGCAAAGAATTCACCATGGCTCCGTTCTCTGAAATCATTGCGCCTGAGACAATGTGCATCATTCAGAAACCAGGGCTTTCGCTTTATTGGAAATGGCTTGGGAGGGCGAGGCTCCCACCGAGCCGCAAACCATGGAAAACGCGACCTTTCATACGGCTCAGCAGGAGCTTCGCCCTCCCGGAGATCGCCCATCTTGAAACAAGCAAAAGCCCTGATTCAGGAACCATGAATATGACGAATCGCACGAATGAATTACGATGGAATTCGCTATGAGAAATTCGCACAAGACATGAAATAGAACTCTTTACGTCTTGACGCCTTTGCGTGAGGCTCCTCTTCTCACCTTGAAAACGGGAAACTGACTCAGGAGTTGACGAAATCTCCGATTGTGCGGAAGTCGGCTTTCAGGGACTGGTACAGCTTGCGATGGATGGGGTAAGCCTGATTGTATCGGGCTTGTGCCGTGGCATCGGGTTCGGTTTTGGAAACCACACGGATTGTCGTTTCGCAGGCTTCCACCACATCTTTGTAGGCCCCGGTTCCTGCGGCCGCCAGCAGGGCGACGCCATACGCTGGGCCTTGTTCTGCGTTGATGGTCACGACGGGTTGCCCATAGATGTCAGCTTGCAGTTGCTTCCAGAATGGACTGCGGGCTCCTCCTCCGGAGACGCGAATCTCGTTGACCGGAATCTGCATTTCCCTGGTTACTTCGAGGCAGTCTCGCATGGTATAGGTGGCCCCTTCCATTACGGAACGAACCATGTGCGGGCGACCGTGTCGCCAGGTTAAGCCGATCCACGCTCCCCGGGCATGCGGGTCGTTCAATGGGGACCGTTCACCGGTCAGATAGGGTAGAAAGAAGAGTCCTTCTGACCCGGCCGGAGCCTGTGCGGCTTCAGCGGAGAGGAGAACATACGGGTCGACTCCCATGGCGTTCGCCGTCGTGATTTCGGCCTGACCGAGTTGATTGCGATACCATTGCAGGCTTCCCCCTGCAGAGAGGACGCATCCCATGACATGCCATTTCCCACGAACGGCATGACAGAACGTATGAAGCCGACCGTCGGGATCGATCTGCACTTCATCGCTGTGTGCGAAGACGACTCCACTCGTTCCGAGTGTCGCGGAAATTACGCCGCGAGAGACGATTCCGTTTCCGACTGCTCCGGCGGCCTGATCTCCTCCTCCTCCGACAACGGGAACACCGGCGGGAAGGCCGAGTTGCTGGGCGACGGTGGGAGTCAACGTGCCGCTCACTTCTTCCGATTCATACACATTCGGCAAGAGGGAAGCGTCGATTTGAAGAAGGCCGAGAAGCGTCTTGCTCCACTGGCGGTTGCGGACATCGAGCAGGAGTGTCCCGGAGGCATCGCTCACTTCGGTGGCGTACTCTCCTGTCAGTCTGAACCGGATGTAATCTTTTGGAAGCAGAACCTGAGTCAGCTGTTCGTAATGCTGTGGTTCATTGTTACGCAGCCAGAGAATTTTAGGAGCGGTGAAGCCGGTCAGCGCGGGGTTGGCGACCAGTTCAATCAGCTTGGAACGTCCTCCTGCTTTCTCTTCGATTTCAGCACATTCGCGAGTCGTCCGCTGATCATTCCAGAGGAGTGCCGGCCGGATCACTTTTTGATCGCGGTTCAGGAAAACGCTGCCATGCATCTGCCCGGAAAGACCGATTCCACGAACGTCTGCCGGTTCGATTTTCCCTTCGTACAGTGCCGCCTGTACGGTTTCGACGACTGCGGTCCACCAGTGTTCAGGGTCTTGTTCAGACCAGCCGGGATGGGGAGTCGACAGGGGATATTCCCGCGTTGCGGAAGCCAGAATTTCACCGGTTTCCTGAATGGCCAGTGTTCTGGTTCCACTGGTTCCGATATCGATTCCCAGAAAGACACTCATCGCGACAGCTCCTGACTTTGATTGCGAGACAAACCAAAACCGGACGGGGGGAATACTCACGCAAAGGCGCTAAGGCGCAAAGAAATCAAGCGGCTGGCTGGGTGTGATACAGATGATTCGTATGCCGGCCATTGTCGAATGGAAGCTAATTTGGGTGGCATGCTCACATCGCGCCAGCAGTGTGAGTATGCAACGGACGTTTCTCTGACACTCGACATGCTCATGCTGCTAGCGCGACATGAGCATGCCACCTAACCCTGACAAGACCGACCAGTTACAGATCAGTTATTTGCGTGCGGCAATTGCTTTGGCCATAGCGGTTCCCATGTCGCCGGGGCTGCGGGCAACGACGACACCAGCGGCTTCAAGTGCGGCCATCTTTTCTTCAGCGGTTCCACTTCCCCCGGAGATGATCGCTCCGGCATGTCCCATTCGTTTTCCCGGAGGAGCGGTTTGTCCGGCGATGAAGGCGGCAACCGGTTTGGTGACGTGAGCTTTGATGTACTCGGCGGCCTTGATTTCAGCGTCTCCCCCGATTTCGCCGATCAGGAGGATTGATTCGGTTTCAGGGTCGTTTTCGAACATTTCCAGAACGTCGATGAAGGTTGTACCGATGATCGGGTCTCCGCCGATTCCGACCGCGGTCGACTGCCCCATGTCCAGATTTCCAAGCTGCCAGGCCGCTTCGTAGGTCAGGGTTCCGGACTTGGAAATGAGTCCGACGGTTCCCTTTTTGTGAATGTACCCAGGCATGATGCCGATTTTGGCGACTCCGGGAGTAATGACCCCGGGGCAGTTGGGACCGATCAGGCGAACACCGGGACGGGAACTGAGGAAAGTTTTCACCTTCACCATGTCGAGAACAGGAATTCCCTCGGTGATGGCGACGATCAGGCGGATCCCGGCGTCAGCCGCTTCCATGATGGCGTCGGCACAGAACGGAGGAGGGACGAAGATCAGTGACGTATTGGCACCGGCCTTTTCAACGGCTTCGGCAACGGAGTCGAAAACAGGGAAGCCGTCGACGGTTTCTCCCCCTTTTCCGGGAGTGACTCCGCCGACAAGAATATTCTCGCCTGGTCGGTGTTCCTCGGCGTATTCACGGCATTTCTGCGAGTGAAACAAGCCTGATTTACCGGTGATTCCCTGTGTGATAATCCGGGTGCTGCGATCGACAAGAATGGCCATTGCGAAACTGTGCCTGAACTACGATTCCAATTGGATGAAGAAACACGTTGAGGTTTCTTGAGGCGATTTCCATCTGAACGAACAGTGGTCGGCCCCAGTATCTGAAACAGACAGTAGGAAAAGTGTACGAGACCGCCAATCAAGACGGAAGTCTCACAACCGCATTCGTCGGGGCTTTCGCTTGATTGAAGCTTCAAGCGGGAGGGCGAAGCTCCTGCAAGCCGCAAGCAAGTGAATGCTCTCCGTGGTTTTCGGCCCGGCAGGAGCCTCGCCTTCCCGAAAGTCAACCGAGAGAGTGGCGATCAATGCGCGATCACCGGACCATAGACTGGTGCTGCCACTTGTGGTGCAGGTGTTCCGTACCCGGGAATCTGGGGAGAAGCGAACTGTTGCCCGGAGAATTGCTGTGACGGGAATTGCTGTGACGGGAATTGCTGTCCGGCATATTGCGGAGTTGCGTAATAGGGGCTTGCGTACTGCGGTGTGATATACTGGGGATTGGCATACTGTTGTCCGTTCAGCGGTTGTCCATTGATCGGCTGTCCCGCGTATTGCTGTCCGGAAAATCCAGGTCCCAGCATCGGGGCGGCGGAGGTCTGTGCAGGGGAGGGCTGCGATCCACCGAAATGAGACTTCAGAAAACTGGAGTAATAACGGTCTCGCACCTGTTGAGGTTCTGATCTCTGTTCCTGAAATCCCAAAGGACGAAACCCGACTTCCGGCCCGGTTGATGAATCAGGGTACGGATCCTGGACCTGAGCTGATCTACGCTGGGTTTCTCGATCTGAGAAATAAGTGGAGGGCCACTGAACTGCGTTAGGAGACAGACACCCTGCCTGCACCGGCAGCAAACCGGCGATGAAAATCAGGAGTAAAAAGGGGTGACGCACGCTCAAAGGACCATCATGACTGGAGAAAATTGAGCGTGCGTTATATCCCGACCGGCAATTTCTGCCCAGACGAGTTTCCCATAACAGCGAAAGAGAAAAAATTTCTGCCTGAGAACCGAACTCTTTCTGTCGGAAAAGCTTCTTCTCGTTGGTGCTGGTCAGGACAGGAATTCCTGTGGAGGAGAATCCTGCTGTTCTTCAAGTTGATCGGGAGTCAGTTTTTCGATGAGTGCGTAATCACCGGACATCCAGCGGTACAGGTCCACCTGCTTGCATCGAATGCCGCAAAACGGGAACAGGGAATTGTTTCCGTCGATTTCGGAAGGGAGCACCCGATCGCAGACAGGGCAGTTTAAGCGGCGAATCATGAAAGAGTCCCTGATTTCTGAATGGGCAACTGAGTAGAATTGAGTAAGATATTACGAGCGGCTTTCTGAATCATATCCCGTTGTGACTCATCGTCACCAGCGTTTTTGATGAGAAGTCCATGCCCATCGCGGGCCAGTTGGTCGATACTGTGGCTGAGAGCTGTTGCTGAGAGACCTGCCTGAACCCCCCACCAGTGGTAACATCCTGATTCCTTGCAATTCTTGATGCATCCGGTGATCGATTCCCGGAATTGAGTAAAATGTAACCGTTTGTTCACCATTTGTGAGTGTCATTTGCGGTATCGCAGCATCGGTATTGCCCTGAGAAAGTTGTCATGTCAGTATTAAATAAGGGCATGGTCACCCTGTTTGTTTGAGGTTTGAGGCTCCAATTCTCTTGTACAATCAGGAGAGTCGTTGAAAAGTTGAAGTTCCCGGATTGGATGTGCGGACATGTCGGAAGAAATCAAACTCAGCAAAGTTGAACACACAAAAGAACAGAGTAACTATCTGCGCGGGACGATCCTCGAAGATCTGGCGAGTGACGAGGCCAGCATCAGTGAAGATAACGGCAACCTGCTGAAATTCCACGGAAGCTATCAGCAGGACAACCGTGATCTCCGAGCCGGTGGAAACAAAACCTACGGGTTCATGATTCGTACACGGATCCCCGGTGGTCACCTCAATGCCGAACAGATGCTGGCTCACCTTGACCTATGTGATGAACTCGGAAATCGGGTGTTGCGAATCACCGACCGGCAGGGGTTTCAGTTACACGGTGTCCCTAAAACCGATCTGAAATCGGCCATTCGAGCCATCAATCATTGCAAATTGACCACGATCGCCGCCTGCGGTGACATTGTTCGAAATGTCGTTGCCTGCCCGGCCCCGTACAAGCATCGTCCTGTTTATGAGCAACTGCGTCAGATGACGCAGGCGCTGACGATGCACTTTCGGCCCACTTCAACTTCCTATTTCGAAGTCTGGCTGAAAGATGGTGAGAACTCGGAACTGATTGAATCGGTTTCCGATGAGCCGATCTACGGGAAGACTTATCTTCCGCGAAAATTCAAGTTCGGTCTCGTTCTTCCAGAAGACAACTGCATCGACGTCTACACTCAGGATGTCGGTCTGATTGCCGTCGTCGAGAATGACAATATTGTCGGCTACAACTTTCTTGTCGGCGGCAGCATGGGAGTCACTCCGGCCAAGAAGGACACGTTCCCGGCGGTTGGAAAACGACTCTGCTATGTCCCCGTCGATCAGGTGCTGGCGGTGGCGGAAGCGATCGTCAAAGTTCAGCGGGACCATGGAAACCGTTCGGAGCGGAAACTCGCCCGCATGAAGTATGTGGTCAACAGTTGGGGAATTGAGAAATTCAAGGCGAAAGTCGAAGAGTATTACGGTGCTCCTCTCGCCGATCCTCATCCGACCGACGTGACTGGAGTGGACGACCACCTCGGCTGGCATGAGCAAGGGGACGGTAAGCTGTTCCTCGGCATCAATGTCCAGAACGGTCGGATCGAAGACAAGCAGGGAGGAGTGCAACTCAAGGCCTTCTTCCGTGAACTGCTTGCCCGTTTCCCGCAGCCATTACGTTTGACGGCACTGCAATCGGTTCTGGTCTGTGACCTTGACCCGAAGGATAAGAACGAAGTCGAAGCGATCATGCGTCGACACGGTGTTCTTAAAGCGGAAGAGTGGTCGTTGACCCGACGTTATTCAATTGCCTGCCCGGCATTGCCGATGTGCGGACTGGCGGTGACGGAATCAGAACGAATCCTGCCGTCGATTATCGATGAACTCGATGTGGCCATGGAGCAGATCGGTCTGAAAGAGGAACGGATTACGCTGCATATGACCGGCTGCCCGAACGGGTGTGCCCGACCGTATGTTCCGGAGATCGGCATCGTCGGCAAAGCCAAAGGGAAATACACCCTTTTCCTGGGAGGGAGCCCGCTGGGAACACGCATCAATTTCATGTTCAAAGACATGATCCCGCAGGAAGAACTTATTCCGGTCCTCACTCCTCTCCTGATTCAATGGCGCGACACGCGACAGGAGGGAGAGGCCTTCGGGGATTTCTGTTTCCGTCTTGGAAAAGAAAATCTGATTGTCGAAGAAGCCGCTGTTTCCGCATCGTAACCATACGACTGTACACGGTAGAGCCAACGGTTCTGATGCGGGGCTTTTCATAGCTCGAATTACGGCAACGACTGTTTGAATCATCTGAGGCTGAGAAACGTTCATCATGCAAATTCGAGGCTGCGGAGTTGCTGTTCTATTCCTGTTAGGAACTCTCTTTTGTTCCATTCCGGTCTCTGCTCAAGAATCAACAATCATTCTCGCTCATCGGGGAGGCGCCTTTGAGTTTGAAGAAAATACGATGGAAGGGTTTCGCGCCTGTTATGATCAAGGCATTCGTGGATTTGAAACCGATATCCGGATGACCAAAGATGGCGCGCTGGTGATTCTGCATGACGATTCGCTGGATCGAACTCATACCGGAACCGGCCCCGTTGAGGAGAAAACGGCAGCAGAACTCAAGGAGATTCGAACGAAAAAGAAAGGACAGACGTTTCTTTTTCTGGAAGAGTTTCTGGAGTATTTTAATGATAAGCCTGGGGTCTATATTGAACTGGAAATGAAGACCAGTAACAAAAAACTGTACTCGGATGACCGCGTTCAGGAGTACTGCCGCAAGCTCTATCAGACAGTAGAATCTCTGAGACCAGAAGGTTCGACTTATGTTTATTCTTCCTTCGATGAACGTCCGATCCGCGCGATTCATCACTTAGATGCAAAAGCTCCGGTTTCCTATATTGCTGGAAAGCCCTGTTCCACGGAGTTCATCGAAAAGGCCAAAGCACTGGGTGCCGACCGGATCGCCTGCCGACTGGATGGAACGTCCCGTACGGCAGTGCTTGAAGCGCACCAGGCAGGATTAAAAGTAAATGGCTGGCCGGGACGGAGTTCTCAGGATTATCTCCTGGCCCTCGGTTTAGGGATTGATGTCCACTGCACCGATATCCCGCTTGAAATTCTGAAGTGGAAGAAACGGCTGGAATAGAGCAAGTTGCTCTCGTCCAGGCTCGCGCAGCGCGCGTCTCGATTGAGGAAACGCAACTCGTTGCGTGGCGGCTCCCGGGGTGTTGTTTCGTTCCGGGACAGGCATCGACTTCTGACAGGATTCGATCTGAATGACCCTGGCGAACACCAACGTAATTGTTACTGGGGGCGCCGTTCGCATCGGACGGGCGATCGCCATTCATCTCGCACAACAGGGGATGAACGTCTGCATTCATTATGCCTCGTCTCATCATGAAGCCGAAGAAACCCTCGGTCTGCTTCGAGGACTCGGCGTTAAAGCGGTGGCTGTTCAGGCAGATCTTCGTGATGCCGTTTCAGGAGCGGAACAGGTTTTTCGCTCGGCCACAAGCGAACTGGGGCCGGTTCAGGTGCTGATCAACAGCGCCGCGATCTTCAAGACCGGGACGGTACTCGATACCAGTGAAGAGAATTGGGATGACCACCTTTCGCTGAATCTGAAGGCTCCGTTTTTTCTGTCACAGCAGTTCGCCCGTCAGCTTCCAGTCGGAGATGAAGGGACGATTATCAACCTCGTCGACTGGCGCGGCGAGGTTCCTCCTCCGGGACACGCGGCTTACACGATCGCCAAAGCGGGACTGATTGCACAAACGAAAATTCTCGCTCAGGAACTGGGGCCACACATTCGCGTCAATGCGATCGCCCCTGGAGCCATTCTTCCTCCGCCGGAGGGATCTTCGGAAGGATTTCATCGGCGTGGAGAAGGGATCCCACTTCAACGGGTCGGCAGTCCGGATGAGATTGTCAAAGCGGTTGATTACCTGTTGACCGCCCGCTTCGTCACTGGGGAAATTCTGCATGTCACCGGAGGAGAAGAACTCCACGCCGGATCGAGAACAGCTCCCTACATGTAGTAGTTCACAGCGTTACGGAAGACCTGAAAGCCTTCTCCTTCTCCGGTCAGTCCCAGTCGGGTCCATTGTGGATGCTGGGTTGCGAACAGGTATCGTTCCGGGTGCGGCATCAATCCCAGGACGCGTCCGGTTTCATCTCCTAACCCGGCGATATTGGCAACAGAGCCGTTCGGATTGATTGGAAACGGCAACACGTCCTGACTCGCCACCGGCTGTTGCGGGTCAACGTATTGAAGTGCAATCTGGCCCCGAGTCTGCCATTGCTCAAGGACTGCGGAGTCTCTTACGACGATGCGTCCTTCTCCATGGGCGATCGGGCAGGGGAGCGTCTCAATCCCTTTCAGGAACACATTGGTTGACGACGACACTTTGAGCGTGACCCAGAGATCGGTATAGCGTCCGTTAGCATTCCAGGTGAGTGTTGCCGGAGATTCCTCAGAATCATTCTGGTTCCCGCCGGGGAGAATCCCAGACTTCAGCAACACCTGAAATCCGTTGCAGATCCCCAGTGTCAGAGTGTCCCGTTGGAGAAACGCCCCGATGGTGTCTGCCAGACGTTGTTTCAATTGTGTGGCGAAAACAACCCCGGCCCCAACGTCATCCCCGTAACTAAACCCCCCGGGGATGCAGAGAATCTGGTAATCCGCCAGAAGGGCAGGATTTTCGAGAACCCGGAACAGGTGAACACGATCGGCTTCTGCTCCGGCGCGTGTGAAGGCAAACGCCGTTTCAGAGTCGCAATTCGTTCCAGGGGCACGTAATACGCAAACGCGGGGACGGGACATTTCGCAGGAAATCCTCAGTTCAAGGTCGAATTTCCCAATTCTAGTTGGATTGTCCCGCTTTGGGAATCAGAACGACTCCCCACGGTAGAGCAAAGTACTCTGAACCCTGTAGAATGGGGATCAGGCCAGCCCAAAACTGGTGCCTGCTGATGATATGACGCTTTCGCTTCTCTGCCGAAATTCAAGCAAATTTCCTAAGCCTCCCGGAATAGACCCTGAAGTTATGTTTACAGATCGTGTGGAACTTGTTTGTCGTGCTGGAGATGGCGGGAATGGTTGTTGCAGTTTTCGTCGGGAAGCGTTTATTCCTCGCGGCGGACCGGATGGCGGGGATGGTGGACATGGCGGGAACGTCGTGATTCGTGCCGATGAAAACCTGGGAAGTCTGTATAGCCTGGTGGGCCATCGTCAGTGGAATGCCGATCATGGTCGTCCCGGTGAAGGAGCCCTCTGTACGGGAAAATCAGGGAAAGACGTGGTAATTCTTGTTCCCCCGGGAACGGTCGTCAAAGATTTGCACACCGATGTTGTTCTCACAGAACTGTTGACGCATCAACAGGAGTTGGTCATTTCCCGGGGAGGCAAGGGGGGACGGGGGAACAAACGATTTGCCACCTCCACCGAACGGGCTCCCCGGCATTTTGAAGAGGGGGAACCGGGGGAAGTTCGGGAAATCAGTCTAGAATTGAAGCTGATCGCCGACGTCGGGTTGATCGGAAAGCCCAATGCCGGGAAGAGCACGCTGCTCAGCCGCCTTTCCCGAGCCAAGCCGGAAATTGCTCCCTATCCGTTCACAACCAAGTATCCCAATCTGGGGATGGTCCGTGTCGGGTATGAAGAATCGTTTCTTCTCGCGGACATTCCGGGGTTGATCGAAGGGGCTCATGCCGGGATCGGACTGGGACATGAATTCCTGAAACACGTCCAGAGAACCCGACTCTTCGTGCATCTGGTGGAACCGGATCCGATGGATCAGACCGACCCGATCGCGAATTATCTGCAGATTCGGGAAGAACTCCGGCTTTATGATCCAGAGTTGACGGAACGTCCTGAGATTATTGTCATCTCGAAATGCGAACTCCCTGACGCAAAGGCGTGCGCGGAACTTCTCTCAGAAGAAATCGGGCGACCGGTCATGACGATCTCCGCCGCCACCGGACAGGGACTGATCGAGTTAACGCGACTGATTGTTCAGAAACTGGCCGAATTGAAAGACATTGAGAACGGCGTTCATTTCGAAGAGTAACAATGTTGCATTCAGTGATTATGGCGGGGGGAAGTGGGACTCGATTCTGGCCCTTGAGCCGGAAGTCACTTCCCAAGCAATTTCTGACACTTGCCGGCGAACGGTCGCTGATCCAGCAATCGTTCGACCGGTGCCAGCCGTGGATTCCGGCAGAGCGAACCTGGGTCGTCACCGGGAAACATCTGGCCGATCTGACACGACAGCATCTCCCAGGTGTTCCTGACTCTCAGATTCTTCAGGAACCGGCCGCCAGAAACACCGCTCCCTGTCTGGGGCTGGCGGCGTTGTGTCTGCTCGCTCTGGATCCGGATGCGACGATGCTGGTGATGCCCGCCGATCATGTGATCGATGACGTTGCCGCGTTCCGTGATGATGTTCAAAAAGCAGTATCACTGGTTGATAACAACCCGGAACGACTCGTCTTGTTTGGTGTTCCTCCAACTTATCCAGCGACAGGATTCGGTTATATTGAACGAAGTGAATCGATTGGGCAGGGAGCATTCGAAGTCAAAGCCTTTCGGGAAAAACCGGATCGTGACACCGCCGAGCATTATCTTCGATCCGGAACGTTTTTCTGGAACTGCGGGATCTTTGTCTGGAAAGCAAAACGGATTCTGGAGGCACTGGCTCAGCATGAGCCGGAAATGGTTGCCCGTCTGGAAACACTCCGTCCGCATATCGGAATGCCGAGTTGGGGCGATGCTTTAAATGAGATCTTCCCGACACTCAAATCGATCTCCATCGATTATGCGGTTCTGGAGCGGGAACAAAAGATTGCGGTCTTCGAAGCCCGATTTCCCTGGGATGACGTCGGCGGTTGGGAAGCGGTCGCACGACTGGTTTCCGCCGATGCGAATGGCAATTCCGTCGTTGGTCCTGTACTCACCGTCGACAGTCGGAATTGCATCGTTCGCTCCGGTGACAATCATGTCGTCGCTTTACTGGGGATGGAGAACTGCATTGTCGTGCAGACACCCGACGCCACGCTGGTCGCCCGTCGTGGTGACGATGAAGCCATCCGCCAGATTATTCAGGCACTTCAGACACCGGAATTGAACAAACACCTGTGATGTGATGATCAGGGGAGAAAGAGGCTCACGCAAAGGCGCTAAGGCGCAAAGAGTTTTGATCACGTTTTGAGCGGATTCATTGCTCCCTTATTCAGGAAAACAGAAGGGCATTTCAGGTCAGAATCGTTGCCCAGTTGTTGGAGAGTTCTATTGCAATTCATTCGTTTGATTTCGGGACATTCGTGGTTTCTGAATTGCGTGTGATGTCCAAAATTTAAAGATGCCATGAACGGCGTTATGCTGATTTCTTTGCGCTTTAGCGCCTTTGCGTGAGCCTCTTCTTACTCATAACAGAACAGGCTGTTCCTAAAAGATCGGGCCGGGCATCCAGGGGCAGAATTCTTCGTCGCCGATTCCCTGTTGTTCGCTTTTGGTTTTCTGGCCACTGGCAACAGCAATCATCATTTCGAAAATTTCATGACCGACTTCGTCAACTGATTTTTCGCCGTCGGTGATTGTTCCGGCATTGAGATCCATGTCGTCGATCATGTGATTGTAGATCGGAGTGTTCGTTGAGACCTTAATCGACGGGACCGGTTTACATCCAAAGCAGCTTCCCCGACCGGTGGTGAAGATCACAATATTCGCTCCCCCGGCGACCAGTCCGGTGACACTGGCCGGATCGAATCCCGGGGTGTCCATGATGACGAACCCTTTCTCGGTCATCGGTTCCGAATATTCGTAAACCGCGCTCAACGGGGCCATTCCACCTTTGGCGATGGCTCCGAGAGATTTTTCGAAGATGGTGGTCAGTCCCCCTTTTTTGTTTCCGACGGACGGATTGTTGTCGATCTTCGCTCCGAACTTGGCGGAGTAGTCTTCCCACCAGCGAATCCGCTCGATCAGTTTTTCTCCGACGGAACGGGAGACGGCACGGCGGGTCAGGAGATGTTCTCCCCCATAGATTTCTGTCGTCTCGGCCAGTGCACTGGTCCCTCCGTGTGCGACGAGTAAATCGCTGGCGACGCCGAGGGCAGGGTTGGCAGTGATTCCACTGTGTCCGTCGCTGCCGCCGCAGTTCGTGCCGAGAATCAGTTCGGAAATGGGAATGGAGACCCGTTGCACATTGTTTGCTGCCGGGAGTAATTCCTTCAATTTCCCGACAGCGTGATCGACCGTTTTACGGACTCCGCCGAGATCCTGAATGTTCATGATCAACGGACGTTTGTCTTGGGCGCCAGCATGATCGAGGGTGACGAGATTGTATTCTTCGGCGAGATACGACGCCTGACCGGTTTCGCATCCGAGTCCCAGAATGATGAAGGCGCCAATGTTTGCGTGTCGGGCGAATCCTCCCAACGTTCGGGTGATCATCTCGTGATCGGGACCGGTGTACCGGAACGAACATCCACTTTTATGATTGAGAGCAATCACTCCATCGATGTTAGGAAACTGATCCAGAATCGTCTTGTCGAAGGCATCGACAATGTAGTTCGCCGATGTGGCGGAACAGTTCACCGTGGTAATAACGGCCACATAGTTTCGTGTTCCTGCCCGACCGTCGGCGCGGCGGTATCCCTGGAAGAATCGCGGTTTACCGGGAGCAGGAAGCTGATGAATTGCGGTGCCGAATTCGAAGTCGCGGTGCAAGGCCTCCATGTCGAGATTGTGTGAATGAACCCAGTCTCCAGCGGCGATCTTCCGGGTGGCAAAGCCGATCGGTTGCCCGAATTTGAATACTGTTTCTCCTTGAGAGAACGGACGGATAGCCATCTTGTGCCCGAGATCGATTTTCTCCCGAGCCGTGACAGAACGGGTGCCGTCCGGGGAAGTCCAGACGCTTCCGACTGGAGCGTGGTCCCGGGCGACGACAACGGTGTCGGCCTCGTTCAATTGAAGAAACAGAGAGCTGGAAGACATGGCGAAACAGGGGCTGGTCGATGGCAAGCGGACAACCGAAGTGGTGAATCCTCGTGGCTGGCGACGACTTCAAGTTCTATTCTATGACGAACGGCACCTCTCAGGAAGTTGGAACATCATTCCGGGAGGAGCCTTCCCCTCCCGAGCCGTTTCCATCGTACAAAACCCTAAAATATTGTAACATTTTAATCGATTGAAGTTGCCAGTGGGGTGGCCCCGATTGCTTGCAATCGGGGCGGCGAAGCCGTGAGAGGCCGCACACGTGAAGTCTCTCAAATCAGAACGATTCCTCATCTGTGTTTCAGACCAATCAGGAGTCCGCAAAGTGTGAGCAATGGCCTCCTATGGCTGCGCCACCCCGATTGCGAGCAATCGGGGCCACCCGGATCAGCTCAACTTCAGACCGCTAAACTGTTACAAAATATTTAGCTTTTAACGTGTCGAATTGTAGTCGCTACGGGGCGCTTTGCGGAGTGGCGGAGATTCGGCGGCAGATGTCGATTTTCATGTTCGACATTTCCAGAGACCAGTCGACGGACCATTGTGGGGGAACTTCATATTCCGCCCGTTCCGGGACTCTGAGAATCAAGGTTGCTCCGTCAGAGGAAACGTCATCTCGTGCCAGACGATTCAGTGCCAGCCAGAGGGGAGATCCCTCGGTCATTGACGGGACCATCTTGTAAGGGGGATCGAAGAAAATGACCTGAAACGGCGAAAATCCGGGGGCCTTTTTTCCTTTAGGACGAAACGAACAGCGTAACACGTCCGCCGGCCAGATCAGGCATTCCGATTCACATTTCAGCGCCTCGACGTTCTGTCGAAGGAGTTGCAGTGCGACTTTGTCTTTCTCGATAAACGTGACCCGATTGGCTCCCCGGGACAGGGACTCTAATCCCATCGTGCCCGTTCCGGCAAAGATATCGGCGACGTTCGCACCGATGATCCGCTTTTCAATATTTTCAAACAACGACTCCTTCACCCGATCTGTGATGGGGCGCGTGGTCTGTCCAGGACTGGTCAGAAGAATACGACGACGAAAGTTTCCGGCAATAATTCGCATACAATAAAATCTAGAGAAATTTGCTTTACTAAGTGCCCGCACAGCACGGTTTTTGACACTTCAAACGCTGGCGCCCGCGTGGCAGGATATCATACATCATTGACAGAAATACTCTCGTTCAGCAACCCGTCCTCTCTGTTGACTTGTCATCAATGAGAGTAAACGACTCTGAAGGACTGACTCGTCCGTTGTTGGGAGGGGACTTTACTGCGGAGCCTGATTTCCGGGAGAAGACTTGCTGCGTGGAAGGAACTGGGCGGGGGGAACCACCGGGATATCGGTGATGGTCTCCTGTGATTCGATCTCCTGTGCTTCCGCAGCGGAAGAAGCGACTTCGTTATCGGAAAGCCAGCCGACAATCTCGTCATCGGAATAATTCGTGTTGACCGCCACTTTTCCCGCCAGCATGACTTCACTCGAAGGACGCATTGGCGGTGGACCGGCTCCAAGGAGAAGGAATGTCATTGGTCCCACCGTCAAGGTACTTCCCGGAGAGAGAAACCGCTTGCCGGTGATGGGGCGTCCGTTGATGAAGGTTCCGTTGTGACTTTTCAGATCTTCGATGATCAGCCGATGTCCCTGCTTGATAATACGACAATGTTCCCGACTCACTTCCGGTGAGGGGATTCGAATTCGGGCTTGTGTGCCGCGCCCGATAATCATTTCTTCCAATTTAATGGGAATTCGCCGGCCTTTGTGTTTGCCGGTTTGAATTTCCAGTGTTGGAATGGGATTTGAGTTGCTCATGGTCCCGAACAGCCCCGCCTGATCGATAAAGGGAATATGAGTTTCATCTTGTTCGCCTGCGAAAGGCGGATTGGTTAGAAATAAAGATACTCTAATGTGAAGATTTCCGAAACGTGGAGATCATAGCAAATGTCTTTTTGCAGGGGGAAGACGAGACCGGGATCGGGGCTGAGTTTGAGAAAACCGGAAAATACAGAGAATCACGGATCGAGAGATCCGTGATTCTCTGTTGGTCGTTCGACTTTATCTTGAAAGTAGTGTCACAACGCTGGCGACTGTTCCTGCAACAATTTCCAGACTCGTTTGCCATAACTCCGGGAAAGTCGGGCCAGTTGGACCTGTTTCATATCAATCATTTTAACCGATTTGCCTGGTCCCCGCAGACAGACAAACGGCAGGCAAACACTGACGACACGATAGGGAACACCTGCATCCGGAACACGCCGACACCAGCGAATCGGTTCTTCAGGAGGGCTCATTACCTGATCTCCACACCAGAAGAAGGAAGGGATTTCAATGACCTCGTTCAGCAGAGAGACGAAATCGCCGCACCGGACCTCTTCCGGCGCGAGGATCCGTGCCATCTGCAATGCATTGCAATCAGGTTTTGTTGCGCTGGATTTCATCGGAGTTCTGCGTGAATTTTGTCAGAGACCGAGGAATCACTGATATCTCAGTTTTCTCACGGTTCCGACGAGACACGCACAACGTCTTCAGGTTCACCTTCAGGTGACAAAAGCAACGTAATAAAACCACAGGCCCGTGACAGATGTTCCCACAAGATCCACCACAGAGAGCCAACCCAGGGGTTTGTGCCAACGGGAATGAGGCCCCACAAATTTGGGAGCCCTGTAGTTGCGAAGAGCCAGAAAAAGTGTGATTCCCCACAACAGCGGTGTCGTGATGGCGAAGAGGAGATGAATCCGTAAAACCTGTTGGACATGGGCGATTTTCTCGCTGGTCAGTCGCGGGACGTCCGGGTCCTTGTTGACGACATTCATCCAGCCCCCATGAATCAGTTGCATGTCGACTTCGAATGCAGTCACTGCGACCAGCAGTGTGAGCCCGAGTGCCACCTGCAGATTCCGATGCCAGAGAAAATTTCGACGGAATTTTACCAGATAGAGACTGTAAAGCTGGATCGGCACGAGAACAATCAGAGCCGTGACCACAAAGTCCAGCATGAATGAGGCGTCGTGGCCGAGGAAGCCGTGTCGGAACATCTGCAAGGGCCGTATCAAAAGGCGGTGATCAGCGGGAGGGGGAATCGGGACGTTAGCGAAGAATTTGCACGCAGTGTAGCAGAACGGTTCTTGGGGCCGCGAACCCAACCTCATCGATCGAGAAAAATTCCTGCCCGGAAACCATGCCCTCTATTCCATTCTCTTCTTCTCCGACCGACCGGAAGTTGTAGCGGTTGCATCAGTTTTGCTGCTGTGCCATCAGATCGCGCAGGTGAACGTTCCCGTCCGGAAACAGAGAATACAGTTTGGGAAAGATCTGATCCGATACGCCCTGTATGGGAGAATTTGATCTTCAGATTCTGGCAGACAACCCGCCTTGGCGGCGATTGCTGGACGTGTACCTGGAGATCGTCTCGGAACCGCAACCGATGGCTGCTCGCAAATCGTCAAAAACAGCGGCAGTAACAATCGAATCGCAAGTGACCGAGTCCCGGACCGACGGCTCTCCGACAGCAGCCGATTCAGTATTGGAAGAATCGACGGAAACTGAACCGGAGAAAGTGGAACCGAGCGGTCCTCGCTGGGCGGACCGGGTGATTTCTATGAATGAGGTCACTCCGGACGAGCTCTCAAAGATTCATGGCAAGCTGATCGCCATGGGCTGGCTGCATTTTCAATTGGAAGATGGCCAAAACGGACTGGTCTATCGGGTCTCCCCGGAAGGACGCCGTCTTCTGAAGCGTCTCGACGCATTTCTCAAATCACGAGACGAATCATGCGCCCCACGTGAGGACGACGATCACGATTCAGTTGAACTTCCGGCTCAAGAGCAACTGGACGAGAACAGTCTAGCAGCGTAGCGGCGAGATTCCGCAGTTCTCATAGAAAAGCCGCGTTCGGGTTTCGAGATCACTCGTTACCTGAACGCGGCTTGTAATTGCCCGACAAGGATTTGAACCTTGACTAAAAGAATCAGAATCTTTCCAAAAAACCGCTGCTTGCACGCATTCTACCGCATGATTTCCGCAGTCTAAACGATTCCGTACCCGTTTCAACCCCGTTCACGCCCTGTCACGTCCCGCCGCATGATTCCTGCGGTCTGAGGGTAGGTCATGGTAGCCATTGTGGTAGGTTGTGGTAGTTGACTCGTGTTCACTACCCTCAAAAGATAGTTTTACAATTGTGCTAGAAAACGCCCCTGCCTGGAGCGGCTATAGAAGTTCCGCAAAGTCCCTCAAATGACTCACGGTGACTGGCAGGTGGATTGCCAAATCTTCAAGGTAATCATCGACGGATTTAGGAGGGTTCAGGAGACTGGCCCGATGACGTTTGATGGCCAGACAAACAGCCCCCGGATGATTCAAGTTGAGTTGATGGGTGATGAACTCATCCGGGTGTTGTGCTTCAATCCCCAGCGGAGAGAGCATTGAGGCCGGGAAATCGTTCAGATTGAACGTCACGATGACCGCTGCCCCTGACCGAATCGCCGCTGCCAACACATGCCGATCTTCAGGATCAGGCAGGTCCAACCCGTCAATCAATGGTTCGTACCCCGTGACCAGACAGTCCAGGACATGACGATTCATCAAGTCCCGTGTCCGCTCCAGTTGTTCCCGTTTCAGATCGGGACGATTCGCCATCAGATTCCGGATCCACTCGTCGTGAATTTGGTCGGTCCATCTGGCTCTATAGAGATCCACCAGAGCCAAGTGCATCAGTAAGTCGCGAAGCCGAGCTGAATACAGCACGCAAGCGTCGTAGACAACGGTGAACGTGACCATTCGTCCTCTGGCAGAACGTTAGTAAGTGTCCAGTTCCTGTGACTCAGCGGAAAGCTGCTGAAGCGTTTCCAGCCGCTTCTGATCCATATCCCGCTTGTAGTTCATCAGATCGCTGAATCGGACTCGGCGATGAGTTCCGACCATGTGAAACGGGATGACTCCAGACTCCAACTGCCCCACCAGAAACGGACGCGACACACCAATCAGGTCGGCGGCCTGCTGGGTCGTCAGTTCTGCATGGTACGGAATTAACGTCACAGGGTTTCCCGCCGCCATCTCGGAAAGCAGATCCAGCAACATCCGCACCGCAATGGCCGGTAGTTCGACCTGCTCACCGGTTTTGGGAATCTGAACGCTCAGTTTTTGATGCCGAAACGGGGACAGCATCCGTGTAGATTCTTCGGCCAATCGCCGATCATCATCAGTCGGACTGAACGGTTCTCGAATCGTGGCAGTAACCATCGGAGCCTCCTTTAATCGGGCAACTGATGAATTATATCGGCCAGTGACCATATCCGCAATAATCGAAACCGCCGGTTAAATCACAGCCTCGCCACGTTCATTTTTTGCCAGACCACGAATCTGAGGATGAAGTTGTTTTGTCTCCGCACCCGGAACAGCACGTCACATGCATCACGCAATTTTCACCTTGCCGCTACACGCAACGTACATGTGTTCGCCATCGTCTGAAAACTCGAAGTCCGCACCGTGAGCATTTACAACGGAATCGTCAAGCAGTTGACGCGACCAAATAATGTCCCCAGTGTCCGCATCTATCGCCCAAACGTGGCACAACTTGTCATCGATCACGCACAATCCTGAGCAATAAACGACCCCCTCCCGCTCTCGTGAATCGAAGATAACGCGATAGTAGCTTGCTTCGTAATCGGTAGCGATTGTTTCCGGGATGCTTCCGATGTTCTTAGACCACACCACTCCAGAGCCGTTGTACTTGCGAACGAAAACACCATCGTTTGTAAGCGAGGAGTTATAGATCGAATCCGCCCCGGCACAGATCGACTGTGAAATGGCAATCCAGTTCGTCACGGTGGGATCGGCGTAAGAGAAGATCACGTTCAGGTCGCTGTCGACAAGATACAGCGTCCTCTGACCGGGGATTCGTAGTGCTATGTTTGTGCCATTCGAATCAATCGCATCCGCACCGTGAGTCGTCCTGTTATTATAGGTGATGTTCGTGTTGTTTAACTGAATAAAAGAACCAGAACCGAGGCTGTCGACATGAGCCAGGGCAATTCCCGTAAACCGCATTGATGTTCCAGAACCGAGGACACTTTTGTAGGCAATATGGGAGTCCCCATGCCTCACGAGCGGGATTCCATATGAGAGCATCGCGAAATCGTACACCGTAGCCGATCCTATAGCTGTTCCCGTCCTGTTTAGCGAAAACAGGCCAGACCCGTCGATGTGAGCGTCTCGATCCGGTATAAAGTCACTCCGCCACCAGCCGACGATTACCCCTCCACTTCCGTTGGGAGCCAGGTTCTTTCGAGACGGATTCCTTTTGTCTGCCATGTATCCCAGGTTGGTGTAACCGATTCCCCCGGAAGTGGACTGAGTTCCGCCATTGACAATGATCGTGATTTCACTCTCTCCGTCGTCAGGAGAGTATCCAATGATGTAGCTATTATCCTCAGGCGGGGTCGGCGGAACAGGGCCACCGGTCCATGCCGGTTTTGTCGAGACGTCCGAGGGGATACCCCAGACACGCGAGTTTCCTTCTCCGTCTTTTGACAAACACCAGTGATAATAATCCGCCGTTTTCGGAATTGTTACGGACGGCATACTGGATGAGACGAGTGCATCGAACGACGATCCTAAGTCCGTTCGTGACGCCCATGTTGAAATCGTGTTGGCATCAACGGAAATCCTGATGCCAGCATCAGCAATCCAGTCTTCGCCAGGGTCATACAGGACAGCAGTAGACTCCAGCCATGCACGGGGAAACCGAGGCTTCTTTGCGTGCCAGACGACAGCTCCGTCTGACAGGCGAACTTTGAAGATCGTGGCGTAATTCACTGGTACATACATGCGAGGGCAACAAAGGCACATTATTCGTCGTACCCCTTCCAGTTTGCCGACGAGGCTTTCCACATCCTCAGTGCCCCGCCGCCAGTAAGGTTGTCTTGAACTGCCGGGAAGTCGATAGTCTTACCTGACAGATCGCCTTTAAAGATCACGTGCAGTGCAACGGCAGGCCATGGGCCGCCAACAACTTTCACGTTTCCGACGCCAATACCGGGATGTTCTTCGTACGCCTCTTGAGCCGCTTCCTCAGTGGAATCCCAGTTGATTTCCACATCCTCAGTTTCTTCATTGATGACGTAGGTTAAAACAACACTTCCGCCTGACACCGCTCCCGTCGTGCTGAGCAGGTCAACTTCGGAGCATGATCCGCCCCCGCGACTGGTCGGATAAATCTGGCGCCGCACACCAACAAGGTTTCGTTTCTGGCGGGCATACTGGCGGACCGTTCTGGCGGTTTTGCGTCCGGCGCGTGGGGTGAGTCCGGGCATGGCGTCCCCTTTATGACAGGCTGGGAAGCGACGACCCAAAGGCCGCTTCCTCATAGATTTCGATTTCGGCGAACACGGCGGTGGCGTGAGTCGGGTTCTCGATCAGTTTTCCATCGCCGTCGAGCATCTGCGGATCGGAGACGTAATCCCGTAACTCATCGTCGTATTCCAGAGCGTTCCCATCCTCATCTTTCAGCGGGAGTTTGATCTTCCGTTTGATCTTCCCCCCTCCAGTGATGTCGACCATTTCATTCAGGCCGTTTTCGTACCGCTTTTCCTTCCAGCCCTCCATGTTGACCAGCAGCTTGAAACCGACGGTGTAGAACTCGACTCCGTTTTCTTCCTGAATGTCCGACTCGTCCCCCGGTTCAAACAGGAGCGTGCCAGCGGGATAGGAACGGCCACGGATGACGAACGTGTCGGAGTTGGTTTTGTCGGCCAGATTATCCATCCACGATGGTGACGCGGCGACATTGATCTGAACTGACCAGACCGGGCAGGAACTGGGACGGACCACCGGTTCCAGAAACGCATCCCCGGCGGCATTCAGGATGGCGTTCCCGTCACGGTCTTCGAAGCAGGGGATTTCGGACCGGTCGTAACTCTTGGTCACTTTGGGCCGTCGGCTGAGCGGATTCGGCACCGCTTCCCGTTCCGCTGCGTCTTCGTCCCGTTCGCTGAACGCAATCTTGTAATCGCAGGTGATATGCCACTGGAGCAGACTGTTCCCATTCCACCGCGCGTATTTCAGGCCGGTGGCTCTGAAGAACGGATTGATCGGATGACCAGAGCCGCGATACGGTAAATAACTCCCCGACTGGAGCGCTCCGACGAATGCCAGCGGATGATCGTTCTTGTCATCGACCGTGACGATCCAGCCTTCCGTACAGGTATCCTCACTGCCAGACTGATCGTTCGGACATCGTTTACAGGAAATCACGGCCATCAGTAATCCAACTCCTCAATCGTGTCATCACCTGTGTTCGCGGCGATTTGACGCAAGTACCCTGTCTGGTCCTGAGTGACCTTGAGTTGTTTGTCCGCAACCTTCTTCATGTAGGCATCACGGGCCGCCGCCTGTGCGGCTCCGGAGGACTGAATCAGCTTGTAGGCTTCGACGGAATCCACCCGGGCACCGACGGGACCACTGGTCTTGTCTGTAGTGGTTTTCCCTTTTGCGGCCGTGTTCTGGAGCACGCCTTGAGCGCTGGATTGAAACGATGTTTCCGTTCCCAGCCTCATCTGATTCCGTTCGTCCAGAAACTCCCGCAAGCTGGCACCGGCGGAATTTCCCAAGCGAGCGAAATCCGCATTGAGTTGCTGTTCCAGCGGTCCCATTTCCCGTTTGGGGATCTCCGGGAGTGATCGGATCGTATTCACAAAACCGTCCGTCAGCGGCTTCCAGGTCAACTGCAGAGACTTCGTTCCCCCGCTGGCGATGAATTCCCAGATGGACGAAAAGATATTCCGAATGTTCTCCCCCAGATTGATCAGCATCGTCAGGGAGAGGTCCAGAGCCGTTCGCCAGATGCTGGACCAGTTTTTACCAAACCACGAAAACAGCGACGGGAGAACACCAGTGAAGAAATGGACCACTTCCGCTTCGAACGCCACCACGCCAAGCTTGGCCCCGGCAAAGGTGAGTTGAGCGACTTCCTGCCAGTTGGCAAATGCCCATGCCACCATGTCGGTTGCGGTCATGATGGTACTGGTGATGAACCCGAACACCTGACCGGCAATGGGAGCCAGCGAACGGAAGCCGTCCACCACCGAAGTGATCATGGGAGCCAGAAAGATGGCCATCTGCTGGGCGAGCCCGGTGACGGCCCCCTTCATGCGATCGATGGCATCGTTGGCTGCGGCCACCTGATCGACGTCTGACTGGCTGAAGACTTTTCCGAGTGCGTCTGCTTCTCCCATCTTCTCCAGCAGACCGTCACTCCCCAGTGAAATCAGGTCCAGCATTTCTTTGGAACTATTGCCGAACAACTGGAACGAGGCCGCCATCTTCTCCGCTTGAGTCGGGAGCTTATTGATTTCATCCGAGACCAGACGAAATGCCTGAGACGGGTCCATACTGGCGAGCCCCGCCGCATCCAGCTTGAGTTTTTTGATGGTCCCCATGGCCGCCCCGCCCCCCTGGGCTCCGAACGCCATCCGGCGACTGAAACGGGTCATCGCGGAACTCATCTCATTCCCCGCCAGACCCGCCATCTCAGCGGCATGTCGTAGCCGGACCAGTTCTTCGACCGGCATTCCCAAGGCCGCCGCCATCTTGCCGGTATTATCGATCGCTTCCATCGCGTCGACGGTCAGTTGCTTGAACGCATTGATACCGGCAACCGCAGCCAATCCGGAAGCGATCCCCAGCCCGATGGAAGCCATCTTCTTCACGGTGAAGTCACCGAACCCGGCCAGTTCGTTCCGGGCCGCATTGATGCCGCTGCTGAACGGAGTGCGGTTCAGGCCGAGATTGACGACAAGGTCACCGATGGTCATGGGAACAACTCTGCAGTTTCACCGGACAGTGTTTTATGGGGCTTGTCAAACAGCGGGATCACCTGCAGTGGAGTCGGAACATATTCTCCGATGACAACAGGTGCACGGTTTTCTGTGCGGATCCGGCCATCCTCATGGAGAGCGAATCGTCGAACCCAGCCGGATTCCGTGTGGCATTCGAGACACTTTTTGACTTCCTGTCCGTTGGCATCCAGAATCTGAACCGGCTGTCCGATTGCTGATGTGTTTTCGACGGTGAGAATCATGAGTCGCGTTCCCTCAGACTGATTGCCGGATATGGGCCTGGGCTTTCAGAACTGCCGATTCCATGTTCACCCGCATCGCTTCCGCCTCCATGGCTTCGGTGGCTTCCTTTTCCGGCTCATCGTTCAACCAGGGACAAAATGACTTCGGAGTGATCTCCTGAAGAACTTCGCTTTTCTCCCCGGCCAGTGATCCCAGATACCGGACCACCGCCGCCATGAATCCGGCAATCGCCGCATCCAGACGTTCGGGACCGATCGGACAAATCTGAGAATCAAACGCCTGCCAGTCCCGGAAATCTTCTTCGTCGATCTGGTCGAGCATTTCCCGCCAGTCGACCGTATGAGCGACTCCCGCAGCCAGCCGCATGGCGAACAGCTTGCGGGAGTCGTCCGTCAGTTTTTTGCAAGTGATTCCAGATCCGCTTCCGCAATCCGGTTCACTTCCGTCGCGGCTGCCGAGACAAATTCGACAATAACCCCATCCTGTTCACTCAGGCCGTCCAGATCGGCAGGCGTCAGCAAGCGCGTCCCGGATTCATCACAGAGCGTGGCGATGACCAGCCTCTGCCGGACTTCCCGCTGACGCTGAGCCAACGGTTTTCCGTTCTTGTTCGTGAACTGGGATTCGAACTCTCCCCGTTCCCTGGCGGTCATCCGGAGAACGTAGAATGTCTCTCCCGAAAACCCTTCCGGAAAGTCGTCGGGAAATTGGAAATCCCGGACGACCCGTCCCGCTTTTTTCAACATCTGTTCGCGTGCAAAACTCATGATGGTCTCTGGCTCTCTGGTTCAAATGACTTGAAGGAAAAACGGACGGGGAAATGTCAGGCGGGAGCCGGTTCCTTCTTCCCGTTCTTCTTCTGGCCGGGGATGTCGTACCCTATTCCCAGCGAGAGACGTTCGGCAGCGGCGATCACCTTTTCCATCTGCTTCTCCGTCAGTCCCGCCCGCTGACGGCATTCGTCATCTTCGGGAACAGCCGCCCCCAGCGTGACCAGACGCCATGCTTCGGGGTGATCGATGATCGTTCCGGCGGGAGCCTTCTTCGTCATGGAAATGGGATATCGCTCCCCTCTGGCCACGCAAAGAGTGTGGTGATCCCGGTTGTAATCAGGATTGAGAACATCGTGTTCACGAACGAGTTTGGCTTTCATGGGAATTGTCCTGTGAAATGAATTCAGGGAATGGGAGTCGGGAACAGGGGTTTATTCCGGCGCTTCCGGATAGGTCGCCAGTCCGGTCAATTGCATGGAGCCGCTCGCCTTGAGCATCTCCCCAACGCCCGCCGCTGGTGTCAGTGACTTCAGGATGGCGGAATAAGACATCGGAGTTCCGACCGGATACTGATTCTGCCAGTTCTTGACTGCAGGGGCTCCCAGCAGACTGGTCAGTGTCTGGTGAGTGGTGAGCAACGGATCCCAGTAGATTTCGAAATCGCTGGTCCCCGGTTCCACCCAGCCGGTGACGTCGTGAGCGATTTCGTTTCCCACCTGATCCAATGTCGGGGTTTCGGTATCCTGAACTTCCGGACCGGGCCCGTTCAGGCTGATCAGTTGTGCCACACTGGTGTAGACGGACGCAATTTCAATCTTCAGAGTCGTTCCCTTGGAACTCCGTTTGGACATGTCAGGCTCTCCTGTTGTGAATTCGTAACGTGATCTGGTTGACGTGTCGTCCTCTGGTTTCCCCGTTCAACGGTGGTTCGTATCCGGCTTTGCAATCCTGCAGGTAGACCGCTTCCACCTCACGGGTTCCCATCGTCCCGGTGAAGTTGTCGCTGTCTTCCGGGAACAGGGCGTCCAGCAGAAGGTTCCCGACTCGAAGTGCCTTCCCGGCGGTCTCGCATTTCACGTCCAGGTCAACTTCTTCATCCACCAGATCCCGATGAGTTTTGTCGTTCGGATCAACGGTGTTTCCGTAATCGCCGTCCGTGACACTGATCAGGATGTATTCCCGGCTGTTGGGAGGGGCATCGTCGATGAACACCGGTTCCGCACCACTCCCCGTCAACTGTGAGATCACAGCCGTTTGCGACAGAAGCCAGGTACGTAATCCGGTTTCAATCATTTCTTCTTGAGCTTGGCCAGCCCTTCCCGTGTCTTCTCGGCAATCTTGGCGAACACCGCCGGACGGGATTTCAGAGCCGCATCAAACGTGATTTTCCGATTGATCCGGATCGCTCCGGTACTCCGCCCGGTTGTTTTCTGTTCCCGCTCGTTCGTTCCGGCCATCACCGCAAAGCCATGCTTGGCCATCTGTGTTCGTTTCTTCCCGACGTTGACGCCCCATTTGCCGACGGCGTATCCAGCCCGATTCTGACGATCCTTCTTGAGAGAGATGCCGACCGACTTTTTAACGGCTTTGGTAACGCCGACCGGAACCTCTTTCCTCAAATCTTTGGCACCCACCCGCAGTCCAGCCCGAACCGCATTCCGGCCAATCCGGCGAGCATCCTTGTCGGCCAGTTGTCGCAGGCGTTTATCGAGTTCCATCCCGCCATGGAGCGGGAGTCTGCCGTCGAATTTGACCGCTCGCATTTAAACCTCCGATCCCTGGAACTCGATGTAGTGGGGAACATCCCGCACGGTCTTGATGGACGTGATGTTGATCGTGACGTTCTTCTCGTGGTTGCAGAATGCAATCCGGTCCTGATGGGTAATGCTCTGGGTCAGATCGTCCCCCCGGCAAAGAACGCTCCAATCGGCACTGGGTTGTGGCTGGTTCTGAGCATATCCTTCTTTGGACTGGATCTGCTTGACGTCAGCGTACCGGTCTCTTAATTCACGCCAGTTCGCCCAGAATGAGTCATCAACCTGCCCGGCCTCATCCTTCGGGACATTCTCCCGGAGTCGTTGAAACGTGATTTTTCGATTGAGTCGGGCATTGACGGCCATGGTGATCAAATCCACCGCAAGAGACTGAGTTGCTGTTCATAGAACGGATCGGCGGACGGAGCGTTTCCGGTCTGTAACCGGTTCTCGTACCAGTAGCCCGTCAGATAATAGGCCAGACGCTTTGCTGAAGGAGGCCATGGGTGTCCTTCATAACCCCCGCATTTGAACTTCACAGAAACAGGATTCAGTGCATTACGTTGCGTGACCGGCCAGACTTTTCCCGGAGCCGGTGCCAGTCGAGCAGGCTGACTGTCTCCGTCAAACTGATAGTCTGATTCCGAGAGAGTGACGAGGGAACCGGATTGATCCCGATAGGAAAACTCCAGAATCTCCGTCACCGGCGGACGTGGAATTTCAATCGGCTCTTGTCCATTGGGGAACTCATCCAATCGCAGGTACGCTTCCGCTTCCAATAACTGAATCGAACAGGCGTCCTGGATCAGGTTCACTGCGGCCAGGAACAGATCTCTGACAATCATTGTTTGTTCCCAATCGTGATAATTGATCCCAAGATACCGAAGGACCTCCACATACGGACCGACACTTGTGCACACTATTTCGTCTTGGGAAACAATGGTGACGGTCATGACAGTTCAATTCTTTCCGCAACGATCAGACAGTTCACTCTTTGGTCCCGACCAACGCCACCAGTTCCTTCACGCTGCTTCCGAGCGTGGTGGGAATGACGCGGGACTTGTACCGGATAGCGAACACCCCATCGATGACCGCGTTGGCCGTTCCCCGACCCACCACCGGACGGACATACAACTTGGAGGGCTGGAGGATGTCCAGAACCAGCAACTTGTTGCCGTCGGCGTCTGCCAGAGCCTGTGTGGAGGAGCCTTGAATGTCGGTGTAATCGTCAGCAGACCCGTTATCGCTGGACTGCTGGGCTTTCAGGCTGGTGACCTGAGTGGCGGTCAGGGCACCAAACGCCGCGACGAACATGACTCCCTGATATCCCTCCATGGAGAGACCGGTTCCGTTCTGGGGAGTCGTCCCGGCAGCAACACCATTCAGGACGCGGGTGATATCGATTTCTTGTGAAAGCATGAGTGTCATTCCTTCGATTCAGAGGATGCCGCTTCGGAAGACATTCCGGCGGGAGCATCGGGAGTCGGTTTCGGTTTTTTAGTCCGCTTCGGCTTTGCCGGTTGCGGATTGGCAGCGGGAACATCAGGAGTCGGCTCCTCCCCCATCGCTCTGGGAGGAGGACTCCCGACAAAGACCGCCTGTCCCCCGTCGACCATCCGCCATGCTTCCCCTGTCTCAATTTCCACTTCCTGCCCGGGAACCTGACTGAAGTCAGATCCGACACGGGAGACGAGAAGTTTGATCAGAGCGGTTGTCATGGCGATGGCCTTCAGTCATCCGGGAGGCAAGCGGGAATCAACAGGAGCAGCACGGTTCAGGAGTGCTGTTGCAGGCACTTGACCGGATTGGTTCCGGCGTTGACGAGATCCCCGTCAAACCGCAGGAATGCCACGAACCCGTCTGCATTCTGCAGGGCATACTTTTCCACCATCCGCCGCAGCGTGAGCGTGCGAACCCGGCGGATTTTGTATTTGCTGAGTGCTCCAGCCAGAACCGTCTTCTGGTTCGCGGTGATGGAGTCGCTCATGTGCTGGTTGCTGTGAATCGGTTTCCCGTCGAACGTATCGGGAGTGCCGTCCGCCAAAGACCGCTGCCAGAGGAAGTGACCGTCCGATCCCTTCAGCTTCTTCAAAGCCGCCCACACGGTGTCATTGGCCATGATTCCGAACGACGGATCAGCGCGGTACGCGGGATCGACCGAATAAATCAGGTCAATCATCTCTTCTGCCGTGATGGCCGTGGCCGATGCCGTGGTCTTTCCGACAGTCGCTCGATTGACGATTCCCCACGGTTCGCCAGCACCGTTGCCGACGGTGGACTTCCGGTTCATCAGTCGTCCCAGCCGTTCTCCGAACAGTCCTCCGACCAGGGACGGCATATCAAAGGCACCATCATCAATCATCGCCTGAGAAATGACGAGTGCTTTCGTGGAGCCAGTGAACGCCCGGAACATGACTGCCCCGGTTTTCGTTTCTCCTTCACTGGTTTCGTCTTCATCGGTGATGATTTCCCCTTCGTTATCCGTGTCGTTGATCGTCGGATAAGGAAGTTCGACACCGCTGTCCGTTTCCAGCAGTTCGGCCACCTGGAGCATGGGACCATGCTGCAGCATCGCCAATTCCAGAGCGGGGATGAATCCCGGTCGAACCAGCGTCCCGCCACGATTCGGACGGGAAGGAGTCAGGACGTTGTGGAACTGGTGACGGGCACCCGCCCAACTGTCAGAGAGGGCAATTTCCAGATTCTGTTTTCGAGGATTGATGCCGACGGAATCACAGGCATTCTGTTCCCGCTCGGTCAGGTCTTCCCCCATCTGGTAGCGAGCCCAGCCCTGGAATGCCAGATCATGCAATTCGGGATCATACTGGGCATTCCGACCCCGACGAAGATCGTCACCGGCAGCCGAACCCCGACCGGAAATCCGGCGGTCATTCGGTTCATTGAGATCGTTGCTGAGATTGGCGAGTTGTTCCTGACGCTCAATCCGGCCCTTCAGTTCCAGATCGTCTTTATTGATCTGGGTGAGGGTGTTTTCTTCCTCCTGCGTCAATGCCCGGTCTTCGTTTTCCGCCTTGTCAACGATGTCCTTGAACTTCGCTTCCAGCGTTCCCCGCCGTTCCCGCAACTCTTTGATCGATGCCATTGGTCTTCCTTATTGACTGCTCCCATGAAGCGTTTCAGCACTCATGTTGCGCGGCGCCGCACGGAGTCGGTCAATCAGGATTTCCGGATTTTTATAAAAATGACACCTTTTCCTTGCTTTAGAACCCCCTAACAAAACTGACCCTGATCCGCTTGCGGAAAGGAAATTCTCATCAGTAGAGAGGTTTTGTTCGCGGCTCTTAAAACCTCGACTTCTCTTCAGATTCGATGAAAACCGGGCATCACGATGTTTGCATGCGATGTTTTATCCTTCTCGACGAACCTGCAGAAAGCACCGCTTGTCCAGGCCAAATCACTGGAGATTTGTGTCTTGGTTCAATATTGTACAGATGTCTCTTGAAATCGGTCTTGACTGCATACGATGAAGAAAGGTAGAGGGCAGCGCAACGTGAAGCCCATTAATCAGAAGTTCGTTCACCAATTCAGCGAGAGAAGTGAGATGGAAACCATTCCGGCCAATACTGGCAAGAAGGTCATCACTTTGTTGAGTGGAGATGAAGGCACTGTAACGATCATCCCTAAAAGCCGGGATGCCTTCTGCATGAGCGTGGCAGAGGCAATTGAAGCCTGTCAGTCTGCCTCGACCGGTTTCAGCTACCTGAATCAGGTCGGAGACCTTGGAGAGGTGCTCGGCCATTGGATTCAAGAACGTACTGACCGCATCAGCGCGGCGTATATGTCATTTCGCGACGCTGGTATCCTTTTCATTGTCGTTCAGACTGGTGTGAAAAGAGACAACCAATTGTCTGACGAGCTGACTGAACTGGATATCAAGTTAGCTTCAGATGAGCGATTTTCTTCCTTGAGTATTGATGTTCTGTCTGTCCCCAAATCGTCAGCAGACTCAATTCTCGCATTCACGTCTTCGGGCCGTGTGAATCAGTATGCCGGGAATCAATGATCATTCGTTAGCTGCCTCTGAGCATTACAAGGCGCTCAACTACCTCACTGAACGTATTGACGAGTTTCCACAATGGACGACAACTGTCGCCTTCTATGTGGCAGTCCATGCTGTTGAAGCCCTCTTTGCACATGATGGGCATCATTCCGACAGCCACGAAGACAGGAACAGACGACTGAAAGCGGAAAACCGATACAAACACATCTGGGGCCACTACCGACCGCTTTGGAACGATTCACGAATCGCCAGATATATGGAAGACCACAACGGAAAAGCCTATCCAATTTTTAGTGTGTATCTTCCAGGATCGGAAGTTCGAACTACTCACCTGAACCATCACTTGCATCAGATTCTTCAAAGCGTCAGAAAGCTAACAGGACGTAACGATTTTTGTGCCATTCCGGTCAACTGATCAAGTTCGACCAGGTCACCGAGAAATTCGCGACTTCAGACTAAAGCTAGCAATCCCCTTCAACTGGTCATCCCGCTGGGTCTTCCGAGCCCGCTTCGCCACTTCTGCCATTTTCTTCATGACTTCCTGATTCGAGTGATGATACGACTGTGGCCCTCTCTCCATTGAGATGGCCCGCTTCAGCATGATCGATATCTTCGTCATCTTCCGTCTCGTCAAAATTCAGGGCATAGATCGCCGATTCCCTAGCCTCACCTGACAACGTGTATTCTACCATGTTCTGGAGGAGTTTTGCCAATCCCAATTCACTATCGGATGGTTCTCTTACTCGCTGAAATAGTTTTTCTGCTTCAGTGCGGTCTATCACGAAATCATGCGAGGGATACAGATTCAGAAGCGACCGGAGCCCTTCTGATCTCAGGTTATCTCCATGTTCTGCGATCCTCTTGCCGTATTCTTCTCCAATTCTCATGGCTCGATCATTTTCGCCCAACCGCATTGGTTCAATCTGTCCATAGATTGGACTGAATAAACCGACAGTTAGGGTTGCAGCAATATCTGCCGCAGTCCTGGTGGTAATTCGAGTTCGTTGACGGATCTTTAAGAAGAAATGCTCGAAGGACTGATACGCTTCCTGACGCATAGTCGTGAGGGCTTGCATAGAAGTGAGACCGGAAACTCTCTCGTCGACCTCGTCCGGTTTTCGCAATTGAACGTCAAGCGGCCCAAGCTCCGAATCTGCTGACATCACAAGCTCATACCCTGCGAGAGCAAGGAGTGTGCCGGCTGATTTACACATAGTGTGAACAAACACAGTGATCTTGCCATCGCAGTAGACGTCGAGCAGGCACCTTGCCATTTGATATGCGAAATCAGCGCTTCCACCAAAAGTACTGATCATCAAGAGGGCATTCTTGTGGCCATGATTCTCGCGTACGGCATGGCAAAACCTCTCGTTTTCATCGTATCCAATTGGTCCAGCAAAGAAGATCAGATCTGCATCCAGTGCACCGCAAGCAGCTTTCCCAAGCCTTTTCAAGTCCGATTGGAAAGTATCTTCCATTTCCGTGTGGCCCTCTAACGCTGGCAACCTCAAATCGCCCAGATCATGCAGATTTCCAAAGACAAAGATTTAACTCGCAAGAAGGGAAGTTGTCAAATCATTAGCATGGAACCACTTTCAGGCCGTATGCACGTTTGAAACCCAAATGTCCAGAAACATGCCCCTCTTGTCCTCGACACAGCAAGCCACGTGATTGCCCTTCAGGAATTCATTTTCCGATTCGAGCCCCCACAGCCCTCCAAGCCGCCAACTGAGCCTTGTGATCAATCTTCGACTTCGGTTCCGGTTCAGTTTTGCACCGGCAACCGTCCTCAGAATGGGCCGCCCGCAGATCCCCGAGCGGGATTCCCAGCGTCTTCGCAAACAACTCGAGCGCCGCGTCCGTCTGGCATCCCTCTTTGCCGGACAGGATGGCTTCAATCCGTACTCCTTCAGCATTGGTGCCGCTCGCTGAAGAGTACAGATCTCCGATCACCATCTGCCGTGTCCGGTCATCGGTCTCGTCCCGGTCGATTTCGTTGATGCGGGCGTTCAGTTTTGCCGCCAGTGTGGCACAGGATCGCAGTTCATCGGGAACATTCTGGAGCGAATATCCGCGAGGAGAGAGGGAATTGACCACCGCCTGCTTGTTACTGGTGATTTCGCTGGCCAGACCGTAGGAAACAGCAGTCTCCGCATCGATCCAGGTCTCTTTGGCCATCAGGTCCTTGAAGAACCCCGGCTCTTTTCCGGATCGGTCGGCATAGACTTTGGCCAGATCGTCGGTGATGCCGTCCAGCAGATCTGCATACCGCCGCATGTCTGAAGATTCTCCCAGCGTGATGCCCCATGGATTGTGAATCATCATCCAGGAGCCGGCGGCCATCGTGATTTGATCACCGGACATGGCGATGATGCTGGCAATGCTCGCCGCCACCCCCGCGACGTGGATGCTCAAATTGGCTTTGTGGTCTTTCAGCAGGTTGTAAATCGTCAGACCTTCGAAGACATCCCCACCGTAAGAGTTGATGAGGACGTTGATGTCCTTTAATCCCGGTCCCATTGCCTTCAATTCGGCAGCAACCCACTTTGCTCCCACCATGCCTGCCCAACTGGGGCCGATATCGTCGAGAATGTGGAGTTCTCCGGTCTCCTTCGATGCCCCGTTAGGCGCATTTTTCAGTGCAGACATGGGATTCAATCCTTTTCAAGAGGTTCAGAACGTCTTCATTCGTGGCCGTGGCGGTCCCCAGTTCCTTCCAGTTCACTGGAACGTGGCGGACGTCTCCCATGGGACCGATTGTCTCCCGGCCTTCGGACCGGAGAATGTCATTGATGGTGGAAACGCCGATCTCGCAGTACGTCCGGTTGGCTGACGCCCGTTCGTTCAGCGTCGGCAACAGCATTTTGGAACGATCAAACCGGATGACGTGCGATTCTTCCTCCTGCTGCTCCTCGGTCAGCAGTTTGGCGTCACATTCATCTTCCCACGTCCCCAGCCACGGATCGTAAGACTCGTCCAGAGCGTTCCTGTTCTCCGCCTCGATCGAGTTGTAAGCCTGTCGGGAGTTATCTCCCAGCTTATGAGGGGGAACCCCGACGATGTTGGCAATCTCAATGATTTCGAACCGTTTGGTTTCCAGAAACTGAGCTTCATCCGGACTGAATGAGAGCTTCTGGAACGTCGTTCCGTTCGTCACGATGGCCACTTTGTGGGCGTTGGCCATTCCCTGCGTCTGGTTCTTCCAGAGCTGGAGCAGGTTCTTCTGGGCATCCGGTCGGATGTGCTGGGGAATCATCAAGATCCCCGAGACGTTCGCTCCCTGACCGAAGAAGTGCGCGCCGAACTGACGGACGGCAATCCCCATCCCGATCGCTTCCCGCATCACGTCCAGAATCGGAATTCCGATCAGGCCATCCAGACTCAGGTGCCGGATGTGGAGAATGTCCGACTCCGGAATGGTGAAGGTTTCCATATCGATCGACGTCACGTAATAGATTTCCGGGATTTTGGTGTCATCCGGAATCCATTTGATGGGATAGGTGGCAATCGGATCCAGAATCGTCAGGTCGAGCGGGTTCCCCCGACCGTCCCGCTGGATAAACGCATAGCCGTTCCCATGCATCTGGGCATGGAGTGTCAGCGTCCGCCGGAACGTTTTGGACGTGATGAATCGATTCGGCTTCCGTTTCAGCAGACGATAGGCCGGATGGTCTTTCGCCTTGGGCATGCCCCCATCATCCTCCATGTGATGGACGATCAGGGGGAGTTTGGCGACCGTATCGGCAATCAATTTCACACCACGGAAGAACGCGGGGTAACCGAGAGACGTCCGGGAGTTGACCCGCACTCCTGCCGACGCATTCCGACCACCAAACGCATCCATGACTTCCATAGTCGGAGTTCCCAGCGTCCCGGGAGCGACCTGATAGGCATCCTGAACCGGGGGAACGATGCCGGTTCCCATCTGACGGGCAAAGTCATTGTGATTCATATCAACCATCCTGCTGTGTCTCCCGGCTCGACCGGTTCGTCGTAAGCGGATTCCAGGTAGCCGCCGCTGTTGTGCAGACCGATGGCCATGATCAGAGCCACCGGGCCGTCGATCTTGCGAAAGTCTTTGGGTTCCGGTTTCACCGGTCGTTTGTTTCCGCTGGCATCATGCTTGAACTGCATGTTCCCCACCTGCCAGTTCATGGCCGGATGCCCGTTGTGGTGTAACTGACCGGCAATCAGCAGCCGCTCAAACTCCCCCGTCGGCTCTGCGAACTGCTTCATCGTCTGAGGGAACAGGTGACGGGGAACGCCTCCCTCTTCCTCAATCTGTTGAGTCAGTTGTTCCGCGTTGTACGGGTCGTAAGCAATTCCCCGGATGTCGAACTGGTGAACGAGCCCCTCTTCCAGAAGATTTCCGGCGGCGTCATAGAGTCCACAGATGAACTTGCGGATGAATCCGTAATCGCAAACGTCCCCGGGCGTCAGGAACACGAATCCTCGTTCCTCCCATGCCAGCCATGACACCAGATCATTCTGCTCCCGCGCTCGAGACTCCGGCAGCCAGAAGAAAGAGAGCGTCTTGAACGTGCCGTCATCCTGAGGAAACAGCAGTTGCAGGCTGGTCGTATCAGACACCTTCGCCAGATCCAGACCGCCGAAACAGGACTGCTCCCGGAGATCACCGGCGGTATAGTCCCGGCGGTTCTCGTTCCATTTCTCAATGTCCACCGCCGGAGATTCCCCCGTGTTCCAGATATTGAGCCGGTATCGTTTGAACGCCGCCAGACTGGTTGGTCGGGCCGCGGCTTCCTGAGCATCCGCCGCGAAGATCTCCGGGTTGATCGTCAGACCAAAGGACGGGTTCGCCTTCCTCCAGGTCTGCTCATCCAGCGGGTCATCCTTGGGATCGGCAGCGCGGATGTAAGCAAAGAACCGCTGATCGATCTGCGTTCCTGCCAGCACCCCAGCTGCGTAGTCGTGTAGCTCTTTGGCGACCGATTGCGGGTTGCTCCCGGCGGTGGTGATGATGGCGAACAGCGGCTGCATCCGTGAAGACATTCCGTATCGGAGTGCATCATAGAACTTCCGACCATGCCACGAATGGATTTCGTCGGCGATGCAACCGTGGATGTTCAGACCTTCATTGGAATCCGCATCCCCCGACAACGCCCGGTAATAGCTGTTCAGTTCCGGGCAGGTGATGGTGAAGGTTGTGCCATGAATCTTCAGGTCCTGAGAGAGTTCCCGGGACGCCTTCACCATCCGGATGGCTTCCTCATGGACAATCCCCGCCTGCTTCCGGTCATTGGCCACGGAATAGACTTCCGCACCATGCTCCCCGTCCCCGGACAGCAGGTACAGCCCCAGTCCGGCGCCAAACGTGGACTTTCCGTTCTTCTTCGGAATCTCAATCCAGGCGAAGTTGAACCGTCGCCAGCCGTCTTCCTTCTTCCAGCCGAATAGCGGCATCACGATATCGTCACGCTGCCAGTCCAGCAGTTCAAACGGCTGTCCCGCCCATTGCCCTTTACTGTGACGCAGGAATCGGGGGAAGAACTCGACCACGTGCTCTGCAGCTTCGGTGTCGAAGTAACACCCATTCAGAACCGCCTGTTCATCCGCTTCCGAACGAATCCATTTCTTCCAGCCCTGACGCTGAGCTTTTCGCAGCAATGCCGGGAGTCGAGCCACCTGCACGGTCACTTCGTTGCTCCCTGTTTCGGTTTCCGGCGGTCACGGAAATCAGCCAGTGCCGACTTCCGCACTTCCGCCAGTTGCAGGTTTAACTGCTCCCGGGCCTTGGGAGTCAATCCCAGATTCTGCATGACGAAATGAATCCGCTTCCGGGCACTGGCGGCGATGTTCAAAGCAGGATGGGAATACGATCCACCCTTTTCTCCACGCAGAATCATCCCCTCTTTCTTGACGAGCCGCAGAGCCTGCTGAAGTTCGCTGTAATCGTTGGCGATCAGTTCCAGAACCAGCCGATCGGCCAGCGTCAGGATTCCCATCGAATCGAGATTCGTGACCAGCCAGTCCCACATCGCCTTGGCATCTTTGTCACGAGACACGACGGTCGGGCAATCGGGACAACCCGCCTTGGCCTGTACGGTCTCCGCGATCTTCCGACGCCCGGGATTTCCCTGAGCAATTTTCACAGCAGCAGATTTTCGCGGCCGTCCTGCCATCTCAGAAATCCCCTGAACACACAGCACCAAGTGAACGGATATACCCCCACCCCACGCATTCTGCGACAAAACCCGGCACCGGGCGGTGTGGTTTCCTTCGATTCGAATCCATTAAATTTTCGCCCCCTATGGCCTGTCAGGTTGGCAGTGGTCGGTCAGCGACCAGTCGGCCTTTTAGCCTCGTCCAAAGCGTCTTCTCTGACGTTTGATGAATTGCGCCAGAGAATTTTCAGAATCATCTAAAGGCTTCAATAAAACATCGTGACCACCGTTCCCGAACATGCCTTTGACCATGATTTGTTCCCGACGGATACAAAACATCAACCGTTCGACCGCATCCCAATCAATGAGTTCGTTCGCCATGATCCAGTCACGAATTTCGTCGCCGGTATTACGTCCATAGGTACGAGCTGTCTCAATGTCTTCAAGAAAATTCAGAAGAGTGGTCACCCCGACTTCGTGGAAGGTCGTTCCGACTAACACGGATGGCTGCGATCCATCAAGAGTTTTCTTAGGGGCGCATTCCGCAACACGAGCGACATCCCCATCTGCGAGAACGATTTGCTCCTGCGCGCCTAAAACAACTCTTTCGGCTTCATCGTAATCCGCTTCCAGTTCTTCAATGAACTGTTCCTTCGTCTGCTGATCCTCCTCGTCAACCCCAACAATTTCCCATGTTGAATGACTGCCGAACCGACACATTGATTCGAGCCAGTCTTCTATTTTTTCAGATGAGGTGATGAACTTTTGAATCTGCTCGTTCGTCATGACGAAGTCTTTCTGGACTGATTTTTAACGTGACCGAAACCGCCATCTTCACGGCAGGTTTTCCGGGAATGATGGCGTGAACAAAGCGTTTGGAGATTGGCCGGATTGCTGAACAATTCCCAATTCCCACGGTGAGGCGTGATGTGATCCACAACATTCCCACCGCACCGAGCCTGCGGCTTCCCTGACGCAAGGCATTCGGTACAGTGAGGATTCTCAGCCAAGTGAGCCCAACGTAACTGCTTCCATGCTGCAGACTGATACCACGACCGCCCCGCCTGCTCCGTCCGGCTGGGATGAACCCGACGGGCACGAGTGACTTTCATTCCTCGTGGTGTGATGACTTTGGCTTTGGTTGGCATCTTTGCTGGCCTATCTGATGAGGATCCGGTGAGTCTTGATCTGATTCTTGGCATCTTTCAAATCTTCAGGAGTTCGTGCGGTCGTAGATCGTTGATGCAGACGCTCAGCAGTCCAGGTGGACCGAATCTCCTCGCATGCCCGAGCAATCTCCTCAGGTGTGGGATCTCCTGGTTGCATGACCCTTGGGGTATCAGATTCCATTTCACCTTGCTCCTCTCATGAAACACGATTGTTCCCATCTTGAGAGGTGCCGCACGGAGTAGGTCAATCGAAATTAGCCTCTTCCGAAAAAAGTTTTTCGACTTGGCTCCGAACGATCTCAGAAACGCTACGACGTTCAAGCACTGACTTCTTGATCAACATTGCAATCTGATCATGAGTGAATCGGATTGGAAACCGTCGCAATGTTGGTGCATCACCTGGTTTGCAAAAACGCCCCAGAGAATTCTGTGGTTGTTGATAGCGCGGATCACGCCACATTTGATCAAACTCCGTTTAGAACACTGACTCTCGGATGGTGGACGCGGTGTGTGCGGTACCAGCGGTATCTGTTCCCTGCTGTTTAATATTTTTATTATTTAGTTTTATTTCTGTGTGATAATTATGTACATGATTGTTTTTATTACTAATTTCTTGAATTTTTGGTGACGGGGAAAAAAAGATACCGCTAGACACCGTACATCCCGCATCGACTTCGACGACTCGCCACCTATTCACCTTGTTTCGCCCATGTGACCGACATTCCAGTCGTTTGCTTCCGATAACTCTGCCCTTGAACCGTCGCAGTTGGTTCCCGATCTTCCGCACCTCTTTTGACGTCAGGTCCGAAACTCCGCAGAGTTCGCAGAGAGCCGTTTTCGCTCCCTCTGTTTCCTGACGCTCTTTCTCAATCAGATTTTCAGCGACGCTGATGGTCATTCCCCCGTCGATGTAATCACGTCGACGTTTATGGAAGTCCAGAAGCTGAACTAGGTCGGCAGAGGACAACCCTTCGCCTTTCGGATCAATGTCTGACCAGCAATCGAACAGCATCCGTAGGGCTCCCGCATCCCGGTCTGATGCTTCGGCCAGTTCTTTTCGGGTTCCGCCCGGATCATCCATTCCGATCCAGACCAAGCAATTCCGAATCAGGTCGCTCCAACCTTCGAACGATCCCCACGGCTTGAGCCCTGCTTCCGGCCGTCCGGCAACGACGAACGCTCGTAATATTGTCAGACCGGCCGCAAGTAGCTGCATTCGATTTTCACGGACATGTGCCAGCAACTTCGGATGTCGGAAGTCTGACCGTTCTTCCGGGTTCTCTTCGAGTGAGTCCAGACGCACGTGACAGACTCGACGGCTCATGTCCCCGGTCAGAACCACGTTGTTGCCAGTCGCAAACCAGACCGCCCGCATTGGCATTTCGACGATTTCGTTTCCACCGAGACGACGGTCCTTCCATGACGTGCTGGTGAGAACGGCGTCCAGGCTGGCAGAACCGAGTGTCCCGCCAATGTTGTCGATCAAAACCAGCGGGTCTCCGGCAATCGCCAGTGATGTGATTCGTTTTCGGGTTTCCTCGTCACTCTCCGGATTACTGAGTCGTGGCATCGGTCGACTGGTTGCGATCAGAGAAATGACGTCGGTCAGCATGCTCTTTCCTGAGCCCCGAATGTTCGCATCCACCAGGAACATTGGAGCCGGTCCGGAGAATGCCCGGCGTGCCAGGATCGTCAGCAATCCCGCCAGCCAGGCCGACTGGTGAGCCGGTGACGCGAATGGGAAATCCGTGACGATGTCCAGCAAAAGTTCCTTTGCGGCGATGGCATCGACCTTAGTGGGCGCGTCGGGGAGTTCCGGCAGATCTCCGTTCGGTGTGAAGAGGAGCCCAGTCGGCTCATCCCAGCCGGGAGTGGTCAGAGTTGTGCCGTCCGGTCGGAGAACAGGAATTTCGGTGACGCCTGACAGATTTCGAATCTGTGGCCAGAAGCCACGCGAATGGACTGCATTGACAACGAAAGCTGGCGGATGGCACTGCTGTTCATCTTCTGAATCAGTTTTGAAAAAATAGCAGCGTTCCGTCATTCGCTCCCGTAAATGCCCAGAGGACACTGGGAGAATTCGGGGGGTGCCTGTAGAACGGGTAATTCCATGGGCATTGGAATTGGACGGCTCCTGAATAACATGAACGAGTTGGCCGCTTCTATGATAGAGATTGGGATCGGATGCAAGAGCCTGTAATGTCTGTTCGATGACGATGTATTCGTCCGGAATAATCTCGACTCGATTCCGGTGATTCGAATCGTCAAGTGGGGCTTCTTCAACATCCGGAGTTGCCGCCTCAATCAGAGCCTCCAGTCGTTCCCATGTCCCTCCCTCTGCAATCCAATCCCGAATATCCTTTCCGTGCTTTTCTGCGATTTCTGCAAAGAGAACCACATTCCTTGCGCTTTTGGCATGAGCCCGCGCAGCATGAATCCACTTGGCTGCTCCAGTCTGTCCTGGCTTGTCTGAATCGCCAATCGCAATGAAATGGACGCCCTTGAAAATATGTCCGACTTCTGAGGGCAGGGTGGTTTCATGAGCACCGCAAGCGTTGGTGATGATCGCGACGGATCCCCGCTTGGATTCAGGACGAATGGCAAGCAATGCCATCAGGTCGCTGAAGCCCTCAACTTTGATGACGACTTTGATTTTTCCGGCTGCGAGAAAATTCAGGTCCTCCCAGTTTGCCAGTCCAGACGGAGTGCCGACAGCCAGGCGTTTCTGTCTCGTGCCATGAGAGTCTTGAAGCTCTCGTCCGTCTACCGCTTGAAGCACCCATCCCCGATTTGGAGAGTTTGTGAGCTTTGGGCCATAGAATGGCCACGCGATGGAATAAAACGGCTCTGGTGATTTTTTGGGGTATCGAACCAACCGGCAACCACACTGGAGCAGGTCATCAAGGCGGACACCCGGATATTTTTTGAGAAAGCCCCGAATCGCCAGAGGATGCAATTTTCCGGCTTCCTCAACCTGTTCTTTGGCGGTTTCATCCGGTCGCTTGGTTAGTTTGGTTCCAGTTTTCTTCGCAAATTCCTGGAGTGCGGAATACCAATCAAGGTGTGGCCCAAATTTGACCTGGGCATCCCAGAAGGAAAGAGTCTGTCCGATGCCGCCGGAATCTTTGTAACAGCCGGTTTCGACATTAATGGCGGCTGATGGATTTTGATCTTGGCGGTCGATGGCGAAAGCGGGAATCCAGCCGGATTCCCTGACAGTCGCATTTTCAGGTATCCTGAGACCGATCGATTTGTATTCGGCGATTACGTCGAGACCAGCAAGAACAGCTTGCTTGGCTTCTTCGATTTTCGTCCGTGAATCGCTGCGCTTGCGGGAGGCCATATTACTGGTCCTCCACCAAACAATGAATCGATGCGATGGAGGTGCACGGTATTATGACCTCAGTACGATAATTACCGTTTTCTGGAGATTTGGGCAGTTTTCCTCGCACCCATCCCGGATTCAGCCCTTCCGAAAAATCGATTTCGGTACAGCGCAACACATCACCATTGGTGAGCTGGATAAGCAAGTATTTCGACCTCTTATTGTTCCAATTGTCCGGTAGCATCATAACTCTCTCCCTTGTTAGACATTAGGAATCAAAGCAATCCGTCAGCGCGAAGAGCGTCATCGTCGACATCTTCCGGCTTATTCTCACGAGCAAACACTGCATCAGTCTGATCCTGAACAAATTGTAAAAATGCCTCCTCGGTTACGAGCCAAATTCCGCCGTGAAATACTGCGTTCAACTTAACGGTACCACCCCGAAGGCCCCGGCGGCACCATCGCCACACGGTCGCGGGTGATGGCCTGTGTCCGCTAAATCGATAAGCAATCGTGGCAACCGGTTCAAATCGTCCTTCAAGAGGTTTGGAAAGGGGAGAACGTGAGGTCTGAGTGTCAATAGTTTTCATTTTCAATCCATATATCTGAGATGTTTAACAAATTGGAGTTCATAGACACGGTGTGTTTATGATTGCAATGCACACAGAAATGACAAGCCTAAGTGCATACACGTATTTGCTTCGAATAAATGCGAAAAACAATGAATTAATACGATGTTAAAAATAGCATTAAAATCAAATCACTATAGCTAATCATAGCTACGCATCGCTGAGCGTGTCTGAGGTATAGCTGTTTATTGCTGAAACGCATGGATCAGAATTTTGAAAGATTTTTGAAATTTTTGGTTGACCGTGTTCCACTTGACGAGGGGGCGTTGAATTGACAAACTGACGCTGTCAAAAGTCCCCTCTGTCAAAGGGGCAGGTTGCGTCAAAACAATGGTTGAAAACGAGAGTCCCGGCAGCGGGACCGATGCGTCTGCATGTACGAAAGTCGTGCGGCGGCGGCTCAACCCCGCCGTGACAACGCTTCCGGTATCGCTGTCGGGACTTCCTTTTGCGCCTGCCGCAATGGAAGCCCGACGCCCGGGACTCATAGCGAACGAAAGGGTTCGCTCATGGAAAAAGCCTTCAATTTTCCTGCTCAGAAATCGCAGAGCGTTCTTGCACCACCAGACGGGATCGATCCTCAGCGCTGGTACGATTCGACTCAGTTCTGCGACCGAATGGACATTGCCAATAAGCGGCGGTATCGGTTGCTTGCGGAACTGCGTCATTGCAAAGAGGCCATTCCCAATGGACACAGCTTCGCAGCTCAAGGGGCGGTGCTGTTAAAGCTCTGGAGATTGGTCGAGAAGGGGGATGCTCTGCCAGCTAACGCCTTTGTGTTGCCGGGAGGTTCCCGTGAATAACGAAAAACACAACAGCCCACCAAATGGGATCAATCCGGCTTGCTGGTATGACACGAACTGTTTTTGTGAGTGCTTGAGGATCGCCCGGGATGTGAGATTCAAACTTCAGAACGAATTACGTCACCATCCAGACGCGATTTTCAATGGGCATAGCTTCATTGCGACGGGTTCACTGATGTTGCAGGTTCTTCAGGCAATCCGCCAGACCAGCGGACACAGGATGAAGCCGAGGAACATTTTGGTGAGGAAGGGAGATCGGAAATGAGCAAGGCTGAAAAATCCGGTTCCGTCATGGACTACACCACCGGCATTGATCCCCATCGGTGGTATGACACCAATGGATTCTGTGAGTGCTTGGGAATTGCCAGACATGCTCGCTTGTCGCTCCAGAATGAGTTGCGACACTACAAGGATGCGATTTCGAACGGTCACAGTTTCATCGCTGAAGGGTCTGTGCTTCTAAGTATTCTCAGGGCTATCCAGCAGAAGGGAGATCGGAAATGAGCCGAATTGAAGTTCCTGAAATCTCAATACCGTTTGAACATCGTTGCTGGCGTAGTTCGATTGAATTGGCTCTCAACTGGAATTGTTCAGAAGCCGAACGCCAGGCGTGGTATCGACTTCTCGATCGACAACTGGAAAAGAGTGAAAACATCCAGTTTGCTCCTGCTGGAAGGCATTGGATCTTTGCTGATGAGTCAGTCGCCATGGAAACCTACATCCAGAGCCAACTTGAGCACAAGAATGCCCGTTCAAGAAAGCACTGAGATGGCAATTCTGAATGTTTTGTGAACAGTCGACACTTTTTAGTTGCCCGGTTTCATATACGCTGAACGAGAAGCAGTAACAGAACCGAAGGCATAGTCTGGAGATGAGAACAGTGCTTAAAATTAACACTAATAATATTGATTGGGAGCTGGTTTACCGTTCGTTGATTGAATCGATTCGGACAAACAGCGGATATGGATTCCACAACGCGAACCAAGGTCATACAGCCTATATTTTAGGGGCTATTGAAGGCGAACCCAGTCATTCGGCTGGTCATGCCGAAATGCCCGAGAAGAACTCCCTTTACCAAACACTCAAAGAGATCTGCGAAAATGGTAATGTGCCGAGAGACTTACCGAGAATCGACAACTGGAAGGCGTTTTGCGAATTGGCGGTAGAGAGTCACCGACGCGCCAATTCGCTTTCCTGATCTCCCCGTAGGATAGCCACGCCTGAGCTTTTCTCATGCTCCGAAAGCAATGCTTCCGGAGTTTTTTTGTTGACTTTAGAGTCTGCCTTTTCCCTCTCCATCCGCCCGTCTTGATTCCGTATACTGACTGAATGTTTGCGGAGAGTTCAAAGAAATTTCTCAGTCACAACGAGAAACCAAAGCGGAAGTGATGGTCGGACAATCTCCATGAGCAAGTCACAGCAGATTCTTGGCCTTATCTTCCTCCTCGCCATCTGTCTGGGAGTCGGAGTGCTCGGAGCCATCGCCACGACACCTGAGATTGATGGCTGGTATCGAACGTTGCAGAAGCCCTCTTGGAATCCGCCGGATTGGATTTTCGGCCCCGTCTGGAGCACCCTCTACGTTCTCATGGCGGTGGCGGCATGGCTTGTCTGGAGGCGCGGCGGCTTCAAAGCGGCGAAACTTCCGTTGGTGCTGTTCGGCCTTCAACTGGTTCTGAATACCGCGTGGTCATGGATCTTTTTTCACTTCCATCAACCGGGCTGGGCTTTTGTAGAGCTGATCGGACTCTGGGTTACGGTTGCTGCCGTGACGGTCGCGTTTTTCCGAGTCAACAAAACCGCTGGCTTTCTCCTGATTCCTTACCTCGCGTGGATCACCTTTGCCGGAGTGTTGAACTTGACCATCTGGCGGATGAATTCCTGAAAACGTGAAGTGAACAGGAAATGCGGCTGTCGCGGCGGTAGAGTCAACCGGCTGTTCCGAGAATTTCGGTTTTGCGGGTGACGGAACTAGACAGAGTGGCGGAGGGGGTAGTGTGCGGCAATATTTGCCGAACAAATTTCCGCTGAGCGCAACCAAGAGCATGGACAATACTGGCATCTCTTTGGTGAGCTTGACCGATACGCCAATGCTCTAATGACAAATTCTGGGGAAATTTCCGAAACCATGTCTTTTCAAGTTGCACAGACATGGTAGTTGTAAAGTGTTGCAACTCTAGGGACTATGGTCGATTGACCTAAGTGGAGTGCGGAATTACAATCCATCTGTCACTAGGTCAACTCAATATTGATTGCTGTAGATCAAGTTTCATTTGGGCGTAAAAACGGGCAACGGCAAAAAATGGCATCAACTCACGAACTCGGATTGGTCGAACAATCAATTGTCAGAACGGATTCTGACGTTGGTCGCCACGGAAGTGCGGATGATGTGAGTGTCATGAAAATCAGTGATGCGAAAGCGATTTTTCGTGATTATCACGCCGACTTTCGACCTGATATCGAATCTCTGGTCCATTTGTTTCGCGCGACGAACGTTAAAGCTGCTCTGGACAACAGCAACTATTTACACGCTCTTAGCCTCACAGAGTTAATGTTTCAGCATACGCAAAAGTCATTCTGCATGCTGACCGGTGCAGCAGCCGATGGTTTTCTTTCTTGCTTGCAAGACGGTTTTGTCGCAATGCTTCGGCGAATCAAAGACGCTGGAGGGAAAGCAAGAATCATCTTAGTTAAAGAGAATGGTGGAACATCAACGATTCTGCAGGATCTCAAAGGCACCTTTCCAGACACCTTGGAAGTCATCACAGTTGTGCCGTCTGAAGGTTTTCGGATGAAGCACTTTATTGTTTGTGATGATGATATGGTGCGAGATGAAGAGCTTCACCCCCCTCTTACGGATGAAGCGAGTGCAAACTTGGTTCAAGCCAAAGTGTTTTTCAAGAACAAGACAATTGCAAAGGCGTTTAATACCAAGTTCAGCACATTCTGGCAGATGATTGTGCAATCTCAAAATGCAGGCCATGCGTGAACAACTTCTTCACAATTATTTCAATTGTGATGGCGGTATCGGGCTCAACTTACACAACGATCATCGCTATTCGCAATTGGCTAGGAGACGGCGTTAAAGATGCGATTGCAAACGCAGCACAATGCCTAGAGGAAGCCGAAAATGCGGATCTAAAGAATGTGACATCTTCATGCAAAGAATGTGAGGGGAAGCTTTCTTGCTGGAAAAACATCTGGAGATGGACTTATGCCGTCCCGATCATCCTATTCGCTCTAACTGCCTATGGGATGGCGATACACGCTTTGATTGAATACTGGGACAATGGAGCTGTCAACGGCAAAGCTTGGGACGTCTACAAATACCTTTTAGTGTTGTTATTGATTGTCGATGGTGTTTGCATTATGGCCACTTTTGTTGCAAGGTGGCGTATATGTGCTGAAGTAATCACAATGCAAAAACATCTCAAGACAGAGAATGAACACCAAGGCAAAAAGCTGCTTCCCACTGGCGGACAATCGAAAATAATTCTGCCACCCGAAAGCTAAGTTACGGCTCCGGGGCCTCTTTGGAACCTTCAGAAGATAGCCCCCGTTGTATTCTGTATTGCTTTCGCCATCCCCCGCATCGTCGTATTCTTGAACCGCACCGCCAAGTGACCGGCGATGTTTGTGATTCGTGTCACAAGCTCCTGCTCTGACAAATCGTCGCGGTCGTGAACTGTCACTTTCAAATAGGGCTCGCTGGGATAGTGCCGGTGGATGCCGTGTTCGGTTTGAATTTCGTAATCGTCTTGGCACCATCCAAGTGTGCACTGATCGCCAGCGGCTTCAATCAGCTTCCGTGTTTTCTGGAGAACGTCCGGCAGGTCGATCTTTCCGACAATTCTCGTGCCGGTCAATCCGTGTTCAATTACTACGGAGAGTGACGTTTCCAGTGGGGGAATGATTTCTGAACCGACGATCGCTTCCGGCATATCGTCAATCCAGATGTTGACGTTCAGCCTGACTTCAGTGATCCCTCTTGTCAAACGACCATTCAGGTTAAGAATAGGAGTTAGTTGAATTGCACGGGACTCTCTCGCGAGTGTTCCAGTGCGAGTGGTGAATCGTGGTCGAATTCGTATCGTGAATGTCAGAAAGGGCAACGGTTCACAGACAAGAGCAACATTTCACAGAGGAATGAACTCATGCCTGCAACTCGAAACGCTAAAACAACTGTGATCAGTTCCATCAGTCCGGCCTTTGTTGAACAGGGCTGGGAAGGCTTGGTGAAAATCCACGGGAACGGTTTTGACAGATACAGCTTTGCAAAATTCAACGATGCGACACCTGAAGTGGTTGATCAAAGCGACTCACTTCTTGTTGTTGAAATCCATCCCGATCTCACGGCGAACCCCGGTCGGATCAGCGTACAGGTTCATACGATAGAATCCGGAACCAGTAATGAAATTCCATTCGTTGTGAAACCGAAGTCACGGTAAATCACGGCCAGAACTTCAGTCTCCGGCGGTGAGTTCCTCGGAAACCAAGGGGTTCGGTGGATGCGATTTGTCGAGTCCGGATTTTTCCCGTGAAACGGGTTGTCAATCACCCAATCTTTGCCGCAACAGCCCGGGCCGCGTCCAGATCCCGTTCGGCGTAAATCTCCGTCGTTACTGCCGATGAGTGGCCCAGCAGGACGCGAGATGCTTCGATTCCGGCTTCTCGGCGGGCCAGTGTGGCGAAGTTGTGCCGAAGTTGGTTCGGGGTCCAGCGGGGAACCGCGGCGGCGTCACAGGCTCGCTTGATGGCACATGAATATCCTTCCAGGGAATAACTGGTCCTCCCATTTCGGACGGATGGTTTCGCTCCGGATCGGTAGTTTCGTTTGGTGAACTCCTGCCGACCCTGCTGGGGATTGAACAAATACGCCTCCAGGTCGGTCGTCAGAAACGGGCGGAGAATTTCCTGAGCCTGCTTGCCCAGCATCACAACCCGTTGTTTTCCATGGTGGCGGGTTTTGTGGTCGGGAACGTGATACTCCCAAATCTCACCGGACATCGTCAGGTCTGCGGTCCGGAGCTTGATGACCTCTCCTGGTCTCATTCCAGAATATCTTTGGAGCTGAATCATCGCCCATACAGGAGCGGTCACATGAGTCTGGATGGCGTCCACGAAAGCGTCGGGGACGGTTCCAACAGGTTCGGCTTCGACGGCTCGGGTGCGGCCTTCCTTCAAGCCTTCGACAGTCGTCAGGTCCAACCAGACGGATTTGTCGACGAGTTTCTGTTTCGCTCCCCACTTGAACATTCCCCGGAGTCGGGAAATGTGCTGGTTGATCGAAGTGCGGACATATCCATCACTGATCAGAACCTCCCGGATGGCGACCAGTTTCAGGGAATCGAACTTTTGAGCGGGTAGGTTTCGGTATTTTCGGTTCAGATGGCGAAGGATAATCCGGATGCAATTGACCTCCCCGGTGACCTTGCCGTTCTTCCGGTAGTAGGTTTTGCAGTGTTCCAGGTAGAGCTTTGTCAGAGACGCGACGGAGACGTTGTAAACCTCCTCGCCGATGGCACGATGCCATTTGGAAATCTCTTCGGCGTAGCGTTCATGGGACTCTTTTGAGCCGAAAACACCGAGGTAGACGTCCTGCCCATTAATGCGGACACGAGCTTGTCCGGTCGCTTTGTGGAGAGAGTATTTAGGAACCGTGCGTCGTGGCATTCTGCAGCACCTTTCACCGATACGGGGTAGTATGGTGGTAGTTTGCGTGCTGCACTGCCGACTGGCAGGTTGATGTAACTTATGTCACAGCAGAGAGTTATTTGAATTGCCCGACAAGGATTTGAACCTTGACTAAAAGAATCAGAATCTTTCGTGCTACCGTTACACCATCGGGCAGTGTGCGGCTTGGAGTCGCTGTCGGGGAGAAGTCTAGTCATTTTTTCGTTTAGAGCAAACCCAAAGTCTTCAGACATTTTTCTGGTGCCCGCTGACTCGACCGATTCTGGGGGAATGGACCGGCGTCTGGTGCGACAAGGGCCGGCGAAGTGGGTAGGATATTTCCATCTGTGTCGCCGCCCCGTTTCCTCATTTCGGTCGGCTTGGACTGGGGAACGCCGAATCTGGTGTCTCCTGATCGATTGAACCTGAAAGATCAGTATCAATGATGACAAAACGACTGCGTGTTTTTGGGGTATGTGGTTTTCTAGTGCTGGGGATTCTGGCCTGTCTGACCTGCACCATTGCGGTGGCTCAGGAGCAGGGAGGAGAGAAGAAGGAACTCGCCCGACCGCTCGCCGCACTTGACCTGAAAGACGGAGATTCCATCGTTTTCCTCGGTGACAGTATCACGCATCAGCGGCTGTACACGCAGTATGTCGAAGATTACCTGTACACCCGATTTCCGCATCTCCGGCTGAAGATTCATAACGCAGGTGTCGGCGGAGCCCGGGCGATTGATGCTCTGGACCGGTTTGAAAAAGATGTGGCCGCCTACAAGCCGAAGTACGTCACCATTCTGCTCGGAATGAATGACGGCACCTATCGGGCTTACGACGATACGACCTTTCAAACCTACCAGAAAGACATGACGACGCTGCTCGACCAGATCGCCGGGTTGGGAGCCGTTGCCATCCCGATGACGCCGACGATGTTCGACACTCGGGCGTTGCACCTTCGTCCTAAAAAAGATGAGCAACGAATCGAGAGTACCCGGTTGTATAACTCGGTGCTGGCTTACTACGGAGGCTGGTTGCAGGAAATGGCGTACGAACGGGGACTGGGATATGTCGACATGTATACCCCGTTGAATCAGATTACCATTGATGAACGGAAGAAAGACCCCAGTTTCACGCTGATTGCAGACGCCGTTCATCCTGGTCCTGATGGGCAAGTTGTAATGGCAACCGCTGTGATTGAAGACCTGGGACTTCCGCGACAAGTTTCCGGAACCGTTCTGTCTCGTGCCGAAAGTGGCAAGTGGAGTGAGAAAGTTTCCGGGGGAACGATTGAAGGAATCCAAGGAGGAGCCGATCAGGTTTCATTCACGCTGAAAGCAAAAGCCCTGCCATGGGTTCTTCCTGAGGCGGCTCAACTGGGCTCAAAATTGACGAAGCTGGGACACCGCTTTTCACGGGAAGCATTGCAGGTCGTCGGGTTGTCGTCAGGGAATTATCGTCTGACCATTGATGGCGTTGACGTTGGAAACTATTCCAATGTCGAGTTGGCGAAAGGGATTGAACTGCAGGGAAATTCCAAGACACCTCAGTATCAGCAGTCACTGAAAGTGGCGGAACTCAACTCGCAGCGTAATCAGGGGCCGCTTGGGAAACTTCGGGCGGAATGGCTGAAATTCCAGCGATATGCCCGTGCGAAACGAGCCAACGACACGAACGCACTTCCCAAGCTGGAAGAAGAAATTCAGGGAATGGATGAACGTGTTGCTGCGGCCAACGCAGAAGCCAAGGCCATCGAAGATCAGATCTTTGAGGTGAATCAACCATTGCCGAGGAAGTATGAACTGACACTCGTTAAGTAAATTGATGAGTTTTGGGGACGATGAAAAAGCAAGTTGACAGATGGAAATAAATTCAAAATCGAAAATTCGAAACAAATTCAAAATCAGAAATTCAAAATTCTCAAAGCGACCACGGATGACACTGAAAATTCACTCCGTTTCGAATTTTGGTTTTCGAATTTGTTTTGAATCTCGTGCTTCGAATTTTGAATTTATTTGACGTAAACGGATTGCCGGTGTTTCGTCGGACTGAAGTGATTTGTCCGATGGGCACTTCTGGAGGAAGTGATGGCACGACAGTGGAGGTTTGCCCCTCACGATCGGAATGTAATTGCCCGGCTGGTCAAGGAGATGCCTTGTTCCCCTTTGCTGGCTCAGGTTCTGGCCTCGCGCGGGATCAGTGATGGAGCCGCAGGGAAGCAGTTTCTGGCGGCTCAACTGGTCGACCTGATTCCTCCTGATGATCTTCCCGGTGCCGCGGAAGCGGCCGATCGGGTTGTTGCGGCCGTGAATGCCGGTCGGCGGGTTACCATCTACGGGGATTACGATGTTGATGGAGTCACCGCGACCAGTCTGCTCTGGCACTGCCTGAAGCTGGTGGGAGCCAATGTCGATTATTATATTCCCAGCCGGATGGAAGAAGGTTACGGTCTGAATCTGGAGGCCATCCGCACTCTTCATGCGGAAGATCCCGAACGACTCGTGCTGACGGTCGATTGCGGAATTTGCAGTCTGGTCGAAGCGGAACTGGCCAGGCAGCTTGGCCTTGAACTCATCATTACTGACCATCACACGATGGAGGAGACGCTGCCGGATGCGGCGGTCAACGTCCATCCTCGACTTCCCGGCACGTCGTATCCGTTTCCGGAATTGTGCGGAGCAGGGGTGGCCTTCAAGGTGGCCTGGGCGATCTGTCAGCGGTTGGGAGATGGGACGAAGGCCTCTCCCAGAATGCGCGAATACCTGAAGTCGGCCGTGGGGCTTGCGGCTATGGGAACGATTGCCGACGTCGTTCCATTGCGGGGAGAGAACCGCATTATCGTGCGGTATGGATTGCTCTCGCTCATGGAGAATAATCTGCCTGGTCTGGAGTTTCTCCGTAAAATCGCCGGGTATGACAAACAGCAATCACTCTCGGCGGAAGATATCGCGTTCGGACTGGCTCCTCGTATCAACGCTGCTGGACGACTGGGGCAAGCCCGACTTGCTGTGGAACTGTTGACGACAGACAATCGGCAGCGGGCCGCTCAGCTTGCCGACTATCTCGATCAGCTCAACAAGAACCGCCAGACCGTGGAACGGAAGATGTCCCGTCTGGCGAAAGAGCAGGTGGAAACCCATCCGGAATGGGAGGAGCATCCCACTCTGGTTGTGGCGAGTGATGAGTTTCACCCGGGGGTCATGGGGATTGTGGCGAGTCGTCTGGCCGAGAAGTTTCAGAAGCCGACGGTGATCATCGCACTGAATCAGGAAACCGGTCTCGGTCAGGGATCAGGCCGGACCTGTAATGGATTCGACCTTCATTCCGGCTTGCATGCCTGTCGTCATCTGCTGGAGACATTCGGAGGGCATCGTGCGGCAGCCGGGTTGCGGATTCAGCAGGGGCGCATCGACGACTTTCGTCAGGCGTTTGTGGAAGCCGCACTCGTTCAGCATGAAGCCGGAGAAATTATTCAACCGGAGATTCGGGTCGATGCCGAAGTTTCGCTCCATGACCTGACACTCAACGCGGTTCGTGAACTGGATAAACTGGGACCGTTTGGCGCCGAACACCGTCGCCCGGTGTTTAGTGTCACTCATGCTCAACTGTCCGAGCCTCCCAGCACCATGGGGGGGGGAGACCGACACCTGTCTCTCAAGATTCGACAGGGAGAGCGAATTCTGCGCTGTGTTGCCTTTGGTAAAGGGGACTGGGCGGCGGAAATTAATCAGGCCAATGGCCCGCTGGACCTGTGTTTCTCCGCGAGCATCAACCAGTTTCGCGGCTATGAAAACGTGGAACTGCAACTCCACGACTGGCGCCCCAGCGAAACGGTGAATTCCAACGGAACAACGATGTCCAGTGCGGTATGATGAGGGGGAAATTCTAAATTCGAAAATCTAAGAACCAAAAGAAAAAAGCCTCGGATGACATGGTGTCGTCCGAGGCTTTTTTCTTTATAGCTTCTTTGAAAATGAAAGCGCAGGGATTCGAACCCTGGACCTACGGATTAAAAGTCCGTTGCTCTACCAGCTGAGCTACGCTTTCCAATGTGCTTTGCTCAATTGACTTACGTCAAAACAACCACACATCTCCCCCGAAGGGATTCCCCTCGGTGAGCGGGAATTCTAGTAACCAATGTGCAGGTCGTAAATCCTCCCCGCACCAAAAACTGAAATCCGTGGCAGATGCCCCTTTCACAGGCTCTTCTAAAGGAGCCTGTTTCGGGTTCTTGACAAAATGTTCAGGTTGGTGGTTCGCGATTGAAACACTCGATTAGAGAGGGGGAAATTGCGGATTCTCCCTCAATTTCTTCGGGAATCGCCATAACGAATTTTTGTGTATTGATTTATGGGGATTCAATGAGCTTGCTTCATTGATTGGGGAGGTTCGATTGCGCAGGTGGTACGGATTATGCCGTAAAAGATGGTTATCCTTGTTGTGTCGACTATGTGTGTCGTGCCGATTGCAGTGATTGTCGTAATTTTAAGGAGCGAGATGGCTGGAAGCAGCTGTGTTGTGTTGTGCCTACGTCGCAACCTGATACGGTGAAGTGAGAGCGCATGTGGCGACCTGAGACATCGTCCACTGTGAACGTTTCGCGCGGAATCCTGCGGAATGGGAAGTCGTTGCTTTTCCTTGCTGTCGCGTCAGGCGGTAAGTGTGCGAAGTCGGCATGTCTTCGCACTGAATCGGCACGACTCCCCATTCCGGCAGGCTGTTCCCCGTTTGTCGGAACTCTTTTCACATGCTTTGCAGTGGTCTCTCTGATGGACCCATGTTGAATCTCATCGAAACTCTGTGGGCGGATGAAGCTGGATTTGTCGTCTCTGCTGAACTGGTCATCGTCGCGACGACGGTGGTCCTGGGGGCAACGGTCGCTCTGGTGGCGGTTCGCGATGCCCTGGGAGGAGAAATGGCGGATCTCGCGGAATCATTCCGCAGTCTTGATCAGTCTTATTACAAGGCCGGGGTTCGTGGAGCCCGTAAGCCGAACGGAACCTACACCGCGTGGACAGCCGGGTCTTCATTCTTCGACCCGCATCTCCGAGGCGATGCTGAACAACAGGAACCTCTGCCTGAAGATCTGGAGTTGTGCCGATCGCACCACCGCAACCCGGTGTTTCCACCAGCTCCGGTCATTCTGAATTCGACTGTCATCCCGACGGTCCCCTGTGAACCGGCTCCGTGTCAGCAGCCTTGTCTGTCACCTTGTCAACCGGACTGCTTGAATTGTCCACCTGTTCTGGAGCAACGGTTTCTGCCGGCCCCGACTGTTGAACCGGTTCCGGACTCCGCGTCTTCCACCATCATTCCCTGTTTGAGCTGTCCTCCCGGAACGAATGGATTGCTGGCCCCGACTCCATTTTCGGCACTCCCCAACTGTGCCGCTCCGACGGAACGTCACTCCGCCAGACTCTCTGCCCCTTATGCACCGGTTTACAACCCGTATGCTCCTGTTCCAACCGGACCACTTCAGGTCTGGTAAGGAAAAGTTGATCCAGATATCAGGGACCGTGAATGGCTTGAGATCATCAGGCGGTTCACGGTCCTTTGCTCTTTGGGCTGGATCGGTTTATCATATGGTTGCGCGTTCTACCAATAAAAACACTGGTGTCTGCGTGCCAGATCGGCCATGTTATGTGTAGAAACGCTCTCAATCACCGGAGTCAGGTTTGACCTCGTCGTTAGACATCTCTTCTGAACTGTGCGGAATGGTGCCGCATGCCCGGCAGTATCAGGCCACTGTTCTTCAACAACGGGAACTGGCCCATCAGACTTATGCGATGCAGATTTCCTGTCCGGAGATCGCCCGTCGAATTGTTCCCGGTCAGTTCTTCATGATTCGACCGAACGGAGGAACCGATCCCACACTGGGACGCCCGTTCGCCCTGTATGACACCATTCTGGATGACACCGGGACTCCGATCGGTTTTGAGTTCGCCTATCACGTTGTCGGGAAGATGACGTCGCTGATGTCTCGCTGGTCCCCTTCCACTCCGGTTCAGATTTGGGGACCACTCGGGAACGGATTTCCGCTGTTCACCGGCAATCATCTTCTCTGTGTCGGCGGTGGAATTGGTTACACACCATTCTATGCGGTTGCTCGCGAAACACTGGGATTACGATATTACCGAATCAGTTCCGTGAAAGTGTCTCAGGAGTTGGAACAGCCCCGGCGAGTCACGTTGCTGTATGGCGTTCAATCCCGCAAATATCGGGCGGATCTGAGCGATCTCGAAGCGTTGAACGGCCTGTCGATTTCGATTTCCACAGACGACGGTTCGGAAGGACGTGCCGGTTTTGTCACGCAGTTACTGGAGGAATCGCTTGCGTCGTCAGATTGTCCTGATGCCGTGTATTGCTGCGGTCCGGAGCCGATGATGCACGCGGTTGCCCGGCTTTGTCAAACAGCCGAGATTCCGTGCTGGCTCTCGCTGGAAACCCCGATGGCGTGTGGTTTCGGTGCCTGTTTCAGTTGTGTGACCAAAGTCCGGGATGAAGGAAGTCCTGAAGGGTGGGATTACCGCCGCACCTGTGTCGAAGGCCCCATCTTCCCTGCCGAAAATCTCTGGTTTTAGAGAGGACGATTCACCACGGAAAAGACGGAACTCACGGAACCTTTCGAGTAGGTCAGGCATTGCCTGACGCTAACTGGCTGCTTGTCTCCCCCTCCCGGTTCTTTTTTCCGTGTTTTCCGTCCTTTCCGTGGTTCCTCAGAATTTCTCAGGCTGGAACGTTTCTGACATGCGTGATCTCTGGGCTCCCTGTGACCGGCTCGAACCCTCTTCGGTTCATCTTATCGGTATTGGCGGGGCCGGGATGAAGGCGCTTGCGGAATACCTGCTGGATCGTGGCTGGAATGTTTCCGGAAGTGACGCCGATCCGGAACCAGGGATTCGTGAGATCCTCACCCGACGTGGTGTCACGCTCTTCATCGGACATGCGGCGGAGCATGTTCCGCAACGGGCTGAAATTCTGATCCATAGCCCCGCGATTCCTGAAACAAATATCGAACGACAAACGGCAGTTGGCTACGGAATGCCCACTGCGTCGTACGTTGATGTCCTGGGACAACTGACACGGGGTTCTACTGCAATTGCAATCGCGGGGACCCATGGGAAAAGCTCGACAACCGCCATGCTGGGAGAGGTGATTTCGTCGGCAGGACATTCTCCAACGGTTCTGTGTGGAGCGGAGTCGCTCCGCCGGGGAACGAGTGGAATTGCCGGATCTGGTCCGTTGATGGTGGTGGAAGCCTGTGAATTTCGACGCCATTTTCTGGGACTGAAGCCTCAAGTCGCCTGTCTGCTGGGACTGGAACCGGATCACTTCGATTGTTTTCCGGATCTTGATTCCTCGATCGCCGCTTACTCGGAATTCGCTCAATCTGTCCCGCAAGACGGGACCCTGATCTATCGGGGAGACTGCCCGGCGACGGTTAAAGCGATTGAAAATGTGGTGTCTCGTCGAGTCTCCTTTTCTCTCGATTCTCCCGACACAGACTGGCAGGGAGTTCAGATTGAGAGGGACGGGACAGGTTCCCGGTTTCGGTTACGGCATGGGGAGACACTTTCCCGTGAAATCCGGTTTCCACTCCCCGGGAAACACAATGTTCTGAATGCGGTTGCGGCGGCCGCCTGTGCGGACACTGTGGGACTGACTCTGGAGGAAATCGCGTCCGGACTGGAAAAATGCTCTGGATTGAAGCGACGACTGGAGTTCAAGCGAGTTTGGAAAAACGCACTGATTTATGATGACTACGCCCATCATCCAACCGAAATTCGGGCAACACTTTCAACGATTCGGGAAATGTATCCAGATCGGATGGTGCACGCGGTTTTTCAGTCGCATCAGGTGTCGCGAACTCAGGCGCTGCTGGACGATTTTGCTGCCGCATTGAGTCTGGCTGATCGTGCATATCTCCTGCCAATTTTCGCAGCCAGAGAAAATGCGGGAGAAGAGCATGTCAATGTCGCGCAAAATCTGCGACAAAAGGTCACAGTTCCGACGGTCTGGATTTCAACTCTTGACCAGGTGTGGGGAACATTACAGACTGACGCAACAACACCTTCCGTGATTTTGACTTTGGGAGCGGGGAACCTCACCCGCGTGCATCATGACCCGACTGAATGAATTGAGTGATCTGGTTCGTTTTGATGAACCATTAGCCCCGTTGACCTGGCTCAAAATCGGGGGCCCGGCCCAGATGTTTGCTGAACCGACCACGGTCGAACAGTTGCAGCAACTGGTGCAGGGGGCTGCTGCGGACAATGTGCTGATCCGTTTGCTGGGAGGGGGATCAAACCTTCTGGTTCGTGACGAAGGTGTCAGCGGTCTGGTGATTCGTCTGGCAGGGGACGCCTTTCAAGGTGTCTCGGTCTCAGGTCAGACGGTGACAGCAGGGGGAGCCGCGCTCCTTTCGCATGTCATCTCCGAATCGGTGGGAGCTGGCCTGGCTGGTCTGGAAACACTGGTCGGAATTCCGGGAACCATCGGCGGAGCCGTTTGCGGCAATGCCGGAGGGCGCCATGGAGAAATCGGTCAGTCGGTGCGATCGGTCGAGGTGATGACCAGTCAGGGAGAGATTTTCCGTCGGAGCGGCGATGAACTGACCTTTGAATACCGGTTCAGCAGCATCAACGATCTGGTCGTCCTCTCGGTGGAACTGGGACTTCAACCAGACAAAGCCGACGATCTGACTCGCCGGATGCGGCAACTCTGGATCACGAAAAAAGCGTCACAGCCATTTTCTTTCCAGTCGGCGGGGTGCATCTTCAAGAACCCGCGCGGACTGAGTGCCGGGAGTCTGATTGAACAATCCGGGCTGAAAGGGACCCGCATCGGGGGTGCCGAGGTGAGTGACCGCCACGCCAACTTCATCGTCACACACGAAGGAGCCACATCGGCCGACGTGCTGAAGCTGATTGAAGTGATTCAATCCGGCGTGCAGGCGAAACATGGAATCGATCTGGACGTGGAAATCAAGATCTGGTGATTCAATGCAGTGGGACCACGGAAGAGACGGAAATTGAGAAGATCCGTAGGGTGCTGTTGCAACGTTCCGTTTTTCTCCTACTGATTTCAGGACTGCTCCTTTTTCAGGACTGTTCCTGAGGAACAAAAAAAGCCTTTTGCCCCACGCCACGTCCGTGCGGCGTCAATGGGGCAAAAGGCTGGCAGTCGACCAGGGAAGGAGCCAAAAGTCGACTGCCGAAAGGTTGCAGCTCATCCTCAGCTGCGATATCCGCAAGCCCGGTAGCAAGCGGAGACTCAAAAATAGAGCAAGTCAGCTCTACCAACAAATTTCAGTTCAATTGGCGCACGTCACTGCGACATGCTTTCAACATGACAAATGTGCTCTGAAGCAGTCAGAAACACACGACTTACCTCGCCCCACTCGTCCTTGCGGGCGGCATCCGTCCTGGAACCGTACGACCTCGAACTCTTTCCGAGGAGGCTGGGATAACTCATTCTGCCCAAAATACGGTCCGCGGCGTCACGATCTGACGCCGAAGGGAGATCTGCGGAGGAACTGCGCATAACTCGTTCCAAAGGTTGTTGGAGAACTCGATTCTCACAACTCCCTGATCCCCACACGGGGAGCAAAGGTATTCAGATTTCGGCTTGGGTCAAGAGTGACCTCGAGTCGAATTGTGCAGAACAGCAGCGACAATGACGCAGACCATGATGGCCATTGGAATTGAAAGTTTCTTCTTATTTTTGATGAGTTTGGCACTCAAACAGGCGTTCTTCTGGTTTTTTGAAAAGTGCCTTCCCGGTGATCAGGGACTCGTACAGTGTGGAATACTTCTGGCTGATTGCATTCCACGTAAACTCTTTAGAGATAATCTCTTCTGGCATTATTTTCAGTATGTTTTTCCCGGGGTTACCAGAAGGGGGCTGACTGAAGAAATCTTCCAATCCTTTTTCTAAATCAGAGGTTACGACTATTGATAACCCGTTGACATCCTTGAATTCCGCGACCCCTTCTACCGGAGTCGTGACCACGGGGAGTCCTACCGCAATGGCTTCGAGCAGGACATTCGACATCCCTTCCCAGAGTGAACTGATTGCCAGTACCTGGGATTGTCGCATCAAATCGGGTGAATCCGTTCGGAAACCTGCCAGATGAATGACCTCCTCCAATTGGAGGCGCTGGATTAATTCTTCCAGTTTCCCCCTTTCTGGCCCCTCTCCCGCAATGAGGAGTCGCAGGTCGGGGTGCCGCTTCCTGACCGCTGCAACGGCCTGAATGAGCGTTGGGAAGTCTTTCTGAGGATGGAGTCGTCCGACGGCAAGAATGAGACGTGTGTCATCAGGCCAGCCCCGTTCTGCCCGAATGTTGGTTGGGGTCTCGCTGAAGACCGGGGGAGTGATGCCGTTCGGGATGACCGAAATCTGGAGGGGAGGAAGTTTCGCATGCCGAATAAGATGATCGGCCACTCCCTGACTGACGCAAACATGCCAATTGACCCAGCGTCTGGTGATTCGTTCCAGCCAGAGATGCCAGCGTTTTTCCCGTTCCGCGACCCGATGACCTGCCAGAATCACCGGAACACTCGCTCCCCAACCGGCCAGCCTCCCGACAATGTTCGCATGGAACAGAAAACATTGCAGCAGTTCCGGACGGTAGTGGCGAAGCTCATTCGCGAGCCATGAGACCACTCCCCAGCTCTGCCATGAGCGGGCTCCATAACAGAGGGTGACAATCCCCTGTTCCCGGAATTTCGGGGCCAGTTCTGCTTCTGGTCCCAGGCAAAAAACAATCGGTTCCCACTTCTGCCGGTCCAGGTGGGTGACAATCTGAAAGAGCGCCTTCTCGGCTCCGCCGGGATCAAGATCGGTAATACAGAACGCAATCCGACGTGGGGCTTCTCCCGGTTTCGAATCAGAATTGTGAACCGGAGTTGCTTGATTCATTGTGATTGATCTGTTCACACTGTTGAATGTCGCAGGGAAGGTGAAATGCAATTCTATCGTGAGACAGCAACGTCTCTCCAGAAAGAAGGATATCGAAAGATGAAAAGATGGTTGTCAGCCATGTTGGTGATTCCCATGGCGCTGATTGCGTCGACGGCGTTTGCCCAGGGATCCGGCAAGAACGCGAAGCCTGGACCGCAATTGCATCGTATCTCCGCACGGGCCAGCGAAATCGATAAGCAGGCCAAAGCACATCCGGAAATCGACTTTCTTCTGGAGAAAGACGGAAAGCCACAGGATGTGCAGAACGGTGTTGTCGACACCCGCGTTCCATCTCAGGGACGACTGGTGATCTGGCTGATGGGATACAGTCAGGGAATTGCTGAACGAACCGCAGGGTATGGACTGCATTACATTGATGTTCATTACCCGCGTCAGTGGTTCGGCAAGCTGAACCAGAAAGCAGGAGAGGACGATCAGTTCCTGGGGAACATTCGTCTGGAAGCAACCACTGGCCAGGACGCCAGTCAAGCGGTTTCGATTCCGCGCGCAGACAGTCTCGCCGGGCGGTCGATTCAGTTCGTCAAATATCTGGCGAAAAAGCATCCGGAAGGAAAATGGGACCAGTTCCTCACGAAAGACGGCAATGATCTTCAGTGGGAAAAGGTGACTCTGGCGGGCTCTTCTCATGGAGCGACGTCATCAGCCCGACTGGCCAAACATCAGCGAGTCGGACGAGTCGTGATGTTCTGCGGACCGCGCGACCAACTGGAAGTCTGGCAGGGAATCACCTCGGCAACTCCTTCGAATCGTTACTTTGGATTCTCGCATGTCCTCGATACTGGATGGAGCGGTGACCACTATTGCCGGTCATGGCAGTTGATGGGCCTGAATGAGTTTGGCCCCATTGTCGACGTCGACAAAGTTCCTTCACCCTACAAGAACTCCCGTCGACTCATCACCGAAGCGGACGTCGGTGGCAATGCAGGGCGTGCTCATGGATGCGTCGTCCCCGGACGATCGGCTGTCGTCGACAGTGACGGCAAGTTCATTCATGAAGATGTCTGGCGTTACCTGTTCATGCACCCGGTTGATGAAGTCGGGGAAAAGACCGGCCCCGATGCCGATTGCCGCATGGACCTGCGAACACCTGCCAAATAAAGCTCCGGAAAATCTGGTCGGGAACTGGTCGGGAAGTAGTAGGGTGCATGAAGCAACTCCCGGGCTGGTGGTGCATTCCGCACGAAGACGTTTCTGAAAGGGAACCTTGCCTGACAATTGACGGGGAGTTGCGGAATGCACCGTTTCCATCGTTCGCTTCGTGCTCCATGCACCCTACTGCTACTCCGGAAAATCTCGTCGGGAAGCTTTTACGCCGAAGGCGTTATTATGACACAGCCCGGGGTCGCGTCAGCGCACCCCGGGTAGACGTGTCCGATCACTCTGTCGGGGTTGTTCGTGCTTTGTCTGAAATGTCTTTGCGGCACCAGGCCCCCTTCCAGCGAATGCAGCGGACTGCTTCATAGGCTTTCCGCTTGGCATCGGACAGGTCGTTCCCTAATGCGGTGACCCCCAGAACGCGGCCACCGGTATTGACAACGTGTCCTTTCTGCATCGCGGTTCCAGCGTGAAAGACTTTCACGTCCGGCAATGCATCGGCGTCGGCCAGTCCACGAATCGGATGCCCGGTGGACAGCGTTCCGGGGTAGCCTTCCGAGGCCATGACCACACAGACGGCAGGGCGTTCATCCCATTCCAGTTGGGGCAAATCTTTCAGCTTGCCGTCCGCGGCGGCGCAAAGAACATCGAAGAGATCGGTCTTCAACCGCATTAAAATGGCCTGAGCTTCCGGGTCCCCCAGTCGCACGTTGTATTCCAGAACTTTCGGACCCTGTGCGGTGAGCATCAGTCCGGCATACAGCACCCCTTTGAATTCCGTGCCGGTTTTACGCATGGTGTGAACGGTCGGAATCAGGATCTTCTGAATGACAGTATCCATCAATTCCGGCGTCGCGAACGGAGCCGGGCTGTAGGCTCCCATTCCTCCGGTGTTCGGGCCGGTGTCTCCGTCGTGAGCGGCCTTATGGTCCTGTGCCGCTTCCAGAGTGATGATGGTTTTGCCGTCGACCAGTGCCAGAATACTCACTTCCTGACCCACCAGTTTCTCTTCGATCACCAGCAGATTCCCGGCGTCTCCGAAGACTTTCTCCTTCATGATCTGATTGACGGCAGCGATGGCTTCCTCTTTAGTTTCGCAGACGGTCACTCCCTTGCCTGCGGCCAGTCCGTCTGCCTTCACAACGAGAGGGGTTTCCTCCCGTTCCTGAATGAAGTGGATGGCTGCTTCGGCATCTTTGAAGACCCGATAGTCGGCCGTTGGGACGCTGGCCTGACGAATAATGTCTTTGCAATAGGCCTTGCTCCCTTCCAGATTTGCCGCCGCTTTCCCAGGTCCGAAGACACGAAGCCCGGCTTTTTTGAACTGGTCGACAACTCCGGCCACCAGCGGGGCTTCCGGGCCAATCAGGGTGAGGTCGATTTTTTCGTTCTTCGCGAACTGAACAAGCCGGTCTCCGTCGGTCGCGTTGATGTCGACATTCACGACATCCGCTCCGATCCCGGCGTTTCCAGGGGCACAGAAGACCTGAGTCACCTTGGGAGACTGTTTCAGTTTCCAGGTCAGAACATGTTCACGTCCACCTGATCCAACAACCAGCACTTTCATCGCAATTTGATCCTTATCGCGCTTTCATCGAACGCGTCTTCGTCAGAAAATCCCGAGCCCCGGCGGTCTCCTCGTTGTTCCAAGTGACTCCCACGACGAAAGATGTGGGACATTGGGGGGCGGTGTCTGGTCGGAATATCGTCTGATTCTCCCGGCATTTCTGACCGCTGATCCCTGATTGTGTCCATTTGGGACAAACTTGGAGCCCGTCCATTATAGACAGACCGGCACCTGGTCGCGAGCAGGGGAGAATGAAGTCGGACAAATCGTGAATTGGCAGGTTCCGGCTCCATCGGTTTGAGTGGATTGATCGGTTTCTCTATAATCAGTTGGACATCTGCGGGGGGGGCGATCTCCCACGGAGTTGTCTGAAATGATGAACTGTCTGAATTACGTGACCTTGATCGGATAATGCCATGTTTGGCTTAGGAACGCCGGAACTGATTATTCTGGCTGTGATTGTTCTGCTGTTGTTTGGCAGTCGACTCCCTTCGGCGATGCGTTCTCTCGGAGGTTCGTTCAATGCCTTCAAAAAGGGAATGAAAGACGGGGAAGACGAGGACAAAATTGAGGATCAGGATCGGAGATAAAGCAATCTTTGCCATTGCATTTTCACGAATGGTCTTGAGCGTTTGTTCTCAATGAAGAGATCAATGGAACGTCTGAAGGGATTCTCTGAACGGCATCTGCCGACCCCGTCTGTCTTGTCGATCGGGAATTTCGATGGAGTCCATCGGGGACATCAGGCGATTGTGCAGAGACTCGTTTCACAGGCCAAAGAGCATTCGGTTCCTGCCGCTGTGCTCACGTTTGAACCGCATCCGGCCGCGTTGCTTCACCCGGAACGGCTTCCTCCCCGACTGACGACACCCGACCAGAAGGCAGACCTGCTGGAACAACTGGGAGTCGATTTTCTGGTCGAGTATCCTACCGACTGGAACCTGCTGCATCTTGAACCGGCCGCCTTCTTCGAGCAGATTGTGACGCAGAAGTGTCAGGCGGTGGGTCTGGTGGAAGGGCCGAATTTTTTCTTCGGTAAAGGACGTTCCGGAAACGTTGACACATTACGTCAGCTTTGTGAGGAAACCGGACGAAGGCTGACAATCGTTTCCCCCACAACAATGGGAGAGGATCTCGTTTCCTCCAGTCGCATCCGTCAGGCTCTCAGAGCAGGGGAGATTCTTCAGGCCAATGAATTTCTGGGACGGCGTTACAGTGTGAGTGGTGTCGTTGTTTCGGGGGCACAACGGGGACGAACCCTCGGCTTTCCGACGGCCAATCTCCATGAGATTGCCACAATGCTCCCCGGAGAAGGAGTGTATGCAGCCTGGGGAATCACAACGTCAGGACGCTTTCCTGCTGCTGTAAACATTGGACCCAATCCCACGTTTGAGGAAATAACGTTCAAGGTCGAGGCTCATCTCATCGGTTATACCGGTGATCTGTACGGCCAGTCGCTCGAACTGGAATTTGTCGAACGGTTACGCGATCTTCGCCCTTTTGGCTCTGTTGAGGAACTGAAAGAGCAGATCACCAGAGACGCGGCGATTGTCGTTCAGAAATGCCGTCAGTAGCCCCTCTGAAGTTAAGCAAAAGCAAATTGCTGCATGTCGATCGCAGGGGATTCTCCGGAAAGGATCTGGCGAACAATCAGTGCCGTTGCAGGGGAATTGGAGAGACCGGCACGGAAGTGACCGGCGGCGAGAATCAGGTTTCCCCATCGTTCTGACCGGCCAACGGCAGGGACATCTTCACGATACGGTCTCAAGCCTGCCCAGGTCATTTCAACCGGGACCTCACTTAACGCCGGAATGAGATCACGCGCGAAAGTGCAGAGCGAGGCCACCGCCTCCGGAGTGTTTTCCTTGACATAGCCGACATGTTCTTCCGTCGCGCCGACAAGAATTCGCCCGTCAATCCGCGGAACCAGATAGCGTGTTCCACATTCGATCGTCTGTCTGAAGAGTGGCTCTGATGCATGAAAGAGGACGATTTGCCCCCGAATCGGTCTGACGTTCAGGCGATGATTCAACGGGGCAACAACCAGATCACTCCACGCCCCGGCAGTGACGATGAATTCACCGGCGCTGAAATGCCCATGATTCGTCACGACGGACTGAATCCGATTCTCGGATGTTTCCCAACCGGTGACCTGATGTTGCTCGAGCAGTTGAACTCCGGCATGCCGACAGGCGGCGACAAGCGCCTTCATGTGTCGTGGATTGCGAACCTGGGCCTGATCCGGCAGCAGCAGGCCAGAGCGATTGCCCCCGTTCAAATGGTTCTCGCTCAACACTGGAACAAGCTGTTTGAGTTCCTGTGAATCGAGGTGTTGAATTCGTACGCCTCGTTCCTGCCAGTCGGCGAATTCCTGTTCCAGTTTCTCTTCATGAGGAAGGAGCAGTCCCTGACAGGGGGTGTATCCGTTGTCGATTCCGGTGGTGTCGCGAAGTTGTGCACTGAGAGTTGGCCACAATTCGGAACTGAGTTGAGCCAGTTCATTGGCGACATCATTCTTGAGGTCACCGGGGGGAATCATCCCCGCCCCGGCCCACGACGCTTCGCGTCCCATTTCCTGTTGATCAAGAACAGTCACCTGATGCCCGAGTCGGGCCAGTTCCCAGGCACAGGTGAGTCCAATGACTCCCCCCCCTACTATCATCACATCCGACATGAGACCATTTTCATTCTGACTTTTCCGCGTTCGACTCTGCCCTAAAATTCTCCTTTGCGCCCTTCGCGTCTTTGCGGTAAAAATCTCCTCACCGCAAAGACGCGAAGGGCGCAAAGGAGATTGAAGCGATCTTGGGAGGGCGAGGCTCCTGCCGAGCCGCAAACCAAAGGAATGCGTGACCTTTCATGCGGCTCAGCAGGAGCTTCGCTCTCCCGGGTGAATGGCCCATTGGAAAACTGAAAAAACTTGGAACGCAACAATCTCCTGTAGTCTTAACGGGCTCTCAGGTTTTTGAAGAACTCGCTGGCCACGGTGCTTCCTTCGGTATTATAGGTGGCTTTGATCGCATTGTTGACCGACTCCCCCCGTTCGATGGCCCGGCGGAACTGGGTGAAACGATCTTTTCCCCCTTGGGCTTCGATAAACTTCAAAAGTGTATGACCGATCGCCCCTGTTGATGCAGGAGAAAAGGTACCGTCGACATATAGTTCATCCGGTTGATTCACCGCCGGGGCGAGTGCGACCGCCTCGTCTCTCCATGATTTCAGTCGGGCAGGGCCGGCGAATGGTTCTGACTGAATATAACCGTATCCCAATGCGATCCAGTTGGGGATCTGGCGTTCCCCCCGTTGCAGATAGGCCACGGTGAGTTGTTGAGCCAGAGTTTCACGCAGTCCCGGTCCGCTACCGGGGGAGTCGCTGGTATCCTGCAGCACGATATAGGCGTCTTCATGACCCAGTGTGACCTGAGCGTGGCCGTAAACATCGCGTGACGCCCGTTTCTGTTCTGCCTGACTGGCGAATTGCTCGTAACCGGTTCGATCTTTCCAGACAAAGATGGCGAGTTTCCCTCTCCACAGGTTTCCCCCACCGAGTTCTTTCTGGATGGAATCAAGTTGTGACTTCGCCCAGCCGGAGACTGTTTGCAGGCGTGAAGAATCGACATCCCCGACAATCAGGAATTCGTTGGTTTCCACCTTGTTGGTGATTCCCTGTCCGGTGGCGCGTCGGTACTGTTCGCCGGTTTGTGAGAGGCGATGGCTGGCCATCTCCGCGTCGGATTTCGTTCCGAATTTACGGCGAGCCAGTTCCGCGTCCGAGGGGACGAATTCCCGGATTGGAGTCAACGGGTCGTTGCCGTCGTAGGTGTTTCCTTCTTCAAACCATTTTTTGAAGTCGTCGTAATTCTGTCGTGTAATACGAGCCTGATTGGCGGGCATCCGGGGAAGTTCCAGGCCACCGACCAGACGGAACATCCGGCTATTTTCGTGGTCTCCCGGAATGATCACTTCGCCACTTTCTCCCCCCTTCATGATCTCGAAGAAATTTTCCACCGACAGACCGGAAGTCCGCCGGTTATTGTTGTGGCAGTTCAGGCACAGGTTCGCCATGAACGGGGCGATGTCGCGTGTGAAGCTGACGGTTTCGGTCCCTTTGGGTTTGGGGAGCTTCACTTCTTTCTTGGCTTCCTCAAAAATCAGGTTGGCCAGAGTCGCCGTGGGAGCAGCACCGTCGTCCAGTTTGGCTCCAGCTTTGATCCATGAAGCGATGGTTTCTTTCTGCTTGTCGCTGAGAGCTTCTCCCTGAGCCGGCATACGCCCTTGCCCCTGAGGAGCGTTGATTCTCGCCAGCAGCAGACTGGCATTGGGATTCCCGGGAACCAGCAGGACGCCTCCCTGTCCCCCCTGACGCCAGCCTGCGAAGGTATCCAGACGCAGATTTCGTCGAGGATTATTCTCCCCATGGCAACGAATGCACCGCTCGTTAATGATGGGAGCAACATCTTTGACAAAGCTGACTTCCGTTCCCCCTGCGGCAGTGGAACCACTTGCGGAACCGCCAGCAGGCATGGTGCCGGTCGCTTTTGAAAGAAGTCCCCGTTGTCGTTCAATTAAAGCGGAGACCCGTTTGATTGAGGGGTCAGTATCAGAGATGCCTGCTTCGGTGACGATTGCTTTGAGTTTTTCTTCAGCGTCAGTCAGTTCGGTTCCGGCGGTGTCATAGTCTTTTTTGCGAATTGTGGCAGCAACCTGTCCCACCTGTTTGGTGATGGCAGCCAGTTCTTTACGATGATTGGGCGTCAGTTGTGCCTGGGCAGAACTGCTCAGAACGAACAGCAGTGCAATCAGCATTCCCGGGACAAAACAGTACCGCTGCATGTGAGACCTCATTCAACATCGGTGCCGACGTGCCAGAGAGGGAACGATCGACACCTCAGGTTCTCATGAACAAAACGTCATGTACAGTATATTTGGAAATGATCTGAGACGAAAGCGGCAAGACGCTGGATCTCAGATCTAGGGGATCGCCGATCTCGGAAAATACGGAGGAACCACGGAAAGAACGGAACTGGAAGAGGTGAAGCGGAGCTGTCCTGAAAACAGCCTGTCGTTTCAGAGAATCACCAGATCTCTTCACAACTCATTTTCTTTATTCCTGTTCCGTAATTTCCGTCTTTTCCGTGGTGAGTCATCTGCCTTATCGCGCCACCACACCCTGAACCGCTCTACTGTTCCAAATGTTCTGCCCGATTTGTAAAAGACGATCTGTTTTTCGGAGATCAATTCACGCAATCCGGATAATACAGGTGGGTTTGTGGTGGAACTGACGGAACGTGACATTCTCTGTGAAGATGGACCGGTCATCGCCGTGAACAAGCCCCATGGCGTGATCACGCAGGGAGCCCCGCACGGGGTCGACAGTCTGGTCGACATGGTCCGACGTTATCTCGCGAGAAAATACAACAAGCCGGGGAACGTTTATCTGGGAATTCCTCACCGAATCGACCGCCCGGTTTCCGGCGTGGTGGTTTTCTCCCGAAACTCCAAGTGTGCGGCACGACTCTCTGAACAGTTCGCAAAACGACAGGTGGAAAAGATCTACTGTGCCGTTGTTGACCGTCCTCCGGAACCGCGCTCCGGGGAACTGGTCGACTGGATTTACAGAATTCCGGATCAGTCACAGGTCGAGATTTCCTCGGAATCCAATCCCGAAGCCAAGCGTTCTCATCTGACCTACCGGACACTGCAGGTCAACAAGGGGAAGGCACTGGTTGAGATCACTCTGGGAACCGGGCGCATGCACCAGATTCGAATCCAGTTCGGAAGTCGTGGTTGTCCGATTGTCGGAGACGAACAATACGGAAGCCGGAGCACCTTCCCTGGAGTTTCCAGCCGGGATCGAACGACGACACCAATTGCTCTCCATGCCCGTCAACTGACGATTCTGCATCCGGTACGCTACGAACCTCTGCCGATCGTGGCTCCGATCCCTGAAATCTGGAGCCGGTTAGGGTTTCCCGGGGGAGTGAAATGACTCTGCCTTTAGCCCTCCCCCTGAGATCCTCATTGACATCCAATACCTTGCGCGGCTATACATATGCCTAGTTGTGTCAGGTGTGGAGGTGTGACGTGGATGTCAAATTGCTGAATGGGACCGTGGAGATGATGATGCTGGACGTCATCTCGGGTGGTCCGACTTACGGTTACGAAATTGTGCAGACGGTCTTTTCCCGGTCGAACGGACAGTTCGAACTGAAGGAAGGGAGTCTGTACCCCGCCTTGCATCGATTGGAGCGTCAGGGGTTTCTGGAAGCGTACTGGACCGAACAGGATGGTCGGCGACGCAAGTACTACAAACTCACGGCAGCGGGCAAGAAAGCACTGGCCGATCGTCGTAAAGAGTGGAAAGCCTTTTCAACTGGTGTGAACGGTGTCCTGGGTCTTGAGTATGGGCTGACCTGACGGAGGGCTGCGATGCCGTTGGATGATCCGTTTGATCTCTCTGCCGACTTGCCTCCTCCTCACGACGAGGAACCGGATTCCTTACGACAGGACATTCTCGATGAACTGGCCGATCATCTCGCTTGCGCCTTGCGGCGGGAAACGATGATCAGTTCGGACACCAGTCAGGCACAAACCAATGTTCTTCAACGGTTCGGCAACCCGGCCAAGGTCGCCAGAAAACTGTGGTGGGACGCCATGTGGGAGAAAATCATGATGCAAAGAATCACATTGGTTGCATCACTGCTGTCGGTGATCTTCGTTGCCTGTATTGGTGTGATTGTTGCCCGGACGACAGAGAGAGTAAAAGACTCGCAGCAATTTCTGTTAGCACAGCAGAAGTTATTTAATGAGTCCGTACTGGAACAATTGAAAACGGTCACGCAACCGAATGTGGTGCCGAACGAGTGGGTTCCATTGGAAGTCCTTCTTCGGGACGAGTCCGACCAACCGGTGCAGGGAACGGTTTATATTAGAACAGATGACAAAACATCACAGCATCCACAGATCAATTTGAACGCGAAAACAAATGAACGAGGGATTGCCCAAATGGGGCAGATTCCATGGGGCAATTACCAATTTGGTGTAGTCCTGGACGACCTCAAAATTCAAACGACCTGGAAGGAACTGATTCGCCCGGGGACATCTCCAGAGATGAAGATCATCTGCCCAGTTTCCGTTCCCGAGCCGACTTTCGAAGCCAAGTTCGATCCTCCAGAAGAACTTATTTCCCCTCAGCGTTTTTATCTGGCAAAAATCCGCCAGAAGTTGCAGGGAGAAGGACGTGATTGGGACATTCTTCCCCAACCGGAGGTCACTGCAATTCTAGATTCTCAAGGGGAATGTTTAGGACAAACTGAATCTTCACAATGGCAAATGAAACGGATGCGAGGACCGGTGAGCGATGGACGTATCAGTATCAATCCGCCAGGCTCGCCACCGCAGATCGTTCAGGATATTTATTCACCCAGAGCAAATGTCATCCTTTCAGCTTTTAAGAATTCCGGTATGCCCCTCACCGCCGACAACATGTTTGGTCGTCAAAGCCCGAGAGATCCGTTTGATTATGAGGATTCCGGGAGACAGGAGAATGGTGACAAAATCGTGCTCCATTCCTTTCACACTGGAACTATGAAACTTCGTGGAAATCGGTTCCAAGTGACACTCACCTCCGAGTTTAACGCCAAAATTTTGAACGAAGATCAAGTCCCGAAAGAGCTGGCACAGTCTGATCCAAAACTGAATTTTTTGGTTTCACTGCCGTTACTTCCGCTCGACTCTGAAAATGTCGCTCGGGGATACTATTCTATCGGCCTCGACTCAGAGAATCGTCTCCAACTTGATATTAACTCCACTGATCCCGTCTGGGAGGGATTTCGACGGGAGTCTCAGGAATACGCCAAGCTCTTTTATAAAATGTTCGCGAAAAAGGAGACTGCTTCTCAGTCTGATGAATTCCCTGCATCCGAGGGCTTCATTCGTCCCAGTCGATGACATCGCTGATGAATTGATCAGGGGGAGAGATGGGGAGTCGCAAAGAAGACTCCTCTATGCTCTTTTTAACATAAGGGGACAGTGATGGCCGGCTTCACTTCTGTGCCGTATTCTTTGGTTCTTAGTATTTAGAATTTAGTATTCTAACACTTAATGTCGATCCTCCCCGGTCAGTTGAAGTTCAATGGCGTCGGCACAGTTGGCGAGTTCCAGCACGCTGCCGCGGATTTCTTCGGCGTCGGCGGTTCCTAATGGATAGTTATTCAGCGCGACAAAATATTCCTGGTCGTCAATGTCTCGTACGGCAATGGATCCGTGGGGCATGGCTGAATTCATTCGCAGTGCTTCACGGAAGTAGTCAGGAGTGGCGGGGCAGCAGAGACTGTAGATCTGCAGCAATCGCTCAGAGATATCGTGCTGACTCGTTTCTATGAAAACGTTTTGCTTCCGTCCGTGGCGGAGCGTCACCTGAAGTTCGAATCGTTTCCCGACCCGTTTCCATTCGACATGCGGGTCGTTCTTGAAGGCGGTCATCATCAGGGAGTCGATATCGCGTAACTGTCCCAGAACGGCTTTGAGAAGTTCGGCGGCGGCGACTCCATTCTCCGGGCGATTTGACGGGCTTTTCTCCATCATCATCGCGACGCATTCACACACTTCCAGCGGAATCCCTGGAACAAGCACCCGGAGATTGTCAGGAGCTTCATGTTGAATCGCTTTGGACAGGGCCGCGACATTCTCGGCATGAAAGGGAACTTGCCCCGTCAGCATGACGAACATCGACACTCCCAGAGCATACACGTCACTGGCCGGGGAAGCCGGCATTCCCTGAAACAGCTCGGGAGCCATGAAATGCGGGGTTCCGGCCAGAGTCCCCGGCACTTCGTCGACTCGCTTTCCATGCAACCGTTTGGCGAGACCGAAGTCGCCGATCTTGGGAACGCCATGGTGCGTGAGAAGAACGTTGTCCGGCTTCAGATCCCGATGCACAATTCCCAGACGGTGCCCCGCCCCCAGTCCATTCGCAATTCCCAGAGCGACCGTGGCTGTTCGGGGAGGCAACAACGGATGTTTGTCGATCACTTTCTGCAAAGACTGCCCAGGCACGAATTCCATTTCCAGAAAATGATACCCTGACGCCTGACCAATCGAATGGACGGTGACCACGTTCGTATGATTCAGTGACGCGGCTGCCTGTCCCTCGGTGTGGAATCGTTCGAGATAATCCAGATCCTTGCGAATCAGTGACGGAGACAGAATCTTCAGGGCACACGGTCGGTTCAATTGCAGATGCTGGGCCAGAAAGACCCAACCCATTCCCCCTTTCCCCAGCAGCGACTTGATCTGATACCGGTCCAGCGTGGTTCCGATCAGGTGTGACAAATCGTCCTGATGCGTGGAATGTGCCGGCGTGATCGACAAGTCGTCGAGTGACAACTGAATGGTGTTCAGTGACGACTGCGGTTCCTGAGCTGCAACCATTCCACATCGAGGACAGCGGGCTTCCCCATAACGCCCCAGAAACGCCTCGTTGCAGGCGGCACAATAGACAGTCAGCGGATCCGGGTGAGGGGACATTAGTTCTACTCAGGGAAATCAACGCAACAGCGGACGTTCAGGAATGCTGATAGGAATTGGCTGTTCAGTGAGTTTTCGTTCAGTCTATCACGAAATCTCTCTTTCAATCTAACGAGAATCCAGAGAAATCGGTTCATCCCCAGATCAAAAAATTCTCTGATCCTCTGAACGAAGCGTTGAATTCCGGTGTCTAAGTGTCGATGATTCACCGGAACAGACACCACATCGAAACCCATGTTGAATGCATATGATCGGTATTATTGACTACGGAATGGGGAACCTTCGCAGTGTTGAGAAAGCACTCGAACATTTGCAGGTTCCGGTCTCGATCATCACTTCCCCGAAGGAATTGAGTCATTGCGACGGACTGATTCTGCCAGGAGTCGGGGCGTTCCGTGACGCCATCGCCGAACTGCGCCGCAAGGATTTTGTTTCTCCACTTCTCGAGGTCGTTGCTTCAGGGAAGCAGTTACTCGGCATCTGTCTGGGACAGCAGCTTCTCTTCGAACGGAGCTATGAAGATGGAGAATACGAAGGGCTTGGTTTAATCGCCGGGGAAGTGGTGCGGTTTCACCCGGAGCCGGAACTGAAGATTCCGCACATGGGCTGGAATGCAATTGAAATCGTCCGTCCACATGCACTGGTGAACGGAGTGAACAGTGGAGATTACGTTTACTTCGTCCACAGTTATCACGTCAGCCCGAAAGACGATGATGTGATCGTGGCGACCACTCAGCACGGCAGCCAGAAGTTCGCCGCGATTGTGAATCAGAACAACGTCACCGCCGCTCAGTTTCACCCTGAGAAAAGCCAGAAAGTGGGCCTGAAAATGCTGCAGAACTTCGCCGACAGCGTATTGGGAACCGCCAGCAATTCACGCTGAATTCGGATGATGGAGAGGAACCACGGAAAGGACGGAAGTCACGGAAATGGAATGATGAGTCGTGGTAGGGCGCAGGCATTGCCTGCCATTCGTTTGCATCGTCTACCGAAACTGTTTTGGGATCCACGATATAAGCAAAAAATGTAAGGAATAACGTGGGTGTTTTAAATATTTCAGGAATTCTATTTTGGATTGCAATGCTCATTGCTGTTATTGCAGTTATCAGAAATTCACGTCTCGGATGGACAGACATCTTAAAGAGGATTGCAAAAATATCTCCTCTTTTTATACCTCTAGTTTTTCTAGGGGGAGGGGTTGGTTATATGACAGGAGGAAGCGTAGGTTTCATTGGGAATTCTATTGCCACAATTCTGTGGTGTGTATGTGGAGGACTTGTCTGGTCTGCAAGCGGGTGACACTATCGAAATTGAAAGAATGCAAGTGAGGTAGTGACATAGGCTGGGTCGAGACCCCGTGTGTTGATGCATTCAATCAAAATTTAAGTGCCTGTAGGGAAGGCATTGGCTGCCGTCCCGTTTGCATCGTCATGCGGTGCATGACCTGCCGAAACTGCCGTCAGCCGAATATTACTTTCGCTTTTTGAGATCGGTCGAAGAAATTTCGATCGACTGTTTCAACTGATCCTTTGGGAAATCAATCGGCATCCGGTGTTCTGAGATTAGAACATAGCCCGTTGGCAGCTGTCCGTCCTGAGGGAGTGCCTGTCCTGAATTGGCGGAGATAATCGCCACATGTGGCCCGCCGACGACTCCGAATCCCTTACGGCAGATGAATTCCCCGTTCTTAATATCTGCAACTCCGGCGGGACCTCGATTCCCTTTTGTGTTGTCTGGTTCGAAGAGGATCTCTCCCGCAGGAATCGGCTTTCCATCCAAAGTAATTTTGCCGTTCACATAGATTCGATGAACCTCTTCACTTTTTTGACATCCGGTCACACAAAACAGCAAAACGGCGAGCGAGAGCAGACTTCCCCGGCACGCATCAGGCATGACGAAATCTCCCTTGATAATGAATGGAGCTGGATCGGAACAAATGGAAACAGATTGCCGTTACCATTCTCCGACCGGTTCGCCATCGTCTCGCGCTCCCAACCGTTTATACGTTGTCGAATCAACATTCTGACTGACAAATTGCACGGACCCATCGGCAAGGGCAACATGACAGCCGCCGGTATGATGGCTTCCCATAAAGCGGGACATGACTGGCCACATGTCCTGGCTGATTGCCGGATCACGAGTGTCGCCATTGATTGGTCGGTCGGCCGCAACCAGCGAGAACGGAATGTTGCGGTCCGGTGACGCTCCCCAGCTCCCTCCATAACCTGCAAGAGGGGAATACCTGGTCTCCCCCAGCAGAATGACATTGGACGTTCCGTCGGTCACATCCCGAATCCGGATCCGGCTGCCGGAATGGAAGATCCCGTTATAATAATGCAATCTGCCGGAACAACACAGTTCACATGTGGCCGCGCCAGGAACGGCTCCTCCCTGCGAACCGAAGTAATTGAGATTGGCCCATCTCGCATTTGAATTGGGATCGGACGGGCATTCAAACTTGATGTTCCGTTGGTATTGCCAGTAATGGTTCGAAGTTTGCGCATAGGTATTGGTGTAGACATTCGTTGCCAACACCTGAAAGTTGTTGTTGAAGTTGAACTTGGAATAAAGAGGGGCGTCGTCGATATACGGCAGGAGATGGATTGTCCAGATGGCCCGCTCACGACCGTAAGCGGCCGTTCCGGAATAAGGGGCTCCGCTGGAATCATTGACTGCATAGTAACATTCAGTAGGGCGGGCGGATTTTCCCATTTCGACCCAGCCCGGTGGAAAGGTCTGGTGTGTGTCGTGGTAGTTGTGCAATCCCAAGGCCAGTTGCTTGAGGTTGTTCCTGCAATGCGAACGTCTGGCAGATTCGCGGGCCTGCTGAACAGCGGGAAGAAGCAGGGCCACCAGAATGGCGATAATGGCAATGACAACCAGCAATTCAATCAACGTGAAGCCGTGTGATCGAGGGGAATCCCTTGGAATGTTCGGTTGAGGGTACGAGCGACTCCAATGCCTTGATGCAATGAGAGAGACGGGGCGCCGTTGCGGAAAGAACTTCGCAAAACCAGAGTAATAAAGACCAGACAGCATGAGAGGACCCTCCAAGCTGTGGACTTGGTCTACCGCAGTAACCACATTTCAATTTTAGAGAGCGAGTATCGAAATGACTTACGGAGACCGAAACGAAATGCAAGCGAAGTGAAATGGGAATTCATTTTGAATCGCTCTGATTGGTCAATCTAACAGTAACGCATCAACAAAGTCAATCCTGTTGATGCTTGGCTGTTTGCGCTGAGACACTTCAAGATACAAAGAGGCCCCGAGCATGCACTCGGGGCCTCTTCTTTCCTATCCACTCATTCCTACCCACGACCCACTTTTACTTATCCAGAGCCGCCTGGGCTGCGGCCAGGCGGGCGATGGGGATTCGGCGGGGTGAGCAGCTCACGTAATCGAGACCGATTTCGTGGCAGAAGAAGACCGATTTCGGGTCTCCCCCGTGCTCTCCACAGATACCGATTTTCAGGCCGGATCGTGTTCCGCGTCCTTTTTCCACGCCCATCTTCATCAACTGGCCAACACCAGTCTGGTCGATGGTCTGGAACGGGTCGGCTGGAATGATGTCCAGTTCCTGATAGTGACCGATGAACGACTTGTAGTCGTCCCGGCTGATTCCGAGAGCGGTCTGGGTCAGGTCGTTCGTTCCGAAGCTGAAGAACTCTGCTCCCTGAGCGATTTCATCGGCGGTGAGGGCCGCACGAGGAATTTCGATCATCGTTCCGACCGTGTACTCCACTTCCACACCCTGTTCTTTGAACACGGTGGCAGCGGTGTCGCGGATGACCTTGGCCTGATTGTCGAATTCCGCTTTGAATCCGGCGAGAGGAACCATGATCTCGGGGTGAACGTTGATTCCCTGCTTCTTCAGACCAGCGGCTGCTTCCAGAATCGCCCGAGCCTGCATCGCAGTGATCTCAGGATAAACGATTCCGAGACGGCAACCACGATGACCGAGCATCGGGTTGGATTCCTTCAGTTCATCAACGCGACGGTGAACTTCTTCAACGGTGACGCCGAAGATCTTCGCCAGTTTCGGGGCGAGAGTTTCATCGTCATGCAGGTGATGCTCTGACAGGAACTCGTGCAACGGGGGATCGAGCAGACGAATGGTGACCGGACGATCGCCGAGTGTCTTGAACAGGTGAGTGAAGTCGTCCCGCTGGAACGGCAGCAGCTTCGCCAGTGCGGTTTCGCGATCTTCTTTCTTGGTCGCGAAAATCATCTCGCGGATTTCGTCGAGGTGATCGAAGAACATGTGCTCGGTCCGGCACAGTCCGACCCCTTCCGCTCCGAGAGCGACGGCAGCAACAGCGTCCCCTGCTTCAGCGTTTGCACGAACTTTCAGAGTGCGGTACTTGTCGGCCCACTCCATCAGTTGAGCGTAACGACCGTAAGTTTCCGACTGTTCTGGCTTCAGGCTGCCGAGAAGAACTTCGAGAACTTCGGAAGCCTTGGTTTCGATCTTTCCAGCGAAGACTTCACCGGTGAAGCCGTCGACAGAAATCCAATCCCCTTCTTTCAGAACCGTGTCACCAACGGTGATGGTTGCTTTGTCGTAGTCGATGTTCAGGGCGGCACAACCGCAGACGCAGGTTTTCCCCATCTGACGGCTGACGAGAGCCGCGTGAGAAGAGGCTCCCCCGAATGCAGTGAGAATTCCTTTCGCGACTTTCATTCCGCGAAGGTCTTCCGGGCTGGTTTCTTTGCGAACCAGAATCAACTGCACGTCGTTGTCTTTGTTCCACTGCTCTTCGGCATCGGAAGCATGGAAGACAACCTGTCCGGTGGCAGCACCTGGACCGGCGTTGATCCCTTTGGCCAGAACGCGGTTTTCTTTCTGAGCCTTTTCTTTTCCGGCTGGATCGAAGATCGGCTGGAGAAGCTGGTTCAGATCGTCGGCAGGAATACGGCGTTTCTGGAGAGCGGTCTTTTCGTCGATCAGACCTTCGTTGACGAGGTCAACGGCGATCCGAACAGCGGCGAAACCGGTTCGCTTGGCGTTACGGGTCTGGAGCATCCAGACTTTGCCTTTTTGAACGGTGAACTCGATGTCCTGAACTTCTTTGAAGTGACCTTCGAGTTTCTTGCCGATCTCGGTGAGCTGAGCGAAGGACTCTGGCATATCTTTGCCGAGGGTTTCTTCGATTCGCAGTGGAGTCCGGGTTCCGGCGACGACGTCTTCTCCCTGAGCGTTGATCAGGTAGTCGCCGCAGAAGCCTGGGATTCCGACGGAGCAGTTTCGGGTCAGACCGACACCGGTCGCACAGTCGTCACCCAGGTTACCGAAGACCATGGCCTGTACGTTGACGGCGGTTCCCCAGTTGTGGGGAATGCCGTATTGGCGACGGTAAACAAGTGCCCGATCGTTCATCCAGCTGCCGAACACGGCCCCGATACATCCCCAAAGCTGCTGCTTGGGATCGGTTGGGAATTCCTGCTTGGCGTGCTTTTTGATGACTTCTTTGAACTGAGCAACGATGTCTTTGAGTTGCTCGATCGACAGGTCTTTCTCGTGCTCAACGCCTGCTTTTTCGCGAACGTGATCGAGAATTTCTTCGAAGTGGTCTGGATCGGTTTTCTTTTCCGGTTTCAGGCCGAGAACAACGTCCCCGTACATCTGAATCAGACGACGATAGCTGTCCCAGGCGAAGTGCTCGTTGCCGGATTGCTTGATCAGAGCGGCAACAGTCTCTTCGTTCAGACCGATGTTGAGAACGGTGTCCATCATCCCGGGCATCGATTCACGGGAACCGGAACGGCAGGAGAGAAGCAACGGGTTTTCTTTGCAGCCGAACTTGGCCCCCATGGTCTCTTCCACCTGTTTAATGGCGGCATCAACCTGAGCTTCCAGTTCGGGCGGATAAGCCCGTTCGTGATCGTAGTAGTACGTGCAGACTTCTGTGGTAATGGTGAAGCCGGCGGGAACGGGCAAACCAATCTTGTTCATCTCCGCCAGGTTGGCTCCTTTGCCTCCCAGCAATGGCTTCATACTGCCGTCACCATCGGCCTGACCGGCCCCGAACCCGTAAACGTACTTTGACATTACTTGCTTTTCCTTAGAGAAACGACCAGCACCTCTTAAAACAACAACTGCCAGTGGAGATGCGAAACGAATCAGTTCCCGGGTTCAGAGCGAGGTTGAGGACGCAAGCTCTGTACTGAGCGGGATTTCAATGCAATTCACGCGAAATCGGACCTTGTGCACAACCTGGAATTCCCGGAAAACACAGAGCCCTCTGGAAAGATCCCGGAGATCAATATGCCGTCACGGGACATCTCGTCGTACGTTTCAGCATTTGACAACCACTTACCAATTAAGCTGGCTGCTGACTGAAACACACACTGCCGCCAGACTTTGGTACAACCGCACCGATAGGCGCAGATTGACCGCCGAACTCAACGCGTGGGACATGAAGCTAACAGCGCGTCCTCCCTATATCAAGGGACCCAGACGCGCTGATCAATAGAGACAGTATCCGACCACTCTGGCGGAGAAATTACTCGCCAGCAGTAAACGGGTTGCGAACGACTGGGCGGTCAACCATGCCGGAGCGGATCAGGCTGACGGGAACGCGACGACGAACAACCTGTCCATCTTCGACAACCCGGATTTTCTGCAGGTTCAATTTGAACTTGCGACGGGTGATTCCGGTGGTTTTTCGACCGTTACCGCCGAGGTATTTGGCTTTACCGCGCTGAGAAAGGCTGTTCCCGAACGACGGCTTGTTTTCACCGTAGGCCTTGAACTTCTTGGCCAGCTTCAGACGTTTATTCTTCTTCAACGTACTCATGGGAACAACTCACTCGCGTTGCGTCAAACATTCAATAAAGCGTGAATCACGCCGAAATCAGCGGCCAGAGATGCGAATACACGACAACCCCGGCCTGAACTGGAAGCGGAAAAGGATATCGTTTCCCGTCCAGAAGTTCAACAGGACAGACTGATTTCGGTTTGATGCCCTTCTGTTTTTTGTAAGTGATTAAGGGACAGTGTGTTGCAGATTTGTTTAGAGGCGGGGGAACTGAATTTCGTGACGATGGAATCGATCCAGTCGCCTTGTGGGCAAAAACACTTTTGTTCACGATACGATTCGAAGGGCGTACACTTACAGCATTCGTTGCCTTTTCCAGATCGCCATTCCACCTGATCAAGAATAACAGAAGCGATGAACATCCGACGACTTCGCAATAGCCGATCCCGATGCGCCCTGCAGGTGTCGACCGGACTCGGCTTGATTCTGTTGTCCGGAGTTCTCATCGCGGAAACACCCATGACAAAACGAATTGACCACACGGACGACTATTTCGGAACTCAGGTTGCTGACCCCTATCGGTGGTTGGAAGATGATGTCCGGGAGAATCGCGAAGTGGCGGAGTGGGTTGCCGAACAGAACCGGCGTACCAACGCGTTTCTGGAACAAATTCCGGAACGGGCACGCATCAATCAACGAATCACCGAACTCTGGACATTCGAAAAGTATGGAACTCCCTTCAAAGCCGGGGGACGTCTTTATTACTTCAAAAACGATGGTCTTCAGAATCAATACGTTTTGTATGTTCAGGAAACACCTGAGTCGGAACCTGAAGTTCTTCTCGATCCGAATACATGGTCGGAAGACGGAACCATCGCTCTTGCCGGTCAGCAGTTCAGTGATGACGGGCGTTACATGGCGTATGCGATTCAGGACGCCGGGTCAGACTGGAAAGTCTGGCGGATCATGGAACTGGCGACACGTAAGCTCCTTTCAGACGAAATCCGCTGGATCAAATTTAACAGTCCCGAGTGGACCCCCGATGGAAGCGGATTCTTTTATGCCCGCTTCCCGGAACCGGTGGCCGGGGCTGAGTTTCAAAACCTGAATGTCAATCAGGCGATTTATTATCATCGGGTGGGAACCGATCAATCCGAAGATATTCTTGTCTTTCATCGACCAGATCATCCGGACTGGGGTTATCATTCTTCTGTGACGGAAGATGGTGACTATTTAGTTATCACTGTTCATGTCGGTACCGATGACCGGTATCGCATCTTTTATAAGAATCTGCGCGAACCGTTTGGGCAGGCGAAAGTTCTGATTGATAACTTTAAGAATGAATACAGCTTCATCGGCAACGACGGTCCGGTCTTCTTCTTTCAGACGGATCTCGACGCGCCACGTAAACGGGTCATCTCCATTGATACCCGCGATGTGTCACAATCAGTGGAGGTCGAAGGAGTCTCAAACTCGGTTATTTATAAGGAACTGGTCCCGCAGCAGCCAGAAACGATTACAAGTGTTTCGTTGGTCGGAAATCTTTTTTTCGTGGAATCGCTGAAGGATGCCAAAACTCAGGTGGCCTTGTATCGGCCTGATGGAACATTTCTTCGAAACATCGAGTTCCCCGGCATTGGTTCGGCAAATGGATTCTCCGGAAAGCGGACCGATACCGAAACGTACTACTCCTTCTCCAGCTTCGACACTCCGCCGAGTATCTATCGTTATGATATTTTTACCGGGGAAGCGGAACTGATTCGACAGGCCAAGGTTGCCTTTAACCCCGATGACTTTGAAGTCAAACAGATTTTCTACAAGAGTAAAGATGGCACGCAGGTGCCGATGTTTATCGTTCACAAAAAAGGGATTAAGCTCGACGGAAATAATCCCACGTTGCTCTATGGCTATGGTGGCTTCAGTGTTCCATTAACACCGTCATTTTCTATCAGTCGACTGGCCTGGGTGGAGATGGGAGGTGTCTTTGCTCTCGCTAACCTGCGTGGGGGAGGTGAATATGGAGAAGAGTGGCATAAGGCCGGAACCAAGCTCAACAAGCAGAATGTGTTTGACGATTTCATCGCCGCCGCAGAGTGGCTGATAGGCAATAAGTATACACAGCCGAAGAAGCTGGCGATTCAGGGGGGAAGTAACGGCGGCCTTTTAGTCGGTGCCGCTATGACACAGCGACCGGAACTGTTTGGAGCATGTCTTCCTGCCGTGGGAGTGATGGATATGTTGAGATTCCAGAAATTCACCGCCGGTCGATACTGGGTGGATGATTACGGCTCGTCAGACAATTCTGAAGAGTTTCAGGCGCTCTATAAATATTCTCCTTATCATAATCTTCGCCCGGGAACCTGTTATCCGGCGACGATGGTCTTAACCGCCGATACCGACGACCGTGTCGTTCCCGGTCATAGCTTTAAGTTCGCCGCCGCTTTGCAGCATGCTCAAGGATGTGATAATCCGATTCTGATTCGCATCGAAACCCGAGCCGGGCATGGAGCAGGGAAGCCGACTTCAAAGATCATTGAAGAGTTGACTGACCAATGGGCCTTCCTCGTCAAAGTGTTGAATATGGAACTCAATTGATCTGCGGGAACTGCTTCGTCTGAACGAAGCGGAATTCACTCCGCACGCTCGAGTGACTGTGAGACGAGTCGTTTGTCGAAGTAGTTCACTTCCATTCCGGCATCGATGACCAGTCCTTGAGCGTTCATTCCGGATGATCGGGGACTCAGCAGAAATGCGGCGACGTTCGCAACTTCGTCGGTCTGCACTGCGGCTTTGCGTAGGGTTGCTTTTTCTGCGAACAGATAGGAATCGACATAGCCGGGGATGCCTGCTGAGGCCGAGGTTTTCAATAGACCGGGACAAACCGCATTGAAACGGACTTTCGAAAATTCGCTGAATGACTTCGCCAGAAAGCAGACGGACGAATCGAGTGCCGCCTTGACGGGAGCCATGTAGCCATAGTTCTCCGCCGCCATGCGGGTTGTGGAAATGGAAATCGTGACGACGCTTCCCTGTTCCGGGTCGAGGAGGTCTTTAAAGGCGTTGGAGATCGCCAGCAACGAATAGCAGGAGATGTCGACCGCCTGTAAAAAGGCAGATCGAGGCGTGGCGTGAAACGGTTGCCAGCCCGCCGAATAATCGGCGAACGCGACCGAATGGACGATGCCATGGATCTGCGAACGGTCTTTGCCGACAGCTTCGCGCAGGGCGTCGATCTGATCCTGATGTTCGACATCACAGATATAAACCGGAGCATCCCCGACCAGTTTTTTCACACTCTCCGCACGAGCAGGGCTGCGAACAGAATACAGAACATCGGCCCCCGCTTCGGTCAGTATCTTTCCGGTGAGATAAGCGACACTTTTACGGTTGGCGACCCCGAACAACAGGATCGTTTTTCCCTTTAATTGTAAATAATCCATTATGTGTTCTCAGGTGGGGAGTTGTAGGCGGGGCCGTGTCTAAAGAGTAGGGGGGGGCATTAAAAATTCTAAATTCTAAATTCTAAGAACCAAGCAAGGAGGAAATTCGAAGTTCAAAATTAGGAGACTCCAAACAGAACAACACTGAATATCTTTTATCTGTTTCTGATTTTGAATTTGAATTTTTTGGTTCTTAGAATTTCGAATTTAGTATTTTCTCCCATCTCCTTGCCGGCATCGGGGGCCTGTACTCACTCACGTCCTATTCTTTTCTATGCTGCGGCTCGGTCGTTATCGCTGCGATGGCGGGCGGTGAGCAGGTGGATTGCTGCTGTCAGGCCATGCAGGGCATCGTCGATCTTCTGGGTTTCGTGAATGACTCGCAGGTTCTTGGCCAGAACTGTCTGCACTTCAACCAGTCGCCCTTCATCCCGCTGGATGTTATTGAGAGCCTCGACCATCTCCCCGATCCCATTCTGGAATGCCAGGGCTTTACTGAGTGAAGCATCAAGCTGAGTGATCAAGTGAGCCTGTCGCGAGTCGAGCGTCTGAATCATATTTTGCAGACGTTCTTCACGAGCGTGATCAAACTGCTCATGACGCTGATCCAATTGAAGCAGTGACTGTTTCCATTCTTCAAGGTCGCGTCTTCGTTCTTCCTGTCTTTGAGATTCCAGGGATTCATGACGGGCGTTGAGCGTTGTCAGGACATTCGACCAGGTGCGATTTTCCTGTTGCTGGCGTTCGTCGAATTTCTCCAGAATTCCGGAGAAGGCAGAAAGCCAGACGTCTGTGTGTTTGCCGAGTGTTCCGGCGATCATGGCCAGTGCTTCGTCATTTGCAGTTTTGATCGCGGCCAGGAACGGAGTCAGGTTGCCGTCCTTGGTTTCGAACCGGTTCAACAGTTCCCGGTCGACAAGTGTGTCGATCTGGTGGACATAACCTCTTTCAATTCGTTCTGCCATGAACAGCGCGAACATCATCGACATGGCGGCGGCGAGTGCGGTGGTCGTGGTGTTGAACGCCTGTCCCATTTCACTGACGACATGCGGCAGTTTCTCCGCCATCTGATCGAATGAAATCCCGCTGAGTGCGGTTCCGAAGTGAACAACCGTTCCCAGAAACCCGAGAACCGGAGTCACCGCAATCACAAATCGGGGAAGTGAGTAGTGTGTGTATGTGGTGTCTTCATCCAATGCGGACAGATATTGCAAATGCTCGCGGAAATCATCTGCGGAGCCTTTTTGTGTGACGTATCCGAGTGCTGACAAAAGCCGCTTGGCAACGCGGGATTTCCGCAGCCAGCGAGGTCGATCCTGAATCTGTTCATACATGGCCGATGCATTGCTGACCGGTTCAATGCCCTGTCGGGTAGGAAGCCAGCGTTCCCGCAGGGCAAGCACTTCCCGAGGGGCAGGGGCCAATCGTAATAACAGATCGACCATCCCCCAGATCCACAATGTCACAATGACATAATCGACAAAGTGTTCTGTTGTATAACGCTGTAACAGCGACCCCTGCATTGATGGTTGAAAAACAACTGCATAGAAAGCAACTGTGCAGACGCCACCGATGATCAGTGAGGGATCAAGTCGTTTCAGCAGCTTTGTTCTGATTTTCGATGACATGGCAGGTTTCGCATCACAAGCAGGAACAGCAGGAAGGGGGCATTCGGGGAATCTGTAAATTGTCGTTTGCGACGAACCTTATACCTGCGTTCTGGAAACCGGCTCAATCCGAACTCATTTCAAGAACTCCGGGGCAGGTTATTCCGCGCTGGTTCCGGCAGTTCCTGCGGAATGAGGGGAGAGTTCCTGACCGACACGCGGGGAATTCCGCATCAGCGTGTGTAGCAGTGAGACGTTGTTTGCCTACTGGCTTTCTCAACATTCGCATGGATTTTCTCTGAAATCCGAAACCCGTTTTGTTGGCAGATTTTCATGCTCCGGGATGGTCTGAAGGATAGGAAGTCAGTTATGGTAAGAGGTTCGTGAGGGCCTAAAACCGATCGTGCAGGACAGGGAAAGACCATCATGTTCTCGAATACCTCAGCAGGCGCTGTTGCCGTCCTGGACCGGGAGTCTTCCCGTCCGAAATCCATTCTGATTGTTGACGACCATCCGCTCGTCCGCAAAGGAATGGCAACTCTGATTTCGTTCGAACAGGATCTGACTGTTGTTGGCGAAACCGGAGAAATGGCCGAAGCTGTGCGTCTGACCGAAACTCTTTCCCCAGATTTAATGGTGATTGACATTTCATTGAAGACCGGGAATGGCCTGGAACTGGTCAAACAGATCAGCGCCCAGCATCCGGAAGTGAAAATGCTGGTCTGTTCCATGCACGACGAATCACTCTTTGCGGAACGCTGTCTGCGAGCGGGAGCGGGAGGTTACCTGAACAAGGAAGCGGCCAGCGATCAGGTGATCAACGCCATCCGAACGATCTTCAATGGGAAAACGTTCGTCAGTCCTCAACTGGCAGAGCGATTGCTCAACCGCATCGTTTCCGGGGGATCCGGTGAGCTTTCTCCGATTGAAACATTGACGGATCGTGAACTGGAAGTGTTCGGGCTCATCGGTCAGGGACTCACCACCCGACAGATCGCCGAACGGCTCCATCTCAGTTACAAGACGATTGAAAGCTATCGCGAAAACCTGAAGGCGAAGCTGTCATTGAAAAACGCTGCCGAACTCAATCGCCATGCTGTGCAATGGGTTCTCGAAAACGGTTGAGGAACCGGCCGGGAAGAATACTCCATCCCCCAGTAAGAGACTATCCGGAAATGTCGGTGTCACGGCGAGATCGAGTGCTCGTTGCATCGCTCGCATACTACATATTGTGCGTTGTCGGACTTTCCGGATAGTTTCTAACCCGAATGATTCATGGTAGTACCTGACCTCCCCTGAAACGGTGAGTCGAATTCACAGGAAGAAAATTTTGAAACACAGAGACAGAGGAGCACAGAGAGTTCTTTACCAGCATTTCCTCTGTGTTTCTCCGTGGCTCTGTGTTTCAAAAATCTGAGCAATTGAGGGGGGGATTGGTCATGTCACAACCCACATATTGAGTCGAGCCCAAGTAGTAGGGTGGGTCAAAGTCGCTCAACGTGATGGTGGGTCGTTGCCAACAGCCAATCGTTCTTGCGGCGGTCTGTGTTCTTTGGAAGTGAATTCTACGACTGAAGACCCACCGCGCCATCTACAAGTGTGAATAATCCAGGCGAAGGGGTTGTACAATCCGACTCCCTTGTGCCACCCCTTTCAGGGTGGGTTTGTCAACACGGCGTTCTTTCACCCAGGGTGCGCTCACTTCGTGATCGACCCTGGGCTGTGTTGTCAAAACCCCTTCGGGGTAAAATGGGTGGAGCCCCGTGAGAACGATAGAATTGGCAAGAAATGTGGGTATATACAAGCCGCATTGGCCTGCCTATCCGGGGACCGAGTCTTGAAAATCCTTGGCTTATACTGGCGATTTCTTAGCCGCATCCGTCGGTTTGCGTTTGGGGCCGGCGTATCTCAGGACGAGCATTCCCAATGGAGGAAGTGTCAGTTCAATGCTGTATGGCTGGCCGTGCATGTGGATGGGATCGGACGTCACTCCCCCTCCGCTTCCGACATCTGTTCCCCCATACAGCCAGGAATCACTGTTGAGAATCTCTTTGTATTCTCCTCCCAGTGGAACGCCGACCCGGTATCCATCGCGAGGAGTCGGGGTCATGTTTAATACGGCGACCAATGTCTGTTCGTGGTTTTTCGAGAAACGGCAGAATGCATAGACACTGTTGAGCGCATCGTCCGCCTGAATCCAGGCAAACCCATCGTGTGAACAGTCTCGTTCATACAGGGCAGGATTTTCTCGAACCAGATAATTCAGGTCTTTGACATATCGCTTGATCCCGGCATGGGTATCGATGGATTCGAGGACCCAGTCCAGTTCGGAATCATGGTTCCATTCCGTCCATTGTCCCAGTTCCGCTCCCATGAAGACCAGCGTCTTCCCCGGCAGAACCGCCTGATATCCCAGCAGCAACCGCAGGTTGGCAAACATCTGCCATTGGTCTCCCGGCATCTGGGAGAGAAGAGACTTCTTGCCGTGAACGACCTCATCGTGAGACAGGGGAAGAACAAAGTTTTCGGTGAAGGCGTAAAGAGACCGGAATGAGAGTTCATTCTGGTGATGCTGGCGATGAATGGGGTTTCTTCGCAGATAGCGAAGAGAGTCATTCATCCAGCCCATGTCCCACTTCATGGTGAATCCGAGCCCCCCATCGTAAACAGGGCGGGAGACTCCCGGCCAGGCGGTCGATTCTTCCGCAATGGTCATGATCCCAGGGAATTCGCCATGCAGCATGACGTTGAGATCCTTCAGGAATTGAATCGCTTCCAGATTCTCACGTCCGCCGAACCGGTTCGGGATCCACTGCCCGGAATTGCGTGAATAATCGAGATACAGCATCGATGCCACAGCATCGACGCGAATGCCGTCAACGTGATATTTGTCACACCAGAATCGGGCACTGGAGAGCAGGAAGTTGCGGACTTCATACCGTCCGTAGTTGAAGATGTTTGTGTTCCAGTCGGGATGGAACCCCTGTCGGGGATCGGCGTGTTCGTAAAGGGCGGTTCCGTCGAACTGGTCCAGCCCATGGGCGTCGGTGGGGAAATGTCCCGGCACCCAGTCGATCAATACACCCAATCCGGCGCGATGACACTTGTTCACGAACATCATGAAATCTTGAGGCGTGCCGTGACGCGATGTCGGGGCGAAGTATCCGGTTGACTGGTATCCCCACGAGCCGTCAAACGGATATTCCGTGATCGGCATCAACTGAAGATGCGTGAATCCCAGTCCCTGACAGTACTCAATCAGCTGATCGGCCAGTTCGGAATAACTGAAATACTGCCGGCCATCCTTGGGGCGCCGCCATGAGCCGAGATGAACTTCATAGATCTGAACCGGCTGTTCATACCAGTTACTGGTCGAGCGGTGTTCAATCCAGTCGTCATCATGCCAGTGGAACTGACTCAAATCGGTGACGATTGATGCGGTTCTGGGAGGGTGTTCGCAGGCAAACCCGTAAGGATCGCATTTTTCGATGAGTTCGCCGGTCAGCGTTCGGATGCTGTACTTATAGGTTTCGCCCGGTCGCATTTCCGGCACGGTTCCGAACCAGACGCCGTCGTCGCTGGAGTTCAGGTAGAAGGCCCCATGTGTCCATTGATTTCGATCGCTGACGACGCAAACTTCGCGCGCATTGGGAGCCCAGACTCCAAAACGGGTTCCGATCTGATTTCCGTTCACAACCGGATGGGCCCCTAACCACTCATATGCCGTACAATTCATTCCGTTCCTCATCGAAGCTCTCTGCCGTTGCAGAGCCGCTTCCGTTAAGAATGGTCGCGTCGTTTGCCGTGTGGTCTGCCCGCGAACAGTCATGGTAAGAACTTTTTAGTGCCGCGAACAAAACCTCTCAAACGATGAGAATTCTCTTTCCGCGAGCGGATCGAGGCAAGTTTTGTCGGGCCTTCATCATGGAAACTTCTGTGTTCCTGGGATCAGATGGCAACGGTTATTGATCTGCAGCGCCCTGAAACCGCCACTCTGCCACTGAACATCATAACATGGTGGCGGAGAATGTAAGGGATGCCGTTCCACTGAGATAGAGCAGTTTCGTGGTCTCGGAATCGTAATTTTCGAAATCTCGGGACCACGTTTCCGTTCCTCGCCCCTGGCGTCATTTGTGATTTTGCCTTGGCATCGATTCAAAAAAATCCACTTCCCGGGATTCTTCGATCGAGGAACCGCTGAACACTCGACGATTCCCTTTCGAGTCGTCACACTTTCCGTATCATCCCCTCATTCGTAAGGGGATGACGCGTTTGTAGTTGACGAAAAATCACCAGCGGGAACGAACCCGGTTCCGATTCAAACCCTCTGGTTGAACAGTTTTCAGTCTGCCCCTGTTTTTCAATCTGCATTTGACCCGCCTTCTTAGATGACGGCCAGGCGAACTATGACCCAGCTCAACAAAATTTCCGCACGTATTACTCAACCGCGATCCCAAGGGGCCTCCCAGGCGATGTTGTACGCCACAGGTCTCACCGAAGCCGACATGAACAAGGCCCAGGTCGGAATCGCAAGTTGCTGGTACGAAGGGAATTCCTGCAACATGCATCTCCTCGATCTCGCCGCACAGGTCAAGGAAGGAGTGACCGCCGCCGGATTGGTCGGGATGCGGTTTAATACCATCGGGGTGAGTGACGGGATTTCCATGGGAACAGACGGGATGAGCTATTCGCTGCAATCCCGTGATCTGATCGCCGACTCCATCGAAACGGTCTGCGGGGCTCAGTGGTACGACGCCATCATTACGCTTCCCGGTTGCGACAAGAATATGCCCGGCTGCATCATGGCCATGGGACGTCTGAACCGGCCGGGGTTGATGGTTTATGGGGGAACGATCAAACCGGGATGCAGTAAAAGAGGAGAAAAACTGGACATCGTCTCCGCATTCCAGTCTTATGGACAGTATCTGGCCGGGGCCATCACCGACGAAGAACGGGCGGAAATCGTCCGGAAATCGTGTCCGGGAGCCGGGGCTTGCGGCGGAATGTACACCGCAAACACCATGGCCAGTGCCATCGAAGCGATGGGGATGTCGCTTCCGTATTCCGCTTCGATTCCTGCCGTTGATCCCGACAAAATGAAAGAATGCTTTGATGCTGGTGAAGCGATCAAAGCAATGCTGGAAAAGGACATCAAGCCTCGTGACATCATTACCCGTGCCGCTCTGGAAAACGCCATGGTGGTGACCATTGCCTTGGGGGGCTCAACAAATGCGGTTCTGCACTTGATCGCCATTGCCCGAAGCGTGGGAGTCGATTTGACGTTGGATGACTTCCAGAAAGTTTCCGATCGGGTTCCGTTCCTGGCGGATTTGAAGCCGTCTGGAAAGTACGTCATGGAAGATTTGCATGGTGTCGGGGGAACTCCGGCCGTCATTAAATATCTTCTCGACGAAGGCTTCATGAACGGAGATTGCCTGACCGTTACCGGGAAAACGATTGGTGAAAACGTTGCCAATGTTCAGGGACTGGCAAAAGGTCAGGAAGTGGTGCACGACCTGCAGCACCCGATCAAGCAGACCGGACACATTCGTATTCTGCGAGGAAACGTTGCTCCGGACGGATCCGTCGCCAAAATCACCGGGAAAGAAGGGCTTCTCTTCAATGGCCCCGCTCTCTGTTACGACCGGGAAGAAGCGATGCTTCGCGGGCTGGAAGAGGGAGAAATCAAAGGAGGCGAAGTCATCGTCATTCGGTACGAAGGTCCTAAAGGGGGACCGGGAATGCCGGAGATGCTGACCCCGACCTCCGCACTGATGGGGGCCGGACTGGGAGACAAGGTGGCCCTGATCACCGATGGCCGTTTCTCCGGGGGATCGCACGGGTTCATCATCGGTCACGTCACCCCGGAAGCTCAGGAAGGGGGAGTGATCGGTCTTCTGCAGAATGGAGATTTCATCACCATTGATGCCGAAACGAACGAGATCAATGTCGATGTATCGGACAGCGAACTCGAAAAACGCCGCAGCGCCTGGGTGGCTCCGCCATTGCCGGCAACCCGCGGAACGCTCTACAAGTATATTAAAAACGTCAAAAGCGCCAGCGAAGGCTGCGTGACAGATGAGTAGGTAAGAGGAAATTCGAAATTCTAAAGAAGAAAATTCGAAACAAATTCGAGAGGAATAAATTCAAAATTCAAAACAGATCAACCGAAAACGACTTCATTTTTTGAATTTCGAATTTTGAATTTGTTTTGAAATTTTCCCCTTTTGAATTTCGAATTTATCATCTCATCATCGATTTCACTTCCCGTTGCTCACCGAGAATTTCACATATGATTCGAAAGATCACCGGACGTCTGACAGGTGTGGAGCTTCAGGAAGTCTTCATCGAAGTCGGCGGACTGGAATACGAGGTTCTGATTCCCGATTGCGTTCGGCGACAACTTCAATCCAAGGTGGGAGAAGAAGTGAGTCTGGCGACCATTCAGTACATGGACGGCAATCCTCAGAAAGGAAAGCTGGTTCCCCGAATGGTCGGCTTTCTTCATCCGGCAGAGAAGCAGTTCTTTGAACTGGTCTGTCAGGTGGATGGCGTCGGCGTGAAGAAAGCACTGCAGGCGATGGTCCGCCCGGTCCGGGATATCGCGACGGCAATTGAAGAACAGGACATCAAAACACTGGCCACGCTCCCCGGCGTAGGACCGGCCGTTGCAGAACGGATCGTCGCCAAACTGCGACGCAAAATGACCCGTTTTGCATTGATGGTTGATTCGTCGGCACCCGCCGAACTGGTGACGTCAAACTCCGTTACAAGTGAAGCGTATGAAGCGCTGCTGGCACTGGGACACTCGGCGATTGACGCCCGTGACAAGATCGATCAGGCGAACGAGAACACCAAAGGGAAGTTCAAATCGGTCGAAGAACTGCTTCAGGAGATCTACCGACAACAACGTCCCGGAGCGAAGTAAACGTGATCCGTGCCTCTCTTCCTGATGATGAACCGCCCACTGATTCCGCAGAAGAGTTCGCAACGGATGATTCTTCGGGAGTCCCGGTCTCGCGCTTCTCGGCCGGTCGCTGGACAGTGATCGGGATGTTGCTGTTCGGGGTGACTCTGGTCGGAGCCCTGTGGATTTACTGGGATCAGTACACACGTCCGTTTCGACCTCTTCAACAGGCGATTGCTCAGGCGTATCCGACTGCTCAACCGTATGTGGTCGGAGGGAAAGCGAAAAGTCATCTCAATCTTTCTCCCAGTACGTTGAGAATCGTTCTCCAGCAGTCCGCTGACGATTTCGATCCTCTCGGCGATGAGGCGAAAAGCCTGAATCGGGCGATCAACCTGTATCATCTCGCCCAGCAGCATCAGGACCTGTCGAAGTATGAGGACCTGGAAGTCCATCTGGTGCAACCGGTTCCGGAGAAGCCCTCGCGAGTGTTCTCGCTGAAGCTTCCCCTTACCGAATGGAAAGAACTGAAACCACTGCCGGAGAAAAATGAGACTCGGCAGACTGAAGCGGATAGATCGTAAAAGAATCTGGGTAACATTTTAGCCACGTGACGATGAATTTCCTTGTTCCCAAGCTCCGGCTTGGGAACACACTCGACGCCAAGCTCTGCTTGGCCATTCAACGAGTTGTCCCTGCTTTTCTTTCCCAGGCGACGAGCCGGGCTTGGGAATGAAGTGACCTTCGATGTGAATCGCGAAGCAGAGCTTCGAGGCAAGTGCGTTCCCAAGCCAGAGCTTGGGAACGAGGATCAAAGGACGGAAAACACGGAAAAGAAGAAGCGGACGGAGAGGTGCTGAAAGCAGATGTTGATTCAGAGAATCACCAGATCCTTTCACGATCTGTTCCCGTTACCACCAGGGTGGCCCCGATTGCTTGCAATCGGGGCGGCGCAGCCGTGAGAGGCCGCAAATCTGATGCTCTCCACCCAGTGAGTCTCACAATTCAGAACGTTCCTCATCTGTTTTCAGACTGCTTAGGAATCCGCAAAGCGTGAACAATGGCCTCCAATGGCTGCGGCCACCTCGATTGCAAGCAATCGAGGTGGCCGCAGGGCAACTGGTGATCGGCACATTGCCATTCCTTGTTTTTCTTTTCCGCGTTTTCCGTCTTTTCCGTGGTTCCTCAGATTGTCAGGTTGAAAAGATTCGCATTGTCGAGGACGCAACGATCTCAGAGAATGGCTTGATGTGAACTCTTTGCGCCTTGGCGTGAGTCTCCTCTTAATTATTGCGATCAAGTCAAACTTCAAGGGATTGGTCATGACCGGCTCAAGGATCGGGATTTCAGTTGCATTAATGGCATTGATCATGGTGACCTGCGGAACGGTTCAGGGAGCTGAGCCGCCGTTTCCCATGGCCATCGGATCACGCTGGACCTACGATGCCGGACCGGTCACTGTCGTTGAAGAGATTGTCGGGATTGATGATATCAATGGGGAGCAGTGCTTGCGGGTCACCACTCAGGTGAACGGCAAAGTTCTTTCCTTCGAGCATCACGCGGTTCGGCCGGACGGAATCTACCGGGTGACGATCGGTGGGGAACCGGTGGTGCCGCCGTTGCGGTTCTTCAGGTTTTCTCCACGTGACGGTGAACAATGGGAAGTGAAATCGAAGGTAGGTGACGTGGACGTTTCCGGTCAGTTCAAAGCCGGGAAGGCGACCGTCACCACTCCGACGGGGCGCTATCAGACGAAAACTGCTCAGGGGACTGGCTTTCAATCTCCCAGCGGCGAAATGAATTTCACCTACTTCTACGCTCCCGGAATCGGCAAGGTGAAACAGGTGATCATGGTCGGGGAGAAGGGGTCACAACTTGTACTGAAAGAGTTTCAACCGGCAGCCAAGCCGTGAAATCTTAGGAAGAAGGTCATATTTTCGCTGAGTGAAGAAGTTGCGCAGTTGGGGTGGCCGCGATTGCTTGCAATCGGGGCCACCCTGAGTCCTTGAATGATTTCATCGAAACCCGAAGCTCTCCGCTGCACGGACTGATGTCTTATCGTGTGGGAGCGACCGGAGCGGCTCCCATTGTGGAGACGGTTGAAGCCGGTTCGTTCGCATCCTGACCAGTGTTTGAGCCGATGGCTTCCCGCAGTTTCTCCATGAGTATGCTTTTCGTGTATTGTCCACGGATGGCGACCACTTTGCTCTCTTTGCCTGGCGGGATGATCACCGTTAACGGGACACTGTCCTGACCGAACATGCGTAGGTATTTCAGGATCTCAGGATTTTCTTTCGTGAAGTCGGCCATCATGGGAACGATGCCGTGTGTTTTGACGAACTCGATGGTTTCCTCCCGGTCGAGTGCAATCTTCTCATTGATTTTGCAGATCACGCACCAGTTGGCGGTGAAGTCGATCAGGATCGGACGCCCTTCTGAACGGAGTCGCATCAGTTGCTCAGAGTCGAATGGTTCCCAGGGCATTCTGTGATGACTTTCTTCTGGCGATTCCGCGGCAATCACCGCTTGCCCCAGTTCCGTCGGCTGAAATTCTTTCATCAGCCAGAGCCCGCTGCCGACGACCGGCAGGGCAATCACTGCACCGACGATGCATCCGCCGAGTCGTTTCATGAACCCGGAGGCGGGGGACGTCAGATTGGCACATAACCAGACAAACAGGGCCAATCCCAGCAGGATCAGCAGGACCGGGACACGCCATTCCATTTCCACATTGAACAACAGCCAGATCACCGTTCCCATCATGATGAAACCGGTGAACTGCTTGAATTTCACCATCCAGTTCCCTGGTCGCGGTAGCCAGTTGACCAGTGCCGGGAAGATTCCAGTCAGAAGAAACGGGAATGCCATTCCCAGTCCCATCAGTCCAAACATTGCGAACACGATTGCCGGGGGCTGAGACAGTCCCCAGGTGAAGACCGTCGCCACGAATGGAGCGATACAGGGAGTTCCCAGAACGGTGGCAATAATGCCCGTGTTAATGGCTCCGAGGTAGCCTTCCTGATGGTGTCCCGCACTGGGGATGATCCCGGGAACAGGAAGTTCAAAGACCCCGAACAGACTTAATCCCATCACGAAGACCACACAGGCCATGGAGATCATGAAGGGAGTGTTCTGAAAGACCGCTCCCATTGATTGGCCGAGAATGACCGACAGAAAAGCGAACACCATAAACACCGCCATGACCCCGAATGTATAGGCCAGATTCAGTGCCAGAATCCGTGATCGTTTTTCACCTGCCTGTTGAACGAAGCTGAGAATCTTGATTGCCAGCACGGGGAGCACACAGGGCATGATGTTCATCAGAAACCCGGCCAGAAACGCGGTTCCCATGGCACTCCACAGGGTCGTTTCCTGTCCGGCCGATTCCACAACGAACGGAGCGGGCTCATCCGGCCCCGAATTGAGATACGAGGTCACAATCGGCGTCGCCCCGGCAATGAGTTCCTGTTGGGCGCTTCCTAACTGGAACTCCACAGTTCTTGGGGGAAGACAGCTATTGTCTTTCTCACACACCTGATAGCGAATTGCTCCGCTCACTCCGTAAGGGCCGTTTGCGGCCACTTCGAATTCCTTCTTCCATGTCACCCGACCGGTGTGGGTGTTGGAGCGACGATCTCCGTTCGGCAACCGGGTGATGTGAACCACCGGTGACGGAACGGAGACCGTCGCTCCGGCGGCGGTCAGGTTGGTGGGAATGAAGTCAATGGTTGTGGGGGTCTCAATTTGGGTCTGATCGAATTTCTCCAGACCGTAGGTGCTCCAGTTGTCTGCCAGAATCAGGGTAATGGCGGCCGTCACCTTCTCCCCCGGCTGGGCGGAGGAGGGAGACAGTTCAAACTGTAAACGAACCGGACCGTTGGCTCCCCCTTTTTGAGGAACAAGCTCGTAGCCAAATTTCATGGGTGACGAGGAATCTTCTGTGATCGAGACCGATGTCTCTGAAGCAGGCGATTCACTGGACGAAACTTCCGGAGGGAAAACTTCGCTTTCCACTTCGTCTCTTCGAGGAGCGACGACCGTGGCTTTGAACGGAGCGTTCTTGGGGATACAGCTTTCCTTGTCGCAGTACAGGAAGTCAATTTTTCCGGAGAGTGTCGCTGAAGACAGGCTGGTCCCTGCAGGGATTGTAAAGCGACGTGAAAAAATCACGGTTCCAAACAGTTTTTCGACCACCTGATCGAAGATTTCGTCATGCTCTTTCTTGGGAGGAGGATTGATTCCGTAAGAGCCGTCAACGGCCTTCCACCCGGTTTCTTCCAGCGTGATCTTCGTCGGCTTGGCAAAGCTGGGATCCATGGAATAACTGTTGCCGCCGGAGGGGAGGACCAGTTTCACCTGCAGTTGAACTTCCCCCGGCCGTCCAGTTGGGACAAGGACCGCACTCACTTCTGGCTTTGCGGAGGAAAACCCTTGCAGGGCCGGTTCGTTTTTCAACTCAAACAGGCTTGAAGCTCTGTCCTGCGCAACAGCGAATTGCGTCAGCAGGCACAAAGAAAACAAACCGAGCAGCAACGGACGCATATCAGCATTTCCTTTTTGGAGGGAATCAAGCAGGCAGGAGAGCGACGCGGAATTTACGGCATCACAATTGTTGCAACACCTCTGATTGAGACGCAAAATTATAGCCCATAATTCACCATAAAGCGAGATGGATTTCAGTTCCTGCTGACTCGACCAGACACGGTCACACGGATCAGAAGGGGGGCGTTTCCCTGTTAAAATCAGGCCGAAATCCCGGCTCAAACCACGATCAGGAGGGAGTCGACAGCATCTTCACAAGACAGATTCTCGACTTGTGAACATCTGTTACGTCGCCGAATAGCAGCCCTGACTGGGGAATGACCCTATGTTCCGGTGATCGTACCTGTTGTTTGGTAATCTGGAAGAACGAAATTTGCAGTTGGTGCAGCGATTTGCGATAGTATCAGGACGCTGCGGGTCTGCAGTCCGATCCACTCTTCAGCAGATGTCTTTCAGTAGAGGCTCCCGGTGAGTTCAGACAAATCAGGTGAGAACGACGTCTCTTCATCCCGCGTTGTGGGGATGCAGCTGGGAGAGTTCACACTTCTGCGACGCCTCGGAAAAGGAGGGATGGCGGAAGTCTGGCTGGCGGAACAGACGAGTCTGAAGCGGAACGTCGCCTTAAAACTTCTCCGCTCCGAACTGATGGAAGACGATAGTTACGTCAAACGCTTTCAGACGGAAGCCAAAGCAGCGGCCGGATTGAATCACTCCAACATTGTGCAGGTGTACACGGTCGGTTGTGAAAAGGGGCAGCATTTCATCGCTCAGGAGTATGTGCACGGCCAGACCCTGAAAGCACTGCTCCAGAAACGGGGACCTCTCGATTTGCCGCTGGCGTTAATGATGATGCGTCAGGTGGCCGCTGCATTGCAGGAAGCCGGAAGTCGCGGCATCGTGCATCGCGATATCAAGCCGGAAAACATCATGATCACCCGGAAGGGGGAAGTGAAAGTGGCCGACTTCGGTCTCGCCCAGCTTCAGGGGGGAGAACGGCTCAACCTGACTCAGGAAGGGGTGACCATGGGAACCCCGCTCTACATGAGTCCGGAACAGGTCAGCGGACATGCGGTCGATCAGCGCAGCGATATCTATTCCTTCGGAATTACCTGTTATCACATGCTGACGGGGGCTCCGCCGTTTCGGGGAGAGAATGCCGTCAGCGTGGCCGTGAAGCATCTTCACGAACATCCGCAATCTCTCGGGGAAGTACGGGCCGATCTCCCGGCCGCCGTCTGTCAGATGGTGGAACGAATGATCGCCAAACGTCCTGAAGATCGTTACGGCGATGCGGGGACGATTGTCAACGACGTCCGCAAACTGGCGAAAGCGATCAGAACCGGAGAAAGCGTTGATGACCTGATTGGCGATGCCGAGACGACAACCACCAGTCCCGTCCGCCGTCCGATTCCTGTTCTCGCGGGAATGTGCCTGCTGGTGTTCCTGGTGACGTCCGGCATCGGCTGGTATTCAAGAGCGAGTCTTCCTCCTCCGGGAGGAAATGCGTTGAGCGATGTCCCGGTCTTCCCCACTGCCCGGGAACAATACATCCATGCCATGTTCGCGACCAGCAGTGAAGATGCCTTTCGGGCGGTGATCTCCCGGTTCCCTGCTCGAGACGACAAACACTGGACGCGTCTTGCCCATCAGCAACTGGCGCTCTTGTTAATGAAAGACCGACGTCGTGAGAAGGAAGCACGTGAGCAACTGGATGAACTTCAACGGGTGGAACCGGAAGATCGTGAACTGATTGCCCAGGCCCGGGTCGGTAAAGCTTATCTTGATGCCATTCACAACAACGTGGAACTGGCCAGGCGAACGGTTCAGGGGTCCAGTGGAGATGAACTCAATCAGGTTCTCACTGGAAGCTGGAAGCAGCTTTTTCTGGAAGTCCGGCAGTTGACGTCATCCAATGGGACAAGAACATCTCCGCAGTAGAGTCATTTCTGATTGTCCTGTATTAAGAACCCCTGACAAAACAGACACCGATCCGCTCGCGGAAAGGAAATTCTCATCATTTGAGAAGTTTTATTCGCGGCTCTAAGAAAAAATCCGGGATGGTTCTGTTGTGATTTGATAGATTCGATTGATAGATCGATCATGAAATATTTCTTCCTGTATTTGCGCTGTTTCCCCCGTATACGATCTCTCAGGAATAGGGCGCTGGCACTATTCTTATCGGGATTGATGCTAAGCTCTTTTGTGCAGGGGGAAGAAATTCCGGCAATCGACAGATTAGTGACCGAAGCGATTCAGTCCGGAAGAATGCCGGGAGCGGTGGTGCTGGTAGGACAGGGGGATCGTCTTCTGCACCGGAAAGCTTATGGAAACCGACAGGTTCAACCGGATGCGGAGCCGATGACGCTCGATACAGTCTTCGATCTGGCGTCACTGACGAAACCAATCGCGACTGCCACCTCTGTCCTGATGCTGATTCAGGAAGGAAAGATCGACCCTTTAAAAAATGCTTCGTTTTATCTTCCGGAATTCGGCAATAATGGAAAAGAGGCGATCACCGTCGATCAGTTATTAACACACACTTCAGGGGTCATTGCGGATAATTCGATCCGCGATTATCAATCGGGTGTTCATCAATCCTGGGAGAAAATCTGCCAGCTCAATTTAGTGGCTCCTCCGGGAGAGAAGTTTATCTATTCTGACGTGGGATATATTGTCTTAGGAAAGTTGGTTGAAGCGGTCTCTGGACAACCGTTGGAGCAGTATTGTGCTCAGCATCTTTTCCAGCCATTGCAGATGAATGAGGCGGGATACCTTCCCGCAGAATCGTTGGTTCCCCGAATCGCTCCAACAGAACGTTTTCAGGGGAACTGGTTACGTGGGACAGTACACGATCCGCGTGCCCGAGCCCTGGGGGGTGTTGCCGGTCATGCAGGTCTCTTCTCGACTGCGGATGATCTCAGCCGGTATGCCCGAATGATTCTGAACAGTGGGCAACTGGAGGGAAATCAGGTTCTCCAACCGGAAACGGTTCAAGCGATGCTGGTTTCCCGGCCCGTTCCTCCGAACGGAATTCGGACCTGGGGATGGGATCGGCAGTCTCCCTATTCAGGAAATCGGGGAAAGGGAATGAACCCCCTGGCGATTGGTCACGGGGGCTTCACCGGAACCGGAATCTGGATCGATCCGGAATCCGGACTCTATGTGATTTTCTTGAGCAGCCGTCTTCATCCAGATGGTAAAGGAGCCGTGAATTCCTTGATTGGAACGATCGGGACGGAAGCCGTTAAATCGCTTCCGTAGTCTGAAATCAGCGTTTGACTGCTTCCGACTTTGCTTCTTGAGCGGCGGCATTCGCGCCGGTCAATCCGGAGATGAATCCACGATACAATGCCGCAAATTCCAATGCTTCCAGATCGCGGGAACCATCGGTCAACTTCCACAACTGTGGGGCGGTTCCACGATTCACTGCATCTCCCGCCTGCAGCAGAAACAGATCTTCCTGAATCAGTGGATCGTACAGACTCTGAATGAAGGCGAAGGCTTCTTCCTGAGATCGGGTTCTCTGGACTTCACCACCAAGTTGCAATGCCACCAGATCGAGTTGGAACGGCAGTCGTTTCGCCAGACTCGAACGAAAGGCCTGCTGCAGGATGACCGCTGCGTCTCCCGCTTTTCCGTCCGACAGCAGTTGCCAGGTCGAGGCCTCAATCTGATTCATCGGATCCGCAGCGGCAGGTTTCTGAGACATCACTCCCTTCACACTGGCCGAGAGTTCCGTCAACTTTCGGGCATCGGCGATGCGCTGAATCAGGTCGGGAAGTGAGGAATCGGTCAGGTACGGTTCACGTGCCTGCGTGTCACTGGCAGCACTTCGTTCCTGAACCAGATTCCAGACCGGTTCAAACTGTCCGTCCAGGGCCACCGCTCGCAGCAGGGCCGCCTGAAGTTCCAGTCGGTTCTTCGCCAGATCATTCAGCACGCCGCATTGTTTTCGGTAGTTCGAGAATGGAAGCCGGATTCGTTCTTCGGTGTTCGGGAGATTCAGGGCCTGCGCCAGTTCGGCACGTACGGTTCCTTCCTGTTTCAGGCAGGCCTCCAGTTCTGCTTTGGTCGCGACAAGGCTAGGGGTCATTCCACGAAAGTAGTTCAGGGCCAGTTCCAGTGATTTTAATCCGGCTTCTTTCTGACCTTGATGAAGTTGAACCAGAGCAAGGCCAGATGCGGCCAGCCCTGCGGCTTTGGCCGGGGCCGGGTCAGGCAGTCCTCCGTGTGGTTTTCCGTGTCCTTCATAAACGGCTTTTTTGCCGGGGAATTTCAGAAGCGAGGGAGCAGGGAACGATTCGAGTAGAGCGCTCCCTTTCTCCAGTGCGAGTTTTGCTGTGGCGGTATCTTTCCGGAAGTGAGCACTGTCTGCGACGGCAGCCCACATCAGTGCTTGAGTTGCGGCATCAAACTGACCCGCTTCGATTGCTGCTGTCACTCGAGCGACGGCATCAGTCGGATTCAGAATCGCCAGTCGTCCGGCCCAGGCTCCGCGACAGGCCGAATGAGACGCGGCGTCTCGTCCTGAACCGGCGAATTTCAATGCGGTCTCCACTTCACCTCGAGCGACGAGTGTTTCCACAATTCCCATTCGCAACGGGTTTGGAATGTTCAGATGCCAGACAAAACGGGACTCATCCTGAACATTGAACGTTCTGGAATCGAGCGCATTCCGCCAGCAGACCGACAAGTGTCCCCGGGCGCCGAAATCCTGTTGACGTTCAATCAGTGTTTCAGCGTCTCCGTCTTCTCCCAGAGCAACGAGGAGCGCTCCCAGAGAAATCGCGGCGTCATGCGTCCGGCGGATGGTGGAAGGAAGTCGTGCAGCTTTGGAGAGGGCATCTTTCGCGGTTTGCCCCGCTTCGGCCTGCTTCCCTGATTTCAGTTGCTGCCACCCGATTTCGACAAGCGGCTCAATCTGCAGATAAGCCACATCCGCCTTGGAGGCCTGTAATCGTTTAATCTGCTCGCGGGCTTTGGTGAGATCTCCCACCTGAGCGTACGCTTCAGCAGCGAGTTGATACCCGAACTCGGCGTGCCGGTTTTGGGCACGCTGATTGGCTCGTTCCGGAATTCCTTTGAGAGAGTTCTCCCGGATGTCGGACAGGGTGACCGCTCGATTTTTCTCAGCTTTGATGGTGTTGTCCGGGACCAGCTCTTTTTTGTTGATGTCTTCAACCGGAGCGATGACATTGTTCGAGGTCGTTTCTTCCGGTTTTTGGGGAAGGACGAAAAAGACGACCACCAGAATCACAGCGACGACGGCAGCGAGTCCGCCGCCGAGGACGAGTGTCTTATTGTTGTTTTTCTCGACCTTCGGGGCTTCTTCCACTTTCGGTTTCTGGGTTTTGAAAACCGGAACCATACATTCCGGGTTACAGCAGTGCACATCTTTCCCGGCACTGGCGGGAGGCATGTACCCCGGCGTTTCACACATCGGGCAGACCACTTCCAGAGTCCGCCCTTTCATCTGTCTGGGAGCCAGCTTTATCGCACTCCGGAGTGCGGAGGTGTCGACGTCGAATGGGTCATCGCTGGCAGGCGCAGAGGCTCCGGCTGGTCCCTTACCGGCGACAGCAGGGCGTCCAGTGGGCTTTCCGGCAGGAGGTTTCGTTCCTCCTGTGGCAGCGGCGGCGGGGTTGGATTTTTTCTGTCCAGATGCCGAGGCCGGGTTCGGTTTTTGAGCGGGAGCCGCAGATGGTTTTTTCGAGGGAGCAGATTTCGGCTTCCCGGACATGGAGGCCCCGCAAAACGGACATTCATCCACATCCTCTTCCAGGACCGAAGCCTTGCAGTCTGGACAGTTGCGAAAATCCATATCTCAATCTTTTACCGAATAGATGTGCGAAAGCGGACGAAGAACTTCAGAGCAGAATTCGCTCTCCCCATGTATCATACGCAATCAGATGGTCGACCGTCACGACTTTGACTGGTACTATTTATGACATCCACAGAGAGTTTTTCGTAATATCAGCCTGATTTCGCAATTTCTTCTTCCTGATGTGCATCTCCAGAAGAGGACAACTCTGGACTGAAAAATGAAATCCTACCTCCAAAGAAACGTCACGGTCGGACGAAAAGTTCCGTCCAATTGACGAAAACAGAGAGTTCTGGGCTGAAAAATGCGCTTTCTCCCCTAGAATTCTCCTGATTTTGTTGTGAAGCAGACGGTATGCTCCTGTCTTTGACAAACCTGTTCATCAGATTGCCGCAAGAGACTATCCAGGTGACACAGGGCTTTCGCTTTATTCAAAATGGCCCGGGAGAGCCGCATATCATGGAAAGCGTTTTCTTCCATGCGGCTCAGCGGGAGCTTCGCCCTCCCGAAACTTGCCCATCTTGAAATCAGCAAAGGCCCTGCAAGTGACACTGTCCGATTGACGCGGCGCAGGCATCTGGTCGAATAACTGCACTCCAGTGAAAAGTGTGTTCAGAATGAAGTTGATGCAGACCACGTTGATCCTCTTGAGTAGTCTGGCAGTTCCGTTCTTCGGGGGGTGTGGCAGTAAGACGCCTCCTCCAGCGAGCCCCACGGCGGAAACCACTCCAACGGTTCCTGTGCCAGCAGCCACTCCTGTTTCAACGACGGGGAATTCCACTCCGAACACTTCCTCGCCCCCTGCTGCAACAGCAAACAGTGCTGTCGTAAACAGTGGAGGGAAGGAAACCAAGTGGATCGGGACCATCCCATACGACGTCTTCTACGATCAACCGTTGACGATTGCGAGTGATTCCACTGTCATCGGGACCCCGAATGCCAATGCCGGAGCCAATTCCATGGCTGCAACAACGGCATCTCCAGCGGCGTCCCCGTCAATGGGAGCGGCTCCAGCAAGCTCCCCTCCGCCGGCAGCGATGCCAGCATCAGACAAGCCATCTGCAACTGCCGCCGCAGGGAATGCGGAATGGGATAAAATCATCCCAATGCCGGTTCTGTTAGAGCAATCCAAAGTGTTGCGAACCCGATTGACCAGCAACCTGCAAACGGTCGCCACGTTCAATAAAGCGGCTAAGGACATTTCGGTCGACGCCTCGATTCTTGCCGCACTGGCCACGATTGCGTCGATTCACCCGGAGTCGGCCCCGTGGAAGGAAAACGCTCATTTTGTGCGTGATCTGGCCGCAGAAATTTCCGCCAGTGCCGAAGGAACCGGCCGCGCCCCGTTCACCAAGTGCAAAGAACCGTTTGAAAAATTGACCATCGTCATGGACGGTGGGAAGCCACCCGAGATGGACTCCCCAGCAACCATGCCGTTTGCGGAAGCGGTTTACGTCGCGGATATGATGAAGTGGATCGAGCCCAGTTTTAACGGGCTGAAAGCGAATTTCAACACCGCAGCACGATTGAAAGAAGACCCGGCCGTTGTTGAACGGGAACTGCGAATTCTCGCGATGCTGGGGACGATGATGGCCGATTCCAGCTACGATTCTGCAGACGCGGAGGGCTACCAGAAACTGATGAAACGGTTTATTGACGGTACGAACGAAGCGATTCTCGCCGCAAAAACAGGAGACGTGGAAACCTATCAGGCCGCTTTGAACAAGGTTCAAACCACCTGTGCCGAATGCCATCAGGAATACCGTGGCAGCTCCAGCGCGTTTTAGAGCGTGTGGACATTCCCCGAGAGAAGAGAGGGAGAAGACCTCACGCAAAGGCGCCAAGGCGCAAAGTTATTTGTTTAAATGTCTTGTGTGAATTCATCGAGTTGTGATTCAGGGGGAGATTGAAGGAGAATGATCAGATTACGTTTCCAAGACGGGCTCTTGCTTTGATGATGATCACAATGGAACCATTGGATTTATGGGGCTTGAATGAATCACATCTCCACACAAACAAGAACAGACGTCATCGGAGATCCTTTGCGCCTTGGCGCCTTTGCGTGAGATTCATTCCTTCATGTTTACTCCCGTCAATTGTCCACACGCCCTAGTGCAGTTCCAGAATGGATCTGGCCGATCAGTCATACAATCAAATGTCAATATTGTGTGCCACTGCTCTGTGAGCAGTGCCGAATGTCATCATGACCTGATTCGGGGGAAAAGGCTTGGAGAGAAGCAAAGCTGTTCTGACGTTTCATTGCTCACAGAGCAGTGGCACATAGACATCTCACTCCATGTTCTTCGTCCCTGTCTCGTGACTTCCGTCTTTTCCGTGGTGAATCATCCGGGCTCGAGCAACACGCAAATCAAGACCGTTACTTGAGATCAACGAATTGATCGTCGTTGTAGTCCTGATTCGCATCGTTCTGTCGATTGGGGCCGGTGCTGAGGATACGGACACGGCCATCCGCCAGTCGGGTGTACTCGTACTTGCCGTCTGAATGAGGTTCGGCAGGAATGGTCTCGATAAACTTCGGGGCCAGTTCTTCCAGTGTGTCCGGGAACTTCTGGAATTCGTCACGGTACAGGAGAGCGGCTAATCCCAGATGAATCAGGTCGCGTCGAACAAAGGCCCGATCATCGGTCATGCGACGCTGCCACCAGTAGGGGCGAAGCGAATAGGCCATGTCCCGTCCGACGGTGCGTGCGGCATCGTCAGGTTTGTTCTTCAATAATTCCTGAAATCGGACAGGGTCGCTCCCCTCATCAGACTGTTCCCAGGCGGCATACTGCTGATTCAAGGTTTCGAAAAGTTTGTCCTGTTCGGCTCGATTCCGTGTCTTCACGGCGAGGACAATTTGATCCCAGATTTCATCCGCCTGAGCCAACGCCAGTTTCCAGTTCAGCTTGCTCAGATCTGGCACTCCTTTCGCCGTGGAATCCGCATCTTCAAAGAATCCGATGACCGATTCTGTATCGGTACTGAGGAGTTCGATTTCCTGATGAACAATGGCCCGTTCCCCGAGATCGATGGCGCGGTCTGCAGTCGGCAACGGAGGGAGTGAACGTAAGCGGGAGGCAAAAGTCTGGAGTTGCTCTCCCGTCAATTTTCCACTGTCCAGGCAGGCTGCTTCTGCCCGAAATGCGTAAGAGTCGATGACATGGGCCTTGGCTCCGGAAACATCGAATGGGGAACCGAATGCCAGGAGCGAGGCCAGTTTATGGCAGGTGACCAGATCATCAGCACAGCGGTTAAAGTCATTATTTGCCAGATGCAGTAACGATCTGGCGACCAGCATTCTGGCCAGAAATGGAAGGCGTCGTTCAATTGTCAGATCGGCCGACAGGAGTCGGGAAGGATTTTCAATGGACAAAAGCGGGGCATAGTACCGTGGTTTTTGACTGGCAATGGCCACCATTTTCAGTGCCTCGGCGTTGGCATCGAGATACTCTGCCAGATGTGGATACTCGTCTCGTGTCCAGGGGGCTTCTCCTCCAATGAGAAGTTGTTCCTGAATGTCACCGGTTCGCTCGGCACGTTTCTCTGCGGTCAGTCCTTCCGCGTGTCTGGTGAATTCATCCACCGAAACGAACAAGGGAGAGTTGGCAGGCAGCTTCTTCAGTCCCAGCAGCTCAAACGTGAATTCTTTCAACTCCGGTTCAAAAGCATCTGGCCCGAAGACGATCATCAGGAAATTGGCTGCATTGTCTGCGGGAGACAGGGCTTCTGAAAGCTGTTCGTTGATCGATTTCAGACTGCCGACAAGCTCGATCGGGATCTGCGGTTTGACGAGAACCAGTCCTTCAGGGAGCGGTTCTGTTCCCAGGATCGGCGTAGACTCTTTCGCCGGGAGAGTGACCAGCCACCCGAGCAGAAGCAACAGGGCCAAGGAACTTCCGATCCAGCGGTACGGCAACGATGAAGCGAAACGCATGGGAATTCCATCAGAAAGAGAGGGACCATTCCCCCCGGAGAAGGTCTTGAGATCGGTCAAGCTGCTGGAGTTAATCCGGAAAAGATGAGGGGCATGTCGAATACTTAGGTCCATCGCGGGGCAATGGCAGACATTTGAAACAGGCGGTCACTTTCCGGATTACATCCAACAGAACCAGCGTCTCATGTTTCACAGCGCCGGTCAATCAAACTCACAGGGATCTTCTTCCACTCTTCATAAAATCAGTATTGTGGAATCAGCGTTCTGTTATGCCTGCTTTGATCCGGCCTCGTACAGTTCTTCGACATACGGCCAGTTCACGATGGAAAAGAAGGCGGTGATGTAATCCGGGCGGCGGTTCTGATACTTCAGATAGTACGCATGCTCCCAGACGTCGAGTCCGAGCAGTGGGGTCGAACCGGTCATCAGCGGGCTGTCCTGATTGGCCGTGCTCTCAACAACCAGCTTTCCGTCTTTGGTCAGACTCAGCCAGGCCCAGCCACTGCCGAATCGGGTCGCTGCGGCCTTCGAAAATTCTTCTTTGAAGTTGTCGAAACTTCCAAAGGTGGTTTCGATGGCGGTTTTGAGTTTTCCGGAAGGAGCAGGGGCTCCTTTTTTCAATGTCTTCCAGAACAGGCTGTGATTGGCGTGACCCCCTCCGTTGTTTCGGACGGTGGTACGAATATTTTCCGGGACAGCGTCCAGATTGGAGATCAGTTTTTCAATCGACTGATTTCCCAGGTTGGTATCCGCAATCGCTTTGTTCAGGTTATTGACATAAGCCTGATGATGCTTGCCGTGATGGATTTCCATCGTCTTGGCATCAATGAACGGTTCCAGTGCATCGAAGGCATACGGCAGCGGAGGGAGTGAATAGACGGATACTTCGGCCGCGTGAGCCTGACCAGACAGCCCGGGAAGAGCAGAGACAATGCCTGTCGTGACGACGCCGAGAGCCGCCGTTTTCAGAAAATCTCGTCTGTGAACACCATCATCCGGGGATTGATTGATTCGCAACATGGGCATCTTCCTTATCACAACTCGACCAGAGACTCATACTCAACAGGCCAGACATTCCGGCAAACATCTCTGATTGTAAATGAGTCTCGGTGAAACTTGTAGACTGTAAATGGAAAGACAGGGAATCCCCCAGCATTTGAGGGAAGCAGGCCGCAGGCGGTGCGTCAAGACACGCTACAGGACCGGTGAGAGCTTTCGCTTTATTGAATATTGGAATGGGAGGAGCTTCCCCCTCCCGGAACTCTCCACATCGAGAGGGGAGAAAGTTCTTCGAGACTGGTCACAACCGGTTAGGACCGTCCTGAGAATAAGTGTCGTGTCGTGAGTGTGGCCGGGGTTGGACAGAGCGAAGCGAAGGAAACCCCGGTGGATCGCGAAGAGTTAAGAGAGCGAACAATGAATTCAACTCCTCTCTGAACTCGTTCCGGGGTTTCGCGAGTACGCTCCAACCCCGGCCACCCGGACCGTCGAATACGAAATCTCCTCCCGAAATCGAACGACACATCTATTCTATAAAAACGACAGCAATATTCAGGGCAGTCCTTACCAGGGAGCTTCCATCAGGCTGACGATCTGTCGGGCCATCTGGGTGACGGCGTCCTGTGTTGCGGTCGCCATTGATTGACCGGTTTCCGGGGCAAAGCTGGTGGTCACCATCGACTGGGCCAGATGAGCACTCACCGGGACGGTCTGCTGGGCCAGCACCTGCCCACTGCGAACATCTTCCCAGAGAATTTCAACGCCGATGGTCAGGTCCAGTTCACGGGGATCATCGTAGCGGTTCTGGTTGGAATTCCGTTTGTTCACACTGACCAGGCGACCGGTCAGGCGGGTATCGGCACCGGCTTCCTTCACCAGTCGGAACGGGGTGCGGAGCTGAATCTGCTTCTGCACAGCTTCCGTCAGTTCCAGTTCAATTCCCCGACGAAAACCATCGTTATTGTAGGACGCCTGATAAGCGTCATTGGAGAAGGTGGGAACATGAACTGTTCGGACTTCTGCCCCATATGGACTTCCAACAACATAACCGCATCCGCTTTGAATGCCGGTGGTGAGCATGATTCCCAGCAGAGTTGTCAGCAGCGTCGCGACAGGAGTCTGCGGCTGAGTCGTCTTGCAAAATGGGAATTGTCGGTGCATCACTTTATCTCTCGAACCCTGCCAGTTCTCCTTCAGGGGGTGAAAGGTTCTCTCGGCCCCGTTGAGGAGGTTTCTCCAGTTGTGGCGGTTCTTCGACTTTTCGGAGTGGATTCAATCGCTCGAAAAAGCCTGGCTTTTTCGGTTCGGTCATGTTTTGAGGAAGCGGTTGAGGCGGAGCGGCTGGTTCCCCTTGTGCTTCTCTGGAGGAGCCTCGATCAGGAGAGCCACTGCTGTCCGGGAGTTGGGTTCTTCCTTTAGGGACTTGTGGAGTGGCCACTTTGGGAGCCGTGGGAATCACTGTCGGTGAGGGCTGTGTCTTTCTGAAATTCCAGACCGAATTCGCCCAGGATTCATCTTCCTCCTGAATTTGCACCAGCATATTTCTGGCATGATCAGCAAACGGAGAGTCTGGATACTTATTGATAATCAGATAACAGTGAAACTTGGCCGAGGTGTTATTTCGCTTCGCCCGATAGAAGTCGACCAGATCCCAGGTTCGTTCGACTTCTGCATGTTTTAATTGGTCCACTTCTTCCTGAATGCGGGATCGCTCATCTTCCGAAAGTCCCGGGAAGAGAGCCAGCATTTCCTGTTTTAATTTTTTGGCGTCGCTCAGTGATTCCCCGTCATAAGCCGGTCCCTGATACGAGGCCAGCGTCACGTGAGAACCGAGAAGATAGGCGTCTTTCAGGTGAGTGCTGTCCGGGTACTGTTCTCTCAGTAAGGAATACAGCCGTTTTGATTCCACGTAATCTTCTGTTCGTAAGGCATGGTTCGCTGCGAGCATCAAAGCATCTGCGGCAAGCGGGCCGGTGGAGTCATGCATCCAGATGGATCGCAATGCCTGTTTGCCGCGACCATAGGTATCAAATAATGGGCGAGATTTGTCTGTCAGATTGGGGAAGACCGGAAGTCGAGAGAGTGAAGAGGGCTGTCGTCCGTTCTCGGCCAATGCGTGGTTTTCGTCTGCTTGTGCACCGGAGGAATCGTAATTTGTCGGGATATCGAGCCAGTAACGGGCGATATGAAACATTCGTCGAGTCACGGTATCTAGATACCGGGTCGACGGGTAACGGACGAGTAAGTCTTCGTAGCTTTCCTGAGCATCGGAGTAGCGTTGCCGGGCAAATTGAGACTCGGCTGTCATGAACAAGGCGTCTTCTTCGATGGCATCTCCATAGGTTCCATAGAGATCCTGAACCCGGGCATCTTCCATTCCCCAGGTTCGTCGAAAACGGGCTCCAAATGATTCGTAGCGACTCCGCCGTTCTTTTCCCAGCTTTTTGAATGCGACTTCAGCCTCTTTGTATTTTTCCTGATCATACAACGCCTGAGCGTGATCGAACGTCTCCAGCGCGGCGGCAGTTTCGGGATCGGCACCTCGGGCGAGATCTTCTCGCTTGCGATCCCATTTTGCCTGACTGAGAGCCCGTTCTGTGGGCCCCTGAATTCCTCCGATGGAATACTTCGGATTGGAGTCGAGTTCTTTACGAACGGCGTCGCTACGCGATGTCCGCAGGCTCCCACAACCCGATTCCATCGTCAGGAGAACAGTCAACAGCCCTGGCAGAAACAGGGCGGCAATGGCCCCATATCCGGGTCGCTTGATCAGTGCTCGTGAGTTGTCTGGCATCAAATCCGTCGAATTTTGGGTGACATCAATTTACTAAATAATCAACTCGTCCACGCCACGCGGCAAGTTGCGTTCTTCGTGTTCGGAAACCTTGCTGCGCGGGCACGTGGTAGAGCAATCTGCTCTACATTTGAATCATCGATAAGGTCTTCGGTCGGCGCCCCAGGAGGGCGCTGATGGCGGAGGTCATAAACCGCCGGATTTCGGCCTTTTGACGGGGCGAAACGCTGATTCCGGACAGTTGATTTCCATCCCATTCCACAAAATGACGAAGGAGATCCAGTGTCTCCGGCGCACATTCGGACGCTTGATACTCTGAAACGCCACAGTTTGAACAGATCAATCCGCTTTGTGAGACCCAAAATCGTCCTGGCTGGCCGGAAGTCATCTCCTGGTGGCAAATTGTGCAGGAGTAAAGATCGGGGAGTTGCCCAATCTCGGCATGTAAGGCAAGTTCAAATCGGGTGATCGGAACGAACGGAGAGGCTTCCGATTGTAGCTGGTCCAAGGTTTCGACAGCGATATCAAACAGGTTGGGATGAGAATCCCGTTCTTCGACCAGAGCGTTCAGTAACTCTGCAACATAGTATCCAGAATAGAGATGCGGCAAACTTCCTGGGCGTGGCTGGAAACGTTGAAGCAGTTGGGACTCGGTGAGCAGGTCGAGTGCTCCCGGTCCTTTGGGGAGAAAGACGATGTGGCAACGGGACAACAGGTCCAGTCCCGACTCGAAGGCGCTTTTGAGCCGTTTGGCTCCTTTGGCGAGCGCGGAAATTTTTCCAAAATCGCGAGACATCAACGTCACGACTTTGCTGGACTCGCTGAAATCGGCGAGCCGAATCACAATTGCTTCCGTTTTTTCCGCTGCCATAGTCCGTGACTGCCCTGTAATTTCGTGCCGAGGGTCGGTTCACGTTACTCTGTTCCGTTAGAATCAGGCAATCTCAGTTCGTAATAGCAGGCCTCGTCTGAAGGTGTGGGTTGTGTGCCACTGCTCTGTGAGCAGTGCCGAATGTTATCACGATTTGGACCGGGAAAAGGCTTGGAGAAAAGCAAAGCCGTTCTGACGTTTGCACTGCTCACAGAGCAGTGGCACACCGACAGATCATTTCTGATCTGTTCTCATTGTCTCATTGTCGGTGCGTCCAGAGGCCCCCTGCGACTTTCGGCCCTCGCTTTCCGATCTCCTGATATTTTTGGGCATTGGATAATTCACTCTCGTCGTCGACCGGTTCGCCGCGATACAATTGTGATTGTTGTGTCATCTCAGACACGACCACGGAAAGGATCTGGTGACGAATGAGTAGTTTGCATTCCCTCCTCCACCATCGATTGCTTTGGGGGGCGTTGTTCATTCTCGGGAATATTGTGAGTGGATTCTCGTTCTCCGGGATCGCGCAGGCACAGGACCCGCAGCCGCACAAGTTCGATGCGAAGACGAAACAGTCGATCGATCGTGGTTTGCAGTTTCTGGTTTCCACGATTCGTCGGGACGGGACTGTCGGAACTGATCTGCATCAACCTCCGGATCTCGGTTGCACTGCCATGGTCGGGTTGACCTTGTTGTCTGAAGGAAGCACTCCGCGCGGAGGACGGTACACTCGGGAAAGTGCTCAGGTTCTGTATGGTGTGCTTGATCTGATTCAGCAACGCCCGCTGCGTGCTTCCGGACTCACTGAAGTGACACTCGTTCAGCGTAAAATCGGGATGAATGCCGACCTGTTTCTGGCAACATTGTATTTAAGCGAAGTCTATTATGAAGCTCCTGGAGCGGAGACGGAGATCCGTAATGCTCTGACCAAGCTGGTGGAACATATCTGTCTGACTCAAGGAAAAGATGGAACCTGGGGAAATGAAAGCTGGGCGCCGATTCTCGGAACGGTGATGGGATGGGAATGTCTCCGTTCCGCCAGTTCTGCCGGATTCCAGATTGAAGCCTCCGCCAAACTGGTGGGGGATGCCTTGATGGCCAACCTGAAGAAACGTTCCTCCGACGAACAGAACTGGATGCACGAATTCTATAAAGATGCCTCCAGCCTGCGGGTGCTGTACTCGTTGAACTACCGTGACGACCCCGTTTTCAAGGAATGTCTGGATCGGTTGTTGAACCGGATCAAGACCGATCCCCGACCGTTCCAACTGGCAGGGGGAGAAGAATACCTGTCGTTCTTTCTGGTGACCGAATGTCTGCTGAAAGAACAGAAGCCGGACTGGGCGGCATGGTATCCGCGTGTCCGGGATGAACTGATGCTGACCCAGAACCGTGACGGAAGCTGGACCGGTCATCACTGCATCACCAACCGGACATTCTGCACCTCGGCCGCATTATTAACGATGCTCGCCCCCAATCTGTCCTTAACAATGTCTGAACTGTAAGAGACGGTAAGGAACAGTGCGATGAGAATCTTTTTCTGCCTGTTCGTTCTCATTGTCTGCTCTCTTTTCTCGCCCGTTCAGGCCGATGAACTGTCCCCTCGGGATGAGGCCATTCGCAAAGCAACCCGCTGGCTCTTAACCCAACAGGGGGAGGACGGACGCTGGCGTTCTGAGACATACGGAGTCATGCGGAGTGGAGTCGGAAACACCGGCCTCATTCTGGAAGCGTTACGAGAACCAACGTCCTCTGAATCCCGGGGCATTCAAGGAGAGGTCGACGAGGCCATTCGTCGTGGTTTTCATTCCCTGTTGATTACCCCACCGTCAGAACGAGTCGATTCTCCTATCTATGGAGCGGCGTTTCTTCTGATGATCAGTGACCGCATCTCCACCTTCCCGAAAGCAGGGCGGAAGGTTTTGATTGACCGTTTGCTGAAAGCTCAACAAGTTCCCGCCAACGGCTGGCCGGAGAATGCGGTCGGTCGGGGAGGATGGGGAGTGGAACCGGACCCGGCGACGGCGGAATCAAACCCGGCGAATCTCTCGGTGACGGTCACTGTGCTGAAAGCTCTCTCTCAGACGAATTCCATCACTCCTGAAGTTCGTGAAGAGGCACTTTCATTTCTGAATCGCTGCCGGAATTCTCAGTTTCGTCCAGACGGCGGATTCTGGTTTTTGCCTCGTCCTGACGACCATCTCAACAAGGCAGGCTGGTTCCAGAATGAGAAGGGAGAACTTCAACCCTACTCCTATGCGACGGCCACTTGCGACGGCATTGTCGCACTGCGGAAATTAGGTTTTGCTGAAGAGAGCGGCGACGTTCAGGCGGCGTTAAAAGCCCTGCTCATGCAGGATCGTCCATCGATCCCCGTTCAACCTGTCGAGCCGGATGAGATTGTCTCTCCACTGGCCGGGTTGTATTTCTATCATGCGGCTGCATTGTCAGGAGTCTGGAAAGAGACACAGGACTTGCGGCTCTCCGATCGCTGCAACGCGGTTTGTCAGGAATTAGTCTCTCTTCAGAAAGAAGACGGAAGCTGGGAAAACCCCATCGCCTGGATGCGCGAAGACGATCCCTTCATCGCCACAGCACTCGCCCTGATTGCTTTAAAGCGATTTGAATAGTGATATTGCTCCCTTGGGCTTTTGCTTGTTTTGAAACAGGCCATCTCCGGGAGGGCGAGGCTCCTGCCGAGCCGCAGACCATAGAAAGCATTCTCTTGCTTGCGGCTCAGCAGGAGCTTCGCCCCCGTGACGTGACTTCTTCTGCCGTACTGTCCGCTCACATCGTTTGGTTCTTAGAATTTGGTTCTTAGAATTTCCCACACCTATGCTTGCCACATCTGCATTTCGAAATCGGCGGAAGGAATGGTGAGGTCGAGTGTCCCTTCACTGGGAGTCCGTTCGATGACCTGACCCTCTTTAATCAATTCTGCGGCCACGTTCAGGCGTTGACCAATTTTCACTCCCAGATCACGCCACGGGACAGAGAGTTCGAAGATCTCATTCACAGCATACTTTGCCAGAGCGGAGTCCACCGGTTTGTCGTCGATCATGACGGTCGGTTTGTGTGACTGCGATCCGTTTAATGACGCCCGGATTTCGACACCATAAGGATCGATAAACTTCAGGCGGACTTCGTCGTAATCGTTCAGGTCATGCACGGCTTTACGAAGGGTATCAAGCCGAACGAGCAGGTTTTCAGGACTGAACCCGAAGTAAATATCCCGGACGACTCCGTCGCTGACCATCGTCATCGTTCCCCGTTCGCTACCGAACTGATAATGTCCGGCATTCAGCCATTCGAAATAGCTTTTGCGACCGTTAATTTTGACTTTCAGGAACGCGCGGGGATTTGTATGGATCTGTCGTCGTTCTGTCCTGGCGACCGGCTTTAATAAAATGCCTGGTGGTTGCTCTCCGAGAATATGATAAACGTTACGAAGATGCCTTCGGAACAGTTCGTCGAACAGGGCGTCCTGTGCGGAGTTATGATCGTCTCCGTACCACCAGAACCAGTCGCTTCCCTGAGCGATCATCAGTTCATCCCAGGCGCGGCGGATATCTTCCTCAGTAAATCGGGAACTCTTTTCCGCTTTCAACAGAAACTCACGGGTGACGTGTACCAGATCCCAGGCGTCCCGGTCGTCCTGATGGCCGATCCAGATATAGAAGTCGTGATTGATCCAGCTTCCGGCGAACAGCTTACTGATCTTATGCGCCGGTGGATGAGCGGAGAGATAATCACTCACCCTGTCTGTATTAATATCACGATCCTGAACCGCGCTACGATAAAGATTTCGCAGGAAGGCAACGCCTCCATCAGGATAGTATTCCCAGCAGTTTTCTCCATCCAGCACGATCGGCACGATCGCTGGCTGGTTGTTCTGGCTGGAGACGACACGGCCGATTTCTTTCACTTTCCCCAGTAAATCACCAGCGGCCCAGTTAGGATCGTTTCTCTGATAATGGAAGCCGATCAGGTCGCTGAGACCGTGATCACGGAAGAGAATCTGCAGGGCTTTGCCTTCATGTTCCACACGCCAAGGGCGGTAGAGCATCTCCGGACGATTGACCAGTCCGTTCCCGTCACGGTGAACAAAGCCGTCGGTCGAATGAGTCAGAATTTCTTCGTCGGTGGCAATCCATTGGATTCCGACATTCGCGATGGCTCCGAGGATCTCCTGTGAGACAGACCCCTCGGAAGGCCACATCCCTTTCGGGGGAGTTCCGAAGAGTTGTGTATGATATTCGATCGCCCGTTTCAGGTGACGGACGACATCGTCGGCATAGCTTTGTGTGTATTTAGGAAGCGGACATCCGGGCATTCCTTCCCGGGCCGATTTCTTATCCCATAAGAGAGGCAGAATCGGGTGATAAAACGGAGTCGTTGTAATCTCAAGCTGTCCTCCATCGGAGAGTTTTTTATGAAGCGGAATGACATCCGCGACAATTTCCCGCTGCCGGTCGAGCAGCCAGTTTTTCTCGTCCTCAGTATAGTTGCGTCCTTTGTCACGGAAGGCGCGTAACTCGGCATCCTGTTCGAAGACGAGATCATGGATCCATGTCAGGTTATTCCAGACCTGAAGGTCCCGCAAATCCTGTGCTTTAAATCGAGGAAGCGCCTGTTCGACGGTATCACGCCCGGCTCCCCGTTTCTGGTGAAGTTCAGAATAGCGGGGAAACGGCCGGATCATGGTCCATTCATTGGCCATGAAGAAGTGGTCGAGAAGATATTTTGTGTCGTCTTCAGAAAGCCCGTCGGCAGGCAACCGGGAGATGTCCAGATGTTTATCACTTCCCCCGTTGACATAGCGTTCAATCTGCAGCAGCAGGCTGGGAACGAGGTTGATCGAACACCGGAATTCCGGCACTTCCTGAATGTGGAGCGCCATCCCGATGTAATCTTTGGTGGAATGCAGACGCACCCAGGGCATCAACGTTTCCCCGGAAACATCATCCGGGTAATAAGGTTGATGCTGATGCCAGAACAACGCGAGGGAAACAGGCTGCATAGCGGGGTCAATCAATATCGTTAATGGACTGGAGTTTGAAAAAACTCTAAGAGCCGCGAACAAAACCCCTCAAACCATGAAAATTTGCTTTCCGCGAGCGGAACGGGGTCAGTTTTGTTAGGGGTTCTAAATTCGAAATTCTAAGAACCAAAGGAGAGAAGAGCCAAAAATCAAATCAAAAGAATCAAACATTTGTCTGGAGAATCTTTCAACGAAGCGTCTTTTCTTCTTTGGTTCTTAGAATTTCCCGCCCCCCACTTATGGTTCCTTCCGGGGAGATTGAGCGGCTAATTGAATCGCACGATCGTAAACTTTGATGTATTCCCGGGCACTTGCTTTCCATGAGGAATCTTTACGCATGCCATTCAGGACAATCTGATTCCAGTCACTCCGTTTATAAACATAGGTGCCGAACGCGCGCCAGACGGCATCCAGGAACGCCTCCGAATTATAGTCCCAAAAAACGAATCCGGTCGCTGTTTCATTGTCCAGTGTTTCGGAATCGGTGTTGACGACGGAATCGGCCAGTCCGCCGACCGCATGAACAATCGGGATTGTTCCATAGATCAAACTGTACTGTTGGTTCAGTCCACAGGGTTCGAAGCGACTGGGCATGAAATAGGCATCAGACCCGGCTTCGATGCGGTGGGCCAGCTTTTCGTCGAAGCCGATATGTGCCGCGACCCGACCTGGATAACGCTCCTGAAGCACTCGCAGCGATTCCTCAAAATACCGGTCGCCGGTTCCCAGAAAGGCCATTTGAACGTCGGCTCGCAGGATTTCGTCTGCTTTGGCGGTGATCAGATCGAGCCCTTTCTGGTCGGTCAGACGAGAAATCATCCCGATCAGGAAAGACTCGGGGTTGGTGTGCAGTCCGAGTTCCTGTTGCAATGCGTTCTTGCAACGGGCTTTTCCTTTGAGAACGTTTTCCGTGGTATACGTCACCGGAAGGGCCGCGTCTGTCGCGGGATTCCAGTCTTGCGTGTCGACTCCGTTCAGAATTCCGACCAGCCGGTCTGAGCGGGATTGAAGTACCGGATCGAGTCCACAACCGAATTCCGGGCGTTGAATCTCCTGAGCATATGTCGGGCTGACTGTCGTAATGAGGTCTGCAAAGGTGATGCCGGTTTTGAGGAGATTGAGTTGTCCCCAGTGTTCCATCTGTTCCCAGTTGAAATATTCTTCCGGCAGCCCGGTCAGTTCCATCTGCCAGGGGGCGAACTGACCATGAAATGCCATGTTATGAATGGTCAGAATGGTGCCGGTGTTGATGAACCGTCCCCCTTGTGTCCGTTCATGCTGGATCAGTGCCGGAACGAGGGCGGTTTGCCAGTCGTTGACATGAATGATATTGGGACGGCACAACGACTGGGCAATTTCCAGTACGGCCCGACTGAAGAAAATGAATCGTTCGGCGTTGTCGGGGTAGTCCTGTCCCCCTTCGGTATAAAGTTGACGGCGATCAAAGAAGGTCGGTTGATCGACCAGCAGCACTTCGACATTGGTTCCGGAGAGCAGGGAACGTTTCACTGTCGCGCGGACGGTCGCCTGTCGCATTTCGATATTCACGAGCGCGACCGGTTCTCCCTGCTTCTGTTCGGGAATCAGGCGACGATAGAGCGGTAATACCAGACTGACGTCATGGCCTGCATTCGCGAGCGCCTTGGCCAGTCCAGTCGCCACATCGGCCAGACCTCCGGTCTTCGCATACGGCACTGCTTCTGAGCTTGCGAGTAAAATACGCATGAAATTCACTTAGTGAGAAAGTCTGCCCGGCGCTGTTCATGACTCCGTCGCTTCCAACGTAGCGGATTGATCCGTTTCCGCCAATTGAGAAACGGGAATTGCCTGTTGAAAGCGAATCGGAGGCAGAAAATGCGTGTCCTTAGCGTCCGGGCGCTTATGCTGCTGACGCGATAAGAGCATACCGCCCATTGAGCCTTTATTGAATAAGCCACTCCGCCAGAAGGTCATTCAATGCCGATTGCCAGCAACAAGTCAGCGACCTTGACGCGATAGAGCCTACAAAATCGGGCCAATTCGATGACGTCAATCCGACGTTCGCCTGATTCACATTTGGACACGAACGAAGCGTGAGCCCCAAATCGCTTTGCGACATCAGTTTGCGTTAGTCCCGCATTGAGACGAGCCTCCTTCAGCACCCGCAGGAGATGCGCGTATTTCTGGGAATGTTGGGATTTCTGCATCGACTCATCGCAAAAAGAGTTGCGAGAGCCTATTCGTCAGGTTACATTTTTCCCAAAATAGGAAATTCCTGTTTTAGGAAAATTCTGTTTACAGCAGTCTGACTGTAGTTGTGTTTCTCGTACACATCCTGATCTTACTCCGATGCAGAGAGGTGCCTTATGCGACGTGAGCGTTTCGGATTCACTTTAATAGAGCTTCTGGTGGTAATTGCGATCATTGCCATTCTGGTGGCACTCCTGCTGCCTGCTGTCCAGCAGGCACGCGAGGCGGCACGGCGTTCTCAATGCAAGAACAATCTCAAGCAGATCGGATTGGCACTTCACAATTACCATGATACTCACCAAATCTTCCCCTGTGGTTTCGTGAATTTCCCTTCAAATGCAATGACGAACACCAGAGGGTGGGGATGGGGAGCCTTGATTCTCCCGTACCTTGATCAGAGCGTTTTATTTCAGCAATTGCAGGTCAATACGATCCGGATTGATCAGGTGGAAGGGGGGACGTATCCGGCAAACGGGTCGCCATTAACGCAAACGGCGATTTCCGTCTATCGCTGTCCCTCAGACACTGGCCCGCGGATCAACTCTGATCGGGGAAATCACGGCACATCGAACTATTCCGGCGTGTTCGGAAACAGCACTCCTTCCGGACGTGATCCTGATGGAACAGCTTATGCTGCTGCCTATTCCTGCGGGCATGACTGGCGACGCGGGGATGGAATGTTTTTTGCCAACAGTAATATCCGCATGCGTGATCTCGTCGATGGAACCAGTAATGTGCTCGCCATCGGTGAACGAGCGTTCGGCCAGATTGGCACGAGGACTTTTGGAGGGGCGATCTGGGTCGGGAAATGGCAGCATGACAGATGGGCATCCAACATCTGTTCCATTAGAAACAACGATGAGTGCGCCTTATTTGGAACCAGTCAATGGTCTTACAGCAGCCAGCATACAGGGGGACTCCATTTCCTGCTCGCCGATGGTTCCGTGCGGTTCATCAGTAGTAATGCGGATCGTGTCGTCATGGCGAAGGGGGCCGACCGTGACAGTCAGTCACATTGGGATCCTTCCGGGCAGTACCGGGGACCAGACCAGCTTCCATGACCAAATGATCCTCCGGATCTGAAATCGATGTTCCCACTGATAGAAGGATAACCGATGATAATACGAGGGCTTCTTATCGTGATCGCAACATACGGGTTGCTTCTACTTGTTACAGGCTGCACGAGCAATTCAGAACAGCGTCAACCGAACGCAGGTCCAGCGGAGCCATCCTCTGAGTCACGGGGAGATGGTGATTATTCCGCATCCAGCAGCCATTCGGGATGAAAACCGTTGGCCTCAAGTGGCAGGGTGGCGTGCTAATAGAACTTGAACTGTGTGCCATGCTCGCATCGCGTCAGCAGGGCGAGCATGCAATGGACGTCCCTATTCCGTTCGGCATGCTCATGCTGCTGACGCGACATGAGCATGACACCCATTGAGCCTTTATTGAAGATGCGCCACCCGGCCACAAGCGGATCGGGTGGCGAGCAATATGTACAGATTGTTTTTGTTTGATCGAAAAAAATGCGAACAATCATTGCACGCTCGCGGCCATTTACACTAGTTGCTTTGGCGATTTGGCTCTCACTTCCTTGCCTTACCACCACAATCGTAGTCTTACTTCAAAGAGAGGGGCTGCATGTCATTGGTGTTGCAATTGCGGCTTCTTGTTTCTTTTTGGGTGGCTTCTTTGTGAGTCATTGGCGTAGTAGCGTAGCACTGTGGTTAGACGATGACTCGCTCGTCTTTATAGAACCGGGTGATCCGCAGTTTGTGGGTGCGATTTACATTCTGAAGATCCCGCGGCAGCTGATCTTGTCAATGAAGCTCAAACCGAGAATCGATCAACATGGCACAATGTGCCTAGCGTTAATTGTGTCTTGTTTACCAGACGTTGAAGCTATGCATCTCCCGAAAGGCTCCGATTCTCAATGCTCAGTCGTCAGGCGTGCTGCAACCAGTGTTGATTTACTTTTTACTTCCGCCGCTTGGCAGTGGCTTGACGAAAAAGAAGCAACGCTGGCGCTGTGTAGTTGGCTCGATCGGGGAGCCGAGGCGGGTGGCGCACAATAAGGCTGGATTCGCGTCAACGTAACCCCAGCTTCGACACTGGGAGAGCGGACGATGATGGCCAACTATACCGGACGATACACTTCGACGCAGAGAACCCTTCGCCACCCTCGTCGGCAAGGAGATCAGACGACATTCAGTTATGACGATGGCAGAGTGGCGTTGCTAAGAGAATTGCATCTGTGTGCCATGCTCGCATCGCCCCAGCAGGGAGAGTATGCAATGGGCATCCCTATTCCGTTCGCCATGCTCATGCTGCTGACGCGACATGAGCATGACACCCATTGAGCCTTTATTGAAGGTGCCATCCAGTCTATAACCGAAAGGTCACGAGTCTCTTGGCGGAGCACACGAAGCGCAGCCCCATCCATCAAAGTCAATTCCATAAAGGTCTGCAAGACAGGTCATAAATCCCGAGACAGATAAGATGAGATTCTGTTCCACGGGCATGACAATTCGTACCTCGATCAGGTGTCTTCCATCTGATTCATGAGCTGTTGCGTCCCCATATCGGTAATCATTAATAAAGCTGGCAACGAGTTCAGCTCGCTCCTGGGTGGGGCAAACGAACAGAAAATCAACCCCGCGGAATTTCCTGAAGTCATCCCCCTGCGAATTGAGAGACCGCAGGACATCAACATCCGCAATTGCTGAATCCATCAGTTTCTCAATAGTCGACATCGCTGAGTCGCCTTATAAACGAATGCTCTATCTGGATCACCGACGTAAAACGCCTTAAATATCCAGCTTCAACAGCCGTGCCACTTCGTTGATATCCTTATCTCCCCGGCCGGAGAGGCAGATCACGACCACTTCGTCTTTGGAGCGGCTTTTTGCTGACTTGATCGCCTGTGCCATGGCATGGCTGCTTTCGACGGCGGGGAGAATTCCTTCCAGTCGGGCCACCTTCTGGTACATCGTCAGCGCTTCCTCATCGCTCGCAGTGACGTAATTCACGCGGCCGGAGTCTTTCCAGTACGCATGTTCCGGGCCCACTCCGGGATAGTCGAGTCCGGCAGAGACCGAATGAACGTCGAGTGTCTGGCCGTCTTCATCCTGCAGCACATAGCTGTAACTGCCGTGCAGGATTCCCCGATTTCCGAAGGAGAGGGCGCTGGCGTGATCTCCTGGATTCGGTCCACGTCCTCCGGCTTCGACACCGGTCAGTGCGACACTGTAATCCTCAACGAACGGGTAGAACATCCCCGCCGCATTCGATCCCCCGCCAACGCAAGCGATCACTTCATCCGGCAGGCGTCCCAGAATTTCCAGACACTGGGCCCGAGTTTCTTTTCCGATGACCGACTGAAAATCTCGCACAATCATCGGGAACGGATGCGGGCCGACCACCGAGCCCAGGATGTAATGGGTCGTTTCAACGGTCGCCATCCAGTCCCGAAGTGCTTCGTTCACGGCGTCACGCAATGTCCGTGAACCGGATGTGACCGGACGGACTTCCGCTCCCATCGTCTTCATCAGGAAGACATTCAACTTCTGTCGACGAATGTCTTCCTCCCCCATGAAGACCACACATTCCAACCCGAACCTCGCACACGCCGTGGCTGTGGCGACTCCGTGCTGACCGGCACCGGTCTCGGCAATGACCCGTTTTTTCCCCATGCGGAGCGTGAGCAACGCCTGTCCGATGGTGTTGTTGATCTTGTGAGCGCCGGTGTGATTCAGGTCTTCCCGCTTGAAATAGATCTTCGCCCCGCCGACTTCTTCGGTGAGTCGCTCGGCAAAGTACAGCGGACTGGGACGCCCGACGAAGGTTTTGAGGAGATGATCCAACTGGGAAAGGAAATCGGGGTCTTTCTTCGCCCGGTCGTATTCAGCGGTCAACTCATCCAGAGCCTGAATCAAGGTTTCCGGAACAAAACGACGCCCGAAATCCCCAAAACGACCAGCGGCATCCGGAACATTTTTATTGGCAACCGACATACAACAACAGCTTTCACAAAGACGGGTCAGTAAAATCCTGACCGTTCCTGAACAAAACACAATCAGGAATAAGACTCACACAAAGGCGATAAGGCGGATTATTCACCACGGAAAAGACGGAAATAACGGAAAGTATTTTTCTAAAATGATTTACGAAAAGTCCTGACAGGTTTCTGAAAACGGAGTCTGCTTTAAAGCAATATCAGAATCCTTATCAATTCCGTGCCTTCTGTTCTTTCCGTGGTTCCTCTGCATCATTCAGGCTAAGGCAAAGAACACAAAGGTCTGTCACTTGTGATTTCTTTGCGCCTTAGCGCCTTTGCGTGAGTCTCCTCTCCTCTGATTCATCATCACACTGTGAACATCACACACAGCGAATAGCGAGATTACGGAGTTCCGCCAGCCTCCGCAACGCTCGAGCATCGCGTCTCAATCCTGTTTCACGAAGAGGGACTGATCTCAAAGAGAATTTTCAACTGATCCTTACGTTTCGCCTGTTCAAACGCCATCACCGCCTGAGAAAGAGGGAAACGCCCTGAGATCAATGATTCGACTTCCACGGTTTTACTCGCCAGCGCCGCAATCGCGGGAGGAAACGGACCACATCGTGAACCGACAACATTGATTTCATCAATCACCACCGGAGCCAGATTCGGGCCACTCTGACCGGCAACGGTCGTTTTGAGAACAATCGTTCCCCGAGGCCGCACAAACCGGCAGGCGTCGGCAAATCCGGTCGCCGAGCCCGTGCAATCCACCACCAGATCGGCAATACGACCGGTTGTCTGCTCTGAAAGGAGACTCGTCCGAATTCCCCGATGTTTCAACCGTTCCAGTTTTTCAGAATGCTTTCCAATGACAAACAGATCCGCTCCGGTCGATGCGAGCACCTGAGCGGAAAGATTGCCGAGCCGCCCCTCTCCCAGAATGACGATGTCGCGAAACTTCTGGAGATCGACCTGTTCCAGAATCTGAAACGCGGCCGCGACCGGTTCGACAAAGACCGCTTCCTCATTGGAAATGGAATCCGGGAGCGGATGCAGGTTTTCTTCAGGGAGCCAGAGCCGGTCCGCAAACGCCCCGTCGTGATTCAGAATTCCCAACACAGTACGATGAGGACAATGGGTCGGAAATCCACTCCGGCAGGTGTCACACGCTCGACAGGCACAATTGATCTCACCGGCCACCCGCTGTCCAGCATATTTCCCCTCTTCCGCGATGCCGACGAACTCGTGCCCGAGAACTCCCTGAAACCCCATGTACCCCTGAACGAGTTGCAAATCGGTTTCACAGATTCCCGCCGTCAGCACCTGTACCGGAATCTGACCGGGGACAGGAGAGGGAAGAAAATCATCCCGGTAAACGAGACCGGATTTCGTCAGTTGCACAGCCTGCATCGAGACGAGCTTCCTTCCGCTGAATCAACACACCACGAGCGCCCCATCCCCGGAGAAACAGTCACCCGTTTCCAATCGTGACGGACTCACACGTTCCAAATTCCTTGATCTCCAGCAGCCAGACGAACAGCCCTTTCGCCAGATGCATCCGGTTTTCCGCCTGCGGGAAGACGATACTGCGGGGGTCTTCCATCACGGTGTCGTCCACTTCCAGTCCACGTCGGGCCGGGAGGCAGTGCATGAACAGCACGTCCGGTCCCGCCTTGTCGAGCAACTTCGAGGTGACCTGAAAATCAGCGAAAATCTTCGCTCGTGTGTCTTTTTCAGTCTCCTGGCCCATGCTGGCCCAGACATCGGTATAAATGACGTCGGAACCAACCGCCGCAGTGGGCGCATCGTAAAACTGCTCAACACTCAGGCTGGGAAACATCCCGTTCAGCTTTTGGACGAAGTCGGCAGGAAGCTCAAACCCCCTGGGGGACGCAATCCGGAAACTGGCACCAACATGGCCACACGCCACTGCCAGTGATTTCGCCACATTATTGCCATCACCGATATAGGTAATGGTCTTCCCTTCAGAACTTCCGGCGGCCTCCTCCAGTGTGAGGATATCAGCCAGCGCCTGACAGGGATGGTAATCATCCGACAACGCGTTAATCACCGGACACCCGGCATGCTCGCGGAATGTCTCAATCAGCTTCTGCGAGAAGGTGCGGAGCGTAATGACATCGGCATAGCCTCCCAGAACCTTCGCGATGTCTTCTTTGGTTTCACGACCGTCAAACCCGGCCTCTTTACTGGTGAGGAACAGACTGCTCCCCCCCAGTTGATTCATGGCCGCTTCAAAGCTGCATCGGGTACGTAAAGAGGGTTTCTCGAAGACCTGAACAAGAACCCGGTTTTGACACAACGAGGGACGTTTGCCTGCTGCCAGACCTGTCTTGAGCTGTGCCGCCAGATCGAGAATGTCTCGAACATCCTCGCTGGTAATTTCCAGAAGTGTCGTTAAATGCCGCATCGATCCATATCCATCACAGGATGAAAGCAATCAGGAGAAGAGAAAAGACCACATCATGTTCGTACAGACCCGGCGAACACAATTTCAGTTCAGGTCTGAATTCAGGTCGTTCCGTCTCCACTGCTTCCCTTGTAGAGTTTTCGCTGCATCGTGGCCTGATAAGGAGTCCAACTGGAGCCAGTGTTGGGGTCCGATTCAATCAGCGAGAGAAATTCATTGGTCTTGGCGTCCAGATTGTCGAGATGATGGAGCGCAATCGCCTCGGGAGTCATCGGAAGCTTGGGACTGCCAAATTCATAGCTTCCGTGATGGCTTAAAATCAGATGCTTTAAACGGATGGCCTTCTCTTGCGGGAAGGGGCGACCGGTCGCCTGTTCGGTCCGTCGAATCTTGTCACTGAGCATTTCGACTCCCATCACCAGATGCCCGATGAGTTGTCCTTCATCGGTATAAACAAAGGTGGTGTCGTAGCTCAGTTCATGAATTTTTCCCAGATCGTGCAGGAACACACCGGCCAGCACCAGATCGTAATCGACCTTGGGATACAGATCCGACAATCGCAATGCCGCTTCCGCGAGCGTCAGAACGTGTTCCAGCAGTCCGCCGTGAAACGCATGATGCAGTCGAATTCCCGCAGGAGCCTGGCGCAGCCCTTCGATGATTTCTTCATCTTCCAGAAACACCGACATCAGTGCTCGCAGGTCGCGATCTTTGATGGAAAGAAGAATTTCCTTCAGTCGCGCCAGTTGCCGTTCGGTGTCGGCCGTCGTTTGTGGAATAAAATCGTCAGGGGAAACCTGATCCGGCTCCACTCCGTCAATTCGGGTCAGGATCAGCTGCAGGTTCCCCTGAAACAACTGGGCTTTTCCTCGAACCTTAACATAATCACCCGGTCGCAGGTGCCCGACCTGAGTGTCGTTTACATTCCAGAGCAGTCCGGAGATTTGACCGGTGCGATCCCGCAACTGGGTCAACAGATAGGTATCACCGTTGCGATTGGCGCGAACCTGTCGATCCGCCAGCAAGTACACTTCATCAAGGGACTCACTGTCTTGGAGCAGATTGACATACCGACGCGACATTTCGCGGCTTTCCTGACCGAGGTCACTCATGAATACGTTGACAGAAATACGCCCGACGGCAAAACGAAAGGAAACGAAAGATCATAATAAGGGACCCCCGTGACGACAATCCTAACGGGTTTCCCGTCAGACATCGACCGGCACACGCCATCTGGGGAGCCCCGATTGCTTGCAATCGGGGAGGCGCAGCCGTCAGAGGCCGCAATCCCGATGCCCGAGAGCGTATCCAGAAATGATCTGGTCGGGGTATTCGGAATGGAACGTATGATTTCGCTCTGTGAGCAGTGCAAACGTCAGAACCGCTTTCTTTTGTCCAACGTCTTTCCGCGGTCAACATCGTTTTGACATTCGGCACTGCTCGCAGAGCAGTGCCACACAAGACAACTTTGCCTGGATTGTGTGCCAGATCGGCCAGATGATTTGTGGAGACGCTCGAATAGTCAACCAAACCAGCACAAAGCCCCTCACCTTCCCCGGGAATGGTGTTGCCGAGATTGGACGGCATATTCGACCACGTTCCTGTCTCGCGACAATGCCGTCGTCAATTCCCTGACTCGCTGAAACTCGGGAGTCGACTTAATGCGGGACGCCTGAAAAAGCTCCTCCGGCAGCCCCTTGAGAAGATCCCGATTCAACCGGGACGAGAGCCAGTCTCCCCGACGCTTTGAAAAGGCAAGATGAAGTCGTCGAAAGCGGGTCTCCAGATAACCGGCACTTTGCCCGGCCGTTTCCGACAATACCTTATCCCCCACGACAGTCGCCACTGTTCCCCCGACCGCATCCCCCGCCAGATGGAGCATTCCCCGAACCGCCGCATCAGCCGCGACGGGAGCAATCGCCTCCCCGACCGGTCCGGCTCCTGTGACGAATAAACCAAGGCTGATCACCGGCCGCGCCACTGCCGCCATGGAATCGATTCTGCGAAACAAACGGTGAAACTGCGGGCTCTCTTCCCGAAAGTTCTTCAATTCCGTTTCGACTGTCTGCTGAATCTCCTGCTCGAAATCCAGTTCTTCATGCTCTCGCCGTAATGATTCGATAAAGTCAGCTCTCGAAACTCCGGCGAGCAGTTGCTCCACCTGCTCTTTTAATAACGGATTGCCGATATCCCGAATCGTTTCCAGCCGGATGAAACATCGTTCCAGCACATCTAAAACGGCATTCCACTCCTGCTGGCGATAGATCTTCAACGGGTCTTCTGTGGACGCCCCGGCCTGCTGTCGGATCAGCTTGATAGGGGCCACGATAATGCGTCCCAGATTGTTATAAAGACCATGAATCGCCGCCGTCCAGCCTTCGCGCTGACTCCCCCACCAGTGCCGAACCTGCTGAATTAATATCGAATTAGGCAATGTCGGCCATCGATCCACTTCTGCCAGACGTTCCGACGAAAGCAATGTCACGGCGTCCGCAAATTCCGCAGCACGACGATCAATCTCCTGAAGCCAGGCCGGAACTCCCGATTCAGGATCAACCACACGATGTAATGCTCCCGCCAGTGCCTTCCCTTTGATCTCATCAAACTTCAGAGTCGATAATTCCTCCATTAAGTTACGAGGACGATTGTCGACACTTTGCCCTGCCGGAACCGGCCACGTTCGCTCGTAAAAGGGAAGCGAATTCGCCTCTGCTCCCCGACGGTCATTGGGAGCCAGGTAAACAAAAGCGGGGTCAACCCCCGTCGATTCACAGAAGGTCTGTAGCCACAACGGCCAGTAGGCTTCATCCTCCGGAAGCAGACATTGATTAAAAATCACAATCACCAGCTGACCTTCATCTGCAGCGGCCTGAAAGAATTTCTTAATCGCCTGATCGTTGTACTTCTGTTGTGTTAAGACAACAATCAGCACGTCCGAAATCTGCCGGAGATGGTCGGCCCGCTCCCAGTTTACTACCGCAATGCTGTCGACATCCGGTGTATCAACGATAATCAGATTTTCCGGAAGATTCTCGCGATCCCGATAAAACAGAAAATGCCGGGGAGACTCCTGAAGTGGCTGCTCCGCTTCCTCCCAGGGAATCACTTCAAACCCCGGGAATAACGTTTCGACGGAAATCAAATCCAGTTGCCGGTGATGAATAATCGCGGTGGGATGCTTGGTCCCGGATGCTGTCGGCGTCGTCGCGCTGATCTTTGCTCCGGCGATATGATTGAAAACAACACTCTTCCCGAGATTCGTCCCTCCAACCACCGACACGACAAGATAAGCATGAGCTCCCAGTTGTGGGATCAGCTTGCGTGTCATCAGTTCATACCATTCCCGCCCCGCCAGCGGGGGAAGATGTAGCGGCGCAGAGAGAACTTCCAGTTGCCGTGTCGCCGAGCACAATTCAGAGACCAACTCTGAAGAATTAGGGGTCATATCCGCCATGTGATTGTTGATAAGCCTGCCACGGGTGCCGAGAACATTTTTATTCCAAATTTCAGTATTTTACTGAAAAAACAGGCATTTCTGCCAAAACACGCCCCAACCATCTGCGTTAAGAAAGTACAGACGGCTCTAAAAGTTGATTCCAGAACAAGGCTTGAATTCGTACCGTCCCGATCGTGGGAACGGAGCCTCTCCTATATATCATCGCGAGAAAAGTAACCTGTATCTCACACTACAGAACGAGGCATGCCTGTACTCCACCCGTAAAGAAACGATTCATCGAAAACAGAAAAACGGTAAAGATCTGCATGATAATGCTTGAACATGTGCCTGTATTTATTGCCTTTACAATAACGACTGCTATATTGTGACGTAGTGAGTCCTGATTTCCAATGGCTTTGGTTAATGATTTTCAAGTCCAGATTTCTCATCTGACACAGGCAAATCAAGAGATCCAGTACGTATTTCTCGCTCGTGTCTTGCCTGACAAATCAGTAAAGCCATTGGAAACTGCATGTCAACGACTGTGAAACGCCCCCGACAAAACAAACTCCAACTTCTCGTGAATAGGAGATTCCATCGTCTGGATGGTTTTGCTGGTGGCTCTAAGTAATGTTAAAAGGATGTTTGAAATTATGGCGAAGAAAAAAGCTGCCCGTGGTGAATTCAACATGTCAGCCGAGATTCGAAACCTGCTGCAGGACAAGCCCGCTCTGTCCAGCCGGGAAGTTTTCGAAGCACTGAAAGCACAGTTTCCAGATCAGGAAATCAACCGCAATTCCTGCAATGTTGCATTCTCCCACGCACGCCGCAAGCTGGGAATTAAAGGGGGAGCTCGTAAGTCTGTTCGCCGTCGTCGTCCAGGTGCAGCTGCTGCTCCAGCCGCAACTCCAAAAGCCTCAGTCGCTGCTGCTGGCGGACCACTGAACCTCGATCTGCTGCAAGCCGCTCGTGCCCTGCTGACCAAAGCAGGCAGCGCTGACGCCGCAGTTCAAGCGATTAAACAACTGCAAGCCCTGCAGATCAGCTAGAGCAATTTGTTCTACAATAATGGCCGCGCAGCATGCGTCTCACCAGTGCAAACACTGGTCCTCGCATGCTACAGCGGCCTTATTTTTTGGGGCCTTATTTTTTTGCTTCGAACGAATTCGGGAAGAAGACTCACGCATAGGCGCTAAATTTGGGGAACAGCTTTTCTGGGCAAGTCGTCCTGAAATGTTTTCAAGAATTCAAGAACCACGAATCGATCGAATCTGACGAATGAATTCTTGTGGACGCTGATCAAAAAATTCGTGCGATTCGCTTCATTCGTGGTTTCTGAACAATCTCTCTCTTTCACTTTCGACCCCGATGTAAAAATACCTAGGCACGACCTCATACAAAATTCTTTGCGCCTTAGCGCCTTTGCGTGAGTCTCCTCTTCTTCTCACTATCAACATGGTAAACCGCCACACGTGAATGCATGTTCACTTCTCTGGCCAGTTTAAATGCCGATGAAGAAACTGATAGGTCCCCACCCCATGAATCGCATGGGGGCCATCGAAGTATTCAATTTCTGTTAAATCGCTGATCCCCAATTTGACATAGGCACGCCGGGCCTTGGCATATTCCCAGGCGACCCATTCGTCTGGAGCAACGCCGTCATCATGCCCTCGTTCGATCATGAAAGGCCGAGGAATCATCAGCCATGTCAGCTCCGCATAATTGGCGATGTGTCCCATGTTCCACTCGAAGATTTCATATTCCCCAGTGTAAACATAAGAGTAACGATCTTCACTGGAGGCAATCTTTCGGATCCAGTCGTTGTAATCGGCGGAACAGATGGAAAGGCAATACCCCGGCTGATCGTCCGTCGGCACAAGCAATGTTGGAACACGAACGGCCGTCTTCCCTCCATAGGAAATTCCGTAAAATGCAATCCGGCTCGGGTCCACATACGGCAATCCCGCCAGCCAGCGTAACGACTGGCGATGCTGTTCAATAATATAACTGAACAGGGAATATCCAGATGGATTACTTTTGCGTTGCAGAACGCGAAAGTCGTCAAATCCTTTGTAAGGGTTTTGTGGGGCGTAGACGATAAACCCTCGCTTCACGAGTTCGGCACTCACCTCCTGATAAGCTCGCCACTTTCGGGAAGAACGATCTGCAATCAACGTGTCCTCGGGTGAGCCTTCCAGTCCGTGCTGAAACACCACAACGGGCCGTTTCTCTCCTTCTTTGAGATCTTTGGGAATCAGCAACCATCCCCCTGCAATCACCCCCCAGTCATTCTCTTTCTCACTGGATGAAGCGGGAGCCGGATAGACATCCAGTACGACTTCATAGCCGACATACTCCGGTTCGTCCAACACTTTTCTTGTACGAGGATTGAGCGGAACTGTCGGTGGCGTCAGCTTTCCAATGAATGACTCGTGAACCCAGTTCCGGTATCTTTCGTTCGATTTCGCAAAGGCTTCCAGACTGGACAGATTCACCTCTTTCCACTTTGCGGCGCGAACCTTATCACTCCGGTGCAGCACCGTCTGAGAATAGCGAACAAGTTCCTCCACTTGCGATTTCATACGCAACGCCAATGCGTCCTTCGAATCCGGGAATGCCGTGCTGTTATACAACATGAGATGCTGCTGCGTCTGTTGATCTGCTGCCGGCTCCCGTGCTAAAGAAACACTCCTGGAAACGATCTCTTCGATTCCTTTCTCTGCATCCTCTGTTGTCAGCAGCGTGATCGATTCCCCGGCACCGGCCTTCTGATAATATTGCTGTGCTCTGGCGAACTCCCGTTTCACACTCTCCAGTTGCAGAGTTCGGATCAAGCCAGGAGCCGCGACATGAGCACGTTTTTCCGGAGTGAGTACAACATCCACATCCTGTGCATTCGGAGCCGAAATGTGATCAATAATCAGTGGACGAGGTGCAATGAGACTGGCCAGTTCCGCATCTCCAAACTTCTTTAACTGTCCGAAGAGATTCCGATCGATCGGTTCCTCCCAGACCCGTTCCCGTTCATTAAAGTAATTTCGAACAACAACAGCTTGAATGGTCTCTTCATCAATCGCTCCGGCTGCAAGTGCGATTAATCCTCCGTCGCCCGTTCCGACGACAGCGGTTCGTAAGGGCCAGCCACGAAACGCCTCCTGAACTGTACGAATGCCTGAAAGTACCTTGGCCACTTCGTACCCGATCGGGTGTCGTCCCAGTTCGAACGAAACCCGATAGATCAACTCCCGATGGGGAATGTTGGTCCAACGAAGATCGGGGTGCCCGGACCAGGTGAAATCGCGATCAATCAAGACCGGACAGAGCACCACGCAGCCCTGTTCTGCCAGAAGTCTGGCAATCTGTTGCGGTCTCTCGATGCCCTCTTCCGTTCCGAAAAGCTGTTCGGGAGACTGCCCGGCATCTGGGATGACCACCACGAATGAAACGTGAGATCGAATTGGAATTGGAATGGAAATGAGACCGCGTCCGGTCACTCCTTCAAAGGCATCCCACTGGCAGGGAACCACCAGTGATTGGGGGGGATCCTGTTCTTTGATCGGTCTGGAAGACAATGACAGAACCGACTTGATCGTCCCTGACACCGGGACTTCTTCCGGGGGAAATCCGATGATCGATTTGAATTCATCTCGGGCCGCCTGTCGAAGGGGTGCCCGGTCTTCTTCTGTTGAAGCGTTGAGCCAGGGAGCTGTCCGTTGTTCCTTCTGTCGGGCGAGTTCACGTTCCGCGAAGAGCCCGATTCCACGAGTCATCACTGAATAGAGCGGTTCATCGAGGACCAGAGGGGAAGAGTGCGGAAGAACCGGATCGGTTGGAACGATCTCTTCAGCTGCAGGGAGCGATCTCGTGATCACGACCAAAACAGAGAACGCGAACCACCAGCGAGTCGAACGGATCATCGTGCTGACCATTCTATTATTAAGACAAGATTCCGGCGCCAGGTCGCAAACTTCAGACACCCCAGGAGATCACGACAGAGCCGAACACAGCGACACACTTTGTAAACGGTCTCATTCAATTTCGTCAATATATCGCCTCCCTCCCCTGAACGGCAGTTTTTTCAGATTCATTACGGCGCGATTTCCGAATCATCAGAATTGATCTGTTCCTGTTCCCGGGATCCCGGCTAATCTTCGCGACTCTGCCTGAATTCCCTGAAAACAACTTCAACGGATGGAGTTCCTCAATCCTGTCAGGCCAGAGTGGTTACACCCTCAAGGATGATTGTGCTGCCGTATCTGCTCGATTTCTGTTATGTGATTCTTCTGATTCTTGTGTCTCCACATCTCTTATGGAAACGCTGGAAGCGAGGAAAATCACAGACAAACTTCGGCCAGAAACTTCGAGGGCGCCTTCCACGACGATGGAATCATTCCAGTCCCCGGATCTGGATCCATGCCGTCAGCGTCGGTGAAGTTCTGCAGTTGCGACAACTGATTTCCAGGATGCGCGAGAGTCGTCCCGACCTTCAGATTCTGGTGACAACGACAACATCCACCGGTCACGCGGTCGCCTGTGAGACATTAGAGGGATGTGACGTTGCCTATTTTCCGCTGGATTTCAGTTATACTGTCAATCGGGCTCTGTATCGTGCCTGCCCGGACTTGATCATTCTTGTTGAACTCGAATTGTGGCCCAACTTTATCACTGCCGCAACAAACCGGTCGATTCCGTTAATGATTATTAATGGTCGACTGAGCGAACGCAGTTATAAAGGATACTCCCGGATCCGTTTTCTGATTCAAGGGTTATTAGACCAGTTGAAACTGATTGCCGTTCAATCGGAGGAATACCGGGAACGTTTCATCGATCTCGGCGCCCGTCCCGAGCGAACAATTGTCACCGGCTCCATCAAATTTGACGGCGTCAACATGGATCGGGGGAATTCACGCACTCAGGAACTCCGTGAATGGTTACAGATTCGCCCTGAGGAACTGGTCTTTATGGCCGGGAGCACGCAGGACCCGGAAGAGCGGTACGCGCTCACCATTTTCAAAGAGCTTCAGCAGGAGTTTCCGCAACTCCGGCTGATTCTCGTACCGAGACACCCCGATCGAGGCGATGAAGTCGCCAGTCTGATCCAGTCGCAAGGACTGCATGTTGCCCGACGATCCCGGTCTGGAATCACTCTTTCCGCATCGCAGCAACCGGTCGGACTGCTGGATACCGTCGGTGAGCTGGGAGCCTGCTGGGGACTGGCGGATGTGGCCTTTGTCGGAGGAAGTTTCACGAAACGAGGGGGCCAGAACATGCTGGAACCTGCCGCTTACGGTGCGGCCGTCTGCTATGGCCCGAATACCAGCAATTTCCGGCAGGTCGTGGAATTGCTGGAACAGCACCAGGCATCACAACGTGTCCGGTCTCTTGAAGAACTGACCCAGTTCGTTCGAACCATGCTTAAAGACCGAACTCAGGCGGAGGAAATGGGACAACGGGCTCAGAACCTGATTCTCAGTCAGCAGGGAGCCACTGCCCGCACTGTAGAACAGATCTTCAGTATTCTTCAGACCCGAAGAGACTCGTCCCGATCAGCCGCCTGACGGCACTGGAACACCCGTCGGGTGGCCGCGATTGCTTGTAATCAGGGCGATACAGCCGTTCGAGGTTGTCTATCAGACATTCTCATGCAAGACCGTTCCGTCTCTTATGGAGTCGTACTGGGGGCCATGTTTGCATCGCGCCAGCAGGGCGAACATGCAATGGACATCCCTATCTCGTTTGGCATGCTCATGCTGCTGAGCCGTACTTTTCAAGAGATGCCACTCAGGCTCTTGTCGCGAGTGGATAAAGTCTTCACCAGAAGGGCTTTGAAGCAGCGAGGCACGAAATGAGCATCCAACACCCAGCTCAAATCTCCGAGCGGCGCGTCTCGACATCATTCATCGCCTACTTCTCCGCTGATTTCGTTTCCACCAGCACTTCATCCTGTTTTTGCTGGAAGCGGATGACGCTGGCTCCCATGTTGAAGCCGGTGACTTCGTTGTCCTGTGACAGTTTTTTGCTGACGAGAAGTCCTCGGGCGGTGTCGATGATCACGGTTCCATGAGGGCGGCGGCGGAGGAGTTGCATTTCTTCTTCGGCATCATCGAGCACTGTCAGCACCCGGGTTTTGATCTCGATTTCCGCCCGATTTTGTTCATAAGACTTCAGCATATAGGTTCGCTGCATTCGGACCGGCTTTTTCAAGCCGGGAGGGATCATGATGTTGGCAGTGAAATCTTCTTTCCACGATTCGCCGACAGTGACTGCTTTCTCTGGCAAGGCTACCAGTACGTCAAACGCGGCCGAAGCGGGATCGTTGGGAACCTGATCTTTAGCAACAAGCGGTTTGTAGTCCGAGATCTCTCCACGAGGGGAGATGGTTAGTTGCAGGTGGGGTTCGCCGATCAGTCCTTCCAGAGCCAGAAAAACAGGAGGACGGTCCTTGTCTTTGGCGCTCCGGCTGTCGAAACTGAGTTTCTCTCCGTTTTGCAGGATCTCCAGCTGGATCTCTTCGATCTTGAGTTCGAGTACGGCAGAGCCATCGGGGTTGACCGATTTCACTCGATAAGATTTCGTCGAACTCTGGTGGGAGTAGGGTTCTTCCGTCGTTTCGCCGACGTGGATGCGGTAGTCATCGTTCAAGACCACCCGATATCGGACAATCTGTCCCTCTTCGAAGCGATATCGAAGTTGAATTCCGTCATCGGCCGTGGCGAGAGAGTCGCCGATCCCGAAACTGGCGAGGAAGAAACCGGTCAGGGTCAGGCAGCGATAAATTGTCTCGAAACGCATCAGGAACTCCATTTCAGCCTTTGACTTCCCCGGAAGATTCAGAGGAACCACGGAAAAGACGGAAATCACGGAAAAGAAACAAGGGAAGGGAGTTGTGGAGAACTCCAGCATTTCTCTGTTTCGATTCTTCCTTTTTGTGGTGAATCATTTATCTCAATACGAGATCCACTCGTATGTTGGTGATTAGAGCAGATTTCCGACGAATGCCGAAAGAGCGATCTGAGAGACGCTGCACTTGGTTCGGAAAGATAAAGGATCGCAAAGAAACAAAAAAAGCTGTAAAAACCTGACCATTCCGGTCCTGCTTTACAGCTTTAAGTTCTTGTGTCAGCAAGGGTTTTGTAAGCGAGGCGGACGGGACTTGAACCCGCAACCCCCGGATCGACAGTCCGGTACTCTAACCAATTGAGCTACCGCCCCAGTGCTGCATCACGACGTTTGGGTCGCGAGATCGGGAGTTTATGGATCGATTGTTCGCGCGTCAACTTGACCGATATCACTTTCTTGCAGAGTCGGAATAAATCAGAGTCGGCATCAACCAATCGGAAATGTCCGCGAATTGACATCAGGGGCAGGACTTGCGAAACTCTATTGGCTCGATGGGGAAGGTACGCCGTGACGTTGGAGTCACTGCGGTTTTTTGAGTGCGTTTTTTGATTGTGTTAAGGATCGGAAATGGCTTCCAAGCGCCTGCTGGATAAACGACGAGAAGTTGAAGCTGCGGAAAAGCAGGGGAAGCTCAAGAAAACAGCTTCCGCCAGGAAGTCCTCCTCCGGTAAGGCTCCCGCCCGGAAGCGGAAAGTCAAGGCTCCGGAGCGGAAACGCCTGATGTGGGGTGTCTTCAGCGGCACCCTGAAAGAAGAAGGCCGGTTTGCCTACGACGAGAAAGATAAAGCCGAAGAGAAACTGGCTCTGTTGCGGTCGAAGAGCAAGAAACTCTATTTCATTCAGCCGATCAAAGAATCTCTGAATGAATCGTCGGTCTCCAAGGAAAGCGATGTTCTTCCTGCCGGTGACGACGAAGAGTTGCTGAACGATGAAGCTCAAGTCGACGACGATGAAGATGATGTCGACGATGACATGGATGACGACGGCGAAGAAGAATAGACTCGTGTTGCGTCAGCATTCAAAATGAGGGTGAAAGACTCGAAACGGGAGCGGCCAACGAGCCGCGGAACATGTGAGACAACCCGAAGTTTGAAGCCTGACAAGGCACCAGCCTGCTTTCTGGGTATTTTGCAGCGATTCTGATTTGGTGATCAGCAGTGCCATTGGACGTGATGTTCGATGGCACTTTTTCTGTTTCGGAACAGACATCTCTGTCAATCGGGGTCTCTGGCAAGTTGAGTCTCTGTCAACGGGAGTGTTGATCGTGAAGCTGGCCACTCTTTTAACTGGTGAAGGTCCTCTGGTTGTCGGTGTAGAAGGAGAGGATGATGAGCCTCTCTTCGTTCCGCTGAACTGGATCGACTTGACGCTGCCGAAATCGATCAAGGAAATCCTGGCGACGGATACCGGTCTGGCCCGGTGTCGTGCGGCAATGACCAAGGGACAAGCCGTCCATCGTCATGTGACCGGCACATTGTTGCCTCCCATTCCAGATCCGGGGAAAGTGATCTGCATCGGGTTGAACTACCGGGATCATGCTCTTGAAGCGGGAATGGCGATTCCGGCGGAACCGGTCTGCTTCGGTAAGTTCGGTAACACGATCATTGGCAGCGGTCAGACGATTCGTCTTCCCCGAGTCTCGACACAGGTCGATTACGAAGCCGAGTTAGTCGTTGTGATCGGAAAGCGAACGTACAACGTTTCCAAAGAGCAGGCGTTCGAATCGGTTGCCGGTTATTGTAACGGGAACGATGTCTCCGCCCGAGACTGGCAGATCAACAAGCCGGGGAAGCAGTGGATGCTCGGCAAAACCCCTGACACCTTTGCTCCGCTGGGACCGTGGATTGTCTCGTCTGACGAAGTGGGGGATCCGCACGACCTCACTGTCGAACTCCGGCTGAACGGCAAGGTGATGCAGTCGGGGAGCACGAAAGAGTTCATCTTCGGTGTCGATGAAGTTGTGTCGTATCTGTCTCAGATCATGACGCTGGAACCGGGAGATGTCATCTTTACCGGGACTCCGCCCGGAGTCGGTATGGCTCGTGATCCGCAGGTCTGGCTGAAGCCGGGAGATGAAGTGGAAGTCTCCATTCAGGGGCTCGGCACGTTGAAAAACAACGTCGCATAGTTTCCATTTTGTTTTCGCTTTACCGACCGTTCTGTTGTCTGGCAACTGCTGAATTGCAGATTTTCTGAGCCTGTCGGAAGTTCTTTTTTCTCGCCGATTGAGGGCTACGTTCCGGTTTCATCGGTGCGTATACTCATTATGGATGTTGTGCGTTGAAGTTGAATATTCAATGAATCACTTCAGTGTTGTCTCCAGTTGAGAGGAAGGCTCCGAGTTATGGCAATTGAACCGGTGCGACCCAGTATCGCGGAGACTTCCTATCGATTTTTCGATCGGCCACTTCACCCGGAATTGTTCAGCCCGGCGGTGATCGGACGTTTGAAAACCGGGAAATATGAGATGTCGTTGGGCATCTGTCGGGGAGGGCACTATCTCCAGATGACTTCCAACGGAAAAACGGTTGCGGAAGTGACCGGACCCGACAGTGAAGTTCTTGCCACGTACGGGTTGCAGCAGACCTATTTCTTTAATGATCAGGAGGAACTCGTTCTCGAGGCAACGGTTCCTTTGAATTATCACTTCGCTGGACAGATCGATACGGTTGATTTCGGTGTCTTTACCCGGGTGCAGATGGAACTGGAAATGGAAGCGGCCAAGGCGTTTGTTTCCTTTCAGTTCCCCGCGACCCATCGCTTGCTGCCGGGACCGCTCAGCCTGGCCCAGGTGGAAGGGAACGAACGGATGATCGTCGTGAACACGTTCCATACATTTCCGGACGATCTGGTGATTTTGAGGACGCAGTCGCTGTTTGAGTTTCCCAAGTGAGAGGAAATTTGAAATTCAAAAGGTTGAAATTCGAAACAAATTCAAAATCAAAAATTCGAAAACGGATGTTGTCTTCGTTTCGTCCATGCCCATTTTTGAATTTCACTCTTTCGAATTTGTTTCGAATTTTCTGTCTTCGAATTTTGAATTTTCTTCCCCAGTTGTTTCGTCACCAATGGTGTGCTTGAGCGGGATTTCCGGCAGGAACCAGGTCAGCAGGAATCCGAACAGGGCCACACATCCCGCCAATCTGAAGATGGATTGGAATGATGAGGAAAAGGCGTCTCGAAACAGGGCGCGCGTTTCCAGTGGAAGCTGCAGAATCGACTGGGGAGAGAGGGCGGACAGGTGAGTTTCCGCGATCGTTTCTGGCGGAATCACCTCGATCAGATTTTGATGCAGGCAAACGGTGAACAAGGTTCCCAGAACTGCGGTTCCGAGTGAGCCTCCCATGAGTCGAAAGAGCAGGGCACCGGACGTGGCGATTCCCATTGTTCCGTATTCCACGGAATTTTGAATCGCCACCACCAGCACCTGCATGATCATCCCCAGTCCAATTCCCAGCATGAGAAAATAGAGTGAAAGTGTGGCCTGAGAAATGAGGGCGTCGAGTCTCGACAGCAGAAACAGGCCCATCGAGATGATGAACATGCCGACGATGGGAAAAGTCTTGTAACGGCCTGTTCGACTGATGGTTTGCCCGGAAATGATGGACATGACCAGCACTCCTCCCATGAGTGGGAGGAGTTGCATTCCGGACTCCGTGGGGGAGGCCCCTTTAACCACTTGAAGGAACAGGGGGAGGTACGTGACGGCTCCCCACAGGGAGAAGCCGACAATCCAGCTCAGGCAAACCGAGACGGTGAAGGATCGATTTAAAAAGAGTCGCAACGGGAGCACGGGTTCCACAGCGCGGGCTTCCACCAGAATGAACATGATCAGTGCAAGCAGGGTTGTTACGCCTAATCCCAGGATGATGGGGGAGGTCCACGAGTATTCCGTTCCTCCCAGGTCGGCCAGCAGGATCATTGACGTGAGAAGAATGGCGATCAGGACAATTCCCGAGTAGTCAATCTCCCGGCGAATGGTCGGACGACGGGGAGGTAATGTCCTGGCGATCACAAGAAGGGCGAGGATTCCGACCGGCAGGTTGATGTAAAAGATCCATCGCCATGTCCAGTGAGAAGTCAGATATCCCCCCAGAAGAGGACCGGCAACGCTCGCCAGCCCGAACACGGCACCAAAGATTCCCTGATAGCGTCCACGTTGTCGGGGAGAGACAATATCGCCAACGACTGCTTGGGCGGTCACCATCAGGCCACCTCCGCCGAGTCCCTGAATCCAGCGGAAGAAGATGAGTTGCGGCATTGTCTGGCTCAGTCCACAGAGTATGGAACCGGCCAGAAAGAGAAGAATCGCTCCTTGAAGAATCCCTTTGCGTCCGTAGAGATCGCCTAATTTCCCGTAAAGTGGAATCACCGTTGTCTGGCCGACCAGATATGCGGTGACAACCCAGGAAAGTTGTGTCAGTCCCCCGAGTTCACCCACAATGGTCGGCAGGGCCGTTGTGACAATGGTGGAGTCCAGCGCCGCAAGCATGATCGCCAGGACGAGGCCGCTGTAAACGACAAGAATCTGTCGATGTGAAAGAGGAGGCGGAGATTCCGGAGAATGAGCAACGTTCATGAAGGGTTGTCGGTTTGGGCGACCCGCTGGTTGCTGTCCTGGTTTCTGGTCACGGACGGAGTTGGAAAGGCCTTGGTGATCTGATCGGGCAGAGCTTATCACGATGGGGGCTGAGTCGGGAATGTGAACCGATTTCGAAAAAGGAGATTGTCACGGAGTTGTCAGGAAGACATGACTTGATGGGTTGTATCGGATTGATGGCGCTGTGAACGGTGATGGGAACTTCGGCGCGGCCCCATTTCGGTAAAAACCCTGTTAAAGGTTCAGAAAAATCAAGGGAATGGCTCCCGTTTCTTGACATTCCTGTTGCGGGCGCATATTGTTTCCGAATCGCTCCGTTGTGAGCCATCGTCGGATCATTGGTGTTCTCCTCTGCTTTTACCGTTGATTTTTCAGGGATTTCCTGAAGAAACAGAAGCAGGACGGGGACATCACGAGATTAACCCCCCTCCGGTTTCGACCGGAAAGAGAAAAAGGCTTCTCATGTAAGCATTGGCGTTTATCAGCGGCCGGTGCTCTGCAACCGCAGACACTCGAACAGTTTATGTTCGGTTGTCTACGGGTGGGAGTGGCCCTTTTCTCTGACGTGTTTGGACGATGAGTGGGACTTTGTACCCGCTCTTTTTTTTCATCTGTATTTGAGTGCCACGAGCAGAACTCCCGTCGTCCGTCGGGAACTTGCAGGTTTCGCGAGAGAGACTGAGCCGGGTTCTGTGAGAGGTTCCTAGTTATCTGATGGCAGAACGATCATGAATGGCAATGAGGTCTTGCGTATCGTCGACGCCATCCATCGCGATAAGAGCATCGATAAAGAAATCGTCTTCAGCGGCATTGAAGCCGCGATTTTGTCCGCTGCGCGAAAACATTATGGAGAAGATCGCGAGATTGTCATTCAGATTGCCAGGGCTTCCGGCGATGTCAGTGCCACACTTGATGGCCGTGAACTTCCTCCGGATGAACTGGGAGACTTGCTCGGGCGGATCGCCGCTCAGACCGCCAAGCAGGTGATGATTCAGAAAATTCGTGAAGCCGAGCGTGATGCTCTGTTTGACGAATTCAGCGAGTTGCGAACGCATCTGGTGAATGGTGTCGTCGTACGGGTCGATCATGGGGTGGCTTCGGTCAATCTCGGAAAAGTTGAAGCAATTCTTCCTAAAAGCGAACAGATTCCAGGGGAATCTCATCGCGTTGGAGACCGCGTTCGGGCAGTTGTACTGGAAGTCCGTAAAGCGGGAAGTCGAATCAAAGTTGTGTTGTCCCGAACGCATCCGGAACTGGTACGACGACTTTTTGAAGTTGAGATTCCGGAAGTCTCGGAACGAGTGATTGAAGTTCGCTCGCTGGCCCGGGAGGCAGGTTACCGCTCTAAAGTGGCTGTTTCCTGCTATGACAATAATATTGACAGTGTGGGAGCCTGTGTTGGTGTCCGTGGCTCACGAATTAAGACGATTGTCGACGAACTGGATGGCGAGCGGATTGATATCGTTCGCTGGAATGATTCATTGCAGGTACTGATTCCGAACGCGATGCAGCCTGCGGAAGTAGAAGATGTCATTCTGTGCCAGATGCTGGGGCGAGTGATTGTTCTGGTCCGTGATGACCAGTTGTCGCTGGCCATCGGTAAGAAGGGTCAGAATGTCCGGCTGGCGTCGAAGCTGGTAGGGTGGGACATCGAAGTGATGACTCAGGATGAACTGGATGAGCAACTGGAACGTTCGGTTGCCGCCTTCATTCAGATTCCACAGGTGACGGATGAACTTGCCGAGGCGCTTGTTTCACAAGGGTTCTTCAGCTTTGAAGATTTGTCGGTCATCGAGCCGGATCACCTCCGTGAACTGAGCGGTCTGGGGGATGATGACATTGACGCCATTGTGACTTACGCCGATCAGGAAGCTGAGCGGGAAGAGCAGGAAACTGACCGCCGTAAAGCGATTGAGCGGGAAGCCAAACGGGTTGAAAAAGAAGCTGCCGAACTGGATGCCATGACCGGAAACCGACTTGGAACCTCCGAATCTGGAGAAGCGGTTTCGGAACAGATTGCGACGGAACAGGCGGATTCTGAGCAGACGGTGGACGATCAGGAGAGTTCGTCTGTCGATGTAGTGACAGAAGAAGTTTCTGAAGTGATCTCCGAGGAGGAAGAAATTGCCATCGAGGAGAGCGCTGAAGAGGTCAGTGATGAATCTTCAAGCCAGCAGGCGTAGTGGAGTGATCACTCTGTCCTGATGAGTTGCCGACGTGGTCCGCATGGGGAATTTCATGCAGAGTCTTGTTGGTGAATCGGTCAGTCAGGTGAAAGCTTCCGTTGTTGCCGGCAAGAAGTCCATCCGGGAAATCGGATGGTGTTGAGAGATGAAGCCCCGACAAAACTTCCTCGAATCCGCTCGCGGAATCAGGGGGTCTCATGATCTGAGAGGTTTTGTTCGCGGCCGTTAGAAGTATTGTACAATTGCAGCGCAATGATGATCCGATGATAAGTCGGTTCCAATGTTGCTGGATGGAACTTGAAGTCGTCGATCGATTTTGTGTTGCGTTTGGCTCTGGGGATAGCGCTGTCGAGGTAATTTTCGGCATCTCACAGTGAGATGAGGCATGCACACAATCAGATGATCTGAGTCAGGCATCGGGTTGAAGTGATGAGCCGAATTCGGGCTGCTCACAGCGGTCCTACAAATGAAGGTCTCCGGTCGGATCGTGGCCGATTTCGGAGATGCAATTCAGAGGGGTGACGATTGAAGATCCGTATCTTCGCACTTGCGAAGGAATTGGGTGTAGACAGCAAGGATCTCATTCAGCAATGCAATCAGGCAGGGCTGGATGTGAAGAGTTCCCCGTTGGCCAGCATTACGCCTGACGAACGGGACGTGCTGATGGATTACCTGCAGAATCTGAATTCTTCGGGTGGCCGCTCCGCCGCTGCAGTGGAAACGGCTCCACCACAGGTGCGCGAAGAACTTCGCCGGGAACCTTCATCACGGGAAATGCGTGAAATTGGGCCGCTCTCGTCCCAGTTGCGAACCCGTCGGGCTCCGCGAAAGGAGACGGCGCTTTCTCCCGATGATGCGGAACAGGAATCGGAAGTGGAATTGGGCCAATTGCCTGTTTCCGAACCGGAAATTCCTCACGAGGAAGCTGTCGCTCCGGCGGAACCAGTCGTTCCTGAGCCTGTGGCGACACCGGTTGCTGAGGTTCCCGTTGTTGCAGAACCTGAAACAAAACCAGAGCCAGCGCCGGCTCCCGAATCTGAAGATCAGGGGACAGTCGCCGCTGCCGCTCCTTCTTCCTCCCCAGCCGCTCCTTCTCCCCCACCATCTTCTTCGACACCTTCTTCCCCTCCGCCAATGACAACAATTGCCCGTCCGGCTCCATTGAGCCGTTCTGATTACATTAATCCGGCTGGTGGCAGTTCGGCGATTCGAGAGATGAAGCCGCATGGTTCCATCCGGGTGTCGGAAGATCGTCCTGCCGCTTCAGCCAGAGCAGGTGCAGGAGCGGGTGCGGAACAACCGCGCGCTCCGATTCCACCTCGACGGGAGAAGAAACGCGGCCCGGCGTTGCCGAATCTGGCGACTCCGAACTTTAAGCCGGCAGTGATCAAAAAGGTCGACGAACCAGTACATAAGCCGGATCTGGCATTGACCGGCGACGTGCTGAAAAAGAACAAGCTGGCTGACATTCTCAAGAAAAACCGGGACGACGCAACACGGCGTCCGACGGTTGAGGATGAAGAGAAGGCACCAGTCAAAGGAAAATCCGGTCGGGCAATGGGGCTTGAAGAAGCCCGTGAAGCCCGTCGTCGCCGTCGGCAGAAATCGAAGTCGTCGGATGACGAAGAGAACGTGATCCATAAAACGGTGAAGCGTGCAGCACGCCGCGGCGCCTCCCATGTGGAACGCAAGTCGTCGGCTCTCATTTCCCCCCCTATCACCGTTCGCAGCATGTCTGAAACGTTGGGACGCCCGGCTCGTGACATTCTGACGGTGCTCTTTGCACAAGGCCAGATGGTCACGATCAACGATCAGCTCGATGAAGACACTGCCGTTGAAATTGCGATGGAACTGGGCGTGGATTTGCAGATTCAGCATGAGGCGGATGTTGAGGATACTTTGGCAGATCGTCTCAGCAGCAAGGAGTCGTCAGGGGACGTGGAAACTGTTGTTCGGCCTCCGATCATCACCGTACTGGGACACGTCGACCACGGTAAGACCACGCTGGTCGACCGGATTCGTTCGTCCAATGTGGTTGCCGGCGAAGCAGGGGGAATTACCCAGCATATCGCGGCCTATCAGGTGGAACACAACGGCCAGAAACTGACTTTCGTGGATACCCCGGGTCACGCTGCCTTCGGAGAAATGCGTGCCCGCGGTGCGAACGTCACGGATATCATCGTTCTGGTGGTCGCGGCCAACGACGGCGTGATGCCGCAGACGGTGGAATGTATCAGTCATGCGAAAGCGGCTGGTGTTCCGATTGTCGTGGCGATGAACAAAACCGACTTGCCGAACATCAACGAACAGAAGGTTCTCACGGAGCTTTCACAGCACGGAATTCTTCCGCTGGAGTGGGGAGGAGATGTCGAAGTGGTCCGGGTTTCCGGTCTGACGGGAACCGGTGTCGACAACCTTCTCGAAACACTGTTGCTGACGGCTGAACTGGGAGACTTGCGGTCTCCGGTTGGAGCGGCCGCCGATGGTGTCTGTCTGGAAGCATTCCGGGATGAAGGTCGCGGGCCGATTGCCTGGGCGATTGTGCGTCAGGGAACGCTTAAAGTCGGAGACCTGGTTCTCTGCGGTCCGTCATTTGGACGTATTCGTGCGATGTACAACGACCGGAACGAAGAGGTCAAGGAAGTTGGCCCGAGTACGCCGGTTAAAATTGCGGGTCTGAATGAAGTTCCAGGAGCAGGGGATCACCTGTTCGTCATGGACGATATTGAGGAAGCCCGACAGATTGCCGAACAACGACGTGTTCGTGGTCGGGCAGCGGCATTGTCCGGTCGTGGTGGACCGAAGTCTCTGGAAGACTTCTTCGCCGGGCGGGACGGGGCGATCAAAGATCTGCCGTTGATTATCAAAGCCGATACCCCAGGATCGCTCGAAGCGATTCGGGGAGAACTCGACAAGTTCGAGCATCCTGAAGTCCGTATCAAGGTGCTGCATCAGGGGGTTGGCGGAGTCAACGAAAGTGACGTGTATCTGGCTTCATCGTCCGGGGCCATTATTATCGCCTTCCACGTTGTTGCCGAAGATCGCGCCGAATCACTGGCTGGCCAGGAAGGTGTCGAGATTCGTCGATACAAGATCATTTACAACGTCACTTCCGATATCCGTCAGGCACTCGAAGGATTGCTGGAACCGGAGAAAGTGGAAGTGGCGACTGGTCGGGCCTTGGTTCTGCGAACCTTCAATATCAGCAAAACCGGAACCGTGGCCGGGTGTCGCGTTCTGAATGGAAGTATTGATCGTTCGAATCGGGTGCATGTGATTCGGGATCAGACGATTCTCAACAACTATGGCATTGCTTCGCTCAAACGAGAGAAAGACGACGCCAAGGAAGTTCGAGAAGGTTACGAATGCGGGATTCGTCTGGATGGGTTCAACGATGTCAAGGAAGGCGACTTGCTTGAAGCGTACAAAATCGAGGAACGGAAACGTTCTCTGGAAGAATGACGGTTTCAGGTATGTCAACAACAAGACGAACAGCAAAGATCGCCGCCGCTGTGCGGCAAGTCGTCAGCAAGGCGATTCTATTTGAGTTGCGCGATCCTCGCGTGACCGGAGTGACCGTACTCAATGTCGAAGTCGCTCCGGATCTGCGAACCGCCAAGGTTTACGTCAGCGTTCTCGGAGATGACAAAGCGGCCAGGCTGTCCCTGCAGGGGCTCAATGCCGCGCGGGGGTGGATTCAATCGAGAATCGTGGATGACCTGGACCTTCGATTAACGCCGGTTCTGTCGTTTGTCATTGATCCCGGAGTGAAGAAGAGTATCGAGATCTCGAAACTGCTGCGGGAAATCAATCCCTCTTCAGAGGAACTGCAAGCGGAGGAAGCTGATTCCAGCGACGATGAGGAAACTGATGAGGAATCAGTGACCGAAACGGATTCCGTGGAAGACGCGCCTGAAGAAGGGGAGATGGAAGACCAGCCTGAATCGGAAAACCCGACCTGACTCGTGTTGCGTCAGCATTCAAAATTCGGGTGGAAGAATCGAAACGGGAGCGGCCAACGAGCTGCGGAACATGTGAGACAACCCCAAGTTTGAAGCCTGACAAGGCACTCGTGCTGAATTTTGTTTCCTTCTCCACTTCCGTCAGGGGAATACAGAGAAGACTGGACATTTAACCGGACAGACCGCCGGGAGACGTTGATGCCTGCCAAATCCCTCAAGGCAGCTGACAAGCAGACGATTCTGAAAAAACTTGTCACCGAAATGAAGAAGCGTTATGGCGGATCGATTCCTAAACAGAATCGTTCGGTCTTTGAAACGCTGTTGTTTGCTGCCTGCCTGGAAGATGTCGGGTACGAGCAGGCGGAAGCCGCTTATACACGGCTGCTGGATGGCTTTTTCGATCTCAACGAGATTCGGGTCAGTTCCGTCAACGAGATCGAACAGGCACTCGGAGAAATTGAATACTCTGACTGGAAGGCGATGCGAATCCGGGAGGCGCTGCAGTTCGTCTTTGAAAAGCATTATTCCTTCGATCTGGAACAGCTCAAGCGAAAAACTCAGGAACAGGCCCAGAAAGAACTGGTTCAGATTCCTCATCAAACTGCGTTCATCCGGGCTTATGGAATTCAGCACTCGCTGGCCGCTCACCTGATTCCCGTTGATACCCGAATTCACCAGTTACTGGTCTGGCTGGGATTGGCGGAGGAAGGTTCGGATGCAGAGGCAGTCGGGGATGACCTGAAGTCGGGAGTGAAGAAGACGGATGCTCCGTTGTTGTGCTATCTGTTGAAGTGCACATCGACTGATCCTGAACTGAAGGGACACTTCTCCGATGGTCCGGTTCCTGGGGAAACCGATCCGTTTACCGCAGCCCAGCGGCTTGTTGATCTGTTCAAGAATCCCAAGAAGAAGCGTAAGCCCGCTAAGCCGGTTCCTGTAAAAGCCTCCGAAAAACATACGGAGAAAGGGGCTGGGAAAGTCGCGGAGAAGGCCACAGAAAAACCGGTCCCTGCCGGGAAGGCCGTCAGTCGGAAAAAGCCTGAGAAGAAGGTGACCGCCAACCGCGCGGTGGCCTCCAAGACCGCTCCCGCTTCCAGTCGGAAAGTGACGAAGAAGGTGCCGCCAAAGAAGGTCAACCGAAGCGGAAAGAAATAACGCTTTCTTGTGGATGACGCTGACGAATTTCCGGAATCGCTGTTGACCTGATGTCGACATCGCGCGACACTCTCCTACATTCGCCGAAACATGGATGTTTTTCGTCGGCCCTGGCCCTATTGGAGAGAGCGATGACGCTGTTGGATCTTCGTCGTCGGGGAGAATATTTTGCGTTTCGAGCGTTCGCCTGTGTGATTGAAGTTCTCAATCCCCGGCAGACGAAGCGACTGGCCTGCGCATTGGCCTGGGTCTTTGTCACCCTTTTGCCGCGAAGTCTCACGCGGTACGACATCGCTGTCGACAATATCTCAAAAGCGTATGGGGACGAACTGACGCCGGCTCAGGTGCATGAAATCATCCATAAGATGTGGATACACCTGTTTCGGATGGTGGCGGAAATTATTCAGTTTCCTCGAAAATTCCGCCGGGTGAACTGCCGCGACGTTGTCGTCTTTCGGAACCGGGCGGTTTGCGTGCAGGCGTTAATGACGGGGCGCCCTGTCTTTCTGGTCGGTGGGCATTTCGGAAACTGGGAAGCCACAACGGCCACATTCGGAGAATTCGGAATTCCCCTGGGAGTGGTGGCTCGAAAGCTGGACAACCCTTATCTGCATCACTGGTTTCAAAAAACGCGCGAATTAAGCGGACACCGACTCCTTCTGAAAGACGGTGGCTGGGACGGCATGGTCGACATCGTGCAGGCGGGAGGAAATCTGGCGCTGCTTTGTGATCAGGATGCCGGAAAACGGGGAATTTTCGTCGATTTCTTTGGTCGACCCGCGTCGACGTTCCGGTCTCTGGCGTTGATGGCGATGGAACACAAGGCGATTATTGTTGTCGGGTATGGTCGCCGTATTGAGGATGATTTCGACAACGCACGCTGGTCCCGGTTTGAGATTGGCTGCGAAGAAGTCATTGACGTCACTCAGGTGGTTGCCGAGGATGAAGTCCGTGAAATCACGGAGCGATACAGTCGTGCTCTGGAACGGGCGGTCCGTCGGTCTCCGGAACAATACTTCTGGGTTCACCGCCGCTGGAAGACACCTCTCCCTCAGAAGGGGAAACGATCAAGACCGAACACGATTCCGGTTTCCAGTGTCTCCAGTTCGGAGGAGACTGAAAATCTGTCAGAAAAATCTTTTCCGTCATCGCGGGCCGCGTAAATCTTTGGGAATACAGACAAATTGCGCCGGATCGTCTGTCGTGTAAAGCCTGTGGTCGTTGCAGGGAGTGTTTGATGTCTGGGAATGAACCATTGGCTTCTCCCCCGGTGACTTTCAGTAAACGCCGGGCGTTGACGCAGGATCTGGCGATCAGCTATCTGATGCAGCAGGGAGTGGAAAATCCACAGGTGATTTCGCTCGCGGCAGGGCTGGTCGATCCACTGACATTGCCGGTCACAGAAACAGCGGAGGCGGCGCAACGCATCCTTGCCAATCCCACGTCGGCACTGGGATCACTGCAATATGGAACCACTTCCGGCTATATCCGTCTGCGCCGCCTGATTCTCGATCACTTCGCGACGCTGGAAAAGTCGTCGCCGGAACAGTTGGGAATAGGACCGGATCGAGTTCTTTTAACCACCGGTTCACAGCAACTCCTTTCACTGGTCTGTGAAGTGTTGCTCGATCCCGGGGACATCTGCTTCGTGGCCGGTCCGACTTACTTTGTGTTTGCCGGAAACCTGTCCGGAGTGGGAGCCCGCGCTGTGACGATTCCCAGTGACGAGCACGGGATGGATATCGACGAACTTGACCGTGCATTTGCAGAATTAAATCAGTCGGGTGAACTGTCTCGTGTCAAGATGATTTATGTCGTCAGTTATTATGATAATCCGGGAGGAACCTGCCTTTCAGAAAGTCGTCGTCGACAGCTGATTGAGGTTGCTAAGAAATGGTCTCGCGATCACCAGATCTTCATTCTGGAAGATGCCGCGTATCGGGAATTACGTTATGACGGACCGGAGTTGCCAAGCATCTGGGGAGCAGACGAATCACGCGAACGGGTCATCTATACTCAAACGTTTTCGAAAACGTTTTCGCCGGGGGTTCGTGTTGGATTTGGAATTGTTCCTTCATCATTAGTGCAAGCGATTATTGATCGGAAAGGGAATGAAGATTTTGGTTCCAGTAACTTCGCACAGCATTTAATTGCCGACGTCTTGCAGCATGGGACGTATGGTTCTCATCTGGAAGCCGTCAAAACTGGATATACTGCCAAGCGAGATGCGATGCTGGCTGCTGCGGAAGAGTTCTTCTCTGAATTGCCCGGAGTTTCCTGGCATCACCCGCATGGAGGACTTTACGTCTGGATGAGCCTGCCGAAAGAGATTGCGACGGGATTCAACAGCGAGTTGTTTCGTGCCGCATTAAAGCAAGGAGTCATGTATGTTCCCGGAGAAATCTGTTACGCCGCATCATCTGAATCGATCCCGTCTCATCAAATGCGGTTAAGCTATGGTGTTCAAACTTGCGAGGGGATTCGACTCGGGATGCAACGTCTTTCTGTTGCTGTTCACGAAGTAATGCGGATCGGGGACTTTATCAGGAGGACTTAGCTAAATTGAACTGTTTTATTAATTTTCTTAATGCACTTGCCGACGACTGGTGCTGATACAGCGAAATCCAAGGGATCGATAAAGCTCGACTGCCGCGACGTTATCTGCGGTGACATCTAACGAGACGCGAATCAGTCCGGCGGCCCGAAAGCCCCTTAATGCTTTTAATAGCAGGAGGCGACCGAGTCCTTCCCTGCGATGCCCAGGGATAATTCCGATGTTCTGGATCGCTCCTGACGTGGAATTGGATGAGATTCCCTGGACTGTGCCGCAGGGAATTGTTTCATTCCGTTCTGGATCGATGAATTCGATCAGCCATGTGGCCCTGGGAACGAAACTGGGATGTGATGCGATCGCCTGCATCAGACTTACGCAACCGGAAAGATTTCCGAGACAGGGGAACAGGGAGCTGTCTTTCTCTTTACGAAAACTCTCGTATTTTGCCTGAGCGTGTTGCAGGAGCAGGTGTTCAGACCAGGCCCGCCAGCGATATCCATCAGGCAACACGGCCCGCCCGATCTCCATTTCGTGGAGATCGATTTCCATATGATCGCGTTTGAAGAATTGCGTGGTCATGCGGCGCGGAATCCTGTGTTCCCATTGTAATCGCTTTTCATACGAACATCGTGGGCAGAAGGTGTATTTTTGCCGATGGTGAGGCTTTAATGGGGAGACTTTCGAGTGATCCTGAATGCCCGCACTTCTCAATCCGGAGTTGGTGAAGTATTGTTTTGAGTGAGGCGTGATTTGATACACGTTCCTTGAGAGTGCGGGTCCTGGCTGAGACAGGACGAAATTGAACTTGAACCGTTGTTTTTCGGGAGTGATGAGATGGCAATGGGAACCGACGAAATTCTGCTGGATGGTGAAGGACGCATGGAAAAGGCCGTAGAGGTCTTTCGAAATGCCCTTCAAGGCTTGCGGACAGGACGTGCGACACCGGGACTGGTCGATTCCGTACGTGTCAATTATTACGGCTCACCGACTCCACTGAAACAGGTTGCAAATATCAGCTGTCCAGAACCACAGCAGATTGTGATTCGCCCCTTCGAGCAGGGAATTTTGACGGATATTGTCAAAGCGATTCAGTCCAGTGACGCCGGACTGGCCCCCAATTCCGATGGCCGGATTGTCCGGATCAACGTGCCGGCACTCTCCACGGAACGGCGTCGTGAGTTGACGACGCGAGTCGGAAAATTTGCGGAAGAAGCCCGAATTTCGATCCGAAACGTCCGTCGAGACGCCAATAAACACGCGGAAACCTCCGAAAAAGAGAAACTGATCTCCGAGGATCAGGCCGCCACTCTGAAAGACCAGATTCAGGAATTGACCAAGAAATTTGAAGGGAAGGTCAACGATCTCGGTAAGGAAAAAGAAAAAGACATCATGGAGGAATGATGAATTTTCTGCAGAAAAAGTGAACCACTTCTTGAAATCCTGCAGAAAGTGGTATCACTGATCGTTTGACAAACAAGGTGACTGCTATTACCATCCTCCGTTTCCCGCACCGGGCGATGCTCGTGGTGCCGGCGAATTTTGGATGTAAGTTGTTCAGGCGAAGGAAGTTGGCTCGTGGCTGCAAACGAACGTATCCGGATCCGGATGGAGGCTTTTGACCATACCATCCTAGATCAGTCGGCAACTGATATTGTCGACACCGCAAAGCGGACGGGCGCCGTTGTCCATGGGCCGATCCCTTTGCCAACTCGGATTGAGCGATACACTGTATTGCGGAGTCCGCATATTGATAAGAAGTCACGCGAGCAGTTCGAAATTCGGACTCACAAGCGTGTGATTGACATTGTTCAGCCAACTGGCAAGACGATTGATGCATTGAACAAGCTCTCGTTGCCAGCGGGTGTGGATATCAAGATTAAGGCCTCCACATAGTCGCGGGTTTGCTGATTTCGCGTACTAGGGAATTGTTCCGATTGATGAGCGACGCATTGATGGCGTCGTGAAGTGGTGGCGTCAAGATTGTTCGAGACGTACCGGGGTCTTCACTTTTTGTGAGGCTCTCATTCGAGCAGAAGCGGGATGGCCGGGGTGTTCAGCGGGAGTTGTCACCGCTGAGGTGCTCTTGGGATTATCAGGTTCGTGTTTTGTACACGCAGGAAGATTGAGGGGTCGAGCCATGCCCGTCGGGCTACTCGGAAAAAAAGTCGGAATGACACAGGTTTACGGTGAAAACGGGATTATTATCCCGGTGACCGTGATCGAAGCTGGACCATGTGCTGTTCTGCAGATTAAGTCAGCAGAACGTGATGGGTATCAGGCGGTTCAACTTGGCTTTGATGACAAGTTGAGTCAGAAGGATCTGGCACGCGACCCGGAACAGCGGAATCGTCAACGTGCCAATCGTGCAGAACGAGGTCATGTTGCGACACTGAAGAGTAAACGGCAGAAGCGATTGGCGGAGGCGGGACTGGTTTCTCGTCCTAAAGCCGACTGTGAGCCAAAGCGGTTTGTTCGTGAGTTTCGCCTGGATGGTGAAGCGGTTGGCGTTGAAATCGGTCAGGTTCTTGACGCCAGTCTTTTCAGTGACATCAAGTCTGTTGATGTGACTGGGACAAGCAAAGGGCGTGGAACAAGCGGTGCCATGAAACGGCATAATTTTGCCGGTCAGGGAAGCGCTCACGGTACCAAAAAGGTACACCGTCGTGTTGGGGGTATCGGTGCCAACGCCATGAACCGCGGTACCAGCGGTATGATCAAAAAGGGTAAGAAGATGGCCGGTCAATACGGGAATGCCCGTTCGACCGTTCGTAATTTGAAGCTGGTTAAGGTGGATGCTGAAAACAATATGCTGCTTGTGAACGGGGCGATCCCTGGGCCAAACGGCGGTTATCTGATCATTCGAGTGGCAAAATAGCGGCACGCGTTTTTGAGTTCTGAACGCAGAATTTTGAGTAACGCAGTTGAGAGATAAGTTCATGTCAGAGAGTACAACAGTCTCCGCTCCGGTTCGGGGAATGAATGGCGAGGATGTCGGCTCGTATGAGTTTGACGGAAGCGAACTCGCCAATCGGATCAGCAAGCAATTGCTGCATGATGTTGTTGTGATGTACGAAAACAACCGTCGTCAGGGGTCGGTGAAAACCAAGACTCGTGGTGAGGTTTCCGGAAGTTCAAAGAAGCTGTTCCGGCAGAAAGGGACTGGTAACGCCCGTGTCGGAACAAAGCGTTCGCCCATTCGTCGTGGGGGTGGACATGCATTTGCAAAGCAGCCTAAAGATTGGAGCTACCGATTGCCCAAGAAGGCGATTCGGTTGGCCACAAAGATGGCGCTGCTGAGTAAGTTTCAGGATCAGGAAGCGACCGTTCTGGATTCGTTCGCTCTGAGCGAAGTGAAAACAAAAACGATTGCTCAGCTGTTGAAAGTATTGGGCGTTTCGTCAGAATCCGTTCTGCTGGTGATTCCCGACTACGACAACAATGTCTGGCTGTCAGGACGAAATATCGGGAATCTGTGGATTTCACCTGTGCGTGAACTGAATGCTTATCAGTTGCTGCATCAGAAGAGACTCCTGATTACTCGGGAAGCAATCGATCAGGCTCGGCAGGGAACCCAGGAAGCGGTTACCGCGAGTTAGTAGAAATTTGTAGTCGGGATCACATCGAGTTGTCCCGTTATTGGTCTGTGTGGGGTATCAGGGCAAAATTTGAGAACGATGCCCGTCAGTAAGCTGCTGTGGTTGAGGAGTGAAGATCGTGTCAACGCAAACATCCGAAAAAACTGGTGGACTGCAGCTCGAACCGCATCAGGTCATCGTTCGCCCACTCGTGACAGAAAAAGGGGTCTTTCAGTCAGAGCAACTGAATGCCTATGCCTTTCAGATTCATAATCAGGCAACCAAAGGGGACGTAAAGCGGGCTGTAGAGCACCTGTGGAACGTTCGGGTTGTTGAAGTTCGAACACAAACCCGTAAGGGAAAACCGCGCCGAAGTCGAGCACAGCTCGGTCGGACACGCGACTGGAAAAAAGCTGTTGTGCAACTCCACGAAGAAGACAGAATTTCATTCTTCTGATAAATTGTGGGTTTTTGAGTCAACAGCTTTCACCAAGACATTAGACATTTGGTCAGGACAGTACGATGGGGATTCGTTTTTACAAGCCGGTCACTCCTGGACGCCGTGGTGCGTCGGTCAGTGATTTTGCGGAAATTACGGACCGTAAGAAGCGACCAGAAAAAAGTCTGACGATCCGCCTGAAAAAACATGGCGGTCGTAACTTTCAAGGAAAAATCACGGTTCGACATCGTGGCGGTGGTTATCGAAAGATGTACCGCGTCATCGATTTCAAACGTCGGATCGATAACGTCCCGATGACAGTGACACATATTGAGTACGACCCAAACCGGTCTGCTCGTATTGCACTGATTGAATATCAGAATCCAGAGACGAATGTGGCTGTCAAAGCTTACATTCTTGCTCCTAACGGCCTGAAAGCCGGGGATGTGATTTCAAACGGGGCGAATGCCGAACCGAAAAACGGAAACTGTCTGCCGCTGGAAAATATTCCTTCCGGAACACAGATTCACGCCATTGAAATGCAACCAGGTCGTGGTGCTCAGCTCGTTCGCAGTGCTGGTAACAGTGCTGTCATGAATGCAACTGATAAAGGTTGGGCACAGATTACCCTGCCGTCCGGTGAAGTTCGACGACTTCCCGCGAAATGCCGTGCGACGATCGGTGTCGTCGGAAACTCCGACCACCAGAATATCGTCATCGGAAAAGCGGGTCGTAATCGCTGGAAGGGGATTCGTCCTCACGTTCGCGGTACTGCAATGAACCCGACTGCCCACCCGATGGGAGGGGGGGAAGGCCGTACTGCTGGCGGACGTCATCCTTGTAGTCCCACTGGTCGGCTTGCGAAGGGTGGAAATACACGAAAGCGACGGAAATCATCGTCTCGTGCGATCATCCGTCGTCGTCGGTCTCGTCGTAACGGTCTGAAGAAAATCTGATTGGGAGTTTGAGAAGCCCATTTATATGGCCTTCCAGTCAAGTTGTTAGTGATTTGTAAATCGAATTTTAAAGTTTAGTTGCCGGAAACGTTGTGAAAGGGTGAGAGCATGGGTCGGTCGCTGAAAAAAGGGCCGTTCGTTGATGAAAACCTGCTGAAGAAAATTTCGCGGTTGGATTCAACAGGGTCGAAGCAGCAGATCAAGACTTGGGCTCGTCGTTCGACAATTTCGCCCGAGTTTATTGGTCACACGTTCCTGGTCCATAACGGTAAAGCTCATATTCAGGTCTATGTGACCGAAGATATGGTCGGCCATAAACTTGGGGAATTCGCTCCAACGCGAACTTTCCGAGGGCATGGCGCAAAAGGAAATCGGTAATATCCATTGGGGAAGGTTGCTCGTTTATTTTGGGCACCCCTGATAACTGTCGAATGAGCGTTGGCGCTGTCTGAGCGAATCGTGAGTGAGGAAGAAAATGTCTGAGGTCAAAGCAACACATCGGTTCGCTCGAATTTCGGCAACCAAAGTTCGGCCGTTTGCAGACCTGATTCGTGGAATGAGTGTTCAAGAGGGGATTGAAGCCCTGAAGTACATCCCGAATCGTGGCGCTCGATTTTTGGAAAAAGTACTGAAAAGTGCGGCCGCGAACGCAGAAGATCGTGGTGCTCGTAACGTCGATCGTCTTCCAATTGTCGAAGCGAAGGTGGACGGCGGTCCGATGTTTAAGCGAATTCAGCCACGGTCGCGAGGCCAGGCTTTTATGATTCGGCGTCGATTTGCACACATTTCGGTTGCGATTTCTGCTCCTGAAGTCGAGTAATCGGAACTATTGAATAGAGTCACGTTTTAACTGACGAGTGAATTATGGGACAGAAAACACATCCACTCGGATTTCGCGTGGGGATCACCGAAGACTGGCGTAGTCGTTGGTACGCCAGTAAGAAAGAATTCGGGGATCTGCTGGTCGAAGATCAGAAAATCCGTTTGTTCATTACAACGGAATATAAATCGGCCGCGATTGAAAAAGTGGAAATTGAGCGGACACGGGATCAGGTTGTCGTGTTTCTGCACTCCGCACGTCCAGGGATCATCATCGGCCGTAAAGGTCAGGAAATTGATCGCCTGAAAGCTCGACTGGAAGATCAGTTCGGGCGACGTATGGAAGTTAAGATTATTGAAATCAATAACCCGTTTAAACGAGCACAGCTGATTGCGGAAGATATTTCCCAGCAGCTTTCGAAACGGGGAAGTTTCCGTCGGGCGATTAAGCGGACGCTTGATCAGGTGATGGAAGCCGGAGTAAATGGTGTCAAAGTTCAACTGTCCGGACGGCTTGGTGGGGCAGAAATGTCTCGCTGCGAAAAGGCCAGCCGGGGATCGATTCCGCTCTCGACGCTTCAACGTCGCGTGGATTACGGTTTTGCAATCGCCAAAACGGCACAGGGAATTATTGGCGTTAAGGTTTGGGTCGATTTAGGCGATTACGCAGACGAGGAGAATTCCGATGGCTCTTATGCCGAAACGGGTCAAGCATCGAAAAAACCAAAGAGGTCGCATAAAAGGTAATGCCACTCGTGGCAATACCGTTGTGTTTGGCGAATTTGGTTTGCAGTCGTTGCAGCCTGGGCATATCAATGCCACTACAATCGAGGCTTGCCGTATCGCCGCAAACCAGTACATTCGTGGTTCTGGTGGAAAGCTTTACATTCGTATTTTCCCTGATAAGCCAGTCACGGCTCGTCCGCTGGAAACTCGAATGGGTAAAGGAAAAGGGGATCCGGATCGTTGGGTTGCCGTGGTAAAACCCGGGACCGTATTGTTCGAGATCGCCGGTGCGAACAGAGATGCAGCACGCGATTGTTTTAATCGTGTGGCTCACAAGCTGCCTGTTAAAGTGCGATTGGTTGAGAGAACACCTGGCTCGTAATACGTTCTGATGAAGCCGTCATTACGATAATATATGGTGTGAACTGGAATCGCATTTTCTGTGGCAATAATTGCCTCGCCATACTGGAAAGTATGGCGAATGCGATTACAATGTTCCGTTCCCCGCCTGGTGCGGAGAATCTTCAGTAAGGTTACGTGATCGGTGTTTTTAGGTTGCCGGTCACTTTGATTTCGAGAGTTTCGGGTTGAGTCATGTCAAAAGCCAAAGCATTACGTGAAATGAGCGAAGAGCAACTCACCTCAGAGTTGACTCAAACTCAGAATGAACTGTTTCGGCTGCGGATTCAGGCATCGACGGAAAAGCTCGATGCACCGAGTCAGTTGCGGAAACTGCGTCGGTCGATCGCCAGAATCAAAACGGTTCTGCAGGAACGTACCGGTTCGGTGTGATAATTCGTAAATTTTCAGGCAGGTCGAATTTCGATGCGTAAGACTTTGGTTGGGACGGTTGTCAGTGATCGCAACGCGAAAACGCGTCGTGTTGATGTAGGCCGTGTCTTTCAACATGCGAAATATAAGAAGACTGTTCGTGGTCGAACGGTTTGCTATGTTCACGACGAGAAGAATGAATCCAAAATCGGCGATACAGTAGAGATTGCTGAGTGTCGACCTCGATCAGCGACGAAACGCTGGGAGCTGGTTCGTGTTGTAAGTGCCGCCGGTGAAATTGAAAGCCAGTTGGCACGAGAATCCCGTGAGTCTACAAAGGCTCGTGGTGACGAAGCTGTTGAGTCATCTACAGTCGTGAAGTAATTGATAAAAATTTCGAGATCGGACTGGGTGTCCGAACGGGATATAAGGACGGCGTCGTTATGATTCAGATGCAGACCATTTTGGACGTGGCTGACAACACCGGGGCGAAATCCGTGCGTTGTATTCGCGTTCTCGGTGGAACCAAGCGGCGTACAGCCGGTTTGGGAGATATCGTCGTCGTCAGTATTCAGAAGTCGATCGCCGGTGCTCCAGATGCATTCAAGGCTGGCCGCGTTACTCGTGGCGTGATTGTTCGGGTTCGTAAGGGGACTCGGCGCGATGATGGTAGTTACATTCGTTTTGACAGTAATGCGATCGTCCTGGTTGATAATGACGGAAATCCCCGCGGAACACGTATCTTCGGAGCTGTTGCTCGGGAATTGCGTGATCGTCGCTTTATGAAGATTATCAGCTTAGCTGCTGAGGTGGTGTAACGATGAAAATTAAACGCGGCGATCAGGTTGTTGTAACAACCGGTGATGACAAGAGTGATGCACCACGACTCGTTCAGCAGGTATTGGCTGGCGGTGAGAAGGTTGTTATTGAGGGCGTCAATCTCGTTTATAAGCATGTGAAACGAGGTCATCCCAAGAGTCCACAGGGTGGGCGACTGCGGATGGAGAAGCCGATTCAAAGCTCGAACATAATGTACTACTGTTCCAGTTGCAGCCAGGGCGTTCGTCTTGGTCTGCGAAAAAAAGAAGACGGTAGCAAAGAGCGGTTTTGTCGCAAATGTAGCACTTCGGTGGGAATTGTCAGTCCGGCGAGGAAATCTCGGGGAACTGCGACCACTTGATTTGAATGCAGTTGATTCGCGCTGAAGTGTACAAAGATTGTTAAGAGTTGCGTTGCAGTTCTGTTAGTCAGGCCGGATCTGTGATTGGCCTGGATGAAGTTGGAATGAAGGTTCGTTTGTCATGGCCCGCTTACTGGAAAAGTATCGTTCAGAGATCGCCCCCAGGCTCAGTGAAGAGCTTGGTCGGTCGAACGTCCATAGTCTGCCACAAATCGAGAAGATTGTGATCAGTATGGGAGTCGGGAGAGCGATGCAGGATCAGAAGATCCTCGATGAGGCGATCGAGCACTTGGCTCAGATTTCAGGGCAGAAGCCATCTCCACGCTCAGCTCGTAAATCTGTTGCGAATTTTAAACTGCGAGAAGGTGTACGGATCGGTGCTTGCGTGACATTGCGTCGGCATCGGATGTATGAGTTTCTTGATCGGTTGATTAACCTTGTGCTCCCACGGGTTCGAGACTTTCGGGGAATTAACCCTAAGGCGTTTGATGGCCGTGGAAACTATAGTCTCGGATTGAGTGAGCAGGTTGTTTTTCCTGAGATTAATGCTGATAAGGTGAAGAATATTCAAGGGATGAATATTGCTATTGTGACCACAGCAAAGACGGATGATGAAGCCCGTCTTCTTTTGAAAGAATTCGGAATGCCGTTCCGGACTGGTAAGGGACGCTAGTCTCGCAGTGTGGTTGGCAACGCGTCTCAAGTTGATCATGATGGAATTCGAAGATTATTTGATACCAGATTGCTCCCGCTAATTGAATTTGTGATTAGTGAGGGGACAGGAATAGCAAAAGATGGCAACAAAGGCCCAGTTCGCAAAGTCGAAAAAAGTACCAAAGTTCAGCAGTCGAAAAGTGCGTCGCTGTGAACTGTGTGGTCGCCCACGGGCGGTCTATCAGAAATTTAAGATCTGCCGGATTTGTTTTCGTAATCTGTGTTTGAATGGTCTTGTTCCAGGGGCAAAAAAGGCAAGCTGGTAGGACGTGATTTGTAGCGGACTCTTTATTTTGATTGAGAGCCGTCACGCAGGATTAATATACACATGATGACAGACCCGATTGCAGATATGTTGACCCGGATGCGAAACGCCTTATTGGTAGAGCGTCCTCACGTAGATATGCCGTTGTCGAAAGTGAAAGCAGGAATTGCTGACGTTCTGCAACGAGAAGGGTATATCTGGGATTACGAAGTCATCGACTCGGAGCCTGCAAAAACGCTTCGCGTTAATTTGAAGTATAGTGCGACCGGAGAGCGTGTGATTCAGAGATTGACTCGAGTCAGTAAGCCAGGTCGCCGTATTTACAGTGAATCACGACGATTGCCTGAGGTGTTGCAGGGGATGGGAATTTGCATCCTTTCTACTAATCAGGGAATGCTGAGCAGCCGTGAGGCAAAGGCCAAGCATGTCGGTGGTGAAATTCTCTGTGAAGTCTGGTAACTGAAGATTTGACAGCTCGGTTCGGTCAGTTAGGACTGGACTATGTTTGTTGACGTTGTGTGTAAGTCGTAACTGAGGTTTGCTCAGTTTCCAAGCAGAACTTTAGAGGTCGGTACAAGCGAGTTTAGGTATGTCGAGAATTGGAAAGAAGCCGATCGAAGTTGCTGCTGGCGTTGATGTTTCCATTGCAGATGGCACTATCAAGGTCAAAGGGAAAAACGGCGAATTGAGTCACGAGTGGCACGAAAATATATCCGTGTCGTGGAATGAAGCGGATCGAAAAATCATTGTTGAACGACCAGATGACCAGCGGTTGAATCGTGCATTGCACGGGTTGACTCGGGCGCTGGTGGCGAACATGGTTGCCGGTGTTCAGAATCTGTTTGAGAAGAAACTGGAAATTCAAGGTGTCGGTTACCAGGCGACATTGGCGGGGAATGTCCTGTCGTTGCAGGTTGGTTTCGCCAATACGGTAAAACTTCCAGTCCCAGCCGGTGTTCAATGTGAGCTGCCTTCTCAGACAATGGTGATTGTTCGTGGTGCTGATAAGCATGCTGTCGGGCAATTTGCTGCGAATGTGCGACGAGTTCGTCCACCTGAGCCATATAAAGGTAAGGGTGTTCGTTATGTTGGCGAGCTTGTACGAAGAAAATCTGGTAAAGCGTTCGGTAGTTAATACGCTTTTCTGGCTTGAATGCCGGAACGCGTCAAAATTTGTCGTCAGGCTGTTTGTTGTCTTGCGATTGTTGCGGTGGTAGTATCCCACGGATTCATTTTGGTTTGTGACAGGCGGTTAGGGAAATGAAAGTTCAGCAGCAGATCGCGACGAGACGGGAACGGCGACGGAACCATGTTCGGAATAAAGTTCGAGCAGCCGGTCGTTTACGTTTGTCGGTCTTTCGAAGTAATTTGCATACATCCGCGCAGATTATCGATGACGAGACAGGGCGCACGCTCGTTTCTGCAAGTACAACGGAAAAGAGTCTCGGTGGTGTTGGCAAGGCACATGGAAATGTTGCCGCGGCAGCTGTGATCGGGAAAGCAATTGCGGAACGGGCTCTGGCAGCTGGAGTGACTGAGGTCGCATTTGACCGAGGTTCGTATAGCTATCATGGTCGAATCGCGGCACTCGCAAGTGCTGCTCGTGAAGCGGGACTGAAGTTTTAAACTGACATTGATCAGGTTGTCTGACCGTTCCACGTCGTTCGTTGGAATCGGCGTAGAGTATTGAACGTAAGACCCTGCAGGAGTGGCCATCGTGGCGGCAGAGAGTGGACAAGGTAGTAGCGGTAAGAACCCCGAACGAGTCGTTCAGATTCGGCGCTGTGCATGCGTTGTCAAAGGGGGACGTCGTTTTAGTTTTGCGGCCTTGGTTGTCGTAGGAGACGAGAACGGCCGTGTGGGCTATGGTTACGGAAAAGGAACTGAAGTTCCCATCGCTGTTGAAAAAGCGACCAAACAAGCTAATCGCCGACTACATCGTGTTTCGCTGCAGAATACAACGATTCCACATCAAGTGGAGGGGCGTTTTGGTGCTTCGCGGGTCGTCTTGATTCCTGCCGCACCTGGTACCGGGATTATTGCTGGAGCGACTGTTCGTTCTGTTGTTGAACTCGCCGGTATTAAAGATATTCTTTCCAAAAGCCGTGGCTCGGCCAACCCTGTCAATCTTGTTAAAGCAACATTTGATGGTTTGTCCAAATTACGAACCCGAGAAGATGTTGCTCGTCTGCGAGGAGTGGAAATCTAAGGCAATTCGCTTTGGGTTTATCAGCTCGTATCGATTGAGTGTCGGGATTGCTGTGTGTTACACTAATCGCAGAGTGATTTGCAGGACTTAGTGTATTCAAGGTCTGATTCAGTATTGCAGGTGTGATGTCAGGAAAATTTTCTGTCAACACATTTAGAGTGCTTTGAATCAGTATATTGCAGATATCGTGCCGGTTTGCATTGAAGTGAGATCGCGATGATTATTAATGACGTTCATCAGGGAATTACAAAGAACAAGAAGCGTAAGCGACTTGGTCGTGGTCCTGGTTCGGGACATGGAAAGACCTCTGGACGCGGTCATAAAGGGGCCGGAAGTCGTCGTGGGTATTCGTCCCGAATTGGTTTTGCCGGTGGACAAATGCCATTGTTTCGTCTCGTCGCGAAACGGGGTTTCAATAACGCTGCATTTGCTGATAAAGTGCTGGCGATTAATATTTCGACGCTCGAGAAGCACTTCGAGAATGGAGAGGAAGTTAATCCTCTGACATTGGCGGAACATGGATTGGCTAAAGCCAAGCATGATCTGATCAAGATTCTTGGAGATGGTGTGTTGTCGAAAAAGTTGACTGTGAAAGCGGATCAATTTTCGAAGTCGGCTATTGAGAAGATTCAAGCCGCAGGTGGAAGCGCTGAGGTTTTGGGGAAAGCGGCCGCAGGGTCGGAATCTCCATCGCAGGAGTAAGGATATCCGATGCTGTCTCGGCTTAGAATGATTGTGTCGATTCCTGAACTTCGACAGAAGTTCCTGATCACGTTTGTATTGCTTGCTGTGTACCGCATGGGATTTTCTATCCCGCTGCCGTTTATTGACCAGGATGCCGTTGCCCAGACTTTTAAGAATCTGGAGCAACAGGGAATCGGTCAGGTCATGCAGACGGTCGCGCTGTTGTCAGCGTCTAATCTTTCCAGCGCTACGATTTTCGGACTGGGAATCATGCCGTATATTTCGGCATCGATTATCTTTCAGTTGTTAGGTCAGGTTTACCCCCCTCTCGAACAACTTCAGAAAGAGGGAGAGGCCGGTCGTAAGAAGATCAATGAATATACTCGTTACGCGACTGTTTTGATCTGTCTGGGACAGAGCTATTTCTGGGTCGGAATGCTGAGTTCTGGTGGTCTCGGTGGTCAGGTTGTTTTGCCTGATTACAACACATTTTTCTATCAGATCATTGCTACAATCACGATGACGGCGGGATCGATCCTGTTGATGTGGATCGGTGAGCAGATCGATGAATACGGCGTAGGCAATGGGATCTCTTTGCTGATTATGGCTGGTATTCTGGCACAAATGCCTGGAGCTGGTCTGGAATTGCTGCGACCTGCATTTGAGAACGGAATCGGTCTCGGGACATCCGCAGGGATTGATAAACTGTTGCCGTTAGCTGTGTTGTTTGTCGCCGTGGTACTTGGGGTGATTGCAATCACTCAGGCTCAACGACGAATTCCGGTACAAAGTGCAAAGCACGTACGAGGACGTCGTGTCTTGGGTGGACAGATGCAGTTTCTCCCGCTGCGAGTGAATCAGGCAGGTGTGATGCCGATCATTTTCGCATCCAGCTTGCTAATGATTCCAACATTCCTGGTGAGTTGGATTCGTCCAATGTTCCCAGATTATGGCTTTCTGATTGCAATGGAAAGTGCTTTCAGTGGTGGACGCGGATTAGTCTATAATCTGATGTACATCGGGCTGATTTACTTCTTCTGTTATTTCTGGACGAGCATTACATTTAATCCCAAGGATATGGCATCCAATCTGAAGGATTATGGGAGCTTCGTTCCGGGATATCGTCCGGGGTCGCACACAGAGAAGTATCTCGATCAGGTCATGGTGAGAATTACTTACGTCGGTGCCGGCTTCCTTGCATTAATTGCGATTATTCCAACCGTGATTGCTGCCAGTATGGATATTTCCTACATGGTAGCCAGCTTTTACGGAGGAACAGGACTTCTGATCGTCGTGTCAGTCGGTCTGGATCTGGTTCAGAAGATCGATAGTCATCTGGTCATGCGAAACAAGCCCGGTTTGTTAGAATCGGAAGATGTCTGATATCGCTGATCTCTGTGAATTCAATTGAAGCGACCCGGCATATATGCCGGGTTGTTTCGTTATATCGTGAGCGTAAGTTGTATGATTCAGCTGAAAAGTGTTCGTGAAATTGGACTCATGCGTGAAGCTGGCCAGGTTGTGGCTGAAGCTCATCAGTTAGCGGCTCGTCTGATTCAGCCGGGAGTGATGACCGGCGAAATTGATGCTGCTGTTGAACAGTTGTTTACGCAGCGCCAGGCGATTTCGCTGTTTAAGAATTTTCCAGGTAAGGTTCCGTTTCCGGCGGTTACCTGCATCAGCGTGAACGAGGAAGTTGTTCATGGGATTCCGGGGGATCGGGTTTTGCAGTCCGGAGATATTGTCAGTGTTGATACCGGATGCAAGGTGAGTGGATGGTGCGGGGATTCGGCCTGGACTTACGCTGTCGGAGAAGTAGACGCGGAGAGCCGTCGCCTGATGGAAGCAGGGCGCGCTGCGCTGCGTACGGCGGTGGATGGATTGGCAAAGTTCTCTCGCTGGTCGCAGGTAGCGAAACAGATGGAACTGGGGACGAAGAAAGCCGGGTTCTCTGTTGTTGATCAGTTTGTGGGGCATGGAATTGGCCGGTCGATGCATGAGTCTCCACAGGTTCCGAATTATTGGCGTTCCGGAATGCAGTTGGAGGATTTCCCGATTCAGCCCGGCCTTGTCCTGGCGATTGAACCGATGATTAACGCAGGGAAGCCAGGCGTGAAGATCTTAAAAGATCATTGGACCGCTGTGACGGTCGACGGGCGAAGGAGTGTTCATTTCGAACATACCATTGCGATTACTGCAAACGGCCCGGTGCTGCTGACAGAGGGTGTCGGTGAGCCTCTTTAGGTCTGTTTGGTCAGTCATGTGCCTTCGTAAGCTTACTTCTTTCCAGTGTGAGCCACCCGTCGGATTCTTTGCTCATTTATTGGGTCAGCAGCCTTGAAGTCTCTGAATTGTTTATCTTTCGGTTCGAGGGATGTCCTGGTCCCATGTGGTTGACGCTTTGGGCAATTCTGCTGTTGTTCGGTACTCTTCAAACAGGATCATGCTTGCGGTGGCGAGATCTGGATCTTTCTCTTCGGTGGGGGCCCTTTTCATCCCGGTGATGAGGATCTGATAGGGACCGCCGATGATTCCTTTCCCTGTTATTTGCGTGGAATATTTTCCATTGAGAATGGTCGCATAACCACCGGGACCAATGTTTCCTTTGGTTTCATCTGGTATGAACTGAATACCTCCATATGGAATCGGCTGACCACCAAAAGTCACCAATCCTGAAACGTGATACGAAGTTGGCTCAGCTGTTTTCCCGCACCCGGTCAGTGCCATCGTTGCGAGGATGCACAATGACACTGAATGAAAATGGGATAATAAAGCAGGCATGGGGATCCAGACTTCAAGATCAGAAGTACCGAAATACTTTTAGAGCAGCGAACAAAACCCTACAAACTATCAATATTCCCTTTCCGTGAGCGGATCGGGGGCAGTTTTGTCAGGGGGGCTGATACCGTTGTGCGTTGTCCAGTCGAGTCGGTCGGTGAAATGGCACTCAGTATTCGCCCACAATGGTTCCGTCTGCCCGGTCCGCTAACGCTGTCAGCGTCGGAAAGTTGATGTTCTCGGACAGGAATCTGACGCCGCCATCCGCGATGAGGACATGGATTCCACCGGTATGGGCCGAATTCAACAGAGTATGTTTCTCATAGCCATAGAGGGTTCCGTTCTGCAGCGCCCCCTGGTAGTTGATCGGGTAGCGAATGGAAGCAACATTGATTGTCCATTTGACTGCTTCCGGACGTCCGGAAGCCCATGCTCCGCGATAACTCGATGATCGAAGATCTCGCTCTGTCCCTGTGGCCGCTTCCTTATAAAACCGACTCTGTTCGGCGACAGCCAGCGTGTTCGACGTTCCGTCGGTAATGTCGGAGAGACGTGTTGAGCGTCCTTTTCCTCCGGATTTGACGATGACCCCATTAAACACCGTATGTCCATAGGTGTCTTCCGCCAGATCGAATACATCTGTGACTGTTGTCGAAGTTCCCCCTTTGTAATACGAGCCTTCAATTCCGACATAGTTCACAAGCTGAACTTCCACGTTTCCATTGGCGTTTGTTGAGAGAATCCTCGTTTTAGGAAGAGCACTGGAAGGGCAATTCAGTGTGGAAACCCGTAAGCGATTACAAAGTGCGTGGTTCACGTTTGCCGCATAGCTCATGGTCCAGTCACTGAGGGTTTGGAAATCAATCTGGTTATATGCGGCCGTCTGATCAAGAAACGGAAGAATACGAATCAACCACGAAGGGCCGGTGCCTGTCAGGGAGTCTCCGAACGACTGGGCATTGTGTGGAAAGAAACGGTAATTGTCGTGATAATTGTGCAGACTCAAGCCAATTTGTTTCAGGTTGTTTTTGCATTGGCTTCGCCGAGCCGCTTCTCGAGCCTGCTGCACCGCTGGCAGTAGTAATGCAACCAGAATCGCGATGATCGCGATCACCACCAGGAGTTCGATGAGCGTGAATCCATCCGTCATTTTTCCACGTCGTGACAGCATAAGAATTTCTCCTGACCCAGAGAACAAATGACAAGACCGCAATAGATGCGTACAAGATGTACGGATGGAGCGCTGATGACTTCAATCGATTTGGATTATGGTCGTGAGTACTGAGCAATGAAAAGACAATTTTGCGACAAATACGTGGAATCCAGCGACAGCACTGGTGTCATTTCGAGACACGTTTTTGGCTTACCCTTCTTTGCAGGAAGAGTCTTGGGGAGTGATGATGAGAGGTATTGGAGCCTCTCGTCTCGTAACGAGCTTGCGAATACTCACGACGACAATTTCATCATGATCAGGCCGCCGACGATGGAAATGGCGGCGACAATTCGCATGGGATTGGCGGATTCTCCTAAGAGGATGATCCCGACCAGAAACGCTCCGACGGCGCCGATTCCGGTCCAGATGGTGTAGGCCGTTCCCAGTGGCAGCGTTTTCATCGATACAGACAGCAGTGCGAAGCTGGCAATCATGGTTATAATCGTGACTACGGATGGAACGACTTTCGTGAAGCCATTTGACTGCTTCATGTAGAACGCCCAAACCACCTCAAGCAAACCTGCCAGTGTTAAAAGAATCCAGGCCATAACGGCTCCTTTTGTGTAGAGCCGGGCCGTCCCGGGCATGGTTCCCTGTCGTTTATCGAGAACGTGACGTTCTTCGACAGGGTGAGGTCGTTCCCCAAGTTGTTGTGATCAGTCATGTCAGCGTGCGTTTATTCTGTTGAGAAACGCACTGCGCGAATTTTTCTTCGCGTTGAATGACATGGGGAATGCTATGCCCGTCATTGAGTAAAGTCAATTTTGTCGAGTACCCCCCTTCAATCAAAGCGTTTCCGCTCGACGGATTCCAGCAGTTCGGGTTCGGTGAGGCGGAGTTCGTTCAGGGTGATGCGTGCGAGAGAGATGGATTTCGCTGATCCCGAGGGGGCGTCGTACGCCGCGAGAAGTAGAAACCGAATCACCGCCATCTTTACATGGCGATCGGCATAAATCCCGTGCCCGTAGCGTTCAATCAGTAATTCAACGGTGTCCCAGTCCTGCCAGCGGGCGAGGTCGATGATTGCGAAACTCGCATACTGCGGGTGGTCAAGCAGGAGTCGCATGGATGTGATCAGGTCTTCTTTCGGGGCAGCATGCGGAGCATATTGCCATAAGAAACGAAGTGTCTGCAGCATGGCGAACGATTCACTGGAAATGACATCGCGATTGACCAGCTTGGCATCGGTCAGTTTTTTCAGGCCTGTTTCACCGGTCAACAGTACGTAACCGGCCATCATGCCGTCGATTCCCAGGCGGGCATCGCGGGGCTGTTCCAGGAGAATCGGTTCAATCGCTGTGGCATCATCCGGAGTGCCACACAGTCCGAGCATCAACCCATATAATCCGCGACGCGAGGGAATTGTCTCGGCATCGGTCAGCCATTTCAGCAGATTTTCCCGGGGCATCTGCTCCTTCATGGCAAGGACATCGTCATAAGGAGCCCCGGCGAATTCTCCATAGGCGTCCATCGCGATGTCGGGATCAGCATGCTCCAGATACGGCAGGTAATAGGGTAATCGTTTTCTGATCGGAAGATCGCGCTGCGGCCCCTGAATCGCGTAGTCCCAGCATTGCTGAGACATCGCGACAGGGGGAGACCAGTTCAGCTTCCTGGCTGTGGTTTTGTCGGCGTCTTCTTCAGTCTCTTCTCCGGTGACGGAGCCGAGCATCCAGAATGAATCTCCTGGCTGTCCGCTCTGGTAGAACGGGATTTTGATCAGGTCCCCAATCATGACGTCAGTGCCGGGTTGACGATAGGCATGGACGACGCGATAGGTTGCACTTCCCGGTTCAAAATTGAGTGCATCCGGCTTCTCGGCGGAGTCCCAGTGAACAAAAAGAACAGCGGGAGCTTCCTTGAGTTGTTCGCTGTATGTGGTTGAAGGAGTGTCACAGAATGGACACGCCCAGACTGTTGCCACGGAGGACAGCAGTCCCAGTGTCAGTCCCACTGCGAGAAGAAATCCACGTTGAAAGTATGTCACCATGGGACGGTCCATGTCCAATTTTATTTCAGAGGAAAATTGCATGCGAGTCGCGACCGAGGACCATGTTCACATTGCGCCAGCAGGGGACCCACGGGGCTTTTGCTTGTTTCTAGATCGGCAAGTTTTGGGAGGGCGAAGCTCCTGCTGAGCCGCATGTAAGAGAACGCTCTCCACTGTTTGCGGCTCGGCGGGAGCCTCGCCCTCCCGGTCCGTTTTCAATAAGGTGAAAGCCTTGGGGCCCCCAGAGCCTGGTCTAATCGAAGAAGAAGCGTTCGGCAGACTTCACTGTCTTGGGATCCTTCTCACGCAACAGCACCAGGTTTTCCCGGGCTTTTTTGACATGTGGTGGAATGTCTGCGGAATCCCCCTTTTCCGATTTATCTGCAATCAGCATGAAGCGGACGATCGCTCGTTTGACGGAAGGAACCTGATAATCTTCATTGTCGTACATGGTCATGAGACGATCCATGACGCTCCAGTCGTCCCAGCGGGCCAGGTCGACGATCACCAGATCGGCCAGATTCGGACGCTTCAGCAGCAAACGTAACGCGCCCCGTAACTCTTCCGGAGGAATGCGTCCTTTTGCATACTGCCACATGAACCGGAGTGATTGCATCGCGGCGAATGTTTCACTGAACGGAACGTCCGGGTTCGTCAACTTGGCTTCTTCGAGAACCTTGAGTCCGGATGACCCTGTCAGGAGTAAATAACCTCCCATGACCCCGTCAATTCCCAATCGGAATGCATCGGTCTCTTCCAGGATTTTTGCTTTCAGGAACGGAGCATCTTCTGGCTTGCCGCTGAGTCCCAGCATCAGGCCATACAGACCAATTCGTGTTGGACTGATTTCGGGATCGACCAGCCATTGGCGAAGTTTTTCCCGTGGCATCTGGCTCGAGAGTAAAACGATGTCTTCGTACTGAGCGTTCGCGAATTCCGCGTAAGCGTCGTTGGCGACAAGAGAATCCGAGTTCTCGAAAAACTTCAGGTAATACGCGAGCCGGGTGACTGCGGGAGCATCTTTGGCGGGAGCCTCAACTATGTATTTAAAGCTCGTTTCAGTCACTTCGAGCGGACTGCTCCATTCGACTTCTCCCTGATTGACCGAACCGAGAATGAGAAATAATTCTCCCGGTTTGGCAGTGCGATAACGTTCGAGGGTGAGGGGAGACCCGACCTTGAGTGTCTTGGATTCATCCCGCACAATATTGACGACTTCATACGTGGTGCTGCCGATGAAACCGGCATCTTTATCGGCTTCTTTTCCGGAGGCCCATTTCACCAGCACGGCCGACTGGGCTCCTGCCAACTGCTCACTGAGTGTCAGTGATGGAGCCGAGCAGAAAGGACAGGCACTTGCCGGAGACGCCGACACGGCGATCATGCAGGCCAAAAGTGCTGTCAGCTTGAAGGCCGACTTTTTCGAAGTGAATTGAAAGCTCATGCTGTCCCCATCAATTGAGTCGACCAGTAATTTATCTGAGAACCCCTGACAAAACTCACCCCGATCCGCTCGCGGAAAGGAAATTCTCATTATTCGAGAGGTTTTGTTCGCGGCTCTAATCGAGAGCAAACGGCCTCTAGCTTCGGGCTGAATCGATCACAATGGCATCTTCCAGGAAGTAAAGCCATGATTGCCCTTCGTCCATGCTGTCGATCTCCGGTTCGATCAGCAATGTTCCCACCACATCAAATGGACGATTCTGAATATAAGGTGTTGTGACCCCTTTGCGGAGTGTGACCCCAAGTTTGTCGTAAATTTTCGGAGCACGCCCGAAACAACAGATGCCATTATCACGGACAAACATGAACCGGGAGATTCCATCCTGTCGCGCGGGAGGATACATCCATCCACGCAGAACAATTTTCTTCCCGTTTAAACTGCTGAGCCATTCCGGAAAATGATCGACCGCATCTTCCGGGACAGGTTCCATGTTCAGCACTTTCAGCAAATCGATATCGTCAAAAGTGACCCGAAGTGCTTTCGCGGATCCCTCTGCGGTAAATTCCTTTTGAGGAATCAGCAACTTGATCGGGAGAGGGCCTGTCGGAATGACCGGTGCGTCAGGTGAGGCGGGCATGTTAGCCGGCATCGCTGGCGTTGCTGCTGTCTCTGCTGATGGAGGAATTTCAGGCGAGGGAGTCGGCTGGGGTGGAGATTCCATCTTCGCAACAGGGGAAGACTTCGATTCAGCGGGAACGGAATCGGTAATGGGCTCCTTTAAGCCGGAGTCTTTTGTTTCCGTTTTGTTCGATGGTTTGCTTTCCGATTTCGCTTCTGTTGTCACCATTTCCGGAGTCGGAGTGACGGGGGATTCAGAAACCGGCTCCTTGTTCTCCTTCTTGGGGTCTTCCTTTTTCTCGACGGTGTCGATTTCTTCCACGACACGATATTCATCGCGTGGCCTGGTCCCGCAACCGGAGATCAGAGCGAATGTCAGCAGGACAGAAAGCAGAGAACGGATTGTCTGTTTCATAGCTTGGTCAACAGTTAAGACAGAGGGCTTTCTCAACCATTGTTTCAACACTGGCGGGGGGAGTTTTTCCGGAGGGGACTGATTTCATCGTCGAAAGTGGGGGCAACTGCAGTCTGTCTGCCATCGACAGAACTGTTTCCGCGGGTGGGGGATGAGAGGGAAACGGCTCTAAAAATCACTGACTCGGCCGCTGAAGTGGTCTCCTTCAACGATGTAAATGGGTTCCAGTTCATCGTTCCCCTGAAACTTGGGGTTCAGGCGAAAGGTTCCGGCGATGGCCACTTTTCCGGCCCGGTAATCGATTGTTTTGCCATCCTGCATCACAACGCCTAATCGGTCCCAGAGTTTAGGTTTGCCACCGAAACAGCAGTCCTGATTATCCTTGACCAGCAGGAAGGCGCCAATATCTTTCAGTTGTCCGGTCTGGTAGATGTATCCCTTCAGGAAGATTTTCTTTCCTTCCAGAGCGGCAATTTCCGGGTGAGGTTTCATCTCCCCATTTTCGGTGAGAATCTCTTTCTCAGAAATGTCTCCGGCAAAACTGAGACGCTCGTACCCCTCAGGGACTTCGGTCTGATACGTGTAGACCTGCAATCCGATTCCGCCAAGAAAGAAAGCGGTTCCTAGAAACATTCCTCCCAGGGCGACTCCTGTCCCGCTGTAACCTTCGGGGCAGTGACGGATCGTCCATAACCCCAGCGTGCTGGTCAGAATTGCCAACAGGCAAAGCGGAAGCACCATCCAGATGAAAACACCGGCTCCAGAGATGATCGCCAGCACCAGTCCGACCACGGCCAGTACCGGAACCGGGCGATAACTGAATTCACTGTAATCCGCTGAACGGAAGTCTTCAGAGTGGTGCCGTACGGAAGCCGTGGCAACAGCCGGGGTCTCCGACGATTCCGTAGAATCTTCCACCACATCAACCGGTGGCACCGTTGGAATTTGCGTCATTTGCACGGTTACTTTTCCTTACCTCAATTACAACCCCGACTTACTAAAATCTAATAAGAATACAGCCGGGACCGAATCACCACGTTCGCCAATTCTCGGGGCGTTCTGGACGCCTTCGACAGATTGGGGGAGTTTGTCATTTGTGGACACACTCCATTATAGGGAATCTCAACGGGGGAAACTCAAGGATGTTGCTTCCCCAATCAACAATTTCACGGGTGATTTTACCACAAGATCGGAAAAAGTGGTGAGAAAATTCCCTGACTCCCGGGAAAAGAGGGGGAGTCGGAAAGCCCTCATGGTAGGGTGGGTCAAAGTCGCGCAACGTGAAGGTGGGTCGTCGCCAACGGCCGATTGTGCTTGCGGCGGTCTGTATTCTTTGGAAGTGAATCCTGCGACTGAAGCCCCACCGCGCCGCCATGTTGGCTCGACCCGCCCTGCGAGTACGAATAATCCGGGAAAACGCTTTGCCCTCTCTGGATCGAGCAGAGAACGACGCGGGTTCAGGATGATTCCCAACAGGGCATCAGGCCCAGGTGTCGATGATTCGCCCGGTACTGTGATCGAGATATCGGCCGGGTTCAATCTGCTCCGGAGCTTCCGCGAGAACCCGTAACCAGATTGTCTGACCCTGGTACACACCGACAATTGCAAAATGGCTTTTCAGATCGTCTTCCGACCCGAAGGAGAGGGGTTGCCAACTGGCGGAGTCGATCGAGCTGAAGACTTTCAGCAAACTCATTGTGTCGACGAGATACAGACACGACTGGCGCAGACCGTCATGTTCTCCACCAACGACTTCGATCGGAGAGAAGAACAGGGTCACTTCCCAGAGATCTTCCGCTTCCTGGTAATGGCATCCCATCGACGATGATTCGTCGACAGCATGCAGGCTGCCACACACATCTTCGACGAATTGTTCTAACCAGTCAGGGCGCGCGGCCATATCTTTGCTCATCCCCATTGCTTGAGCTGCTTGTCAGTCAGAAATCCTTTTCAGCCTTTCAAAGGCGAAAAGTGAGGATTTTGCGTTCCTGAACGCCCTCATTTGCATGCATCACGGGAGAGCAAATCGCTCTGGTCCGGTGTCCAGTCAACGCAGGACAGCAGCAATATTTCTCCCTAGCCAGAATGACAATGCAACTGGAGTGCCAGAGAGGCTCACTGTGTTGATTTCAGGCAACCTGCTTTCTGAAATGTTGCGTTTCTAATACATCTGCGACAGAGAAACGGTTGCCATGGGGGCAAAACAACGATCGGGCGATTAAGAATCTGAACAAACCGTTCACGCCATGATTCAGAAACGAAGCAAATCGCTTACGGATTCGAAGAGTCGCGTTGACAGCCGCGAGAGGCCATTTTCAGCATTCCACAATGGTGATCGTGGAATGCTGAAAACTTGCACAAACCCGTCATCACTCGTTTGGAGCGAATCCTCGGCGGACGGTGTTTTCGCAGATGGCGACCGGGATCAGGAATTGCAGCAGGTAATCCGGTCCGCCTGCTTTGGTACCGATTCCAGACATCTTGTAACCGCCGAACGGCTGCCGTTGTACGGTGGCTCCCGTGATCGTGCGGTTCAGGTAGACGTTACCGACCTGCAGTTCTTCACGGGCCCGTTGCAGGTTTTTGGGGCTCCGACTGTAGATTCCGCCGGTCAGGGCATAGGGCGTGGAGTTCGCCATCTGGATCGCCTGATCGATGTTTCTGGCCTTGGAAACCGTCACCACCGGGCCGAAGATTTCGTGTTGAATCAAACGGGAATCAGGTTCCACGTTCGCAAAAACATGCGGGCCGACGAAGTAACCTTCTTTGGTGAGTTTGCCGAGATCGGTTTCCACGATCGTTTCGCATTCTTCTTTGCCGATGGCGATGTAGTCCTTGATCCGGTTCAAGGACTCTTCATCGATCACGGGGCCGAAGTCGACTCCCGGTTCGTCGGCCGGTCCGACTTCCAGACTTTCACAGGCGGCTTTGAGACGTTCCAGGAAGGTCTCGTAAACTTCGCTCAGAACGATCACCCGGGAACAGGCGGAACATTTCTGTCCGGCATATCCAAAAGCGCTGGAAACGACTCCCTGAACGGCGTCGTCGAGATCAGCATCGTTGTCGATGATGATGGCGTTCTTGCCCCCCAGCTCGGCGATCACTTTCTTGATGGAAACCTGATCCGGTATCGGTTCTGCGGCGAGATGATTGATCTTCAGTCCGACTTTCCGAGAACCTGTAAAGGCGATAATTTCCACGTCCGGGTGCTGGACGAGAGTGGGGCCGATTTCTTCTCCGACTCCCGGCAGATAGTTGACGACCCCGGCGGGAATCCCGGCGTCACGGATAATCTGTGCCAGTTTGGCGGCGATGATGGAGGATTGTTCGGCCGGTTTCATGACCACGGTGTTGCCGGTCACCAGCGCCGCAGCAACCATTCCGGTGAGAATGGCTAACGGGAAATTCCAGGGAGCAATGACGACCGTCACTCCGCGAGATCGGTAGCGGTATTGATTCTCTTCACCAGGGTAATCACAGGTGAGAACCCCGTTGAGATCGCGCATGGCGAGTGCGTAATACATGCAGAAGTCGATCGCTTCAGCGACGTCGGCGTCTGCCTCTTTCCAGGGTTTGCCACTTTCGTAGACCATCCATGCGGCCAGTTCGAAACGGCGATTCCGCATTTCGGCTGCCATCAGTTCCAGGTATTCAGCACGATGGTTCACTGGAACCTGGCGCCAGGAAATCCACGCTTCTCGAGCCCCTTCGATGGCCTGTTCCGCCAGATCGGGAGTGGCCGCGTTCACCGTCCCCAGTGTTTGAGACTTCTTTGACGGGTTGCGAACAACGATATTTCCTCGTGTTGTGGTCGCTTTCCCTTTAATGATCAGCGGGTAGTCCTGACCAAACTGGGCCGCGACATCCTGGAGGGCCTGTCGCATGTCATCGCGCGCCTCTCCCCGACTGAAATCCGTCAACGGTTCATTCTGAAAGCGATGTACTGCGAAGACCCGTTGCGTTTCCGATTGCGACATAAGAATTCTCGTCTGCTCCATCTCGTGTGTTTCGGCGGCTGGATTTCCTATGAGAATGCACTCAAAAAGAAGATGCCAGCCTGCCGGTTATACACAAGTCGCAGAGCGAGCAACAGCGGGACGGTCGGGAAAAGGGCCGTCATCATTTGAGAGGGCGGACGGGGGCATCGAGCATGCGGCGGCGAAGCGGGTCGAGATAATCGCGTTCCCCTTTCTGGCCGCCGCCAAACGGAATCTGAATTCGGGCAAATCCGAAGATCTGTTCGTTACGAATCCGGTCGGTGGAGGTTTCCATTCCGAACGTGAGTCGAGACTGATTTCCCATCCATCCCAGATCGTTGATCCGCATTTCCAGCCGGGCACGTGGACCTGCGAAACTGAGGGAATTGCTTGAGGAATGATCGAAGTGATAGCTTCCAAGAAACCAGCGGACTTCATATTTGTCGTTCCATCCCCAGTACATGAAACGATGGCCGATTTCCCAGTCGAGTCCCCGGTACGCCCGTTCCTGAAAATTGCGAGTGACGACCGTTCCGTTGGAATAACCAAACGCTTGATTTGCAGATCGACCGCTGGAACCGGGGAAGTAACCGTTGATGCGGAATTCCCAGTCGAGTGAAATCAGTTCGAATCCAAGGCTCGCCTGATTGTAGTAGTTCCCCTGATTCGAGGCGCGCAGATCGTAGTAGAGATAGGTTCCAAAGATGACGTTCGGGTCCATGTATCGTCGGTAACCGAGCCCGAAGTATCCGTCTCCAGCACCGTGATCGTCGCCGCGTCCTTGCAGATCGGTAAAGACCAGACTTTCGCAGTCCTGCCAGAGTGGAATGAAGAATCCGCCCCCGGCAATGACCCGACGATTTCCAAGCCAGACTTCTCCACTGATATAAGGCTCGAAGATTCCGCAGGGATCCGGATTCGGACAAAGATCGCAGCAATATTGACCGTTCTGGCAATAATCGCTGTCGCAGCAGTTGGTGTTACAGGAGTTGGTTCCCCATCCGTCGGGGGAAATCTGACAGGCGGTTTGGACAAAGGGGTCCGAACCAATATCCCCGCCGAATGGATCCTGTGGAACTGCCGCATAGAGTTCAGGAGCCTGAACTGGAACTCCATAATTTTGGTGCATGGAGGGATCTGCATGAACGTTCATGTCCTCAAATGGAGGGGGAGCGATCATGTCCAAAGATGAGGGCTTCTCGGCCCCTTTGGCTTGCCAGTCAGCGGCCACACTGGTGCCGGACGCCGTTTGTACTGGAGCGGGCGGAAGTTGAGGGATCTCCAACGGCAGGGGAGGGGTGACCAGCGGAAGAGTCGGCGGAGGAAGTGCCGGGGCTCCCAGCGCAGGAATCGGTTGAGGGGGGAGGGCCGGGGGGGCCATGGCCGGTTCCACGAACTGAACTCGGGTGACTGTTTTTTGGCTTTCGGCGACTTCCAGCGTATCCGTCGTCTTCAGCGAACGGGTTTCAAAAGATTGAGTGTCAACGGAATTGACGGTCTGCTGAATCTGCTGGGGATGAACACCGGTCGTCCATGTTCCGACATACTCACTTTCCAGTTCACGTCGAGCCGGAGGTCCCAGCGGTCGGGTGAATGGAGGAGAACTTTGGATCGGCAACTGGAACTCATCGATCCGAAAATTGGATGTCTGGGCGCAGGCGATCTCGTTCGCCCCGAAGCAGGCGAAAAGTGCGGTCAAAATGGAAGCGGCCAGTACCGGTCGCATCGATGTATCCTCATGGCACCCGGATGAACGAACGACGCGGCTTCTATGTGGGATCCCCCGTCGGGGTCAATAAAATTGCGACGAAATTGCAGCAATTGCCGGTTTACAGGGGACTCACCCCGGTTTTCGGCGCAGTTTCTGCCGGTGCAGAGGATGTGATGAGGGGGAGAAGACTCACGCAAAGTCGCCAAGGCGCAAAGAATTTTGATTCCAGGATGGACTTGAATTCATAGCGTCCCTGTTCAGGTGGCCAGGAAGACAAATCAGTTGAAAAGGTTGAGGATAGATGACGTTTGACGTTGTTCAAGGGGCGTAATCATTCTTCCTTCATTTCTGTTGAAGGACTCGGGTCGTTCGATAAGGGGCATCACAGAAAATGGGTTGATTCTGAACTTTGCGCCTTAGCGCCTTTGCGTGAATCCCTTTTTCTTTCTCACATTATGGTTCAATGGCAGGGAGTCCGAGAGCGGCCCGTTTTTCCTCGATGAATTTCACATGATGAGGGATGTGATTGGTGATTCGGGTCAAAAGAGTCTCCAGTGAAATTTCGCCATCTTCGCTGTGTCGACCGGTTCGTTGAAAAATCGATTCCGGGTGCGATGACAAAATTCGTCCCAGTTGTCGACGAACCGCGTCGACCAGATCCAGCTCATCCTGTGGATCTCGTTGATCGTAGGACAGATGCCGTGCGAACAGGTCTGGATCGCCGGAAAGGATCAGTGGGTTTTCTTCCGCGATGATCCGTTTCATACGGTCTGCGTAGATCGGTTCAAAATCGGCCAGATGGCAGAGAACCTGCATGGTGGACCAGGTTCCCGGAATCGGCTGGGCGAGCAATTGTTCGCGGCTCATTCCATCGACGGATTTTCGAAGAAATTCGGTTCCCTGAAGATAACGGGCAATGGCTTCGGCTGACATCGGGCTTCCTGGCTACAAATTTGGTGGCTGGAACGTCAATGACAAAGTGACACCCGCCGAGGGACATCGGTTCTCTTCTACGATTCAATCATTTGAGTAGAGCAGGTGCTCTATTCAAACAGTGTCTTCTGCCAGTCCAGGCCGAGCATGATGCAGTTGAGTCCACTTCCGATTCCAAGGAGGGCAATCTGATCTCCGGATTGAACAACATTCCGTTGCAGGCCGAGGGCCATGGCTGTAGGAAGTGCGACCGCTCCGGTGTTTCCGAGGAAATCGACCGTCGGAAAATCGATCTCTTCCGAAAGCTCCAGTCGCTGCAGCAACAGGGAACGATGGGCTTTTCCGACCTGATGGGTGAAAACCCGATTCACGCTGGAGTTGTTCCAGTTCAGGGTTTGCTTCGTCTGTTCCCAGGTTTGTTCCGCGAGATCAACTCCGGCATGAAGCAGGGCTTCGGAGTCGGTGCTCATCAACGGACGACCGTCAGTCGCGGCTGACGATTCGACTCCGCCGGCACAGAGTTGATGGTGTGACGTGTTTGCCATCACATTTCCCCCCAGCAGGCGGTTTCCCGTTTTGGAAATGGATTCGTCAGTCAGAACGATTGCGGCCGAGCCGGATCCGATGGTCAGGGAGGCAAAGTCGAGTTTGATTGATTTTCGGGAGACAGCAGGATCACGCAACAGTTTGGCAATCGTCCCTTCAACAAGAGGACGCCCCACTTCCGTTCCGACAACGACTCCCGCTTTGATTCGACCGAGTTCGATCATGTCGGCAATCAGCAGCATGCCGTTAAGAAGTCCCAGGCAGGCATTGCTGACATCGAAGACGAATGCATTCTGCGGAAGTCCGGCGGCATGGTGGACGCCAGCGGCCGTGGCCGGTTCCATCTGATCCCGGCAGACGGAACCATGAATCAGCGCGCCACACAAACCTGGGTCAAGTTGAGAGACCTGCAGGGCTTTGAGAACAGTTTGCCCGCTGATTTGCCCGGGGAGAGTCCCGGCGGGAAAGAAACGACGTTCACGAATCCCGGACATCAGCTCCAGTCGACCGGCGGGAAGATGCAGGCGGTCGTAGACTGGCGCGAGTTGTTCCTCGATCTGCGCGGAGGTGACCACTTCTGGGGGGAGGTTTGTCACAAACGCATCGACACAAACTCGCTGATACTGCATTACCGACCTGAAGGATTACCGACCTGAAAGCGAAGAACAAAAATGCCTGCCGCTGCAGAAATTCCGCAGGGCAGGCAAACTCGACAACAGTCCAGAATAAGGTTCGAACTCTGGTGAGAGATTGCCGTATCCATGATGAGTGATCTGTGATCACCCCGCGGAGTGGGCATGTTCATCAGAGAACGGGTTTTCAAACCGCAGCGGGTTCAACGATCTTCGCGGTATTCAGCATCGATTCCACTGCAGCAATTTCTGCATATTGGGATCGCCGTTTCTGGTCAACGGTCTCACTGAATTCCAGTGGATCGAGAGCCACTGAGCTACGGACATATCGCAGGCCCCGCAAGAGGATTTCCTGCTGTTTACGTGTCAGTTGGAGATTGAGTTCCGCCATTGCAAAATACTTCCAGTTCACGAGAACAGGCGACTGAGGACAACAATTCATCCCTGGTTGCTGGCGAGTGCTGTTCTCGATTCAATTTTTCCGTTGAGTCCGTCAACGGTTTGGACAAACGGGACCCGGCGTGGCCGGTTTGTTCCGGACACAACCATAAGGGATTCAAACGTTTTCAATTCTTCGCAATCTGAAAGAAATCGAACTGAAAGAAATCAAAACGTCCGGAGGCTTTCCGTTTGAAATCTGTTCATCCCCACTCAATCAGGGATTCACCATTTTTCAATCGACAAGTCTCTGCTTTCTTAATCGTATGAACCGGCGGTTCATCTTTGATGTCAATTTTTGCCGAGTTGTATTCCAAATATCCAGCAAAATCTGCCGTTGATCTGGAAGACTTTTAGGATTTTCCGTTTTGTTGGACCCTTAAATTCCCCAATTGGAAGGATTCGGCCATCGCTTTAGGAATTTCAGATTCCGCCAGAACCACTTTCGCGCGGTTTTCCTGAGTGAGTGCTTGCATTTCCTGTTCCGTAGCGACCGCTTCTGCTCGACGTTGTTCTGCTCGAGCCCGGGCAACCCGCATGTCGGCTTCTGCCTGATCCGCCTGTAACCGCGCTCCGACATTGTCTCCGACGTCAATGTCGGCGATGTCGATCGACACGATTTCGTAAGCGGTTTGCGAATCGAGGCTTTTTCGCAAAACGGCCTGAGCGATCAAAGCGGGATTCGCCAGAACAACTTTGTGTGTTTCTGACGAACCAATCGCGGAAACAATTCCTTCACCGACCCGTGCAATAATCGTATCCTCGGTCGCTCCCCCGATCAATTGGCTCAGGTTGGTGCGAACGGTCACTCGTGCTCTGGCTTTCAGCTGAATTCCGTCTTTGGCGACGCCATCGAGGGTGGCACGACCATGACGACCGTCCGGGCAGTCAATGACTTTAGGGTCGACACTGGTTCGAACCGCTTCCAGAACGTCACGGCCGGCCAGATCGATGGCGGCGGCGGTGTCCCAGTCGAGTTCAATGCGGGCACGATGGGCGGCGATTAACGCTCTCACAACGCGAGTCACGTTTCCACCGGCCAGATAGTGTGATGACAGGGCATTCGTCGGGATATCGGTGATCCCGGCCTGCACGGCGTTGATTTTGGCGTCGACGATGGTATGCGGGTTAATCTTCTGGAGCGACATGGCCACCAGAGCGACCGGACCAATGCGAGCCCGGGAGCCGAAGGCTCGTAACCACAGACTGAAATACCGGCCAAACAGGAAGACAAAGATCAGGCCACCGCAGACCGCGAAGAAGATCCCGATCATGATGAAGATCTGAAACGGAGTCAGATCTTCGGCAAGAAGCAGCATGTCTGCGCGAAGAAGTCCAATTGTCACCGGTTACTCCACAAGCGTTGGAAATTCCTCTTGACATGAAATCAACGAGGTGGATTGTACGGCATCTCTCCTGATTTGCAATGTCTGCGTTTTGGGGTTTGTATACTCCAGTACAGTTGTTGTCTGGGAGGGCGAGGCTCCTGCCGAGCCGCAAACCATGGAAAGCGTGATGCCTCATGCGGCTCAGCAGGAGCTTCGCTCTCCCGGAAAAAGTACCCATGTTAAAAACCAAAAGTCCTGAAACTGATCTCAAAGCTTCTTGAGTGTGTTGGCAGCCCATGTTTCAAACTGTTCCTGCCATTCCGGTGCGAGCAGGCAATCACTGTCTTCCTGGGCTCCGCCGACATTCAGAAGCTGTTCGGCGGTTGGAGCGTAGTAGATGTAGCCATTCGTATATCCGGCAACGAATGTGGATTTGTGGGGTGAGTTCTTTTTGATGTTCAGTCCGATGGGGCTGGTCAGTTCTCCCGGGAAGGTGATCAGAACGAAATCTCCCAGTCGTAATCCTGTCAGTTCGACATCAATCGTCCGTTTGCCAGAGGCGACCATGCTGGCCTGATGTTTTCGGAGCAGACTGAGATTGGCTTGAACCTGTGTCAGTTTCTCCATGGTCAGAATGTTGTTGATATAGGCTTGCATGTTTTTCTGGTTTTCGGCATCCAGCTTTTTCAGTTCTTCCCGCCCGAGTTCCTCTTCGTAGAGATATCGGTGTGAGTAATAGCCAGGGAATTCTTCGGAAAGTCCATGTTTGACAGCCAGCGGAAGAAACGTTTTCAGACTCAGGCTCGTTCCACGGAGTTGCCGGAGAAGGCGGCGCTGTTCGGACTCCAGTTGAGCGATTCGTTCCGTCCGGTCGCCGCGCGGCAGGGAGATGGTTTCATTGATGATCTGAAAGCGGTTATCCGGACGACATTGTATCTTTCGAACCGCCTGCAATGTGCTGAGTCCCAGTTGATTTCCTAGTGGTTCGGCATCGCGAGGATGGTCGACATCCTTGTAGAACACAGGGTTAATGTCACCGCCGCAGCCCTGGAGGAACAAGGCGATCGTCCCGTTACTGAGGTTGTCTTCAATCACTTTGGACGAGAATCCGGTGATGTCGGCGGTGTTCTGGCCGTTGGGGACCCCTTGAATGGGATGGCAGGCGAAGTTGTAGATGACCGCCAGCGTGGTGCCGTCGAGTCGATCCAGACGCAGGATACCAATCTCGGGATCAACCGGCCCGACACCAACAACTTCGTCATCCGGGGGAAGTGCATAAGCATGGCGGACATCCGCTTCCTTGCCACTTTTGAGCTTCAGGCGGCGGTTCTCCATGATCCGGTCTTCGTGCCCTGATCCAGTACCGATCTGAACCGGAACCATGTTGCTCAGTGCTTTTGTCACCGCTTCATGCGTTTTCTCCGCGACATCCTGACAGACTCTTCCATGACAATGGCTGGCGTTGACCACGACCTGAGACGGCAGAATTCCGAACTCTTTCTCCAGGCGGTTTCTGACCGTAGGCAGATAGTCGTTTTTAATGGGACCAATCTCACCAATGGCCACGACATCCAGTCCCATCAGAACGACGGTGGTATCTCTACTCCGGACGGCGACGACTCGGACAAACATCGGATCATTTGCCGGTCCGGCGTCGTAGTTGGTGATGTCGACCTTTGCTGCCCCGGCCAGAAGAGTGGGCGGTTTCTCCTGATCCGCAGCCGGAAGGAAAGGGCAGAATACTGCCGTTACGGTCAGAACTACGATCGTCAGCAGGAATCGTCTGGCAAATAAGTCCAATTTGGCCGCAATTCGTGTCAGCGAGCGGAAATCAGCAGACATTGGAAAGAAAACCATAGTGAGGATCCGTCGGAGGGGGAAAGGTCACGGAGGATTGAGGCCGGTTCATCTCGTTATGGTGAAATTCTCCCGAAGTCTCCTGTTCCGTTTCCAGTCACTTTTGCGTCAATTCAGTGGAATTCTGCGACAGCAGGAGTGATTCTTCTCCTGCGGCGAGAGCGGCTTTCGGAGTGCGGCCTTGCCGTTGCATCGGAGAGAGCAACGGCAGCAATTGCCGGGTTTGGGGGAATCTTCGGGCGGGAATCGCCGCTATCTGGACAGCTTTTTTCTGAATCGGTAGAACCCGGCCCGGATTTTTCTCAAGTCCTGAGCGTTCCGGCTCATTGGGGTTTGAGGTTTTGTCATTGCACATGGAGCGTGCCATGAGATTTGGTGTTTCGGTACTGACCTGTCTGGTTGCTGTTGCGATTTGCGGATCGTCGTGGAGTGCTGCTCATGCGGCGAAGATTGAAGCGGATCCCAACAAGTCTTACGAACTGACCAAAACGCGTGGTCCGTGGATGGTGATGGTGGCGACCTTTCATACCACGGACACCGAAGGGGCCAGTGATGAAGGGAAGACACCAGCTCAGGCGGCCCATGATCTGGTGATCGAACTGAGAAAGCTGGGAATGCCGGCGTATGTTTATGAACATGAACCGCCGCAGGAACGGATTACCTCGGTCGATCAATTCGGTCGGGAAGAATACAAGAAGAATCTGCGCCGAATCAAATCGACATGCGTTCTGGCAGGCAATTATCGTGATATTCACGACAAGCTGGCTCAGGACTCTCTTGCCTGGATCAAGAAACTCAAACCTAAAAGCCTGAGTGAAGGGGTTCACTTCGAACCGACACCGGGACGCCCTTCCGTTCTCAGTGGAGCGTTTCTGACAACCAATCCCATGCTGACCGCAAATGAAGTCCAGCGACTTCAGGAACAATCCGTCGATCCGTTGCTTATTCAGATGAATAATGGGGAGCGCAATTCACTGTTTGAAAACCGTGGCGAATACACTCTCGTTGTTGCCCGATTTTATGGTAAGTATGTCACCGTCAAAGAGAATGAAGTGGAGTCGGCGATTAAAAGCTACTTTAACTACTCGGAAACCGGTGATAACTCGGACAAAGTTTCGCTTGATAAGGCCATCGTTGCTTCACGGGAACTCGTAACGGTGTTACGTGGAAGCTATGATAAGGAAGAGTCTCAGCTGAATAACATCGATGCCTATATCTGGCATGATCATAATGAATCGATTGTGACAGTCGGATCCTTCTCTTCTCCAGATGATCCTGCAATTAATGCCTATCTGAAACGGTTTGGACCAGCGATGCGTCCGACCGGTGGGGGCATGAACTACCAGCCGGCTCACCTGGGAGTCAGCGGCTTCGGACCGAATCGGGATCAAAGCCGTTTATGGCTCTTCGAACCGACACCAGTGGTAATGAAAGTGCCTCGTCATAAGAGATAGTTCTATTCGCCTGCAATGTGTCGGGTGCCATGCTCGCATCGCGTCAGCAGCATGAGCATGCCAAACGTCGTAGGGACATCCATTCATGCTCACCCTGCTGACGCGATGTGAGCAGGGTACCCAGGCTGAAAATGGATACCGATTCTACATTCGCGGTGCGTTCGCACGCACCCTACGGATATTATTGTGCGTCGTATTCCGCGATTAACACGATTCCAGAAGTTCCTTGTGGCCGCTCGAGGGATCTTCGTCGCGGCTCGTGAACAGCCTCATTTCCGGTTTCATCTGTTTATGTTTGCAGTCGTGAACATTCTGGCTGCGATGCTGTATCTCCCGAAGCTGGAGTGCCTGATTCTTCTCCTCGGAATGGGGCTTGTTCTCTCTGCAGAACTCTTGAACACCGCGATTGAAGCGGTCGTTGATCTGGTGTCGCCGGAGTATCACGAGCTGGCCGAGAAGGCGAAAGATATCGCGGCTGGAGCAGTGCTCCTTTCTGCGGTTCTCGCGGCAATTGCCGGAACCGCCATCCTTGCCCCGCCGATTGTCGATCTCATTCGAGGTTGGTTTTGATCACGACTCAATGAGAGTGATTAATGGGGCTTGTTTTTGATCGGCAATTTCCGGGAGGGCGAGGCTCCTGCCTAGCCGCAGACCATCGACAGCGTTCTCTCGATTGCGACTCAGCGGGAGCTTCGCCCTCCCGGACCGTCTTCAGTAATGCGAAAGTGCTGATCAGTGAGGGTGAAGCGTGGGGTTGGCACGAGAGTCGGGTGAAGCGAGATCTTCGCGGAAGCAGAGTGGTTTCGAGCTGGCCAGACCATGTTCGGCGGCGAGTTGCTGAAACAGTTTCAAACCGGCCCGTTCTGCGGAGCCGAGCTGGAAATGCAGATTCTTCGTGAGATAGTGCAGGATAGTCTCTTCGGGAAGATTCAATTGCTCCGCGCCACGTCGGGCGATCTCTTCAACATGCTGTAATCCCAGATCGCGCGCGGCTGAGAGTTGTTCGGACAGTGCTGTGACGGAGCGTTCTTTTCTCGCCACCCACATGGCGAACACGAATGGTAACCCTGTCCATTGAACCCATTCGCTCCCCAGATCCCAGACCGTATGAAACGGTTCGTCGGGGGTGTGCATGGCGCGATCACCAATGAGCAGCACGGCGTCGGTCGTGCAGTCGTGCGTTGATTTTCCCAAGGGGAGTGGCTGTATCTCTGGCGCCACTCCAAATCGTTCCGCCAGCATGATTCTGGTGAGCGCGGCGCTTGTCCTCGAGCCTTCATCCAGTGCGAGTGTTCGAATTTCTCCGGGGTGAACACGGCAATACAGCTTCACGCTGAAAACGTCACTATGTGTGGCGACACAGGCGTCAGAGATGACTTCGTAGTCAGGATTGGAAAAGGATTCGATGGACGGAATCAGCGCGACATCCAGTTTCCCTTGTGCGAGTCCGTCGGCCAGATGACTGGGGTAATCGAGAATCAGGTCAGCGAATGGGCATAAACCGGCCAACCCCTCGATCAGCGGTTTGCTGTTCAGATAGGTTACAACACCAATACGGACCTGCTTTCCTTGCAGATCCATGTGGAGAGCACGTTGTCGGTCGATCATGTCAACAATTCCTGTCGGCGGCGATTATATCCGCTTCCCATTGCCTCGCAAGATGTTGGAGCCATGAAGTTCGGAAGATGTTCGTTTGGGAAAATTCTAAGAACCAAATTCTAAGAACCAAACCAGAGTGGAAGCCCCAATGGTGTCCCCGTTTGGTTCTTGGTTCTTAGGATTTTGAATTTCCTTTTCCCGCTTCTCATGTTTGGAACAATTGACACTGAATGGGAAAATGCAGGGAGAAACGGAGATCCGGGACGACTCTCCGGGAATATCCGGTCGAGTCGCTTGAATCGTCGCGCGAGGTTGATAGCTTTGGAGAAATTTGCGCTGCCGCTGCACAACGGGGAGGGGGACAAATCGCGCTCCCGGTCCGTACTTGCTCCCGGTTTCGAACAGCATTCCTCTGTCGAGGTCTGCGGAGATAGAAACCGGCAGTGCATGTGAAATGTGCGATGCAACAAGTGTCTCAGGAAGGACTTGCACTCCAGTGCCACGACGTGACGACTTAAAGAAAATTCTGATTATTGGTGCCGGTCCTATTGTGATCGGACAGGCTTGCGAATTCGATTATTCCGGAACGCAGGCTTGCAAGGCTCTGAGAGACGAGGGATATGAGGTCGTTCTCGTCAACTCGAATCCTGCGACCATCATGACGGATCCGCAAACCGCAGACCGGACATACATTGAGCCGATCACCTGGCAGTATGTCGCGAAGATTCTGGAAAAAGAAAAGCCGGATGCATTGCTTCCGACTCTGGGAGGACAGACCGCTCTCAATACCGCGATGGATCTGCATCGTCGCGGAATTCTGGATCAACTCGGAATCGAGATGATCGGTGCCCGGGCGGAAGTGATCGCCAAGGCGGAAGGACGTGATTCCTTCAAAGAAGCCATGATCAAAATCGGTCTGGACGTTCCCCGATCATTTGTCGTCCGTTCGATGCAGGATGCACGGGACGCAGTTCGGGATATCGGTCTGCCGATCATCATTCGCCCCAGTTACACCCTCGGCGGGCAAGGGGGCGGAATCGCATATAATAAGGAAGAATTCGAAGAACGGGTTCGCAACGGACTCAAATTGTCTCCGATCAACGAAGTTCTGCTTGAGGAATCGGTCCTTGGGTGGAAAGAGTATGAGATGGAGGTGATGCGGGACTGTGCTGACAACTGCGTCATCATCTGTTCGATTGAAAACTTCGATCCGATGGGAGTTCATACCGGGGACTCCATCACCGTCGCGCCGATTCAAACGCTGACTGACAAAGAGTTTCAGCGGATGCGAGACGCCACGTTCGCCTGTATCCGTGAGATCGGTGTCGAAACCGGGGGCTCAAATGTGCAGTTCGCCATCGACCCGAAAACCGGGCGTATGGTCGTCATTGAAATGAATCCCCGGGTGAGTCGGTCCAGTGCGCTGGCGTCCAAAGCAACCGGGTTCCCGATCGCCAAAATCGCGGCGAAACTGGCAGTCGGATATCGTCTCGACGAAATTCCGAACGACATTACACGCGAGACTCTCGCCTGTTTTGAACCGACGATCGACTATGTCGTTACAAAGTTCCCGCGATGGACATTCGAAAAATTCCCGGATGCCGACCCGACGCTGACCGTTCAAATGAAATCGGTCGGCGAAACGATGGCGATCGGGCGGACCTTTAAAGAGTCGCTTCAAAAAGCGATTCGAGGACTCGAAATCGGCCTGTTTGGTCTGGGAGGAGGAGCGAAAGACCTGTGGGGAACTCCCGAACAGCCCCCTATCGAGGCGATTCGCAGTAAGCTCTCTATTCCGAATGCCGATCGGATGTTCTATCTGCGATATGCTCTCAAAGCCGGATTGACACTGGATGAAATCCATTCTCTGACGTCGATTGACCCATGGTTCCTGCGACAGATCCGGGACATCGTTCAATTGGAAGAGGAGATTCGCAGCGTCTCCCGACTGGAAGACGTCAGCCGTGATCTACTCTGGAAAGCCAAGCGAAACGGGTTCTCCGACAAGCAACTTGCCTGGTGGTGGCATTCCACGGAGACCGAAGTTCGAGCCGCCCGCAAGAAGCAGGGAATCGTCGCCACCTTCAAGCAGGTCGACACCTGTGCGGCTGAGTTCGAGGCGTATACCCCTTATTATTACAGCACCTACGAGTCTGAAGACGAAGCACCTCCGCCAAGTGACCGGAAACGGATTGTCATTCTTGGAGGGGGACCGAACCGCATCGGTCAGGGGATCGAGTTCGACTACTGCTGTTGCCATGCCTCAATGGCGATGCGGGAACTGGGAATCGAAAGCGTCATGATCAACTCGAATCCGGAAACGGTTTCGACGGACTACGATACTTCCGATCTGCTTTTCTTCGAACCGCTCACGACAGAAGATGTTCTGAACGTCTGCGATCGCATCAAACCGGATGGAGTGATCGTTCAGTTCGGCGGACAGACTCCGTTGAATCTGGCGCGTGGCCTCGAAGCGGCCGGAGTTCCCATCATCGGAACCAGTCCCGATTCCATCGACGCCGCCGAAGACCGCGAACGTTTTCAGGCAATTCTTGAAAAGCTCAAATTGCGTCAGCCTCCCAACGGAATCGCTGTCGACAGTGAAGGAGCACGGGCGATTGCCGCGCGCATCGGGTATCCGGTTCTGGTTCGCCCCAGTTATGTGCTGGGGGGGCGAGCGATGGAAATCTGCCATGAAGAAGCCCATCTTGCCCGGTACATGACCGAAGCGGTGGATGCCTCGCCTGATCACCCCGTACTGATCGATAAGTTCCTTCAGGATGCCATTGAAGTGGATGTCGACGCCATCAGCGACGGCGAAACGACCCTCGTCGGCGGAGTGATGGAACACATCGAAGAAGCCGGGGTTCACTCTGGCGATTCAGCCTGCGTGCTCCCGCCTTACACGTTGCCGGAATCGGTGATTCAGGAGATCAAGGACGCGACTTATGCCCTGGCGCGTGAGTTGAAGGTCTATGGGCTGATGAACATTCAGTTTGCGGTCAAGAAAGAGGAATCCGGTTACGCCGTTTACCTGCTGGAAGTGAATCCGCGAGCCTCCCGAACGAGTCCGTTTGTCTCCAAAGCGACCGGGTTGCCGCTGGCAGGGATGGCCGCCAAGATCATGGCTGGCGTTTCACTGAAACAGCAGGGGTACACCGCCGAAGTTTCACCGAAACATGTTTCGGTCAAAGAGAGCGTGCTGCCGTTTGCCCGGTTCTCTGGGGTCGACATCATTCTTGGCCCGGAAATGCGTTCGACCGGGGAAGTCATGGGAATTGATGACGACTTCGCCGCGGCATTCGCCAAAAGTCAGATTGCGGCCGGAATTGAGTTTCCGCACACCGGAACGGTCTTCATCAGCATGTCCGGGGCTCACAAACATGCGATGATTGAACCAGCTCGCAAGTTGAAAGAACTGGGCTTCCGGATTATCTCCACAGCCGGAACCGCCAAGACATTTTCCGACGCCGGGATTCCGGTGGAGACCATCAAGAAGGTGCAGGAAGGGCGTCCAAACCTGATCGATTTCATGGTCAACGGGGATGTGCAGTTCATCTTCAACACCCCGAGCGGTCGCGGCAGCCGGACGGAAGAAGGACGAATCCGGTCGACGGCGGTCAGTTACGGAGTTCCCTGCGTGACGACTCTTCCCGGGTGCCAGGCCATGGTGCAGGCAATTGAGTACATGCACAAGAACCCGGCTCCACGAGTTCAGGCCCTTCAGGAATGGCATGCCGAAGGAGCCAAAACCTGCTGAGCGGCTTACTCTCGCGGCTTTGATCCACACAGATTAGTTTTGGAGTCGCAGTCAGTCTTTTTCGGGAGGGGAAATATGAAGGAGAATGGCTCCTTGCCATTGCCTTTCATAGAGAATTTTCAATCCTGCCCGTGCGACGAGATGACGCAGATCTTGTACGGAATTTCGTGCAAGATCTGTGTCGATGGTTGAGGCGATCCAGCACCCGTTGTGTTGGACAGCTTCCGGATTTGTCAGCGTATTCAGATAGAATTGGTTGAGTTCCGGGGACGTTCCAGGAGCCGAAGACAACCCGATCCGACGAAACGGTCCGGGAACAGAGAATCGGCTGATACGCGCAGCGGTGTATTCCAGAAAGAGCGGATCATCCAGAAACGCGGGAATGAGCCGACATTCAACCAGTCCGCTCCCCACCAGTATTGCGCTCCCGGGGAGTGCATGTTCATTGAGATCAGCAGCCAGTTCATCCCATTCCCGATCAGTGCGGCTTCCCAGGCGACCGGCGATCCAGGGGGTTGAAGCTGAGCAGCACCAGGCAACGATCATCAGGATCAGTGCCCCCAGAACACCTGAGAAACGCGAAACCGATCGGGTGAGTAGTAACGAGATGAGCAGAGCCGAGGCGGGAGCAGTGGCAATCCGATAGCGAGGATTCGCCAGTGAGGAAAGATCGGTCATCGTCGCGAGAGCCAGAAATACCAGCGGGAGAATGGAACAAAACAGAAGAGGCAGAATTGGTCGAAACTTTTCAGTTGAAGTTTGAAGATGAGCCTTTCGGTTCGATTTGCGGAGAGGATTTTCCGGCTTACCCAATGCGGTGGATTCTTCCTGAGGGGAAGTGAAAATGTGAAGCCGCCATTTCATCACGATCCGTTCGCATATCCGAGAGACCACAATCCCCGCAGGCAAGGCAGCCCACCAATAAGGGCCAATCACGGACCAGACAGACTGTGATGCGGACATGTAATTCAGGAACGGCCCCCAGTCATTGAGCCGTAACACGGAGGGAATTAGCGGGGTCGCAGCCAGCGCCAGAAGCAGATTGAACACGAACCAGATGGACATGGTCCAACTGTGACGTCGGGAGCATTTGGATTGCCAATACAGTGTTCTGATCAGGATCCACAGCGAGGAACAGATCACCATCAGGACACTCGTATAATGGGTCCACGTCAAGGCGATGGAACAGAACATCCATCCCAGGCCAATGCGCAATAGCGTTCCCGGGGAAGTTCTTTCCGTGATGTGAGCGCGTCGGTCCAATTCTCGCGACCACCACAAGGTGAAGAAAATCACAAGTGATGAAAGCAGGAGCACCAGCCCGTAACTTCGTGCGATACGGATTTCATCTAGTACTTCCGGGTGCATCATCAGCAGAATGCCAGCCATTCCTCCCGCGACGGGTGACTGAAAAAGCAGCGACGTCTGAAAGATGACGACGATCGTCAGCAACGTGGCGATCGCGGACTGTGATCGTAGTGCCCATTCCCGGTGACCGATCCACTGCAGGACGACCGCATCGATCAGGCTGGAGAGAGGAGGGGTTGCGGCAATATTCAGACTCCGATCGAGCAGCGTCGAAGGGAATTCTCCCCCCTCCGCGATCCAGACGGAGACATGCTCGTCCAACACCAGCGGCCCGCCGCGCCAGGCAGGAATCATCAGGAGGAACCAGAGTCCGATTGCGCAGAACAGAAGATTTCGGCCGAATCGGAATTCGGAGGAATCGTTCGATTTCCACACCGTCCAGACATTCCATGACACGGTTTCCGACACACGGTGAGAAGCAGTTTGTGTCATGTCGAAAGAGCCCTGTACTGCCATCACCTGGTGCAAGTCATGATGATCAAAAGTTCCTGAGAAACCGGATCAGCAGTTTATCATCATACAAATCGTCAACATCACGATGCGATACGGGTTCCGGGCGTCCCCGTCGTTTTCTCTAATGGCGGTAGCGAATCGGATTGGCGAAGACGGTCCGTCAGATGATGAGAACGGCATACAACGCCGTAGTGCTGTGTCCAGCCTCTATTCGCGAGTTGCCTGAACTGTTCCGCGGCGGAGTTCTCAACTCCCACATTCAGACTGGAGGATGCCTTAGTCATTTCACGAAAACTTGAGTCAAAATCCGAATTTTTTAAAATTCATATTGACCCAATTGATCATCCGTCATATTTTCCCGCCCCGCAACGACCTGCGATTACGCATCACCTGTTGCGACCCCCAAGAGCAACTTGCATCAAGATTTACCGTCCCCGCCACGCGGCGAGCAGTTTTCCTCTGTTCGAGAAACGCGCTACGCGGGCACACGGTAGAGCAGACTGCTCTATTTTGCATTTCCAGACCAGCCGTCGCCGTGATGTCAGGGTTCTCCTGATGTCAGCCTCCCGAACTTTCCCAATCTCTCTGAATTCAAATTTGTTTCACTGAAGGACTTGTTATGAAACGGTATATCGCCTTGTTGTCACTGGCTGCGCTGGCTGCTGGTACTGGCTGTTGTGCTTCTCGTCAATGCAGCCCGTGCGGAGGCGGTGGATTCGGGTATGGTGCCGGTTACGCTCCGACGTTTCAGCAGCAGCCAAGCTGCCCAGGTGGGAACTGCGGACCGATGTACCAAAGTGGCGCTCTGACACCAACCAGTCAGCAGGCCATGATCCCCGGTTCCACAACCGCTTACACTCCTTACTACAGCACTGCTTCTCTCGATTATTTGCCTGCTTACTAGTGTTGCGTCAGCATTCAAAATGAGGGTGAAAGAATCGAAACGGGAGCGGCCAACGAGCCGCGGAACATGTGAGACAACCCTCAGTTTGAAGCCTGACAAGGCACTAGTGCCGTGACACGGCAATAGGCCGAGCGGGGTTGAGCGAGTTGTTCGAAGAGAGTCATTTTGAACAGGACCCTGCTGTCGTCTGTCTGTGTGACTGACAGAGGAAGTCCCTGACGGTCTCTTTTCGTCAGAACATCACCACGATCCACTTCCCCTTGATGGAGACATGTTTTAAATGATCAGCTGCAGAGTGGCCGCCGGGGCAGCGGCGCCGGGTTGTCTCTGTTCCTGATACATGGATCGCAGTCAATTCTGCTGACGCCGTTATAAACTGGGAGACCCACAGGACGAATCTTCCTGTCGTTTGCTTGTCCTCTCTCCGTACTTTTTTCTCCGCCCCCGGCGTTGCTGCTGCCGGGCATCATGTCGCACTTCGGCATCATTGCCGTAAGCTGAATTCAACCAGTCGCTTCCGGCGAATCTTCTCTCCGTCAGACTCATTCGTGTTGTCTGACGGCATCATCTCGCCAAACGGGCTGAACAGAGGTGTTCAGAAAAACCGACGCCAATGGAAATTCCGTAACCGTTTTCCTTGAAACACTTTGTGGGGATCGTCCGCGCAAAGTGTTCAATGATCTTGGCGCTGTGAAGTCAGTTTGGCACTCCCTCTGCTTTAGTGTCCTTCATCAAAGTCACCCCCACACAAAGGAATACGAAGATGAACGCTCTCCTGAACAACCTCGTCAACAACAGCCTGATCAACGACGAAGCTGGTTTCATTGTTTCTGCAGAACTGGTACTGGTCTCCACCGTCGGTGTACTGGCCATGATTGTTGGCCTCGGCGAAGTTGCCTTGAACGTGAACAACGAACTGGAAGATGTCGGTTCTGCTTTCGCCAGTCTGAAACAGGGTTACAAAGTTCACTGCTCCGGTGGACACAAAGCCTCTACCGACGGCAGCCGCTTCTATGACGAAGCCGAATTCTGCGACGGACAGCACGACGTTTACTAAAAATTCGGTAACACTTTAGCGGAATGAAGTTGCTGTTCCTCGTTCCCAAGCTCCGGCTTGGGAACGCACTCGCCCAGAAGCTCTGCTTCGAGATTCGTATTAAAGACAACCTGATTCACACTCTCTCCTCTTTTTGAGAGAAGAAAACCAAACGTTCAGTGGCCAAGCTGGAGCTTGGCGTCGAGTGTGTTCCCAAGCCAGAGCTTGGGAACAA